>Ga0209417_1000106_pt1 | contig 223611 bp, 208 predicted proteins | sample RifGroF2_FD_184002 | JGI IMG/M metagenome (GOLD analysis project Ga0209417, IMG submission 184002) | Groundwater microbial communities from Rifle, Colorado, USA - Groundwater F2 (SPAdes) (version 2) | ecosystem: Environmental > Aquatic > Deep subsurface > Groundwater | place: Rifle, Colorado... | reverse complement strand
GCGTCTTAGGATAGTGAACATCGTCTGGATGTTTAATGGTTTTATAAAATAATAATTTTAAGGGGCCGTCTTATTTTTATCAGGAGGAGTGTTTTTTCTCTTGACGGGTATCTCAATGGGTGACCCCCCATAATGCATAAAGAAAGCTTCATTGAACGTTATGCAGGATATCGGCAAGATAAAGTTAGAATTGGAAAGAGAGGGGTATCTGCGTGTTGACCCAGGCGATATTATCAGCCATCTTATTAACATCGGATAAGCATAAAATATCGTATGACCATTATGAATGCGGCCATAAGGCGGTGGTGGTTATTGCGCATGGTTTTTTTACCAGCAAGGAGTCGGTATTATTAAAGAAGCTAAAAGATGGCTTAACCGATACCTATGATGTGATTATGTTTGATTTTCGCGGCCATGGCAAGAGCTCCGGGCTCTTTAGCTGGACTACGCATGAGTCAAATGATTTGGATGCAGTGTTACAATATGCCAAAACGCGCTATACTACTATAGGCTTGATTGGCTTTTCCTTAGGCGCGGCAATAAGTATCAATGTGTTGTCTGAGGCTGACGCGGTGGATAGTTTTATCGCCATAAGCGCGCCGAGTGACTTTGAGAAAATAGAGTATCATTTCTGGAGGCTTAATTTTGAAGAAGATATAGTGTATAATTGTGGCGAGGGCGGAAAAGGCAAGGGGATTCGTCCCGGGCCTTTTTGGCTTAAGAAGCAAAAACCGATTGATGCCGTGGATAAGGTAACCATCCCTATTTTATATATTCACGGTGATAAGGATTGGGTGGTGGGAGATAATCATTCAAAGAAGCTATATGAAAAAACCACGGCAGAGAAGAAGATAGCAATTATAAAAAACGGCACGCACGCGGAATATCTTATGCGTAAGAATTCGAAAGATGTTGTAGAGCTAATACGGGATTGGTTTAGGCAGACGTTGACAATTGAGAGGCGAAAGTATGAATGTCCCGCCTCATAACCGCGCTAAAATTTTCATTCGATAAGCCCCTTCTTTAATCGGTACTGAAAGGGCTATCCTGAGGGATAATTTTAGCGCATTCGGCGGGATCAATTCCGACAAACAACTTATGTCGCACTTGCAAAAATAAAGGCTCCATAAGTTGTGTCGTCATTGAGGAGGCGAAAAATGTTATTTTTAATCTGGATTGGGTGTATTGCCGCGAGCGCGGTTATTGCCATGAGGAAAAATCTAAGTGTCGTAGGATTTTCTTTTCTCGCGCTTTTTCTTGGCCCTCTCGCGCTTCTTATCGTGTTGTTAGTCCCCGCGTATACGCCTCTCTCGAAACGCTCAGAAGGCATAGCCTCGCTTACTGACGCCCAAAGCCGATTGCAAGATATCAAGAATACGCTTTCCGGGCTTCAGGCAAAGGTTTCTTCGTTAGAGGCGTATCTGACTAAATCTTTAGGAAAAGAAATCCCTCAAGCCACACAGGCTCCTGAAAAACCCCTGGAATCGTATAGGGAGAAAGCGGAGGTAACTCAAGGCGGGAAAGAAAACGTGATTTTTCAAGAGGTTATTTCTCATGAGTATGAGGAAGTAACTGCTTCGCTTCAGAAAAAAGACGAACAGGATGGCAGTTTTGAGTTTACCTTTGGAAAATACTGGCTTTCAAGGGCAGGGGTGATGCTGTTTGTCTTGGGAGTGATATTCTTTATAAGCTATAGCTTTAAATACCTGAGCCCGCTGGTAAAAATAGCCATGGGGTATTTTGTTTCTTTAGGATTTTTTATCTGGGGTAATGCTTTAGAAAAAAATAAAAAGTATCTGCGTATTGCCTGGGGAATTTTGGGAGGCGCGTGGGCGCTTCTGTATGTTTCTACCTATGCGATGCATTATATAGAGCAGGTGAGGGTCATTAAAGACTCTACCATAGCAGTCTTTTTATTGGGAATCGTAAGCTTCTGCGCGGTTATCTATAATTTGAAGTACCGTTCGTGGGTAGTGACCGCCCTTACCTATCTGTTTGCCTTTATTACCGCGGGACTGGGAGGGATAGAATATTCGAGTGTCGTGTATTGCGCGTTTCTTACGGCAAGCATTGCGTATCTTGCCTGTAAGTTGGACTGGCATACCTTTTTACTCTGCGGGATGGCCGGCGTCTACCTTATTTATATGTATTGGCTTTATCCCCAGATAGCGAGTTCCCCTTTAGCCTCGAGAGAGTTCAGTGTGGCTGTTTACCAGTTTTTCTTAAGCTTTGGCATTCTATCGGTGAGCTGGCTTCTTTTTTCATCCGCGCTGTTTTTGTTGAAAGTAGATAATGAAAAGCAGCTGCGCGCGGCGGTTACCGGGGCATTATGTAACGCGGCTTTCTTTGTTATTTTAGGCTTAAGCGCAATAGAATATGTCAGGCCGCATCTTGCGATAAGCCCCGCGCTGAGTAAAGACGCGTGTTTTTGGTTTCTCATCGGCTTAAGCGGTATCTACGCGCTGTATTCTTTTCTCTACATTATGTTTAAAAAATCAAGCTTAACGGTAGCGAATGCCAGTATTACTTTTTCGCTTCTCGCAATGGCAATTATGCTCAAAGTTCCTCGTTTGGGCGTAGGGTTTTTCTGGCTTTTAGAGATGTGTTTACTTTTTGCTCTCGGTATTTATTATTCAGAATTTATTTACCGCGCGCTGGCAGTATGCTTAAGTATTGTGATAGGTTTAAGGCTGTTTGCGGTTGATTTCTTTAGCCAGAAATATTATATGGTTTTCGGAATGCAGATACATCATGCCAGCGCGATATTTGGCTTCGCCGCTCTTTGTTTCTTTGTCCTGGGGGCATTGACCAAGAATAAAGAGATTGATATGCGTTTGCAAGATGAGGAAAAAAGCCTCTTTCATGCTTTTATTGCCTTTGCGAGTGTGCTGGGTATGTGTGTTCTGGGAAAAGAAGTAAACGAGCGATGGCTTTCACTTGCCTGGGCAGTTGAGGGCATTGGGATATTAGGCGCGGGTTTGTTTTTGCGGCACAAGGTTTACAGAATTTCCGCGCTCGCGGTTATTTCGTTTGCCTGCCTTAAGGTGTTCTTTGTGGATATGGAGGGGGTTAATACTATTTATAAGATTGCCGCCTTTATAGTTATGGGTGCTATTTTGTTGGCAGTTTCTATGGTCTATGCCAAGTTCGTGCCCAAAGAAAAAACAGAATATGAGAAGGCGAAATGAAGATCCTAAGAGTTTTGCGGCTGTTGATAATAGCGTGTATCACTTTCGCTATTATCAAAATCACTACCTTTGGGTGCGCGATGCTGTCAGGAAAACAGGTTAATTATACGCATGGTAATTCTGAATTAGCCAAAAATCTGGAAGTGCACGTCAAGAAGCTTTCTGATGAGATTGGCGAGCGCAGTATGTTTAAGTATGAGGCGCTGGAAAAAGCTGCCGAATATATTAGCGGGCAGCTCAAGTCCTACGGCTATGTGGTGGAATATCAGGAGTATACAGCAGGCGGCAAGGCGGCTAAGAATATTATCGCCACAAAAAGGGGATTGGGTAAAGAGAATGAAATAGTTCTTGTCGGAGCGCATTATGATTCCTGTTTTAATCCGGGAGCGGATGATAATGCCAGTGGCGTAGCAGGGCTCTTGGAATTAGCGAAGGCGCTTATAGAGGAGAAGACAGAACAGAGCATAAAATTTATCGCCTTTACCAACGAAGAGCCGCCGTTTTTTAAGACCGAAGAGATGGGCAGCCGGATGTATGCTAAAGCGGCCAGGCAGAGGAATGAAAATATCAAGGCAGTCATCATCCTTGAGATGATTGGTTATTATTCAGATAAGCCTTATTCCCAGCGCTATCCGCCGCTTGTAGGTTTATTGTATCCAAATAAAGCGGATTTTATCAGCGTGGTGGGGAATTTCCCTTCTGGCAACCTTGTGAAAAAGTTGGCAGTAGGATTTAAAAAGGCGACGAGCTTCCCTATAGAGTCCGCGGTATTGCCGGGTTTTGTCCCTGGCGTAGATTTCTCCGACCACTGGTCATTCTGGAAGGAAGGTTATCCGGCGATAATGGTTACCGATACTGCTTTTTACCGCAACGCGCATTATCACCAAGGCAGCGATACCCACGAAAAACTTAACTATCCCTCTATGGCAGAAATAGTTACTGCCCTCAAAAAAGCGCTTCTTGATTTCTAAAATAAAAACACAACTTTTGTCTTGACTAGGACAATTTATATTGTAATATATTGAATTAAGTGCAGTTATGATAATATCCTAATCAAGCTTGATGTTTTTCTGGAGATGGCTATTAAGGAAGACCTAAAATGAATCGAATCTTGGTCGTTGATGACGAAACAGATGTGCTGGAGGCAGTGTCCCATAGCTTAGGCCGGCGGGGATACGTTGTTGCCATAGCCGCAAACGCGGAGGAAGGGCTTGAGAAGGTAAAGAGGGAACGGTTTGATGTGGTTCTGATGGACCTTCGATTGCCGGGTATGGACGGCATGGAAGCGCTTCGGAAAATAAAGAAGATAGATCCTGAGGTAGAGGTGATTATGATTACCGCCTATGCCTCAATAGATACCGCTATTGAGAGCATGAAAGAGGGCGCGTATGAATATGTAGAGAAACCTCTTAACATCAATAAATTGATAGTGTTAATAGAGAAGGCCCTCGAAAAACACCAGTTAACAGAGACGGTCGCGTTTTATGAAGTAAGTAAAGCTATTTTCTCAACCATAGAGATGGAAGGGCTTCTGAAAATCATTGTTGATTTATCCTTGAGGCTTATGCGGGCGGATGACGTTTCTATCATGTTATTTGACGAACACGGAAAGCTTTATATCGCTATTTCCCATGGATTAGATGAAGATGTCAAAAAGACCACCCGGTTAGCCCTTGGGGAGAAAATAGCCGGATGGGTGGCGGAAAATAAGCAGCCGATGCTGCTTATCAACGGCCTGAAGGACAGCTCACTTTTTAAGGATTTACCGGCGCGGGAGGAAATCAAATCTTCAATCGTTGCCCCTTTAATAAAAAATGATAAGGTCATCGGTATTCTCTCGTTAAACCGCCTGATTAACGAAGAAAATTTTTCTAAGATAGATTTGTATAAAACTAATATTTTTGGCTCATTAGCAAGCTTGGCTTTAGATAACGCGAACCTGTACACAGGACTCTCGGTAATGCAGGAGAAGCTTATTGCCGCGAATAAAAGATTGGAAGAAAATGAAAAGAAGGCTCTGGCGATGTGTAACGAATTAAAAGAAACCGATGAACAGCTAAAAGACAGCCGGCTGCAATTGTCTCATTCCGCGAAACTTGCCGGCTTAGGCCGCCTTGTCTCGGATATGGCCCATGAGGTAAATAACCCGCTTATGGTCATTCAGGGCAGCGCGCAGCTGTATTTTTTGGATGGGGTGAGCGATACGGAGAAAAGAAAAAATATTGATATCATTATCAGCGAATGCCAGCGGGCAAAAGAAATTATACAGCGGCTTCTTAAATTTTCGCGGCCTAGCAAGGGAGTATTTAAGGACGCTGACATTAACGCGAGTATAGAGTATATCATCGGGCTCATAGAGCATCAGTTTTCGCTGTCGGGAGCGCGGATAGTAAGATACTACGGTGAAAATCTGCCTCACGTTTATATCGAGGAACAGCAGATGCAGGAAGTAGTGATGAACCTTTTAAATAACGCCAGAGACGCTATTGAGAAAGAAGGGGTGATTACGGTACGGACCATAAGAGAAGGTACCTTTGTGAGGGTTGATTTCAAGGATTCAGGCTGCGGTATGGATAAAGATACCCTGGATAAGATTTTTGAGCCTTTTTTTACCACGAAAGAAAAAGGGACAGGGCTGGGCCTGCCGGTGTGTTGCGGTATTGTAAAAGCCCATAACGGCGAATTAAGGTTTGAGAGCCAGCCCGGTAAAGGGACGACCGCTGTCCTTCTTCTGCCGCTAGGGAGAAAGGAATAATGAGTAAAATCCTAATCGCTGATGATGAAAAAACAATACGTGATATCTTTTTGAAGTTTCTCACGCTTCAGGGATATGAGGTGAGCCTTGCCGAGAGCGGCAGTGACGCGATTGCTAAGCTTAATGCCGATTCCTTTGACATGCTGATTATGGACCTCATGATGCCCGGCATCAAGGGGGCTGAGATTTTAAGGGAAATGCGCAAGAATAAGAAGCCTGTCGCGGTTATTATTCTCACCGGCTCTGTTGACGCTGAAAACTCCAAGGATTTGAATGAATTAGGCTACGATGCCGGGGATATCCTTTATAAACCGGTTGACTTGTTTGAATTGTTAGAGGCGATAAAGCGAAAACTTCCGCCAAAAGCATAATATTTCCCCTCCTGTTGTGTGATTTCTTAGTATTCCGGCAGTACGTAATTCCAGGCAATTCGGGTTTTAGATTTCCGCTTGACAATCCTAGCGTTTAGAGGTATTGTAAAATCTTATTCTTGAGGTTTTTTTATTGGTTCTATTTGTGAAATTATTAACAAACCTCAAGGGGAAGTTGTTTTTTTCCTTACGGGAATAACGTTTCATATCTATTGATCTATGAAGAAAATGAGGACATTTAAAGGCGGCTATCGATTCCTTAATTTTGAGGGCCAGCCTAAAGATATTTTAGAAGAAGCGAGTATCCCTTCGCGGGTCACAATTCCCTTGCGCCAGGGCTTTGGCGGGGAGGGGGATTGTTTGGTCAATCCCGGAGATAAGGTTTCTGCCGGCCAGATTATCGGGGCTCATGATTATGGCGTTTCAAGCCCCGTGCACGCTTCTATTAGCGGTGTGGTTACCGAGGTTAAAAGGTTTAATTATTTTAAACGGGATTGCCTCATGGTTTCAATCCAAGGCGATGGAAGCCCTGAGTACCAGAGGGCCACCGGTGCCACCAGCGCGTGGGAACAGTTAAGTGAAGAAGCCATTGAACGCCTGCTCTATCTTTCCGGGGTAACGGCGCTTGACCGCGAAGGAATTCCTACCCGCATGCGCAGTTCAGTCATCTTGCCTGAGGATGTAACCAGCCTGATTATTCACGGGGTGGGGTCTGAGCCGTATAATACGAGCCTTGAAATGCAATTACAGGGTAAGCATATGCTTAATCTCGTTGAAGGTATACGTATCCTGCGTAAAATTATGGCTAAGGCAAAAGTGTATTTGGCAATTAACTGCCAGCGTAAGAAAATTCTGGAGCAAATCAATAAACTTACCGCGCAGTATGAGTGGCTTGAGGTATGCCCCTTAGAGCCAAGGTATCCACAGGGTTTTGATGAGATGTTAGTCTCGGCAATACTCGGCCAGAAATTCCCCTACGGATATTCAGCCGCTAATATTGGGGTTGTGATACTCAATGTACAGGCAGTGTTACAGGCATATGAGGCAGTTGTTGAGGGGAAGCCCTTGATAGAGCGCACCATAGCCCTTTGCGGCCCCGCGTTTAAAGAGCCTCTGCATATCAAGGCAAGAATCGGTACAGCCTTAAACGACATTGTGAGCCCAAGAATAAAGGAAGGAATTACTCCTCGTTTTGTTTTAAATGGCATTCTTACCGGCCCTGAGTTAAAAGACCTGACGCTTCCTATCGATAAGACCTATGCGCAGATACTTGCCATACCGGAAAATCACAAGCGGGAATTCCTGTCTTTTTTACAATTTGGGCCTTTAAGCGATTCCTATTCTCATACCTTTGTGGCTCAGGCCTATTCAAAGGCGGTGAAATCATGCGAGACCAATATGCACGGTGAAGCCCGTCCGTGCATTAGCTGTAACTATTGTGAGGAGGTATGCCCTGTGGGTATCATTCCTCATCTTTTGAGTAAATATGTTCAGCGTAGTATTATCGATGAGACCTTGATGAATTTAAGGATATTCAATTGTATTGAATGCGGTCTATGCAGTTATGTCTGTCCTTCAAAAATACCGCTTGCCAAACATATTAAAGAGGGCCAGGAAAAGCTGACCGTTTCCGGCTGTGACCGTAACCAGTGCATTTTGCCATACTTCAGCAATTTAAGAGGCATTGAGGAGTATCGGGGGGCGAAACAGTTATAACATGCGGCTTATTCTAAGAAATCTCGACACTATAAGAGGGATTCTGGACAAAAACAAGAAACTCGCCTGTTTAAAGCCTATCATTAACGCGATTGACGGGTTTTATTTTGGCACGGATAAGGTGACCAGCCTTCCCCATATCCTTGATCATATGGACCTTAAGCGCTACATGACCTTTGTGATCGTTGGACTTCTTCCGGCAACGATTGCCGCTGTCTATATGTGGGGGCTGAGGGTGTTAGCGGTTATCGCGGTTTCTTATATTTTTGGAGGTATTGTTGAAGCAGCCTTTGCCGTAATCCGTAAAAAGGAGATTCACGAGGGTTTTTTGGTTACCGGCTTGATCTTTCCGCTTATCCTGCCGCCGACAATTCCCTTATGGCTTGTGGCGGTGGGGGTGATGTTTGGGGTAATGTTTGGTAAGGAAGTTTTTGGGGGAACCGGCAGGAATATTTTTAATCCTGCCATTGTAGGGAGGATTTTTCTTACCGTAGCCTTTCCTCAAATGATGACGACGTCATGGAGCCATCCTTTTACCCATGGATTAGGCGGTTTTGTGAATTATTCAGCGGATGCCGTGGCACAGGCAACACCTTTAGCGTTGTTTAAGGCGGAAAAAATAGTTACGCATTACGGAGATTTATTCTTCGGTAATACTATGGGCTGTATCGGAGAAACCTGCCGCGCGGGGATTATCCTGGGGGGGATATTTTTGATAGCCGCTAAAATAAGCAATTGGCGGCTTCCGTTAAGCTGTTTACTATCGCTTATTGTTTTTTCTACGCTGGGTAATATCTTTGCGCCCGATATTTTTGCCCCGGCATTATTTCAGATACTCAGCGGAGGATTTTTGTTTGGTATCTTTTTCATGGTGACGGACCCGGTTACTGCCCCCTGTACTAGGGCGGGAAAGTGGATAGGGGGGGCTCTTTTTGGTTTTTTGGTAGTCTTGATTCGAGGTTTATCCGGCTATGTTGAAGGGGTAATGTTTAGTATTTTACTGCTCAATGTCTTTGCTCCGCTTATTGACCATGTAGTAGTTGACGTTAAGTATCCTAAGCTTAAAACCTGATCCGCCAGAGAATAAGAAAGAAAAAAAAGTATGAAGTCGGCTCTTAGAATAATAATCTTTGTCATTGTCATGGGGACGGCCTCCGGCGCTATGCTTACGGGAGTCAATACCTTGACGCTTCCTATGATTGAGAAGAACGAAGAGCTAAAGTTAAAATCAGCGGTGCTCGATGTCCTGGAAATTCCTTATCAAAAAGATACCCTCTTAGAGTTGTTTAGCCACAATGTCAAAAAAATCGAAAAAGATAAAGATGTTTTTTTCCAAGGGCTTGACGGCTCACTAGCGTTTACTTTTCGCGGCCCGGGGCTTTGGGGCATGATTGAAGGGATTGCCAGCATTAACGCTGATTTCAAGACAATTAAAAGTATCAAGATAGTGCATCAGGAAGAAACTCCGGGGCTTGGGGCGCGGATTGCCGATAGTGAATATTTAGCCCAGTTTAAAAGTAAGGAGTTTATCCCGAAACTCATTTTTGTGGCTCAAGGAAAGGCCTCGGCCCGTAATGAAGTAGATGCCATAGCCGGAGCTACCGGATCAACAACGGCCCTGGAGAAGCTGTTGAATGAGGCGCTGCAAAAAAATATTAACGCGTTCAAAGACGCAAGTAAATAAGGTGATGGTCCATGCCTAAGAAAAGATTTAAAAGGGCTTTTTGGCAGAGCAAATGGTTTAAGGTTTTAGCCGCTGGTTTGTGGCAGGACCATCCTACATTTTGCATGGTGCTGGGTATTTGCTCAATGCTTGCGGTCACCAATAAGATGGAAAATGCCCTGGCAATGGGAATAGGAGTAACATTCTGCACAGCCTTTAGCTCGTTGTTTGTTTCTTTTTTTCGGACGACTATCCCTTCCCGGGTGCGCATGCTTGCCTATATGGTGATTATCTCAACTTTTGTAATTTGCGTGGATAGAATCTTGAAGGCATATTTCCCGCCCATAAGCGAGGAGATGGGGCCTTATGTGGGATTGATTATTACTAACTGTATCCTTATGGGCAGGGCTGAGGCCTTTGCCATTAAGAATGGCCCATGGCTGTCTTTCTTAGATGGCTTTGGCTGCGGGGCAGGATATACCTTTATGTTGATACTTATGGCGTTAATCCGCGAGCCGATGGGGTTTGGCACTATTTTAGGCCATCGGGTTATGCCCGCGGGCTGGATAAACTGGTCAATTTTAACGGTTGCCCCCGGGGCATTCTTTTTGTTAGGCGTATACCTATGGATTTTTAGGAGTATAGCTAAGAAGACGGAAACATAAGAAATGTGCGATGTACGATTTGAGATGTGTGATGTATAATCGCAGATTTTAAATCTCAAATCGAAAATCATAAGAAAAAAGGTGCGGGATGAATCCAATGAATCCTTTAATAATACTCGTAGCCTCGATATTTACCCATAATATCGCGCTGGCGTATATTTTGGGGATGTGCCCTTTTATTGTTATTTCCAAGAATTACAAGACTGCCGTGGGTATGGGCATTTCCATAATTTTTGTGGTGACCCTTACCGCTATCATCAATTGGCCGATATATTGGCTGGTGCTGGTGCCCGCGCATTCGGAAATCCTGGCGTTCCTTATTTTTATCATTGTCATCGCGGCTACCGTACAGCTTTTAGAGATGATTATTGAAAAGTTTTTCCCGCCCCTTCAGTCATCGTTTGGGATATTCCTGCCGCTTATTACCGTTAACTGCATTGTGCTAGCGGTCTGCCTTTTCATGGTGCTGCGCAAGTATGATTTTATACAAACTCTCTGTTATGCCTTTGGCACTTCCTGCGGCTGGGCGCTGGCTATTATCCTTATGGCAGCGATAAAAGAAAAAATGATGCTGGCCTCCGATATTCCCAAAGGCCTGCGCGGCGCGGGGATTACGATGATTATTGCCGGCCTTATGGCCTTGGCGTTTATCGGATTCGCGGGAATTATTACTTTACAATAGCCTATTACAGCGATTAGCGGATAGCGTTTAGGGTTTAGCAATGATAAAAAGCTATAAAGAGTTAGAGGCATATAAGAAAGGATATGATTTGGTAAAAGCGGTTTATGAAATTACGAAGAATTTCCCTAAAGATGAAATGTATGGGCTTATATCTCAAATGAAACGTTGTGCTATTTCCATCCCTTCGAATATAGCTGAAGGTTATATGCGAGGTTCAAAAGAATATATACAGTTCTTGAAGGTTTCTTTAGGCTCTTGCGCAGAGTTGGAAACTCAATTGTCTTTAAGTCAGGATTTAGGTTTTTGTTCCGCGGTTGATTTTATAAGAGTAAACGATTTGAATACGCAGATAATCAAGCTCTTAAGAACATATATAAATAAAATTACTAACCGCTTTACGCTAACCGCTACACGCTAAGAATGTTACCTATCCTCGTCATGGACGCGATTTTACTGGTGCTGGCGATACTCTTGATTATCGCTGAGCGGATTTTGGTTACCTACGGCGAGTGCCGCGTTACCATTAATAAAGAAAAAATACTTACCGTTACAGGAGGGGAGAGCCTGTTAAGCTATTTTGCCCAGAATAAGATTTTCGTTCCTTCCGCCTGCGGAGGCAAGGCAACCTGCGGTTATTGTAAGGTTGAGGTTTTAAGCGGCGGCGGCCATATCCTACCGACGGAAGAAGTTTTTATTAAGCGTGAGGATAGGCAGAAAGGCCTGCGCCTTGCCTGTCAGGTAAAGGTTAAAAATGATCTTGAGGTGTTGGTTTCAGAGGATTTGCTCCAGGCTCAAGAGTATAAGACAAAGATCGCGACGATTACTGACTTGACCCATGACATTAAGTATATTGTGATGAAATTAGTCGAGCCTCAAGAGATCAGCTTTAAGCCCGGCCAGTATATCCAGTTCAGGATTCCCGAAGCGGAAGAATTTCGCGCTTACTCCATTGCCTCGCCTCCGTCACAGAAAAACACTATTGAACTTATCGTACGGCTTGTGCCGGGAGGGCTCTGTTCTTCCTATATTCATGAGGTTTTGGATGTTGATGATGAGATAACCGTTACCGGGCCTTACGGTGATTTTTACCTGCGAGAGGATTCAGAAAGGGAAATCGTCTGTATCGGAGGCGGGTGCGGGATGGCGCCTATTCGTTCTATCCTTTTCCATTCCATGGGAAAGGGCATGCCCCGAAAGATTACCTATTTCTTTGGAGCGCGCAGTAAAAAAGACCTTTTCTATACAGAGGAGCTCGAGTCAATAGAGCGTTCATATCAGAATTTTCGCTATATCCCTGTGCTTTCTGAACCGAAACCTGACGATAAGTGGACGGGAGAGACAGGTTTTGTTACGCAGGCAGTAGAGCGGTATCTGCGCTCAAACGGTAATACCGAGGCATACCTTTGCGGCCCCCCGCCAATGATTGACGCGGCACTAAAAGTCCTCACCAAAAAGGGTGTTCACGAGATGCATATTTACTATGACAAGTTTTAAAGAAACGCCCATGGGTGTACATCCTTTTGAGAGAAAGAAAACCTTTTGATGTGTTTGTAGTTTAACAGGGTTGTGTATGTGATGTAGTATGTGTGAGCCAGCCATGCAGTTAACAGAAATTTACCGGCCTATACGCAAGGAGCTTGAAGGAGTAGAAGATGCTATCCAGAAAGCGTTATGCCAGGCAAAAAATACTTCTATCCTTAAGGTAAGCCGTTTTCTTTTAAAAACTCCCGGAAAGAGGCTGCGGCCTGCCTTAACCATACTTTGCGCGAAGGCCGTCACTAATAGCCCTCAGCCCTCAGCCTTCAGCCCTCAGCTTATTAATGTTGCCGCAGCCATTGAGTTGATTCATATGGCCTCGCTCGTCCATGATGATGTGATAGACCATTCGCATAAGCGCCATCATCACGCGACTGCTAATTCTCGATGGGGAAATGATGCCTCTATTGCCTTGGGAGATTATCTTCACGCGCTTTCTTTTAAGCTGCTTTCAGGCTGTAGCCATGCTGATATCTTAGGCTGTATCAGTGAGGCGACACAGGCAATGTGCGAGGGAGAGCTTATCCAGCTTTTGGAAAGAGACAATCTTTCCCTGCTTAAGGATCGCTACCTTGTGATTATCGAGAAAAAGACCGCCAGCCTTTTTTCCGCCTCGTGTCAGGCGGGAGCGCTTCTTTCTCACGCCTCAAGGAAAACGTGTTTGGCCCTTAAGGAATACGGATTAAATTTCGGGATTGCCTTTCAGATTGTGGATGATTATATGGATTTAGTCGCTCCGGAAGAGGTCTTGGGGAAGGCCCCTGGCCAGGACATTGTCATGGGTGAATTAACCCTTCCGTTATTGAATTTATTACAATCACTAGGGAAATCTGAAAGGGCGCGTTTAGAGAAGTTGCTGACGACAAGGACGGAAAATTGTTTAACCCAGGTTAAGAGAGAACTCGCCAATTCCAGAGCAAAAAACTACATCAAAAGAATCAGTAGTTCATATATTAACTCCGCGAAAAAAAACGTAAACATACTGCCTGATTCTCCCTACAAGAAAAGCCTCTTAGCTTTGGGAGATTTGATTTTGAAGAGAGGCTTCAATCATTAGCGATGGTACATTATTTTTATTAGTTAACACAGCACGAGGGGATGGTGTTATCGCTTGTGATGCCAACCTTTGATTCCGAGAAAGATGTCTTTACGCTTAATATTTTGGGAAACTACCCGCGCCTGTAATCTGGAATGCGCTCATTGCCGGGCATCAGCCCAGCAGAAACGCTCCGCGGAGGAATTAACCACGGATGAGGCAAAGCGTTTTATACGAAGCGCGGCCTCCTTTTCCAAGCCTATCCTGGTTTTCTCCGGCGGAGAGGCGTTAGTCAGGGATGATATCTATAAGCTTATTCAGTATGCTACTGACGCGGGCTTAAAAAGTACTCTGGCAAGTAATGCTTCTTTAATAACCAAAGACGTTGCCTTAAAATTAAAAGAAAGCGGCGTAAAGATAGTCGCGGTTTCACTGTATGGCTCAACCTCGCAAGCCCATGACGCGTTTTGCGGCCAACAGGGGGCATTTGAGAAATCGCTTGCCGGGATTAAGAATTTACAATCAGCAGGCATAGGCTTACAAATCAACACCACTATAACCAAAAGGAATTTGCCAGAGCTTGAGGCGATAGGAAAATGTGCATTAGGCATGGGAGCTCTTTCTTATCATGTCTTTTTTTTGGTTCCCGTCGGAAGGGGGAAGGGGCTTGAAGGAGACGAGATTACCCCGCAAGAATATGAAGATGCCTTTAACCGCCTCTACGATTTTAAATCCAATTTTCCTATCCATGTTAAACCGACGTGCGCCCCTCATTATTATCGCGTTGCCCGCCAGCGCGACGCGAATTTACGCGAAGTGGTTACGCAGGAAAAAGCGTGTAACGCGAATTTACGCGAATCTCCTTTCCACGAGATGACCAAAGGCTGCCTTGCCGGCCAGGGTGTGTGTTTTGTTTCGTATAAGGGAGAAGTGTTTGGCTGCGGGTATCTGCCGGTTAAGGCGGGAGATTTACGAAAACAGGATTTTGAAACTATCTGGCGCGAAAGTGAACTTTTTAAAACATTACGCGATGACACAAAACTGCTTGATAAATGCGGGATATGTGAGTTTAAAAAAGCCTGCGGCGGCTGCCGTGCCCGCGCGTACGCGGCTTCCGGAGATTATCTTAAGGCAGAGCCCTATTGCGTGTATGAGCCGGCCGGCGCGAAGGCTTGACAGGCTTTCTACATAATGATATAGTTTAGCTATGCAAAATCATACGCGTGAACGAGAAACAAAAAACCGGATTACCGATATAGAGCATTTTTCCGGTAAGTGGGTAGCCTTTATCGGTAATCAGCCGGTGAGTTGGGCGCGTGATTTAGATACTCTGATGCAAAAAGTTAAAAAAGAATTCCTTTTACAAAAACCCTCGGTAATGCTTATTCCCCGTAAAGACGAAGACCATCATGCCTTGATGTTTTCATGAAACGCTATGAATTCCCCTATCTAAAGCAAGGCTCGCGTTATTTTCCCGTTGTAGACATAACCCTCAAATATAAGAAATCAGAAATAACCCTTAAGGCGTTGGTTGATTCCTGCGCGACGCACTCTGTGTTTAGGCATGAGGTCGCGGATTATTTAGGGTTAGCTTTTGCCAAAGGAAAGCTCTTGCACTTAGAGGGGATTTCGGGAAGAATCGCGGGGTATATGCATACGCTTGATGTGGTTATGGGGGGTATATCGTATAAGAATAAAATCGTCTTTTCCCGGCAATTAAAGGTTTCTTTTAATATTTTGGGGAGGGACAATTTTTTTGAGCCATTTTTGATTACTTTTTGCGAGACAGATAAAAAAGTCGTCATCCGTAAGGCGTAGAATGTTTTTATTATTAAAGCGTATAAGCTATAGAGCACAGGAGACATAATGGAGAAAAATTACGTTAAAACTGGACTTGTTATTTTAACGAGTATTGTATTGGGAGTGTTTATCGGTATGGGGGTTATGGCACTGCAGGTTAAGCATGGAGCAGTGAATACATTATTTGAGCAGCAAAAAGAAATAAATGAGGCCTTTGGTAAGCTTGAAGAGCGCCTTGTGACGCTGGAAAAGCAGGGGGATGATTTCTCCTCTACTTTAAAGAAGTTAAGGTCTGAACTTCCTCAGAGGCCTCCTCCTGAAGACTATGCGAAAGTATATCCAATTGACATCGCGCATTCGCCAATATTAGGACAAAAAGACGCGCCTATAACTATTGTTGAATTTGTAGATTTTCAATGCCCCTTTTGCGCGCGTTTTCATCCTTTGATTCTTGAGGCAGTAAAGCTTTATCCTGATAAAGTAAAGGCTGTGCTGAAGAATTTCCCTTTGCCCTTTCATCAACAAGCAAAGTCCGCGGCCGCGGCGGCTTTTGCCGCTGGCGAACAAGGCAAATATTGGGAAATGGCTAATGAGCTCTTAAAGAATCATACTGATTTAAGCGAAAAGAGGTTTAAGGAATTGGCAAAAGGGCTTGGCCTTAACGTGGCTAAATTTTTAAAAGACTATAGTGAGAAGAAAGCGATTTGGAGTGACTATATAGAAAAAGATATGAAGCTGGGAGGTAAGGTTGAGGTGCGAGGTACTCCAACGATTTATATAAATGGCTGTAAAACGAGGGCTCGAGACTTGGAAAGTTTTAAAAAGGCAATTGAGGAGTCGTTGAGTATCAAAAAGCAGTGAGAGGATTAAGAAGGTAGGGCGGAGGTTAATCGAATACTTTTGAAGCCTAGAGCTGTAACTATCGATACTAAACGCAATTATGGGAATTAAAGTTAAAAAAATCCCCTTGACAAAACAAGTTTCCATGATATACTTTTAATAAGTCTTTAGCAACAATTAGCTTATATATGTTGCTGGTGTATGGAGGTATGCCAGTAGCGTTAGTAATATATAATGCCGGATTGACAAAAAGGTCAGCCCGGCATTTTTTATTTCTATACCAAAACTCAAACAACCTACGAGGTTGAATTTTTTCCTCGACGGTAAATTTATTCAACCTACGAGGTTGAATTGGTGAGAGATGCTTTATGGGAGGATTCGAGGATGTTACGTAAATTACTATCAATAGTATTAACTATCGGCTTACTGTTTAACCAAGGCGGGGTTATTTATGCCGCGGGTGAACTTAACCTTTCAAGCTATCTTAGCCAGTTGCATACTAGCCTGGTTAAGCCCGATATCTTCCGGCCTGTACACCTGCGCTATTTCTCTTACGATAGCTTAAATAACAGCTATAAGATACTCTTAGACAAGGGAGACTATACCAGGTCACCAAGTCACAATGTCACCAGGTCACCAGGTCACCAGGTCACAATGTCACCAGGTCACCAGGTCACAACGTCACCAGGTCACCAGGACACAAGGTCACCAGAAAACCAGAACACCAAGTCACCAGGTCACAAGGTCACCCCTGACGCTTCGGTTGGGGCAGGCACGTCACCAGAAAAAGAAGATATCGTTCTCAAGGAAACTGCCCAGGAGTTGATGGATTACTTCTTGATAGGGGTAACCCTGCCTAATGATAGCTTTTGGGTAAACCTAAGGCCTGATGCCCCGGATACCATTATAGACCCTGAGTTAGAGAGAACCGATATAGGTAAGGTGTTTTTAGAAGCAGACCTCCAGCTTAAGAAGGATACCGCGAGCTTTACTTCACCCCAAACACCTGAAGGCAAGGCATATTGGGATAAGCTCTATAAGAAGGCAGGGGAATTATTCGGCTCAGAGAATATTACCATACCCACCCTAACCCGCCCGTGGATAGTGCCCAATGAAATCATCGTAAGAGAAACGGATGATTCTGCCTATGTGTATAAGGCAACGCTTAAGGTGTTGTTGGAAGAAGACTACCTTAAAAGCTCTCAGCCTTCAGCTGTCGGCTCTCAGCAATATAACTTTAAAGATTCAAGGCTCAAAGAGCTTAATGAATATTCTACCCAGCTTATTAGGGAAACCATAATACCTAAGCTCACCAAAGAGGTAAATTCAAGCCAAAGGTATGCCAAGCTTAGGCAGGTATACTATTCGCTGATACTTTCAAGATGGTTTAAGGCTCGTTTTAATAGTAAAGAGTCACAAGGTCACCAAGTCACCAAGTCACAAGGAGAAAATTACATTAATTTAATTGATAGGCATAATCTCACTAACCTCACCTCCAAAGAGAGCTGGGATAAGACTACGTACTTTAATCAATACAAAGACTCTTTTAATAAGGGTGAGTATAACATTAAGGAACCTACGTTTACTGCCTATGGCCAGAGTATCAGGAGTTATACCAGCGGAGGGATACAAGTAGATAATATAAATTTTGATGTTGCAGACGGCCCTGTGGCATGGTTTAAGGGCGTTCAAAGCTCTGCGATTACTGTTGAGTTGGTGAATGCTAAGGAAAAAGTGCTTTATGATAAGAGTTTTAAAAAAGTTGAACTTCTAGAACCGATAGCAGCCTTTGCCGCCTCGCCGTTGACTTTTTCAGGTGTGAAAAATATCCTTAAGAATACCTTGGAGGAGGTGCACAAAGACAATTCTAAAAATGCGTTATATTTTTCCCATGATCTGGATCTCTATAATAGATTCATAAAAATAGAATTTAAAAATGAAGAACAATTAGAAAAATGGTTGACCCGGATAGAAGAATCTCTAAACGATAGCATGTTTAGACTTTCTTACGTAGAGGATTTGTATAAAAAAACTCTAGAATGGAAGAAAAAAATTATTTCTTCACAACTTGCCGCGATAAAAGAATGTAAGGACAACCTGTTTTCATTAAAAAACCCAACACAAGCTAAATCGAAAGAAAGAAAAGATGGTGAATTAACCTTGCCGCGGACAATTGAAGTGGCAACTTCCCAATGGAGCCGCTATACGACGTTCATAATCAATAAGTTCAATCAATATGCTGATTATTGGAACGAAAAAGACATAGCAACTTATTATAGAGCTAATAAAGATTATGTTTCTGTTGGGCACAAGTTGTTAGGAATAATAAATAAGGGCGGCTCTATTATAGGTTATAACAGTGCATACAATGAAATTAAGACGATTCTGGAGTTGTTAGAGATATCGGATCTGTACATAACAAAACATACCATAGCTGATAAACTAATGGAAGAGCCTTATTCCTATATGCCTGTCTTAAAAGAAAATAGAGATGAGTTTGAAAATCTATCCGGGTATAAAGAAATAGGAGATTTTTTATATGATTTAATAAGCTTATTATCTAGTTATAAAAAACATATCAATGGAGAAGAAGGCTATGTGCAACGCCTCCCCCCAGGAGGGAAGGATGTGAAAGATTTTAACAAGATATTAAAAGATGAAATTATTGAATTAGAGAAATTATGTCTTAATACCTATGCAAAAGCGGCAAGTAGATTTATATATGCTAACCTAAAACCTGAACCTGCCGGTATTTTCAGCGACATCAAGAATATAGAAGATTTCTTTGAGAAAGACAGGACAGGAATGGCTTTGTATAGCGCTGAAAAATATTTATCCGAGATATTGGACGCTGGTTCACGAGAAATGCTTTCTAATATAAATAAAAGAATAAAGTTAATTGAGTCTATGGTTGCTTCCGCCGCTTCGCCTTTGACGCTGCGGGAAATAAAAAACAAAGCCCTGGAAGCACTTAGGGATGCGGACCCGCGCTTTGGGTATTATCGTAGAAATTATTATAGTTTGAATCCAGCGCAACGGATAGATGCGGCAGATGATAATTTTTGGGAGGATGTTGTCAGGAGATTAGAGGCTGAAATTTCGTATCTTAATGCTGTAATTGAAAAAGAGCGAAAAGGTGATAATGCTGTGGTTTATGGTGAGGCTATAAGAATTAAAGATATCTTTAAGGGGTTGGTTAAGCAATTAAAGGATGAAGCTTTCCTTGCCTCTAACCAGGAGGAAGAAATACGAAATGGCGGAGTGAAAGAATCAGCATTGCCGTTGGATTTATCCGCTTTTAATTCCTTCATAGAGCAACTTAATATTAATGAAGTATACTCGGAGAAAATGTTTATAGAATTAGTCAACAAGCTTTCGCAACTTGACACAAAGGCGCTCCTATATTATGAAGTCGGTGGGATGTGTAATTTTTTGTCTGCTATGCAAGCAAAAGATAGTGATTTCAAATGGTTACTATCTGTTATGGGGAAAAGTATATATGGTGTGTATATAAAAAGAGTAATCTTACGGTATGAAAAAATTGCTCCAGGAGAGATTTTAACGCTTATAGAGAGTGAATTAAATTTGAATACCCGGAGATTAGCCCGTGTGCAGGATAGCAATGAAGTTAATGTAAAAAGATGCCAGGATATAAATAGTAGGTTGCTTGAAGCGGTAGCTAAGGCCAAAAATAAAATCTCTGAAGAAAGAAAGCCTTTCACCGCCTCGCCGGTTGTTAACAGTTATAAAGACGATAATCCTAAAGAATCAATAACCAAGGCCTACAAAGAAGCATCCTATTGGTATATTCTTAACGATTATGAATATAGGATTATTGCAGAGTCTCTTGGTTATAACCCTATGCTTGCCGCTTATAAACTGGGCTGGATTATCAAGAATAAGCTAAGGAATAATCAAATAGAAGAAGATATTATAAGAAAAGCCAGTGTGGGCACTTACGGATTTATGTATGACGCGAAAGAGATTGATAATTGGTTGCATTGGTTGACCGTCAACGATGTTTCCATAATCCGGGAGACTGTAAATGGCGTTTTAGACAGTATTTCATCGATGTTGCCGCAAGGAAGCAGTCTTAAGGATTCCATAAATGACCAGAGAAGAGATATTGAGGACATTCCGAATAATTATATCTATATAATAAAAGTTTTAAACGCGGCGATAGATACCCTTAATAAGGAATTACCGACCGCCGGAATCAACCGAGGCTTCTCCAATGATGATCTTAAGGCCGCGGAATCAGAGCTAAGGAAGCTGCTGTCTATTGCCTTGACAGATGCGATAGTCATTAAAATATACGATATACCAGGATTTAGCGCCCAAGTTTTGGTAGAAAGCGATTTGTATGTTAATGATTTTAAATCCGCCCTTAACAAAATCCCCAGAGGCCTATATATGAGCGAGTATGAATATTCCCTTTTGAATAGGTCGTTGGGAAATCTCCCTATCCAGAGAAAAGATTTCTTTAGTAGTAATACTGCTGTCGTGCCGGCAGGTAAACTTTTAATGCTGGAGCTTCAAAAGAGTATGGCGGAATTAGACTCTGAATTGCAGTCTGCGAAGGAAAAATTTGGGCCTATCCAGTCCGAGTGGGCAGAATCCGCGGCAGAATTGATCTTTTCCCCTGTGTACCGTAAATACCACAAAAAATTGCTTGGGGCTTTGACTGATATGCAGGATATAATCTATAAGACAAAGAAGAATTACAATATCTGGATAGACGCGGGAGATAATTTTGATCATAGTATAGATGCCTTAAGTACGAGTTCCCAAGATTTACGCGATGTGCTTTTCCAGGTCAGGGGCTATCTGAATTATAATTTCAGTAAGCGCCTTAGTAAATCTAAAGGGAATTTACTGGAAGTGCTCAGGAATAATTATGAATTGGTAAGCGGTAATCTCTTTATGAGTGGGAAAGAAATTTTGAATAGGTATTTCCCGAAAAGGTATAAAAGTTTGTATGATGCGGCGTATCGTGTTTTCTCTGCCTTGGAAAAGTATGAGGATCGTCATAAGGTTTTAAAGAATGGATGGGAGAAGTATAAAACGGATCCCGCCGGCGCCGCCTCGCCGGTAACGGCAGAAGCGCTGAAAAATGCAGGGACTATGCCTGTAGAGGATTTTATCTCATACATACAGGATGGCGCGAATAAAGATTTTGCTGATAATAAATTGCTGAAAGATTTATTAGCGCGTTGCCAGACATATATGAGTCAATTCTTAGGAGCCTATGCTAAGGCGTATAAACAAACATCTGGTAAAGAAATTAGCGCGCAAAAAATTGCAAATATTAAAAGCCAGTTATCGATGTATTTTGGAATGAGTAATAAGCTGAATACCGCAATTGCCGCGGGATATTTTAGCAGGGTGATGGAAGATGAATTAAGAGAACCTCTTATTGCAAAAGATTTTGAGGAATTGCAGAAAGAAATCAGAAGTATTGCTGCGCGGTTAGATAAAATGGAACATGAAGTAAAAGTCGATGTGGCCTCCAATAAACCCTATGTGACAGGGAGGTTATACGCTTATGATAATGCGAAAGAAAAGGTGGAAAAGCTTCGCTATGTTTCAGGTGATAGGTTAAGTGATCTAGAGCTTGAGGCAGTAATTATTGATATGACAGGATTGCAGTATATAAAGTATTCACAAGCGTATCATAACGATATCATTACTAAGCTGAAATCAAAAGAAGCAAGTTTCTTGTCAAGAATACGTTTCTGTATTACTGATAAGAATGAAGTAAAAGGATACGCGCTTCTTTTCCGGGGGGGTGCTTTTAGCATTTCCGCTGTGAGTGGCCAGCAGGAAGGGATTGAAATTGGTATCGCTACAGCCGCAATCCAAGAAGTGATGGATAATCTTTCTGAAGGATTTTCTATAGAGTTGCAGCGTTTTGTCACTGCGGACTATCAGCTACTTATGGTTTTAGACAGGTTGCGGGGTGGGAATCCATTAACAAGAGATTTATATGGTAATGTGTGGTTATCTAACCACGACGCAGATGCTATAGTTAACCAATACAATAAGAATATGGCTGAAGCTGTTTCTTCTGGCTCCGCCTCGCCGCTGGGGAAAGAATTGATTGTGAATAACGGCGCCCTTGGCTCTGATGTCTTGCGATATGTTTCCTACGATGAATTAGGAGAAAATAATCAGAAAGTAATTAAGGAATTACTCGCGAAAACATCTTTTGAAAGCAAGGTTAATAGCGTAGGTGAAAATGATGAGGATATAGACAGCCTTGTAAAGGTATATAGTGTCCCTGTAATTGACGAGTCTATGCTCAAAGGAATTCATTTTGCAATTAAAGCGCAAGGGGATCGAATAGAATCAATAGAAGGAATGATAGGAGATGTAGATGGGACTGATAAAATCGTATCTTATGGCAAGACGTTGAATATAGCTACTGCGATTATAAATGCCTTGGAATATGCAAAGATAGAAGGCTCTTCATCTGCAGTGGTTGAGAAAGAAACCATGCCAAACGACTTTGACAAAGGCGGTATCGATATGACCGATAGAGTAATGCATATCAACTTAGAGCGGATGGGGAGTTTCGCGGATTTAGAGATGGTGTTACCTGAATTAAGCAATGTTGAAATAATAGACCTGGATGATGAGTATAAGCAAATACAGGCAATGGCGGCTTCCGATATTCGCCCTTCAGATACGCGTATCCTTGAGTTTATCACTGCCTGCTATTACAAAGAAGAATTTACCCAAAGGCTCAGTGAAATAACCGCCTGCCTTAAAGAGGCGCATAGCTTAGATGAGCGCGAGGGAAGAGAAAGCAGCCAAACCCTGCGCTTAGCCACCTTGCTTCCCGACGCGTTGTACGCGAATAGCCTGAATTAACCGATAGCCGCCAATGTCAGGCATTGTTATATCTGGCATTGGTGAGCGTATTCAAAAGCAAACCCGCGTCGGAATCTTGATTAGTATTATTTTTAATTGTAAAAAAAAGAGAATATGCTAAAATTATGCCTATGGAGAAGGCAGTCGTAAATTGGATTAAAACTTCCGATTATGATATAGCAACCGCTAAGGCATTGTTTAAGGCTAAACGTTATGTGTATGTCATATTTCTGTGCCATTTGTCTGTTGAGAAATTATTAAAAGCTGTTGTTTGTAAATTAAGCAAAAAAATCCCTCCAAAGACGCATGATTTATTGTTACTTTTACGCTTAGCCAACCTAACTTTGCCTCGGGATTTTCAAATGCTTATTGCTCGCCTTAACGCGGTGAGTATCCCTACCCGGTATCCTGAGGACGTAGCAAAATTAACCAAACAGTATAACTCTAAAGCGGGGAAGGAATATTTGGAAGAAACTGGGAGGTTTCTGAAATGGTTAAAACAAAACCACAGCTTCGCGCGATAGTAAAACGTCTTGTTGCGCAGCTTGAAGAGAAAAGTATTTTTGTCCAAAAGTTAATTTTGTTCGGTTCCTATGTAACAGGAAAAGCCGAAGAATATAGTGATATGGATATCGCGGTGATTTCTGATTCGTTTAGAGGAAAAGGAATTCTGAAGCGGCAAGAGCTTTTAGGGGAAGCTCTATACTCTCTGGGCGAGCCCATAGAGGCTTTAGGATACACAGTTTCCGAATATAGAAATATTAAACCCGCTTCTTTCCTCTCAGAAATTATTTCAAGCGGCAAGGTGATATATAGTAAGAACTAGAAAAGAAAGCAGTGAGGCCCTGCGCTTAGCTACTGTGCTTCCTGACGCGCTTTATGCGTATGGTTTAAATTAACCGATAGCCGACAATGCCCGACAATGCCAGGCATAGTCAAGTAGAAATACGACTTGTTTATGCCTGGTATTGTTATATCTGGCATTGGTTAGCGTATTTAAAAGCAAACCCCTGCCTGCGCATCGTAATTTTATTTCGGCGCGGGCTTTTTCTTTCCTTAAAAATTTTCCAAAAATTTTCTTGACAAAAAATTCTGTTGTAGTAAATTATTATTATCAACGCAGTAAATGAGAAATATAATTTCTCATTTTTTGTTTACAGTAAAATGTGAATTGTTTCACATAATAAGGAATGCTCTTATGAAAAAGAAATTTACCCGCAAGGAATTCCTGAAATTATCCGCGGCCACCATTGCCAGCCTGGCAGCCAGTAAGCCGCTGTTAGCCGCTCTAAAACATGTCCCTGAAATAGACAATCCCTTAGCCTATTATCCTAATAAAGACTGGGAGAAGATTTACCGCAGCCAATTTAAATACGATTCTACCTTTCATTTTCTCTGCGCTCCCAATGATACCCATAACTGCCTTTTAAAATGCTATGTCAAGAATGATGTGGTTACCCGTATCGGGCCCAGCTACGGCTATGGCAAGGCCAAGGATGTCTATGGCAATCAGGCATCCAGCCGCTGGGAGCCGCGCCTGTGCAATAAGGGCATTGTGATGAACCGTAGGGTCTATGGCCCCAGAAGGGTTAAAGGCCCTATGATCAGAGAGGGTTTTAAAAAGTGGGTGGATGCTGGTTTTCCCCGCGGCGCGGATGGCCGGCCGCCGGTAGAATACTTTCAAAGAGGCAAAGAGAACTTTATTAAGCTCACCTGGGATGAGGCCTATGATTACGCGGCCAAGTCTATGATCAATATCGCTACCACTTATTCCGGAGAGGCCGGCAAGGCCTTGCTCACCCAGCAGGGGTATGATCCTGCCAGTATTGAGGCGATGAATGGCGCCGGTGTCCAGGCCATGAAATTCCGCGGCGGGATGCCTCTCTTAGGAATTACCAGAATTTTAGGCTATTATCGTTTATGCAACTCTATGGCTATTTTAGATACCCATGTCCGCGGGGTTTCGCCGGATGAGGCATTAGGAGGCAGGGGCTGGGATAATTACTCCTGGCATACCGACTTGCCTCCGGGCCATCCAATGGTAAGCGGCCAGCAAACTGTGGAGTTTGACCTGATGGATGCCGAGAACGCCAAGCTGATTATTCCCTGGGGGATGAATTGGATCTCCACCAAGATGCCTGACGCCCACTGGTTGACTGAGGCCAGGGTTAAAGGAGCCAAGGTTGTTTCGGTAACCGTGGAATATTCTTCGGTGGCTTCTAAGAGCGATGAGGTGGTGATTATTCGTCCCGGTACCGATCCCGCGTTTGCCTTGGGGCTGGCAGGGGTGATTATGAGGGAAAAACTTTACGATGAAGAGTATGTGATGAGCTCAACCGATTTGCCTTTTCTGGTCAGGATGGATACCTTAAAACTGCTTAAAGCCGATGAGGTTCTTCCTGATTATAAGGCGCCTGATGAGCTGCGTGATGTCACGATAACTAAGAAGGGCGAGAAGGCTCCCTTTCCCTCAAAACAGGGAGCAGACCAGCATATTTCAGAGACTTTATTAAAGGAATGGGGCAGTTTCGTGGTCTGGGATAAGAATAAAAACGCCATGGCCGGAGTCAGCCGCGAGGATGTAGGCAAGTATTTTAAGGAAAAAGGGATTGCCCCAGTCTTAGACGGTGAATTTGAGGTTGATATCCAGGGGCAGAAGGTCAAGGTCAGGACTATTTTCAGTTTAGTCAGCCAATATATAAATGATAATTTTAATGTAGAGAGCGTTTCCAAGATAACCTGGGCCCCGCAAGAGGCAGTGCTAAGCCTGGCCCATCAAATAGCCGAGAACAGGGGCAAGACCTTGATTGCCGTCGGGATGGGGCCGAATCACTTTTTTAATAATGACTTAAAAGACCGGGCGATATTCCTGCTTTGCTCTTTAACCCGCAATATCGGTACTCACGGCGGTAATATCGGCAGTTATGCCGGTAATTACCGGGTAGCCTTTTTTGACGGCGTTGGCCAGTATATATCCGAGAATCCTTTTAATATTGAGGCCGACGAAACCAAGCCCTCTAATGTCCGGCAGTATTTTAAATATGAATCCGCGCATTATTATAACCATGGAGATACCCCGCTTCGGATAGGCAACAAACTTTTTACCGGTAAGTCTCATATGCCTACGCCTACTAAATCCCTGATGTTTGCCAATGCCAATTCTATTCTAGGCAACCTTAAGGGCCATTATGATATGGTGGTTAATGTCATTCCCAAGATAGAAATGATTACGGTAAATGACTGGTGGTGGACCGCTTCTTGCGAATACGGGGATATTGTTTTTGGGGTGGATTCCTGGGCTGAACTGAAATATCCGGATGCCACTGCCTCGGTAACTAATGATTTCCTTCAGATGTTTCCCCGCACCCCTTTAAAGCGCCTGCATGATACTCGTGGAGATATTGAGGTGTTTGCCGGAGTAGGCGCGGCTCTGGGTAAAAATCTTAATGATAGCAGATTCGTTGATTACTGGAAATTTGTCCATGAGAATAAGGTAGAGGCTTATTTGCAGAGGATTATGAATGCCAGCGCGATGACCAAAGGCTACAATGTTTTGGAACTGGAGGAGAACGCTAAAAACGGGATCCCCGCTTTGTTGATGAGCCGCACCCATCCCAAGATTATGGGCTGGGAGCAGACCCAGGAAAACAAGAAGTGGTATACCAAGACCGGCCGCTTGGAATTTTACCGGGAAGAAGATGAGTTTATTGAATACGGTGAAAACCTCCCGGTATATCGCGAGCCGGTGGATGCGACTATCTATGAGCCGAATGTGATTGTGGCCAAACCTCACCCGGCATTAAAGCCAGCGCAATTAGAGAAATACGGGTTATCCAGCGATAATCAATCGACTGATGTGCGTCAGGTGCGTAACGTGGTAAAGACTCCGGAAGAACTCATTGCCTCTGAGCACCCCTTACGCAAAGACGGTTTTAGCCATGTGTATATTACCCCTAAATATCGCCACGGGGTGCATACTACCCCTGTAGATTTAGATGTGATTGCGATGTGGTTTGGCCCCTTTGGAGATCCCTATCGCAAGGACAAGCGCAAGCCTTGGGTGGGTGAAGGCTATGTGGATATTAATCCCGAAGATGCCAAGAGCCTAGGTATAGAAGATGGAGACTATATCTGGGTGGATGCCGATCCCGAAGATAGGCCTTATCGCGGTGAAAAGATTCCCGGTTCTGAGAATTATCGATTGGCCCGCCTGATGCTGAGGGCCAGATATTATCTGGGTATTCCCCGCAGTGTCAGCCGTTCCTGGTTTCACATGTATGGTTCAACTTATGGTTCGGTGGAAGGGCATTTGAATAATCCCGATGGCCTTGCCCGCAATCCCCGCACCGGATATCAAGCGATGTACAGGTTTGGTTCGCACCAGAGCTGTACCCGCGGCTGGCTGAAGCCTACGTTGATGACTGAAAGTTTAGTTAGAAAAGATACTATCGGCCGGGTCATCGGCAAAGGCTTTGCCCCGGATGTACACTGTCCTACTGGCGCACCCAAAGAAAGCTTTGTCAAATTCACCAAGGCAGAAGACGGCGGATATAATGGGGATAAGAAATGGCGGCCGGCAAAGTTAGGATTAAGGCCAACTTATGAAACCGATGCGATGAAGAATTTTCTCAAAGGAGCGTTTATACAATGAGTCAGATGAGCCATAAAGTATATAACTGGCAGTTAAAAAGGGAGATGGCCTATAAATATCCTGAGGCCCGCCCCCAAAAACAGGTGGCTTGGATTTTTGATACCAATAAGTGTATTGCCTGCCAGACCTGTACTATGGCCTGCAAGATGACCTGGACTTCAGGCAAGGGCCAGGAATATATGTGGTGGAATAATGTGGAAACCAAACCGTGGGGATTCTATCCTATGGGATGGGATGTGCGTTTGCTTGAGAGCCTGGGGCCGCAGTCATGGGACGGGGATAAATATATAGGTAAAACAATCTTTGAGCAAGACATCGCCGGGGAAGAGATCATGGGCTATAGCCCCGAAGAGGATGATTGGCTGAATCCCAACTTAGGCGAGGATGAAGTATCCCAGCCGGTAAAACAGGGGGAGTATATTAAAATCCCGCATCAGCCTTGGATGTTTTATCTTCAGAGAATATGCAATCATTGTACCTATCCCGGTTGTCTTGGTGCCTGCCCCAGAAAATCAATCTATAAGAGAGACGATGGTATTGTCCTGATTGACCAAGACAGATGCCGTGGTTATCAGGAGTGCGTGCGCGGCTGTCCATACAAGAAATCAATGTTTAGAGGTTTTACCGGAAAGTCCGAGAAGTGCATTTCCTGCTATCCTGCTGCGGAGCAGGGTAAGCAGACTCAATGCACGGTAAATTGTATAGGGAAAATACGCCTTTTCGGCTATAAGGGCCCTTGGGATAAACCCAAGGAGGATAATCCTATAGATTATTTGGTCCATTTTAAGAAAATTGCTCTGCCTTTATTTCCCCAGTTTGGCACAGAACCCAATGTGTATTACATTCCTCCGATAAATGTGCCGGAGGCTTTTAACCGCCAGTTATTCGGGCCCGGGGCTAAGGCGGCAGTGGAGATGTATAGGAAGGCATATGAAGATACCCGGCTTATCGGCATCTTAATGCTGATGGGGGCGACTGAGGAGATACCTTTTACTTTTAAGGTTGAAGGGGATATCAATACCGGCCACTGCTATGGTTATAATGAAAAGGGGGAGCAGGTGGCTAAAGTTCCTCTTAAAGAGCCGATTGTTATCCGCCAGGAATATGATAAAGAAAGAGATGTCCATCGGCTCAGTGTCAGTTAAATACTATATAAGGTCAGCTTACGCTGACCACTACTTAAAATATGGTGGCGGAATTAGAGTTAAATAAAGAAAGATTAAGTAAGTATAAGAGTTTGGCGGTCGCCTTTTCTTATCCCCAAGGCGGCTTTTTTGATTTCTTTCCGGAGTTATCCGGTGAAAGAGAGGGTTTGGTTCGGGAATATGACCGGTTATTCCGAGTCAAGGAAATCTGGCTCTATGGCACCGAATACATCAGCCAACATGAGTTTCAGCGCAGTAACTATTTAGCGGACATCTCCGGTTTTTACAAGGCCTTTGGGGTTGAGATAAAAAGCGACCGGCCGGATTCGCTTGAGGCGGTATTAGAGTTTATGCACTATCTTATATACAAGGAAATAAATGCCCCCTCAGCCGAGAAAGCGGAAATCTGCCTGGATGCTCAGAAAAAGTTTCTCAATGAGTATGTCAGCCCGATGGCCAGGGCAATAGCCCAGAAGGTGATTGATCAAACCCAGAGTTCATTTTATAAAACTATTTCCTTGGAGATGCAAGAGTTTTTGGCTGAAGAGGAGAAAATTCTGAAAAAATGAAGAAGACGGTTTATTTTATTACCTTTGTTTTGCTGGCGGCTTTTCTTGGCTTGGTTTATTACGGAGCCAGGCATTGGCGAGGGATGCCTGTTCAGATTGAGAGGTTTGAAACACCGGCCTTGAATGTGGCTTTTATGGATAAAGACATTGATTTAGCCCAAGGTTTGGCTCCGGAGGTTTGGCAGGAGATTAAGCTTCAGGAGATTAAGCTTATGTATCAGGTTACTGCCCTACCCTGGCCTAAGATAAAGGGCATGCTTTCTGCGGTAACCGTAAAGGCCTTTCACAGCAAAGAAAACATCTATTTTTATATGAGCTGGCCGGATGACACAGAAGACAGGATTCATGAAACCACCCAATTTTCGGATGCCTGCGCGATAATGTTTCCGGTAGAAAAGGATGTCCAGCCGCATACCATTATGATGGGTTTTTTGGGGCGGGTAAATATCTGGCAGTGGAAAGGCAATCAGGACCGGGAGTATTGGCAAAAGGAATCTCCTCAAACCAAGGCCTATGTGGATTATTATTATCCCTTTGAAGACAAAGAATTGTTCCCTGTATCCCAGCATGTAACCAAGTTCGCGGTGAATGACCTGCTGGCTATACGGGTAGGCACCATCACTCCGAAGGATGTTCAGGAGGTAATGGGTAAAGGGGTATGGGAGAACGGGGTTTGGACAGCGGTATTTAAGCGCCCTCTTAAGTCGCTGGAGGGAGAAAATGGGGTTAACTTTATCTCCGGCAAAAGATTATCCGCATTGGCAGTCTGGAACGGCTCCAAAGGCGATCGCGGAGGAAGAAAATCAATATCGGATTGGCTGGAATTAAATATACAATGAGCGTTTACCGTTTACCGTTTACCGTTTACCGAAAGATAGTAGTAGGTTTTCTTTTTCTATCTTCTATTTTCTTTTTTCTATCTTCTCCTTCTTTTGCCGCGGAGAGATTTTTTGAGGTTAAGGCTAAGAAATTTTCCTATACCCCGAACATAATCAAGGTGAATAAAGGGGATAAGGTAAGCATCCGCCTCATCAGCGAGGATGTGCATCATGGTTTTTTTGTTGATGGCTACGGGGTAAAAACTTCCGCCCATCCCGGAATGGAAGGCGCTTTGAGCTTTACCGCGGATAAGTCCGGGAGATTCTCCTTCCGTTGTTCGGTTACCTGCGGCTCTTTGCATCCCTATATGATCGGCTATCTTTATGTCTCTCCTAATAATCTGTGGGTATGGGGTGTTTTTGGGGTCCTTGCCTTAGGGCTAATTTCCTGGCTAATCACTTCCAAGAAAAAGCAGAAGGATGAAAAGCTCAAGCTTTTTGGGATTATACCGTTAGAATGGAGATTCCCACTGACTAAGTTTAAGCCGCTGCGCGCTCTTCTTAAGAGCCGCTGGTTTCCTTTCTTGCCTATAGTTTTTAACCTGTTTATATTTACCATTATTCTTCTGGCCGGTTTTATCGGAGGGCTGGGGGCCGGGAATTATAACTTCGGGGTAATGATTGTCTGGATCCTTTGGTGGGTATTGCTGATGATGTTTATGGTGCCCTTAATCGGCAGGTTCTGGTGTATGATGTGCCCATTCCCATTAATAGGGGATTGGATACAGCGGGGGAAGCTTATCAATGTAGGCAAGCAGAAATCCTGGGGCTTGGGTAAAAGATGGCCGAATAAACTGCGCAACCTCTGGCCTTTGGTTATCCTATTCTGGGTATCTACATGGTTCTCCGGATTTTTTACGGTTAAGCCTTTTGCCACCTTTATCCTCTTGGGGGCAATTATCCTTATAGCCATTATTATTGCTTTATTCTTTGAGAAGCGCACTTTCTGCCTGTTTGTCTGCCCGGTGAGCGGTTTTCAGGGATTATATGCCAATTTTTCCCTTTTTGGGGTGCGTTCCCGTGATCCGGAAATCTGCAAGAAGCATGTCCCCAAGACCTGCGTGGTGGGAAATGAAAAAGGCTACGGCTGTCCCTGGATGGAATTGCCTTATGAGATGAACCGTAACACCTATTGCGGGCTGTGTTTTGAATGCCTTAAGACCTGTCCTTATGACAATATGGATTTGGTCTTAAAGCCATTTGGCCAGGATTTATTTGCCGAAAGGCGGCGCACTGACGATGTATATAACCGCAGAAGCACTGACGAGGCCTATAAGGCCTTGACTATGATTGGCATATTTTTGTCCTTTTTTCTGGCTTTCCAAGGTCCTTACGGCCACTTGAGGGATATGGTAACTGCCAAGACCTTTGGCCTGCATGGGTATCTGGGATATCTTTTAGAGTCTTTCACGATTGACTTTCTGCTTATTCCTGGTTCCTTATTTTTGTTTGCCTGGCTCTCTAAACTTGCCAGCAGAAGTAAGGAGGTTAAGCTTAAGGATGTTTTTGTCAATTTCTCTTACTGTTTAGTCCCGGTAGGCATAGCGATCTGGGGGGCTTTTAGCTTGGGAATAATCTTTCCTAATGGAAGCTATCTCCTGCATATTATCTCTGACCCCTTTTCCTGGGGCTGGAATCTTTTCGGCACAGCCAGCATACCCTGGACCCCATTCTTCACCGGTTTAATGCCTTACTTGCAGGTATTGGTTACCTTAGGCGGAATGCTTTTTGCCCTGGACTTTGGTTATAAATTCTCCCAGCGAACCTATAAGGATATAGGTGAAGCCAAGCGCGGCTGGATACCGATACTCATTTATCTGATCCTTATTCACATTTTCTTTGTGAGGATATTTGTGGGTTAGTTATGAAGAAAAACGAATTATTCGCGGTAGTATTGATGTTTTTGGCAACTATTGGCACGGTAATCGGCATATTCGCTTATGAGAAAAGCCGCGCCAAGGGCTATTATACTGTAGAGTTGACTGCCCGCGCCCCGCTTAACGGCAACTGGTATCCCCGTAAGTTTACGGTTCCTTTTGGCCAAGAGGTGCGGATTCGTATCCGCAATATTGAGACGGTCAGCCATGGTTTTGCCATGCCAGATTTTAATATTGAACCGGCCATCAACGAGATCAAGGCCGGAGAAGTCAAAGAGATTAAATTCCTTGCCGATAAAAAAGGCACCTTCCCGTTTTTCTGCACCGTCTGGTGTTCCAATGAGCACCTGCACATGAGCGGTGAGATTACAGTCGAATAATTAGGTCAAAAGAAAGGGGGTTCAAATGAAAAAAGGGATTGTTTTTATTACAGGTATTATAGCTTTTATGATGTTTTTTGCTTCCCAGGGCTTTTGCGCGCCGACGCCTGAGCAGTGGGGTATTATTATGAATATTTCCGGCAGGCAAAGAATGCTTTCTCAGAAGATGTCAAAGGAGGCACTTTTGGCAATAGCGGGAATAAACCCTGATGAAAATCTTAAAAAACTCGCGGAGTCGATGAAGCTTTTTGAAACCAGCCACCATGCCCTTACGGAGGGTGATGCCGCTATGAATATTCCTGCCTGCGAGTTCCCCGATATCAGCGAGCAGCTTGAGAAAGTGAGTATTCTGTATGCTGAATTAGACAAGATTTTTGATAAGATGGTTGAGGGGGAAAAAGCTGATAGTAATGACATGCAGCATATTGCCAAAGCCAGCCTTCCCCTTTTGACCGCCGCGGATAAGGCCGTCAAGTTGTTTGAGGCCGAGGCAATCAAGGTATTAACCAAGGACCCGACACTGGCTCTGGTGATTAACATTGCCGGCAGGCAAAGAATGCTTTCTCAGAAGATGGCCAAGGAAGCGCTTCTTATACATCTTAAAGTAGATGCTACGACGCAAGCAGAATCCCTTCAAAAGACGACTACCCTTTTTGAAACCAGCCTAAAAGGGCTTCAGTTTGGCGATTCTGAGGTTGGTATTCCTCCTACTAAGGAAGAGGATATCAAGGCGCAGTTGGAGACGGTGGGCGCGTCATGGACGAAAGTTAAGCCTATCTTAGAGAAAATAATGACCCAGTATCTTAATTATGCTATTAGTAAGGACGATGTTGTTTCGGTGGTAGACTTAACGGGCATTATATTGAAGGAATCAGATAAGGCAGTAGGGATGTATGAGAAAGTAGCAAAATAAGCGCAGTCTATTGTTTTGACAAGTGAAGTGTTATTTGCTAAAATCCTTTCTGGTAGGTATCAACCAGAAAGGATTTTTTTATCACTTCTTGCTTGAATAGTCGGGAAAGAACTGTGGCGTCATAACTATAGATAAGCCTATGGAAGTTTTAGTGACAGTATGAAATTAGACGACATTGATAAGAAGCTCATTATGTGCCTGCAGGAAGATTTTCCGCTTGTTCTTCGGCCTTTTCAGGAACTTGGGAAAAGAATTTCTCTAGGTGAAGAAGAGGTTATGAGAAGAATCCTCAGCCTCAAAGCTGCCGGTATTATCAAGCGTATAGGGCCGGTGCATGATTCGCAGAATTTAGGATTCAAGCGTACATTAGTAGGAATGTTGGTAGCGGATGAGCACTTAGAGAAAACTGTTTGTGTTATAAACAGTTTTAGCGAGGTAACCCATAATTATTTACGCCGCGATGATGCCTTTAACCTTTGGTTTACCCTGATTTGTTCGACAAAAAAACGGATTACGGCTATCCTTAAAGAAATAAAACAGAAAAGCGGCGTTACCACAATAATTAGCTTGCCGACGGTCAAGACTATAAAGATAAGAACGGTATTTAAAGTATAATAGTGTATAACGATAGAGGATAGAGGATAGTTGAAATTTTAAACGCTATATGTTCTACGCTAAACGCTTATCATGGATATAATATGTGGGTGACAATGGATGAAAGCGGAGTTCAATAAAGAGATATTCCCTTGAGGCATCTGTTATATCTATGGAAGAATACGCGTATGAAAGGGTTCAATGATAATTTCTTATACAAAACCACAGCTTTTGATAAGGCGCTTATAGGAGTAATCTTAGGTAGTTGCCTTATAGTTTTGCTTTGGCTGCGGTATCGGGCAGAAACTGTAACGGCTTTAGCTCATAAGGCATATATCTATAAGGAACATGCCCTCATCAGAGAGCTTCCTCTTTTAAAGGATACGCGCATAAGCCTCGCTGATGGGAAAATGGATATTGAAGTCAAGGATGGGAGTATTCGTGTCGCGCGTTCAGATTGTCCGCGGCGTACCTGTATGAGTATGGGTTGGATTCACCATGGTGGGCAGACAATAGTCTGTGTGCCGTATAGAATAGTAATTGAGATAAAAGCTATCGCTCAAGAGGCAGCAATAGACTCGGTGGTATATTAATTATGGAAGAAAAACAATGGCAAAAGACGCAGAGAATCGCGGTGTTAGTAGCGGTTTCCTGCGTGCTGCAAGTTTCAGAGTCATTCATTCCTCATCCTATCCCCGGCTTGCGTTTAGGATTAGCCAACATCATAACATTAGTCGCGCTGGTTAATGTAGGTTTTGGCCATGCCCTTGAGATAGCAATATTGAGGACTTTTTTAAGTTCTTTTATCATGGGAACGTTTTTATCTTTTTCTTTTATCTTAAGCATAAGCGCCTCTTGTGTAAGCACGATAGTGATGGGAATTCTTTATTCCTTGGCCAGAAGCCGAAAGTGCGCTTTAAGCATTATCGGGATAAGTATTCTGGGGGCACTCTCCCATAATATCATTCAGTTATTTCTTGCCTATGTGTTGTTTATTCATCATCCGGGTATTTTTGTTTTTCTTCCCTGGTTACTTATTGGAGGCGTTTTTATGGGGTGGATAAACGGTATGATTGCCGCCCGCGTATGTTCTGCGCTAGGCAGCCAGCCTGTTAAGGAAAGAGTGCTTGCCGTCATAAGGCCACTTCCTCTGGAAGGGGTGTTCCGAACGCCTTTTAATCGCGCCTCAGGAAATCCGTCGCGTCATATCTCGGCAGAAGTAAAAATAATTTGCCTCTTTCTTATATCTACCAGTGTCCTTGTATTTCATGATTTTCGTTTTTATGCGCTGCTTTTCCTATCTTTGGCAGCACTTAGTTTAGTATCCAGCGGGTATTTTAAATTCCTTTGTACTAGGGTATACCGATGCGCCGGAATGTTGCTTGCCGCACTTTTGCTCCCGTTTCTTTTTAGCCCCGGAGCGGATGTGCTCTTTTCCTATTTTTGGTTGAGGCCGACATACCAGGGATTGCAGGCGGGGCTGCTTATGGCCATGAGGCTTATCATTTTTATCATGGGTAGTTCTTTGTTAACCGTGAGTACCCCGCCTCAGGAATTAACCCGAGGGCTTAGCCGGGTGCTCTCTGTGCTAAAGTGTTTCGGAGTTTCTAGCCAGAGAATCGCGACGATTATTTCTTTGTCTTGGATGTCCTTACCCGCTTGTAGCAGTGTATTTAAAGGTATGCTCAGCGGCATAGATTTTAAAAAAGCAAAAAACCTTCGGAACCTCATTCCTCTTGTCAGCGAACTAATCATTGTTTTCTATCTTAACGCGGAGAATATCTCTTCCATGTCTCAAAAAGAATTTATCGCTGTGGAACATTGATGAAAGAAAAACGCGCGGGCTTAAAGATTATAGGTGGCGTAGCGGCGGGAGTGCTTTTTTATTTGTATTTTCTTAGCGCGTATAACGGCTACAGGTTTCATCGGGAAAAGGAAACCCGTTTTATGATGGATACGTATGTGGCCATTACCGGTATTGGGCCAAAATATCTCAATAGTAAAGCCATCAGTTTGGCCTTTGGGCGTATACGGGAAATAGACGAAAAATTTAATTTTCTTAATTCGAAAAGCCCTCTCTACGCGTTTAATAATGAAGGAAAGCCGATTACGGATCCCGAAGTCGTTGATTTGATTAAAAAGGCATTAGATGTTTACCGTGAATCGGAAGGGGCCTTTGATATTACGGTGGCTCCTATAGTTTCTTTATGGGGTTTTTATGATAAGGAGTTTCGCCTGCCTTCTGACGGCCAGATACAAGCTGCTTTGCGTTATGTGGGCAGCCAGCATCTTAAGGTTAACGCGGGGGTTGTAGAAAAAGATGACCCAAGAGTAAAAATTGATTTAGGAGGCATTGCCAAAGGGTATGCGGTACAAGAGGCTCTTAAGATACTCAATGCCCAAGGCCTAAAGTCCGCGCTTATTGACGCGGGTGGAGATGTGTATGCGTTAGGGATGAAAGGCAGAAAGTTATGGCACATAGGTATTAAGGATCCCAGGGCAGATGGGTTGTTAGGGTATGTAAAAGTTAAAGATGTAGCGGTGATGGGCTCAGGCGATTATGAGCGGTTTTTTATGAAGGATGATAAACGGTATCATCATATTATTGATCCGCGCACCGGGTATCCTACGCAGGGAATAGCCGGTGTTACCCTTATCTATTCTGATCCTGTCTTAGCGCAGGCTTGGACTAAGGTTGTGTTTGTGCATGGCGTGAAAAAGGGGTTAGCGCTTTTACGTAGATTGCCCGAGATGGAAGCGATTGTTGCCAAGGATTCAGGTGAGATTGAATGCTCTGCCGGATGTTCGCGTGTCCTTAATAAGCTTTGAGCGTATAAAGTTTATTTTATCGTAATAGTTCAGTCTTCGGAAGCATTCTCTTTATAAGATTGCTTCTCCGCCTTCGGCGGATCGCAATGACACACATTTTGCTATTGCGACACAGTCTGAATGACACCGACGGACACTTCCAAGAGCTGAACTGTTACATTTTATCTTACTGTGCAGGCAGGTTTTTAAGTGAATAAAAGAATGGATATAGAAATAAAATCACAGCCCTTTACGCTGCGGGAGTTAGAAAAAATAAAACAGGACTTAATCTCTGGGAAAATCCGTAGATTCGCGGCTATTGTGAGCCATTATAAGTTAGGCTTTACGCATAATGCCCTTATCGCCTGGAAGAAGAAGGCAGTGAGTCCCCTCTTAAGCAAGAAGCTCAAAGCAGAAGAATTCATCAGCCACATTTATTTAAGGAAATCCGCTCCTCTCTGGCCGTATGGGCTCTATACGATGATTCATGCCAGAAGTAAAAAAGAATTAAATACCCGTATTCAGGAGCTTTCAAAGCTGATGCGCGGTTGCGGCTTTAAGGTGTTGCGCACGGTAAGAGAATTTAAAAAAACGTCATTTAACCCTGTATAAAGAACAAAAACCTGTATTAAAGAGTGAATTTTTTGCCATACTTATTAAAGACTTTGTTTTTCGTTAAAAGATGTAGCATGGTTAGAGTTATGATGACTTAAGTGCTACTTATAATATCGTAGACAAACTTTTTAAATAAACCTACTATATAATAGATGGAACAGCAAATCCTGAAGATTTTTGGCCAAAGACTAAAGCGGTTACGGATACAAAAGGGTTGGTCGCAGGAGGAGCTTGGGCTAAGGGCTGGCTTACACAGGACGTATGTTGGTAGTATAGAAAGAAGCGAGCGCAATATCAGCTTGCTTAATATAGAACGGATTGCGCGCGCGCTGAGTATACCTGTACAGCTGTTAGTTGTTGAGAGGAAGCTTTGGGGCATGGAAAGCAACTGTAGAAAAGGCGAAATATGCCTGGGAATGCATGTGGGTGTCATATGCAAAGATCAGGATGAGAAGCTTTCGCTGATAATTTCATATATGCTTGATGCTTTGAAAAGAAAAGAGAAATGCGTCTGCGTAGTTACTGAAGAAGTAAAAGAAAGGATTATCAAAGAGTTCAAGAGAAGAGGGATATCGGTTGAGAAATGCGCCCAATGGGGGCAGTTTATTTTATTAAGCTATGAGGAAACCTATTTGAAGGATGGGCAATTTCATTCTGAAAAGATGGTGAAGATACTTAAGAATCTACATCAGTCTTCGCTTCGCGAGGGTTTTAACGGACTGAGGATAACCGGCGAGGCAACCGCAAGCCTCATGGATTTTGTCGGCCACAAAAACTTTATCGCGTATGAGGCAAGGATTAATTATTTCTTTCCCGATACCAAAGCGTTGGGCTTGTGCCTGTATGACGAGGCTGAGTTTAGCAAGGACTTTCTGCTGGATGTCATCTTTACCCATCCCAAATTATTATTTCATGGCAGGTTTTTGGATAACCCCTATTATAAGGAGCCAGCCATATTCTTGGACTCTTCAGGCCCAAAAGGCCCCTCTCACACCTACGATTCCCTCAAGGAAAAATTGCTGAAGAAATAAAAATGAGCACTGAAAAATTATTTTTTAACACGAATTCCCACGAATCAAAATTCGAATTCTTAGGAATCATTGACGGAAGCAATCCGTGTAAATTCGTGCAAGAAGGGTTTTTCAGCAATCTCTAAAATTCCTCTTGACACGAGCCTAGGATTTAGTATTATAGAATAGTAAACGCAAATAGCGTAGCTGTACCTAAGGTACAGGAACGCTATTTTTATTAGCTGGAAATTGTGAAAGATTTCACAATAAGGGAAGGTGTAAGATACGATGATAAGTGTGGGCGAGGCGCGTAAAATTATTTTAGATAATACATTGCCTTTGAAAGAAACAGAAGCCTGTAAAATTAATTTTTGCTTAAAGAGGGTTTCGGCGCTGAATATAAGGTCAAAAGAAAACATCCCGCCTTTTGATAATACGGCAATGGATGGCTTCGCGGTAAGGGCGCGCGATGTAAAAGGCGCGTCCCGCGAAAACCCTAAAACACTGCAAGTAATTGAAAATTTGCCGGCAGGATATGCCGCGAAATTATCCCTTAAGCCATCTGAGGCAATTCGCATTATGACAGGGGCCCCGATGCCTCAGGGGGCGGATAGCGTGGTGATGGTGGAGGATACCCTTTGTGACGAGAGGCGAGGAACGAGAAACGAAGGACGAGGGGAGAAAGACGAGGGACGTACAGAATATGTAAGAATAACAAAAGCGGTCAAGAAGGGGGAGAATGTACGCTACGCGGGGGAGGATGTTAAAAAGGGTGAGGTGGTTATTCCTCAAGGAGCAACTTTAAAATCAGGGCATATCGGGATGCTGGCGGCTTTGGGAATTTCAGAGATAAAAGTATTCAGGGAGCCTCATGTGGCGATACTCGCGACCGGAGATGAATTAATAGAAATAGGGCAAAAACTTGCGCCGGGGAAAATCCGCAATTCTAATGCTTATTCACTTTATAGCCAGGTTTTACAAACAGGCGGGATTCCTCTCGTGTTGGGAATTGCTAAGGATAACAAGAGGGAGTTAGAGCGCAAAATCAAAAAAGGCCTTAGCGCGGATATGCTTTTAGTTTCCGGAGGCATTTCTGTGGGTGATTATGATTTTGTCAAGGATGTGTTAAAGGATGTGGGCACGGAAATGAAGTTCTGGCGTGTGGCAATGAAGCCAGGAAAACCGCTGGCCTTCGGCTTAATGCCAGGCACCAAAACCAATTTTGGTGCCAGACGTCGTATTCCGGTATTTGGACTCCCCGGCAATCCGGTTTCCAGTATGGTTAGTTTTGAACAATTTGTGCGGCCCGCGCTTCTTAAAATGTCAGGGGCAAAAGATATCTCCAGGTTCCATTTGCCGGCAATTGCCAAAGATGATTTCGAGAAGAAAAAAGGCCTGCGGTATTTTTTGCGGGTGATTTTAGAGAATAAAGGCGGTACATTGTACGCTACTTTAACCGGGCCTCAAGGCTCAGGAATATTAAAGTCAATGGTTTTGGCTAATGGGATTATGGAATTGCCCGAGGATATGGAATTTTTAAAACGAGGGCAAGAAGTTGAGGCTACCTACATAGATTAATTTCCCACACCCCCGCGGTGTGGAATTCCACACCGCGGGGGTGTGGAGTGCAGAGGAAATTATGCGGGATATCGGAAAACATTTTAGGTTGCGCTTATTGATTGATGGTAAGTATGTGCCTCTAAAGCCTTTTTTAAACAATTTTGTCAAGCAGATTATCTTGAGTATGGTTTTTAATCTTGACGGTGTTAAGAAGCCGCGAAAGATTGAAGTAGTGGTAGAAGATGTAAAGGTGAAGTGTGATGTTCACGGTAATTTAAAATAATAGTACGAAAGGGGGAGTATAATGTTTATTAAATTTTTACGGTTGTTGTGCGCGTTTTCATTTCTCAGCGTAATGGTTATCCCTTGTTCTTTCGCGGATGAGCCATCGAGAGATAGTGAAATCGCGGGTTTGAAGGCGCAGCTGCAACAGTTGATGCAGAGGATTGAGAAGTTAGAGGTAGAGCAGACAGTGAGTAAGGAAGAAAGCAAAAAAGCAAAAGAAGAAGTGACGAAATTAAAGGAAACCTCTCAGGCAGCGCAGGCGGGGAGGGTGGATTTGGCGAATACTTTGTCAAAACTGAAAATCAAGGGCCGGGCAGCATTGGGATTCTTTGATTCCGGGAAGGCTGGCTCATATCCGGCGGGTTCATTTGAGGTCCCGGATGCCAAGCTGCAATTCGGATTTCAGCCCGATGATATTAACACCTTAGTTTTACGTTTTAATCTCAATAATGCCACCAGCCAGAGCCCTTTGCTGGACTATTTCTTTTTGCAATCAAAGGATTTTATTCCGGCATTAAAAGAATCCCCATTTAGTTTATCAACCCGTTTGGGAAGATTCAAACTGGGATTTGGCGAGGAAACCTGGACGGATAATCTGGTTGAAGGTATCGTGCCTTCAAATTCCGCGGCAAGGGCTACTGTTGTTGATGAAGGATTGGAATTTGCCGGGAAGGTGAAGCTGGACAAAATCGGCCTGAAGCCTTTAGGCTGGTCGGTATCGGTAAGCGATGGCAATACCGGCGTTGGCTCAGATTCAACCGCAAGCAAGGCGTTTATGGGAAAATTGTATCATAATCCAATTGAACCGTTGTATGTATCCGGAAGTTATTATAATTCTGGTGAGCTTGATAGTTCAAGTTCTGAGATGTCTCTTGCCGGGGTAACTAGCGCGATTCAAAGCGGTATGGCCTGGAGAAGAAGCGTCTGGGAACTAGATGCCCGTTATGACTTTGGTAAAGGCAAGAAGCCTCTTGAGCCTATAGTCTTTAGCGATAGCAAGGCAATTGTCCGCCTCTCATACGGCGAATTTAAAGACGATGGCAATAGGACCCGCAGTGGTAATTTCGGATTTGTGGATGGAATCTATAATCTGACGAAGAAGTTTTACGCGGCAGGCAGATATAGCTTTATTGATATGAATGGCGATGTCACCGCGACGTTAAATAGCGTTACTGCCAATAGATACGACCGTTTTTCGCTGGGTGGAGGGTATCATTGGAGCGACAACGTAATTCTAAAACTCAGTTACGATTGGAATAAAAATTCAGGCCCAAGCGTAAATGACGCGGATGACAATTTGCTTTCAGCTTTGGTAGCAACACAATTCTAAAGAATTAGGGACAGACACTATTTTAGTGATTGTTCCTTATAACAAAAATAGTGTCTGTCCCTAATTCCAGTCGTCGCGAGACGAAGCCTTACGTAAAGGATAGAGGTGAAACGTGGAAATGAAAGAGAAAAAGATGAAACGAAGTGATTTTCTGAAGTTAGCGGCTACTGCTACGGTAACCGGGGCTTTTTTAAAGTCAGGAAAAACATCCGCGAAAGAAGAAATAGGGGCGCAGGCAATAGAAGCGGATTTATCCAAATTGCCCAGAGAGATTGTGTATAAAAACGAGCTTTTGCGGATGCAGGAAGATTTACTGCGGGCATTAAAAAAACCACTTAAGGAAAGAAAGTGGTCAATGGTCCTGGATTTACGCAGGTGTATTGGCTGCTCCGCCTGCACTATTGCTTGTAAGGCGGAAAATGTTCTGCCGCCGGGTGTAGTATATCGGCCGGTGGTGGATGAAGAAATAGGCACCTATCCTAAAGTCACCAGACGCTTTATTCCCCGGCCTTGTATGCAATGTGAGAATCCTCCCTGTACACCGGTCTGCCCGGTAAAGGCAACCCATAAACGCGAAGACGGTATTGTGGTGGTTGATTATGAACGCTGTATCGGTTGCCGCTATTGCATTACTGCCTGCCCTTACAATGCCCGCAGCGCTGATTTTGGCGAGGTGTATACCGAAGGAACCCCAATAGTGCAGGATTATGAATTAAGGCCAAATTTTGAATACAAAAAGGAATGGCCGCGTAAGCACGGCGTATCACCAATAGGTAACGCGCGCAAATGCCATTTTTGTATCCATCGTATTGAGGAAGGATTATTGCCGGCCTGTGTAACGACCTGTATAGGCGGGGCAACCTATTTTGGCGATAATAATGATACGGATAGTTTGGTTTCCGACTTGATTGCCAGGCCAAATATCACCACCCTAAAAAGCGAATTAGGCACCAAGCCAAAAGTCTATTACATATGGGGGTAAAAAATGAGATTGCTCTATAAAATATTCTGGGGAATATGTTTTGCTGTGGGGGCTATAGCAGTAGGAGAGCGTTTAGTCGTAGGTAAGAAGCTGCTTAATTTGGGTAGTTATGTAACTTGGGGGTTGTGGGTTTCTCTTTATATTTATTTAGTGGGATTATCCAGCGGTGCGTATATATTCACTTCTTTGGCTTCAGTTTTTAAATTAGAGCGCTTCGCTAAGTTGCGAAAAATATCCTTGTTAGCCAGTTTGGTAACCTTAGTAGCGGCGCTCGTGGCTATTATTCTGGATTTGGGGCATTGGGAGAGATTCTGGCATGTGTTTATTCATCCTACTCCATCTTCAATGATGAGTTGGATGGTCTGGCTCTATAGCCTTTACTTTCTTCTGCTTACAATGCAGGTGTTTTTTGTCTTTTCCGCTAAGGCGGAAAAAGCGCAATTTTTGTTTTTGATAGGGTTTCCTTTAGCCATCGCTATTCCTGTCTGCGGGGGATCACTCTTTGGGGTAATTGGCGCCATGCCCTATTGGCATTCGGCAATATTTCCAGTTCTGTTTTTCTTTGAGGCGCTGCTTTCGGGAATAGCATTGATTACGTTATTGAGCATACTTTTAGGCCTTGCCAGAGATGATAAGGAAGGGATATTTGTTATTCTCCCCAAGATACTTTTAGGGTTATTAGTGGCAAATATTGTCTTAGAGACAGGGGTTATGGCAGTGCCGCTTTGGGGGCAGATCGCCTATCATATTGACGCGGTGAAGTTGGTTCTGTTTGGTGAATTTTGGTGGGTGTTTTGGATTGCGCATATTGGCTTGGGTTGCCTTATTCCTTTACTTTTATTGTTGAGTAAAACCAATATCATAAAGGTAGCAGTTGCTTCAGGATTAATTGCTATTACCTTTATGAGCGTGCGGCTTAATATTGTTATCCCGGCATTGACAATCCCTGAATTAAAAGGTTTGGAGAATGCTTTTATTGAAAAACGCCTTATGTTTTCTTATGTGCCAAGCCTTCATGAGTGGCAGGTTAGTTTGTTTATTGTGGCATTAGCTATTGGTCTATTTTATGCAGGGATGAAATTCCTCCCTACATTATTAGAAAGGAGGAAAGCCTGATGGAAAAGACAAGGGCCTTTTTAGAAAAGCCTTTATCCCGGAAGAAGTTCTTACAGCTTTCAGGCGCTACCGGAGCATTGTTAGGCGCGGGGCTTATGGAAAGCCGCGATGTTTTAGCTGATAATAAGAAAGAGGTATCTTACGATTTGAATAAGGCTAAGAATATCATTAATAGCGTCTGCCTGCAATGTAATACCGGTTGTTCCATTAAAGTAAAGCTTCTTGACGGCATATGTGTTAAGATTGACGGCAATCCTTACAGCCCCTGGACAATGTGGCCGCATATACCGTATAAAACTTCTATTAACGAGTCTGCGGCAATTGACGGGCATATTTGTCCAAAAGGCCAATCCGGAATTCAGACGCTTTATGACCCTTACCGTATCCGCAAGGTGCTTAAGCGCGCGGGGAAGCGCGGTGAAAATAAATGGGTAAGCATGCCTTTTGAGGAGGCGGTAAAGGAAATTGTAAACGGAGGCAAGCTTTTTAGCAATGTGGCGGGTGAGGAGAATAGGGTTATTGAGGGGCTGAAAGATATCTGGGTATTAAGGGACCCTAAGGTTTTTAAGGAAATGTCCGCGGATATCAAGGAAATCTGGCACGCCAAAGAAAAGGATGAGAAGCAGAAAAAGATTCAGGAGTTTAGGGAGAAATATAAAGAGCATTTAGATAAACTCATTGACCCGGAGCATCCGGATTTTGGGCCAAAGAATAATCAATTGCTTTGGATACACGGCAGGCTTAAAGGCGGCCGTTCGGAGTTCTTTAAGCGTTTTATCCAGGATTCTTTTGGCTCAACTAATTTTCACGGCCATACTACTGTGTGCCAGGGCTCACTTTATTTTACCGGTAAAGCGATGTCTGACCAGTTTGATTTTGATGAAAAAGACAAGAAGGCCAAGTGGGGCGCGGGCAAGAAGTTTTATTGGCAGGGTGATTTGTCGGGTGCAGAGTTTGTGATTTTTGTGGGCGCGTCTCCTTTTGAGGCAAATTACGGGCCTCCCTACCGCAGTAATAAGCTTACCGAAGGGATGGTTTCCGGAAGGCTCAAATACGCGGTGGTTGACCCCCGGCTGTCTAAGACAGCGGCCAAGGCCTGGAAGTGGCTGCCTATAAAACCGGGGGCGGAAGGCGCTCTTGCCTTAGCCATGATAAGCTGGGTTATTGAAAATAAAAGATATGACGCTACCTATCTTGCCAATGCCAATAAGGCCGCGGCAAAATCAGATAAAGAACCAACCTGGAGTAACGGCTGTTGGCTGGTAAAGATGTCCGCCGCAGGCGGATCCGCCTCCGGCGGAAAAGACAGTAAGCCAGGAGAATTCCTGAGGGCTTCTGACTTAGGGATTGAGAAAACTAAAAAGACCAAAACCTTAAAAGACGGTACAGAAGTAGAATATGAGTTTGATAATTTTGTTTGTTACTCAAACGGCCAAGCCGTTACTTTTTACCCTAATGATTCTGAAACCTCCGCGGAGGGGGATTTGTTTGTGGATACCGAGGTAAACGGCATAAAGGTAAAGTCTGCCTTAACGCTTATTAGAGAAGAGGCGCAAAGATATAGCCTTGAAGGGTGGGCTAAGCTTTGCGGCTTAGACGTAGAGGATATTATTGCTGTATCCCAAGAATTTACCTCACACGGTAAGCGCGCCTGCGCGGATATCCATCGCGGGGTTTCACAGCATACCAACGGATTCTATAACGTCTTAGCCTGGTATACGCTTAACTTACTCATCGGTAATTACGATTGGCAGGGAGGCATGTCGCAGGCATCTACCTATGACAATGCCGGAGAGAAAGAAGGCAAGCCCTACGATATGGGCAAGATGCATCCCAAAAAGATTTCACCTTTTGGCATCAGCCTTATTCGTCATGGTGTAAAGTATGAAGAAACAACCATCTTCGCCGGATATCCGGCGAAACGGCCGTGGTTTCCTATGGCATCAGATGTCTATCAGGAGATTCTTCCTTCTGTTCAGGATGCCTATCCTTATGCTATAAAAGCCCTCATTTTATATATGGGAACTCCCGCCTATTCATTACCCGCGGGGCAGACTCAGCTCAATGTTTTAGCGGACATCAATAAACTTCCTTTGTTTATTGCTTCTGACATAACTATTGGCGAGTCTTCAATGTACGCTGACTACATTATTCCCGATTTGTCTTATTTAGAGCGTTGGGAATTCCAGGGGTCGCATCCGTCGGTGATCTGGAAAGTTCAGCCGGTGCGCCAGCCCGCGGTGAGCCCTATCCCTGAAGAAGTTGAGGCTTTTGGCGAGAGGATGCCGATTTCGCTGGAGGCATTTTTTCTGAAGGCCGCGGAATTGATTGAATTGCCGGGTTTTGGCAAGGGCGGGTTTAAGGGTGGATTGGATTTACGGCGGCCGGAAGATTATTATTTAAAGATGGCGGCTAATGTGGCTTTTGGAGATGAAAAAGACGGCTCTAAAGCGGTGGCTGATGCTGATGAGGCGGAGATTGGGGCGTTTATCGATAGCCGCCGAAACTTATCCAAGAGTGTGTTTGACCTGGAGAAATGGAAGCAGGCAGTGAGCCCGGAGTTATGGAGAAAGGTAGTATATGTATTAAACCGCGGAGGTAGATTTGATGATTTTGAAAAGGCCTTTGACGGGAAGCAGTTGAAGAATAAATACGGAAAACAGGCAAATATGTATCTTGAAAAATTAGTTAAGATTAAGAATTCAATTACCGGTAAAGGCTTTCCTTCTTTGCCGGTTTATCTGCCGATAGCGGATGCGCAAGGAAACAGCCTTAACGATGAAAAAGAGGGTTTTGATTTAAACCTGATAACCTACCGCGAAATCGCGCAGTGTAAGAGCCGCACCATTTCAAACTATTGGCTTTTGGGCCTCTTGCCTGAGAATTTCATTCTATTGAATTCACAGGATGCCGCGCGTTTAGGCTTAAAGAACGGCGATAAAGTAAAAGTTACTTCTAAGACTAATCCAGAAGGGATATGGGATTTGAAGGAGGCAGGAACTACCCCTATGGAAGGCCGGGTTAAGGTTATTGAAGGAATCCGTCCCGGAGTAACCGCCTTTTCCTTAGGCCATGGCCATTGGGCATACGGCTCACGGGATGTTTTGGTTGACGGGCAGAGGATTGCCGGGGATAAGCGCCGCGGCAAAGGTATTCATGCCAATGCCGCGATGAGGATAGACCCGTACTTAAAAAATACCTGTTTAGAAGATTTAGTCGGGGCATCAGTTGCTTTTTATGATACGTATGTGAAGTTGGTGAAGGTATAGGGGAGAATATGGTGGTAAATAAATTCCCCTCCCCTTGTGGGAGGGGAAAGGGGAGGGGGAGATTAAGTAAAAAGTTAACCAAGTCCGCTAGAGAGTTGAGGAATAATGCTACAGAAGCAGAAAAGTATCTTTGGTATATGTTGCGTCTTAGAAATCTTGGAGTTAAATTTCGCAGGCAAGGAGTGATAGGCAGTTATATTGTGGATTTTGTATGTTTTGAAAAGAGAGTTATTATAGAAGTAGACGGTGGGCAGCATGCAGACAGTGAAGATGATAAAGTAAGGGAGCAATGGTTGAAAGGGCAAGGATTTGAGATTTTAAGATTTTGGAATGATGATGTTTTTGCAAATCGGGAGGGAGTCTTACAGAAGATAATTAAGGCAATAAATACCCCCTCCCTAACCCTCCCCACGAGGGGGAGGGAATTTATAAGGAGGTTATAACATATGAATGATGCAGCAAACACTACCACAATGCGAATCGGTTTGAATGTGCCGCTTTTTATTTCGTCACTGTGCGCGATGCTTATCGGCGCGCCGCTTTTGGGGCTTATTGGAGTCTGGGGGTTTCTTGTTCAGGGGAAGGCAGTGCCTTCGTTTCTTAAGGTGCTCCACGCGCATATCTGCTGGTGGTCGCTGATTATCGTGATTGCCTCGTTGATTGTGCCGCATTTGTCTTTAAAACCCCTTGTAAAGAGATTGATAACCTGGGGAAGTTTCTTGCTTATTCCTGTGTATGTAATTTTGATGACTATGCACTATACGATGGCACATCCCTATGTGCTTAGCCTGGGGGCTTTAGGTTCGTTTTATGTCAGTTTCCCGGGAGTAGGAATTTTTATCTGCGAATCCGGATTTTTCGCGGTGATGATAGCCCTGGGGCTTTTGGCCGCGGGGGTGAAAATCCCCTTGCTTACCGATGAGAAAGGTGAGCTTTCCCGCTATGAAATCAGTTCGCCGGTAGAAATTCCCCGTAAGTCGTTTTTGGGATATAGTTTCTTTCTTACCATAGCGGTAATCGTTGGGTTTATTATCCTCTTTGTGTTTACCTTACAGCATAAGGCAATTTCGCCCGCGGCATTGGTCCAGTTGCACACCCATTTAGGGATTTTCGCGGTTGGGCTGGTGATGGTTCCCTTGGCGATGAGCGCGGTCGGGGCAAAGAAGGAGAAAATACTTTTTGCCTCCACATTAGGAAATACTACGGTATTTCTTACGTTCGTTGGGTTGTTAATCTTTATTTTCTTAAAAACACACAGTATCGTATGGATAGCCCCCGGGCTTTTATATGTCTTTTTATTATTCTTTGGCTGGTATAGTGTATGGGGGAATTTTGGCCTTCGGGATGGGATAAACCACTTTGTGCGCAGCGCCCTTATTTTTATCTGGAGCGCGATGTTGCTGTATGCCTTGGTTGGCCCGCTTTTGGGTTTACTTTACGATACCCATCCGAATTTGACCGTAACTTACAAGCAAAGCGGCTCGACAGCCACAGGGATTTATCAGTCCGCGGGAAGCGGTAATCAGCTTCACGTGGGAGAATATCCTGACCTTGAACATTATCCGGGAACCGCTCCGGTAAAGAGCACTCCCCGCGGCTTAGAGAACCTGCACTTAAGCCCTGCCTCCTGGAGCCATGTGGCAATCTTTTGGCTGATAATCCTGCTTATATTTGGTGAGGGAATTTTGAAGGCTATTGGCAGGCCTACGCTTATTTTCTTCCTGGCAGTGACCATTGCCCAGGCGCCGTTTTTTAATTCTATCGGCAGGATCGGCGCGTGGTTGGATATAAAGGGCGGCCCGGGGCCGTTGTATCTTGTGGGGCATCCTTTAAAGACGCTGAATATTATTATGCTGATTATCGTAATGCTGTTGTGGATGAGGAAAATCAAGGAACGCGCTTAGAATGCAGAATCAGAATGATATAGTTAATGAAGGTACTATCCTTAGGATATTAGAGGAAACTAAAAAGCCGAAAGCTGAAAGCGTTTTTTCTGTCCTTAAGAAGGCCGAAGAAAAGAAAGGGCTTGCGCTTCGCGACGCAGGGATTTTACTTCATGCGCAAGGCGCCGAATTAAAAGAGGCGCTTTATCGGGCCGCGGGTAACATTAAGGATGAAATCTACGGCGAGCGGATTGTATTCTTCGCGCCTCTGTATGTTTCTGACTTTTGCGTCAATAATTGCCTGTATTGTAATTTTCATACTGAAAATAAAGGCTTGCACCGAAGGAAATTGGCCTTAGAGGAAGTGGAAAGGCAAACCGAGCTCCTTATTGATATGGGGCATAAGCGGCTCCTTTTAGAGTTTGGAGAAGACCCTCTTCATAATGATATTGAGTATGTGGTAAAAGTTATTGAGCGGATATACTCAGTAAAGCAGGCTAAAGGCAATATCCGCAGGCTCAACGTGAATATTGCCGCGACTACGGTTAAGAATTACCGAAAGCTGAAGCAGGCGCAGATTGGGACCTATCAGCTTTTTCAGGAAACCTATCATCGTAAGACGTATGAAGCGCTTCATCCATGCGGCCCAAAAGCGGATTACCAGCGGCAATTGACTGCTCATTTGCGTGCGTTTGAAGCGGGTATTGATGATCTGGGGATTGGAGTCTTATTTGGTTTATATGACTGGAAATTTGAAGTCTTGGCGCTTCTGCAGCACGCGCAGTATTTGGATAATGTCCTAGGGGTTGGCCCGCATACCATTTCGGTTCCGCGGTTTTGCCCTGCGCCTTCAGTGAGCTATAAACCTGAATATGCGGTAAGTGATGATGATTTTTTAAAGCTTATTGCTATCTTGCGGCTGGCAGTACCGTATACAGGGATGATTATTTCTACTCGGGAAACTCCCGAAATAAGAAAAGAGGCCTTTAAAATCGGGATATCCCAGGCATCGGCTGCTTCAGTGGCTTCACCCGGAGGATACGGTAGTAGTGCTAAAGATGAAGCGCAGTTTGAGCTTCACGACCAACGGCCGCTTGCCGAGGTAATCAAAGGCGTTGTAGAAGATAAAATGCTGCCCAGCTTCTGCACTGCCTGTTATCGCAGGGGCAGGACAGGAGAGGCCTTTATGGAGCTTTCTAAACCGGGTGAAATCCATACTTTCTGCCGCTCTAACGGCTTATTGACCTTTGCCGAATATTTGGAAGATTTTGGAAACGGCCTTTATAAAAAAGGATATGAGACAATAGAACTATATTTAAACCAAATCGAAGACGAAGGCTTGCGCCGTAAAACTCAAGAACGCCTCGAAAAGATTAAGCAAGGAGCCAGAGATTTATATTTCTAATCCTTCTAACTTCTAACTTCTTTAATTTATACACTGATATGTGTTACGCTATCCCCGGAAAAGTTGTTGCTATAGACGATAAGGTCGTTACCGTTGAATACTTTGACGAAAAGAAAAAAGCGCGCAATGACTTTTACGCTGATTTAGCTGTCGGTGAATATATCTACGCCCAGGGCGGGTTTGTGGTGCAAAGGATTGCAGAAGAGGAAGCCGCGAATATTTTAAAAACCTGGCAAGAGTTGTTTACAAAGCTTAAAGAGGTGGATTTACGCCTTACCCGCGAGCCGAAAGGCCTTTATCAGGTTGCCAATGCCACCCGCCAAAGGTCGTTAGGTAATTCCTGCTGTATTCATGGGATTATCGAGTTTTCTAATTATTGCCGTTCTAATTGCCTCTACTGCGGGATACGCAAAGATAATGTGAACCTAAAACGTTATAGGATGGATGTTGATGAAATAGTAGAAGCCTGTGAATACGCGGTAAAAGAATTGAAGTTTAAGGCGCTTGTCTTACAGTCCGGAGAAGACCTTTGGTATAGCCAAGAGAAGCTGGTGGACATCGTTGAGAAAGTTATGCGGAAGTGCCCTGTGCTGCTTATTGTAAGCATAGGCGAAAGGGATAGTGAGCTCTACAAAAAGTTATATGCTTCGGGCGCGCGAGGGGCATTAGTGCGCTTTGAAACCAGTAATCCGAAGCTCTATCAAAAATACAGGCCTGGCCATACGTTGGATGAGAGGCTTACCTTGATAAAGGAGTTGCGGGAAATCGGTTATTTGGTATTTACCGGTTTTCTACTTGGCCTTCCCGGGCAAAGCGAAAAAGATATACTTAAGGATATAGAATTAACCCAATCATTAAAGCCGGAAATGTTTACTTTTGGGCCGCTTATACCTCATCCGGATACGCCGTTAAAAGATGTTCCTGTGCCGCCACTTGAGGCAGTGCTCAATACTATTGCCCGGGCAAGAATTTTACATCCGGATAGCCGCATATTGGTTACCACTGCCCTGGAAACGCTGGATAAAGAGGAAGGCGCTCAGAGAGGGTTTCTTTCCGGAGCGAATTCCTTAATGGTAAACCTTACCCCTAAGAAATACCAGAGCCTCTACCAAATCTACCCCGAACGCGCAGGGACAGAGTTAGATACCAAACAAAAAATAGAAAAAGTCCTGCAATTGCTTACCACCATAGGCCGTGCCCCCACCGATTTGGGAATGTGATGAGGGGACGTTGTTAACTTGTAAACTTATTGGCATATTTTGTTTTTTACAGAGAATTTAAAGAGGGGTAGATTAAATTGACAAATTAACAACGTCCCCTAATTTCCCAATTTTTACCCCGTTTTCTGGCCGGTTACATATACTCCCCAATTTTAATTGCACTCGCCATAAAAAAGGGTATAATAAAACATATACCATTTGATTTCTAAATAAGTCTCGTGACAGAAAGGGAGGATACGCTATGTTTGGACTTGGGACACAGGAGTTAATTTGGATTTTTCTTATTCTTTTGCTTCTTTTTGGCGCCACGAAGCTTCCGCAAATGGGAAAGGCTATAGGTAAAACCATTTCTGAATTCAAAAAAGGCATGCGTGAAGTAGAATCAGGCACTGAGAAAGAAGATAAAAAAGAAGAAAAACAGGAAGAAAAGCCGCAAATCCCGAATAAGAAGTAATGCCGGATAAAGAGTTAAGCTTAATTGAGCATCTTGATGAGTTGCGCTCAAGGATTATCTATTGCCTTATTCCTTTTGTTATCGCGGTACTCTGCAGCACTCCGTTTGTAAAAGCCTTCCTTGCCTTTTTACGTATTCCTGCCGAAGGCGTTATTAAAGAATTAGCTTTTTTCAGCCCGGAAGAAGTCGCGTTTGTCTATATGAAAATAGCGCTTTTTAGCGGGTTTATTTTGTCTCTACCTGTAATTTTATATCAAATCTGGGGTTTTATTTCACCTGCCATAGCCCAGCGGCAGAAAAAATATATTGTTAGTTTTATCTTTTGGGCATTTTTCGCCTTTTTATGCGGCTGTGCTTTTGGGTATCTGCTTCTTGTCCCTTTTTCGCTTAAATTCCTGATAGGCTTGGCAGGGAAAGAGCTCACTCCCGTAATCGCGCTAAACAAATATATAGGTTTTGTACCTTCGCTTATTGCAGGGTGTGGTATTGCCTTTGAACTGCCGGTTGTCGTATGGCTCCTGGCGCGGCTGGGTATAGTAAACAGCGCCTTTTTGCGTAAAAAGCGAAGGTACGCCATCGCCATAATCTTTATCGCGGCGGCAGTGATTACACCTACGACAGACCCTGTCAATATGACGCTTATGGCGCTGCCGATGCTTGTCCTGTATGAACTAAGCATTTGGATCGCGCGGTGGAATCAGAGGGGCATGACTACGGAGAAAGTGGCTGATTGTCATTAATGCAGTCCTATGAGCAGGCAGGCTGGCAAGGTTATGTTTTCGCAGCATCGTTCGGCCTGCTCCTGCGGCAGGCCTCACTCGGCGTAAATTTTTGCGCTCCTCGCTATCGCTCGGAGTCCAAGCCGCAAAAATTTCCGTACGTGCTGCTCAAACACAACCTTACCAGCCTCGTTCGGATAAAATTGTTTAGTAATTGTGAAGTATTAGACTATACAGGTTTAAGATTATGAAGATAAACGCAATAATTTTAGCCGGTGGGAAAAATATCCGGATGCAGGGTGAAGATAAGGCGTTTCTGAAAATAGATGGGCGGCCGATTATTGAAATACTTATAGAAACGCTAAAACCTTTGGTAAATAAGATAATCGTTGTCACCAATAGCCCTGAGAAATATAATAATTACAAGGTTACTTTAGTTGCGGATGAAGTATTGGGAAAGGGGCCGCTGATGGGGCTTTATTCAGGGTTAAAGGCTTCTTCGGCGCAGTATAATTTTGTCATTGCCTGCGATATGCCGTTTTTGAATGAGGCGCTGGTGAATTATATGATTGAGAAGAGGGATAATTACGATGCGCTTATCCCCAAAATAGATGATGAGCTGCATCCTCTGTGCGGCCTGTATTCTAAGAATTGCCTACCGGTAATAGAAGAAATGCTGCAACAGGATAGGCGGGATGTAAGAAGCATTTTCTCAAAGCTCAAGGTTTATTTTTTGGAAAGGCAAGAGTTAGAAAGGATAGATAAAAATCTTTTTTCTTTGGCAAATATTAATACACCAGCGGATTTTGCCAAAGTAGCGGCTCTTAGTCAACAGTAACTCTTTTGTTTATTCGTGTAAATTCGTATTTTAAATTCGTGTCAATTCGTGCTTATGATGAAAAGAATCTTAACAACATGTCCTTATTGCGGAGTAGGGTGTAATTTTTACCTTGATGTTCGCGATAACCGGATTGTCGGCATTATTCCTTCTAAGTCAAATTCGGTCTCTAAGGGGTTACTGTGCGTCAAAGGCTGGCATGCCCATGAGCCTGTCCAGCATCCTGACCGCCTCAAGAAGCCACTTATAAAAGAAAACGGGAAATTCAAGGAAGTTTCTTGGAATGTTGCCCTTGATTATGTGGCAGAGAGGCTTAAAGAGTTAAAAGATAAATATGGTCATGATTCTTTAGCTGTCTGTACCTCTGCCCGCTGCACTAACGAAGAAAATTTTTTGATGATGAAGTTTGCCCGGGCGGTGTTGGGGACGAATAACGTCGACCACTGCGCCCGCACCTGCCATTCGGCAACCGTTTCGGGGTTAAACCAGTCTTTCGGCTCAGGGGCAAGCACTAATTCTTATGATGAACTTCCCCATATGGACTGTATCCTGATTATCGGCTCTAACCCTACTGAGGCGCATCCTATTGCCGGTTGGCGTGTACGCACAGCCATAGATAACGGCGCAAAGATAATTGTCTGTGACCCTAGGAAAATTTTGCCGGCAGAAAACGCGGCCATTTTTATTCAACAGTATCCGGGTTCAGATATTGCCCTTATCAACGCGATGATACATTATATTATTAGCGAAAACCTGCATGATAAGGAATTCATTGATAAGCGCACTGAAGGGTTTAACGAGTTATGGGAAGAGGTGAAGAAGTATACCCCTGAGTCAGTAAAGGATACGACAGGGGTTGAGCCAGCACTTATAAAAGAGGCTGCCAGGCTTTATGCCACAAGTAAAAAGTCCTGTATTATGTATTCTTTAGGCATGACTGAGCATACGGTCGGAACAGATAATGTAATTGCTATGGCGAATCTCGCAATGGCCTGCGGTCACGTAGGAAAGGAATTTTCCGGGATATATCCCATGCGCGGGCAAAATAATGTGCAGGGCGCCTGTGATATCGGGGCTTTGCCGAATGTTTATTCCGGGTATCAGCCGGTTACTGATGAGGGAGTGCGTAAAAAGTTTGAGGCCGCATGGGGTGTGAGTTTGCCCAAAGAAAAAGGCCTTACTCTTACAGATATGATGTATAAGGCAATTGAGGGTAAGTTAAAATGCTTCTACATAATCGGTGAAGACCAAATCCGCACTGACCCCAACAGCCATTGGATTGAGAAGGCGTTAGACAGTTTAGAGTTTTTGGTGGTTCAGGAAATATTTATGAGCGATACCGCAAGAAAAGCGGATGTGATTCTGCCGGGTGCGTCTTTTGCGGAGAAAGAAGGTACATTTACCTGTGCGGAGCGCAGGTTCCAGAGGGTGAGAAAGGCAATTGAGCCTATTGCCGGAAAAACCGATGGTGAAATTATCTGCGAGATTGCCACGCGTTTAGGCTATACGATGGAAGATAATCCCTCAAAGGTTTGTGATGAAATGGCGTCTTTGACCCCACTCTTTGCCGGAGTGAGCTTTGAGCGCTTAGAGGCAAACGGTTTGCAATGGCCGGTGTATTCCAAGGAGCATCCGGGAACACCGGTTGTGCACTTAGAAAAATTTATCAGAGGCTTGGGAAAATTTATCCCGGTTACACATAAACCGCCCGCGGAAACCCCTGATAGTGAATATCCTTTTATTCTGACTACCGGCAGGATGTTATTTCATTATAATACCGGCACTATGACCCGTAGGACAAATAATCTTAATAGGGAATACCCTCGCAACTTTGTTCAGATAAATCCAAGTGATGCCGAAAAACTTGGGATAAAAAAACAGGCAAGGGTTAGGGTTATGACCCGCCGCGGAGAGCTGGTAGTGGCAGCGGAAGTTACGGATAAGGTAAAGGCAGGGGTCATCTGGATGCCCTTTCACTTTAACGAAGAGCCAACCAATGTGCTGACTAACAACGCCTTTGACCCTGTCTGTAAAATCGGCGAATACAAGGCCTGCGCCGCGAGGGTAGAAAAGGCTTGAGATAAATATTGTAAGACTAAAGATATATATTATCATAATAAAGTATCATAATAAATATGCTTGAATTATGATTATATATAATGTATACTCTGTGTGGAGGTGAAAATACATGAGAATGACTATAAATATAGAAAAAGACAAGTTGGCGCATTTGTTGAATATTACTCATTTAAAAAATAAGAGTGAGGCGGTAAGGATTACTATTGATGAGTATTTGCGCAAGGAGAAATTGAAGAAAATAGATTCCTTGAGAGGAAAACTTTTCTTCGATAAAAAAGTTTTGGAAGGCCGCCACGATGAGCGCTAAATTAGTTTTTGTGGATACTTCCGCGTGGATTGAGTATTTAAATAAAACTTCTCATCCGGCAGTTAAAGAGGTCGAAGAATCGTTAATGCTTAATACCGCTGTTACCTGTAAAATTGTCTTAGCCGAGCTGCTTCAAGGCGCAAAATCAGAAAAAGAGGTTGAGCTTATTAAAGACCTGCCTTCTGTAGTTAAGGTCTTAGAGGAAAGCCCTGTTGTTTGGCAGGATGCCGGGCTTTTGGCAAATCGGTTGAGAAAACATGGCAAAACCATATCTTTAATTGATTGCTATTTGGCGGTGCTGGCTAAGGAAAATAAAGCCGCGATTTTAACCTTGGATAAGCATTTTGAGGTGATAGGCAATTATATTTGATAGGTATCAATGAAAAGTAATGATTTGCAAAAACAGCACTTTAAGTCTTTCGCGAAGCTTTCGCTCTCTGAGCGGATTTCGTGGGCTTTGGGGCAGGGGTGGTTTTTGGCGGGATTCATGGATGAGAAAGCCAAGCGGATAAACAGAAAATTACGCCGAGATGGAAAAAAATATTTTAAAGCCTGAAATGTTGAAAAATGGGTCCTGTCAAGGTTATGTTTTCGCAGGGACGTTCGGCTTGCTCCTGCGGCAAGCCTCACTCGGCGTAAATTTTTGTGCTCCTCGCTATCGCTCGGAGTCCAAGCCACAAAAATTTCCGTACGCCCTGCTCAAACATAACCTTGCCACCCATTTTTCATAGACGAATATCATGTTTATGCCTTAAGTGAGGAAAAAGTATAGAAATAGATGGTAGATAATAAAGGAAATTAATGAGTATTCATATTAGTTCTGGAGGAGGAGCATCAAGGGCATTTAGGAAACTTATAATTTTTATTGATGGTTCTAATTTATTAAGCAGCATTGCCCATTTCGAGAAAGTAACACAAAAAAACTATAAAATTAATTTTCATACACTAAGGAATATTTTAATAGATTTATCAAGCCCTGGATGGCAAATAGGTTTAGAACATATAAAAACATATTTTTTTGGGCCAAAAGGTATTCCTGAAGACATAAAATCAGTAAAGAGAAATTCTTCTTTCAGTGAGCAGATAGATGAATTTAAAAATGATCTTAAGGATAATCATGTTAGGCTGATTTTGAAAGAAAAAATTGGCAATAAGGAAAAAGGCATTGATGTTGCTTTGGTAACTGAATTTTTATCACTCGCTTATAGTAATGCGTATGATTATGCTCTTTTAGTTAGTGGAGATGCTGATTTCATAAGTGCTATTGATGAGGTGAAAAGGCTTGGCAAAATAGTTTGTGTGGCATCATTTAAAAGCCATTTTAATCAACAGTTGATGGAACATATAGATAGAGTGGTTTATCTTGATGAGCATATTAATTTTTTAGAAGAGTTAAAGAGATGAAGAAGGTTTTTATAACCAAGGAAAATCTGGAAGTGCTTATATGCGATCTAAAATCCTCTTGCGATGAGTTTATCGCCCCAAAAAGAGAGCATTTAAATGATGTTATCTTTGGGGATACAAAAAATGATGGCGATGAGCTTTTGGATTATGAGGGTAATTCTGTGATTTCGCCGCGGGCGTTTTTGCTGCCCCAGACTGAGCCGCTCTTTGAGATTAAGTCAGCTAAGAATAGCGAATTAAAGACGATAGAGGACAAAAAGAAGCGGATATTTTACGGGGTGCGGCCTTGCGATATTAAGGCTCTGGTATTGATGCGTAAATTTTTTATTGATGACGGCCCTGTGGATGTGCCGTATAAACAAAGAATGGATAATTCTATCTTTATCAGCCTGGCTTGCGGAAAGCGCTGTTTTGCCAAATCTTTCTGTCATCTGATGGATGCAGGGCCTGTTGCTAAAGAAGGTTTTGATTTACAGCTTATTCCTGTAACCCTGGGATATATTGTTGAAATTGGCTCAAAAAAAGGTCAGGGAATAGTTAAGAAGTATAAGAGATTATTCAGTAATGCCTTGGCACAGGATAAGAAAGAAGTAAGCCTTATGTTAAAGAATTTTGGCGAAAAGATTAAGAAGCTGGATCATAAGAAGCTTGCCAAAATTATGAAGGAAGATAAGGTTGCGCAAGAAGTTTGGGATGATATCGGCCAGCGTTGCGTGGTCTGTTCCGGATGCATTACCTTATGCCCTACCTGTAGTTGTTTTAGTGTCGCAGACAGGCTTAAGGGGGATAAGGGGGTACGCTTTAGATATTGCGACGGCTGTGTCTATGCCGGTTTCACCCGGATGGCCGGCGGGAATACGCCTTTCCCTCAGCATAAAGACCATATCCGCAGGTTCTTTGAGCATAAGCTTAACATAGATGTAGAGCGTTATGGGATCCTCAGTTGCGTGGGCTGCGGACGCTGCATAGAAACCTGTCCGGGGAATATCAGTATAAGGAAGTTTATTGAATTAGGGACAGGCACTAATTCAATAAATAAAACGCAGAGAATTAGTGTCTGTCCCTAATTATGGAAGGAGGAGGTATGCTATGCCTAAGCTGTTAAAGAGCAATATTAGGCGCTCGTGGACAATATGGATAGGTTTATTCATTTTACCTTTACTTTTTTATCCAAAAATGGTTTCTTCTTCTTGGGCGTCAAGCAGCGATGTGCACGCGTTGTTGGAGTTTTGTGCGGCTTTCTTTGCGTTAACAGTAGGCGCAGTTACGTTGATTCATTTTCTTGCTAATGGGAAGAGATATTTTCTCTTCTTTTCATTAGGGTTTATCGCGCAAGGAACAGTGGACTTTATCCACGCGCTATATTCGTTTGAGAGAATAGGGGGGATAGATAGGGTAGGAATGGAAAATATTGTTCCTGGAACATTTTTAAGTGGAAGATTTATGCTTATAACTTGTATTATGATCGCTTTCTTTTGCATGCGCTTAAAAAACGCCTCACAGGTAGAAGAACATAAAAGACTAAAAACAGCTTTGTGGGTTAGTTGCTACGGCCTTATCATAACAGCAGTAATCACTATATTTATTATCAAATCTCCTTTGCCGCGATTTATCTATCCTGGACATATTATCAGCCGGCCGACGGATCTTGTTTTGTGCGTGTTTTATTTAGTTGCTTTTCTTTGCTTTGCTGTAATTTATGGGAAAGAAGAATATCATACCCCATTTAAATGGAGTATGGCTACTTCACTTATTTTTGGCTGTATTGTTCACCTATATATGATTCATTCGCAGAAATTTCACGATGCCCTATTTGATGCCGCTCATGTAACGAAGATTATAAGTTATATATTCCCAATCTTTGGGGCGAATCTCGGCATATTCACTATGTATAAAAAGATGGATTTGTTGTCTGAAGAGCTTCTTAAGAGCAAGAATGGCCTGATAAAGGAGGCACAGCGGTGCAAACAGGCAGAAGAGGCCGCGGAGGTCGCTAATCATGCCAAGAGCGAATTTTTGGCCAGCATGTCTCATGAGCTGCGCACGCCGCTAAACGCGATTATCGGTTTTTCCGAGGTCCTCCAGGATGAAACCTTTGGCTCGCTTAATGAAAAGCAAAAAGATTATCTTAATGATGTAGTAACTAGCGGCAGGCATTTGCTTTCGCTTATTAACGACATACTTGACCTTTCTAAGATTGAAGCGGGGAAGATGGAATTAGAGCCTTCCGGATTTAATGTCGGCCAGTTATTGGAAAATAGCTTAATCCTGATAAGGGAGAAGGCGCTTAAGCACGGCATTGAGTTAAGCACGGATATCGCGTCTGACGTAGAGGTGATTATGGCGGATGAACGCAAAGTAAAACAGGTTGTATTTAACCTTTTATCTAACGCGATTAAATTCACTCCCGATGGCGGAAAGATCGGCATCCGAGCCAAGAGAAAGGAAGGCGTTATAGAGGCAACTGTTTGGGATACTGGAATCGGCATATCCAAAGAGGAACAGGAAAAGATATTTGGCCAGTTTGTCCAGGTTGGCGATATCTATAGTAAGAAAGAGCAAGGCGCGGGGCTGGGCTTATATCTATGCCGTAAATTGGTGGAGTTGCATAAAGGCAAAATCTGGGTGGAATCAGAAGGCAAGGGTAAGGGCTGCGCGGTTACTTTTACCTTGCCAATAAAATCTTAAAAAAGGAGAAATAGCGATGGCGCAGGATAAAAAAGTGTTGGTTGTTGAAGATGACCAGAAAAGCCGGAAGCTGGTAAAGGATTTGCTGGAGGTTTCCGGTTACCAGGTAATTTGTTCGGATGACGCGGAAAAGGGGATTGTCCTGGCAAAAGAGGCCTTGCCTGACATTATCTTGATGGATTTCAAGCTTCCGGGCATGAATGGGTTAGAGGCGCAGAAGGCATTAGGCTCTGATGAGAAAACAAAAGGTATTCCGCTGGTTTTTGTCACGGCTACTGTTACCGCCGAGGAGAAAAAGATACTTCAATCTACCGGCGCTATGGTTATCCCCAAGCCGATTAACACTAGGACATTTATCCTTGAGATAGGAAAGGTTTTAGATGCCAAGCGATAGGCGCCCCAAGATACTTTGCGTGGATGATGAGCCTAAGAATTTGAAGCTCCTGGAGGCAATTCTTTCTCCAATAGGCTATGAGGTGATTTTTGCCGAGAGTGGCAATAGCGCGCTGGAATCGGTAGGCAGGCAACAGCCGGACATTATTCTTTTAGATATTATGCTCCCCGGGATGTCCGGGTATGAGGTCCTGGAGAAACTGCGTTTAGATAAAAACTTCCGCCTTATCCCGGTAGTTATGATTACCGCCTTGCATGAAATGCAGGACCGCCTAAGGGCCATAAACGCCGGCTGCGACGATTTCATCTCTAAGCCTTTTGACAAGAATGAGGTTTTGGCTAGAGTGAAGGCGCTTTTAAAGATTAGTTACTACCGTTCCCTCTTAGATGAAAAGGAAAAATTTGAGAATGTGATTGAAAATATTGAGGATGGCATCGTGGTGCTGGATAATTCTTATAAGATTGTTCGCGCCAATAAAAAGGCAAAGGCATTACTGTCTTTGCTTGAGTCCGATTGCAGTGCTGATTTCTTTGTCTGCTTGAAAAAGTATGCTATTCGTTATCCGGGAGATTTAAGCCTGGATTTAAAGGCGGGGCCGCTTGTCTTTGATATTGAGAGGCCGCCGACGGAAAATTTTAAATCTCTCATCGTGGAAGCCCATTCAAACCCCATAGTAAACCCCGCGGGAGAAATTGGCGATATCCTTTTAACCTTGCATGATGTCAGCGCTGTTAGAGGAGAGGAAAGGCTTAAACAGGATTTTCTCAGCCTTATTTCTCATAAATTACGCACCCCTGTCTCTATAATTACGCAGGATGCCCTAATACTGCAAGAGGGTATGTCTGTTAAAGCAGGAGAAGATGCCAAGAAGCTTGTTGACGCGATAGCCAGGAATAGTTCTCGCCTGACAGACTTAGTTGAGAATTTGCTTAGTTTTACCGCTATAAATAGCGCTAACTTAAATTCTCCTCAAGAGCCTTTAGAGATATCTGCGTATTTACCGAAGATAGCGCAAGAGACAGTAAAAAGAGCGAAAGAAAAGAAGGTTGAACTTAAGATAGATTGCCCTGTAAAAGGCATAACGATAAATATGTATAGGGTTTATTTTAACCAGTTAATAGGCAATCTTATTGATAATGCCATTAAGTTTAACGATAAAGACACAGTAAATATTAATATATGCGTTACGGCAGGCGATGGTAAAATCAAGATATCAATTCAAGATAACGGCCCGGGCATCCCTTTTGAAGAACAGAAGAAGATTTTTGAAAAATTCTACCAGATAGAAAAATATTATACAGGGCAGGTAAAAGGCGCTGGGCTAGGTTTGGCTTTAGCCAAGCGCATAGCAGAGGCCTATGGCGGCAGTATAGAAGTAAACTCAGATATCGGCAGGGGCGCGAAGTTCACCGTTTCCCTTCCCTTCTCCTGAAAAGATTTATACAGACAGAAATCTATGAGGTTAAGATAATGATAAAAGCAAGATATATCCTGCCGATAATCGCCGCTGGCGTGATATTGCGCGTTTGCGGCAATGGCTTTGCCCAGCCGCTTACTGGTAAATGCGGGGATGGTATATGTGATGATTTTGAAAAGGCGCATTCAAATCTGTGCCCGCAGGATTGCGCTCCTGGAAAATCAACAGAATCTTCAGGCAGTCAGTGGTCGCCCGCGGCGCCTATTGGCAGATGCGGGGATGCTGCCTGCGATAACTTTGAAAAAGCTAATCCGAACGCCTGTCCAGAGGATTGCGGAGGTGAAAACACAGAAGTTATTGAAAGTAAAGGATTATATCAATGCCCGCAATATGCCCCGCCCGCGCCGTCTTTCTATGAAAATTGCCGAAAACAAGGAGGAACCGTAACGCCAGGAGGCAAAGACGACAAGGGATGCCAATCGCCTCCGCAATGCGTTTTGCCCGGAAAATCAACAGAATCTTCAGGCAGTCAGGGGTCGCCCGCGGCGCCAATCGGCAAATGCGGAGATAATGTCTGTGACAATTTTGAAAAAGCTAATCCATTCGCCTGTCCCAAGGATTGCCTATCAGCAGGAGAAACCCCTGTTGCCGCGGAAGAGCCTGAAAATATATCCTTGGGAAATGAAGATTCTCCTTTTGGGTTTCATCCGGCCATACCTTTTGGAATGGCCAAAGATATGGGGGTGCAATGGACCCGCGGAGCAGAGGCTCCTTATATATTCTGGGATTTAGTTGACCCTAAGATGAAAGGCATAGCGGAGAATTTTCAATGGAAAAGTTTCGCAAAGCGGCCGGATGGCGGAGAGGTTTTCACTGATTTTGATAATCTGTTCTCGGCTAAAAGGGCAGGGTTATATACGTTGCATAACATTGACATTCAAGGGGCCGCGTCCGGAAGAAGCTATTTTAAATCCGGCTCTTGGCTTCCGGCAAATGAGGAGGCGTATAGGGCATTTGTCAAGGAGGCGGTTAAACGCTATTCCTTCATAAAGTATTGGCAGGTAGGAAACGAACCTAATTTAAAAGTAGCCGCCCTTGGATATGCCGGCTTTCAGCGGATTACCTATGAGGCGATAAAAGAGGCTAATCCCGATGCCCGAGTATTAATCGCTGGGCTGGCGGGCAATATGGATATGGAGTCCATAAATGATACCAGCTATGAATCAATCCTTAAAGACTTAGGTGGAAAATATATTGACATATTTGATATCCATTTTTACGGTGATGCCAAAGGCGGGTCATTAAAATTCAAAGGCCCAAACGGAGGGGAAACGCGTTTATTGGGCTATCGCGATTTTAAGGCGGTATACGAATATTACCGCGGGATTCTGGATAAAAACGGTTTTTCTGATGTGCCTATCTGGATAACGGAAATGAGCACCCCCAGCGGGACATCTTATTTTGGCCCCATTACCTTGGTTCAGACGGAGGCGGAACAGGCCGGGGATATGCTTAAGCGCTATGTTTATCCGCTTTTTCTGGGGGTAAAAAAAATATTCTGGGCCTTTAGCGTTATGGAAGGTTTTGGCGAATGGGATGATGATTATTTTGACCACACCGGGCTTGTCTACGGCAATAGGGATGGGGTGCATCGCGCCGGAGAGAAGAAATTCGGATATTATGCCTATAAATTGATGGCGGAAAAGCTGGAAGGCAGTGATTGGGCTAAGACAGAGGCAGTGAAAGAGGATGCTGCCAATCATATTTATGCCTATAGGTTTATCAAGGGGGATGAGAAAATACTTGTTGCCTGGTGGGATTATTTCGCGGATGGCTCTTATCCTGAGGAGAAAAAGAAGCAGCTGGTATTAAATGGAATAGATGCCGCTCAGCTAAGAATTACTGAGGCTGTCCCGGGGTTTTCTTCCGGCAGTGAAATAAAAGAAGGCGATTATAAAGAGAGTTTTGCCAAAGATACGGTAACGGTGGATAACGGTAAGGCGCAGATATGGTTGGGTGAGAATCCGGTGTATATTGAAGAGTAGAGATGCATAACGAATATTTGCCTAAAAAGGCGGCAATTGAAAAGATAGTTGAAGAGTCTGGCGATACCAAGACTTTTACCTTGCGGCTGAAGGATAAATCTGACGGCCTGTTGCGCTATAAGCCGGGGCAGTTTTTGATGGTGTCTTTGCCTGGCTATGGCGAGGCCCCGTTTACCTTTGCCTCTTGCCCCAGAAAGGACGGGCGGCTTGAAATCTCGGTGAGAAGGGTGGGCTCGCTTACGGAGGCTTTGCATAAGCTGAAGGAAAAAGATATTATTGGCGTGCGCGGCCCTTACGGCAATTGGTTTCCTTCGGATAAAATTAAGGGCAAGGATATTCTTTTTATCGCCGGAGGCTGCGGAATAGCGCCTTTACGTTCGCTTATCCAGTATGTGTTAAAAAACAGAAAAAACTATGGCAAGGTTGAGGTTATCTATGGCTGCCGCGCGCCAAAAGACATATTTTATAAGGATGAAATAGAGGCATGGGAACAAAGTAAAAATAGCAATGTGCATCTTACTGTGGATGAGCCTGATGAGACATGGGGCGGGGCGTGTGGGGTTGTATGCATATTGCTGCCTAAAATTAATGTTAATCCCAAGAAGTCAATGGTATTTTTATGCGGGCCTTCAGTAATGATTAAATTTGCTATTAGGGATATAGTAAAGTTAGGATTTAAAGAGCAGAATATCTATGCTTCGCTTGAACGGTATATGAAATGCGGTATAGGTAAATGCGGCCACTGCTATGTGAAAGGCAAATACGTCTGCACCGACGGCCCAAACTTTTCCTATACAGAGATGAAAGAATTGGGAATTGAAAGTTAATGTCTGGCACCAAACAGGCTTTCAGTGCCTGGCATTGAGATTGGGATGAAAATAGTCATTGTTTCAGGCTCGCATAGCGGAGTGGGGAAAACGAAGGTGGCAGAGGTTTTGCTTAGGCTTCTTGAAGGTTGGTCGGCGCTTAAGGTTACGGTTACCCACCGTGGAAGAGAATGTCCGGTGCGTAAGGAAAGTGATTGCCATACCTGCGATGAATTAAAGGATGATTTTTCGATAATAGATAATAAGAAAATTATTGAAATCAAAGGCAAAGATACGGCGCGGCTTAAAGAGGCAGGCGCCCGGAAGGTACTTTGGTTAAAGGCAAGGCCGCATGCGTTAAGAGAGGGGTTAAGAAAAGCTATTCCGTTATTCAAAATGGCGAAAGGCTTGATTATAGAAAGTAATAGCGCCCTAAAATACATAAAACCCGATGTGGCAATCCTTGTGAAAAATAAAAACTCACTTCTAAAACCATCAGCTAAAAAGATATTAAATAAGATAGATTTAGTGGTTACCTTGTGATATAATAAAAATACTCCGAGCCTGTAAGCCTACGTCAGAAGTTGACATGGTTTAGTGGCCGATTCCCTTGAATGGGAAACTGTTCTCAAAGAGAACCGAAGGGTAGAGGAAGAAATGACTCTGCCTCCCTTGTTTTGGAAAGGAGTAAGCTTGAGTCGTAAGCCAACTTTCCAAATATGCGGGAAGTTGGCTTTTTTAATTTACCCGCTTTATGCCCCAGGGGTTAAAGCGATTTGGAGAAAAATGATAGATAGTTTTGGGAGAGAAATAGATTATTTACGCATATCGGTTACCGACAGGTGCAACTTGCGCTGTGTCTATTGCATGCCCGCGCACGGCATTATTCATAAACAGCCAAGCGATATATTAAGTTTTGAGCAGATTTATAGCATTGTTAAGGCAGCTGTTGGGTTAGGCATCCGGAAGGTGAGGATTACCGGAGGCGAACCTTTGGTAAGGAAGGATTTGCCTGCTCTTATCGCGGAACTTAAAACTATTAACGGGTTAAAAGAAATTTGCCTTACGACTAATGGGATATACTTGAGTGAATACGCCTTGGCCATTAAGGAGGCTGGATTAGATAGGATAAACATCAGTTTAGACAGCCTGAATAAGGAAAAATTCAGGAAAATAACCCAGGGTGGAAATCTGGAAATGGTGCTATCGGGTATTGACCGCGCTTTAGCGGCTGGACTTGCCCCTCTTAAAATTAATAATGTGCTGCTCAAAGATTTTAATACCGATGAAATTGCGGATTTCGCTAATTTAACCAAGGCGAGGCCGCTTCATGTGAGGTTTATTGAATATATGCCTACAGGTTTGCACGGTTTTTGCGCGGATGTATTAGGTTTAGGCCATGGCTCGTATGATGATATTTTTCTTAGCGCGCAGGAAGCAAAAAATATCTGTAGGAGTGTGGGTGAGCTTGAGCCAGTTGAGCAGGGAACTGCGGACACTGCTGAGGTTTTTAAAATCAGAGGATTCTTAGGGAGCGTGGGATTTATTTCTCCGATAAGCCGGCCGTTTTGCGCTTCTTGTAACAAATTAAGGCTAACCTCTGAGGGCCGCCTAAGGAATTGCCTGCATTCATCAAAGACTATTGACCTTAAAAAGGCTTTCGCCAATAATAATTCTCAGGATGAATTAGCCGCGCTTATTCAGGAAGCAATCAGTCTAAAACCCGAATTCCATAATTTGCCGGGGCATCATAAGGATGAAAAAAATAATCCGCTTGTTCCGATAGGGCTTGAGGCTGAAAATTTCAGCATGTGTCAGATTGGGGGGTAAAAAAAGTCGAGTGAGGTAGTAACATGTTAACAGCGCTTGCCTGCCGCAGGCAGGGATATCAGGGTATCTGGGAATTGGGATTTGGGGATTGGGAAATCGGGAAATTAGGGAAAACCCGATATTTTGTTTTCAGTATCCTGATATCCTAATCACCAGATCCTAATCCCCCGATCACCTAATCCCCGCAGTTAACATGCTTAATTACATATATTATACGAGGAGAGGTGACTATGTTTATTGATTATGTGCCGCTTATGCTGGTTAATATGGCCGCGGGGTTATTTTTACTGGCCTGCTGTCTGATGAAAGGCTTTGAAGCTGTTCCGGATAAGCCGTGGGCAACAGGCTTTTTGATGCCGGCATTGATTGCCTTGGGTTGCGGGTTTCATATGATATTTAACTGGCCATTACCGGGCAGTTACAATGTCGCTTTTGGCGAGATGTCTGTTCTTTTGGGGATTTTATTTCTTGGGGCAAGCCTTTCCGTGGCAAAAGGGTGGGATTTAGGCCCGGTGATTATGTATGGTTTTTTCGCCGGCCTTGCGGCCATTGTCATTGGTATACGAATATTTATCTTGGGGATGACCAGAGAACCGTTACTTTCCGGAATCGGGTTTGTCCTGACAGGCCTCAGCGGTGTCACTATCCCGCTTCTGTATATTGTGCGAAAACAGGCGTTACGCTGGCTGATTATACTTTTTTTAATAAGCGCAAGCCTTATATGGCTGCGCACAGGGTATATGGCATTTTGGAGCCATTTAAGCGATTTGTCTAAGTGGGCTCCTCTAACAATGAGGTGAAATAATGAATAAAGAACTTCCGGAATTTTTGCAAGAAGTAATCAAGAAATATCCCGGGCTATGGGAAAGTTACGAAGGCTTAGGAAGGGCTGTTGCCTCGGTTGAGGGGCTGGATGAACGCAGTCAAAGATTAGTCAAACTGGGTATTGCTATTGGCGCGAAGATGGAGGGGGCGGTGCATTCCCATACGCGTAAATGTAAAAAGGCAGGGATCGCTGATAAAGAGATCTATCATTGCGCGTTACTCGGTATTACTACTATCGGCTGGCCTTCGGCAATGGCGGCGTTATCCTGGATTAACGATATCCTTAAATCCCTGAAGATAAAAAAGTAATTTTTTGCTATGGCAATCGTAGTTGCTTCATCGAGTGTCATCAGGAAATTTTTCTCTAACATACCGAAGACCTATGAGGTAATAAACCATATTATTACCTTAGGTTTGGATGTTCTTTGGCGCAAAAAGGCGGCACGTATAGCTTCATCCGGAGGAGGCGAAACGTGGCTTGATGTCTGTAGCGGCACAGGGGATATGGCTTATGCGCTTGCGCGCGTAGCGAGGCCGGACACAAAAATTGTCGCGGTAGATTTTTGTTTACCGATGCTTTCTCAGGCGGCAAAGAAGCCCGGCCATTCCAGAATTTTTTTTTGTGTTTCTGAGGCGGGCAGCCTGCCTTTTGCCGCTAACACCTTTGATGTTGTTACTATTTCGTTTGCCACGAGAAACCTTAATACCACTCAGGATATATTACTTGAGCGTTTTCGCGAATTTTACCGCGTCCTGAAGCCTTCGGGCAGGTTTGTTAATCTTGAAACCAGCCAGCCGACATCAGCGTTGTTTAGAAAAATGGTTCATGGATACATAGGCCTTATGGTTAAGCCTGTTGGATACCTGATTTCAGGCTCAAAAGCAGCGTATGGGTATCTTTCGTATACGATCCCGCGTTTTTTTAACGCTGAGGAATTAGCGGAGATTATGTATCTGGCGGGATTTAAAAAAGTTAATGTTACTCTTCTTAGCTTTGGTATTGCCGCGGTGCATACCGCGATAAAATAGAGGCGCGAACGCGCATAAATTTTGGGGTGCTGCAATGCAAATGATAGATATATCTTTTAAACAGGTAACTGAAAGAACAGCTGTGGTTGAGGGGACAGTGTATCTTAACCCGGATGTTGTAAAGTTAATTAAAAATAATAAGATTCCTAAAGGAAATGTCCTTGAGGCAGCGCGAGTTGCCGGCATACTCGCTGCTAAGAGAACTCCTGAAATAATTCCGCTTTGTCATCCTGTTCTTATAACCTTTGCGGCCATAGAGTTTAGCCTGAAGAGTAAAGGAGTAAAAATAACGACGGTCATAAAGGGCGAAGCCAAAACAGGTTTTGAAATGGAAGCACTTACCGCAACTTCAGTAGCAGCGTTAACCATTTATGATATGTGTAAACCGCTGGATAAGGATATTGTTATTTCCGAAATAAAACTTCTAAAGAAAACTGGTGGAAAGAGTGGAACGTATATCAGAAAATAAAGGGACGAAGGGCGAGGGACGAAGGGCGAAGGACGAAAGATGCCTCGTAGGAAAGATACAGGCTATATCAGTATCTAAAGAAAAAGGTGTTAAGAAAACAAATGTGGATTCGGCGCTACTGAAAGAAGATTTTGGGATTGTTGGCGATGCGCACGCGGGGACAAAAATGAGGCAGGTGAGCCTTCTGGCGATAGAATCTATTAAAAAGATGCAGGAAAAAGGCTTAAAGGTTAAGCCGGGTGATTTTGCCGAAAATATTACGACTGAAGGAATTGATTTGTTAAAGTTAAAACTTAAGGATAAAGTAAAAATCGGCTCGGATAGTGTGTTAGAAATCTCCCAGATTGGCAAAGTCTGCCATACTCGATGTGCTATCTACTATCAGGCAGGTGATTGCGTGATGCCTAAGGAAGGGATATTCGCAAAGGTGATAAGCGGTGGAGAAATTAAGGTAGGGGATAAAATAATAGAAGAGGTTGGAGGTTAGAAGTTTGAAATTAGGAAAACATAGGGTATGTATACAGTAGCAATTTTAACAATAAGTGACCGGTGCTCCCGAGGGGAGAGGGAAGATATAAGCGGCAAACTGATACAGGAGCTTATTGCGGGCTTAGCCCTAGAGATTGCTCGATATGAAATTATCCCTGATGAGCCGGAAGTGATAAAGGCAAGGCTTATTGAATATTGCGATACTTTAAAAGTGGATTTAGTTTTGACTACCGGAGGAACAGGGTTTACTCCCCGGGATAATACGCCGGAGGCAACCCTGGCGGTAATTGATAGAGAAGTTCCCGGGATTCCGGAGGTGATGAGGTTAGAGTGTTTAAAATTCAGCCGCCGCTCGATGCTCTCGCGGGCAGTTGCGGGTATTCGTAAAAGAACACTTATTATTAATCTGCCCGGAAGTGCCAAGGCGGTACAAGAGTCATTAGAAGTAATTTTGGATACTCTGATTCATGCCTTAGATATGATAAGAGGAAAAGACCACTAGTACACAGTAACATTAATTTTTGATGTAACTGTGTACTAAGGGGGTGTGGGGGAGATTGTCCACCACGATTGGGGGGTGCTCAGCGATCCGCCGTAGGCGGAGAGCGCCGAAGGGGGGCTTGCCCCCATAGCGGAAGTGCGGAGCAACCCTTACGAATTAAGTTAACGGAGCACTAAGCGTGATGTCTGGCACCAAAACGCCATTTCGTGGCTGGCATCGAAAATAAAAATGATTTTGCTTAAGCTATTCTTAGTCTTTTTTAAAGTAGGATTATTTGCCATTGGCGGCGCGTATTCCTTCCTGCCGCTTCTTGAGAAAGAAATGGTGGAAAATTACCACTGGCTTAGTAAGGAAGAATTCCTGGATGTCTTGGCAGTAGTAAAGGTTTTCCCCGGAGCAATCTCTATTAAATACGCCTCTTACGCTGGATACAAATTAGGAGGCATCCCGGGGGTAGTGTGCGCAAATCTTGGCAATTTTCTTGCCCCCGCCCTTTTAGTGCTTTGCGCGTCAATGTTTTATTTTAAATACAAGAATAATGCTAGCGTGAAAAGGGCCTTTAGCGTTATTGAGCTGGTGATATTCGCTATGATTATTGCCGTTGCTTTTCAATCAATAGAGCCAAGCAGGTTGATACAGGTAAAGAATGTTTTAATTATCGTTGTTTCTTTCGCGTTATTTGTTTACACCAAAATTGACCCTGCCATAGTGCTTATCTGCGCGGGAGTTATAGGATTTTTTTTTAAATAATTCCTTCTTTTTTATCCTCTCAAGAAACAATCCTCAAATTGCAAGTATAAAGGCCTCTTAAGTAGCTTGCGGATGGTGGCGTATTTTTATCGTGAGCCGAAAAACCCAGAGAGCATTAGGGGGTAGCATGGGAAAATATGCGGCCGCTTTTTTGTATAAATTGCTGCACTGTTTTGCTCGGAACAACTTTAATGAGCGGAGGCTTTAATCTGTAAAAATATTCCGGCCTGCTTCTAAATTCATTGTTGCCCGCGTAATACGCCAGAAACACAATGCCCGAGATGCAGAAACCGATAGCCGCGCAGGCAATAATTCTTTTCTGAAATGAGATGTTGGTGGCAATGTAGAGATTTGCCATTACAAGCAGTGATATCAAAGAAGGTATGATAAGGGCTGAAGCTGTCATTACCACGAAACTGCTGGAAGTCAGATATCCGAGAATGCCAAGAGACTCATTTATAAACAAGACCGACAAAAAGAACATAGAGAAAATAGAAATTTGATGGATGAAGCGCGATTTATTCTTTATCAAGTGCCCTATAAAGGCCCATATCCCCGCGCCCATGACGATGCCGATAACCACCGCTATGCCGCTTAGTAATAATTCAGGAGCGGAAATTTTTTTAGAGCTTTCTAAATACGCCGCCAGAGTGTATGAGCAAAAGGTAAGAAAAAGCAGTATCCATCCGTTACGGTGCTTGCCTGTTTTCTTAAAAAGCCTATTAGGATGAATTAATCGTTTTGTTGGCTCAACGGGGTGCGAAGGATAAAAAACGCGCACGGTTGTTTTTCCAATGATAATTTCGTCGCCAGAGGTAATGGTTGCCTTCGCGCACTTTTTAGCACCGTGCTTGATAAAGATTCCATTTTCTCCGCTTATATCTTCGATGCGCCAGATGCCTTCATCAAAAGATAGTACGGCATGCCTGGCGGATAGGTAGGGGTCAGGGATGATGACGTCATTGTCGTAACCGCGGCCTATCGTTATCTGTTCTGAAGTAACGATATGCTGTTCTCTGTGGCCGCGATGGTGGGTTATTTCGATAATTATTTTTGCCATCTGATTTCGTCTATGAATTTTTTGATAAAGCTAAGAGCTTTGTCTTTCGTGGTGCCTAAGAGTGACAGATGAATGACGAGGCCTTTATTTTTTTTGCTTACAGAAGCAATCTTCGCGTGGAAATCATACAACTGGGGAAATCGCTTATAGTTACGCGCGCAGAGAGCGATTTTCCAGTCCGTTTTATCTATACTGACAAAATCAGAGGTACAGCTGAATTTATCCACGTCATGCTTTGAGGCATTGCCGAAGGGAGTGCCGATAAAGAAATACTCGTAGACATTGTAGAAACGTACCGTATTGAGATTTTTGCTTTCCAGCCACGTGTAGTCATAGGTAATCATCCCTGTATAAAAGTCAGAGTCTATATAGACAGAATCCTGGCAGTAGCATTGAAGCCAGGATTTTTTATAGAGTTCATCTTTGTAATCTTCAGAATCCGCCCAACACTTGTATGCTTTGGTTATTTCAGAAGGCACTATGGCTTCTCCGATTGAAGACGATTCCCAGGGCAGCGTAAGCATAGTGTCAATGATATCGCCCTGGTTTTTGAGGAGCTGCGTTTCTATGTGGGTATCCCAGTCAGTTATGGCCTGAAGGCCTCTTTTCTGCAAGCGCTCAAATAAATCCTTGAGGAACTCAACAGGGACCAAAAAGCTTAGTTGGTTTCCCATAGTAGAAACATTAATGCCTATTACTTTTCCGTCATGGCTTAGGGAAGGGCCTCCGCTCATGCCCGGATTGATAGAGCCTGAAAACAATATCTTCTTGTATAATGAATCCTTCATTAGCCCGTTATAGAGGCCTTCAACAATAGTGGTCCCCAGGTCATGGGGATTGCCCAAGGAAAAAACTTTAGTTCCTTGAGAGAGGGAGAGAGATTCGCCGAGCTCAAGATTCCCCTGGAGAGGATCGTCTGTTTTGACAATAGCGATATCGTGAATTATATCGGCATCTATAATTTTGAGCAGCCCAATGGAATTGTCCGCTTTAAGGTATTCGATATGGTAGCGTTTAGGGAAGCGTACCGCGGAGGCGATGACATGGTAATTCGTTGCGATGTACCCGTTTTTGGCAAAAAGGAATGCCGATCCGATGCTTGCTTTTTCTCCGGTTGCGGTATCAATGACGCGGACCTGATAAACAAAGTTTCTGCATTTTGCAAACATTGTTTCTGCTTCATCAGTATATCGTGAGATTTCCGCGGATCCGGTTGAAGCAGCCAACAAAACAGAAGAGAATAGATATAAACCTATCAGGGAAAGTTTCTTATATGTATTTGAGAAATAGCGTCTGTGACAGGTCCGTTTGAGGCGGGTGTTTTCCATAGCGTTAGAAACACCTTAACACATGAGAAATGGCGAGTCAATTAAAACTTTTTGAGCTCTTATTTCTCCGTGAGTGAGAATATTTTAAAATTGCGTAATCCCATTATTTATGTTAAAATACGCCATGATAATCGTATACTCTATTTAAAAAAGGGAGGAGAGACTATGTCTATTGTTCATGCGACGGATAAAAATTTCAAAGACGAGGTGTTAAAGGCGGAACTTCCGGTGTTGGTGGATTTCTTTGCCGAATGGTGCGGCCCGTGTAAGATGGTGGCTCCTGTGGTTGAAGAGATTGCCAAAGAGTATAAGGGGAAGCTCAAGGTGGTCAAGGTGGATGTGGATAACGCGGGCGCAACCGCGTCAAACTTGGGGATTATGTCAGTGCCTACCCTTATGATATTTAAAGACGGTAAAGTTTCATCTCAGAGCGTTGGGGCATTGTCAAAATCCGAGTTAAAGAACAAATTACGAGAGGTTTTGAGTGAGTAGAAGGGTATTCATAGCCGCTACCATGCAAAATGACGGTAAAACTACCGTCTCTATGGGACTCATTTTTAATTTCAGGGAGCATTTTAAGAATCTTGGGTTTATCAAGCCTATAGGCCAACGCTATGTGGTGGAGGGCGGCCAAAAGGTTGACGAAGATTCGGTTTTAATTGAGGATGTTTGCGGTATAGAGTCCGGTATTAAGGATATGAGCCCTATCGCGGTTGAGAGGGGTTTCACGGAACGCTATATCCTTAACCCTGACAAAGAGAGTATCGATAGGCAGATTAAGGAATCCTTTGGCCGGATTGCCCAAGATAAGGAATTTGTAGTTATTGAAGGCACCGGCCACGCCGGGGTGGGTTCGGTATTTGACCATTCTAACGCGAGCGTCGCGAAATTATTGGATGCAAAGGTAATCTTGGTTTCTTCCGGAGGCGTGGGGAAACCTATTGATGAGATTATGCTCAACAAAGCCCTCTTTGAGAAAGAAGGAGTGAGCCTTTTGGGGGTCATCATTAATAAGGTAAAGCCGGATAAGTATGATAAGGTTAAGCCCTTGGTGCAGGAAGGATTAAAACGGCTGGGGGTGAATGTGTTGGGAGTGATGCCGTATCAGAAGATGCTTAGTTATCCTACGATGCGTCAGATTTTAGAAGAATCAGACTTCAAAATCTTTTCAGGCGGGGAGTGCATGGATACCTATATCGCGAAAATAGTCGTCGGCGCTATGGAACCTCATGATGCCCTTAATTTTATTTCCGCTAATTCACTTTTGATTACTCCCGGGGACAGGGAGGACCTTATCATGACTGCTATTGGCCTGCATATTTCTAAGGCGAATGTATGCCCCACGCAAATCGCGGGGATTATTCTGACAGGGGGATTTCTCCCTCATCCAGAAGTACTAGAGGTGATGAAAAGCACCCATATCCCGGTCTTTGTGACGGAATTGGATACCTATACTACCGCTTCTTTAATTCACGATTTGACGGTTAAAATAAGGCCTCAGGATACGGATAAAATTGACGCGGTAAAAAAGATGGTCAAAGAGTATGTGGCGATTGATGAGATACTTAAAATGGTGTAAGGTTAGGGAGAGAATAATAAAGGGTCGATAGTCTCAGCCGTAGGCTGATCCGCCTGCGGCGGAAATGGTCGATAGTCAATAGAGTAAGAGGCTCCCGGCGATAGACAATGGATTAGGCAATATGATTTTACTTAGGAAATACTATGAAAAATATAGAGGTGATTCAAGATTTCCACCGTCGGGCAGGTAAGAGGCAGAAACTGATCATTATGCCTGAGAAAGATGATGCGCGCATTCAGGATGCGGCACGGATAGTCAAGGATGAGCATATTGCCCGGATATTGCTTTTGGGAAAAGAAGATTTAGAAAAGGAAAAGATAGAGAAATTCGCGCAAGCGTTTTACGAAACAAGAAAACATAAGGGGGTTACTCTTGAGGAGGCAAAAACTACGGTAAGCAATCCTTTATACTATGCGGCGATGATGGTAAAAGCGCGAGAAGCCGATGGTTTCGTCGCTGGGGCGGCGAATTCTACACCCGATGTGGCGCGCGCTGCCATCTATTGCTTAGGGGTTGACCCCGCAATCAATACGGTTTCCAGCTGTTTTATTATGGTGCTGCCGGATACCTCTTTTGGCGAAAATGGAGTATTGTTTTTCGCTGATTGCGGCATTGTTCCGCAGCCAACAGCAGTACAGCTTGCGCAAATTGCTATTTCCACCGCGGGCTTAGCCGAAGATGTTCTGGGGATTTCTCCTCGAGTGGCAATGCTCAGCTATTCGACAAAAGGCTCGGCCAAAGGAGAGTTGGTAGATAAGGTGCGAGAAGCAACAAGGTTAGCCAAACAGCAAAGGCCGGATTTATTAATTGATGGAGAAGTGCAGTTAGATGCCGCGATTGTCCCTGAAGTTGCCACGATTAAAGATATGCATGGCGCCTTAGGCGGCAGGGCGAATGTGTTAATCTTTCCAAGCTTAGAGGCAGGAAATATCGGTTACAAACTCACTCAGCGCCTGGGTAAGGCAAGGGCAGTCGGGCCGCTTCTGCAGGGGCTCAATAGGCCGGCAAGCGACCTTTCCCGAGGGGCGCTCGTTGAGGATATTGTGGATACAGTCGCGGTCACCGCGTTAAGGGCGTAGGAACTTGAGTCTTGATTGACAAAGTATACACTTTAGTGTATACTTTAATTATATAAGGAGGTTGATAAGGATGGTAAATACTATTACTCTGAAAGAATTGAGGCCGGAACTGCCCGCGATAATAAAGAAAATTGACTCGCGCCTGGATCGTTATGTGGTTACTAGAAGAGGTAAGCCTGTAGCTGTGATGATTAGCCCCGATGATTATGAAGGGCTCCTTGAAACGGTTGAGATTTTATCTGATAAGGAGTCTGTAAAAAGGATCAAACAGGCAAAACAGCAGATTAAGGAGGGCAGGACTGTTTCTTTGGAAGAATTACGGCTTAGGATAGAGAAGGCGGATGCATAAAATAGAATTCTCTGAACTTGCAGCCAAGGAGCTAGAACGGATCTACCGAAGCGACCGCAGGCTTTATTCCCGTTTTATAACCGGAGTTGAATCTCTGAAAGAGCATCCTTATCAGGGGAAACGTTTAAAAGGCAGATTAAAAGGAGATTTTTCTCTCAGAATGGGAGATTATCGTATTATTTACACAGTCCAGAAAGATAAGCTTGTGGTATATATTATTGATCTGGGACATCGAAAAGAGATATACCGGCAACTAAAATAAGCAAAATGCCACAGGTAGAAAAGTACAATCCCTTACTTGACAAATAGTTAGAATATGGTATACTTTAGAAAAGTTTTAAAGAACTGCTGATTTGGAGGAAATCGGCGGTTTGCAGTTTGCAGATAGTGAAGGCTCCCCGTGATAAATCGCGGGGTTTTTCTGGCGGCGGAGTAAAATTTAAGGAGTAATTCAAAGGGTCAGTAGGTATAGCTAAGGCTATGCTTAGTGGCCTTTTTTTATGATTTGATTTTGAGTGTATTGTTAACGCTGGCAGCCAAGATTTTTTAATGCCAGGTGAGTATGCTGTTTCAATGCCAGGCATATACAATTCGTATGTGCGTTGACTATACCTGGTATTAAAAGTTGTTTGCTCGCCCGGTAATAATAATGAACATGGGAGAGTTGAAAAATGTTTAAAAGAATTATCTCATTAGCCGTATCGGTAAGTTTCATTTTCCAGAGCGCTGGTTTTGCCCAAGTGGCCCAGCTTAATCTGGCCGGATACTTGGGCCAAGGCTCAAACTCTATTACATTAGACCGCTTTCGTCCGGCGCACCTACGTTATTTCTCTTATGAACCGAAAACCGATAACTTCCAGATACTCTTAGATAAGGCGGATGAAAAAGAGCTTAGCGATAGCCAGGTTAAAGTAAGGGCTGATGAGCTGATGAAATATTTCCGTATCGGCCTTAGCCTGCCGAATGAGAAGTTCTGGGTGAATTTAAGGCCGGATGCCCCGGAGCAGATAATTGACCCTGAGCTTGAGAATACCGATGTGGGCAGGATTATGCTTGAGGCAGACTTACAGCTTAAGAGGGATACCTCAAGTTTTACCTCACCTCAGACCAAAGAAGGTAAAGAATATTGGGATAAGCTGTATAAAAGAGCGGGTGAGCTTTTCGGCTCCGAAAATATCACTATCCCCACCATTACCCGCCCTTGGATAGTGCCGGGTGAGATTATCGTCCGGGAATCAGCTCACGGGGCATATATTTATAAAGCCGCGCTCAAGGTGATGTTGGAGGAAGACTATTTACGAGGGATGAAGGACGAAAGACGAGGGACGACAATAGATTATAGTTTCAATGACCCAAGATTAAAAGAGCTAAATGAATACTCCACACAGCTTATCCGGGAACTGATTATCCCCAAGTTGACTAAAGAGGTAAACCGGGCAAAAAGATATGCTCCTCTTCGGCAGGTGTTTTATTCCTTAGTACTTTCCCGCTGGTTTAAGGCTCGCTTTAGCTCGCATAGTTCACAGTTGACAGTTGACAGTTCACCGAATAATTCTTATATGAAACTCATTGACTCTCAAAACCTCTCTAACCTTACTTCTAAACAATCCTGGGACAAGGCTGTTTACTTTAAAGAATACCAAAAGTCCTTTAAGGAAGGAGAATACAACCTCTCCGAGCCAGTCTATACCCCTACCGGACAGGTAATCCGCAGGTATATGAGCGGAGGGATGGTTTTTGGTAAGGAGATAAAAATAGAGCAGTTTAGTAATATTATTGGTTTATCAATTACGCCAAAGGGCGCTTATACAGCAGTTGTTACAGGAAATGGTCTTACTGACCATACTGCGATAGCCGCCGCCTCGCCGCTGACTTTGGAGGAGGCCAAGGATGCAATCAAAGACATAATTTCAGGGATTAAATTTGATAATTGGTATAGCTCCGGATCTTTATTTTCTTCCTATAACAAAAGGATTGCAGATAGCAAAGACTTCGAGGCCATTTATAATGAATTAGAGCATTTTTTACAAAATGAGAAAAATGTGAAAAAAGATATTAAAGAAGAATTGATGAGGGCGCAAAATTCGTTAAAACCTGGTATTTTAGGAGATGAGCTTAAGAAACAAGGTATCACAGCGGTGAGAATTGAAGTAAATTTAGAAGCATACAGCAGAGTTCATGATGCAATAGGAAAGTATAGCGATTTGTCGCCTTCCAAATATTACTACTTTACTTTTATAGATGGTTCTACTGATAAGGCAGAAATAAATATATTACCTATTGGTAATAAAATCAATATGGCATCTGATGGTTATATGATTATAGTAAAAGGGCTTGACGAAAAAGATGGCGGAGACGTTAAGATTAGTGTTTTTCGTAATGGCGAGGTTAAGGTAGAGGGCATATCGGGACGTATTCGTGAACTTCATATTAGTAATCTGAAACCTTTCGCGGTGGCAATCAGAAAAGGTTTAAAGATCAGCAGCGCCTCCTCGCTGAATGAGAAAGAGGATACCGGTGTTTCTTTGATAGGGGATGAAGTTAACTCTTTATTATTGCGGGAAGATACTAAAAACAAATTGACTGATCTAAGAGCAATAATAAACGATTTACTGGAATCAGTTTACCTTGAGCGCGACAAGAAAAGTAATGCTGGAGATCCTGCTGCGCTAAGCTTAATATCAGCCAAAATCTCCGGGTTCTATGCAGTTATAGATGATATAGAAAAAAAAGATTATTATGATCCTATAGACATAGTAACTGTGGTTAAGGAAATAGTTGCTACCCTATCGCGGTATGAGTCAAATATAGATGTTTATTCCTCCATAAAGGAAATGTTTAATAAGAAGCATGATGAATTAATGGTAATTAAGAATGCCCTGGAAGCCAAGGTTAAAAATGATGATAGGTCTGTTATTTCTCAGGGGCACCTTTCGGGCAGCGGTGAAGTGCCTACGCTGTCAAAGGCAAGGCCGAGCGTAGATATAAAGGTTACAGGTAAAACCATGGCAGATTTGTATTATGGTTTAGCCAGACAGGGAAAACCCATAGGAATAACCCCGGATGTAATTATGGCTCAAGTTAAGCAGTTAACCCGTGAAACCCGGAAGATAATTGATTTGAACCTAATCGTTCCGCGTTTCCGAAGAATCCTGACGGCGCTTTTGTCTAAAGATTTGGGAGAGGATAATCGTAAGATTATTCAGACCGCCTTAGATTTGCTGAATGCGCATCAATTAAGCGAGGATGAATTAGAGAAGGTCAACGAGGGGTGGTTAAGCATAGAGAAACATCAACAATTTGTTCAGCGCCAGGAAGAAGAGGCAACGCGGATATTAGAAAATTCCGGTTTAATGAGGCGTCTTCCCGCCGAAGATAATAAATATTATACCCATGCCAGAAGCTATCACCAAGAACATGCTCTTTTGGCGCCTTTTTTTCGCGCCTTCTTAGTATTGTCCGGCATTGTTTACAAAAAGGATGATCCAGAGCAGATTAAGCAGGGATTAGAACTCTATAAGGCAATTAAGGATAGCGGAGAATTGGAAAGTTTTAGGTTTATTGAGAAATATGCGGCAGGGACTGGAAAAGTTGAAGGTGTGTTTCCTGCTACGGTTATTGATCAAGACATCTGGGATGTTCAGGAAGTAATGAAAATGATTAAAACTCCTTCAGTGGGAGCAGACAGGGTATATGGTTTAGGTAAGACTGCCGCTTCGGAAAGAACGGGGCTGAGAATTTTTCCGCGAACTGTGGATGTAATTAATGCCCGGATTCAGGAGGAGATGGAAAAAGGTAAGTCTGCCTCGGTAGATATTCCTCTTGAAGTCTTGGGGCAGTTGTCTCCCGAGCAGGTTAAAGGCCTGGGAGGCAGTTCCGCGGAAGTTTTTTTGAGCGCGCTGGGTGTAATGTTGGCGGAGACAAAAAGTTTTTCTCCTGCGGCCCGGGAAGTGATAGTCGCTAACGTGTTAGCCGGTTACGCTGACCAGAACGAGGAGACGTTACTTTCCAGAGAATTGCCTATGGTAACCAGAGGGGGCTTTAATGGGCCAACCTATGAGGGTATCTACATCTTGCCCCTAGAAGAGACATATTTAGAATTGTCTAATTATATCGCAGCGGAAGTAGCACATTTCAGTGAACTGCTTTCTATCGCGGACATTAAGCAGCCAAAAGAATTAACGGATCTTTCCGTGCTGAAAGAAGTGCTCCTAAGTTTTAGAGAATCTTCCAAGGGCACAAATAACGAAGAACGGATGGTTCGTCTGGACGACCAAACGGGGGAGATAATTTTTGGGTGGATTACTAATAAAACAATGGGAAATAAACTTCCCGTGATAGGGGAGATTGCTTATGACACCGGTATGTTTACCTATGTGGCCAATGGCGCGCCGATAGGATTAGAGTGGAATGCTGTTGATGAAACGAGGGTTTATGGCGCGCTTAGGCCTGCCTACGAACTTTCCAGCCGTGAAGTTATTTCCAACGGCGATTGGAGAGAGATGATTAAGGAACAGCGTATTCCTCAGGGCAGGGTTTTTCCTAACATATCCAAAACCGCCGCCTCGCCGCTGGAGGAGAAAGAAATAAATGCTAAAAAAGCAGAACTGAAAGAAATAATGAAAGTGGCGTTTGAGAAATCAAGAAATATTACTCAGCTTGATAAAGACGTATGGATGCTTAGATTAAATGTCGCGGATGACCTAGCAGTGATTAAAAGAGTATGCGATGATATAATTAAATGGATAGATAAAAGCGAGACTGAAATAGACAAAAAGCCATTAGAGGATTTTTCCGGCTCTTTGAAGGAAGTTACAACGCTAAAGGGGAGAACTGAGATTGACGTTAAAAGACCGGGGGGGAATGGGCCTCTTATAGTTACGCTGCCAGATGGCACCGAAATTCAAGGAACGCACTCTGCTTATTTTATGCAAAGCTGGAACATTAAAGTGGAACCAAAAACTGGCATAGAGGCTCGTCGTCCACAGGTACCAGACCCTTCTGATTCTGTGGAGTTTTATGTTAAAGGCAAATATGTTGGTACCATGCACATGAGCTCTTATGGATATGAAATTGTAGCGGTTATTGCTTATGTATTGAGTTCTGCCCAAAAGGCAGCCGCTGCTGGAGAAATAACTAAACCTAATTCTTCTCCGGTTATTAATGAAGATGTTTTTGGCGGGATTGACTTTCGTAAAATGAATATGTTGGTTCAGCCGATGGGCAGTTTTAGCGGGCTGGACTTTAGCCCCGCGCGCTTAAGCAGTTCGGCGCTTGAGTCTATGGATTTAGACAAAGACCTTGAGGGCATCAAGCAGATGGCTTCAAGTAGTATCCTTCCTTCGCCGCAAAGGCTGAAAGAATATATAAGCGCCTGTATTTTTAAGGGAAAGATAGGGGAAAAGGCCGATGACTTTATCCTCTCTATGCTGGATGTGTTTCAGCTTCAGGCCGAGGAAGGGATAGAAAGTACGGCTGAGGAAAGGGAGGCAGTGGTTATGGCTGATACCAGAAGCTATTGTCTGCCGCAGGAGAGATTGGCCAGTGTAAAATAACGCGCGTTTTTTGTTAATTACCGATTAAACCCGCCATAAACTACGAATGGCGGGTTTAATTTTTTGATTGCCCAGAAGGGCAGGCTTTCCCTTCCTTTGAGGAAAGGTCTTGCCTCAGAGATAAAAACGGGTATAATAATGGTTATTATGAAGGTATTGGTGGTTAACTGCGGGAGTTCGTCGTTAAAGTATAAGCTTTATGAGATGCCTGTGGAGAGGCTGCTGGCTAAGGGGGCGATTGAGAGGATAGGCGAAAAAGGCGGCTCAATAAAAAACCACCGCCAGGGCTTAGAGAGTATCCTTAAAGAAATTGATGGCGTTCAGGCAGTAGGCCATCGGGTGGTCCATGGAGCGGAGGAATTTAAGGAGCCCACCCTTCTTAATAGAAAAGTAATTAATAAAATAAAGGCCTGTTGCGCGCTTGCGCCTTTACATAACCCTGCTAATTTGGAAGGTATTTTTGCCTGTAGTGACATCTTAAAAGGGATTCCGCAGGTAGCGGTCTTTGACACTGCGTTTCATCAGACATTGCCCGAGAAGGCATTTATCTATGGTTTGCCGTATAGGTTTTACCAGAAAGATAAAATACGTAAATACGGTTTTCACGGCACAAGCCATGAGTATGTGGCGATAGAAGCGGCAAAAAGGTTAAGAAAGAGCATCTTAAAAGTAAATTTGATTACTTGCCACTTGGGGAACGGTTGCAGCATTACGGCAGTAAAAAAAGGTAAGTCTGTAGATACGAGTATGGGGTTTACCCCTCTTGAGGGCCTGCTTATGGGCACGCGCTCAGGAGACATTGACCCGGCGCTCGTTACTTATTTAATTCAGAAGAAAAATATGTCCACTCAAGATGTGGATGTGCTTTTAAATAAGGAGAGCGGGCTTAAAGGGGTTTCGGGCGTAAGCAATGATATGCGAAAAATAAAAGAAGCCGCGCAAAAAGGTAATCCGCGGGCAAAACTTGCTATAGAGATATTCGTGTATCGTATCCAAAAGTATATCAGCGCGTATTTAGGGATATTAGGCAAGACGGACGCGGTTGTTTTTACTGCCGGAATAGGGGAGAACCAGCCGCAGGTAATCAAAGATACTTGCCGGAATTTATTTGATAATCTAAAGCAAAAGCCAAAGGTAATGGTGATTCCTACGGATGAAGAGTTAATGATTGCCAGGCAGGTGTATAGAGTAGTAAGTAGAGAGTAGTGAGTAGTGAGTAGATAGTAGCAAGTAGAAGTAGAAAGTAGATAGTAGTGAGTAAAAAATAAGGGGTAAAGGCAATGTTACGGATAATGTTAAAATCAAAGATTCACCGGGTAAGGGTTACCGAGGCAAACCTGCAGTATCAGGGGAGCATTACGATTGATAAAAAATTGCTTGAGGCCGCGGATATTTTACCGGGAGAAAAGGTTGAAGTACTCAATTTGCATAACGGCACACGCCAGGAAACCTATGCTATAGAGGGTAAGGCTCACTCAGGGGTTATCTGCCTTAATGGCCCGGCAGCGCGCCATGCCTGTGCCGGAGATATTCTCGTTGTGCTTGCGTATGGAATGATTGAAGATAATCGCGCGAAAAAACTCAAGCCAAAGATTGTGTTTGTGGATGAGAAAAACCGTATCAGTAAGAAAAAATAAGCACGAATTAACACGAATCAAATACCAAATTCACACGAATTCCCAAAACGAAATCTATTTGTGTAAATTCGCTAAAAATTCGTGAAAATTCGGGTATAAAATATGTTAGGACGAATCTACATAATCGGCGAGCCGATTTTAAGGAAAAAGACTAAACTCGTGCAAAAAGTCACGCAGGCAGAGCGCCAGCTTTTTGATGAAATGCTCACCTTAATGCGCAAGGCGGAAGGTGTAGGCCTTGCGGCAAATCAGGCAGGCATTGATATGCAGATGTGCGTAATCTGTATCGGTGATAAAACCTTAAAATTGGCAAACCCGGAGATTCTCCAGAAGAAAGGCATTGCTGTCTTTGAGGAAGGCTGTTTGAGTTTGCCCGGAATTACGGTAAAGGTGAAAAGGGCAAAAGAAATTACTTGCCGGGCGCTTAACGAAGATAATGAGCTGATTACCTTTGATGCCTCACAGCTATTGGCGCGCGCTGTTCAGCATGAAATAGACCATCTCTCGGGGAAGATGATTATTGACTACGCTTCCCCGTGGCAGAAACTTACTTTAAAAGAAAAAATAAAGGCCCTGAAAAATAAACAAAATGGCTGAGCCTCATTTCAGGGACGGTTCTCAAAATAATCACAAAAGCCTCCCCAAATCCTCTCAGGGAGGGGATACTTCTTGCTTTTCCCGATTTATCGGGATCTCGACAGTGTCGGGAAAATCAAGAGCCGCCTCTGCCCGTTTGCCTTCGTGGTTTACGCAGAAAATCCCCAAAGATATAAATTTTATTAAAAACCGTTTACGCGATTTTGAGAATGCTAAGCTTAGTACGGTTTGTAAAAGCGCGCATTGCCCGAATATTAACTATTGTTTTGAGCATAACAGCGTCACCTTTATGATTTTAGGCGATACCTGCAGCCGCAATTGTAATTTTTGCGCGGTGCGTAAAGGCAGGCTTAGGCCTCTGGAGTTAGGAGAGCCGTATAATTTAGCGCTTACAATACGGAATCTTAATTTACAGTATAGTGTTATTACCTCAGTTACCCGCGATGATTTGTATACCGAGCGGGCAAGCCACTATGCCCGCTCGGTATACGCGATACGCAGCCTTAATCCCGGCAAAAGAATAGAATTATTAATTCCTGATTTTAGAAATTCCAGAGCAGCCCTGTCGTTAGTTATCGCATCGGCCCCGGATATTATCGCGCATAATATGGAAACTGTAGAGCGCTTGTATCTTACAATACGGCCTCAGGCTGGGTATAGGCGTTCTTTAGAAGTGTTAAAAAACATCAAGGAAATAGGGTTTGCGGGCTTTACAAAATCTGGTATAATGCTTGGGTTTGGGGAGCATGCCGAGGAGGTGCTGCAGGTGTTTGCTGATTTAAAAGAAGCACGCTGTGATATTATTACCTTAGGCCAGTATCTCGCGCCTTCTTTGAAGCATGCCCCGGTTAAAGAATTTATCCCTTTAGAGCAATTTGAGTTTTATCGCCACAAAGCGCTTGAAATCGGTTTTAAAGCGGTGTTTTCGGGGCCCTTGGTGCGCAGTTCTTACAAAGCTGAGGAAGTGTACGCACAAATTAGTGCATAAATTCATATAAGCTTTCAGCTATCAGCTGTCAGTTCTCAGCATTCTGCTTTTGCTGATAGCTGAAAGCTGATAGCTGAAAGCTGATAGCTAAACTATGTATGATGTCATCATTATCGGAGGAGGCCCCGCGGGTTTAACCGCGGCGCTCTACGCGGGAAGATCGCGCTTTAAAGCATTGCTTTTGGAAAAAATGGGGCTTGGCGGGCAGATTATTTTAACTCCTACCATAGAAAATTATCCTGGTTTTGTCGGAGGCGTTGCCACCAGTGATTTAATCTCCGCGATGCAAAAGCAGGTGGATGAACTCGGAGTAACAATAAAGTCAGATGAGGTTGTAAGCATAGTTGGTGATGCCTATTTTAAGGTTTCTGCCCGGGAAGGAAACTATGAAGCAAAGACGGTAATTATAGCAACGGGGGCTTTTCCTAAGAAATTAAATATCCCGGGAGAAGAAAGGCTTATTGCTAAAGGTGTTTCTTATTGTGGTACCTGTGACGGGCCCTTGTTTAAGAATAAGCATGTTTTTGTTATCGGTGGCGGGGATAAGGCTGTTGAGGAGGCAATATATCTAACCCGCTTTGCCCAGAAGGTTACCCTTATTCACCGCAGGGATACGTTAAGGGCAAGCAAGATTATCCAGGAGAGGCTTTTTGAGAACAAAAAAATAGAAGTCCTTTGGTCAACGGTTCCTTTAGAAATAGTGGGTGAAAATAAGGTGGAAGCCATAAGAATAAAAAACCTGAAAAACAACGAAATCGCGGATGCCAGCTGCCAAGGGGTTTTTGTGTTTGTCGGTATACATCCGAATACGGAGTCCCTTGGGCATTTGATAAAATTAGATGAACAGGGTTTTATTCTTACCGATGAGGCAATGAAAACTTCGGTTGAGGGAATATTTGCCGCCGGTGATTGCCGTAAGAAAACTCTGGCTCAGGTTATTACCGCCTGTGGTGACGGGGCGACCGCGGCATTTAGTGTTAATCACTATTTGGAGTTACACAAGTAACACGGATTAAAGGACGCGGATTCCAGGGATAACAACATGGAGAAGGAGATTGAGATACTACAATGAAAACATCAGTATATCCTACTACTCATAAAAAATTAATCAGCTGGGTTAAACAGATGGCAGCACTGTGTAAACCCGACAGTATTGCCTGGATTGACGGCTCAGAGCACCAGAAAAAGATTTTGGAGAAGGAAGCTTTGACTACGGGTGAAATCCTCCAGCTGAATCAGGAAAAGCTCCCCGGTTGTTTCTATCATCGCTCGGCAAAGGACGATGTCGCCCGCACCGAACATCTTACGTTTATCTGCACAAGCCAAAAGCGCGATGCCGGCCCTACCAATAACTGGATGCCGCCTGTCGAGGCATATAAAAAGGCGGAAAGTATTTTTAAGGGCGCGATGAAGGGCAGGGTAATGTATGTGATTCCTTTTTCTATGGGCCCTGTAGGCTCTCCGTTTAGCAAGATTGGCGTGGAATTAACCGATTCAATTTATGTAGTCTTGAATATGCTCATTATGACAAGAGTCGGCGAGTCAGTGTTGAAGCACTTAGGTAAAGACGGTGATTTTACCAAGTGTTTACACTCAAAGGCAGAATTAGATATAAATAAAAGGCTGATTTTACATTTTCCAGAAGATAATGCGATCTGGAGCGTGGGCTCAGGCTATGGCGGGAATGTATTGTTAGGGAAGAAATGTTTGTCGCTGCGTATCGCAAGCTATTTGGGCAAACGCGAAGAATGGCTGGCTGAGCATATGCTGATTATGGGGATTGAAGAGCCTGACGGCCATATTAAGTATATTGCCGCGGCATTTCCCAGCGCCTGCGGTAAGACTAACTTGGCCATGCTTATTCCTCCTGAAGGGCTTAAGCGAAAAGGCTATAGAATCTGGACTGTGGGTGATGATATTGCATGGATGCGCATTGACTCAGACGGCGCGCTGTGGGCAATTAACCCTGAGGCGGGATTTTTCGGGGTTGCCCCGGGGACAAATTCAAAGACTAACCCCACGATGGTAAAGACTATTCAAAAGAATACTATATACACCAATGTGCTTCTGAAGCATGATAAAACAGTCTGGTGGGAAGGAGCGGATGGGGATGTCCCCGCTGAGGGTGTCGATTGGCAGGGCAGGCTTTGGAAACCGGGGATGTTAGATGGTGATAGAAACATTATAAGAGGCGCTCATCCAAATAGTAGGTTCACTACGCCGATTATGAATTGTCCGTCGGCTTCATTTCGCCTTGAACAGCATCACGGTGTGCCTATTTCCGCGATTGTATTCGGCGGCCGCAGGGCGCATTTGGCTCCTTTGGTGTATGAGTCATTTAATTGGCAGCATGGGGTGTTTGTGGGAGCGGCTATGGCCTCGGAAACCACCGCGGCACAAGCAGGCAAGGTCGGGCAGGTCAGGCGCGACCCTATGGCAATGCTTCCTTTTTGCGGTTATAATATGGCGGAGTATTTCGCGCATTGGCTTTCAATGGGGAAACGTATGATTCATCCACCAAAGATATTTCACGTGAACTGGTTTAGGACCGATGAAAAGGGAGAATTCTTATGGCCGGGCTACGGTGAGAACTTAAGAGTCTTAGAGTGGATACTTGATCGCTGCAATAATAAGATGGACGCGGTAAGAGCGCCTATTGGGTTTATTCCGCGAGTGGCGGATATTGATATGATGGGATTGCCTCTTGCGCCTTTGGCTTTAGAGAAACTTCTCGCGATTAATAAAAAAGAGTGGCTTGAGGAGTTAAAAGGCATAAAAGAATTCTTCGGGCAGTTTAAGAAGGACTTGCCTCCAGAGTTATGGCAGGAGTATGAGTCGCTCGAAGAAAGATTAAGGAATTAGGGACAGACACTAATTATTAGTTCAAGAGTTGTGCGCGGATAATTAGTGTCTGTCCCTAATTCAGAAGATGAGAGATAATACTTTATTAAAAACAGAGTTTAAGGATTTGAAATTATTCCGCCGGGGCAAGGTGAGGGATGTTTATGATTTGGGGGATAGCCTCTTGATCGTGGCTACGGACAGGATTTCCTGCTTTGATGTAGTGCTCCCTACGCCGATTCCTTATAAAGGCATTGTCTTAAATCAGATGTCTTGGTTTTGGTTTAATTTTACCAAGGATATCGTCAAGAATCATTTACTTACTGCGGCTATAGATGAATACCCCAAGGAATTAATGAAGTATAGGGATTCTTTAGAGAAGCGTTCAATGATAGTGAAAAAAACCAAGCCCTTGGCAATAGAGTGTATTGTCCGAGGCTATATCTCAGGCTCGGCATGGAAAGAGTATCAAACCAAAGGCACTGCCTGCGGCTTTTCCCTGCCTGTAGGGCTTAAAGAATCTGAAAGGCTTCCTCAAGCCATTTTCACGCCTTCAACTAAGGCGGAGGAGGGCCACGATATCAATATCAATGAGGAAGAGGCAAAGAAAATCGTTGGTGACAATATTTTTCAAGAGGTAAAGGAAAAAGCTCTCGCCGTATATAAAAAGGCGGCCGAGCACGCGTTAACCCAAGGCATCATTATCGCCGACACCAAGTTTGAATTTGGCATTTTCCAAAACGAAATTATTCTTATTGATGAAGTTTTGACCCCTGATTCTTCGCGCTTTTGGCCAGGGGATACCTACCGTCGTGGGCAGGGGCAGATGAGTTTTGACAAACAGTTTGTGCGTGATTATCTTGAGTCAATAGGCTGGGACAAAAATCCTCCCCCTCCCGCGCTTCCTCAGGAGATTGTGGATAAAACATCCGAAAAATACCTTGAGGCTTACCAGCGGCTTACCGGGAATAAGCTGTGAAAAAAATACTTTCCTTTAGCGCGCGGATTGCCATAAGCGCGATTTTTCTTTATATCCTTTTTCGCAAAATTGATTTTAACGCTTCCCTGAAGATTATCGCGCGCTTGGATGTGGTGTATTTCTTTATCGCGATGGCAATCTTTTTTATCTTATATATATTTGTGCTCTTTCGTTGGAAAATGCTCTTAGACGCGCAGAAAGTAAGCTTGCCGTTACAGCGGATCCTTGTTTCCTACGCGGGCGGGTTATTCTTTAGTTTATTCCTGCCCTCCAATATCGGGGGAGACCTGGCAAGGACCGTTGATTTAGGCCTGCATACAAAGCGCCGCAGCCTTATCGCGGCAAGTGTCCTCTTGGACAGGCTCAGCGGTTTCATAGGATTGGTGATTGTCGCCTTGAGCGCTCTTTTCTTTGGTTTTAAGCTGGTCAATGAGCCGTCAGTTCTTATGATACTCCTTCTTTTTGCCGGGATTTTGATAGCGGTATTGTTAGTAATATTTAACAACGCAATTTATCGTTGGCTTAACCGCTTATTACACGCGAAAAAAGGCATATTTGATGTAATCCGAAAATTGCACGCGGAGGTATATTTTTTTCGCTCAAAGCCGGCAGTGGTTTGCCTTAACATATTCTATTCAATCATTATTCAGGCAGGGGCATCGGTATCGTCTTATTTTATCTTACGTTCTTTAAAGGTTAACATCAATATGGTATATCCTCTGATTTTTAATCCGGTGATAACCGTGATTACCAGCTTACCTATTTCTCTGGGAGGGCTCGGCTTACGGGACGCGGCAACCGTGTTCTTTTATGCCAAGGCAGGCGTTCCGAAAGATATAGCCCTTGCCCAGTCAATTCTCAACTTCACGATTATCCTGGTATTTGGCCTTATTGGAGGCATAATCTATGTCTCTACACTTCGTTATAGACGGCTACAATCTCATCAAACAAACTCGCCTGTTTAATAAAGCGAGTTTGGAAGATTCTCGTGAGGCGCTCATGAGTTTTCTTTCCGTTTCTAGGCCTCAAGGGAGCCACAGTAATAGGGTTACCGTTGTTTTTGACGGTAAGGAGGGGATGTTTTATCGCCAGGGGAGTACCTCTCTTTCGATTATTTTTACCCAAGGCCAAAGCGCTGATGAGGCGATTAAACATTTAGTAAGAAATGCCGAAAATCCCAAGGCTATGGTAGTGGTAACCAACGACAAAGACATTCAGTTTTTTGCCCAACAGCATAACGCGCAGGTAAAAACCGTAGAAGTATTTATGGAGAAATTTAATCCGCCGAAAACAAAGAAAACCCTTGATGATAAGATTCTCCTGCATCCTTGTGACGCCGCGAAGATTACCGAGGAAATGAAAAAAATATGGCTGAAATAAAAAAAGTCACAAGGTCACCACGTCACAAGGCCGCCACTAAAGAAAAGGGAAATTATATTAAATTCCTGGGGACGGCGGGGGCGCGGTTTGTGATGATTAAGCAGTTGCGTTCCTCAGGGGGTATCTGGGTTTCTTATAAAGGGACGAATGTGATTATTGACCCTGGCCCGGGGAGCATCGCGCGTTGCGCGCTGAGTAGGCCAAAGATGGATCCCACCCAGTTAGACGGCATTATCCTTACCCACCGCCACCTCGACCATTCTAACGACGTGAATGTGATGATTGAGGCAATGACCGAAGGCGGTTTTAAAAAGAGAGGGGTGGTCTTTCTGCCAGCGGACGCGATGGAAGATGAGCCGGTAATATTAAGGCATTTACGCCCGGTGGTAGAAAGAATTGAAATTCTGGATGAAAAGAAAACGTATACTGTTGGAGAGATTGCCTTTAGCGCGCCTTCCCGTCAAAAGCATCCGGTGGCAACCTACGGTTTACGATTTGACTTTAAAAAAACAGTTTCTTTGATAACCGACACGAAATATTTCGCGGGCATAGAAGATATTTACAAGGCGGACATCGTGATTATCAATGTGGTTTTCTATGAGGAGCGCCCGGGAGTTGAGCATTTAAGCTTCATAGACGCGAAGGAAATTATCAAAAAGATTAAGCCAGAGGCCGCGATTTTGACTCATTTCGGAATGACTATGCTTGCCCATAAGCCGCATGTGTTAGCGCAAGAATTATCGAATGAATTGCATACAGAGGTGATTGCTGCTTATGATGGAATGAGATTTGATTTACCCTGATAGAAGGGGAGGCTTCAGATGGTAAGTACTTCTATCTTGGGGCTTTCGGGTAAAATTCACTTCATACCCTTCGTAATTTTATATTGACATAACATATTTATTCTGTTAAAGTTAAAGCTAATGAATGTGTTTTGCGAAATAAGGCAAAACATAAAACCCAAGGCACCCTGACCTTGTGTCAGGATTCACGGGAGGTGGATGATGATAGAGGAATTATTTCTAGACCCTGTAAAAAACATGCTTACGCAAGTAGGTAATTTTGTGTCTGCGCTAGGGGCGGTAATTCTTGTTTTGCTTGTGGGTTGGATTATCGCGAAAGTTATAAAGAATTTAATCATCCGTATCTTGGATATCCTGCAGATTGATTCCTACGCGGAAAGAGTGGGTGTTGATAAAATTCTTGCCAAAGGCGGGATCAAATACAGTATCTCAGAGTTGATTGGGGTTTTAACGTATTGGGTGGTTATGCTTATTTCCTTGGTCATCGCGATGAGCGCGGTTAATTTAAACCAGCAGGCAGCAGGATTACTTAATACCATTGTCCTTTACATCCCGAGGGTTATCTCAGCTATTTTTATTCTTGTCTTAGGGTTATTTTTTGCTTCATTTGTTAATTCTAGCGTGCAGACTGCCGCGGCTAATACGGGGATAGAGCAATCTACTCTTTTTGGGCATCTGGCACAAGCTATTATTGTGGTTTTTGCCATAGATATTTCTTTGAGGCAGTTACAGATTGATATAGGTGGCATAGAGCATGCCTTTGTGATTATTTTGGGTTCTGTGGGTTTAGCATTTGCTTTAGCTTTTGGGCTTGGCTGCAGGGATATCGCGGCAAAGCTTACACAGGAATTCTTGAATAAGCTAAAAGCAAAGAAATAATAATTATCAGCCCTTTCTAAAAAGAGATACACTCTGCGGGAAGGGCTGATTTTTTTCTTCTTATGGACGCGGTTCTATCAATGATTTTACAAATCAGCGAAATACTTTTTCAGCCTGTAATCTTTAAGGCTTTCTTAGGGAGCCTTATCGGTGTTTCAATTTTAGTGATTTTTGTTTTCAGCAAGCAGGCGGCAAAACAGTCGCGGCAAGAAGAAGATGAGAAACGGCGGCTTACCCAATCCTGGCAGAAGCAGTCTACGGAATACGAAGCCAAAAATAACGGGCTTTTAAAGTCAATTGATAGCCTTAAGCTGCAACTTGATGCCCAGGCACATCAGATAGAATCACTGGCTAAAATAAAAGAAGAAGAGCTTAGCAGCAAGGAAGCGGAATTGCGCCAGAAAGAAGAGGCTCTTCGCAATGAAATTGACGCTAAGGAGAAGCTCCTGCTTGAGTTACGTAACGTACAAGGCCAGGCCGGGACGCTGAAAATCCAGCTTGATACCAAAGAAAAAGAGATTTGCCTGGTAAATAAGCTTAAACAGGATTTAGCAATTTCTGAAGAAACGTGTAAAAAAGAAATATCAGAGAAAGAGAAATCCCGCCATGAAGCGCAAAGCGCCAAGGAAAGTGCTGAAAAACTCACCGCGGAACTTCACTCTACTCAAGAAATGTATCAGGGGCTCAAGGAGCAGTACGAAGACCTGGAGCGCCATATTGATACCCTTAATCAGTCTCTTGCCTTAGAAAAAACCCTCCACGAGCGCCTCAAAGAGGAACATAGCCGGTGCGCGGGGCATGGCTGTGCTTAACCGCTTTTCTTTATATTTCCCAAATATTCTCTCCAGAATTTATATGCAAAGTAAACTTTTTGATGTTATAATGCTTCAACGTGAGTAAGTATAAAATACTTTTTGAGGATGAAGCTATTGTGGTGGTGGATAAGCCTTCGGGCTTGCTCACAGTGGCTACTCCCAAAAAAGAGAAATATACCCTTAGTTCCTTGCTCGGCGCGTATCCGGCGCATAGGCTTGACCGGGAAACCTCGGGAGTCATCCTTTTTGCCAAAACAAGCGAAATCCAAAAAATTTTGATGGATGAGTTTAGGAAACATACGGTAAAGAAGCGTTATATTGCCTTCGCGCACGGCAGATTGCCTCACAAGAACGCGGTGATAGACAAAAAGGTCAGAGATAATCCCTGTGAAGCGGCTAAACAAGCGTTAACTAAATATAAAGTATTAGAATTCAGGAAAGATTTTTCAGTCGTAGAGGTTATTCCGGTTACCGGCAGGACTAATCAAATACGCATACATTTTAAGCAGATAGGCCATCCTTTGGTAGGGGAAAGGCGTTTTGCCTTTGCCAGGGATTTTAATATAAAGTTTAGAAGGGTTGCCTTGCACGCTTCGGATATTGAATTTACCCATCCGGTAAGCGGCAAGCGGATGAGCTTCCAGGCTGAATTGCCAGAAGATATGCGGGAGTTTTTAGATAAGAAAAGATAAGTAAGGGTCGATAGTCTATAGCCTATGGTCGATAGCCCATAGTTTTCCCCTTACTGCCCATTGACTATTGACCATCTCCGCCTCAGGCGGATCAGCTTACGGCTGAGACCATAGACGCTAAATGATTGATTGTTAATTGATATTAACTGAATAATTATATGTATGAAGTAGCTGTAGGTTATCAAAGCAGTTCAAAATATAAAGTCACCTCCCTTGGTTACGAAGTGGCTGTTGATTTTCCCAAGCCAGACGGTTCGATAGATGGGATAACGCCGCCGGCGCTGTTTTTAGCATCTCTTGGCAGCTGCCTTGCCGTATATTTGGAGCGGTACTTACGCGGCGCGAAGATAAAGTTTGATAATTTTTCTATCAACGTAAAGTCGGATATTTGTAAGGAATCCCCGCGTTATTTGAAAACGATTGATGTTATAATTGAATTGAAAGGCGCGGATATAGACTCCAGAAGAAAAGAGGCGCTTTTAGAATTTGTGAAGAATTGCCCGGTGCATAACACGCTTACGCAGGCGCCAACAGTCAATGTCAGTTTATAGGTAAGAGAGACAGGGCTAATATGTTAAAAGCGCCTGCCTGCCCACGGCTTCGCCGTGAGGCGAGCCGCAGGCAGGGATATTGGGTTATTAGGAAATTTGGATTAGGGGACTGGGAGATTTGGGGATTTGGAGAAAAACTGATATTTTCTTCCCAATATCCGGATATCCAAATAACCAGATCCTAATTTCCCGATTACCTAATTCCCGCATGTGACATGGTTAATGACACATAGTATACAAGGAGAAACGCGATGAGTTTAATTGTGTTAGGGACAGTAGCGTTAGATACCGTGAAGACTCCGCATGGGAAGAAAACGAATATGCTTGGGGGTTCAGCCGCGCATTTTTCTATGGCAGCGCGTTTTTTTATCCCTGTCAATTTAGTAGCAGTGGTAGGAGAAGATTTTCCCTCCGAGCACATTGACTTTTTGAGAAGAAAGGGGATTGTTACTGCTTCATTAAAAAAAGAATCAGGCCGGACTTTCCGTTGGGAGGGTGAATATCATGGCGATATGAATGCCGCGCTTACCTTAAATACGGAACTTGGGGTTTTGTCGGCTTTTCATCCGGAAATTACCGATGAGCAGAAAAAGATGAAATATATTTTTCTCGCGAACGTTGACCCCGATATACAAGCAAAACTTTTAGATTCCATACATTCACCTAAGCTGGTGGCATTAGACAGTATGAATTATTGGATTAAGCATAAACAGAAAAGCCTGCTTAAGCTTCTTAAGAGAGTGGATATTTTTGTAGCCAATGATGCCGAGGCAAAGGAACTCTCCGCGAAGCATAGCCTTTTTGAGGCCGCGGTTGCCTTGCGTAAGCTTGGGCCTAAAATGATCGTGATTAAAAAAGGCGAGCACGGAGTTTTATTTTATTCGGATGAGTTAAGCTTTTCCCTGCCCGCGTATCCGGTGAGAAAATTGGTTGATCCTACAGGCGCGGGCGATTCATTTGCCGGAGGTTTTATGGGGTATCTGGCCAAGGCGCAAGCAGTGAATAAGAAGACAATCAAAAAGGCTGTCGGCTATGGCACGGTCATTGCTTCCTATAATGTAGAAGGTTTTGGCTTGGAAAGGACATCTGGCTTAACGTTGAAAGAGATTAACAGCCGATTTGCTGCCTACCGAAATAATTTGATTTTGTGATAGCTGCAGTGTATCCATAGAGCGCTTTATCATGATACTTACCAGCATTAATAATCCCAGAATTAAAGAAGTAAAGAACCTGCGCGAATCCGTAGCGAGGCGTGCTTCAGGGTTTTTTATCATTGAAGGATGTAGAGAGCTTTCTCTTGCCTTAGAGGCCGGTATTGCTATTACGTCGTTTTATTTTTGCCCTGAATTCCTCGGCAACGATATTCATGGCCAATTGCTTGCCAGGATAAGGAATACAAAGGTAGCTATCTTTGAGGTAAGTAAACAAGTGTATGAGAAAATTGCCTATGGCAATCGGCGGGAAGGACTGCTTGCGGTTGCCAAAAGACCACACCTGAACCTGTCGGAGACACGATGTAAAGCAGTTCCCTTTGTTGTTATCGCGGAGCATATCGAAAAACCCGGTAACCTCGGAGCGCTTGTCAGGACTGCCGATGGCGCGGGCGCGGACATGGTTATCGCGGCAGATAGCGTTACTGATACGTATAATCCCAACGCCGTGCGTTCAAGCAGAGGGGCGGTATTTACTATCCCGGTGGTGAATACGTCATCAGAAGAGGCATTGCGCTGGTTGAAAAAAAATAATATCAAAATAATCGCGGCTCTCATTGAGGCAGAAACAGTATATACGGATATTGATTTTAAGAAGCCCTTTGCTATAGTGCTCGGGAGCGAAGATAAAGGCTTGAGCTCTCTCTGGAAGGATAATGCTGATTACCGGGTGAGTATTCCTATGGCGGGTGAGGCCGATTCGCTGAATGTCTCGGCATCAGCAGCTATAGTGCTTTATGAAGCAGTGCGGCAAAGAAACATATAATGCGCTTACAGGTGTTTTTATCCCATAGCAGGGTCTGCTCGCGCAGGCGAGCGCTTGTGTTAGTACAGGAAGGCCATGTGAGGGTTAACGCTACGATTGTGCGAGAACCCTCATACGATGTTGATGCCGAAAAAGATGAGGTTTTTTTAGATACAACGAGAATAGGATTAAAAGAGAAAAGCTATCTGATGTTGCATAAACCTGCTGGTTTTGTTACGACGCTTGAGGATAGCCATGCGCGGCATATCGTCATTGATTTATTGCCTTCTGCCTACCGCCATCTGTATCCTGTAGGCAGATTAGACAAGGATTCTGAAGGGCTGCTTCTTTTTACTAACGACGGCGAGCTTACCCACAGGTTACTGCATCCGAGCTTTAAAGTTGATAAGGTATACCTTGTGGAGATTAATGGGTGTATAGATAAGGAGAGCATCCTGCGTTTAGAGCACGGGCTTCTTATTGACGGCAGGCGTACACAACCGGCAAAAGTTGAGCTGGTATATGCTAGGCCCAAGCAAAGCCGTTTTACCATGACTATTCATGAAGGAAGGAAGCGGCAGATTCGCCTGATGCTTGCTGCCTTAGGGTATAAGGTTAGCCGATTAAAACGCGTCCAGTATGGCCCTTTGAGGCTGGGTGAACTTTCTCAGGGAAAATGGCGCCTGCTGAGCGCTCAGGAAATAAAACATTTGAAGAATGTCTGTGGCATAAAAAGCAACGTTACAGCTTTGAAGGAGGAATAGATGAGTTACGATGCTGCCTTAAAAAAAGCATGGGAAGATTTAGAGAAAATAGCAGACGCGCCTTCTTATAGCGTCTCGCTCTTAGGTGACACCTATGAGGTAAACCGCAAGGAAAAATTGGTGCTTTCTAATTCCTGCAATATTCCCGCCAAGGAGTATCTGGTCATACTTATTTTACACTATTTGGTTGGGTCATTGGAGAATAAGTATGCTCCGTGCGGGGAGTGGGTTTCTTTTAAGGATATTGAAGGCGGTGAGATTTATTACCCCGCGTACAAAGAAGGAGTGATAGCCCATCTTTTGAAGAAATACGGCAGAACTCCCGAGGGGCTCTTGAGCGTGCTGGAGCGTTTCTCCGGGAATAGAATAGACGCTTCCGATACGGCAATAGAGTTAGTGACTTTTCCCGATATTAGAGTAAGGATCATTGTCTGGAAGGCGGATGAAGAATTTCCTTCTGAGGCAACAGTTCTCTTTGATAAAAATTTATCTAAACTCTATACCATGGAGGATATTTCTGTTTTTTCCCATGTTATCGTCAATAGCATATAATCCCGGATGCCGCATTTTCTAATACGAAATTCAGTAGATTCCTTATGAGAAAAATACTATTTCCTTTTTTGCTTCTTCTTACCATTCTTCTTGCGGTATGGTTGAGATTTGAAGAGCAAAAGATAATCGTCTCTCCCAAGGCTTTCCCTCGGATTGATAAGGCGTTGGTAAAGAAGATGGGGCCGCCAGAGCCGGTTGAGCCTGTAGGGGAAAAAATAGTGTACACGGTCAAATTAGGCAAGGTATCGTTAGGGGCTGCTTATTACACACATTTGCCTAAAACCGAGCTTCATGGCACCATGGTAAGCCTCATGACCTTTGAGACACGATTAGTGCGCTTTAGAGATAGAGAGGCAATTTACAGCGATTCCCGAAGTTTTTTTCCTCTTAAGGTTGAGCGTTCTATATCGACATGGCCCAATCCGGAAAATATCAGCGAAGAGTATGACCAGAAAAATTTTACGCTTACCATTGTTAAAAAGAAAGGGAAGACGACACAGACGCAGGTAATCAAAAAGGACGGCCCCATCCAGAACGCGATTTTACTCCCCTTTTCTGTGCGGCGTATGGATGGCCTTAGCGTAGGCTGGAGCATGCGCGCTAATCTTCCGAATCAGCAGTTTGAAATCACGCTGGCTTCGATAGAGGATGTAAAAGTTCCCGCGGGCACATTTAAGGCCTATCATTTTACCAGTGTCCCAGAGAGGTTTGAAATTTGGATAAGCGCCGATGAGCGTAAGATTCCCTTAAAGATAATGGGCGCCGGAGCCCTGGGGTACACCCTTCTTATGAAGGAATACAGCCGTTAAAAAATGCCGTTATTACTGTTAGCCTTTGTTTTTTTAGCCTGTGTGTTAGGCGTTATACTTTTTACCGTAAAGGATGGCGAAGCCCCGCGGCATAACCCTAAGCCATTATCGCTTGAGCCTGTTTTTAAGGAACCCCAGCAGGCGGTTGTTCCAGAGGAAGGCCAGATAGATAAACTCAGTGCCAAATTGAAGAAACTTAAGGAGGATTATCAGAAACTTGAAGAAGAACTTGCCAGTACCAAAAAGAGTGAAGCCTTAAGCCTCGCGGAGCTAGAGAAAATAAAAAGTTGGATGGAAAAGGAAAAAACCCAGGAAGAAGCCGTGAAAAAAGAACTTGCCGAGCTTAAGGAAAAACTGGTGAAGAAGGACCAGGAGTATGAAAAAGAGTTTTCCTCAAACCTCATCCTTAAAAAAGACGCGCTTGAGTATAAGCAGAAATATGAGATTGCGGATACTTTAAACCGTGAAAATTCAGAGCGTCTTCGGATCCTTGAAGCGCAGAACGCCGCTTATAAGCAGGAGTCAAAGGCTCAGGCTCAACTTGTCGCGGAGTTAAAGAAAAAGAACGACCATACTGAGTGGGTTTCCAAAAAAGAATACGATGAGCTTAAGGAAAGAATAAAGCGGCAGGAAGCTCCTGGAGAAGAGGAAACCGGCACAGAGACTAAAGACGCTCGTTCCCCTGAACCGTCATAAACGAAGAGCCTTAGGTATGAACCTATGCATATGAAACAATTTGACCTTAGCGTGGAAAAAACTCAATCTTTAAAGGGGCAGGTGAAGGCTCCGGCTTCAAAATCCTATACTATCCGGGCTCTCTTGTGCGCGGGATTAAACGGCGAAGTAAAGATTCGTAACCCTCTTTATTCCGAAGATACCCTGGCGGCGATACAATGCCTGAAGAAATTAGGCGCGGTTATTGAAAAGCGCGACGATGGGATTGTGGTAAAAGGATTTAAGGGTAAGCCTCATATTAAGGGGGCAAGGATAAACGTCGGGGAATCAGGAACTCTCTTGCGGTTAATCCTTCCACTTATCGCTTTAGGAGCAGGCAAGTGTCGTATTGAGGGGCGAGGCACCCTATTAAAGAGGACCAATAAACCTATTGCTGAAGCGTTATTGTTATCAGGGGTTACTCTTAAAGGTAAAGATGAGGAGTTTCGTCTCCCTATTGTTATAGTAGGAAAAGGCGAACTTAAGGGAGGAAAAGTCGCGGTGAGCGCGCAGATCAGCTCACAGACCGTTTCTTCACTGTTACAGGTTGCTCCTTTGGCTAAGAAAGATGTTACCATCGTTGTTAAGGATAAGGTGGTTTCTAAGCCTTACATAGACGTTACCTTAGATGTATTGCGTCAGGCAGGGATCACGGTGCAAACACAGGGCTACCGTCGTTTTTATATTAAGGCAGGACAGCACTTTAGATTCAAGGATAACCTTGCAGTCGGAGGAGATTATTCTTCGGCCGCCTTTTTGATGGTAGCCGCGTGTTTAATTGTTTCAGATGTGGTGATTACCGGTATGCGCAAAGATAAACAGGGAGATAGAAAAATTATTGATATCTTAAACAGTATGGGCGCGAAAATAAGGCATAGGGGCGATAGAGTTTATATCAATGGCCCCTTTGAATTAAAAGGCAGGGATATTGATTGTTCGGATACACCGGATTTAGTCCCTATTCTTGCTGTGGCAGCCTGTTTTGCTAAAGGTAAGACAAAAATTCGTAATATCGGCCATTTAGCGCATAAAGAAAGTAACCGAATTTTAACCCCTGTTAATGAATTGAGGAAATTAGGCGCTCGCATTGAAGCAGGCAGGGATAGTGTAACAATTCGGGAGTCGGTTTTGCATCCTGCGGTAGTTTCTTCCTGTAACGACCACCGTATCGCAATGTCTTTAGCTGTTGCGGGCTTACGGATAGGGGGGCTCAAAATTAGGAATGCCGAGGCTATTGGCAAATCCTATCCTGATTTTGTCGTAGATATGAAGTCCTTGGGCGCTAAGATGTTAAGAAAAAGATCTATTTGATAAGGTAACTTTTTATGGTATACTTTTGTTAAGTTTCTCTTAACAATTAGCTTATATATGTTGCTAGTGTATGGAGGTATATTAGCAACTAAGTAATATATAATGCCGGATTGACAAAAAAGGTCAGCCCGGCATTTTTTTATTTGTCTATACCAAAACCCAAACAACCTACGAGGTTGAATTTTTTCCTCGACGGTAAATTTATTCAACCTACGAGGTTGAATTTGGTGAGGGGGGTTTTTTGAGGAGGTTTTAGGATGTTACGTAGGGTAATCTCAATAGTAGTAGCTATCGGCTTGCTGTTTAACCAGGGCGGGGTTATCTATGCCGCAGGAGAACTTAACCTTTCAAGCTATCTGAGCCAGTTGCATACTACTCTTGTTAAGCCTGATATCTTTCGGCCTGTGCACTTACGATATTTCTCCTATGACAGCCTGAATAACAGCTATAAGATACTCTTAGACAAGGGAGACTATGAAAGGTCACCAGGTCACCAGGTCACCACGTCACCAGGTCACCAGGTCACCCCCGACGCTTCGGTCGGGGCAGGCACGTCACCAGAAAAGGAAGATAGTGTACTCAAGGAAACTGCTCAGGAGTTAATGAGATACTTTCTGATAGGAGTAACCCTACCGAATGATACCTTTTGGGTAAACCTAAGGCCGGATGCCCCTGAGAATATCATAGACCCAGAGTTAGAGATGACTGATATAGGCAAGGTATTCTTAGAGGCAGATTTACAGCTTAAGAAGGATACCGCAAGCCTTACCTCACCACAAACCCCGGAAGGCAAGGCTTACTGGGATAAGCTCTATAAAAAGGCAGGGGAATTATTTGGTTCTGAGAATATTACCATCCCCACCTTAACCCGCCCATGGATAGTGCCCAATGAAATTATCGTTAGAGAGACAGATGATTCTGCGTATGTGTATAAGGCAACGCTTAAGGTATTGCTGGAAGAAGACTATTTGAAAGAAAGTCTCCAGTCTCCTGTCGCCAGTCACCAGTATAATTTTAATGACAAAAGGCTCAAAGAACTTAATGAATATTCTACTCAGCTTATCAGGGAAAGCATAATTCCCAAACTTACCAGAGAAGTAAACTCAAGCCAACGGTACGCAAAACTACGACAGGTGTATTATTCGCTGATACTCTCACGATGGTTTAAGGCTCGTTTTGGTGAACCGCCAGTGAACGGGTCAGTCAGTGAACCGGTTAACCCGCTTACCGGCACACCAGACTATAGTAAGCTTATAGATTCACGTAATCTCACTAACCTCACCTCCAAAGAGAACTGGGATAAAACCACCTACTTTAATCAATACAAGAATTCTTTTAATAAAGGTGAGTACACTATCAAGGATTCTGTGTATACGCCTTACGGTCATAGTGTCCGGAACTATACCAGCGGAGGGCTTACTTTGGAGGGGATAGAAAATATTTTTACGTCTACTCATCGCGCTGTGGGCAACTCAAGTCCACTGACCGGTGGAGGGTACAGAGGAGTAAATCCAGAGGTTACTCAGTGGCTTGTAAAGAGGGACAATGTAGCAGCCTTTGATAGTAATTTGCAAATTATTGACCCACACATTACTACAGAAGAATCTTTAGCCTTGGCCGCTTCGCCATTGACCATGGATGAGATAAAAGTTGAAATAAGGAATCTCGGTGTAAGATACGCGTGGGATATAAAGGAAAGAGAAGAGGCGGGGGAAATAATATCTTGTAATTATCTCAGCAATTTAATTCAACAAACTATTATACTTCCGCGTATCAACGATGATGATAAAGCAAAATGGGAAAAGATACGCGTATGGTTATTGCGTATGGCCCGCTATGAAAGCGAAATAAATAGGTTTGTTGCCCAATTAGAGCGTAAGAATTATTTAGACGAAGAAGATAAAAGAGAACTGAAAGGATATTTCTATAACAATGATTTTGTTTCCGCGGCAAATAAATTAAGCTCAATAGCTCAGAATACATTGCACGATGTTGAATTGGGATTTAGATTCATTCGCCTTTCTGAAGAGATTCGCGCGTTTGTCCTGAAGGGAACAGCCGCAGATGGAACAAAGTCAGCGCTTCAGGAGCTTGAAGGCGTTGATGTCAAAAATAAGGCGTTAGGGAGGAAGCCCTCTGCCTTGCCGCTCGGAATAAGGGATAATTTTCTTGTCGTGGCTAATACTATATCACTTCCAGAGGGATCGCGTACTGGGCGGACTAATATTGGCAATGCCAGTTTATTAGACGGGATCATTGCTAATCATCCGGAATGGAGAAAAGAGATTGAGGAAAGGATTGAAAACGCTTTGGGTAATATATTCAATAATCCGGAATATAAAACTGAAGCAAAAAGAGATGAAAAATGGAGAAAAACGTTAGAAGCAGAAGGGGTAAATCTTGAAGGGATTGAAAGCCTTTCTCTTAAGAGCAATACTTATGTAGGCCTCAATGCTATAAGCTTGGCAGCTAAGGCCCGTTATGTTGCAAACACAATAACGAATCTACAGTTGAAGAAAACTGTTATTTTTGCGAAGAACCATCCGATAAAGCGAACTATTCTTTTTCTTGGTGAAGTATCCTGGCAGAGGGAACAAGGAAAGACTAATGAGATTCTTGAGAAAGATATAGCGGAAATTCTAGAAGGGATAACGGCAGAGGACGCAGGTGCCATTGGCTTAAGGATTGCCTATGAACCGCGCGAATTGCCTAAAGAAAAGGTTCGTGAAAGAGAGCAGATTGAAAAAGAGCATTCCGTCATAAAAAACGCACTCAAGAAAGCCTTGCACATTGATCTTGATGTTTATTTTGTAGGAGGCTTAACCGCGCAGAATGCTGATGAGATACTTGGCCTGTCTTCTGTAGATGGGGCGATTTTGGGTAAGTCCGCGAAAACAGTTGTGGCACTTACTCCCTTTGTAGAGGCGGCACTTAGACAAGGAGCGAAGAAGAATAAAATTTTAACTATAGGGATGAATTGGAAAGCCGAGAATAAAGAGACGGGGCTTGAACCGCTGGGGAGTTTTATGGAATTTTTTAAGGATGCCCGGTTTGATTGGCCTAAGGTTGGTATAGTTATCGGCACTCCAGAAACGAGGAAAGTAAAAGAGGGGATGCTGAAGGTGATAAGGTATTATTGGGAACAATCCCAGGTATCGTCGCCACTGAAAGCCTATTCCGCCTCACCGCTGACCTGGAGGACTTTATCGGTACCTATTCACAAAAGGCCGTATAAATTTCATTATGCCTCTGCCGAGAATGCTATGAATTTTGTCCTTACGACATTGGAAAGGCCTGTTGAGCTTTACACATTTGATAATCGGGAAGTTACCGTAGCTTATCTATCGGGTGAAAAATCGGACAGGATACGTATTGCCTTAGGGGCAGGGGATAGAGTAGTGGGGGTGCTTGTTTTAGAGAAGAAAGCGCGAATAATTACTAATGTCAATGGAAAAACATTGGATATAAATAAGGCGTTAATAATTGCCGGGATGAGCGAGCTATTAGAAGCTGCTAAGGACAAAGAGCCTGTAATAATAAATAGTGAGTATACCTCAAAAAATAACGACGTACTCAATTGGTTGAATGAATTATTGGGTAAGAAAAGGCTAGAAAAGAAAGGCGAGTTGATACGTGTAGAGTATGTCCAAGCCGAAGCTATAGTAAAAAATTGGCAGAAAAAAACGGGCGTTTCTGAAATCTTATCCGCTCCTTATCTATCGGTAGCCCCGCCGCTTCTTAAATGCCAGAAAGATGTGATTATTGATGTTTTGGGCGCGTACGGAGAAAAAGCAGGATTTATAATGGTTGACGCGTTAAAACAAGTGATAACTGAAAAGCTTGCTGATAACGCGCGCTACGCGGAGAATAAAGCTATTATCAGTTTAGTTGATGGTTTAACGTCTGTTGATGGCAGAAATACGAGAGGGGACTTTTTAGCCTCTTGGGTCAAGGAAATGAAGAGTGAAGAAATAGAAAAAGATGTTCAGATGCAAGAAAGGGATGAATTTTTGCTCAAAGTAATGAAAGAATATTTTTCTGTAATGGCTCTTAAGGTGGAACTAGAGCTTGACGAGAAAGTGGAGCAAGAGCTTACGCAGAATAATGACAGGCTTGAACATTTCTTTGAAAAAATAAAAGAAGGAAACTATTTCCGCCCTGAAGAGGAGGAATGGCTCAAGGAGCATATTTCCAAGGAAGCCTTAAGCTTTAAAGTGGATTTTTTAAGGGAGGCTATACGGATTACAAGGATTTTCCTCGGTAGGGACACAGGATATGAGCTGCCGAGAGAAAAATATACAATAATTAGTTTTAGTCTAGGCTTTGCGAGTATCGCAGCGAGTGCCTTCGCGGAGAGTTCAAGCGCTCTATCGTTGGATACAGAAACCTCTTTTCGTGGAGAAAAGCGCGGCGGATTGGACTTTAGGGATACAATAATGAATGACGCCACTACGCTTGAGCGAAGGGGGAGTTTTGCGGGATTGAATCTAGATTTGCCCGTACTACGCGACGCAGAGCTGATAGACCTTGATAATGAGTTCAGCCAGATTCAGGCAACCATGAAGGCAGGGATTATCCCCAATGGTTTACGCATCCTTGAGTTTATCGCGGCCTGCTATCAGAGGGATGAATTGCAGGGAAGGCTTCAGGATATCATCATTACTCTCAGTGATGCCTGCAGGCTTGAGGAGCTTGCGGGCAAAGAAAGCAGCCCTGAGCTTCGTCGCGCCTTGCTTGCGCCGGATATGCTCTATAATTAAATCTACACTAAATACAATGCGTCAGTAAACGGGGGACCTGACTGGTTACAATTAAATCCTAAAAAGCCTTGCCTCGCGGGTAATCCTATAGTATAATTAAATTTCACAAAAATTGCTAAAACGCAAGTAACAGAGGTTTACGCAGGGTTGGTACAGATTGTAGAGGAACCAAAGATACTATGCTATGTAGTTATCGCTGAAAAAGCATCTTTTGACGCTGATTCTCGCGGTAAAAATAAATTTTTCAGCTGTAACTATGTAAAGTAAGGGAGGAGTTTTTATGTCTGGACATTCAAAGTGGGCAAGTATAAAGCATAAAAAAGGCGCTGCGGATGCTAAAAAAGGCGCGCTTTATACTAGAATTATTAAAGAAATAACTATGGCAGCGCGAAACGGCGGGGGGAATCCGGATATGAATCCCTCGCTGCGTACCGCGATGGCAAAGGCTAAAGAGGCAAATATGCCCTCTGATAATGTAAAGAACGCCATCAAGCGCGGCACGGGCGAATTACCGGGAGTGGTGTATGAAACCATTAATTATGAGGCTTACGGCCCTGGTGGGGTTGCAATTATCATTGAGGCATTAACCGATAATAAAAACCGCACTACCGCGGAATTGCGTAATATCCTTTCCAAAAAAAGCGGTAACATGGCAGGCGCTGGTTCTGTCGCCTGGATGTTTAATAAACGGGGTTATATTGTCGTTGATAAGGCTGTCGTGCAAGAGGATACTCTGATGGATATCGCCCTGAGTGCCGGCGCGGAAGATATCAAGGCTCAGGAGAAGAGTTTTGAGGTAATTACAGCCGCAGGTGATTTTGAGAAGGTGAAGGCTGCCTTGCAGGAAAAGGGCATCAATTTACAAAGCGCTGAGGTCACGATGCTTCCGACCACAACCATTAAAGTGGTAGGCTCGGAGGCAAAGCAGGTTCTGAATTTAATTGAGGCACTTGAGGGCCAGGACGACGTTCAGGATGTCTACGCGAATTTTGATATTCCTGATGAGATTATTGAACAGTTGGCAGCTGCTGAATAAAGAAGCTGTCAGCCTTCAGCTGAGAGCTGAGAGTTGAGAGCTGAGAATGCGCATACTAGGAATTGATCCGGGGTTGCATACGAGCGGATATGGTGTGGTTGAGGGGCGAGGGTTAAAAATAAGCCTTATTGAGGCTGGATATATCCGCACCAATCCCAAAGAAGAAACCGAGAGCCGCCTTGAGCATATCCACAAGGCAATAGAGAAAATAATTCGCAAGTTCAAGCCGGAGGTACTGGTTTTAGAAAAACTCTATGCCCATTGGAAACACCCTACGACCGCTTATGTGTTAGGGCACGCCAGAGGGATCATTTGCTTAAGCGCGAAAGAAAATAATGTGGCGGTTTTTGAGTATGCCGCAACCCGTATTAAAAAAGCTATTGTGGGAAAAGGACATGCCTCGAAACTGCAAATCCAGAGGATGATACAAGGCCTCCTCAAGCTAGCAGTTCTTCCTGAACCCGCGGATGTGGCGGATGCCTTAGCCTTGGCAATAGGACATTCGTATATGACGAGAAAATAACCTTGACAGCTTTCAGATGTCGGCTTTCAGCGTTCAGCTGATAGCTGATAGCTGATAGCTGATAGCTGAAAATGATTGTTCAAATTAGCGGTAAGGTAATACGGCAAAATCCCAATTCCTTGTTCATCGATATCGCGGGGATTTGTTATGAGGTGTTGGTCCCCACGGCGATTATACAGAAAATAGAGAAATCTCTGGGGAATGATGGGATAGTTACCTTGGCTACCTATCACTATCATAATGTCGAACCGTCAAAGTCTATTCCTATTCTTATTGGCTTCTTAAACGATATTGAAAAAGATTTTTTTCAGCAGTTTATTTCGGTGTCCGGCATTGGCCCCCGCGCCGCCTTAAAGGCATTGGCAATGCCTTTTTCCGCGATTGCCAAGGCAATAGATGAGGGGGATATCAGTTTTTTAAAATCTCTTCCCGGAATCGGCCAGCAGCGCGCAAAGGAAATTGTTGCTAAGCTCCAGGGTAAAGTCGGAAAATACGGGCTTATCCAGGACGAAGATTTTGTAGTTAAGGAAGCTGGAACTTCAAGCGATATCGCGTTAGAAGCGGTTGAGGTATTGGTTCAGTTGCAGTACAAACGCCAGGAAGCAAAGGAAATGGTGCACAAGGCCTTGGAACGAGCGCCTCATAGCGTTACCACCGAAGCCCTGCTCAATGAGGTCTATAAACATAAGGTCAAAAAATGAGTGAAGCATTAAACGATAGTCAGTTTTCATCTTTATCAACGAAAGCCGCGATAGAGGCGCTTTTATTTATCAGCGAAAAGCCCCTGATGATTGACCAAATAAAGGGTGTCTTTGAGGATATCGAGCCAGGCAAACTGCGAGAAATTGTTTTAGAGCTTAAACATGATTATGAAAATGCCCAGCGGGGCCTGCGTATCGCGGAGGTTGCCGGAGGGTTTCAGATTGTGACCTCTTTGGAAGCCGCGGAGATATTAAAGAAATTCTATAAACTGCGCGACGCGCAGCGCTTAAGTAAATCAGCCTTAGAAACCCTGGCAATTATTGCCTATAAACAGCCGGTAACACGCCTTGATATTGAGTCTTTGCGGGGCGTCAATGTCGACTCTATGGTAAGAAATTTATTGGAGAAAAATCTGATTCGTATTACCGGGAAGAAAGAGGTTATCGGCAGGCCTTTTGTCTACGGGACAACGCGGCAGTTCCTGGAATATTTTGGGCTGGCATCGCTGGAGGATTTACCGAAAATAGAGGAGTTTGTAAAAAATGCTGAGGCGGCTTCTTCTACCTTGCTTACCTTTAGTAACAGAACCGAAGCATTTATCGCGGATACCTCAGAAGCCCATGAAACCAGCCCTGAGCCAACTCAGGTTGTCTCGGCGGAAGAATCCCAAGATAAGAGTAAGGAAGGAAGCGCCCATGAATCTTAAAACATTGCGAAAGCAGATTGACAGCCTTGACGCGCATATCGTTAATGATTTGGATAAGCGTTTGGAAATTACCCTTAAAATCAGAAACATCAAGAAGAAGCTTGGCAAAGGGATTTATTCTCCGGAACGCGAGTATGAAGTTTTGCAAAAGCTCAAAAGCACAAAGCGCGGCCTTCTCCCTGATAGCGCGTTAGAGGCGATTTACCGCGAGGTAATGTCAAGCGCGCTTTCCCTGGAGAAGCCCTTGGCAATCGCCTACTTGGGGCCGGAGGCTACCTTTACTCACTTAGCGGCGATAAAAAGATTCGGGCTGCAGCTTGAGTATATCCCGTGTTTTTCTATAAGCGATGTCTTTAAAGAGGTGGAAAGAGGCAGCGCTCATTACGGAGTAGTGCCGATAGAAAATTCCATTGAGGGCGCTATTACTCATACCATGGATATGCTTATAGATTCTGATCTAAAGATATGCTCTCAGATTGTGATGAATGTTTCCCATAATCTTTTGAGCCGGTATACAAAGGAAAAAATAACCGCGATTTATTCTAAACCGGAAGTCTTTTCTCAATGCCGGCTGTGGCTGCGGGAGAATTTCCCAAAGGCAGATTTAATTGATGCCGCAAGCACCAGCCGCGCCGCCCAGATAGTCAAGAAAGAAAAGAATGCCGCCTGTATCGCGTCTACTCTGGCGGCAAAGGTGTATCAGCTCAGGGTTGTTGCCGCGAATATAGAAGATTCCCCGAGTAATATTACCCGTTTTCTGGTTATCGGCACTAATGGCGCCGGCCCTACGGGAAATGACAAGACTTCAGTGGTTTTCTCCATTAAAGACAAGGTCGGGGCACTCCATGATATGCTGGTGCCTTTTAAGAAATACCGTATCAACCTGACGAAAATAGAATCGCGCCCTTCTAAGAAAAAGGCATGGGATTATTATTTTTTTGTTGATTTAGAAGGCCATATCCAGGATAAAAATGTCGCCAGGGCACTTGAGTCATTAGAGCACTATGCCAAGTATTTAAAGATACTTGGTTCATATCCGAATGTGGAATAAAACAATGGGATCAGACCTCAACAATAGAAATTAACTTCTAAGGTTGAGGTCAGACCCTTCTATCAGACCCCTCTATCAATGGTAAATAACAGGATTTTAGAAATAACTCCTTATCAGCCGGGTAAACCCATTGAGGAGGTCAAGCGCCAATTAGGATTATCGAAAGTCATAAAGCTTGCCTCAAATGAAAATCCTCTTGGCCCAAGCCCCAAGGCGCTGCGTGCCATTCAAAAGGCGCTTCCTAAAATTAACCGCTATCCCGAAGGCTCGTGTTATTATCTTCGTCAGCGCCTCAGCAGGCATTTGAAAGTCAATCCGCGCAATCTTATTTTTGGAAACGGTTCAGATGAACTCATTGATATTATTATCAAGGCTTTCTCTTGCCCTCGCGATGAGATCATGACTGCCGAGGCAACCTTTTTAGAGTATAAAATTATCGCCCAGCAAAATGGACGCAGGCCAAAGATGTTTCCTTTAAGAGGCTTTCGCTATGACTTATCAGCCATGAAACAGGCCTTGAACAAAAGGGTGAAGGTTGTTTTTATTGCTAACCCCAATAACCCTACAGGGACCTATGTGGATAAAAAAGAAGTTGAGAGTTTCTTAAGAGATATTCCGAAAGATGTCATTGTTGTCTTTGATGAGGCATACTTTGAGTTTGTTAAAGAAAAAGATTTTCCGGAGACGATACGCTATGTGAAAGAAGGAAAAAACGTTATTATCCTGCGTACCTTTTCCAAGATTTACGGATTAGCAGGCCTGCGTATAGGCTATGGGATAGCAAGCCCGGAGCTTGTCGGGTATATGGAACGCGTGCGCCAGCCGTTTAATGTCAATAGCCTGGCTCAGGAAGCTGCTCTGGCCGCGTTGTCAGATACTGCCTTTGTCAGGAAATCCCAGGCATTGGTGTGGGAAGGGAAGCGTTATCTCCTGCGCCACTTTGAGCAATTAGGCTTAGAGGCTATTTATTCCGCGGCAAATTTTATCCTTTTTAAAGTGAATAAAGATGGGCTTACGATTTCTCAAGAACTCCTTAAAAGGGGAGTGATTGTCCGGGATATGTGCCAATATGGCCTCAAGGATTATGTGCGGGTAACGGTAGGGACTAAGCAGGAAAATGAGAAATTCGTTGAAGCGTTAAGGAAAGTTCTATAAAAAGAGGAATAGTGGCATCCTAAAAGCGGATATTAGGTAATTAGGAGATCAGGGTTTGGGGATTAGGATAGTGGGACATTAAGAAAGAATCAAATTTGTTCACCAGGCTTAATATCCTAATCTCCAAATCCTAATACCCTAGTCATCTAATCCCCGCATTTAACTAGTTGAGAATATCTTATAAGGAGAGATTGGTATGATAATCGTATTACGTCCGGGAACAACGGATAAGGAAGTTGAGCATATTGTTGAGAGGGTAACCAAGCTTGGGCTTAAGCCGATGCTCTCCAAAGGCACAGAGCGTACGATTATCGGGGTTATCGGCCCCGAAGAGGTTCTTCGCGCTACTCCTCTTGAGGCATTCCCCGGCGTGGAAAAGGTTATACCGGTTCTTGCGCCCTATAAATTAGTCTCCCGCGAGTTCCGTAAAGAAAATTCAGTGATTGATTTGGGTAAGGGGGTAGCCATAGGAGGAGAAGAGATTGTTATGTTCGCGGGCCCCTGCGCCATCGAGAACCACGCCATGCTGTATGAGACAGCAAAAGTGGTTAAGTCTTTCGGAGCAAAATGCCTTCGCGGCGGCGCCTTCAAGCCTCGGACATCACCCTATACTTTTCAGGGATTAGGCGAGGAGGGGTTAAAGTATTTAAAAGACGTTGGCGACAAATTAGACATGGTAACGGTTACGGAAGTCATGGATACCCGTGATGTTGAGCTCGTGGCCCGTTACGCGGACGTATTGCAAATTGGCGCGCGCAATATGCAGAATTTTAACCTCTTAAAGGAAGTAGGGCTGATAAAGAAGCCGGTTATCTTAAAGCGCGGGCTTTCCGCGACAGTCAAGGAATGGCTTATGTCTGCCGAATATATCCTTGCCGGCGGCAACATGAATGTGGTTCTTTGCGAGCGCGGGATACGGACTTTTGAGGATTCTACGAGGAATACCCTTGATATTAGCGCGATTCCCGTCGTAAAAGAGCTTAGCCATTTACCGATTATCATAGATCCTTCCCATGCCGCCGGCCGCTGGGGTTTGGTGGGGTCATTGTCAAAGGCCGCTGTTGCCGCAGGATGCGACGGCCTGATTATTGAAGTGCATATTCATCCGGAGGAGGCAATGTCGGACGGAGCGCAATCCCTTACCCCTGATAATTTTAAAGGGCTGGTTGCCTCCATGAAAGCAGTTGCTAAGGCTGTCAATAGGAGCATATGATTTTGTTTGATACTGTTGCCATTGTCGGGGTTGGCTTAATTGGCGGCTCACTGGGCCTGGCGATGAAGCACCATGGCCTTGTGAAAAAGATTATCGGTATAGGCCATCGGCGCGAGTCTTTGGCTGTAGCCTTGGAAAAAGGAGCCATTGACGAAGGGTATCTGGAGTTAGATAAACTCATGGATGCCGATGTAGTAATTTTGGCTACACCGGTAAATGAAATAAAAATGAGTATTCCCCGGATCGCGAAAATTATCCGTAAAGAGTGTATTGTTATTGACGTCGGCTCAACGAAAGCGGAGATTGTCAAGGCCGCGGAAAAATGCCGCCTGAATTTTGTCGGCTGCCATCCCTTGGCAGGCATGGAGAAGAGAGGTGTGGAAAACGCCAGAAGCGCTCTTTTTGAAAATTCTTTATGCCTTCTTATCGCCGCGAAAAAGACAAGAAAAGAAGCCGTCGCTAAAGTCAAAACCCTGTGGGAGGCAGTAGGCGCGCATACCAAAACTATGGACGCGCGTTCACACGACCGCGTCCTTGCCTTTGTCAGCCATCTTCCGCACGCGGTGGCATTCTGCCTTATTGACTGCATAAAACCGGGCTACCTGGGGTTCGCGGCAAGCGGCTTAAAAGATACAACCCGTATCAGCATGTCTGATCCGGTAGTATGGAAAGATATTTTTCTGACCAATCGCGCAGAGCTTCTGAAAGCAATAAAAGACTTTAAGCGTTCTCTTGGACGCTTAGAGTCTTTTGTTAATGCCCGCCAATCAAAGCAGATAGCCGCTTACCTTACGAAATCACGAAAAAAAAGAAATGCCATTGCCTGCTAAACCTAAAAAGCTGATTATCGCCATTGACGGGCCTGCAGGCGCGGGGAAGTCAACTGTGGCTAAGCTCTTAGCCCTGCAGATGAAGTTTCTTTATATTGATACCGGGGCAATGTATCGGGCTTTAACTTTGAAGGCAATCAGGAAGGGGATAAATTTTTCCCAAGGCCGGCAATTGACCGGCCTGGCTAAAAAGACCAGGATTGATTTAGAGAACAAACCCGATGGCACGATCCGGGTTTTATTGGATAGAGAGGATGTTTCTTTGGATATTAGAAAGCCCAATATCAGCAAGTTTGTCTCAGATACTGCCAAAGTGCCGGGGGTCAGAAAAGAAATGCTTATGCGTCAGCGGGAATTAGGCTCTAAGGTTTCTTGCGTCTTAGACGGAAGAGATATCGGAACCGCGGTTTTTCCTGACGCGGATAAGAAATTTTTCTTAGATGCTGATTTAAAGGAGCGGGTCCGGCGGCGCCATAAAGAGTTGAAAGAAAACGGCCAGGACGTTTCCCTGGAGGATGTGCAAAAAGACCTGTGCAACCGGGACACCATTGATTCCAGCCGCAAATGCGCCCCCCTTAAACAGGCTAAAGACGCGATTTACATAGATACGACTAAGATGACTATTGAAGGAACTGTCAAAGTTTTGTTAGAACATATCAAGCTGTCAACTCAGAGAGGCGCTGTGTAGTTCTTGGGGCTATAAGCCATTGACTATAGACTATTGACTAAAAATGGATAAATCATTAATTCGTAATTTCAGCATCATCGCCCATATTGATCACGGCAAGTCTACCCTTGCCGACAGGATACTTGAGTTTGTGGGCGCCATAGACAGGCGCAATTTCCATGATCAATTGCTTGATGATATGGAGCTTGAGCGTGAGCGGGGTATTACGATCAAGGCTTCAACGGTAAGGCTGGAATACAAGGCCAAAAACGGCACTTCTTATGCCTTAAACCTGATTGATACTCCGGGCCATGTTGATTTTACCTATGAAGTCTCAAAAGCCTTAGCAGCCTGTGAAGGAGCGCTTTTAGTGGTGGATGCCACGCAAGGCATTGAGGCTCAGACCGTTGCCAATTTTAACCTGGCGAAAGAATTGAATCTGAAAATAATACCGGTGATAAATAAAATTGATTTGCCCAGTGCCGATGCCGACAGGGTTAAACTTCAGCTTGTTGAGGTTTTTAATTTTGAGGAAAAAGATATTATTTTAGCATCCGCTAAAGAAGGCAAAGGCATAGAAGATATTTTAGAACAGATTGTTGCCACAGTGCCGGTTCCGTCGGGCGACGGCACAAAACCCTTAAAAGCCCTTATTTTTGATTCCGTCTTTGATATCTATCGCGGGGTGATTGTCTATCTGAAGATTATCGACGGGACAATGAAATCCAGCGATACCGTAAAAATGATGCAGGCGTCAAAAACGTATAAGGTAGAAGAGCTTGGGGTTTTAAAAGACCTCAAGATGACGAAGGTTGAGAGCCTATCCTGCGGCGAAGTCGGCTATTTTATCTCTAATATCAGGAGCGCTGCAGAGGTGGCAATCGGAGATACGGTATTTAATATCTCCACTCCCTTAGAAGAGCCTTTGCCGGGTTTCCGGAAATTAAAGCCGCTTGTCTTTTGCGGGCTCTACCCTGTTAATGCCGCAGATTTCGATAATCTGCGCGCCTCGATGGAAAAACTTCGGCTTACCGATGCCTCGTTTGTCTACGAGCCGGAGAGCTCGGTTTCTTTTGGTTTTGGCTTTCGTTGCGGCTTTTTAGGATTACTGCATATGGAAATTATCCAGGAACGCCTGGAGCGGGAGTATAGTTTAAATTTGATTCTCACCGTGCCTAGCGTTGTGTATCGAATTAAAAAGAAGGGCGGGGAAATTATTGATGTGGATAACCCTGAAAAATTCCCCGGCCCGCAGGACATTGACGAAGCTGAAGAGCCTTATGTGGTAGTCACCATGCTTATTCCTACCGATAGCCTTGACGCGGTGCATGAATTATCGCGCACCAGAAGGGGTATGTATAATGCCACAGAATTTCTGGGATCGGACAGGGTAAAATTGGTTTTTGATATGCCGCTCTCGGAGATTTTGGTGGATTTTTTTGATAAGTTAAAATCTGTTACCCGCGGCTATGGCTCTATGGATTATGAATTCATCGGTTATTTCCCGACAAAATTAGTCAAATTAGATATCCTGATTAACGGAGATAAATGCGATGCCTTCTCAAGTATCCTCCATAAGGAGATGGCATATGAAAAAGGAAGGAACTTGGTCAGCCGGCTTAAGGATTTGATTCCGAGGCAGTTATTTGAGGTAAGCATTCAGGCGGCAGTGGGAAGCCAGGTTATAGCGTCGGAGAAAGTCCGGGCGGCCGGAAAAAATGTTACTGCCAAATGCTATGGCGGCGATATTACCCGTAAGCGTAAACTCTGGGAGAAACAAAAAAAAGGGAAAGCGAGAATGAAGCAGTTCGGAAAAGTTGAAATTCCTCAGGAAGCTTTTTTGGAGGTGCTTAAAATATGAGCCACCACACGGCCGCGTCACCAGCTCATCAGAAAGAAAAAGTGAAGTCAGTAATCTGGGAGTGGGTAGAGTCAATAGTCGTCGCCCTTCTTTTGGCGCTTTTTATCCGTCATTTTATCATTCAGCCGTTTAAAATACCCAGCGGCTCAATGCGTATGACCCTCATTGAAGGAGACAGGATATTGGTGAATAAATTCATCTATGGGGCAAGGGTTCCCTTTACCGCTATGCGATTGCCCGCCCTTCGTAAGCCAAAACGGGGAGATGTGATTGTGTTTATTTCAACCCAGGACCCCAAAAAGGATTTCATCAAGCGTTTAGTCGCTTTGCCGGGTGAAACGGTAGAGATACGCGGGGGGAATATCTATATTAATGGGGTTGTCTGTAAGGATCCGTTTATCTATAACCACACCTATTATAATAAGCCTGAAAGTACTTTTGGCATGGAAGAACAGGTTGTCCGTGTGCCCGAGGATTCGTATTATGTCTTGGGGGATAATTCTGCTTCCTCATCTGACAGCCGCTATTGGGGATTTGTTCCTCAAAAGAATATTTTGGGTAAGGCAATTGTAATCTTTTGGCCTCTGTGGCCGGAAAACCGTATCAGGATAATTCGATGACCACCAAGGCTCAAGGGGCAATGACCTTTGCCAACAAGGTTTCTATTTTCAGGATTATTTCTGTCCCTTTTTTTATCGCCGCTATTTTATATTATCAGCCATATCGTGACCACTTGCGATTTGTTGCGCTATCGATATTCCTTCTGGCGGTTTTCTCTGATGCTCTCGATGGTTTCCTCGCGCGGGTGATGAAGCAGAAGACCAAGGCAGGCACTATTCTTGACCCTCTGGCGGATAAGGTGCTTTTATCGAGCGCGTTTATTTTTATTTACATAAAGGATACCTTCCCTCAAGGCATAAACGTGCCGTTATGGCTTGTGATAACCGTCTTAAGCCGTGACGCACTCATTCTTTTTGGCTCAGCAGTGATTTATGTCACGAAGGATGAATTGGTGCTTACCCCAAGCCGCTGGGGTAAGTATGCAACGCTGTTTCAGATGTTGACGATAATCGCGGTCTTACTGCAGTTTCGCTATAGTATGTACATCGTAATGTTCGCGGCTGTTTTTACAGTTTTCTCAGCAGTAGATTATTTAAAGAAAGGGTTAAAGGTTTTATATGCTTCTGAGCCTCGGCATACTTCTTAGTTATCTGGTTGGCTCGATACCTACCGCTTACATTTTCGGTAAAATAGCCAAGGGTATAGATATCAGGAAATATGGTTCTGGAAATGTAGGAGCGACCAATGCTTTTAGGGTCTTGGGCAAGCGTATGGGCATTAGCGTATTGGCGCTCGATGCTCTTAAGGGAGTTGTGTGTGTAGCCGGTATCGCGGATTATTGCCTTAAGCTCGGCGCGCCTGTTGATGAATTAGTCTTGAGGGTTTTATGTGGTGTTGCCGCGGTAGTAGGGCATAGCCTGACTATCTTCCTGAGGTTTAAGGGGGGCAAGGGCATGGCAACAACTTTGGGTGTTTTGATTGGCTTAGCCCTTAAATTCCCCGCGCTTAAACTTATTCTTTTGGCTGAGGTTTTGCTTTGGCTTATTGTTTTTATGTTAAGTAAAATTGTATCCCTTGCGTCCATAGTCAGCGCGGTCTTTTTCCCTATCTTTTTTATAATTTTAAAACAACCCCTGCCCTTAATATCTGCAAGCCTGTGCCTTTCATCATTTATAATCATCCGCCATAAGCCTAATATTATAAGGATGTTACAGAATAAAGAGCCACGTCTAAATTTTAAAAAGAGTAAGTAAGATTATTTAAAATTTCCTTTCGTGCTCACTTGTTGACATCTTGAGTCCTTCCGTTACGACTATTCAGGAAAACGCTTCCAAAATATAGCTGTTTTACTATTGAATTTAAGGTAATTGGTGGTATACTTTAAGTAAGATGTTGTTGTAAGTAGTTAATAAAAACTTTTTAAAATAGTATTATTTCTCTGCCAGCCACGGTGGTGCAAATTCTTAAAGTAAGGTAATGCGTATGGATTATTCAATCAAAGGTGAGACGATGCGAAACCTGCTATTTAAAAATATTACTTCTGATGATCGAAAGCAGAGGATCCTCTCGAGCTCTGAATTTATGGAGCAGAAGGGGGTGCGCAGCTGTGTACATCGTCATTTGGTTTGTAGGATTAGCAGTATTGCCCAATCGAGCGATATTTTGCCTAAACCAACGCTCTACGTAGTCAGAAAGCAGGATACGAGGTGCAGGGTAGAGCATTTCTACTGCAGGATTAAGGGGCAGATGTATTTGTCAACTAGCGAAAAAGTGTTTTTAGTGTCGTTTATTCATTCATTGAGAATTGAGTTAGCAACAGCTCAACAGAGCAATTGTACTTGACAAAAGTTGTCTTGCGGTATATACTTTAATTAAGTTTTTTAAAACATTTTAGGTCCGGTGTCCTTGATTATGGAGGTAGTCAAGGGCTGCCACGATAGCCTCACCGTAAGGTGGGAGAATTTTATGGCCGGATTGACAGAAATGGGTCAATCCGGCTTTTTGTTTTGTTATAGAAATTGAGATTATTTTGCTTGACACTATCAGGCTGAGGGAGTAAAATAAAACTGAAAAGGGGTGTGAAATCCATGAAAATAAAATACCCTTATTTATTGAAGGCTTCAAGTGTGTGTGTGGGTCTTTTTTTATCTTTTCTCCTTTTCTATCCTAATTGTTTTGCCGATGTTTCTCTTACCGCAAGGCCTCATTCCGGCGCTCAGGAGTTGAGCTTTTCTCAGGGCAGTTCCCTCTATCGTGAAGTCAATAGCGAAGTTGATGTTGAGATATTAGGCACAAGCGCGCAATACGAGATACGCCAGGAGCCATTTTCGGCTCTGCGTAATGCCAAAGGAAGTGAGATTCCCTGGAGTAGTTTTTTAGTCTCCGGCCTGTCAGGAACCAATAGATTCGGCAGGTTAAAGGTTAACCCCGAAGCGCTCACTAATTCTGTACTCTATACTTCAAACCAAAACGGTTCTCCCGATTCTTTTACTTTAATATATACGTATGTAGCCCCGCAAGGAATTACTCCTGACTTATACCGCGGGCAGATGAGATTTACCTTTATTCCCGTAGGCTCCGGGCAAAGTTCAATTTCTACAATCTTGAATGTGATTTTAATAGTAAAGGCTGATGAGGCAGCAATGAAGCCATCTCTTGAGGTAACCACAGCCAGCGGCTCAAGCGTTATTTACCTTAATTCAAAGAGCGAAGAAAAGAAACTATGCGATGTTAGCGTTACACTCAATGGAAGCCATACAAAACCATTTACTATAAAACAGACCCTGCTTAAGCCCCTTGAAACCGTAGAAGGTAAGTCTCTTGAGCCCAAAATAATAGCTATAGAAGTCTCCGGAGTAAAGCTTGGCACGGTTCCGGCGCCAGGAGTATTGTCGGATAGCCCTCAGGTTGTCTATACCTCAAAACCCACTGGTGAAGCAGATGCCGGATTTAGCATAAGGTATCGTTTGGAAGATTCAGAGGTTAGCCGGGCAGGAAGATACCGTTCCCGCCTGCAATACAGTATTGAAGAAATGGGGATAGAGCTTGACCGTAAAACACTGGAGCTGGAAGTAGAGAATGAACAGGTCTTTGATATTATACTTACCCCTCAGGAACCCGGAGCGGGGATAGAGTTTCGTGATATTAAGCCCGGCGAAGGAACGAAAAAAAATGAGGTGGTTATCGAAATTAAGACTAATACAGGAAAAAAATATCAGGTCAACCAGAATGTTATCGCGGCCTTGTCTGATAAAGAAGGCAATGTGATAAAGCCGAAATATTTTACCGTAAAGACCGAGGCAATGGAAACGAAGGGAGTCTTAAAGATTCCTCAGAGCCAGGAGGTAAGTCCGGGAGATGTAGTTTTGTTTGTTTCAGATGACGCGGGTTCATCGGATAAATTCAGGGCTGTTTATGAATTAGCCAGCCCGATGGATGTCAAGGCAGGAGATTATTCGACAAAGATTAGCTATTCTTTGTTAGAAATATAAATTTTAGGGAGGGGAGGTGTTGGTTTTCGAGTAGTGAGTAGTAAGTAGAAAAAAGAGAAAGAATTGATGGAAAGTAAAGTTTTAGGAATATTATTAATAAAAGGGAGGATACAATGAAGAAAAAGACAGGTGATATAATATTTGCCCTGATAATTGGGGCGTTATTAGTAGGGGTGCCTTTGTTTTGTTATGCCGGCGGCACGCAGACAGTAACCGTAAGAGCGGTTATTCCAACATCAAGCACATTGAATTTGACAGTTTCTAGGGTTACTGGCACCACTTGGGCAAATGCAACCAGCATTGATTTCGGAACCTTGACCTATAATTCAACTCTTGGTATTTTTCTCCCCACTTCCTATTATGCGGTAGATTGCGGGGTAGTTGATAATACCGGGAATGCCTGGACGCTTACGCATGCGCGTACAAACGTGGCCAATGGTAACGCAACTCTTAATAATAACATCAATGTTGACTTTATCCGACAGCTTAGTAGTAATACGAGTGTTCTTACTCCTTTGGCTGAATTAAGCTATGCCAATGCAACTGGGTCAGCGGCAACATTTACTAAGGCCCAAATACTTGGCACTAATTCAACGGGATGGTTACGAATCTATTATGGCATAGGCACAGGAAATACTACGGATAACCCGGGGGTAAGACCTATTAATGCCACGCAGCCGGGTGGAACGTATACCGGTAGTGTAACCTTAACCCTTGCTCCGTAAACTGGGTTAATAGAGCGGCTATTCTTTGGAGACGGTAGAGGCTATATCTATAATCAATACTGCTCTCTACCGTTGAAGAAGAGCATTTATATAATATAAATTAGTTTACCTGAAAAATCCTATATTTGGTAAAGTGTACGGGCTACGGTGACGATGCCCGTTTCGTAGTTCGGTGAGGATTGTCGTCTTAGACGTTACCGTTGCCTTTAGACGATACGGGCTTCGTTACCCTAGCCGTTGCCGATTGACATGCTTTTTCAGCGTTAACTAAAGTGTATAACAACCTAGTAAAGCAAAAAAATGGAAAGGAGATTTTTGCCAAGCATTAAGAAAATAGTATTTATTGCATCTTTTTTTCTTGTCAGCTTTACCAATCTTTCCCGGGCAGTAGACCTGCCGGTAATGAGCCAGCCGAAGGTCCGGCACGTTATTGCTAAGGGTGAGAAATATTTTGGCGAGCTGGTCCTCTCTAATCCTAGTTCAGAAACACGAAGTATCCGTTTATACCTTGAAGACTGGCGCTATGCCCCCGGCGCTGATGGCGCCAAGGAATTCTTCCCCGCGGGCTCTACCCAACGTTCCTGCGCCCCTTGGATAAAATTTACCCCGCAGGAATTTATCCTCCCTCCCCAAGCACAGCAAAAAATACATTATACTATTAGTGTCCCGGATAAAGATGTGGAAGGCGGCTATTATGCTGTCTTGTTCCATGAAACCGTCTTTGGCCAGGCAGAGCCTGCGAAAGAAGACCGTGCCGCCATTGATTTGACGGTCAGGGTGGGGACGATAGTGTATGTAGAAATTAAAGGGGCAACCAAACGCGAAGGAATTATAGATAACCTCAGCGTAGAAAGAGAACCCTACAAAAACAGGCTTGAGATAGAGCTTGATGTTAAGAATACCGGTAACGTGGATATTACCGCAGGTGGCACCTTCCACGTTATAGATAAAAAAGGCGTTGTCTATGCCCGCTCGGGATTTAATAAGGCGTATACATTTCCCGGTGATACAGCTAAGCTTAAGGCAAACTGGGATATCCATAACGAGCCGATACCTGAAGGGGCCTATGATATGGTAGTAACTGTTGACATAGGAAAAGCCCAGGAAGAAGCCGGCTTAGGCAGGGGCCCGATTATTACTAAAGAAGCGGAAATAGAATTTGGCTATAACGGTAAGGTCAACAGGGTTGGCCAGTTAAAATGATAAAAATATAAGTGAAAAAGATAATCAGCTTATTTCTGTTGATAGCTTTTCTTAGCGGTCAACAGTATCCTCTTTACGCCTATACGGAAATCCCCTATTTTTTGTGTGAATACGCGATAAAGTTGTATAATGAAGGTGATTACGACGATGCCTTGCATGAATTTAATAAGGCCATCCTTATCCAGTCAGATAATGAACTGGCTATGCGCTATATCAGGCTCATTGAAGGAATAAAAAAGAATGAGCCCCCCCAAGCTGTAAAGATTAAAGCGCCTTTTGCTCAGGAAACCTTTGAGCCGGTGATAGAGCCTGCTCAAGAAGCCCCAAGCGTTAAAGAGTTAAAATCAAAGGATGCTGTCTCTAAAGCGTTAGAGAAAGCTGAGCATCCTATATCTTCTGCCTCTCAAAAACTAGCCGCGACCGCAAAAACAGAATTACAGAAAAAAAATAAGCTTATAGATAAGGAATTGAAACAATTTGAGAAGTCATCAGTTGCCTCCATTCCTTCTTCGCGGGCTGTTAAGGTGCCCGCGAAAGACGCGCTCAAGAAGGAAGCCTTAAAACCTACCCTGCTTATCTTAGAGGAATATTTAAGCACGGCAACCCAGCCTTTGGAGATAGAGTTAGGTGAAAGCATCGTGTTTTCCGGTAGGAATATCCAGCGGTTTTTGGTTACGGAAGCCAATATTATTGATGCGCAAAAGCAGGGGGTGGACGAGCTTTTACTTAGCGGAAAGAATGTTGGGTATACCGAGTTACATATTTGGGATGACCGGGGGCGCTCAACCATAGAAATCTTCGGGGTTTTGCCGGAAATAGTAAATTCGTATGAAGAAGCGCAGCGGCTTGAGGCGGAAAAAGCGGGTAATTTTAAACTGCGTTATGCCTTTGACTGGTCATCAATAGAAAGTGGCAGGAGAGTAGCGAGTTTTAACCGCATCAGTTATTCTTCATCTCAGGGTTTTGGGTTAGCCGGTGATACACCCTATGGGGCTTTTGATTCTTATGCTGTGGTACAAAGGTTTAAAACCAGTTTGGAATTTACCTATTATACCGCAGGCCTTACCAATAGCCGCATTGGGCCGTTTAAAGGCTTTGACGTCAGGGGTTTTGATTTTTATCCTGTATTTGCCTCAAACCTTGCGGTTTCAAACGTAGCCTTACGCGGGGCAATGGTGAAGGCTGCGATGTTAAATAACAAGCTTGATTATAGTGTCTATCATGGCCGGGAATCTGGAGGGTCGTTCGGGAATATTACTCCGGGGGTATTTACTAAAAATGATCTATTCCTTGAAGGGGTAAATTTTAGCTTTTCACCAACAAAGAAACAAAATTATAAGTTCAATGTTGCCCATGGATGGGGCCATGACCGGCAAAGCGCCTTGAATTCCTATGCCTATGATTTAGCCAGCACTTGGAGGCTTAATGATATTTGGGGCCTGCAGTATGAAATAGCCAATAATACAGAACGTTTTGCCCATATTTTGAAGGCTACCTATAATCAGCCTAAGTTTGTTGCCAGCGCGGAATTTAGGGATATTGATAAGAATTATAACACAGTGCGGGGATCAGCTTCACGTCAGGGAGAGCAGGGCGGGCTTTTTGATTTAAGTTATTCGCCTACGGAGAAATTAGGCATTAATAGCAGTGTAAACGTCTATAGGGATACGATTAATCCGGCTTTGGATAACGATACGCGTCTGAATGAAGACGTCCGCTGGAACGCTAATTATCAGGCAGACCCTGTGACATACTATAGCTTAAGTTATAATCTGTCAAATCAACTAGGAAGGGTAAGCCAGGTACGCTACCAAAGCTCCGGCATTGGGGTAACCCGCAAGTTCAGGTTGCTGCGGGATATTAATACCTACGCGAATTATTATCATCAGGAAAATAAAAGTTTTTCATCGCCGCTTTCGGATTATATCAACGATAAATTTACTGCCGGCTTGCGGTTTGGCATTATCGGCGATTTGTATTATTATTTTAATAAGGACCTGAACTGGTTTGAAGAGAGATTTAACGGTAATCATACCATGCCGCATGCCTATGAAACAGGCGTTGAATGGTATGGATCCCTCGGCAAGGCGTCTCCTTTTTACGGGAATTTCCGTTTTAGCTATCGCGATGAGGAAAAGACGGTTTCTAATCTTGGGTTCTTCGCGGGTGAAGATTATATTGAGAACTACGCGGAATTGGCCTACCGGCCCAATAGCGACATGGAAATTTTTGGTTCCTGCCGTTTCCGCAATATCTGGGCGGAAAATCCAAACGCGTCTAAACGCATGGAAGCAAACTTTAATACCGGAATGCGCTATGTCTGGGATACGGGGGTTAAATGGGAGTCTATTGGCACGATAGACGGCTATGTGTTTAACGATGATAATCAGGATGGGCTTAAGGAATCAAATGAGCTGGGGATTTCCGGAGTAAAGCTTTGGTTAGGCAAGGAAAAATCAATAGATACTGACGCATCCGGTTATTACCGTTTAACCAAGGTAAAGGCAAAGAAGGCCTATGTGAGTATTGATACCAAGACTATCCCTCTAGGCTATATGTTGTTATCCGGCCTGACCCAGGAAATAAAAATGAGCCATGGCCAGACAACGAGAATTGACTTTGGATTAAGCAATCGTTCGGAAATAAGCGGTATTGTGTTTGAGGATACCAATGCTAATGGAGTATTAGATTCTGATGATAAAGGGATAAGAGGCCTGAGTGTAATTTTAGAAGACGGCACCAAGGCAAAAACTGATAGTTCCGGAAAATATTCTTTTAGGGTTGAGGTAGGCGCGCATACCGTGACTTTGGATTTGGAGAGTTTACCCGCGGAGTATCTGCCTTCCGTTTCCATCTATAAAGATTTTCAGGTTACCGAAGGAATGAGTTTTAAGCATAACATTCCGCTTAAGAAAATACAGAAATAAATTCTAGCGGCTGTAAAAAGTATCAATAGCCACGAGTTGTGTTTTCCCCGATTCTTTCTCTACCGCTGCTACCTGCGTAGTCTGTTGCAGCCATCCTGGTTTTTTCTCTTGGGTTTCCTCTTGTATTACTTGGGTTTCTTTTTCTTCCGTTAGCGGTTGAGTTTCTTGTTGCGTTGATAGTGTGTCAAGAAGCGGCGCATTGACCCCGGGAATTGAGGGAATAATGCAGGAAACCCTTACCGAAGCCGAATCCCCCCCATACACAGTATCTATCATTGACTGCATAAGGGTAAGCGCGATGAACATAATCCGAATGGCTGTTACCGTGTTCATGTTTAATCCTCCTTAAGCTTGTAAGGCTTTTTGGGGATAAATCTCGCGGGCATGGTTTAGGAACAAGCATTCTACAAACAAAAAACCTCAAAAAGGCATTTTTGAGGTTTTTCACCAGCTTGGCAGCTCCTCTATCCGCCATAGTGATTGGCGGACAGGTAGCTTTGCGCCCCAAGGTTACCCTTAGTTAGCCTTTTTTCCCGCTTTAGCGGGATCCCGACCGAGCTTATCGAGGGCCGGGACAATTGGTACGTTTACACATAGTGTCAAAGTTCAAATTTCTACTTAAAGTATAACACAAAAACGGGTTTTGTCAAGGTGTTGACTTTTTGTTCAAGCAATGCTATAGTTGAGTATCAAAAATAAGTGAATCTATTATAATGGCCTTATAAGATTGGAAGGGAGAGCCTGCCATGGCTATCGAAAGAAGCGATGTAGCGAAGGTGGCGCGCTTAGCGCGTATCGGCTTAAGCGAAGAACAACTAAAATTATTTTCCGGGCAATTAGAGGATATTATTACTTTTATAGATAAGCTTAAAGAAGTTGATGTTTCTTCGGTTACGCCTATGAGCCACGTATTGGAAATCAATAATGTCCTTCGTCCTGATGTGGTAGCGAGTTCTCTTGATAAGAATGCCGTCCTTGCGAACGCGCCGCACAATGCTCAGGGGCATTTTGTGGTGCCAAAGGTGATTGAATAATGCCCTGTTAAAAATAATTTAGCGGTAGTTTTTTAGCTCGTTAGCTCTTTAGCTGATTAGCCATTAACAATTAAGTTGACAGCGCATTAGTGTGAGGGTATAGATAATGGAAATCCATCAATTGACTGCCCATGAGCTGCTGGAAAAATTAAAGAGCAAGGAGACAACTCAAGAAGAAATTTTAGCCAGCCTCAAAAAAAGAATAGAAGATGTTGAGGTTAAGGTCAAGGCATTCGTCCGGGTAGAAAAACCCGCGCACCCGCACACCCGCGCACCCGCTGACTCATATTGCCTTCCCATCGCGGTTAAAGACAATATTTGCATTCAGGGCCAACTGACGAGCTGTGCCTCAAAGATTCTGGAGGGATTTCGTCCGCCCTATGACGCTACGGTAATTCGTAAACTCAAAGAGGCTGGTTGCGGTATCTATGGCCAAACCAATATGGATGAGTTTGCCTTTGGCTCTTCCTGCGAGAATTCCTGTTATTTCCCCACCCGTAATCCCTGGAACCTGGCGTGTGTTCCCGGAGGTTCTTCCGGAGGCTCCGCCTCCGCGGTTGCCGCGGACGAGGCCTTTTGGGCGCTGGGTTCTGATACCGGAGGTTCCATACGCCAGCCGGCATCATTCTGCGGTGTGGTTGGGCTCAAGCCTACCTATGGCCGCGTATCCCGCTATGGTTTGATTGCCTTTGCCTCAAGCCTTGACCAGATAGGGCCTATAACCAAAGATGTTCAAGACAGCGCCCTGCTTTTAAAACTGATTGCCGGCCATGACCGCTGTGATGCTACCTCGGTAAATACCGGTGTTCCAGACTATACGCAATCTCTGGGAAAGGATATCAGGGGTTTAAAAATAGGCGTTCCTAAAGAATATTTTGCCCTCTCAAAAGAAAATCAACTTACCGGAATAGACCCCGAAGTCAAGCAATGCGTAGAAGAAGCCATTCTTCAACTAAAGAAATTGGGTGCCCAGGTAAAGGAGGTAAGCCTGCCGCATTCAGCATACGCGGTGCCGGTATATTATATCATTGCTACCGCGGAGGCGAGTTCTAACCTGGAGCGTTTTGACGGAGTCCAGTATGGGCTTAGGCACAAGGGTGCCGTGAGCCTTCATGATATGTATGAAAAAACACGCGACAGCGGGTTTGGCTATGAAGCCAAGCGGAGGATTATTCTGGGAACGTATGTGCTCTCCCACGGTTATTATGAGGCTTATTATCTGAGGGCATTGAAAGTCAGGGCGTTGATTGCCAATGATTTCGCGAATGTCTTTAAAGAGTGTGATTGTATCGTAACCCCCACTTCTCCCACGCCGGCATTTGCCATAGGGGAAAAGACGCAGAATCCTTTAGCCATGTATTTATCGGATATTTATACGATTTCAGTCAATCTCGCGGGGATTCCGGCAATCTCTGTTCCCTGCGGTTTGAGTAAGGCAGGATTACCTGTTGGTTTACAGATTATCGCGAAAGCCTTTGATGAGGAAATGCTTTTAAAAGTGGCGCATGCCTACGAGCAAAGTACTCCCTGGCATAAGGAAAAACCAAAGATCTAAGAAGTAGTAAGTAGGGAGTAGATAGTAGGCAGTCTGTTGTCTACTTACTACTTACTACTTACTACTTACTACTTATGTACGAAGCCGTTATAGGTTTAGAAGTCCACGCGCAATTAAAGACCCAGACCAAGGCCTTTTGCGGGTGTATGACTGGATTTGGTAAAGAGGCAAATACCCAGGCCTGTCCTGTGTGTTTGGGGTTTCCGGGGAGTTTGCCGGTTTTAAACGAAAAGGCTCTGGAATACGGGATTAAGGTAGGCTTAGCGCTTCATTGCCAGATTCAAAAATTTACTAAGTTTGACCGCAAGAACTATTTCTATCCCGACTTACCGAAAGGCTATCAGATATCGCAGTACGGCCTGCCACTGGCGCTTCAGGGATTTTTAACCATAGAACTTAAAGAAAAAAAGAAATCTATCGGTATCCGGAGGGCGCATCTGGAAGAAGACGCGGGTAAGCTGATTCACCAGGAGGGCTGTAGTTTGGTGGATTATAACCGCGCGGGGATTCCTCTTCTTGAAATTGTAAGCGAACCGGATATCTCTTCTCCTGAAGAAGCCTATGAGTATCTGACATCATTAAAATCTATTCTCAAATATTTGGAGGTCTGCGATTGCGATATGGAGAAGGGCTCGCTCAGGTGCGATGCCAATATTTCCTTGCGTAAACATGGCGTGCAAGAATTAGGGACAAAAGCGGAATTGAAGAATTTGAATTCGTTTAAGGCAGTGCGGGACTCCCTTACCTATGAAATAAAAAGGCAAACGGAATCTTTAGAAGCGCAAAAGCCTATTCTGCAGGAAACCCGCCTCTGGGATGAGGTTGCGGGAAAGACTGTTTCTATGCGCAGTAAAGAAGAGGCAATGGATTACCGCTATTTCCCAGAGCCGGATTTACCGCCGCTTACTATACAGGATTCCGTAATAAAAGCCTTGAGGGATTCGCTTCCGGAACTACCTGAGGCACTCAAAAAGCGGTTCGTTTCAGACTATGGATTGAGCGCTTACGATGCGGGGATTCTGGCTGCTGAGAAGGCATTCGCCAAATTTTTTGAAGATACGGTTAAATTTTATCCTAAGGCCAAGATTGTCTGTAATTGGTGTATTGGCCCTTTAAGCTATGAGCTGAACGCGCGTAACAGTAGTATTGAATCTCTTCTTTTTACTCCGCAGGCGCTATCTTCCTTGTTGCAGTTTGTTGAAGAGGGTAAACTTAATAATTTGGCGGCAAAAGAGGTTTTGGCTCAGATGTGTAACAGCGGCAAGCCTGTGGAGGTAATTGTTAAGGAAAAAGATTTACTGCAGGTTTCAGATACTCAAGAACTTGAAGGGATTGTGGATAGGGTGATCGCGGAAAATGCCAAGTCCGTAGGGGATTATACCTCGGGTAAAGGCAATGCCTTTATGTTTTTAGTAGGACAGGTAATGAAGGCAAGTAAAGGTAAGGCAAATCCTAAAGTGGCCCAGGATGTTTTGAGAGAAAAATTAAAAGTGAAAAATCCGTGACCCAAACATATCGCAGGTATCAATAATCAAATAACGCTAAAGGTTGGTTTTGGAAAGCCGATGCGTAAGGTGGATGTATGATTAGGAGACCCCGGAAACGAGTGGATAGCAAGGAGAACTCTATGCGTAAACGTAGAACAGTCATTGCTTTTATTGTTATTGCAAGTTTTGGTTTTTCATTTTTAGTGTTTTCTGAAAATGAGCGAAAACAGCGAAACGAGATGTATAAACATCTGGAGTTATTTTCCGATGCTTTAAACCTTGTCAGCGAGGAATATGTTGATACTCCCAAACCTCAGGATTTAATGTACGGAGCACTCAAAGGGATGCTGGCTTCGCTAGACCCGTATAGCGAGTTTCTTGACCCTGAGAGCCGTAAAGAATTAGAAACTGACACTGAGGGAAAATTCGGAGGCATTGGCATTGAGATTGCTATACGGGATGATCTGCTCACCGTTATAAGCCCTATTGAAGACAGCCCGGCGTGGAAGGCAGGGCTTAAACCCGGGGATAGGATTGTAAAAATAGAAAATGAACTGACTAAAAATTTCACGGTGACCGATGCCGTTAAGAAATTGCGCGGCAAGCCGGGGACCGAAGTAACCCTTACGATACTGCGGGAAGGCGCGCCTAAGCTTTTTGAGGTAAAGCTGTCGCGGGATATCATTAAGATAAAGGCTATCAAGAATGTGCGGATACTTGAGGATAAAATAGGGTATGTGAGGTTGGTTGAATTCAGGAAAGATACTCCCAGTGAGTTAGACGCGGCCCTTAGCCAGCTTGAAAAATCAGCCATGGATAGCGTCATTTTAGATTTACGGAATAATCCCGGGGGCCTCCTGGATGTGGCGGTAAAAGTAGTGGATAGATTTATCCCCGAGAATAAGGTTGTGGTTTCGACGAAAGGAAGAATCGCATCGCAAAATATGGAGTTTAAATCTTCAAATGGGCCTGAATATTTAGATATCCCTATGGTTGTTTTGGTAAATGAAGGTTCTGCCTCAGCCAGTGAGATTGTTGCCGGAGCACTCCAGGATTACAGGCGGGCGGTAATCGTCGGTAATAAGACCTTCGGTAAAGCTTCGGTACAGTCGGTATTGCCCTTGTCTGACGGTTCGGCATTGAAATTGACTACCAGTAAATACTTTACCCCTAACGGAAGGATGATTCATAATCAGGGGGTAACTCCCGATGTCCTGGTGAGTGCCGGCAGGCTTGATTTTGTGGCAAACGAGCCGGGTATCGAAAGTATTTTTGAGACGATGAAGGAAAAAACTCCGGAGGCGGTAAAGGAAGTGCAGCCAAAAGAGGCCGTCTTTGACTATAAGAAAGATAATCAGATTGTCAGTGCCATAGATATCATTAAAGGGATTAAGGTGTATAAGAACATGTTTGGTTCGGACACGCAAAAAGAAATCAAAGTTCAGAAACAATAATCCGGGCATTCGAGCACATAGCGCCTGCCTGCCGGTAGGTAAGGAAGTGCGAAGCAACATTATAGCTATCATAAATCTATGTTACTGAACACTAGTGCTCCGTGACATAAATTTCAGCACTCCCCGCCAACAGCGGGGAGCGCTGAAATTTACGTACGCCCCGCTCAAACATAACCTTGCCACCCCCGCTTTCAAGATAGGGCGCTGTAGCATGAATGTATGTCATAATGCACTAGTTTTAGTTGTGCGATGGTATAACCAAAGAGCGCCGTATTTCTTACGTACGGTTTGTTTTTTAACAACGTGGCAAAGAAAATAATCAAAGATAACCGGCCGTACCTAAAGACCATTTATATCCTCACAGGGGTAATCGCGGTCCAGTCTCTTTTGCTGTTGAGCTCTTGTTTTCGAAGAAAAGAAGATGTTACTCCAAAGAAGGTGTTCGTCAGGGTAGAGGAGCCCCAGAAAATAAAAAAGCAAAAAGAGCTTGCCCCCAGGCAAAAGGTTCAAACAGCCGTAAAACAAAAAGAGCAGCCAAAAGAAGAAAAACCGGTTATTCTTCAAGATGGCGCGGGAGCAAAGATTGCCATTGTCCTTGATGACTGGGGATATAGCCTGAATAATGTCAAAATTCTCAGGGAAATTGACGAGCCGTTAACGCTGGCTATTTTACCTCGGCGCACCTATTCAGAAGCGATTGCCAAACTTTCTCTTGAACTTGGCAAAGAGGCAATCCTTCATCTTCCTCTTGAGTCATATCAAGGGCAAGAATCGCATCCTGAGCCGGATACTATAAGTAGTGTTATGCAAAAAGCACAGGTGCTGAAAATTCTGGATAAGGATATAAAAAGTGTTACGGGAATTAAAGGGGTATCGAATCATCAGGGTTCGAGGGCAACCGAAAGTAAGCCATTAATGAAAATTATTTTAACTGACCTTAAGAAGCGAAATTTATTCTTTTTGGATAGCTTTACCGGTAAGACTGTTTGTAAGGAGCTGGCAAAAGATATAGCGATTCCCTATGCCCGAAGACAGGTGTTTTTGGATAATAAGAATGAGCCACGGTATATCTTAGGACAGATTGAGCTTTTGGCTAAGATTGCCAGGCAATCAGGGTATGCTATTGGTATTGGCCATGACCGGCAGAAGACGCTCGAGGTGTTAGAGAAGGTTGTCCCTGAATTAAAAAAACGCGGTTTTAGGTTTGTCCGCGTATCGGAATTGGTGAAATAGAAATGATAATCCTTGGTATTGAAACATCCTGTGACGAAACCTCCGCGGCAGTGGTAGAAAACGGCAGATATGTGCTTTCAAATGTAGTTTCCTCCAGCCTAAGGTTACATCAGAAATACAAAGGGATAATTCCGGAGATTGCTTCCCGCGCCCATATTGAGTCTCTGTCACTTGTAGTCAAAGACGCGCTTAGAAAAGCGCGGAAAAAGATAACCGATATAGGGCTCGTGTGCGTGACCAAGGGCCCGGGGTTAGTGGGTTCGCTTTTGGTAGGCATATCGTTTGCTAAGGCGCTGAGTTTCGCTACAAAGAAAACTTTGGTTGGCGTTGATCATCTTGAGGCGCATTTGTACGCGAGTTTCCTGGCCAAAGATAAAAAACAAGGCTGTGGTTTCCCTGCGTTACCGTGCGTTGGGCTGGTCGTTTCCGGCGGGCATACCAGCTTGTTTTTAATAAGTAAGGATTTCGATTTTAAAGGTATAAGCCAAACCGCTGACGATGCCGCCGGTGAAGCCTTTGATAAGGTGGCTAAGATTTTGGACTTAGGCTATCCTGGCGGCCCGGTGATTGAAAAAATGGCAAGGCAGGGCAATCCAGAGAGTGTAAAGCTTTCCTGCGGCACTTCGGATGATCTTGGGTTTTCTTTTAGCGGTATAAAGACCGCGGTTCTTTATCAAGTCACAAGGTCACAAGGCCACAAGGTCACAAATAAAGATTTGGCGGCGAGTTTTCAGAAGACGGTGGTGGAGGCATTAGTCGAAAAGTCGCTTCTTGCTTGTGAGCGCAGGAAGATCGCGACTCTGGTAGTGGGAGGAGGGGTCGCGGCAAACAGTTATTTAAGAAGCCGTATGGAGGAAGAAGCGCGCCTCAAGAATGTGGATGTGTTTTTCCCGGATTTTGCCTTGAGCCTGGATAACGCGGCGATGATCGCGGGGTTGGGGTACCAGTTGTATAAGAGAGGGAAACGTTCAAATTATTATCTTGGCCCTGAACTTTCATAATCGTGATAGTATAGTAAAAACACAGATAAAGGGTTTATAGTCTATAGTCTATGGTCTATGGTCGATAGCATATGGTTCCTTGCGTTATTGACCATTGACTATCGACCATCGACCCTAAATTGTTACTATTACTATAGGAGAAATAACAATGAGTAATACCCAGATTATTATCAGGTTACTTATTTCGGTTTTGGTAAGCGGCCTCATAGGATTAGAACGCCAGCTGCATCGCAGGGCAGCTGGCTTACGCACCCATATTCTTGTATGTGTCGGTTCAACATTGATTATGTTGACATCACTTTATATTTTTGATATATATAAAGATAAAGTTGCCGTTGATCCATCACGGATTGCATCGGGAGTTATCACAGGAATTGGCTTTTTAGGCGCGGGTACGATTATCCGATATGGCGAGGAAATCCGCGGGTTAACCACCGCGGCAAGCCTGTGGGTCGTCGCGGCCTTAGGCCTGGCGGTGGGTTGTGGTTTTTATACCGCCGCCATCGCGACGACGGTAATAGTGTTGTTAACACTTATGTTTTTGAGGCGCCTGGAAAATAAGATATTTGGCGATAAACACCCCAAAGGGTGATCGTTATTCCTTTCTGGCATTATCCAGAAATGCCTGGCATCGGGCCAGGCGAGGAAAAACCGATAAAACCAGGAGGTAACCATGTCATTTAAAGACAAGCACAGGCAGGATGTGGAGAAGATTCTTGATGTTGATGCGGCTATGTCTGGGAGCCTTACCTTTCGCGACCCGGTGAACTTAAGGATTAACGGTAAATTTGAAGGTACGCTTGAGACAAAGGGCAGCCTTGTTATCGGCCCAAACGCCATAGTCAACGCGCACCTTATTGGTGATGAAATTATTATTGCCGGCAGGCTAAAAGGTGATATATTGGCCAAACAAAAACTCATCCTTTTGCCGAGCGCAGTAGTTGAAATCAAGGCAAGGACCGCGAGGCTGGTTGTTAATGAAGGCGCGGTGTTTGAAGGCACCTGCCACATGCTTAAAGATCATTTTAGTATTGATGAGTTAGCCAAATATTTGGAGGTAGAATTACCCTTGATTACAGAATGGGCAAGCACAGGAAAGGTTCCCGCGCTTAAAGATGGGGAGAGTTGGAAATTCGAGCGCAAGGCTATTGATGAGTGGCTTGCTGCAGGGAGAATAGGTAATGGCTGAGAAGTTATTAACGATACGAGAAGTAGCCTATAGTTTAGGAATCAGCGAGAAAGAGGTGATTGATCTTGCCGAGAAGAGGGAGATTCCAGCCTATAAAGTAGGAGGAGTCTATTTGAGGTTTCAGAAAGATCAGATTGACCAGCTTTTGCAGACGTTTCAGAACCAGAAATCCCCTCAGAAAGTCGTTTCTACATCCGGCGAACGCCTGAGGGATTTTTTTTACTTTTACGATTTTTATATTATTGCTATAGCGATTATCGTGACGCTTTTGGTGATTATCAGCAGGGGATAAAGACCGTAGGGAATCACAAGGTTTCTAAAACGGGGGATGATTTCCTCACGGGAGTATGCGTAAAAATAAAGGCTATTGCGAGCTTGGGTTTGCCAAAATAGACACAGACAGGGCGCGACGAAGAGGTTTTCCTGAAGTTATCTACGCGCCCGGCAAAACAAATGAACAGATTCAACGAATCGCGTTGAAGATTGTTCAATCAGGCCAGGTTTTATTAATTACTAAGCTTAAGGCGACAGCGTATTCCTACCTAAAAAAGGCATTTCCTGGCTTATACTACAATCCTCATGCCCAGATTGCGTATCAGAAAGGCAAAGCTTCAGTAAAGTTACGCGGTTTTGTCCTTGTGATAAGCGCCGGAACCTCAGATATTCCCGTTGCAGAAGAAGCGGCAGTGGTAGCAGAGCTTATGCAAGCAAAGGTTGGGCGCCTTTATGATGTCGGCGTTGCCGGGGTGCATAGGATTTTGCATAAGAAGAATCTGTTACGCAAGGCAAGAGTAATTATTGTCGCCGCGGGCATGGAAGGGGCATTGCCAAGTTTGGTTGGGGGGCTGGTTGCGGTTCCGGTGATTGCCGTGCCTACTAGCATCGGATACGGGGCGAATTTTAAGGGGCTTTCAGCGCTTTTAACCATGCTCAATAGCTGTTCTCCGGGTGTGGCGGTGGTAAATATAGATAACGGTTTTGGCGCAGGGTATTTAGCGGGAATGATAAATAGAGGTTAGGGGATAGAAGTGAAGAAACCTTTTTTACAGCGGGCGATAGAGTTCCATGGGCATCTTGGCCCTTATTTAGTTTTAGGGCTATTGATGGGAGAGTACGCGCTTAGAAAAATCAAAGCCAAACCGCATTTCGGATTAGAGGTTAAGATTTGGGGAGCAAGCCAGAAGCCCAAGTCTTGTTTGATTGACGGCTTGCAACTTTCCACCGGTTGCACCTATGGCAAAGGGAATATCAAAAAATATAACGGTAAAGGTATTAAAGTCAAATTCATACATTGTGAGAATAAAAAAGATATTACCCTGGCTTTACAGGAGGGTATCATAGAAAAACTGCGTGAAGCCAATGATCACAAAAACTGTGAGCGTTTAGCGCGAGAATTGTATAAGGCATGTCCCGAAGAAATATTTATCCTTCTCTAACCGTTACCTTCAACCTACGCGGTTGAAAATTCAACCGCGTAGGTTGAGGAGGGCGGGGTGGGAAAAGTAAACGTCGATGGTATATAAAGCGAGGTGTTAGATGGCACTATCAGGATTGGATATTTACAAGCTTCTTCCTAAGACCAATTGCCGTGAATGCGGGTTCCCTACCTGCCTTGCCTTCGCGCTTTCATTAGCAAAGAAAGCAGTGTCTTTAGAGAAGTGCCCCTATGTCAGCAAAGAGGCAAAACAGGCGCTCGATGCCCAGTCTCAGCCGCCCATACGGCTGGCTTTAATCGGTGATGAGAAAAATAAGTCTGAGATAGGCAATGAAACGGTAATGTTTCGCCATGAGGAGAAGTTTCACCATCCCGCGGCTCTCGGATTTATTATTGAAGACAGCCTGTTAGATACCGAAATTAAAGAGCGCCTTCTGAAGATAGGGAAACTTCATTTTGAGCGTGTTGGCCAGCATTTAAAAACCGACCTTATAGCCATAAAGCAGACTAAAGACACGCAGAGGTTTATTGATGTTGTAACGCTGATTTCCGGCCTAACGAGCGTAGGAATCGTATTGATGAGCCAGGATACCAAGGCTTTGGCTGGTGCTTTAAAGATTTTGGCTGGCAAAAGGCCTCTTGTGTACGCTGCAAACAGCCAGACTATCGCTGATCTATCCGCCTTGGCGAAAGAAAACGCGAGCCCTCTTGCGATAAAGGCTGAATCCTGGGATACCCTGCCGGAGTTAACTAAGAAGGCAAATGAACTTGGCGTTCTCGATCTTGTCATTGATGTTGATACTAAAAACCAGCAGGCTAAAGTCATTGCAGAGATGACGCAGCTACGCAGGCTTGCGCTTAAAAAAGCAAACCGTGCTGTAGGATATCCTTTGATGTGCGTCATGGATAAGCTTGCCTCGCAGGCGGAAGTCATCAGGGCAGGGGATTATATCGCCAAATATGCCGGGATTATTTTGCTTAACACCTTTGAAGAATGGGCGGTTTTGGCATTACTTACTCTTCGCCAGAATATTTATACCGACCCGCAAAAACCACTACAAATAGAATCAAAGCTCTATGCGATAGGCAATACTACGGAAAATTCTCCGGCATTAGTGACGACGAATTTTTCACTCACCTATTATACCGTCTTAGGTGAGGTAGAGGCTAGTAAGGTACCGACGTATATCTTAAGCGTGAATACTGAAGGTATGTCGGTTTTGACTGCCTGGGCAGCGGAGAAATTCACTCCCGAGAAAATAGCGGAGAGCCTGAAGAAATCAGGGGTGGAAGAGAAGCTGAAACACCGCAATCTCATTATTCCCGGATACGTAGCGGTTATGAGTGGTGATTTAGAGGAAAAAAGCGGCTGGAAAATCGTGGTAGGGCCGAAGGAAGCGGCAGGAATACCCACGTTTCTTAAAAATTTATCATAGGAAATAATTTGGTTGTTGGCTATCCTCGCCGAAGGCGGATCCGCCTACGGCGGAAGCCTTCAGCCGATAGCTTATAGCTGTAAATATGGAAAAATATAAAATACAGTTTTTTCCGGATAACAAGGTAATTGAAGTGGAAAAAGGGGCAACTATCCTTTCCGCGGCTATCTCAGCGGGGATTCATATCAATTCCAGCTGCGGAGGAGACGGTGTTTGCGGCAGGTGCAAGGTTATTGTGAAAAAAGGGCAGGTGGCAAGCCTGCCTACGGGAAGGATTACTCTTGAAGAAAGAAAGCAGGGGTATCATCTTTCTTGCCTGAGCGTTGCCCAGAGCGATGTAGAGGTAGAGATTCCTAAAGAATCGCGCCTTGATTCCCGGAGTATTTCTGAAGATGATAGCTATATGCTTCGGCTTAAAGGGATATTCTCTGAGCCGGTTGATGTAGATAAGGGTGAGTCAGTAGTAAGCGAGGAGTTTTTTATTCATTCGCCCCTTGCTACCAAGCTTTTTTTAAAACTGCCCAAACCGAATTTGGATGACAAGATAAGCGACCTGGAACGGATATACCGGGTAATACGCGCTTTTCAGGATATCCCGGTACTTCAGACAGGCATTGCCAATATCCGCCGCTTAGGTGAGCTTTTAAGAACCAGTGATTGGGAGATTACGGTAACCTTGGGCAAGCGTAACGGCACAACCGAAATTGTCATTGTTGAGCCACGGGATACCTCCGGCCGCAATTACGGTTTTGCCTTTGATATCGGGACGACTACTATTTCCGGCCAGCTCATTGATTTAAACTCAAAAAAAATCTTAGGCACCAAGGCCGCCTTTAATAAACAGGCAAGTTATGGCGCGGACGTCATTACCCGGATTATTTTTGCCCATGAACCCGATGGCTTGGAAAAGCTGCACCATGTGGTTATTGATGAAATGAACAGGATGATTCAGGAATTGACTGTGGAACATGCTATAGATTTAAATGATGTGACCTGTTGTGTCTGCGCCGGAAATACCACGATGATACATCTTCTCCTTAAGGTTGACCCAACCTACATCCGCCGCGAGCCGTATGTGCCGACGGCGAATTTTGTACCGGTAATACGCGCGGCAGAGGCCGGTATCAAGCTCAACCCCAGAGGCCTGCTTGGCTGTGTGCCGGGGGTCTCAAGCTATGTGGGAGGGGATATTACCGCGGGTGTCCTTGCCTGCGGCATGGATAAGACAGAAAAACTAAGCCTGCTTATTGATATCGGCACAAACGGGGAAATAGTCTTAGGCAATAAAGACTGGTTGATTTCAGCTGCCGCCTCCGCCGGCCCGTGTTTTGAAGGAAGCGGAGTTACTTGCGGCATGCGGGCGTCAAAAGGCGCCATCCAAAAAGTCAAAATTGACCCTGCGACATTTGATGTTCAGTATGAAACGATAATGAAGGTAGCAGCCTCGGGGATTTGCGGTTCCGGGTACATTGATATTATCACAGAGCTTTTACGCGCGGGAATAATTGACCGAAGCGGAAAAATAAACGGCTCACTTATACATAAGCGTATCCGCGATGGTGAATACGGCAAAGAGTTTGTTATCGCTTTTAAGGAAGATGTGGGTACTACAGGCGATATTGTGATTAATGAGATGGATATAGAGAATCTGAAAAGGGCAAAGGGGGCAATCTACGCGGCAAGCTCAATGCTGGTACGCCATATGGATTTATCCTTTGATAACTTGGAGCAGGTATTTATCGCCGGCGGATTCGGCACTTCGGTGGATATGGCCAATGCCATCGCTATAGGTTTGCTTCCGGATTTGCCGAGCGGAAAATTTTTTTTCGTCGGCAATAGCTCTCTGATAGGGGCGAGAGAGATTATCCTTTCTCACGACGCGCTTTTTGACGCGGATGCCATTGCCAAGCAGTTGACGTATTTTGAGCTTTCGGTTGAGCCTAACTATATGGATGAGTATGTGGCGGCATTATTTTTCCCGCATACGGATTTGGCAAAGTTTCCAAATGTAAGATTTTAGGGGAAGGAGCGAATAGTTTTTTAGGGTATAGAAGTAAGCTGTACCTATACTCTATAGGCTCTACGCTCTATAGGCTAAAAATGAGTTTTATAATAGCAGTAGCGGGAAAAGGCGGAACAGGAAAGACAACAGTGTCATCGCTTTTAGTGAATATGCTTGCTGGGCGTGGCATTGGCTCAGTGCTGGGTATTGACGCTGACCCCAACAGTAACCTTGCCGAGGCATTAGGCTTAAAGGTAAAAGAAGATATAGGGAGTATTGTTGACGCAATCGCTAAGAATCCGGGGCTTGTGCCTGTAGGTATGAGTAAGGATAGGTTTATCGATTACCGTATTCAGACCAGTATCGTAGAGAATGACGGTTTTGATATCCTGACTATGGGAAGGCCTGAGGGCCCGGGTTGTTATTGTTATGTGAATAATCTGTTACGTACCCTGATTAAAAATATCGCTGATGATTACGATTATATCGTGCTCGATAATGAGGCTGGCTTTGAACATTTATCCCGTAAAACGATGCGCCGGGCGGATAGGCTGCTTCTGGTTTCAGATTCTTCAGAGGCAGGCTTACGGGCGGCAAAAAGGATTATTGCGTTGGTCAAGGAATTAGAAATAGACATCAAGAATATAGCGTTGATCTTAAACCGTACTCATAGCATTATACTAAGCGATAAGATACAGGAATTAGGAGTGGAAATCGCGGGGGTAATCCCCGAGGATGAGAATCTGCTGAATTTAAGCCGCCAGGGTAAATCTATAACGGATTTAGAAGAATCATCAAAGGCGTTTGTAGAAGTTAAGAAGATACTTGAGAAAATTTTAGCTAGATAGTGGGTTTGCAACATGTTAAAAGCGGATATCAGGGTATCAGGGAATTAGGATTTGGGGATTGGGAAATCAGGGGATTAGGAAAATATTGATATTTTGTCCCCAATATCCTGATACCCTGATTATCAAATCCTGATTCCCCTATTACCTGATTCTCTCAATTAACATAGCTAATTACACATAATATACGAGGGGGAGGATTATTATGGCGCTTGAGTTGGTAAAAGAAAAATGGTCAAATGCGGTAAGTACGTTAACTATAGGCGCGATAAAAGAAGAAGGGGGAACGCGACAAAAGGTTGTACAATGCGGAGGGGAGGAATCACTGCCATTTTTATTTAGTGAAGGTAAAATTCCCCATCGCCCGGTCATTGCCATGGAAATTTTAGACACTCCTCCTGATGACTGGCCTTTGACGCTTACCTCGGCACTCGGCAGCGCCATCAAAAACCCCGTCGAGTGGGCGATAAAGTGTGAAAAAGAATTTAAGGCAGACCTGCTGTGCCTTCGGCTCGCGGGCGCGCACCCTGATGCCCAGAATAAGCCCGTTGACCACTTAGTCAAAGTAGTTATTGATGTTTTAAAGGTAACTACCATCCCCTTGATTTTAGTTGGGTGCGGTGAAGATAAACGGGATAATGAGGTTCTTCCCCGATGCTCTCAGGCGGCAAAAGGAGAAAAGATTTTAATCGGTGAAGTGGTTCAGGATAATTATAAAACACTTACCGCGAGTGTGTTGGCAGATGGCCATAGTATTATCGCCCAGTCGCCCATCGATATCAATATCGCTAAACAGCTTAATATTCTTATTACCGATATGAGCCTGCCGCATGAGCGTATCGCCATTAATCCTACGGTAGGGGCGTTAGGCTATGGGCTAGAATACGCGTATTCGATTATGGAAAGGGCGCGTTTGGCGGCACTCTCGGGAGATAAGATGCTGGCAATGCCTTTTATCTGTTTTGTAGGGTATGAAGCCTGGAGGGCAAAAGAGGCAAAGGCCCTTGTTTCTGAATTTCCCAGTTGGGGCGCTGAATTAGACAGAGGTGTTACCTGGGAGGCGCTTACGGCTACGGCGTTTTTGCAGTCGGGAGCCAATATTATGGTAATGAGGCATCCTAAAAGCGCGGAATTAGTCAGGAACCATATTGATGAATTAATGAGGGGATAGGAAAAAATAACGTGGGTCTATGGCCTATGGCCGATAGTCAATAGAAAACGTAAACTATAGACTATTGACCATAGACTATCGACCCGAAGTTATTGGCTATTACAAGAGGAGTGAGGCGATGTTTATAATCGGTGAATTAATTAATGGAATGTATAAGGACATTGGAAAAGCCATTCAAACCAAGGACAAAGGCGTTATTCAACAAAAGGCCCTTGACCAGATAAAGGCCGGGGCGGACGCGCTTGACGTAAACTGCGGCCCGGCATCGAAGGATCCGGTGAATGATATCCAATGGTTGATTACTACTATTCAGGAGGTAACGGATAAGACTATTGCCATTGATTCCAGCAGGCCCGCGGTTGTTGAGGCGGGATTAAAGGTCTTAAAGGGTAAGGCAATTATCAATTCTACTACTGCTGATGAGGAAAAGCTTGAAGGGTTAGTTCCTCTTGCGCTGCGTTATAACGCTAAGCTTATTGGCCTGACCATCAGCAAAAAAGGGATTCCGCAGAATAAGGATCAGCGCCTAGAACTAGCGGCAGGCATTGTGGCTTTCGCGCAGGAGAAAGGTTTTCCTATAGAGGATTTATATCTCGACCCGATAGTTATGCCGGTCAATGTGGCTCAGTCACAGATGAGGGATATTCTAGAATCAATCCATGATTTTAAAATAATTTCAGATCCCGCGCCTCAAACAGTGGTGGGCTTAAGCAATGTTTCGCAAGGTACCTGCCAGCGAAGCTTGGTCAACAGAACCTTCCTGATTATGGCAGTCGGATTTGGCCTGGACGCGGCAATTCTTGATCCCTTGGATAAGGAGCTTGTAGATAGCGCGATTACCTCGGATTTGGTATTGAATAAGCATATTTATTGTGATTCCTATCTTGATGCCTACAGAAAGAAGTAATAAGCATTGAGCAAGGAGCTTAAACGAGGTTGGTTTAACAAGAAATAATGGCGGGATAGCTCAGCCCGGTGGAGCAGACGGCTCATACCCGTTAGGTCGCTGGTTCAAATCCAGTTCCCGCCACCACCAAAAAACCAAGAAAGGGGACGGGTTCATTTTTTATAAAAAAATAGAGATAGTTCCAGAAAAAATGAACCCGTCCCCTTTTTCTTCCGCCCTGAGCTGGTATAGGAGGTAATAATGAAGAAATTTCTGGTATTCTTTTGCGCTCTTTTTTGCTTTACCGGCTGTACGGTGCATACGTTTCAGAAGTCAGAAACATTCGGCGGATATACTGTGGCGAGGTTTGGGTATGTAATACCTGAATATACGGTTGATTTAGATAATAAAGCTCCAGAAGACCGTGGTAAAGCCAAAATCCGTTATTTAAGGAGAAAGGCTGCCGTTGAGAATTATTACCTCAAGATGGGGCAGATTGAAGATTATCTGACCAGGTATATAACTCATTTCCCCAAGATTATCTGGAGTGTGTTTGCCAATACCCTTAAGATGCCATTTCATATTATTTCCGAATACCGTTACGAGCATAACGAAGCCTATCGAAAGCGCATTGATCAGCAGGATGCCTTGGCAGAAGCTGAAGAGAATGAGCGAATCAAAAAGCTTAAAGACCAGTTGTATGAATTTCTCAAGATTGATTTAGAGAAAGAAAAGAAGCAGCAGCCCCCTCTTAATGCCCCTTCTTAGTAAGTTTAAGCAATCAGTAAAGCGCTCTCAGTTAATAAACGCAAACGATACGATTGTCATCGGTGTTTCAGGAGGACCGGATTCGGTATGCCTGGTGTATCTTTTAAGGGCGCTGCAAAAAGAATATGGCCTGACGCTCTCTATCGCTCATCTTGATCATATGCTCAGAGGTAAAGACTCTGAAAAAGACGCGCGGTTTGTTTTTGAGTTATCAGAGAAATTGAAGATCCCCGCGTTCTTTAAAAAGGTAGCTATCGCAAAACTCGCGCAAAAAGGCTCGTTTGAAGAGCTGGCGCGAAAAGAACGTTTTGATTTCTTTTTTGAAACAGCAAAGAAAGTCGGAGCCAAAAAGATTGCCTTAGGCCATACGTTAGATGACCAGGCGGAGACCGTGCTGATGCGTATGCTCCGCGGCAGCGGGCTCATGGGGCTGGCGGGTATTCTGCCTCGTAAAAAGATGGGGGATTTTGTTATTATCAGGCCATTACTGGAAATTCAAAGAAGTGAAATTGAAACATTCCTTAGATTAAGGAAGATTACCCCAAGGATAGATATAACGAATCAAAGCGAGGTTTATCTGCGTAACAGGATCCGGCACAAGCTGTTAGGCGAACTAAAAAAATACAATCCTAATATCAAAACAGTTTTAGCTGCTACCGCTGAACATATCGCCTTGGATTATGATTACCTTTTGGCTGCGGGTTCTAAGGCTTTTCAAGCTATTAAAACAATTGAAACCGGAAGCTGTGTTAGACTAGACCTAAAAAAATTCTTTCTCCTGCATCCTGCGCTCCAGAATTTAGCCCTAAGGTTTACGTTTGAACGCTTAAAAGGTGATACCCGCAGGCTTACTGCCAGGCATATTAAAGAGATTAAAGATATGGCATATAACCGACCTATCGGATCAATTGTTGATTTACCCTTCAAAATTTCTCTGCGTTTAGATAAGGCTTGTATCTGCGCGTATTTTCGCAACCGATAAGCTCAGGATAAATATGGCTTGCGTTTATTTGTTTTTAGCTTTATAATTCAATCTCAAGAAAGGATGCCCCTCATGAATGGTAAACAACCAAAAGTAAAGCCTAAAATTAATTCTCCATTAAATGTGAAACGGCCGAATATGGCATGGCTGTTGATTATTCTCGGAGCCATTTATTTTCTTAATTTTGTTAATATCATGCCTATTGAGGAAATAAAATACGGTGATTTTTACCGGCTTTTAAAAGAAAATCCCGCGAGTGGAGCGATTGCGCGAGTTGCCAAAATAGACAGCCGCCTTGAAGGAGAATTAAAGGATAAAAAGAAATTTATAGTCTTAATCCCGGATAATGACAGGGACTTATTAGCGCTTCTTAGGGAAAATGTCTCGCACTTTGAAATTAAAACCCAGCCGCTTTTAATGTCGCTTCTTTTTTCTCTGGGGCCGGTATTATTGTTGATTTTTTTCTGGTGGCTTATGGCAGCAAGAGGCGAGCAGTTGGGCAACCGTATTATGGGTTTTGGCAAGATACGGGCGAAATTATCCGATGAGACAAAGGCTCAAAAGACAACCTTTAATGATGTCGCGGGCGTCGATGAAGCAAAGGAAGAATTACAGGAAGTCATTGAATTTTTGAAAGACCCTAAAAAATTTCAGAAGCTTGGCGGTAAAATTCCTAAGGGGGTATTGCTCGTCGGCCCACCCGGCTGCGGGAAGACGTTAGTGGCAAAGGCGGTTGCCGGTGAAGCTGGGGTGCCGTTTTTCTCTATCAGCGGCTCTGATTTTGTGGAAATGTTTGTGGGTGTCGGCGCTTCAAGAGTAAGGGATTTATTTGAACAGGGGCGTAAAGCCTCGAAGGTTTCGGGTAGAGGCGCTATTATCTTCATTGATGAAATTGACGCGGTGGGGCGCTTGCGTTTCGCGGGAATCGGCGGGGGCCATGATGAACGCGAGCAGACTTTGAATCAGCTCTTGGTTGAGATGGACGGTTTTGCTACTGAAGAGGGGATTATTTTGATTGCCGCTACTAACCGCCCGGATACCTTAGACCCCGCGTTACTAAGGCCGGGAAGGTTTGACCGCCAAATTGTGGTTAACTTCCCGGATATCGCCGGACGCGAGGCAATCCTTAAGGTGCACAGCAGTAAAATAAAATTAGCGCCTAATGTAGATTTGAAAGCTATCGCGCAGCAAACATCGGGATTTTCCGGCGCGGACCTCGCTAATCTCTGTAATGAGGGAGCGCTTCTGGCTGCCCGGCGCAACAAGGAGGCAGTAGAACAGGCAGAGTTGGAATCGGCGATAGAGCGGGTGATGATAGGCCCTGAGAAAAAAAGCAGGGTGATGTCAAAACATGAAAAAGAGGTTACCGCCTATCATGAAGCAGGCCATGCTATTTTATCGTTATTGCTCCCTGAGGCGGATCCGGTAAAAAAGGTTTCCATTATCCCCCGGGGTTTAGCCGGCGGCTATACCTTGACGCCTCCCACAGAGGACCGTCATTATTACACCAAGAAGGAGCTTGTTGCGCGGCTTATCATATCGCTTGGCGGAAGGGCGTCAGAAGAGGTGAATTTAGGCGAGGTGACTACAGGCGCGCAGAATGACCTTGAGTATGTTACCTCTATGGCGCGGCATATGGTGTGTGATTTAGGTATGAGTGAGCGGCTCGGCAATATTACTTTAGGCAGACGGCATGGGCCGTTATTCTTAGGCAGGGATATTGTTGAGGAAAGAAACTATAGTGAAGATACCGCGAAGCTCATTGACACGGAGGTAAAGCATATCGTTGATGAATGCTATTTACAGGCAAAACAATTGCTGCAGAAGAATCTGGATAAACTCAAGCTTTTGACTAAGACATTGCTTGAGAAAGAAGTCCTTGACGGACAAGAGGTCAGGCGCTTGATCGGGCTGGAGGTAAGTTCTCCGCCCCCTGCCTCAAAACCTTCCTAGTGCACTGTGACTAAAATTATTGAGTATAAATCACCAATGCCCTTGCCTCCCATCAGAAAGGCAATAATCAAATTGTTTGGCCATTTGCACATTGGTTATTATTTGGTTATTGGAAATTGATGTTTGGTTGTTTTGCAATAATTAATGTCACGGTCTACTATGTGTTAGTTTTAGATGAATATTAGCATCCTTTCCTGCCGTAATCAAAAAGAAGCGCAAAAGCTGATGCGGGAATTAGGGGTTGATCCTACGGGTATCGAGATTATGGCCCCTAAAACCGTTGTTCATTTAGTCAGGATTCGCAAACTCCCTATCTTTGCCGCACATATCTTAAAGCAGGAAACGCTTTCTTTAGGTGCCGATACCGCGGTTTCCCGCAACGCTATGACGGGAAAAATCAAGCATACCGATTGCATTATTATTGGCACCTTGTTGCATTTTAGAAAGCTATGTGAGAAGCTCAAGCGCCAGCCGTATAAATTAAGCCAGGTGTCGGTTGAACTTCAGCGCGCGCTTGCCTATTACCATTATGATGGTTTTATCTTGGAAGCAGGCAGCTATCGGCTCAATTTGAGTTCTCGTACCCATATTATGGGTATCGTGAATCTTACTCCTGATTCTTTTAGCGGTGATGGGTTGTTTACGTCACCACGTCACCACGTCACCACGTCACCAGATTTAAATTATATAACAGACTACGCCCAGAAGTTAGTGGATGAAGGCGCTGATATTCTTGATGTAGGAGCAGAGTCTTCACGGCCCGGCGCGAAGCCGGTGAGCGTAAAAGAAGAATTACAGCGATTGATTCCTGTTTTAAAAAAAATAAGAAAAAAGGTCAAGATCCCTCTTTCCATCGATACGTATAAATCTGAGGTGGCCAGTCAAGCGTTAGCCAATGGCGCCGACATCATCAATGATATTACCGCATTAAGCGCCGATTCCCTGATGGCAAAAGTAATTAAGCGCCATAAAGCGGCAGTCGTGCTTATGCATATGAAAGGAAAGCCTCGGACTATGCAGGTTGAGCCTGTCTATCACAACGTGATGGAAGAAGTTACCGGTTATTTGCGGAATGCCATAATGGCCTGCCTTAGCGCGGGGATTGATTTTAAAAAAATTGTGATTGACCCCGGGATAGGCTTTGGCAAGACCCTCGACCATACTATCGCTATTCTTAAATCGTTGAGCCAGCTCAAAAGCCTGGGCAGGCCTATTGTCATTGGTACATCGCGAAAGTCATTTATCGGAAAACTGACCGGGGATCCGGTATCGGAAAGGCTTGCGGGAACAATCAGCAGTAATTGTTTTGCAGTCACAAACGGCGCGCACATAGTAAGAGTCCATGATGTTAAGGAAACAAAAAAGGCAATGGCTGTTTTGGATACTCTATTAGAATGCTAACAATCGGCGCTATTACCCTTAATTGGAAAATAACCTTAGAGATTATTATTCTCTGGTTTGTGATCTATCGGATTATGTTGTTTTTTCAGGGAACGCGGGCGCTTCAGGTGCTGCGAGGCATTATTATCCTGGTGTTCGCTTTCTTTATTGTCCAGATACTGCGTTTAGAGACCTTAGACTGGCTGCTCACCCATTTGTTCGGTATTTCCATTATCGGTTTTCTGATTATTTTTCAGCCGGAAATACGGCAAGGGTTAGCCCGCTTAGGACAGCACAATGTTTTCATACCCGTTATTCCTGAAAAAGAGGTTGATGCTATGCTCGGCGAGATTGTTAAGGCTGTGGAGATCTTGAGCAAGCAAAAGGTGGGGGCATTAATTGCCCTGGAGAAGGAGGAAAGCCTTAAAGAGTATGTCGAAACCGGAGTTCCCATCGATAGTAAGGTTAGTGCGGAATTATTGCAGACAATTTTTACTCCTAACAGCCTTTTACACGATGGAGGTATCGTGATACAGCAAGGCAGGGTTGTTGCCGCGGGGTGCCTTTTCCCGCTCACGGGAAAACAGGATTTGAGCCGTGTTTTCGGCACGCGCCATCGCGCGGCTATTGGTTTAGCGGAGCAGACAGACGCGGTCATTGTCACAGTATCAGAAGAAACCGGAGATATTTCTATGTGCCATGGAGGCAGGCTGACGCGGGATATGTCTACTGATGACTTGTTTGAAAATTTTAAAAGTTATTTTAAGCCAAAGAAAAATGATAAATCAGTAAGGATAAACAGGAGAAAAAGTTGAGAATCCGGCTGTTTAAAAATTTCAGTTTAAAGTTTATCGCTTTGATTTTGGCAATTCTTACCTGGTTATATATTAACGGACAAATAACGAAGCTCGTGATTCCGTTTTTGGGGATGTAACGCATGGCAAAATTGGGTGTTAATATCGACCATGTGGCAACGCTGCGCCAGGCGCGCAAGGGAGTATTTCCTGATCCTGTCTCTGCGGCTTCTCTTTGCGAGAAGGCAGGAAGTCATTCTATTGTAGCGCATCTGCGAGAGGACAGAAGACATATTAATGATAGCGATGTGAAGCGCTTGAAAAAGACGGTAAGAACAAGATTTAACCTGGAGATGTCGATTGTTCCCGAGATTGTAGAGATTGCCTGTCGGCTCAAACCTCACCAGGCAACGCTGGTTCCGGAAAAAAGGCAGGAGCTTACTACTGAAGGAGGCTTATGTATCATTACCTATAAGCGCCGGTTAGCCAAGGTTATTGAGCAATTGCGAAAGAGCGGTATAGACGTAAGCTTGTTTATTGATCCGGATAAGAGACAGATAGCTTTAGCGCCTGAAGTCGGGGCAAAGATCATTGAGATTCATACAGGCCGTTACGCGGAGGCAAAAACAAAGCTGCATAGGGAGGCGCGATTAACGGAAATTATTAAGGCAACTGAGTACGCGCAAACCTTGGGTTTAACCGTGAATGCCGGCCATGGCCTGGATTATGATAATGTCAAGCCAATCGCGCGCATAAGCGGTATCGAAGAATTGAATATCGGTTATTCTATCATTTGCCGGAGTATCTTTGTAGGCCTTGAGGCCGCGGTAAGGCAGATGCTTCTTTTAGCCACATGATCGCGGGAATCGGAGTAGATATCATTGAGGTTTCGCGGATTAAAGAGGCTGTTGAGCGCTGGGATAGCGCCTTTTTAAAACGGATATTTACCGATAATGAAGTACAGTATTCACAGAATAAAAAGTTTGCCTATCAACATTTGGCAGCGCGTTTTGCCGCTAAAGAAGCAGTACTTAAGGCAATTGGTGATTCTTCGATTCAGCATATTGAGTGGCATAATATAGAAGTATTAAATGATGAATTCGGGAAGCCTTATATCCGCCTCTCAGGTGAGGCATTAAAGATAAAAGAGGCTAAACAAATCACGGATATTATTATCAGTATGTCGCATACGCATACTTTTGCCGTTGCCAATGTCATCCTCGTCAAAAAGAGCAGTACCTAGTGTTTTTTCTCATAGAAAGCTCGATACCCATAAAGGCGATTACGGCCATATATTTATCTTAGCCGGTTCAAGAGGTTTTACCGGCGCGGCCATCCTTTGCGCCAATAGCGCGATGCGCACAGGCGCGGGGCTGGTGACTTTGGGGATACCTGAGAGCCAGTATAGCATTGTGGCAAAGAGGGTTTCTGTTGAGGTAATGACAAAACCATTGCCTGAAACGAAAGAGAAAACCTTGAGCTTTGCCGCGTATAAGAAAATCTTTGATTTTGCGAAAAAAGCAGATGTCTTGGCGATGGGCCCGGGGTTATCACGGAATCCTTCAACTCAGAGGTTAGTTCGTAAGATTATCTCTACTATAGATAAGCCGATGGTTATAGACGCGGATGGCCTGAATGCGTTAGCTGGCAGTTTAGATATCTCGCGAAGGACGAATGACGAGAGACGGAGGACGACGATACTGACTCCTCATCTTGCGGAATTCAGCCGTCTGATTGGCAAGCCTGTTACTTATATCCAAAAAAACAGGGAAAAGCTTGCAAAAAAAATTGCTTCTGATTATAATATAATCCTTGTTTTAAAGGGGCATAAGACCATTGTCGTTTCGCCTGATAAAAAAGTATATATCAATACAACCGGCAATCCCGGAATGGCAACCGCAGGCTCTGGAGATGTGTTGACAGGGATGATTGCCGCGTTACTTGGACAAGGTTTAAACGGCTTTGAGGCGGCAAGAATAGGGGTATTCCTGCACGGCTTAGCAGGAGATTTAGCCGCAAAGGAAAAAACTCAGGCCGGCATGATTGCTTCTGATATAATAGATAAAATTCCCGCGGCGATAAAAAAGAGTGGTTGAGATGGCTATTACAAAGCAAAAAGGCGATATTGCCGAAGCATATGTAGCCTATTTATTAAAACAAGAAGGGTTTAATGTTCTTGTTCCATGGGGAGAAGATGGCCGGTATGACCTTGTGAGCGAGAAGAATGGAATTTTTAAGCGCATTCAAGTTAAATATATTACACCTAAAAACGGTGTAATAGACATATCTTTTAGGAGCTCAAATAATTATAACATAATACATTATTCACGAAAAGATGTAGACATTATTGCTGCTTATTCTCCTCAATCAAACAAGGTATATTTTATTTCGCTTAATAACGTTGGAAATAAGAGATGTCTCAAGTTACGTTTATCACCAACTAAAAATAAGCAAAAGAAATTTGTGATTATGGCTAGAAAGTATGAATCGAGATTTGACTTGCTTGAAAAATAGACTTTGCTGGCGTAGCTCAGTTGGTAGAGCTCCTCACTTGTAATGAGGGGGTCGCCCGTTCAATTCGGGTCGCCAGCTTTTAAATAATTTTGATAAATTATTCAGTAAAATATGTACATAGATAAATTAAATTGAGATATAGTTAAAGCTCTATGCTGAGACAAAAATTACAATAACCAGGAAATTTCCAAATATAATAATGAATAAGGTGGATGTGAGTAAGAGAAAATTGCTTTACGGTTTAGTGCATATTAGATATAATGACAAGAAATTACTAAATGTAATTAAGAATTGGGTAAAAGAATATAGTTTTTTATGGGCAGGTACCCAAGCGGCCAAAGGGGACAGACTGTGTAAACGCAGCGCCATGCAGTAATGCATGGTGGAAAAGTAGGTGAATTCAGGGAACCCCGCCAGAGTTTTGTGGCGGGCAATCCTGAGCCAAGCCCCGATATGTGCCTATTTCTATCTAGGGATTATCGGGGAAGGTGCAGAGACTAAGCGCCTACCATCCTGCAAAAAGGATGATGAGATAGTCCAAGCCTCGAGGTAACTTGAGGGCACTTGAAATCTGTTGCACCTGTGCTTCAGAGGTTCGAATCCTCTCCTGCCCATTTATTTTAAAAGCAAAAAAGGGGACGGGTTCATTTTTTAAGAAAAAGATACGTGATAAAAAATGAACCCGTCCCCTTTTTTGTTATCTACCGCTTAAATTTGTTTCGGTTAGTTTCTCGTAGATTGGACCTTTTGGGGTAAGGGTGCTTTTAAAGAGGGTTACGGAGGTGACTTCCTGGGCAAGTAAGGGAAATTGAATTTGCTCAACTTCTTTCTGAAAACCTTGCGTATCTTTAATATGCTTGACTCTGCCCAAGGTAAAATGGGTGGAAAAAGCCCTGCTCTCTTTAGGGAATTTTAAGCTTACGAGCGCGTCTTCTACCGTATGTGCCAGGCGCGTTAATTCTTCTTTGCCTTTTTCAACGCCTACCCAGATAACCCTCGGTGATTTCAGGTTTGGAAAGCTTCCGATATCTTTTATCTCAATAGTAAATGGTTTTGCAGCGCAGGCTATTTCTTTAAGTAGTTGGATTATTTTTGGGATTTTTTGCTCTTCTACTTCTCCTAAAAACTTTAAGGTCAAATGCGCATTGTGAGGAGTAACCCATTTTATATCCTCATCTAATTTTTTCAATTCAGCCTGAATCTTAGAAAGAAATTCTTTTATTTTTTCTTCTAATTCGATAGCGATAAAGGTGCGCATTTCGAGTGTATAGTTGATCGTGTATGATTAATTACTTATATCCAAAGTAACCTTTGAATTCAGATGACAAAATAGTTTAGTGATTCTGCTTGTCTTTCGGTTACGGATAGGGTAACGATGCCCATATCGTCAATCGGCCAGGATTACGTTACCGTCGCTGTTATACGATACTGGCTTCCTAACCTTAGCCTTTTGCCGATTTACAGGCTTTTTCAGCAGTAACTAAGTATTGTAAAAGCATAGTAATGGCTTTACTTGTTGACTTTCTTTTTATTTCTAAACGGTTTCCTGAAAAATTGAATTGAGAAGCAAAAGTTTTTTTGTCCGAAGAAATTCCTATAAAGACTGTGCCTATGGGTTTGTCTTTTGTCCCTCCTGCAGGGCCGGCGATACCGGTTATGCTTACGCCGAAAGAAGCGCCTGATAACTTACGGATGCCGAGTGCCATAGCTTTGGCTGTGTGAACTGAAACCGAGCCTTTGGTTTTCATGAGTTGCGCAGGCACCTGAAGAATCTTGCTTTTTGATTCGTTAGCGTAGGTTATGGTTCCTAAGAGGAATACTGTAGAACTGCCAGGGATATTGGTGATGCGGTTAGAAAGCAATCCCCCCGAGCAGGATTCCGCGATACCCAGGGTTAGCTTTTTTTGCTCCAGTAGTTTTACGAGTTTTACTTCAGCCAGCATAGTGCTCCGTTAACATATAAAATTAATTTAAAGATGCGATAGTGCCATTATATCCGAATACAAAAGGCTTGACAATGTGAAATTTCATTGTAGAATATATTTAATCTTCGGGGCAGGGTGCAATTCCCGACCGGCGGTAAAGCCCGCGAGCTCCAGTAGAAATAGGGCATGAACTGGTGTAAGTCCAGTGCCGATAGTTGCGTAGAAGGCGCATGCCAAACTATCAGATTAGTTTGGGCTAGCGCAGAGGCGCACGCCAAACCACCATAGTGGTTTTGGCGAAAGTCTAGATGGGAGAAGATAAAAACGCGCAAAGAACCGAGTATTTGTAGTATACGATTGCTCTGATACGTTACGTTAGAATACAAATACCATAACCCCGAAGTATACCTTTGGGGTTTTTTATTATGAGCGGACAATTTAACGCGATTGAAGAAATAATTTGTGATATAAAAGCCGGCAAGATGGTTATTGTTATTGATGATGAAAGCCGTGAGAATGAAGGCGATTTGCTGATGGCGGCCGCGGCTGCTACGAAGGAAAAGATAAATTTTATGGCTAAGTTTGGCAGGGGGCTTATTTGCGTGCCTATGACTCATGAGCGCCTTGAGGCACTCGGGTTACATCCGATGATTAATTTTCTTCCCCATGAGGCAGCCAAAGGCTATGAGGATAAGTTCCAGACCGCCTGGCGAATTTCCGTTGACGCGCGCAGTGGCGTTACTACCGGTATTTCTGCTTCTGACAGGGCGCATACCATGAAGGTATTGATTGATAAAAAATCCAGGCCGCAGGATTTAGTTCGCCCGGGCCATATTTTTCCCTTGGCTTCAAAAGAAGGAGGGGTGCTGGTAAGGGCAGGACATACTGAGGCCGCGGTGGATTTGGCGCGCCTTGCGGGAATGTATCCTGCGGGTGTCATTTGTGAGATTATGAATGATGACGGCACTATGGCCAGGACTCCGGAGTTGCTGGCGTTCGCTAAAACCCATAAGCTTAAAATTTGTACCATTGCCGCTCTTATTGAGTATAGAAGAAGAAAAGAGCTTTTAATCAAAAGGCTCGAAGAGACAAAATTACCTACGGCTTTTGGTGAATTTACCTTAGTATTATACCAGTCACTTATTGACCAATCACACCATTTGGCTTTAGCGATGGGAGATTTTGAGAAAGATAAGCCGACTCTGGTAAGGGTGCATTCTTCCTGCCTGACAGGAGATATTTTTTCTTCTTTGCGTTGTGATTGCGGCCAGCAGCTTAAGAAAGCTATGCGCTTGATCCAAGATGAAGGCAAAGGAGTAATTATCTATATGAATCAAGAAGGCCGGGGCATAGGCTTAGCCAATAAGGTCCATGCCTACGCTCTGCAAGATAAAGGCATGGATACCGTTGAGGCAAATGAGGCGTTGGGATTCTCGGCGGATTTACGCGATTACGGCATTGGGGCGCAGATTCTGGTTGATTTAGGGATACAGCGGATACGCCTGCTTACCAATAATCCGCGTAAAATTATCGGCTTGGAGGGCTATGGATTGGAAATAACTGAGCGGGTCGGCCTTCAAATGAAACCGACAAAAGTGAATAAAAAATATTTAAGGACCAAGAAGGAAAAACTAGGGCATTTATTGACTGAGGCATAAATTGAAATAGGCATTTGTATACGAAATAGGGAGGGAAATAAAAATGGTAAAGACTATCGAAGGACAATTGATTGCAAAGGGGAAAAGCTTTGGTATTGTAGCCAGCCGGTTTAATGATTTTATTACCAAGCAGCTTATTGACGGATGCGTGGATACGCTTATCCGCCACGGTGTAGATAAGAATGAATTACAGGTTGTTCTTGTCCCTGGGGCATTTGAGCTTCCCCTGGCAGCGCAAAAGTTAGCCAAGTCTAAGCGCTTTGACGCGGTGATTTGTTTGGGCACCGTAATCCGCGGAGCAACGCCACATTTTGATTATATTGCCTCTGAAGTCTCAAAAGGCATCGCGCATGTCTCGTTAGACACGGGTGTCCCCGTTATCTTTGGTGTGATTACCGCGGATACCATTGAGCAGGCGATTGAACGCGCGGGCACGAAAGACGGAAATAAAGGAAAAGACGCAGCGACTACCGCTATAGAGATGGCAAACCTTATCCAGCAAATAAAATAATACGTTAGAGAACGAAAAAAACAGACCCGAGCGAAGCGAGGAGAAATGCGTAAACGTACCAAGGCCAGAGAATACGCCTTACAGTTGCTTTATAAGTATGATATTGAGAAAGTTATGCTCACTGATTTGGAATCCTTCTGGCAAAGCCAGAAGGAGGAAAATCAGGAGGTTAAGGATTTTACGCAGGATATTGTCTTAGGCGCCATACAGCATTTAGCGGAAATAGACAAGAAGATATCCTCTTTTGCCGAGCATTGGGTATTAGGGCGTATGGCCGTAGTTGACAGGAATGTGTTGCGGTTAGGGAGCTTCGAATTGTTGTATGTGAAAGATATCCCCGCTAAGGTTTCTATTAATGAGGCGGTAGACTTAGCCAAAAAGTATTCAGGGGATGAGTCGGGTAAGTTTGTCAATGGTATCCTCGACCGCATCAAAGCCGATTGCGGTAAAACCTAAATGAAATATGCCGACCTGCACCTTCATACCTCGTTTTCTGACGGGACACAGAGCCTTTCAGAACTTATCGCCTTAGCCAAGGAAGCGCACCTGCGATGCATCAGTATTACTGACCATGATTCGGTTGCCGCGTATTTACCAGCGTTGCCTGTTTCAGATATTGAAATCATTCCGGGAATAGAATTGACCGCGGATTATAATAATACGGAAGTGCATATATTGGGGTATTGTATTGATTATTCCCAGCCGTGGTTTCAGGAAAAACTAAATGATATTTGTGATGTCCGTGTATCGCGGATGCGCGAAATGTGTGAGAAGCTGACCGCTTTAGGGATGCCGATAGCTGTTGAAGAAATAGCGAAATTCGCGGGGCATAACTGCGTGGGAAGGCTCCACCTGGCGCGGATGCTATCGCGCAAAGGCTTTGTATCCAGCGTTCAGGAGGCATTTAATAAGTATATCAGAGATGGAGGGCCTGCCTATGTTTCTCATTTCAGGCTTAGCCCGCAAGAGGTGATAGCATTAATTCGTAAGGCACACGGAGTCCCTGTGTTGGCGCATCCGTATTGCCTTCCTTTTCAGGATATGATTTTTGATTTCATTAAAGACGGCCTTATGGGCCTAGAAGTGTTATATCCGGAACATACTCCTGCGCAGATTGCCACCTATCTGAAGATAGCCCAGGATAACAACTTAGTGGTTACCGGCGGCTCTGATTATCACGGAGAACTAAAACCTGATGTTACCATTGGAATGATTGAGGTGAGCAGTGAATTGATTGATGCCCTTAAAGATGCCCGCAAAAGGGTAATGAATGAAAATTAATATGAATTTCCACGAGAGTTTTATGCGTCAGGCGCTTTCTTTGGCGTTAAAGGCCAAAGGCCAAACGTTTCCTAATCCACTCGTTGGCGCGCTGGTAGTCAAGGATGAGAAGATCGTGGGGAAAGGGTATCATAAAAAAGCCGGCTTGCCTCATGCTGAGGTTGAGGCTATTAACGACGCTGGCTATAAGGCAAAAGGCGCCATTCTTTACGTTACCTTAGAGCCTTGCGCTCATTACGGGAGGACTCCTCCTTGCGTTGATAAGATAGTGGATGCAGGGATACAAAAGGCCGTAGTGGCTATGGTTGACCCAAATCCCTTAAATAACGGTAAAGGGATAAAACTACTGCAAGAGCATGGCATAAAAGTTGAAGTTGGTTTTTGCGAAGATGAGGCGCGAAAGATAAATCAGCCATTTATCAAATATATCACTAAGAAAATACCTTATATCACGGTAAAGACAGGGCAGTCTTTGGATGGTAAAATTGCCACAAAAAATGGGGATTCAAAGTGGATTACTTCAGATAAAGCAAGAGTTGTTGCTCATAATTTACGCCGTTTTTACGATGGGATAATGGTGGGGATCAATACGGTAATTCGTGATGACCCTTTTTTGGTATCTGGATATCCCAAGAAGCCGATAACCAGGATTATCGCTGATAGCCGCCTCAGCATGAGCGCTAGAGCTAATCTGTTCCAGAAGCCTGATCCGGTCATCATTGCTACCCTTACGCAAGCCCTGGGCCAGGAAACAGAGAACAGGAATTTGTTAGCGACGAAGGCAAAGATTTTAGAAATTCGAGAGAATAATGGGCAGGTAAACCTCTATGATTTATTTAAGAAATTAGCCCGCTTAGGAATAACCAATATTTTAGTTGAAGGCGGAGGGACTTTAATAGGCTCTTTGTTTGATTACAATTTGGTGGATAAGGTTTTATTTTTTATCGCTCCCAAGATTATCGGCGGCAAGGATTCTATAGGCTCAGTCATGGGTAAGGGAGCCTTGCGGGTAGATAAAGCGGTCAAGTTAAAAGAAGTAAAGCTCTCAAGAATCGGTGAGGATTTTCTGGTGGAAGGAACGGTTAAGGAGTATTGAATTGTAGGGGCAGGCCTTGTGCCTGCCCAAAACAGAGTGTAAATGTTTACCGGAATAATTGAAGAATTAGGACAGGTTAAAAGCGCGCTTCGTAAAGGAAGTTTGCTTATCTTATCTATCCAAACTGATAAAGCCGCGCAAGACACGAAAGTTGGTGATAGTATTGCTGTTAATGGAGTGTGTTTAACAGTCGTAAAAAAAGCCGGCAGTGTTTTGAGTTTTGAACTATTAGAAGAAACCGCGAAACTTACCAATTTAGGCAAGGCTAGTGTTGGTGAAAAAGTAAATGTAGAGCGTTCCTTGAAGGTGGGAGACAGGCTCTGCGGCCATTTTGTTACCGGGCATATAGACTGCCTTGGGCTTATCCGCGCTAAGAGCCATAAAAGCGGCAATCTCTGCTTTGAAATAACTCTTAAATCGGAATTTTTGAAATTTATTGTTCCAAAGGGCTCTGTGGCCATAGACGGAATAAGCCTGACCGTGGTAAACAAGCATTCCAATGCCTTTACAGTGTATGTTATTCCCCATACTCTCCAGAATACCACCTTGAGTTTTAAAGGCCCGTCTTCTGAAGTGAATATTGAAACGGACATCCTGGCTAAGTATAATAATCCCCGCATCGCAAGTTGACATCAGTTATTGCTAATCGACAGGTTTTTTGTTATACTACTTTTTCATGCGGGATATAAGAAAGGTATAAATGAGGTTTTTATTAGTTTTAGGGGGAGGAGCAATAGGCTCTTTATTGAGGTATGGCGTATCTGGGGCTTTTTCCAAGGCCGGCGCTAATTTTCCCCTGGGAACATTGCTGGTTAACCTGAGCGGATCTTTTCTAATCGGCCTGTTTTGGGGGATATCCGAAAAGGCGGTTTTTCATCCTAATTGGAAGGCGTTCATCTTTACCGGGGTTTTGGGAGGTTTTACTACTTTTTCCGCCTATAGCTTGGAAAATTTCCATTTATTGCGCAGCGGAGAAAATTTCTCGGCGGTATTAAATATTGCCCTTAGCAATATCTTAGGAATAGGCTTGGTGTTTCTGGGATTTGGGGTATCCAGATATTTCCTTTAACGGGAAGCCGCCCATCTGTAAGAGTATGGCTTCGCAGCAAGAAGGTCTGCGAAGCTCATGCCATAATTTCTTAGAAGTTGTAGAGCGAAGCAGACCGGGGAGTGGCTCAGCTTGGCTAGAGCGTGTCGTTCGGGACGACAAGGCCGGCGGTTCAAATCCGCCCTCCCCGACTTTCATGAATTCCTATATCTCTACTTTGAAGTTTGAGGTTCGTTAAGCGTTTTGCGAATCTTGTGAAGGAGAATAATCATGAGATGTAATTTAATATGGTTATTTTTATTTGTTATCTTTTTGGTCTTTATGAGAATAGAAAAGCAAGTACACGCCTATATAGGCGAGGACGAAAATGGCAACCCTACTTTCAATTCTGTAAAGGATATTATAGACTATTCTACACAGCAAGTTCCTGACCCCATGAAAACATGGCAAAATCGATATTTTGAATATGAGATTATTCGAGTGATTAAGACTGCTTTTTTAATTGTAGTGGTAGTGGTATTGTTATATGCAATCTTTAAAAGCTTTCTTTAGGCTAATGAAAGATGGAGCAGAGTGGTTAGACCTCAACTTTAGAAGTTGATAGATAGCTTCTAAAACGCCCCTCTCTCTCGATAAGTGAAATATACATTTACAATATACCTGAGGCCTTGAATAAATGAATCACTCTTTCGATTATCGCCCTTGTAGTTATAAGCTTAACCCATTTTGTCGGTGATTGGATTGGTTCAACGCTTGGATAATTTGAAAATGAGGTGCGGGTAACAGTATATAATTGCAATTAACTATGACTAAAAAAGAATTCTTTAGGGAAGTTACTAAGGGAAAAACGGATTTGTTGCAGGAATTTGTGGTTTTGCTTAAGAAAAAAAAGATTCCCTTTTGTATAATAGGTGGTTTAGGAGTAAATGCCTACGCGGAGCCGGTAGTAAGCCTGGACTTGGATGTGGTGGTTGTGGCGCAACAAATTAAAGAATTGCAAGAGATATTCGTTAAGAAATATAAAGTCAAAGAGTATCCTCACAGTGTAAATATATCCAGCCCTTTTTCTGACCTGCGTATTCAAATCCAGACCGATTCTAGATATCAGGATTTTATCAAAAGAGCTAAAAATAAGGATGTCTTAGGCTATGCCCTTCCTGTGGCCGCTATTGAAGATGTATTACAAGGAAAGATTTGGGCTGCGCTGGATGAAAGCCGCAGGCCAAGCAAACGCCAGAAGGATTTGGCGGATATCCTGCGCCTATTGGAAACAAGGAAAGTGTTAGCTAAGCGTATACCGCATTCTCTTAAAAGAAGGCTTTCGTTATAAAATGCAAGAGCCGTTAAATACTATTGAGGTTACCGTTGATAAAAGCCATATCGTGACTATTGGCGAGAGGCTTTATGGCGAGTCTATTGAGCTTATCCGGGAATTGGTGAATAATGCCTATGATGCTGACGCCGCGGAAGTCAAGGTAACGCTACAAGAGGATGTGATAGCGGTGGAAGACGATGGTGTGGGAATGGATATTAGCGGCCTAAAACAGTATTTTAATATCGGCTCTTCCTTTAAGAAAAACAATCCCAAGTCCCCGAGGTTTGGCAGGGAGAGGATTGGCGAGTTTGGCATTGGAAAATTTGCTTCTTTGTCCGCCTGTTCGCATTTTGAGGTTTGGACCAAAAAAGGCGATTTTCAGGCGAAGGTTATCTTTGATAAATCTGAATGGGCAAAGTCTAAAGATAAATGGCATATTCCCCTTGAGGTTGAAGAGGTTGACCATAGGCTTAAAGACGGCACTAAGGTAATTTTGAAAGGCTTGACGAAAAGATTTGATTTCGCGGATGTGGAAAGGCGGCTTATAGAAGCTGTTCCGATAAAGGCTCCTGATTTCGCGGTGTACCTCAATAATCATAAAATAAGCGCCAGGTTTATTCCCGGCCATAAGATTCCTTTTTTGGAAGGGACAGAATATGGCGTAATCTATGGCGAGATAGTTATCAGTTCCTCATTGGAGCAGGATATCTCTGAGGCAGGCATTGAATGTAAGGTGAAACAGGTAACCGTAGCCAGGGATTTTTTCGACTTGGATAAGTTGGTCAAGAATATTGCCCGGATACGGGGTGAGGTAAACGCGGATTTTCTGCCTATCACCAGCGACAGAAGCGGTTTTATCCGCGATACGCCGCAGTATAAGAAATTTTTAGAGGTAATGGAAACGGTGATAAACCGGGCGAAGCCGGTTATTGAAGAGCTTTCTGATCAGAAGGAAAATCGCCGCTCCCGGAAGTCTCTGGGCGAGGTGTTGGATAAGATTAAACACGCCCTTTTACTTAACCCGGACTTTTGCCCTGAAGGGTTGATTCCGATAGGGGAAGGCATTTCCGCGAGCGGACAACCGGGCTATATCCCTTCATCAAGGGCAGAACTCGAGAAAAAGGAAGAAAAGGCGGAAGCTGAAGTAAAGCCTAAGAAGAAACGCAAGAAAGCCCCCTCGGTAAAGAGGTTGACCAATACCGCGGTGATCAAAAAACTAAAAATAGGCCAGCAGGGGGTAAGCTGCGCGATAGATCATTTTACCCCTGAAGGCCCGGAATGTTTTACCGAAGGCACGATTATTTATATAAACCGCGACCATCCATTGTATCAAAAAGAGGCGCAGAGGCGGGACACCTATGAGCTGCACATCGCCCGGCTCATTACTCAGGAAATTTGCCTGATGAAGGACCAGCGTAACCCTCGCCAGGCATTTGAGAGGCAGAGCAAGCTGCTTAAGGACACACTCATCTCAAGGAGCGCATAAATACAAACCGATGTCTGGCACCCTGACGGCAGGCAAAACGCCATTTAGTGCCAGGCATTGAGATGAAATCGATATGAAAACAATCATCCTCCTAAGTATCTCAAACATCTTTATGACGATTGCCTGGTATGGGCATTTGAAATATAAAAATTCTCCGCTTTGGATGGTGATTCTGGTAAGCTGGCTCATTGCCTCTGTGGAATATTGCTTTCAGGTGCCGGCTAACCGCATAGGACATTACCAGTTTTCCGCGGCTCAGTTAAAAACCATTCAAGAAGTAATTACCCTTATTGTCTTCTCTGTTTTTTCTGTCGTGTATCTTAAGGAAGGGCTCAAGTGGAATTATATTGTGGGATTCCTCATGATGATTGGCGCGGTATTTTTTGTCTTTAAGAAGTGATAAGTATGCGTAAGCGCGTAGAAGCCTTTTATTCGGGGAAGGTCCAGGGTGTGGGGTTTCGTTTTACCGCGGAGAGTTTTGCTATTAAGATGGGTATTAACGGATGGGTGAAAAATCTTTCTGACGGTAGGGTTCAGTTGGTTGCTGAGGGTCAAGAGGCTGCGATAAAGGAATTTCTGGAAAAGATTAAACAGGAATTTTCTCGTTATCTCAAGGATAGTGCTATCCAATGGCAGGATGCCTCTGGTGAATTCAACAGCTTTCAAGTAAGGTTTTAGGCCCGATGACTGTCATTCTGATAGGTGATAGCATGGAGGCTATTGACCATCGACCATAGGCTATAGACTATTAAATGCGTTATGCGATTTTCTCCGATATCCACTCTAACCTTGAGGCCTTCTCGGCAGTACTTGACGCGTTAAAACAAGAGTGTATTGAGCGTTACTTTTGTATCGGCGATATCGTAGGCTATGCCACCAACCCTTCTGAGTGTATCCTGATGGTTAAGGACTTAGCCCCTGTCATTGTTGCCGGAAATCATGATTATGGAGCCTGCGGCAAGCTTGATTTGGAATATTTTGTCCCGAGGGCAAAAGAGGCCTTGCAATGGACGCAAGGGATATTAGTTAAAGAGGAGTTTGATTTTCTATGCAGACTGCCGCTTGTGCATAGTGAAGAGAATTTTGTTTTGGCGCACGGGACCTTAGATGCCCCTCAAGAATTTTATTACCTCAATCACTTTGAAGAAGCAGATAGGAGTTTTGCCGTTTTAGAAAAACAGGTTTGTTTTGTGGGCCATACCCATAGGCCGGGGGTATTCGTAGAAAGAGACGGCGAAATATTTCATAAAGCCTTAGGGGTTTTAGAGCTAGAAGCGCATAAAAGATATATTGTGAATGTAGGCAGTGTCGGACAACCCCGGGATGGCGATCCGCGGGCGTGTTTTGTGGTATATGACGCTGACGCGAAAACAATAGAAGTAAAAAGGGTAGAATATAACTTCAGCCTTACCCAGAAGAAAATCCTTAAAAGCGGCCTGCCTGAATCCTTGGCTCTGCGCCTTGCCCAGGGTAAATAAGATGAATGTAAGCGAAGCAAGAAAGGAAATTGAAAAATTACGCAGAGCGATCCGCCATCATGATTTGCACTATTACATTTTAGCCCAACCAGAGATTTCTGATAAAGAATATGATACCTTAATGCGTAGGCTTAGGGAGTTTGAAACTAAGTTCCCCGAGCTGATTACTGTAGATTCGCCGACTCAACGAGTAAGCGGCGGCATCCAGGAAGGTTTTAAAACCATAAAGCACCGCCAGAAGATGTTTTCTTTGGATAATACCTATTCCCGCGAAGAATTAAAAGACTGGGCAGAGAGGGTAGAAAAAGGGTTAGGCCATAGGCCGGCAGGATACGTGGCGGAATTAAAGATTGACGGGGTAAGCGCCAATGTGAGCTATGAAAACGGCATATTGGTTTCGGGGGCAACCCGCGGAGACGGGCAGACAGGTGAGGATGTAACGATAAATATCAGGACCATACGCGCGATACCTTTACGTTTAGAAACTATCCATCCGCCTGAGCGTATTGAGATACGGGGTGAGGTATATTTGGAGTTAAAGGATTTTCTGGCAATTAATAAAGAGCGGGAAGAAGCGGAGGACGAGGTATTCGTCAATCCGCGTAATGCCGCAAGCGGTTCCCTAAAATTATTGGATTCAAAGCTGGTTGCCAGGCGCCACCTCAACTTTTTCGCCCATTCCCTGGGTGAGGTAAGCCAAAACGTATTTCTTAGCCAATGGGAGTTTCTACAGGGGCTTAAACGCTACGGTATGCGCGTGAATCCCGAAAGCAAGCCCTGCAAAGATTTAGATGAGGTTATTGCCTTTTGCGGCCTGTGGCAGGAAAAAAGAAAGAAACTTGGCTATGAAATTGACGGGGTGGTAGTGAAGGTGGATTCTCTGGAAGAACAGAGAAAACTGGGCGCTACCTTAAAAAGCCCCCGCTGGGCAGTTGCCTATAAATTCCCGGCGCATCAAGCGACTACGCGGTTAAAAGAGATTATCGTTTCCGTAGGCAGGACCGGCGTGGTAACGCCGGTTGCGGATTTAGAGCCGGTTGAATGCGGCGGTGTCACTATTAGCCGGGCAACATTGCATAATTTTGATGAAGTGGAGCGCTTAGGGATAAAAATTGGCGACAGGGTTGTGTTGGAGAGGGCAGGTGAGGTAATCCCTAAAATTATCAAAGTAGTTGAGTCTGTGCGTTCGGGAAGAGAAAAGGCATTTAAAATCCCCAAAACCTGTTCCGTATGCGCCGGCCCGATTATGAAGGAAAAAGAGGAAGAGGTAGCCTATCGCTGCATTAATCCTTCGTGCCCTGCGCAGCTTGAGAAAGGGCTTATCCATTTTGCCGGCCGCTCGTGTATGGATATTGAAGGTATGGGTGAGTCAGTAGTCAGGCAGCTTATAGAAAGAGGCTTAGTGAAAGATTTCGCGGACATATACTACCTTGGCAAAGGGCAGCTTCTCACGTTAGAACTGTTTAAGGAAAAAAAAGCGGAAAATCTTCTTACCGCGGTAGAAAAGAGTAAACGCCAGCCTTTGGCACGGCTTGTATACGCGTTGGGTATTCGCCATGTGGGGGAAAAGGCAGCGTATATTTTAGCCAAGAGATTTAAAACTATCGAGAACCTTATGGCCGCGCGTAAGGAAGATTTGGACTCTATTTATGAAGTAGGCCCGGCGATTTCAGAGTCTATAATTAGTTTTTTCAAGCAGGAAGCTACGCGAAAGCTGATTAAGAAATTAGAAGCCGCTCAAGTGAATACAAAAGAAGAGGAAGCAGCGGTAAAAAAGACATTGCTTGCGGATAAATTCGTTGTCTTTACCGGTGAGCTTGAAGCCTTCAGCCGGCCTGAGGCTGAAAAATTAGTGCGCCAGGCAGGGGGGAACCCTTCATCCGGTGTAAGCAAAAATACAGGTTATGTAGTGGCAGGCAGGAATCCCGGCACAAAATATGATAAAGCCAAGAAGCTTGGGGTAAAAATAATTACTGAAGAAGAGTTTTCCCGCCTGCTTTCAGCTTTATAAGGAAGGCGGGATCCCGCGCTATTTTAAATGTAAGGCGGGAAAGGAGATGATACAATGAGTCGCAGGTCACAGGTCACAGGTCACAGGTCACAGGTTACCAGAATAATTTTACTTTCTACTCTCTGCTTACTCCTTACTACTTTAACCGGCTGCGAGGCTTTTGTGCGTAAGTTTACCCGAAAGCCAAAAGAGATTAAAAGGGAAGAGCCTATCATTGAGCCTCAGGTTTATCCAGAAACGAGTGTTTCCAAAGAACAGCTTTACATGGATTATTATCTTTTTTGGCAGACATGGTCAGACGAAGCATTGCTTCATCTCAATGAAAATGATAACGCCAAAAAACAGAAGGAATGCGCTTATGAAGCCTTGGATAATCTCCTGAAAATGCAGTCGCTCTTATCTGAGCAAAAGGCAAAGGCCATGGAGCCGCTTGTTGCTGAATTTAAGACAGTCAAGGAGATTGTCTTCGCGGGCCGCCTGAACGGCCCTGATTATGAATATCTCAGGCTCAAGGTTGAGAGAATTAAATCAAGGCTCAGCCGTAATTTTTCCTTTCTAAAGATTAGAAAGGATTTATTGTGATGCGTGTTGATACTCTTTGCGTAGGCGAAATTCAGGAGAATTGCTATATCGTTTCAAGTGACGCCACACATAATGCTATCTTGATAGATCCCGGCGATGATTGCCCCAAGATAAAGGCATTTCTCCAAAAGAAGAAGCTCACCGCTAAAATAATCGCGCATACCCATGGCCATATTGACCATATTCAGGCCGATAATGAATTTAATCTTCCTGTGTATGTTCACGCGTTAGACGTTGAACTTTTAAAAAATCCCGATAAAAATCTTTCCAGTTTTTTAAGCCATCCTTTTAAGGTTGATGGCCAGATAAAGCCCGTTCAGGATTCTGATACAATAATCCTTGATGAGATAATCTTGAAGGTTCTTTTTACTCCGGGGCATACCCCGGGAGGAATATGTTTTGCCTGCGATGCCATTGTCTTTACCGGCGATACCTTGTTTGCCGGAAGCGTGGGAAGGACTGATTTTCCCGGAGCTTCCCATGAACAGCTCATAAAATCCATCCGTGAGAAATTATTGGTTTTGCCCGATGCGACAATTATTTATCCCGGGCACGGCCCTCACTCTACGATAGGGAAAGAACGAAAGGCCAATCCCTTTTTAACGCATTCTGAAGGCGGCAGTTGCGGCGTGAGCCGGTGATTACTATGCAGCAGTCTATTGATAGTTTCCTGAATTATTTATCGGTTGAAAGGGCGCTGAGCAAGAATACCATTGTTTCGTATCGTCGTGATCTTCAGAAATATTCCACATACCTTGATAGCGCGAAGATTGCCATATTATCCTCAAGCTCAAGAAAGAATATCAGCGATTTTATGTTTTCGCTTAAGGATAAAGGCCTTTCTCCCACATCAATTGCCAGGAATTTAGTTGCCATCAAGGTTTTTTACCGCTTTTTAGTGCGAGAACGCATTCTCGCGGCCGATCCCTCAAGCCTTCTTGAGTCTCCTAAATTATGGAAGAGGATACCCGATGCCTTGACCTTGCCAGAGGTAGAGTTATTATTAAAGGCCGTTGATACTTCTTCTGTCAAAGGCCTAAGGGATAAAGCTATTGTAGAGCTTATGTACGCGACAGGGGTACGTGTTTCTGAAGCCGTAACCCTTAAGGTTACCGACGTCAATCTCGATGTAGGTTTTTTACGCTGTATCGGCAAAGGCTCAAAAGAAAGGATTATCCCTTTGGGGAAAGAGGCTGTGCATGCCATTAAGCTCTATTTAGAGAAATCCCGCCCGAAGTTGGTGAAGCAGCCGTCAGACCAAATTTTATTTTTAAGCCGTTTAGGAAAACGTATCTCTCGTCAGTCTTTTTGGAAATTGATTAAACATTACGCGGGTAAGGCAAAAATAAAAAAGGATATCAGGCCTCATACGCTTCGCCATTCTTTCGCGACCCATCTTCTGGAGGGGGGGGCGGATTTACGCAGCGTCCAGGAGATGCTTGGCCATGCGGATATTTCTACGACACAGATTTACACGCATATTGACAAAAACAGGCTTAAGACAATACATAAAACGTTTCATCCCCGGCCTTAAAAAGTGTGTAAGTGTGTAAGTGTAAAGTGTATAAGGGATACTAGTGCGCTGTGACATTAGATTCTGACATTGCGCTATCATGTTTGAATATAGGGCGGAGGTCCTGTCAAGGTTATGTTTTCGCGGGGACGTTCGGCCTGCTCCTGCGGCAGACCTCACTCGGCGTAAATTTCCGCGCTCCGCCTGCGGCGGAGTCCAAGCCGCGAAAATTTCCGTACGCCCCGCTCAAACACAACCTTGCCACCCCCGCTGGCAAGTGAAGTGTTGCAGATAGCAAAAATTTATGTCACGAAGCACTAGTGCACTGTAAACTTAGTTCTTAATGATTATCAGTGCACTAAAGTGGGAGTGGGGGAGACCGTCATCCACGCTTTGGGGGGTGCTCAGTCCCGCCGCTGGCGGGTCATAGCGCCAGCCTTGCCGAGCAAGGCGAGGCAGGGAAGTGCGGAGTCAAATTTCGCTTACTCATAAGAATTGATTTGACGGAGCACTAGAAAATAATGGATAATGTAACCAAAAAATTAAATACACAGCCTCAAGAGGTTTTGGAGCGCCTCAGGTTTATTGGCAACCTGGCGAAGGAGTTGGGGTATCCGGCGTACGTGGTGGGAGGCTTTGTCCGGGATTTACTCCTTGGGGTTGAGGATTATGATTTGGATATTGTAGTTGAAGGCGATGGAATCCTGTTTGCTAGGGAGCTTAGCAAAAAGATGGGAGTAGATTTTGTTACGCACAAGCGTTTTGGAACCGCGACCCTGATTACTCATGACAAAGTAAAAATAGACATTGCCAGCGCTCGTAAAGAATTTTATGAATGCCCGGGGAGCCTGCCCAAGGTAAGCCCGGGGACTATACACGATGATGTCGCGCGCCGGGATTTTACCATTAATGCCATGGCCGTTGATATTTCAGAAAATAGCTTCGGAAAACTCGTCGATTATTTCGGCGGCAGGCAGGATTTGCAAAAGAAGGTGATTAAGGTTTTACACGCGGCAAGCTTTATTGACGACCCTACGCGAATGCTGCGCGCCATCCGCTTTGAACAGCGTTTCGGTTTTTCCATGGAAAAACAAACGCGGGGGCTTTTCCGTGAGGCAGCCTCGCGCGCGATGCTTGAAAAGGTGCATAAGCACCGCCTTCGCGACGAGCTTATCCTTATTTTAAAGGAGCATACTGTCGTAGGCTGCCTGCGAAGAATCAACCAACTTTACGGGTTTGAATTTATCCATCCACAGCTTAAAGTCTCATCCAAGAGCTATCCTTTGTTTAAAAAAATCAGAGAGCTTTATGAGTGTTTTATCAAAGAGTTTCCCCATAGGCATAAAGTAGAGCCGTGGGTTCTTTATTTAATCATTCTTTTGAAAGACTTAGAGCCGCATACCCTGCAGAGGGTGCTCTCCGAGTTTGCTTTTAGGAAACATGAAACCAATGCCGCTGTGCTGTTTAAAAAGGAATCGCAAAGGATCTTGGCGAGGCTCAAGAAAGCAAAGAGTGCCAGCGAAATTTACAGGGTATTGGGAGTAGTCCCCGATGAAGTAATTTTACTTGTGTACCTCAAGGCGCGCCAACAGAAAATAAGAAACAAGATTACGGATTTTTTGTTTTTTCATAAGGGAATACAGATACATCTTAATGGCGAGGAACTCAAGGCCTTGGGCATGGCGCCCGGCCCGCGGTTTAAGGAAATCCTGAGAGAGCTTTTTTACGCGAAACTGGATGGAAAGTTTAGGACAAAAGAAGAAGAAATCAATTATGTAAAGCATAAAGCCTTAAAGTGGCAGCATCAAAAACAGGAGTGTAGAGATGAGCAGGATTGAAAAAGTAGCGCAAGAGATAAAAAGAGAAGTTGGCAGTATCCTTCAGACAGAATTAAGCGATCCCCGCCTGGGGTTTGTTACCGTCATGAGAGTTGAAGTAACCAGGGATTTACAGCTTGCCAAGATTTATATTAGTATCATGGGCACTGACTTGCAGAAGCGGAAGGCTCAGGACGCGCTTGAGTCTGCCAAAGGGTTGATACGCCATCTTATCGGGCAAAAGCTAAAACTGCGCCTTACTCCCGAGATAATCTTTAAGCTGGATAATTCGGTTGAGTATAGCATTGATATCGCCTCAAAGATAGAAAGGATTAAAGATGAGCTTAAACAAAGTAGCCGAGGCAATTCGAAGAAATAAGGTTTTTTTAATAACCACGCATATAAATCCTGAGGCAGATGGCTTAGGCGCTGAGTTGGCATTTTTGTCGATGCTAAGAAAGCTTGGGAAGGAAGGTTTTATTGTCAATGAGAGTAAGGTCCCCCCTGAATGCGTATTCTTGCCTGGAAGTAACACGGTACAGGCTGTATCCAAGAAAATAAGAGATTTTGATTGCGCGGTATTTCTTGATTGCGCTGAGATTTCGCGCGTGGGCAAGGTGCAGCAAGTAATGAAAGCCAAGTGCCAAAGCCTTAATATCGACCACCATATTTCGAATACAAAGTTTGCGAAAGTGAATTGGGTTGATGTCAAAGCATGTTGCACCTGCGAAATGGTCTATGAGCTTTGCCGAAAGCTTAAGGTGGCTTTGGATAGCGATATGGCGCTCTCGTTATATGCGGGTATTGTTGTTGATACCGGAAATTTCCGTTATAGTAACGCGAGCGCGTCGTGCCACCGTATTGCTGCTAAGTTGCTGGCTGTAAACATTAATCCGGCAACAGTCTACAATAAGCTTTTTGAAAATAATCCGTTTGAAGATATTAAATTATTAGGCAGTATAGTGTCTTCGATCGAAAAAGACCCGTCGGGGAAAATCGTCTGGGCCACTATTTCCAGGAAAATTCTTAACCATATTTATCCGGAGATAGATTTGGCGGAAGTAGCCTTAAGCCTCTTGCGCTCGATTAAAGGCATTGAACTGGCAATGGTATTTAAAGAGGTAAGGGGGAAAAAGGATCAGATACGTATTAACTTCCGTTCGCAGAATAATTTTGATTGCAATTATTTGGCTTCGCGCTTTGGCGGCGGCGGCCATAGAAACGCCAGCGGCGCTACGCTTGAGGGTGATTTTGAGGCAGTCAAAGGCAGTATTATTAAGCGCGCGAAAGAGTTAATGAGGCGCTATGCATAAGGCCGGTTTACTTTTAATCGATAAGCCTCAAGGGTTGACTTCACACGATGTCGTTGACATTGTACGCAAGAAGTTAGCCATTCGTAAGGTTGGCCATGCCGGGACATTGGACCCTCTGGCGACAGGGCTGCTTATTATTTTGGTAGGGGCTGCTACCAAAGAATGCAGCCGTTTTACCAGCTTTGATAAAGAGTATATCGCGACGCTTACTCTGGGTTTTGCAACCGATACGGGCGATTCCCAGGGGAAAGTCATCGCGCAGGCATCCTATGAGGGATTGCGTGAGCCTGCTGTTGTATCGGTTTTCAAATCCCTTGAAGGAGAGAGTGAGCAAATCCCTCCCATGGTTTCGGCCATTAAGCATAAGGGAAAACCTTTATACAAACTGGCGCGTAAAGGCATTACTGTCGAAAGAAAAAAAAGAATAATTTTTCTCTCCTGGTTGAGGCTGCTAAGGTTTTCTTTACCGGAAATAGAGTTTGAGGTGAAATGTTCCAAAGGCACGTATATCCGAAGTTTAGGTGAAGACATTGCCAGCCGCCTTAATTCCGCCGGCCATATTTCACGTATACGCCGGGTTGCCATCGGCCCGTATATGATAAGCCAGGCAAAAACTGTGGATAGTTTCAATGAAGACGACATTCGGGCTTTCTAACCTTAGCCGGGAATTACATAATACGGTAGTCGTTATCGGGGTATTCGACGGGCTGCATAGGGGCCATCGGTATTTGATTAACAAGGCGGCCGCGGCCGCGAAAAAGCTTCATGCGAGCGCTGTGTGTATTACCTTTGATCCTCATCCAAAAGGCGAGCCCTACCTTATTTCACTGAAGCACCGGCTTAGGCTTATTGAAGCCATGGGTATTGATTACTGTGTAGTGATTACGTTTAATACAAGGTTCGCGGCAATGCCCGCGGAATCATTTGTCAAAGATATTCTCGTTAAGCGGTTTCATCCACAGGCTGTCTTTGTCGGCAGCCAATTTCGATTTGGCTATAGAGCCCAGGGTGATGCCGCTCTTTTAGCTTCACTGGGAGAGGATTATGGGTTTAAGGGTGTTGGGATTAAGGAGCTGCACATTTCAGGACAAAAAGCAAGTTCCCGGCATATCCGGGATTTGATTAGAACTGGCAAGCTCTCTCAGGCAAAGAAACTGCTTGGCCGCGATGTCTCGGTATTAGGTACCGTCATTCGGGGTAAACAGCGGGGAAGAATACTCGGTTATCCTACCGCCAATATTAATCCCCATCATGAAGTCCTGCCGCAGGAAGGAGTGTATGCTGTAAAAGTTATGTATAAGTGTAAAGTTTATAAAGGTGTCTGTAATATAGGTTATAGGCCGACCTTTGGAAGCAGTGACGAGAACAAAACTGTGGAAGTGCATATGTGTGCTTTCTCGAAAGAAATTTATGGTGAAGATATAGAGATTAACTTTATCCGCAAAATCCGCGACGAAAAAAAATTCTCCTCAAGCGAAGCCCTGCGTTTACAAATTAAGAAAGACCAGCAAAAAGCCCTGCAGTATCTCTCAAGCTAAGAAATAATTTTTCTGATTCCGAAATACATGTTACCCACGCACGTGGGGATGAACCGTTATATTGAGATGGGAACGGCCAGGACTAATGGTGCGCTCTGCCTCGTCGCGCCCCGCGCGGGCACGTGGATTGAAACAAGAAATGCTAAAATAAGAATTGTGCCCTTGCCTAAGACTTGCCTAAGAAATGAATAAATCTTACCTCCCCCATTAACGATTCCCTTTTGAAGATTTCCTCACTTTTTTATTTCCTACTACGCTTCTAGCCTCATCGCTACAATTGCCACTACCCATAGTAGTTATTAAATTTATCGCATTTTTACCTTGACAATACCATAATTTTGAGTATACTTTCCCATAGAGTGGTTTGAAGTGGAGGAAAGTGGAATAAAATGTTTTATGGTGAATATCAGCATAGCATAGACCGCAAGGGAAGGCTTATTATGCCATCAAAATTCAGAGAAGCCGCGAAAGCCCATTTTATAGAGAAATTTTTTATTACGCGCGGGCTTGATAAATGCCTTTTTATGTTTAGCGAAGAGGAGTGGAGAAGCCAGGAGAGTAAGTTGAAAAATATCTCTTTTACTAAGCAGCAGGCGCGGACTTTTAACCGCTTGTATTTTTCCGGAGCAATTGAAGTAATCCCTGACCGCCAGGGAAGAATTATCATTCAGCAGTATTTAAAGGATTATGCCGATATAAAAAAAGATGTGGTGGTCGTAGGGGTTTCAAATCGCATTGAAATTTGGGCAAAGACGATATGGCAGGAATTTTATCAGAACTCAAGCGCGACCTTTGAGGAAATCGCGCAGAATCTTCTGGATGAATCCGTTTCAGGAAAGGCTGTTGAATAAGGTTTTATAAGAAAAAAGAATGATTCCCATTGAAGAGAGGACAGGCACAATGATAGGAGAAATTGAAGTGGCAGCGATTGAGCATAAGCCGGTTATGTCCAAAGAAGTGGTAGAGGCTTTGCATTTACGAGCCGGATTAACCATCGTTGACGCGACCATAGGCACAGGCGCGCACGCCCAGAAAATTCTGAAAGAAATAGCTCCTGATGGAAGGTTGATCGGTATTGACCGTGATGAAGATTCTTTAGCCCTGACGAAAGAGCGTCTCAAGGACTTTCACGATAGGGTAAGCCTCGTGCATGCTGATTTTCGTAACATTGATAAGGTGCTGGCAGAACTCAGGATAAAAAAGATTGACGGTATTCTTTTTGATTTAGGGATATCAAGCTATCAGTTGGATTCACAAGAACGGGGCTTTAGCTTTCGCTATGACGCGCCGCTTGATATGCGCATGGATAGGACCAGCCAAATCCTGGCATATGACCTTGTCAATAATTTAACGGAAAAAGAAATTTCCGATATCCTTTGGGCATTTGGAGAGGAGCGTTGGCATAGCAGGATAGCAAGACATTTAATCAGGCAGAGAAATCAAAGCCCTCTATCAACCACAGGCCAATTGAAAGATGCCGTTCTTAGGGCAATGCCTCATGGTGTTACGCGCCGTCAGAGGATACATCCCGCGACGCGGACCTTTCAGGCGCTGCGAATCGCGGTCAATAGGGAATTAGAGGCGTTGGAAGAATCATTGGCAAAGCTTCCAGAACTTTTACGCAAAGGCGCGTATGTGTGTGTGATTTCTTTCCATTCCCTGGAAGACAGGATCGTAAAACATAATTTCCGGGAAAACGCGGCAAACCAACTCTATACGATAGTTACGAAAAAACCACTTGAACCAACGGAGCAGGAGATAGCTGATAACCCCCGCTCCCGCAGCGCAAAAATGAGGATATCCTGCAAAATATGAAACTTAAACATTTTAGTATCGGTTTGTGCTTTGGGATTTTTCTATGCCTAGGCTATACCTGGCAGCAGGTTGAAATTATTAAACTTGCCTATCAGGGAAGCCGCGCGAGCACTATCTACAAAGAAGTGCTTGATAGGAACCATTATTTACGCTATAATCTTTCTATCTTAAAATCATCATCGTATCTAGGCAATAAGCTCTTTAATGAAGGAACTTCTTTTGAAGTGCCGAAAGAATCGCGCATATTATCGTTAGGAGCGCCAAAAGAAGAGAGTGGCGGCACTGCTTACGCGCGTCGAGGGCCCTCAGAGATACGTGAGAGCGCGACTAATAATAATGTCTTCTTAAGTTTTTCAAGAATACAGGATGTCTGGCCTGTGTCGTTTCTCAAAACAATGGTAAATAATCAGGCCCAAGCCCAGGACATCACCCATAAATAAAGGCTTTAACTTATTATCTCCACCTTTCGTTTTTAGAAAGAGATGGAGTCAGTATAGAGACCTTCAGTGCACATTAGCATCAGCCATCGTCGTTTACGCGCGACGATTCTATTTTTCTTCCTTCTCTTCACGTTATGCCTTAGCCGCCTCGCCTATATCCAATTTTTTAAATCACGCTACCTTTCCGCGATTGCCAATCAGCAGCATAATCTTCTTATAGAATTAGAGCCTCTGCGGGGGGCATTCTATGACCGTAATCTCAAACCCCAGGCTTTTAATCTGCCCTGCGATTCACTCTATGCCTCCGCGCGGAACATCAAAGACAAAGAAACAACGATAAAAAAAATAAAAGAAATTGTAGGGCTTGATTACGCCTATTTGAAAAGCCGGCTCTATCGTGATAAAGCCTTTGTATGGATTGCGCGTAAATTGCCTTTTGATCAGGTTGAGAAAATCAAAAAGCTTAAACTTGACGGAATTGGGTTTGTTAGAGAAAGCAGGCGTTGTTATCCAAATAAAAGTCTTGCTGTCCATGAAATCGGTTTTGTAGGGATAGATAATACCGGCTTGGAAGGATTAGAGATGTTTTATGATTCGTATCTCAAAGGTACAAGCGGGTGGGCTCAAGTTTTACGGGATGCCCGGCAGAATCAGCTTCTTTGGAAGGATATGCTGATGCCAAAAAACGGCCAGGAAATAGTGCTGACGATTGATGAGTTTATCCAATTTGTCACGGAAAGAGAATTGGATATAGCGTATAGGAAATTCCGCGCAAAAGGCGCGTCGGTAATCGTTATGGATCCTAAAACCGGCGAAATCCTCGCTATGGCCAACCGCCCGACGTATGACCCCAATAGCCCCCAGAACGCGAATCTTGACGCGCGCAGAAACAGGGCTGTCGCCGATATGTTTGAGCCGGGTTCTGTTTTTAAAATAGTGACTGCTTCAGCAGCCTTAGAGGAAGGTACATTCAAAGAGTCAGACCGTTTCTTTTGCGAAAACGGTTCCTATAAAGTGGCAAACCATATCCTCCATGACCATCAGCCTCATGGCTGGCTTACCTTTAGCCATGTCATCGCGGAATCAAGCAATATCGGCACTACCAAAATTGCCCAAGGTTTGGGGGCGGATATCATTTATAAATACGCGGCTGCCTTTGGTTTTGGAAAAAGTACGGGGATATACATGCCGGGTGAAATCTCCGGTGTGTTAAAGGCCCCAAAAACATGGTCGAAGACTTCTATCGGCGCCGTACCTATAGGACATGAGGTTGGGGTTACCGCTTTGCAGCTTGCCTGCGCCATATCGGTTATCGCAAACGGAGGAGTATTGATGAAGCCGTTTATCGTTAAGTCGATTCGATACGATAGCGGTGAAGTCATTGATGAATATAAGCCGCAGGAAGTGCGCAGGGTGATTTCTCCTGCTACCGCGCGGCGCATGAAAGATATCTTGGTGCTTGCTACCGAGGAAGGCACGGGGAAATTAGCCAGGGTTTCTGATTTTAAGGTAGCGGGCAAGACAGGCACTGCCCAGAAAATAGAGCCAAATGGAACATATTCGCATAGTAAGTATATTGCCTCTTTTATCGGTTTTGCCCCTGCGGATGATCCTTTGATTGCGGTTGTCGTGACTTTAGATGAGCCTCGTCCTTATTATTTTGGAGGAGTGGTGGCCGCGCCGGTATTTAAGCGTATCAGCCAGGATGTAGTTAATTATTTGAAATTGCAAAGAGATGGCCATGAAACTTTCTCAATTACTGAAAAGAATAGACAATAAGCGATTCAGTTCTTGTGGCTTCGATAGGGATATTGTTTCCATTTGCAGTGATTCAAAAGCGGTAAGGCCGGGAGCCTTGTTTGTGGCTATTGATGGGGCAAAAGCAAAAGGAAGTGAATTCGTCGCGGAGGCAGTAATAAAAGGCGCGGTATGCATTATCGCGCCGCTCCATACACCCTCTCCTGTTTCAGCAGAAATGCCGTTTATCACCTTTCCCGATACTCGGTATGCCTTAGCGGTAGCGGCCGATGAATTTTTCGGCCATCCTTCAGGCAGGATTAAGGTTGTGGGGGTTACCGGCACTAACGGAAAGACTACCATAACGTATCTTATCAGGAGCATTCTGAGGGAAGCCCATTTCTCTGCCGGTATACTGGGGACTATAGGCTCTATTGTTAAGGATACGCTGATTCCCGCGCTTAACACTACCCCGGGCGCCATAGAGGTGCAGTCGCTTTTACAACAGATGATTGACGCGGGCTGCCACTATTGCGTTATGGAGGTTTCTTCCCATGGCTTGGATCAAAAAAGGGTTGAAGCCATTGATTTTACGGCGGGTATATTTACGAACCTGACCCAGGATCATTTGGATTACCATATTCATTTGGAAAATTACTTTTTGGCAAAAGCAAAACTATTTACCGCGCTCTCAAAAGACGCGTACGCACTGCTGAATTTAGATTGCCCGTATGGCAGGAGGCTTGTGGGTATGACACAGGCGCCTGTTGTGAGCTTTGCCATAGATTCCGACGCGGATCTCAGGGCTACCGATATAAAACTGAGCTTAGACGGTAGTGAGTTTCGCCTGCGCAGCAAGGAACACGAAGTAACCTTGAGCACCAGGCTTATCGGCAGGCACAATATTTCCAATATCTTAGCAAGCGTTGCCTTTAGCTTAACGCAAGGCATCGGCTTAGAAGATATCGCAAAGGCCGTGACAGCCTTTAGCGGCGTAAAAGGAAGATTAGAAAAGGTGTGTTCTGCCGACAGAAATATTTTTGTTGATTATGCCCATACCCCTGATGCCTTGGAAAATGTTTTGCGGATTTTACGGCAATTGTCAGGCGGTAAGCTTATTGTTGTCTTTGGCTGCGGAGGGGATCGTGACCGCTTGAAAAGGCCGCTTATGGGAAGCGCCGCCGAAAGGTACGCGGATACTATTATTATTACCTCCGATAATCCGCGAAGCGAAGAGCCCAAAGATATAGCCGAAGCCATAGCTTCAGGAATCGCAACTAAGAGGTATACAATAATTCTAGACCGCAGAGAGGCTATCTACGAAGCTCTTAGGAAAGCCGGTAGTAACGATACGATTTTAATTGCCGGCAAAGGCCATGAAAATTACCAAATATTTAAGGACAAAAAAGTCGCATTTGATGATATAATAGTAGCGCAAGAATGCCTGCGGGCCTTAGGCAGCCATGGTTCGACATAGAATACCAGGAGAAAAAATGCCAGCTCACTTTTTTACTGCCGGTGAAGTAATAGAGGCAACAGGTGGAGCCTTAATCATCGGTGAGCCCGATGAACTCTTTACGGGAATTTCCATAGATTCCCGCACCCTTAAGAAGGGCGACATTTTCATCTGTATTAAGGGAGAGCGTTTTGACGGCCATGACTTTATTCCCGAAGCAATCGCGAAAGGCGCCTCATGTATTATTTTTTCTCGCTACAATGTTATTCTCCTTGGCAGCACAATCCCTCATAGCCTTATCGCGGTAGGCAACACCCTAGGAGCGTTAAGTGATTTGGCGTATTATCATCGTAAGCGTTTTGCCATTCCGGTTATCGGTATTACCGGTTCTAATGGGAAAACCACAACAAAGGAAATGATTTCCCGGCTTTTAAGCTCAAAATACAAGGTCTTAAAGAATGAAGGTACCCAGAATAATAGTATCGGCCTGTCTTTAACTTTGCTTAACCTGCGGCATCATCATGAAATGGCGGTTTTAGAATTGGGGACGAATCATTTCGGTGAAATCCGCGAGCTGGCAAGGATTGCCGCGCCGAGTGTGGGGGTTATTACGAATATTGGCCCGGCACATTTGGAGTTCTTCGGCGATGAAGGGGGAGTTTTAAAAGAGAAGTGGGATTTAGTCGAAGAATTGGCCTGGCCGCGTATAGCCATACTCAATGGTGACGATCCTTTACTTAGAGAAAGGCCTTCGGGGCTTCCTGGCGACGTAACTTTTTTCACCTTTGGTATACATCATAAAGCGGATATCATGGCACAAAGAGTGCGCCGCGGCAAAAAAAAGATTTCGTTTTACGTCAAACGTTATCCTTGTTCCCTTACTACTGTTTCTAGGGTCAATATTTATAACGCCTTGGCCGCGTATACCGTAGCCAGGCTTTTTAGCGTCGATGCCTACGATATTATAAAAGGATTCCAGGATTTCGCGTTTCCTAAGGCGCGCTTCCAGATGAAGAAAGTAAAAGGAATGACGATTATTGATGATGCCTATAACGCTAATCCGGCATCGTTTCGCTGCGCGCTCGACGCGTTTCATCATTTGCCGGCATCAGGAAGAAAAATCATGGTCATGGCTGATATGATGGAATTAGGTAATCGCGCGGAGCTGTTCCATCAGCAAATGGGGGAAGCCCTTAGTAAAACAAACGTCAATGTCATTGTGGGCATAGGGCCTTTAAGCCAAGGCGCATGTGATGCCGCCCAAACCTGCGGGTTTAATCCGCGGTCTATTTTTCGATGTTCATCCCTAGAGCAGGCACGAACTATCATTTCCGCGATAGCAAAAAAGAATGATACCATTTTGCTTAAAGGTTCGCGGGCAATGAAGCTTGAGGATCTTTTGATATAATCATAATCTGTAAGGCTTTATAGTGTCTACTGCGTTGTAATATTAATTTTTGATGTCATAACGCAGTAAGGGGGTGTGGGGGAGACCGTCCCTCACGTTTGGGGGGTGCTCAGCGATCCGCCGTAGGCGGAGAGCGCCGAAGGGGGGCTTGCCCCCCTAGCGGAAGTGCGGAGTTAACTTTCGCTATACCAGTAAGAATTAAGTTAACGGAGCACTATATGTATGTGCATGTGCGATAACCGTCGTTCGGCAGTATGCTTAAATTCTCAACGCTACTTTATTTCTATGCGGAGCTCCAGCGTTTGATGCTGTACTCTCTGTTATTGTAAGCTATGCTTTTTCATCTCCTTTATCCTCTCAGAGAGTTCCATTCTTTTTTTAACATTTTTAAGTATATCACCTTCAGAGCCGTCTTAGCCGCTACGACGGCTTTTCTTATCAGCATTATTTTTGGGCCCTGGCTGATTCGTAAGCTCGCCCAGTTAAAGATAGGCCAGCACTTACGCAGCGCTGAGGAGTGCCTGGATTTATATCAGCTGCATAGCTCAAAGGCCGGTACTCCCACCATGGGCGGGATCCTTATTTTGTTAAGTATTGTGCTCTCGGTTTTGCTCTGGGCGGATTTACAGAATCGCTATATCCTTCTTACTCTTGTCGTAACTCTATGCTTTAGCTGGATAGGGTTTCGCGATGATTATATCAAACTTACCAAAAAACGTTCCAAGGGCCTTAGTATTACGGAGAAATTCATCCCCCAGGCGTTGATAGGATTAGGTGTTGGCCTCTTTGCCTATTATGACAAAAATCTTGGGCCGCACATTGATGTCCCTTTTTTAAAAGAAAGTATGCTTAATCTGGGATTGTTTTATATCTTTTTTGTTATGGTCGTGGTTGTGGGTTGTTCCAACGCCGTTAATCTTACGGATGGGTTGGATGGCCTGGCTATTGGTTCTACCATTATGGTGACATTGACCTATACTATTTTAAGTTATGTCTCTGGCCATCTTGTTTTTAGTAAATATTTGTTGATTCCTTTTATTCCCGGCTCAGGGGAATTGACTGTTTTTTGCGCGAGTATTTTAGGAGCGGGTTTGGGGTTTTTATGGTTTAATTGTTTTCCGGCAAGCGTCTTTATGGGCGATATAGGCTCTTTGGCATTAGGAGGGGCTATCGGGACTATAGCGGTTTTTATTAAAAAAGAACTTCTTTTGGTTGTTGTCGGTGGAATCTTTGTTGTTGAGGCATTATCGGTAATTTTACAGGTCGGGTCGTTTCGGCTGCGAAAAGGAAAGCGGATATTTAAAGTTGCTCCTTTACACCATCATTTTCAGGTCTTAGGTTGCCCGGAAAGTAAAGTAATTGTGCGCTTCTGGATAGTGGGGATAATCTTGGCGGTGCTTACCTTAGCAACGTTAAAAATACGGTAAAAAGTAGAGAGTAGAGAGTAGAGAGTAGAGAGTAGAGAGTAGAGAGTATGATGGAGAAAGGGCTAAGTTACAAAAATAAAAAAGTTGTGGTAGTTGGCATGGCGCGAAGCGGAATTGCGGCCGGGCATTTGCTTAGAGAGGCAGGGGCCGAGGTATTCCTTAGCGACAGCGGCTCGCAGGAAAAGATAAAGGCAAGTGCCGAGGATTTGCGAAGGAAGGGTTTTATCGTAGAAATCGGAGGGCATACTTTAGATTTTATCCGTAACAAGGATTTGCTGGTAGTAAGCCCCGGGGTGAGTAATACCTCAGAGGCCTTACGGTGGGCTGATACATTGCGTATTCCTGTTATAAGCGAGATAGAGCTGGCATGGTCGTTGTGCCCGGCAACCGTCATTGCCGTTACCGGGACAAACGGCAAGACCACGGTTACTACCCTGATGGCTAAGGTGTTAGAGGCATCCGGGAAGAAGGCGTTAGCCTTAGGCAATATCGGTAGGCCGTTTTCGCAAGAGGTTTTGAACCTTACCAAAGATGATTTTGTTTCACTGGAGGTAAGTTCTTTTCAATTAGAAACCATTCGTAATTTTAAACCTCGCGTATCGGTGATTTTAAATCTGACTCCCGATCATCTTGACCGTTACAAAGATATGCGGGAATACTTTCAGGCAAAAAAACGAATTTTCATGAATCAGGATGAGCATGACTTTACGGTACTTAATTACGATGATCCATCACTCAGGGTATTGTCACAGGAAACCAGGGCAAAGACGGTTTTTTTCAGTATGCACAACCACCTAAAGAGTGGAGAAAGCAATCTGAATCCCAATCACCTTGCGGTAAAGGCGGTTGCCACTATTTTTGCTATCCCCGATGCTGTGAGTGATGAAGTGTTTTGTAACTTCAAGGGCGTTGAGCATCGTATGGAAGTAGTCCGTACCATTAACGAAATAGATTTTATCAATGATTCAAAGGCAACGAATGTTGATTCTACTGTATGGGCATTGCATACTATCCATAAACCGGCTTTTTTGATTGCCGGAGGGCGGGATAAAAAAAGCGATTACCGCCAGATTGCTAGTGTAATGAAGCTCAAGGTAAAGCTCCTTGTTTTGTTTGGAGAGGCTAAAGATAAAATACGCGCGGCACTTAACGGTGTTTTACCTATTACAGAAGTCTCAAGCCTTGAGGAGGCGGTTAAGGTTAGTTTTAGTAATGCCCAACCAGGGGATTGTGTCTTGCTTTCTCCCATGTGCGCGAGTTTCGATATGTTTGAAAACTATGAACATAGGGGAAAGGTGTTTAAGGAGATAGTAAATAGGTTAACCGGTTAGCGAGTGAGCCGGTGAGCGGGTTTATGAGTTAACCCGTTCACCCGCGAACCCGTTTACCCGCTCACTGATATGCGCCATATAAGAATTTCCCTCGTAATGATTGTGCTGACTTTACTTGCTATAGGCGTAGTCATGATTTACAGCTCAACTGCTATTTATAGCTGGGAAAAATATAAAGATAGCGCGTATTTTCTTAAAAAACAGCTGATCTTTATTACCGTGGGTATCTTTTTCTCATTTTTGGTTATGGCGATGGATTATCGTGTTCTTGCCAAGTACTCGAAAATCTTAGTCTTGTGCGCTTTATTATTATTGGTGCTTTTACATGTGCCGGGAATAAGCAGGGAGATTTCAGGGGCAAAACGGTGGTTTCGTATCTGGGGGTTTGGTTTTCAGCCCTCTGAATTCGCGAATTTAGCGGTGATTACGTATGTGGCTGCCTTCTTATCGAAAAAAGGCGTAAGCAGGATGGAGCGTTTTAGCAGCGGATTCTTACCGGCAATAATAGTTTTAGGGGTGGTGAGTATTTTAATTCTTATACAGCCGGATTTAGGGACGGTTGTGGCTTTGGGTATGGTTGTGGCTCTTATGCTTTTTGCCGCGGGGGCAAAGCTTAGGTATCTTTTCTACATTTTTATCGCGGCTGTGCCGTTTCTTTACCTGTTAGTTTTCAGCGTTCCGTACCGCCGGCAGAGGATTATGGCATTTTTAAATCCCTGGGCAGACCCCTTGGGTTCAGGTTTTCAGCTTATTCAGTCACAGGTTGCTTTGGGTTCAGGAGGCTGGTTCGGCAAAGGTTTAGGTAAAAGTATTCAGAAGTTGTCCTATCTGCCCGCGGCGCATACGGATTTTATTTTTTCCATTATCGGGGAAGAACTGGGATTTATAGCGGCGGTGTTTGTTGTTTGTTTATTCATTCTTTTTTTTGTTTACAGCTGTAAAATTATTAAATACGCCTCTGATGCCTTCGGGGCCTTTTTGAGTTTGGGTATTGTTTCTTTAATTTCTCTTAAAGCGGTGATTAATATCGGGGTAAGTGCCGGCGTCTTTCCTACAAAAGGGCTGCCATTACCTTTTATCAGTTATGGCGGCTCATCGTTAATTTTTGATATGATTGGCGTGGGCCTTTTGCTTAACGTGGCACGGTTTGGCGAGAATCCATGAGCCCTGAGCATTCGTTATCTTCAGAGAGCGCATCAAAGACTGCCGGAGCATGGCGTATCCTTATTGCCGCGGGGGCTAGCGCGGGGCATCTTTATCCGGCGCTTTCATTTGCCGAGTGTATCGCGCGGCAGTACCCTTTGTGCACGATTGCCTTTGTTTCCTCGCGGCGCAACGGAATAGAAAGTAACATTGCCCCGTATCAGTGCTACCTGATTTCTATCCGCCCTTTTAGCGGGCCGCTTAAAAAATTATTGCAGGCAGTATACGGTTTTATAAAATCTTTTATAGAGTCATTTTTTATTATTGAAAAGTTCAGGCCGGATGTCGTTATAGGTTTTGGCTCTTATGTGAGTTTTCCTATACTTCTTGAGGCGGCGTTATTGAAGAAACATATACTACTCCATGAACAGAACGTATCCTTAGGGAAAGCAAATAAATGGTTAAGCCCTTTCGCGGACGCGATCGCCGTAAGCTTTAAGGAGTCAGAAAAAATTAGCCCCCGGTGTGTTTTTACGGGAAACCCCTTACGGGCTTCGTTAACGCCAAAAAACAGGAAAGAGGCGCTCGGGTTTTTTAACTTGGAGGACAGATTTACCATTATGGCCCTTGGCGGCAGTCAGGGGTCGCATCGAATAAACAATGAATTTAGCCAGGCGCTCTCTTTGTTAGACTCTCAAAGAGAGGTGCAAGCTATTCATATCGCGGGAAGGCGTGATTATTTAGGCTTGCAAAAAAGTTCCCGCTATACTACAATTAAACATCGCCTTTTTGATTTTTTACCCCAGATGCAATGGGCCTATAGCGCAGCCGATGTGGTAGTCTGCCGCGCGGGCGCTGGAACAATCGCTGAGCTTGCTTATTATGGAAAGGCAGCGATAGTGATCCCGTATCCTTATGCCGGCGGCCATCAGCGGGAGAACGCCTCTGTGTTAGCCAAGCACAATGCAGCCGTGGTAATCGAAGAACATGAGCTTACTGCTGTTAGGTTAAGCGAAACTATCCGCGGCCTGATGGATTCAGCGGCGGAACGCCAGGCGCTAGAAAAAAATATTCGGACATTTTGTGTTAGCGATGGCGCGGCACGATTGGCGAGGCTCGCAGTCAGATTTTTATCTTGATACAATGTCTACGCATAAGGTAATCATGGAGGAGAAAACGCGTACATGCTCTGGAATGACAACACGCATTCTTTTTGCGGTATTTCTTTTATTCTCGGGCCAGCGCTTTTTATTTGCCGGTGACGATGAAAAGTGGAATACACAGAAAAGCGAGCATTTTATCGTATACTATAAAGAGGTTAAGGAAGATTTTGTCCGGAAAACTGTTGAAAACGCGGAGGAATATTACAAAAGCATTGCAGAGGAATTAGGATTTACCCGTTACAACTTTTGGCGTTGGGATAACCGGGCAAAGATTTATATTTATAATAATGCCGAGGATTATCAGGAAAAGACCGGCAAGCCTTCATGGAGCGGAGGGGTTGCCTCTTATCATGAAAAGGCAATCGAGACTTATCCCTGGGCTCAGGGGTTCTTCCAATCGTTGCTTCCCCATGAATTAGGGCATATTATTTTCAGGGAGTTTATCGGCATCCAGAACAATGCCCCCATTTGGCTCGATGAGGGGGTCGCGATGTACCAGGAAAAATTCAGGAGAAAGGACATTAAAAAGAAACTCCTCAAGGCAATAGAAGAAAGAAAGCTTATTCCGCTCACTAAGCTTTCAGAAATCAATATCATGTTTGTTAAAGATACAGAAGTTGTTGACCTTTACTATACAGAGGCAATCAGCGTGGTCGAGTATTTGATTACCAAATTCGGTAGAGATAATTTTGTACGGTTGTGTAAAGCCTTGAAGGAGCGCAAGAACTTTGATCAGGCAATAGAAGAATCATATAGAGTTTTTAAAAATCTTGAAGAATTAGACAAAGGCTGGCTTAGGTATGTAAAGGAATAAGAAAGGTCGAGCGTGTTGGCAAGAGATACTCATCGAGCATACAAGTGCGCGAATCAAGCAGAGCCTTCCGAAAAACCAAAATTTGAAGGTAAGCGTGTTCATTTTATCGGTATCGGCGGGATCGGAATGAGCGGTATTGCTTCGATTTTAATAAAGCAGGGCTATCGCATAAGCGGCTCAGATTTGAAGGAGAGCGCTCTTACGAGGAAATTATCGCAAGAAGGGATAGTTATCTTTAAGGGCCACGACGCTCTGCATCTTGGCAACGCGGAAACGGTGGTGTATTCTTCAGCTATTACCGAAGATAATCCTGAATTAGTAGCGGCAAAAGCAAAAGGGCTTTTTATTATGAGAAGGGCCCAGGCGCTTGCGGGCTTGATGCAGGATAAGATTTGTATTGCCGTCAGCGGCGCGCACGGGAAAACCACTACTACCGCGCTGGCAAGCCATCTGCTTATGCATTGCGGTTTTTGCCCTACGGTTGCCATCGGAGGCATTTTACGGAATCTTGATGATAACTGTTGTGTGGGAAAAAGCGATTATTTTGTTGCCGAGGCCGATGAATCCGACGGTACGTTTCTCTATTATCGGCCTACCTATGCTATTGTTACCAACATTGATAAGGAGCATTTGGATTTTTATCATAGCTGGCAGGATATTCTCAACGCCTATACGAATTTTATCGCGCATATTAAAAGCGCGGGCTGGCTTTTGTGCTGTGGTGATGACCCGGCACTACGCCAGATTACTCAAGGCTACCAAAAGCAGATAGCTTATTTTGGGCTATTGCCGGATAACGATTTCTCAGCGCGCGAGATACACCTGAATGATTTTTCGTCTAGCTTTACGTATTGTTATAAAGGGGAAGCTTTGGGGAAAGCTACCATCGCGTTATCCGGGAAACATAATGTTTCAAATGCCTTAGCCGTCATTGCCTTGGGCAGGCACTTAGGCATTAGCTTGGAAAATATCGAGGCAGGCTTAGCCGCGTTTAAAGGCACCGAGCGCAGGTTCGAGCTCAAATATGATAGTAACGGCATAAAGATAATCGATGATTATGGACATCACCCCAGCGAGATTAAGGCCACTATTGAAGCGGCAAAGAATATCGCGCATAAGCGGATTATCGTTATCTTTCAGCCTCATCGCTATAGCCGGACTAAATTCCTAATGGAAGAATTTACCGGCTGTTTCCAGTCGGCCGATTGCCTCATACTTACCGATATATATGCTGCTTCTGAGCGCCCTCTCTCTGGCGTATCTTCAGAAGCGCTTGCCCATGCGATAAAAGAGCGGTTTACAGATTTAGACGTAGTCTACCTTAAGAAAGAACACATTATTGATTATATCCTGCGGATTGCTCAAAAGGCAGATGTCATTCTTACCTTGGGCGCGGGGGATATCGGAAAAGTAAGCGATGAGTTGGTACAGCGGTTTAAACGCCAGAATACTTTTTGACGAGCCGTTAGCCAGGCATACCACACTGCGACTAGGCCCTGTGGCAAGACTATGGATTGAGCCTTTCAACAGGCAATCCTTAGCGCTCCTGGTTAAAAAAATAAAGGCCCGCAAGCTAACCTGGCTTGTGATTGGATGCGGTTCGAAACTGTTGATTACCAAAAAAAGCCTTCCCTTGGCACTCCACTTAGGCGCGGGAGATTTTAAGGCATGTAGTGCCGAAGATAACGATATCGTTGCCGGTGCTGGGGTGAGGGTTTCTTCCTTGCTGAAGGCCGCTTATGACCATGGTTTGGGAGGATTAGAATTCTTAAGCGGGATACCGGCAAGTGTGGGAGGGGCAGTCATGCTTAATGCCGGGGTCGGATGGCCTGAGCGTCTGGAAATAGGCCCTTTTGTCCATGAGCTTGAGGTAATGACACACAACGGGCTCATAAAAACATTGCACCGCCATGATTTGGAATTCGGCTACCGTTATTCTAATCTTAAAAAATATATCATTGTCAGTGCCCGGTTCAGGCTGTTTAAGAAAAGAAAGGAGAATATTAAGATCAAGATGCGGAAATTCCTTAACCACCGCAAAGAAACTCAAGGCTTGGATGGATTTTCCGCCGGATGTATTTTTAAGAATAGCAGCGGGCAGTCAAGCGGAAAACTTATTGATTTATGCGGCCTGAAGGGAAAGCACATTGGAGACGCGATGATCAGCACCAAACACGCGAATTTTATCATTAACCGCGGTAATGCCGAGGCCAAAGATATCCTAACTTTAATGAAGCTTATGAAAACCCAGGTAAGGAAGAAATTTAACCTTACCTTAGAGGCTGAAATACAGATTGTATAGGGAGTTTTTCCGTAAAAAAATTTAAAACGTCAACAAAATACTCTGTACGATGGAGGCAAAGATGATGGAAGGCATCCGTATTGGTGTGGTTATGGGAGGGGTTTCGTCAGAGCGGGATGTTTCCCTGAAATCAGGCAAAGCAGTAGCGGCCGCGCTCAAATCCCGAGGTAGTGAGGCACTAGAGATTGATATTAAGAAAGCTGATAAACAGTATGCGCGGGATTTACTGCTTTCCTATGATATCGGCCTCGCATTCTTGGCGCTCCATGGTAGTTTTGGCGAAGATGGGAAGATACAGTCTATTTTAGAGGAAATAGGTATTCCTTATACTGGTTCCGGGCCGCGGGCAAGCGCTCTGGCAATGGATAAAATTGCCTCAAGAAAAATTTTTCAGGACGCGGGGTTACTCTGCCCGAGGTATTACAGTATAGAGAAAAATCGTAAAAATAGCAAAAGCGTGTTAACGTTTCCTTTGGTTGTTAAACCTGCCGGCGGAGGTTCAAGTATCGGGCTTTCAATTGTTGAAAATCAAACACAATTAAAAGGCGCGATAGATGAGGCGTTCCGCTACGATAGAAAAGTAATCGTTGAGGAATATATCGCGGGCAGAGAATTGACCGTGGGCATATTTGAAGATTCTCCTTTAGAGGCAATTGAAATAAAGCCGAAGCGCCGTTTTTTTGATTATAGGGCCAAGTATGAGCCAGGCCAGACTGAGTACTGTGTGCCCGCGGCATTATCTTTAGAGCTTATGCGGGTAGTTAAGGAGGCCGCGTACGCGGCGCATGAGGCGCTCGGATGTTCTTTCTTTTCTCGGGTAGATATTATTTTGCGTCATGATAATACACCTTTTATTCTTGAGGTAAATACCATCCCGGGATTTACCGCCACAAGCCTGCTTCCTAAGGCCGCGCTGTATAAAGGGATTCCTTTCCCTGAGCTTATTGTGAGGATATCTGAGGCTGCTTTATCCGGCAGGGCCGACCAGGTTAAAATAAACGCGCGCAAGGTAACGCTTCAACAGGAAAATCAAAACGCGGCCATACCATCCTTATAGAGATAAGAGAGCTAACACGGTTTAAATACTATGCCAAAAAGAAAAAATAAAACAATCAATGTCCCGGGGAAAATAATCGTTGTGTTTTCGCTCGTTGCCGTAAGCATTTTTCTTTTTTTTCTCATGCTTAAAAGCTTTTTCAACCGTTACGCGTATTTTAACATCAATAAGGTTACTATTGTAGGAGTAAACGAAAGCGCCTATAGGAGTTTCGCGCGAAGGCTTTTCGGCAGGAACATTTTCTCCGTAGATTTAGGCCGTCTTAAGAACCAGGTCGAACAGGAAACAGGGGATAGTGAATGCGTCAGGCTGGAGCGCAGGCTTCCCGGTGAACTTCGGTTTACCTTAAAGAGGCGTATCGCGATCGCGCAAGTGAAGTTTTTGCGTTATCATTGTGTGGATGAGTCAGGGATGCTCATGGCTGGGGCATCGGACATTGCTTATGAGGGATTGCCGGTTATCCAGGGGCTCGAGCATAAGTTTCAGCAGGCAAACGCGAAGTATTATGCCCTTGAAGAGGCAAAAAAGATACTTGTTCTCATTCAGGAAAAAAACAGGATGCATTCTTTAAAAGACTACACTATCATCAGGATAAACCTCGCCAAGCAAAAAACCAGTTCATTCTTTATCGCTGAAAATACGCTGCCTGATGATTTGTCAAAAGATAACTTCTCCAAGGCTCAGATTGAGGTAAGGTTTGATCCCGATAAACCTGTCGAGACCATTGCTGTGCTGGGCCTGCTTTTAGAAAAAAGAAAAGCATCAGGGAATGCCAGAAAAGAAGGGAAAGGCTCTTTGGCAGGGATTGCATATATTGACCTCACGAATACCTTTTCACCAGTAGTCTTAGAGAAGAAGGATAAGGGATTGTGAGGCCACTGCAAAATCCGGGTTTAAGTAAAAAAGGGGAATAATGGGAAAAGGTACAGTATATCATGCGTTAGATATTTCAGCCGGCACTCTAACGGCTGTTATGGCAGTGGTAAACAAGGCCGGAAAAATAATTAAGATTCAATGCCGGTCTGGAGTATCCGCGGGTGTTACGCAGGGAAGGGTAACGGATGTAGGTGCCTTAAGTGATTGCGTGGCGGCAGTGATGGAAGCATTGTCTGCCGCAACGGGAGTGAGAATTAAATCTTTTTATGTAGCCATGCACAGCCAGCAGATAAAAGCAACGCATTCTCTTTGCACAATACCTCTTTCAGAGCGCGCCAATAAGATTATTACTTCAGGCGATGTGGCAAAGGTTAATCAGCAGGCCTACAGCCTCGGGTTTACCATAGAAGAACAGATTTTGTATCAGGCGCCTCAAGAATATACCATAGATAATCAGAATAGGGTCCTTGAGCCCGCGGGGCTCTATGGCCATAAGCTTGGAGCGGATCTGCTCCTGGTTACCGCCTTAAGCAGAGATATCCAAAATATAGTTTCCGCGGTTGACCGCGCGGGCTATAAAATCAGGGCTGTCGTGGCATCGGGTGTAGCCACGAGTTTAGCGGTAGTATCGGATGAAGCAAAAAAAAAGGGATGTTGTCTTCTTGATATCGGCTTTGACATGAGCCAAATGCTTATTTTCAAGGATGGAATACTGCGTGGATATGAGTCTTTTAATTTTGGTTCGCGCCACATTACTGAGGCGATTGCCGCGGAGCTAAAACTGCCTCAGGCGTTAGCTGAAGAAGTAAAGGCTTCCCACGGATGCGCTTTGGCATCTCATGTGAGCCCGGAGCAGGAGGTGTTGATAAAAAAAGAGCAAGGATATCGTCCTATTAAGCGTAAGGCTATTGCCTCTATTATCGAGAACCGGCTCCAGGAGTTTTTTACCCAAATAAAAGAATCCTTCGTGTCATACCGCGGGGCATTTGAATTTCCCGCGGGCGTGGTAGTAAACGGGAAAGAAGCGCTTTTAGAAGGGTTCATAGAAAGCCTTGAACACGCGTTGGGAGCCCCAACGCATATCGCCACAATAGAAGATGTTTCTGCTGGTGACCTTAGTTATAGCGCTGGTATCGGCTTAGTGAAATATGCCGTTCTCTCTCATCCCCAGATAAACCTCTTTAAACTTTCCTCCTACGGAAATATGTATCAGAAGATAATCCAAAAGGTTAAAGAACTGTACCATGAATATTTCTAAGCCGCTGGCCGTTTGTTAAGGACGTATAAACAAGATATCGTATGGCAAAAACAGGCGTGCTTTATAAAGGAAAACTGCTTTGTCTTTTTCGCGAGAAGTTTTTGCTGCCAAACAAGGTTACCTCCGAGATAGAAATCATTAAGCATCCGGGAGCAGCGCTTATCGCGGCTTTTATCTCAAGTTCGCGGATACTTCTTTTAAAACAATTCAGGCCGGTTGTGGGCGCGTATCTTTACGAATTGCCCGCGGGTACACGCAGGCATAAGGAATCACCGCTTCTGTGCGCTCAACGTGAGATTGTGGAAGAAACCGGATATACGGCTAAAAAATTTACCCGCTTGGGTGAAATTTTCCCTGTTCCGGGATATTCAACAGAGAAAATAACCCTCTATAAGGCGGAAGGCCTTACAAAAGTAGGGAGAGCTTGTCCCGAAGAAGATGAAGTGATAGAAACATATAGTGTCACCAGGCAACAGGTTCGCAGGCTTTTTACCCAAGGTAAAATTATCGATGCAAAGACGCTCTGCGCCTTAGCCTTCTGCGGATGGCTCAGATGATGATCGTGGTAAAGCTATGAAAAAAACAAAGGCCGCGCCAGTATTTTCCTTTACGCCGTTAAAAAGCCCCGCCATAAACGGCGGGGTAAAAGCTCCGTCATTTTTAACGGGGTTTACTTTTTTGTATCTTTGCGTATTGGGTATTTTGGCGGCGCTTGCTTTGGCCAATTATGTGATCCTGAGAGAAAATATTAAGTCAAACGAAGGCAGCGCGGCTCTTATCAATACCAGCGGCAGGCAGAGAATGTTTTCTCAGCGTATCGCCTTTCTTACGCTAACGCTGGCAATAACAGAGGACAGCCAAGAGAGAGAAAGGCTGAGAAAAGAATTAAGCAAGGCAATTAGCCTTATGGAGAGTTCGCATCATGATTTGATAAGCGATACTACGCCTTTAAAACGCCGCGGGGCACTCTCGCGGGAAGCCAAGGATATCTATTTTTCTGAACCTCTCAACGTAGACGCTCAGGTACGCGAGTATTTGATAAAAGCAAGGATATCCCTTACCTTAAGCGATACTCAGATGAGCCTTCAAGATCCCAATATCCAATACGTTGTGAGCGCGGCAGAAGGAAACCTGCCGCGTTCTTTAGATAGGGCGGTCTGGCAGTATCAGGCAGAAAGTGAGGCCAAGATACGCCGGCTTAAGGCCTTGGAAGGATGGGTGTTTCTTATTACCGCGGGTATTCTTTTTATGACCGGGGTATTTCTTTTTAACCCTATGCTTAAGCGTATCCAGCAAAAGACCCAGATACTCCAGTATAATGAGGCCCAGCTGCAAGAGACAAATAAGCTCTTGCATCTAAAGATTCAAGAGGCTAACGCGCTGGAAAAGCAGTTGCGTAGTATGCATGAATTTGACGAGGCGCTTCTTAGGACGATTCCCTTTGGCATAGATATCGTTGATGAGGAAGGCGATATACTGTATATGAATGAAAAGATGCAAAAAGCCTTTGGCGAGAATGTCCTAGGGAAAAAATGCTACCTTCTTTACAAAGATGATAAGCAGCGCTGTGTTAACTGTCCTTTAAAAAATGGGGTTGAAATTGGCGAGGTGAAAGAAATTGAAGTGAAAGGGGTGCTCGGCGATAAGACCTATCTTATTATCCATACCGGTATGCTCTATCATGGCAGGAAGGCAATCTTAGAGATTTTCGAAGATATCAGCGGCTATATCCATACCCAAGAGCAGCTTGCGCTCGCGGAGCGGCTTGCCGGTATCGGGAGGATGGCGGGAATTATAGCCCATGAATTCAGAAATCAGCTTGCGGTTATAAGGAACGCGGTGTATTTTCTTAAAATGAAGATACAGGATAAGGATGAGAAGATCCAGCGCCACTTGAGTATATTGGATGAGCAGGTGGTGGGAACCGAAAGGATTATTGAAAATATCCTGACTTTTTCCCGGAATAAGCAGCCTGACTTACAAATGTTCGAACTTAAGGAATTACTGGAAGCAAGTATCAAAAGGGTGCTTATCCCTGAGGGGATAGAAGTTATTATGCCCGCGGAAGGCTTACCTTTGATAGAAGCCGATCCTGTGCAGATGAGCACGGTCTTTACCAATATCATTGTAAATGCCGTTCAGTCAATGAACGGCCATGGGAAAATTCTAATAGAGGTGACAAAAAACGATAAGTATGTTATTATTACTTTTAGTGATAGCGGAAAAGGTGTTAAGGATGAAGACAAAAAGAGGATTTTTGAGCCGTTCTTTTCCACCAAGGCAAGGGGTACAGGTTTAGGGTTAGCCACCGCGAAGATTATTCTCAAAGGCCATAGAGGAGAGATTACGATGGAAAGTGAATATGGCAAAGGGGCGGCCGTAACCATTATGCTGCCTGTAGATAAAAACGCGGGAGCATGAAATTGGAGAAAAGGGTTTTGTGATTATGGAAAAAGACATTGCTCTACTTATTGTAGATGATACAACACAGATACTTGAGACCCTTGGCGATATCTTAACGGAAGAGGGCTATGCAGTAACGACCGCCTCAAGCGCGGCCTTAGCAAAGAAAAGTATTGCCAAGAAATTCTTTCACGCGGCACTCATTGACTTAAGGCTTGATGAAGGTACAGGCCTGGATTTATTAAAAGCCATAAAAAAAGCCAATGAGGATACTATGGTGATTATTTTCACCGCTTTTGCGTCCTTAGAAAGTACTCTGAGTGCCATGAGAGAAGGGGCCTTTGGATATCTGCAGAAACCTTTAAATGTGGAAGAGCTGAAGATCACTTTAGCGAAGGCATTGAAGACACAGGCGCTTACCCTGGAAAATAGGCGCCTCGTAGACCGCCTTAAAGAGTTAAGCCTCAAGGATCCCCTGACCGGATTGTATAACTACCGGTATTTAATTGAGAGATTAGTCTCTGAATTTAAAAGGGCAAAACGCTACATCCTGCCTCTTTCGGTGATAATGTTGGATGTGGATTATTTTAAGTCTATTAATGAAGTTTATGGCCACCAGTATGGAGATGAGATCCTGAGAGAATTTGCCGATTATCTGAAAAACAATATGCGCGTTAATGATGTGGCAATCCGTTACGGCGGAGAGGAATTTATCATTCTCATGCCGGATACCTATAAAGAAGGAGCGGTTATTGTTGGCGAGCGTCTTCTGGAGATGTTAAAAGAGTATGTTTTTGACCCTAAGGGCAAGTCTTTAAAATTACGAATAAGCATGGGGGTGGCAAGTTACCCTGAAAACGGCATAGAGACTCCTTCCGAACTTCTTGATGCGATAGATAAGGCGTTGCATGAAGCAAAGGATAAAGGCGGTAATGTGCTCATCCCTTATCAAAGCATATCCGCTAAGGAAGTCAAAGATATCCTTAAAGACGGAGGCAAGGAAAATGTTGAGAAATTAAAAAAGAAGTTATTAAAGATGGAAGACCGGACTAATCAGATGCTTTTGGAGTCTATTTTTGCTTTTGCCAAGGCGGTCGAAGTCAAGGATTATTATACCGGGAAACATTCCGAAAGCATGGTTTCAATCGCGACCGAGATTGGGAAAGACTTGCATCTTTCTTCAGAAGAGATAGACATGCTGCAGCATGCTGCCATACTCCATGATTTAGGAAAAATCGGAATTCAGGATAAGATCTTGCACAAAAGAAGCAGCCTTACCGAAAAGGAAAGGGAAAAGATAAAGCGCCACCCGCAGATCGGGGCAGAGATAGTCAGGAATATCCATTTCTTAAAAGAGATAGTTCCGATGATTCTTTACCATCACGAGCGTTTTGACGGCTTCGGATATACCTCGGGGCTTAAAGGCAAAGAAATTCCTTTAGGGGCACGGATTATTGCTATCGCTGATGTCTATCAGGCCCTCATTTCTGACAGGTCCTATCGCAAGGCCTGTACAAAGAAAGAGGCTTTGAAGATTATCGAGGAGGGCTCTGGAACCCAATTTGACCCGGAGATCGTTGAGGTGTTTCTAAAAACAATGAAAGAGCGCGATGAAAGAAGAGCTTAATCCTGAAAAACAGGTACGTATAGTCGTTGTGGATGATAATGAGCATATCCGCCAGACATTAAAGGATATTCTCATGGAACATAAATATGCTGTTGATACGGTAAAAGACGGCTATGAGCTCTTAATTTATTTAAAAAAGAGCGAGCCGAATATTATAGTGCTGGATTTGATGATGCCTGAGAAAGACGGTATCGAAGTCTTTGATTGCCTAAAATGCTTAAAGCCAAAGAGCAAAGTGATTATTTATACCGCGTACCATAAATACCAACATTCTCTTTATGCCCGCCTCGCAGATAAATTTATTTTAAAGGATTCTCCTCCCGCGCTATTGCTTGAAGCAATACAATCCTTGCTTTAACCGGTTGGCTTTTGAAGTTTTGGGGAGACTTGCTTTGGTAGCCGGCCAGTTATCGGGGCTGAAGGCCTGTCCCCGCCTGCGGCGGGGCCACCCATTTTTCTCGTTCAGTGGCGCATTACTTGCTATTACCAAAAGTGCTTGTAAAAAACGCAAAAGAAGCTATAATTTATTGCGTGTTTAGGCGGCTTCAATTTTTCCTTGGTGTTAACAGCCGCATAAACACTCATATACTACTGCGTTATGACATAAATTCATGCTATCGCGTTTTATCTTGAAAGCGGGGGTGGCAAGGTTATGTGTGAGCGGGGCGTACGGAAATTCCTGCGGCTTGGTCTCCCCGCCAACGGCGGGGAGCGCAGAAATTTACGCCGAGTGAGGCCTGCCGCAGGAGCAGGCCGAACGTCCCCGCGAAGACATAACCTTGACAGGACCTCCGCCCTAGATAACAGAAATTTATGTCACGGTGTACTACTGTGCCGTTAATCTATAAGGATTAATTTGACGGAGCACTACCATGATACGGCAAAAAGTAGCCATGGTGCAAGAAAAAATACGGCTTGCTTGTGTCAGAGCCCAAAGACAGCCTCGGGAGATTACGCTGATTGCGGTCACCAAAGGCCGTAGTATAGAAGAAGTCCAGGAAGTAACTCAGGCCGGCGTAACAGATATAGGGGAAAATAAAATTCAGGAAGCCAGGCAACACTATGCCCAGTGCCACCACCTCATGAGGCTGCGCTGGCATATGATAGGCCATCTTCAGACCAATAAAGTAGACGATTGCGTAAAAATGTTTGATTTGATTCATTCGGTAGACAGTGTACATCTGGCGTCTGAGATTGATAAGGAGGCGTCAAAGATACAAAAAATACAAGAGGTGTTGATTCAGGTTAATATCTCGGCTGAGGAAACTAAGTATGGCTTTGCTCCGCAAGCGGTGGGAGAGGCACTAAAGGAAATAGAAATGCTCAAAAATGTAAGCGTGAACGGACTGATGGCTATTGCTCCTATGGTAGATACCCCTCAAAAGGTACGCCCCTATTTTAGGGATCTGAGGCAGCTGCGAGATAGTCTTTCCCAGAAAAGTGTCCATAAACTCTCGATCCTTTCTATGGGGATGTCCGGTGATTTTGAGGCTGCGATTTTAGAGGGAGCGACCATGGTGCGTTTAGGAAGGGCTCTTTTCGAAGGATGAAACCTACCCTTGGGATTATCGGTTTTGGGAATATGGGCTCTGCTCTTGCCGAGCAATTAAAAGCCTATTATCAGCTTTGGATATTTGATAAGGATAATCGTAAGCTTGAAGGCGCGCGGGGAGTCGTTATTGCCGATAACACTATCGCTTTAGTCAATAACGTTGATACTGTTATCATAGCCGTAAAACCCCAGGATTCCGATACTACCATAAGCGAAATAAGGAATGCCGTTTCCGGCAAAGTATTTATTTCTATTGCCGCAGGGATACGTACCGGACATATTGAAAAACGATTAGGGAAGGTAAGAGTTATCAGGGCAATGCCGAATATGCCGGCTAAGATTGGCAAAGGGCTCACCTGCCTGTGTAAAGGAAAGTTTGCCTTAGATGAAGATTTGGCTTTTGCCAAAAAGCTCTTTGAGTATGTGGGAAAGAGCCTGATTATAGATGAAAGCTTGATGAATGCCGCAACCGCGGTTTCCGGAAGCGGCCCTGGGTATTATTTTGATAGGATTGAATCCCGCAACCAGGAATATAAGAGAAATCCAGATAAATTCCTCAAGGATTTTAACACCGAATTAACGGATGCGGCTATCAGTGTTAACTTTAGCCAGCAGGATGCGGAATTTTTAGCCGTAGGCACGGGGACAGGAAGTAATCTTTATTTTGAAAAAGCAAAAATATCTCCTTCTGAAGCGAAAAAACAAATTACTTCAAAAGGAGGGACTACCGAGGCGGGTTTAGAAGCCCTTCACAGGACAGGGTCTCTCGTGGAAGCGGTTAAGGCAGCTTCAAAACGAGCGAAAGAGCTGTCTCAAGAGGAGTAGAAAAATGGGAAAAATCGGAATTATTGGAGGAAGCGGTTTATATGCTATTGAGGGAATAAGGGCTGTGAAAAGGGTATCGCTTACGACACCTTTTGGCAGGCCTTCTGATAAATATATTACCGGCACTTTAGGCGGCAGACAGGTGGTTTTTTTGCCTCGCCATGGCCTCGGCCACAGGATTAGCCCTTCAGAGATTAATTATCGCGCTAATCTTTACGGCATGAAGAAGTTAGGAGTAGATACACTTATCTCTGTATCGGCCTGTGGATCGCTGAGAGAGGAGCTGAGGCCTTTAGATTTCGTGATTCCCGACCAGTTTGTTGACCGCACGAATCAGGCGCGCGGCATGACTTTCTTTGAAAAGGGAATTGTTGCCCATATAAGTTTCGCGGAGCCTGTCTGCAGCGAGCTGGCGAAAGCGGTCTATGAAGCGACGGCGAAAACTACAGCACGAGTGCATTTGGGCGGGACATATCTGAATATGGAAGGCCCTGCTTTTTCTACAAAAGCCGAATCAAGGCTTTATCGCAGCTGGGGAATGGATATTATCGGGATGACGAATATGGCGGAGGCAAAGCTGGCCAGAGAGATGGAGGTCTGTTATTGCACCCTGGCCGCGGTTACCGATTACGATTGTTGGTATCAGTCAGAAGAAGCCGTAACCCTGGAGATGGTTATTGCCAATTTAAACAAAAATACCCATAACGCGAAAAATATTATCAAAACATTAATTCCTCTTTTAGGTGGCCGAAAAACATGCGGCTGCGCCAGCGCGCTTAAGGATGCAATTGTAACTGATAGAAAACTAATCCCAAAACAGGTCAAAGAAGATTTGAAGATTATTATAGGAAAATATATAAAAGCGTAACGTTTGGCTTTCAGCTGATGGCTGATGGCTGATAGCAGAGAGCTGATACATGGACTATAAAACAACCCTTAATCTTCCTTCAACTGATTTCCCGATGAAGGCGGGTTTGCCTTTAAACGAGCCAAAGACATTACGATTTTGGCAGGAAGAGGATATCTACGGAGAAATCCGCAAAAAATATAGCGGTAAACCAAAGTATATTCTTCATGACGGCCCTCCTTATGCCAATGGCAGTATTCATATCGGCCATGCCTTAAACAAGATACTCAAAGATATGATTGTGCGTTGTAAGACGATGCAGGGTTTCGATGCTCCCTATGTGCCTGGGTGGGATTGCCATGGCCTTCCGGTTGAGCATCAGTTATTCAAAGAATTGAAGATAACCAAAGAGCAGATTTCACAGATTGAATTTAGGAAGAAAGCATATGCCTATGCCATGCGCTTTGTCACTATTCAGAAAGAAGAATTTATGCGCCTGGGAATTTTCGGTGATTGGAATAATCCTTACCTGACTTTGGATAAGCGCTATGAGTATGAAATTGTTCGGGCATTAGGGGAATTGGTGCGGAATGGATTTATCTGCCGAGGGCTAAAACCGGTAAACTGGTGCTCAACCTGTGAAACTGCCTTGGCTGAAGCCGAGGTTGAGTATGAAGATAAAGCCTCTCCTTCAATTTATGTGAAATTTAAGATTATTGACGGTTCTCTGTTCCCCAAGGATTCTTCTTTGGTAATTTGGACCACGACTCCTTGGACATTGTATGCCAATGTGGCAGTAGCCGCCCATTGTAACGTGCAGTACGTTGTTGTTGAAACAGGCAAGGGGAATCTAGTTATCGCGAAAAATTTATTGCGTAATGCCCTTAAGGATATGGAATTATCTGAAAATGATAGCACGTGCCTAAAAACGATTTCTGGCAGGGAATTAGAAGGTGTCCTGTACCAGCACCCGTTTTTAGAAGATACCATTACCAGAAAGGTGATTCTTGCCGATTATGTGTCTCAGGATGAAGGAACGGGCTTAGTGCATATCGCTCCGGGCCATGGTATGGAAGATTATGTCGCAGGCCTGCGCTACGGATTGGATATTCTTATGCCTGTTGATAAACAGGGGAAGTTTGATCAAACGGTAAAAGATTTTTCCGGCTTGCATGTCTTTAGCGCAAACAAGGCGATTATAGAAAAACTGGAGGGGCTAAAGTGCCTTTTATTCTACGGACAGAAGCAGCATTCGTACCCGCATTGCTGGCGTTGCAAAAGCCCTGTGCTCTTCAGGGCAACGAAACAGTGGTTTTTAGGGCTTGAGCATAAGGAGTTACGAAAGGCGATTGTTAAGGCAATTGAAAAGGATATCTGTTTTATCCCTGAGTCCGGCAGAGGAAGAATTAAGGCAATGGTCGAGCTGCGCCCTGATTGGTGCCTTTCACGTCAACGGTACTGGGGAGTGCCGATTCCCGCGTTGCATTGTACGCAGTGCAATGAAGAAATCCTCGATGCCGGGGTGATTGCGAATTTCGCGCAAAGAGTTTTATCCGAAGGTACGCAGGCATGGTTTAAGGAGGATGCCGCGGTATTCATTCCGGAAAAGTTTATGTGTCCCCATTGTAAAAATACGGCCTTCAGGCGCGGTGAGGATATTTTAGATGTTTGGTTTGATTCAGGAGTAAGCCATAGGGCAGTGCTCATGGCGGATACGCAGCTTGCGTTTCCGGCATCGTTATATGTGGAAGGCTCGGACCAGCACCGGGGATGGTTTCAGGCATCTTTGATTGCCTCTATGGCGATAGAAGGCAAGTCTCCTTTTAAGGCAGTGCTTACGCATGGCTTTGTTGTTGACGGAGAGGGGAAAAAGATGTCAAAGTCTATGGGAAACGTGGTTTCTCCCGAAGAGGTCATCAGGGAATACGGAGCGGATATCTTAAGGCTTTGGACAGCTTCTAGCAATTACAGCGAGGATGTGCGTATCTCCAAGGATATTTTATCCCGGCTTAGCGATGCCTACCGTAAGATCCGCAATACCGTACGATTTTTACTGGGCAACCTTTCAGATTTTTCCCCGGAGAAAGATGCCATCGAGTATACCCAGATGCTTGAGGTAGACCGTTATATCCTTTCCTGTGCCTATAGCCTCTTAGAAAAGGTTACTAAATATTATGAGGCATTTGAGTTCTATAAGGTTTACCAGGAAATATACCAGTTCTGTATTGTGCAGATGTCCAATTTTTATTTGGATATTATAAAGGATAGAATGTATACCTTTAAAAAGGACGGGTTAGAGCGGCGTTCAGCCCAGACGGTAATGCATGATATCCTTGTCATCCTCGTAAAGATAATCGCGCCGATAGTACCTTTTACCGCGGAAGAAATATGGCGCCACGTGGCGGTTGAGGATAAGGAAAAAAGCGTGCATTGCGCCCGATGGCCTGAAAAGAAGAGTAAATATATTGATGACGAATTACAAAATAAATGGTATAATCTCCTTCAATTTAGAAATAAGGTGTTAAAGGCGGTTGAGGAGAAAAGAGTAAGCGCGGAGATAGGGAGTTCTCTTGAGGCCTCATTGGCCATTGGCATCACCAAGGAAAACAGTTATTTAAAAGAATTGCTTTACAGTTTGCCTGAGGTATTTATTGTTTCGGCAGTTTCATTAGAAGATGCCCAAGAGCCTTTTATCCGCGTACTTAAAGCAAAAGGCACAAAGTGCTCTCGCTGTTGGAATTATTCCCAGGATACAGGAGAAAATACGCAGTACCCGCAGATATGCTCTAAATGCGTTAGGGCATTAACGGGCTAATCTGCGGTTATGTCAGACAGACACAGCTCATCCCCTAGTGTATGGGTTAAGGAGGAATTAACAGAATGGCAAAAATGCTTAAAAAAGAAGCACGGTGGTATCGGGAGAGTTTGTTAAAGATCAAGGAAAGAATTACTGAGGATGTAAAACATATCTCTGAGGACGCGCTCAAAAAGTCGCAGAAAGAAGCCGCAGGCGATATGTCAGGCTATACCTTACATCCTGCAGATGTCGCAACTGATGCCTACGATCGGGAATTTTCTTTGAGCCTGGCTTCTAATGACAGAAATGTTTTGCTGCAGATTAATGACGCCTTGAAGAGAATCGACGAAGGCACCTATGGCGCCTGCGAGCAGTGCAAAAAGCCTATTGCCAAGGTGCGCCTTAAGGCCTTACCTTTTGCCCGATGCTGCCTTAAATGCCAGAGTATAGAAGAAAAAAACCGATAGCCTTATTACTTCAGGGCCGCCCCTCATAGGCTATGCATGGCTTTTTGTTGTGGTTTATTAGCCTCTGTATCATTATCCTTGACCAGATAAGTAAGGCATATATTTCCCGAAACCTTCTTGTAGGCCAGTCACTTCCTGTTCTCAGAAATATTTTTCATATTACCCTTGTCCATAACACAGGCATAGCGTTTGGATTATTGAAAGGCTATAGTATCTTTTTTGTTGTGGTATCTTTATTTATTATCGCCTTTATCACGCGTGAGCTTATGGTTGGCCACACACGGAATTGTCTCGCGAAAGGAATTGCCTTGAGTTTGCTTTTAGGCGGTGCCTGCGGTAATCTGTTAGACCGCTTAAGATATGGATATATTGTGGATTTCCTTGATTTTCGTATCTGGCCGGTCTTCAACATCGCTGACAGCGCTATTACTATAGGGATAATGATGGTAGCGTATCTCGTCTGGAAAAAGTCCCCACGTCATCAGAGCTCCTAGCGCGCTGTGACAAAAATTATTGAGTATACCAAATAAATCCACCTGCCCATTATCTAATAGAGGCAAATGTTCCCTGTTATTTTTAAATTTGGTTTTATCCAAATCTATAGTTATGGTTTAATGGTGGCGGCGGCTTTTTTGGTTTCCGCCTTTTTGCTTTCCCGCTATGCCCGCCTTTTACACTATGATAAAGAGTTTTTTTGGAATTTTGCTTTTGTAATTTTAGTAGGAGGTATTCTTGGCGGGCGCCTCTTCTATAGTATCCTTAATTTTGACTTTTTTCTGGATAACCCGCAGGAAATTTTTATGCTTTGGCATGGGGGGTTAGTCTGGTACGGAGGGTTTTTCGGCGGCTTGATAAGCGCCAGCGTATATTTGAAATTGAAGAAAAAACCATTTTTTAAAACCGCGGATATGGTTGTGCCTTTTGTGGCATTAGGCCATGCCATTGGCAGAATAGGATGTTTTCTTAACGGCTGTTGTTACGGCAGGGTTGCTTCATGGGGAGTGTATTTCCCTGTGCATAATGAGGTGCTTATCCCTTCGCAGTTACTTTCTGTTCTTGGCCTGTTGGCTATTTTTGTCATTTTACGGCTCTTGCAAGACAGGCCGCATCGAGATGGCTTCATTGTGGTTGCCTATCTTTTATGCGCTTCTTTGGAACGTTTCATAGAGGAATACTTCCGTGGGGATTCTCCTCGTAACTTTTACGGATTAACGGTATTCCAGGTGTTGAGCGCAGCAATTTTTTTTGGCGCAGGAATAGTATGGTATATGATTTTACGGTTTCAGAAGAAGACTCAGACAAGCGTTTAGATGTATTTTTAGCGCAAAAGCTTGGCAAAGAATATTCCCGTTCGTTTATACAGCGGGTTATTACGCAGGAGGCTGTAACGGTTAACCAATGTTCTCTAAAGCCTCATTATAAGGTTAAGAGAGGCGATATGGTCCATGTGGTTGTACCTGGGCAAGCCCCATTCCAGATAGTGCCCGAAGATATTCCTTTTACAATACTCTATGAAGATGAGGCTGTTTTGGTTATTAATAAGCCTTCAGGCCTTGTGGTGCATCCGGGTGCTGGCAACAAAGACGGAACCTTGGTGAACGCGTTATTGAAGCATACTCAGTGCCTTTCTTCGATTAATCCCGTTCGTCCCGGGATTGTCCATCGTTTAGATAAAGAGACTTCAGGGGTTATGGTAGTTGCCAAGACTAACGCGGCCCACTTGAGCCTGGTGCAGCAGTTCGCAAAACATACTATTTCGAGAAAGTATGTCGCCGTGGTGCATGGTTGTTTGGAATTAGATGAAGGGATTATTGATTTTCCTATCGGCAGGCATGTAAGGGATTTTCGGCGTTTAGCAGTACGTTTTTCGGATTCCAGTAAATACGCAATCACACGCTATAAAGTTATAAAACGTTTACCTGAAGTTAGCGTTGTTGAGCTCACTCCGGAAACAGGCAGGACACATCAGTTGAGAGTGCATCTTGCGCATATCGGCCATCCTATAGTCGGCGATACAAAGTATGGCAAACTTCCTGCTTTGAGCAGGCTTGCCCTTCATGCCAAAGAATTAGGTTTCCTCCATCCTGTGACTAAAAAGTTCCTTGTTTTTTCTACCAAGGTGCCTGAAGAATTTAGTGATTTTTACAGTTAAGCGGAGATCCGTAAGGCTTTTTAAGTTACTTAGGCTTAGGCATAGATAAAAAAATGCTTGCATTTGTTAAACTCATTGTTATAATTGAGGTTAAAGGTGTAAAAGAAGCTGCCCAAAACTGCTCTGGTCAGGCAGAAAAAGTAAAAGCTTATAATAAGGGAGGTATCTATGGCTAAAGGAAAGGCTCCGGTCATTATTTTATTTATTTTTTTGCTTGCGGTTAGCGCGCTTGCGGCGTTTTGTTTTATGAAGCTACAGGAGGAAAAAGCAACGAACCAGCAGTTAACCGAGCAGGTGAGCCAATTAGAAACAAAAAAACGCGAATTAGATAAGCAGGTTACGGATTTACGCGCTAAGATGGAAGATTTACAGGCGCAAAGAGATCAGCAGCAGGCAAAGCTTAAAGAACTTCAATCAACTCTTACCTCGGTTCAAAGCGAGCTTGAATCAGAGCAAAAATCGAAACAGGACGCATTCTCACAGGCCGAAAGCGCGAAAAAAGAGTTGGCGTCTTTAAAAACAACGAAAGCAGGCCTGGAAGCAGAATTAAAAACTACCAAGGAAACTCTTAGCGGCATCCAGGAAAAGTTGACCGCCCTTGAAAAATCCCATGCGGCAGCTCCTTCAGCCCCCGAGGAATTAAGAGCAAAGGCACAGGACCTGCAGTTAGAGAAAATCGTGGTAACCCCTTCAGAAGCTTCCGGCCAGAAAAATGCAGCCCCTGGGCAAGGGAAGGTGCTTGCGGTTAATAAGGAATATGATTTTGTGGTGGTAAACCTTGGACAGAAGGATAATATCAGTGTTTCTGATATGTTAGAAGTATTCCGTAACAGTAAGAAGATTTGCGAACTGAAGGTCGAAGAGGTTAAAGATACTATGTCAGTTGCTACACCGGTTTCAAAAGAGAGTATTCGGCAGATAAAAGAAGACGATATGGTAATTCGTAAAACAGGGTAGCGATGTAATCCATGAGAAAAATAAGAAAATTGTGGGATACCTTACGCCGGGGCATTAACTATATCTTGGGGCTTTTTTCTAATGATATGGGGATCGATTTGGGCACTGCAACTACCTTAGTGTATGTAAAAGGTGAAGGCATTGTCTTGTGTGAGCCTTCAGTTGTCGCCGTCGAAAAAGGAACCAACAGGGTTATGAAGGTAGGCCTTGAAGCCAAGCGTATGTTGGGAAGGACTCCCGGGGATATCGTGGCAATTCGCCCGATGAAAGACGGAGTTATCGCGGATTTTGAGATTACCGAGGCCATGTTGCGTCATTTTATTGAAAAGGCACAGCATTATAGAAAATTGGCTCGTCCGCGTATCGTTATTGCTATCCCTTCAGGTATTACCGAAGTGGAAAAAAGGGCTGTCAGGGAATCCGCGGAACGCGCGGGCGCGGGCTCTATTGTGTTAATTGAGGAGCCGAAGGCCGCGGCTATTGGGGTTGGCCTGCCAATCCAGGAGCCCGTGGGCAATATGATTATCGATATCGGAGGAGGAACCACAGAAATCGCGGTTCTTTCGCTGGGGGGGATTGTTTTTTCACGCTCAATCCGTATCGGAGGCGATGAGATGGACCAGGCGGTTATAGAGTACCTCAAGAAGGCGTATAATTTAATGATTGGTGAACGCACCGCGGAAGATATTAAAATTAAAATTGGTTCAGCCTATCCTCTTGATGAAGAGTTGAGCCTTGACGTCAGAGGCAGGGATTTGGTCGCGGGGCTTCCTAAAGCCATTACCATAACTTCCGAGGAAATTCGCGACGCGCTTCGCGAACCCGTGCGGGCGATAGTGGAATCTACTAAAATAGTTTTAGAGCGGACTCCTCCCGAATTAGCAGCAGACTTAATTGAGCATGGAATTATGATGGCAGGGGGAGGCTCGTTGTTACGAGGCCTCGATAAACTACTTTCTGAAGAAACAGGCTTGCCCGTGCATATTGCTGACGACCCTTTAACCGCAGTTGCTAGGGGCACAGGTAAGGTTTTAGATGAAGAGAGTTACTTAAAGAGGCTCACCGTTCCTACCAGAATCCAGCAATAACAGGCTATCCTTCTTAACCCGGAATTTGCATTAGGATTTTGGTAAAATGTCTCTAACTCTTTGCCATAACTGCGTTTTACTCGCAAAAGTGTCCTCGCCGTACTGCACCGAGTACGGCTGTGGTACTTTTGCTCGCAAGCCTTGTTCTGACAAAGATTTAGGCCATTTTCCTCAAAACCTAATACAAAATCCGGGTTAATGTGTTTAACCGCAAGCCCTATAAGGCGTTTTTCACAGGCACTATTTTTATTGCCTTATTGATCCTTTCAATTTCTTACCTCAAACCACTCATTCTCAACGTTCTCTTATTCCCTTCAAAAATTGTTTCGAGCTTTATCGCTGATACGAAGGCTATGGTTGGGTATAAATTTATTCAGAATGAGAACCGGCAGCTAAAAAAACAAATCGCAAGCCTGATCGCCAATAGTATTACGGTAAACGAGCTTGCCGCGGAGAATGACCGCCTTAACAGGCTTCTTTCTTTTAAGAAACAGGCGCCGTTTGTTACTATAGCAGCACGAGTAATTGCCAGGGATAGCGGTAATTGGTCAAGGGGGGTAGTGATTGACAAAGGCTTTAAGCAGGGAGTAAAATCCGGGAATGTGGTAATTACAGAGGCTGGTTTGGCAGGCAGGGTGGTAGAGGTGTGGGCGCATGCCGCGAAAGTGATGTTACTTAACGATGCCAATAGCGCTGTAAGCGCGTCTTTGCAGCGAAGCCAGAGTGAAGGGCTGGCCAGCGGAACTCTTTTAGGCGGGATAGTCATGCGATATCTTGAGAAGGATAGCGATATAGCCGTAGGGGACATTGTGGTTACCTCAGGGCTTACCAGGAATTACCCATCTGCTATTCCTCTGGGCAGCGTTGCAATGGTTCAGGAAGAGTCTCACGGATTAGGTAAGTATGCAACCGTGAAACCTTTTGTCGATTTAAAGCAGGTGGAAGAAGTGTTAATCATCACGCAATAAGAGCCCATGGTTTTTTATTCCCCGGATAAAAAATATCGTGCGTATGGAAAGCTTGTTGGCCTGGCCATAGGAGTATGCCTTCTGCAGGTAAGCGTTGTTCCCTCGCTCTGGGGCTTGCCAATAGCGCCTGATTTTCTTTTACTCTCAACGCTTATTATGGCGATGCGTATGCCGGTGTTTTCAGAAATGATTGTTTTTAGCCTTCTCTGCGGTTTGTTAAAAGATTTTTTTAGCGTATCTTTTTTTGGGATGAGCACTCTTGGTTTTGCCTGTAATGGGGCAATGATGTATGGAGTGTTTCGCTACGTGTATAAAGATAGGAAATGGGTGCAATTCCTGGCGGTAGCCGCAGTTACCGTGTGGAATTATGGAGTCTTGAGTATTATGTATAAAAAGCCGTTTATCTTTATCGGCTGTATCGAAGCGATTTTAAATTGCCTTTTTTTACCCCTTGTCGGCGCGTTGTATCATCGCCTGGAACTACCATGTGCAAAACACACGCCTTTTCATGCGTATAGGTAACGTCAGGATTCTCGCGGGGATACTCTTTATTATTTTAATCGGCAGGCTTTTTTATTTTCAAATTATACAGGGGAACTTCTATTATTATGTGAGCAATAAGAATTGTATCAGGTTGCTTCCCCATGAGGGAGTCAGAGGTAAAATTTTGGATCGCCATAATGAGCTGATCGTCGACAATCGAATTTCATATGCCATTAGTGTCTTGCCGCAGGAATTCAGGCAGAATGCGGGAACGCTTTCGAAATTAGCCGTACTATTAAGCACGCCTACCTCAAAAATAACAAAAGCCATAAAAAAAGATTTTATTTCTTCATTTGTCCCCATAGTTGTGGCGAAAGATGTGGATAAAAAGACAGCTTTTCTTATAGAAGAAAATAAATTTGAGCTTCCCGGAGTCATCGTTCAGATCATCCCTAAGCGCTACTATCCCTATCATGATGCCGCAAGCCATCTCCTGGGCTATGTAGCCAAGATAGATACCTGGCGAATTACCAAGCTTAAGGACTATGGATATAAAATGCGCGATATCGTTGGCTTTGGGGGACTGGAGGAGTATCTGGAGCATGACTTAAGAGCGATAGGAGGCGGAACGCAGATACAGGTGGATCACCGGGGTAGGGTGCAAAAGGTTTTGGGGTTCAGGGAGCCTCTTGAAGGAAGGGATGTTTCTGTAACCCTTGACATAAAGATACAAAGGATTATTGAGGATGCCTTCGCGGGAAGAAAAGGGGCAGCAGTGATTATGGAGGTTGATACCGGGAAGATTATTGCTTTGGTAAGTTCCCCCGGGTTTTATCCCGGGGCTTTTACCGATTCCGATCAAGCCGAATATGTGAGCGGCATTTTACGTTCTCCCGATAGCCCTCTCATGAACAGGGCATTATCTGGCCTGTATCCAGTCGGTTCGGTATTTAAGGCTATCGTAGCGATTGCGGCTTTAGAGAAGAGGAAAATAACTCCTGATAAAAGGTATTTTTGCCCGGGGAAACTTTTGGTAGGGGCAAAGGAATTCAAGTGCTGGAGTACCCATGGTTCCCAGAATTTGGTTGAAGCCTTGACACATTCCTGTAATGTCTATTTTTACCACCTAGCCTTATTGCTGGGGCCGGATTCTTTAACCGAATACGCGTTGAAATTTGGCTTAAGCAAGCCTACGGGTATCGATTTGTTGCATGAAGTATCGGGATATATCCCTTCGGTAGTAAGCCGGAGGATGAAATTGCGAAAGTGGTATGACGGCGATACCGCTAATTTCGGCATTGGGCAAGGGGATGTGTTGGTAACCCCTCTTCAGGCGGCACGGCTCATGGGGATAATCGCAAGCGGCGGGAAATACATAAAGCCGTTTGTAGTGCGTAAAATCGCGGATCAGGAAATAATTCCTCCGGAGGCGGCTATGCTCACCTTAGATCCCGCTACCCTCAAGACAGTGATAGAAGGATTAAAAAATGTAGTGAATGCCGAGACCGGAACCGCCAATATCGGATGGGGGGATCTTCGGGTAGCCGGAAAGACTGGTACCGCGCAGGTGCACACGAAGCTCTCTCACGGCTGGTTTGCGGGTTTCCTTCCGTATGATAAGCCGAGGTTTGCCTTTTGTTTTTTTCTGGAAAATACAGGCCCCAGTATCAATTGCGTAATCCTGGCACATCAGGTTTTTAATAAAATGAAGGAAGAGAACCTGCTGTAAAGGCGTTCAACCCAGGGAACATATCGTTATCTCATGCGTCATTATCTACCGATGAATATAAGGGCTCATGCGATTGCTATCGCAGTCTTCGTCATTGTCAGCCTTAGCTTACTGATGCTCTACAGCGAGATCTATCCTAAGCATGCGTTTGATACAAGTTCCGTATTCTTTCGCCAATTAGTCTGGGCTGTTTTAGGGTGGATAGTCTTCATTATTTTTAGCAGGATTCCTTTCCGTGGGCTTCTTGCGGTTATTTATCCGTTTTATGTGGTTATCATTGTATTATTGTCTTTTGTTTTAGTGGCGGGAGCGGCGCGTTTGGGCGCGCAGCGTTGGATAAAGATCTGGTGGTTTAACTTTCAACCTTCGGAATTTGCCAAAATCGCGATTATTCTTGTTTTAAGCCATTATTACAGCAGAAAGGCCGTCAATCAGATACGGCTTAATATTGGCAGCCTTTCTTTTTTACGGGGCATTGTGTATCCTTTTCTGATCATTTTAGTCCCCTTTGGGCTTATCGTAAAGCAGCCTGATTTGGGGACAGCGCTTTTACTTATGTTTATCTTCTTAGGGATGGCGTATTATTCGGGAGTAAAAATGCGCTATATTCTTTTAATTTTAGTGGTAGGTAGCGCCTTGAGCCCTTTTTTATGGCATTGCTTACGCGACTACCAAAAGGACAGAATCCTTGTTTTTCTTAATCCTAATTCTGACCCTCTGGGCGCGGGCTATACCATTATTCAATCGAAGATAGCCATAGGTTCGGGAAGGATTTTTGGTAAGGGGTGGCTTTCAGGGACTCAAGGGCAGTTGAACTTTTTGCCAGAGTCACATACTGATTTCATTTTTGGCATTTTTTCTGAAGAGACCGGTTTCCTGGGCTCGCTTTTTCTCTTAGGGCTTTATGGAGTTCTTATCTTCGAATCTTTTCGAATTGCCCAGAAGGCAAACGATAATTTCGGGAAATTATTCGCTTTTGGCATTGGCCTTATGCTGGCTATTCAGGTGTATATCAATATTTCAATGACGTTGGGTATTTCTCCTGTTGTAGGTGTTCCGCTTCCGTTAATGAGCTATGGCGGTTCGAATATGCTGGTAAATTTTTTATGCCTGGGAATAGTGCAGAATATCAATGCAAGGGGCTGAGCTTTTCAGGGATTCCTGAAGGTTAGGAGAGAAGGTTTTCTAAGAAAATGAAAAGAGTGGTAGCGATAGAGGATATACTTTTACAAGTAAGAAAACCGGGAAGGTATGTGGGGAACGAATGGAATGCCGTCAAGAAAGATTTTGACGCGCAAGAAGTGACTTTCGCGCTTTGTTTTCCTGATTTATATGAAATCGGGATGAGTAATATGGGTTTGCGGATACTCTATGGGTTGCTCAATGAAGAGCCTGGGATAGCGTGTGAAAGAGCTTTTTTGCCAGACGTAGATATGCAGGGGCTGTTAAAAGAAAAGAAGCTTCCCCTTTTTTCTTTAGAATCAAAAATTCCTTTAAGCGAGTTTGATTTTCTTGGCTTTTGCCTTAATTATGAGTTAGCCTATACCAATGTTTTGGCGGTGCTTGATCTGGCAGGGATACCGCTTTTGTCAAAAGATCGTTCATTGGCGTTTCCTTTAGTTATCGCGGGAGGCCCTTGCGTGACGAATCCGGAACCATTGGCGGATTTTATAGATATCTTTTTTATTGGAGAGGCAGAGGAGGCACTTTTAGAAATAGTTGAGATATATAAATCGCAAATCGCAAATCACAAATCACAAATCACAAAAGAGGATATCCTCAAGAAAATAGCAGCTGTGCGAGGGGTGTATATCCCTTCTTTTTATGATGTAGACTATGATGAGGAGGGGGCGGTTAAGAAATTTTTACCCTTGTATCCTGGCGTGCCGCAGAGAATTACAAAGCGCATTGTAGAGGATCTCAATAACGCGTATTATCCTCAAAAATGGCTTGTGCCGTATATTCAAATCGTCCATGACCGGGCGGCGATTGAGCTCATGCGCGGGTGTCCTCACCACTGCAGCTTTTGCCAGGCAAGAGTTGTCTATCAGAAGCTTAGAATACGCTCGCCAGAGAAAATCATTGAAATTACAGAGAACATACTTCGATCCTCCGGATACGAAGAAATTTCATTCTTAAGTTTATCTACCAGCGAGTATCCTTTCTTAAGGCAAGTCCTTGACGGCCTGCGTGAAAGAATGCAAGAGCAGGCAGTGGCGATATCCCTGCCTTCTTTAAGGCCAAAGTCATATCTTGGCAATGTAACGGAGTATCTATCAAGGGTGCGAAAAACCACCCTTACGTTCGCTCCGGAGGCCGGCTCAGAAAGAATGAGGCAGGCAATAAATAAAAATTTTGATATTGAAGAATTTTACGCGGCAATCCGAGCGGCATATAAGGCAGGTTGGCAGTCAATAAAATTATACTTTATGCTGGGTTTACCCGATGAGACCTATGACGATTTAGACGCGCTCATTGCTTTGGCCCGGCAGGTATCGTTTTTAAGAAAGGAATATACCCCTTACCTTGGGCAGGTGCACGCGAGTATATCATTTTTTGTGCCCAAGCCGCATACTGCTTTTGAACGCGTTGCCATGGATTCTTTAGATGTGCTGCGTGAAAAGCGGAACTATTTACGAAAGAAAGCTCAATGCCTGCCAAAGGCGGTACGGCTTGATTTTCATGCCTTAGAAACGAGCCTTTTAGAAGCGGTAGTATCCCGCGGCAACAGGAGGTTAGGAAAGGTTTTGTTAAAAGCCTATCAGGATGGCTGTATGCTTGATGGGTGGACGGAACATTTTAAGTTTAATACCTGGCGCAAGGCTTTTGAAGAATGCCAGAGGCCGATGGAATCGTATTGTCAGGCGCTATCAGAAGATACGGTTTTGCCCTGGCAGCATATTGTTTTGACAGCTTAAGCTTGACGGGTAGGAGCAATAGCGTTATAGTATATTCCACCATATAGGTGAGGCTGGTAAGGGTGCGTATGTCCCTTAAGGTTTCTAAAGGAGTTACTGCTGAAAAACCTTTATTTTGCACGAATAGGCACAAATTACACACAAATACACACGAATTACTTCGTCGCTGTATTCGTGATGATTAGTGTGTAATTCGTGGGAATTCGTGTTTAAAAGACGCTTTTTCAGTGATAACTAAAGGAGGATCCCATGGCTAAGAGCAGTTCTTTATCTTCACGAGGCATAAAGTATAAGCTGATAATCGCTGTATGCCTTATGTCGGTTATTCCTATCCTCATCTGCTTTAATTATATTTTTCCAAGTTTTCTTCTAGGCTTTGGCATCAAGTCGAATTTTGTTATTGTCATCGCGATAATGCTCGGCTTGGTCATTCTCGGGGCCACGATTCTCAAACAGATTTTTGACCCTGTAGTAAAACTGAGCAGGGAAGCCACCTTGATTGCAGAGCAAGGCGTGCCGAAGCACATTGATATTAAAGGTGAAGATGAAATCGGCCAGCTTGGGCAGGCGCTTAATCAGCTTACACAAAAGATAAGGCTCAATATGGACGAGTTAAAGAATTACGGCTCTAAAACCGCCCAGATAAATTCAGAAATCCAGAAGCGGGTACATTTTATTTCGGCACTCCTGCATATTTCCGATGTTGTCGCTCAAGGAGGGGAGATCGATTCAGTTTTAACGCTTTGCGTTGAAAAGGTGAAGGATTTAGCGCATTCTTCCGTGGTATTTATTTTGTATTTAGAGGAAGGTATTTTTAGCCTCAAGGCGCAGTGGGGGCTAACCCATGAAGCAAAGCTTAAGGCAACCTTTTCAGAGCATAATATGTGCTTAATTCAGATGCTGGAAAAAGATATACCTACAGTTATCGACAGTAAGAATCAGAAACATTCTTTCCAAAAGTTCCTGGCCGGATTTGAGATTAAGCATTTCTTGGGCGTTCCCATATTCTCTTATCAGAAGCCTGTTGCCTTATTGGGAATCGGCAACGCCCTTTTAGACTTTACCTACAGTGCTGACGACATTGAACTCTTAAGCATATTCGGCAAGCAAATGGCGATTGCTATTGAGAATAACTGTATGGTTGAACGCCTTGAAAAACTGGAAATCAAGGATATGCTTACCGGCCTTTATAACGAGTATTATATCCGCAGCCGGCTTGACGAGGAAATAAAACGGGCAATTCTTTACCAGCGGCCTTGCGCGTTGGTGTTGGCAAAAATAAATAACTTCATGGAATATCAGAAAGCCCACGGCTTAATTGCCGCTGAGGCGATACTGAAAAAAACAGCGGCGTGCATGGGCAATCTTTTCATCGGTGATGAGCGTATAGGAAGGTTCGCGGATTATCAATTTGCCGTTATTTTCCCTGAAAAAAATAAGCGCCAGGCCCAGAAAATAGCTGAAGAAATGGAGCAGGAGGTAGAGCGTTTTTTCAAGAAAGAGCCTGATCCGCAAAGAAACTTTAGCATATCTGCCGTGGTCGCGGAGAATCCGCTTGACGGGGTAACGGCGCAGGAATTAATACTTTCAGCGCAGAAGGCATTGGATACGGTCAAAACGTAATGATACAATAGAAACACGATGCTTCCCCAAAAGAATATTAATAAAAAATTAGGCGAACTGCTTGTGGACGCGGGTATTATTACCCAAGCGCAGCTTGACGAGGCTTTAGAGCTTCAGAATGATAAAGGAGGCTTGATCGGCGAAGTATTAGTCCAGTTGAAGTTTACTACCGAAGAAGATATCGCGAAGATGCTTACCGCGCAATATGGGTTTGCGTTTCTTCCCTTAGCCAATTATGAAATTGACCAGGATTTAATTAAACTGATTCCCGAGCGCGTAGCTCAGCAGTATTGTTTGATACCCATCGATAAAATAGCGAATAATCTTACCATAGCCATGAGCAACCCTTTAAACACCCAGGCAATTGAAGATATAGAAACGCTGTTAAACTGTAGTGTGCAGGCATTTGTTTCTACATCCTCTGATATCCGTAAGTCAATTGAAAAGTACTATAAAGAAACCAAGAACCAGTAGTGAAATGTTGCGTGAGGTTTCGTAACGGTGCCTTTGTAACCTTATGTAACTTCTTCACGCAACCTCACGTAACTTTACGCAACCTCACGTAACCTTACGCAACCTTTACATAGTATGCCTTCCCTCAAAGAGCGGATTATTCAAACACTCACCGAAAGTAAGCTTATTTCCCAGGAGAGCCTCAAGCAGGCATTAGAAATCCAGAAGGACAAAGGGGGGAGTTTAAGTGATATCCTGGTAAAGGAAAAACTCATCGACGCGGATAAACTTCTTATCGCCATGTCGAAGGTATTTTCTAAGCCAAGCATTGACTTGACCCGTTTTACGATTGACGCTGAAGTCCTGAGCCTTATTCCCCCGAATATCTGCAGGCAGTATCAGATTATGCCAATTTCAAGATTTGCCAATACCCTGACGTTGGCTATGGTTGACCCCCTTAATATTCTCGCCCTCGATGATGTAAAGACGCTTACCGGTTATCAGATTAATCCTATTATCGCGGATTCGCGCCGGGTACTTCAAGCTATTGAGCAATATTATGGGCAGAGCGCTAAAACTGAAATTGAAGGCTTACTTCAGGGGATATCGGCAGAAAATATAGAATTGATTCAGGAGGAGAAGGGATTTGAGCTTCCCCTTGACGAGCTTGGGAGGCTTATTAAAGAAGCGCCCATTGTTTCATTTATCAATAAGATGGTAGAACAAGCGGTGAACCTTAAGGTTTCGGATGTTTTGATTGAGCCTCAGGAAAGAAGATTGAGGATACGTTTCCGTATTGACGGAATGCTTAAGGAACAACCTGATTGTGCTACCAGCATGAGCCCTTTGGTTATTTCGCGTATCAAGGTTATTTCAGGCTTGGATATCTCAGAGCACAGGCTTCCCCAAGACGGAAGGTTTACGATGAAATTCGCGGCGAGGGAGGTTGATTTTCGCGTTTCGGTCTTGCCGACAAGTTTTGGGGAGAAGGTAGCATTGCGCATTCTGGATAAAACCAGGGTTAACTTAGACATTGATACTTTAGGGTTTCAGGAAAAGGCTCTTCTAGACCTGAAAAAATGCGCCTTCAGGCCTTATGGGATGATTTTAACCTGTGGGCCGACAGGCGCGGGAAAAACCACTACCTTATATTCGGTATTAAAGCTTGTAGACAAACCAAAAATAAATATTATTACAGTAGAAGACCCTGTAGAATTTCAGATTCCGGGTATCAATCAAGTCAATATCCAATCTGAAATCGGCTTGAGCTTTGCTTTAGCGCTGCGTTCAATACTCAGGCAGGACCCTAATGTGATTATGGTTGGGGAAATCCGCGATTCGGAAACCGCCGATATTGCGGTTAAAGCCGCCCTTACCGGCCATTTGGTGCTTTCTACCATTCATACCACCAGTGCCAGCGGTGCGGTTGTACGCCTGGTCAATATGGGGGTTGAGCCATTTTTGATTACTTCCGCGGTTAGCTGTATCGTAGCCCAGAGGCTGGCGAGGATTCTCTGTCCGGCGTGTAAGGAACAGTATATACTCAAGGATGATATCGTTGCTCGATTAAAATTTCCACCCCAGAAGAAAGGATATACTTTTTTTAGGCCTAAGGGCTGTCCAAAGTGTTATCATACAGGATATAAAGGAAGAGCAGTAGTCGCGGAAGTGCTTGTGGTAAGCCCAAGGATAAAGGAGCTTATTCTTGAGAGGGCGCAGGAACACACGATAAAACAGCAAGCGCGCCTTGAGGGAATGCAGACGCTGCGGGAAGATGGGATTGCGAAGGCCTTAAACGGCGTTACTTCGCTTGAGGAAATTATCCGGGTTACTGCCAGTGATGAGTAATTTGTATGGCTAGCTCTATTGGAATGATACGATACCGCCGTTATTGAAGGTGTGCAATGGCATTATTTAAGGAAAAGCTTATAGAACTGTTGATAAAACAGAAAATACTTTCTAAGGAACGATTGCAAGAAGCAATTGAAATTCAAAGAAAGAAAGGCCTTCCTTTACGGGAAGTACTGCTTAAAGAAGGATTTGTGGAGGAATCAAAACTTATCAGCGCTTTATCAGAGTCGCTTTATTTGCCTACCTTAAACCTGTCTCATTACCGTATCGATCGTTCGCTTGCGGACATTGTTCCTGAGCGTTTAGCCAGTCAATATACCGCGGTGCCTGTTTCACGTATTGGGGATACCTTAACCGTTGCCATGTTTGATCCTCTCAATATATTCGCGCTCGATGATTTACGGATAATTACCGGGTATAGGATTGATCCCGTGCTTGCCTTGGAAAAAGATATTTTGCACGCGATTCAGAATGTCTATAGCCATAAAAAAGAGGAATCTGTGGTTACGCAAGAAGAATCTGTGGAAAGCCCATCTACCGTTTTGGGAGAAGATACGCTTGAATTGGATAATAGTAAGGAGCAGGGCGATGCTGTCCCTGTGGTTAAGATCGTTAATCTGATGCTTGCGGAAGCGCTTAAACGAAGGGCATCGGATATTCATGTCGAGCCTCAGGAAAATAATCTGAGGGTGCGTTTCCGCATTGACGGAGAGCTTATTGATGCCTTTACTATTCCTAAAAAAAGCGAAAACGCCATTACTGCCAGGATAAAAATTATTTCCGGTTTAGATATTACCGAGGCGCGCCTCCCTCAAGACGGAAGATTTAAAATTAAATTTTTAAATAAGGAGGTTGACTTCAGGGTTTCTCTGCTTCCTACCAGTTTTGGCCAGACCTTGGTGCTGCGCGTGCTGGATAGGGCATCATTAGTAGTAGGGTTAGACTCTTTAGGTTTTTCTCCAGGCTCATTAGCGCTTTTGAAAGAGGCAATCGCGCGGCCCTATGGAATGATTGTGGTTACCGGACCCACGGGAAGCGGGAAATCTACCAGCCTTTATTCGGTATTAAGTTTACTGAATACCCCGGAAAGGAATATTATTACCATTGAGGATCCTGTAGAATATCAGTTAGAAGGAATTAGCCAGATACCGGTAAAATCAGATATCGGTATGAATTTTGCCGCGGGGCTGCGGTCTATTCTGCGGCAAAGCCCCGATGTTATTTTGATTGGCGAGATCCGGGATTCTGAAACCGCTGATATCGCCATCAAGGCCGCGCTTACCGGGCAGTTTGTAATGTCTACGCTGCACACCAATAACGCGGCTCAGGCGATAACGAGATTGATTGATATGGGGCTAGAACCTTTTTTAGTGGCTTCAAGCGTTATTATGAGCTCTGCCCAGCGTTTAATGCGGGTTATCTGCAGCCGCTGTAAAAAACCGGATAATCCCCCTAACGCATTGCTTTTGAACCTTGGGTTAAATCCTGATCTGCAATTTTTTAGAGGCGAAGGTTGTCCGTCGTGCGCGCATACGGGCTATTATGGCAGACAAGCAATACTGGAAATTTTGATGATTGATGATATAATACGAGAGATGGTTGTTAAAGGCGCAACCAGTGAGCAGATTCAGGAATACGCGGTACGTAATTCCGGGATGAAAACCCTGCGCCAGGAAGCATTGCTAAAGGCAGAAAAGGGGATAACGACTGTCGATGAAGTGGTGAGGGTTACGGCAGCGCAGTAAACTAAGGATAAGGAGAGGTAATTGAAGAGATAACCCGTCTACCGGCACACACTGTGATTTGAACATGGTAGATGATTATCTTGAAATTACCGATACAATGTAACTATTACACCGTTAAATTAGTTTTTACTAGTGTGACGGTGTACTAAAAGGGGTGTGGGGAAAAATTTTCCCCACGATTGGGGGGTGCTCAGCGTAGCCGACGATAAGTCGGCGGAGCGCCGAAGCCCGCCGTAGGCGGGATAGCGGAAGCGCGGAGTTAACTTTCGCTATACTCCCAAGAATTAAGTTAACGGAGCACTATGGCTATGTATCGTTATATTGTTAAAACAAAAGACGCCCAAACTATAAGCGGTGTCGTAGAGGCGCAGTCCCAAAAGGATGCTGAGGTTATCCTGCATCAGAAAAATCTTATCATTGTGTCTTTAACGCAAAGCGCGCAGCCTTTGGGAAAGAAACGTTTTTCCCAAAAGGTTACCCTTGATGACTTAGTGATCTTTTCGCGCCAATTGGCAACGATGATAGACAGCGGCATAACCCTGGTAATCGCGCTGGATATCCTCAAAGGGCAGATTGAAAATCGTGCTTTTGTCCAGGTAATCACCCGTATCTATCAGGATGTGGAGTCAGGGAAAAGCTTTTGTGACGCGGTGGCGCAATTCCCCACGGTTTTCTCGAATTTCTACATTAACATGATTAGGGCGGGCGAAACATCAGGAACCTTGGATGAGGTCTTAGACAGGATAGCCGTCTATCTGGAGAAAACCGCCGCGTTAAAAAGAAAGATTCAGGCAAGCCTGGTGTATCCGGCGGTAGTCATTACCATGGCATTGCTTATTACCGCGTTGCTCTTATTGAAGGTAGTCCCTACTTTTAAGAGTATTTTCGAAAGTTTGGGGGGAACCCTGCCATTACCGACACAGATATTAATCATTATCAGCGATCTGTTCAGAAGATTCTTTTTCGTTATGCTCGGGGGTACAGGGTTGGCCTTGTTTTTACTGAAGCGTTATATCAACACGCCAAAAGGAAGATATCAATTCGATAAGCTTATCCTAAGGCTGCCGATTTTCGGCCCGCTTTTCTTAAAAGCCGCTGTCGCCCGGTTTGCGCGGACTTTTTCGACGTTAATGCGAAGCGGGATTCCCATTTTAAATGCTTTGGATATTGTTGCCAAGACCTCAGGCAATAAAATCATAGAGGAGGCGGTAGAAAATGCCCGTCAGGCAATCCGGCAAGGTGAGCCGATTGCTCAGCCTCTCGAGAAATCGAAGGTTTTTCCTTTGATGGCGGTGCGGATGATTGGGGTGGGCGAAAAGGCGGGAGAATTGGAAAAGATGCTCGGAAAAATCGCTGAGTTTTATGAAGAACAGGTTGATGCCGCGGTCTCGGGGTTAACCAGCATTATTGAGCCTCTGGTTATTGCCTTTTTAGGCATCATTATCGGAGGGATCGTCTTAGCCTTGTTCTTGCCTATATTTAAGATTAGCGAATTAGTGGCAAAATAACCTATGGCAGATACACCGTATACAATAGAGTATTCAAAAGAATTAAACCCCGCGCAGTTAGAGGCTGTGTATGCTACTGAAGGCTCCTATTTGGTGATTGCCGGAGCCGGCAGCGGAAAGACTCGGGTTTTGGTTTATAGGGTAGCGTATTTGGTAGAAAAAGGAGTAAACCCTGAGGGAATTCTTTTACTTACTTTTACCAGGAAAGCCGCTGAAGAAATGCTTCGGCGCGCCTCTTTAGTGCTGGACAGCCGTTGCACAAGAGTTTCCGGAGGGACATTCCATTCTTTTGCCAATATGATTTTACGCAAGTACGCGCGCGTTATGGGCATCGCCAATGCCTTTACTATTTTGGATAGAAGCGACAGTGAGGATACTCTGAATGTCATTCGTACTAAATTAGGGTTTAATAAACTAGAAAAACGTTTTCCCCGTAAAGGCGCGATCCTTGATGTGATTTCAAAGAGTATCAATAAATCAGAAAACCTTGATAGGATTCTGTACGCGGAATACCCGCAGTTTATTGAGTGGGCGCTCGAGATAAAAAATATTCAAGAGTCCTATAGTCAGTATAAACTTTCGAAGTCACTTCTGGATTATGATGATTTACTGGTGTATTTGCACAGGCTTCTTGTTGAACATGAGGGCCTGCGCGTACATCTGGCGCGTAAATACAAATACATCATGGTTGATGAATACCAGGACACCAATAAGCTGCAAGCACAGATAACCTGCCTTTTGGCTTCGGAGCATAAAAATATCATGGTGGTAGGCGATGATTCCCAGAGTATATACTCTTTCCGCGGGGCGAATTTTAAGAACATTATTGACTTCCCTAAAATATTCCCCGGGACAAAAATTATTACCTTGGAGGAAAATTACCGTTCAACCCAGCCTATTTTAAACCTGACGAACGAAATTATTTATTATGCCAAGGAAAGGTTTGAAAAAAATCTCTATACTAAAAAACAGGGAGACCGCCTTCCGTTTTATGTTGAAACTGAAGATGAACATGCTCAATCAAGGTATGTCGCGGAAAAGATTTTGGCCTTACGGGAAGAGGGGCTTGAGCTTAACGATATTGCCGTACTTTTTCGTTCCGGCTGGCATTCCAACGATTTGGAAATTGAATTAGCCAGCCGCGATATCCCTTTTGTCAAATACGGAGGCCAGAAATTTGTCGAGGCAGCGCATATCAAGGATATCTTAACCTATCTACGCATTGTTTTTAATGTTTATGACCAGGTAAGCTGGTATCGGCTCCTTTTGCTCCTGCCGAAAATAGGGCCAAAGACAGCGGAAACTATATTAGAAGATGTTGTTTTTCAAAAGAAGGGTTTGGAGATCGATACTTCCGGGAAGTTCTTCCAGAAATCCGCTCAGCTTACGAAGCTGTTTGAACTTTTGAAGAAGATCGACGCGCAGGCTTTGAGCCCCTACGCTATGCTTCAGATATTTTTAGAGCACTATCAACCGTTGTTAAAAGAAAAGTACGATGATTTTAACAAGCGGTTAAATGATTTAGATTCACTACTGAAAATAGCGGCCAGATATACATCTTTAGAATGTTTCTTAACCGATATGGCTCTTGAGCCTCCGGAGAGAAGCATTATTGAGGCAGGCCTCAGGGATAAGGATGACTCGTGTGTGAGGCTATCAACGATTCATTCGGCAAAAGGCCTGGAATGGCATACCGTTTTTATCCTCTACGTGGCAGAAGGCCATCTGCCGTCATATCTTTCTTTGGAAGACAGCGATGCCATTGAAGAAGAGCGGCGTTTATTTTATGTTGCCTCAACCCGCGCTAAAGAAAACCTTTATTTTCTTAAACCTCATATTGATAATTCTCCCCGAAGCTATTTTAATGAAAGCACCTCAGTGTTTACCCAGGTCTCGCGTTTTCTGGAGGAGAACGATATCTTGACGCGTTTTACCGATTCAGAGAACTGCTCTGTTTAGTTTTTACGGGTGAGAATAGGCGGTTGTCAGTGCGTATTCAAAACCGTCTCTGGTTAGGTGATTAGGAAAAATTTGTTTCTATGTAACTTTTAATTTCCTGGATAGTTTCATCAGGTGTTGATGCCCCCGCGGTGATTCCCACCGACTGTACTCTCGTAAACCATTCTTTCTTAAGTTTAGCCGCGGAATTAACCCAATGAGAATTAGGGTTTAGGGATTTGGCTATTTGGTAGAGGCGTTTGGTGTTGGCGCTGGTTTTTGAGCCAATGACAATCACGCAATCATTTTGTTGGGGGAGTGTTTTTATTTCGGTTTGTTTGAGGCGGGTAGGCGAGCAGATAGTGTTGAAGAATTGTAAGTCAGCAACATAGGTTTCAAGCGCTGCTTTCATTTGGAGCACTTTCTCCAGATTTTGCGTAGACTGTATCACGACTGCTGCTTTGGGGATTTTTTTCGTGATTTTCTTCTTGATATCAGCCATATCTTCCAAGACAATCGCCTTATGTGGTATTTGCCCTACGATGCCTTGAACTTCGTCGTGCTTATGATCGCCGATGACGATAATTTTATAGCCTTGAGCGTCCATTTCAATGGCGATTTTATGGATTTCCTTCACCATAGGGCAGGTGGCGTCAATAACCTTAAGGCCTAAGGTAGCGGCTTTTTCCACAATTTTCTTAGCGCTGCCATGGGCGCGGATAAGCAGTGAACCCTTCTGATAGGGGGAGAGGTTCTTTATCTTTTTTATCCCTGTTCTCTCAATTTTTTCGACTACATTTTCATTGTGGACAATATCCCCTAGCATATACACTGGATTTTCTTTATTTTGAGAGCTTTCTAAGGCAGTATCAATAGCCCTTTTGACCCCGAAACAAAACCCCGCGTTTTTGGCAATAGTGATTTTCATTACTCTTTTTTGGCTTGGTGTCTTCTATTACTTACTACTATCTACTTACTACTTACTACTTTCTACTCCTTGATGATATCACCAAATTATTTCATTGGCAACAGGTAAAAGAAGTGCTATAATTTCACTATGAGAATAAAGACTGTAAGTGATTCTGCGACAGTATTATCAGAAGTAATGATGCCACTTCACGCCAATCATTACGGTAGTGTGCACGGTGGCACGATTTTGAAACTGGTTGATGAGGCGGCATATGTTGCGGCAACCAGGCATGCCCGTAAAAACGTCGTAGTTGCCTCTATGGATTATATAGAGTTTAAACACCCTGTCGGCGTTGGTGACGTATTGACTCTTAGGGCTTCAGTCTACCATGTGGGCAGGTCGTCAATGGATGTTGAGGTTGAGATTGAGACAGAAAGGATTAAACAGGGAAAGGTGCTTAAGGTGGGTTCAGCCTATTTAACTATGGTGGCGTTGAATGAAAAAGGCAAGCCTATGGAGGTTCCCCGCTTAATTTTGAAGACAAAAGAGGAAAGAGAAAAGAATCTACAAATAAAACTAAAAAGGCAAAGGCGCATTGCCCATTTTTGCGGCTGCGAATGAAATTTATAAAATTCTAAGAAATATCCAATGAACGATTGGAAAAGATTAAGCTTTTTGCCTCAGAAAGAACTCCGAGATCTCCAGAATAGAAAGCTGCGCCATTTTATCTCCTACCAGTTATACCCCTTCAGCACCTACTACCGCAATCTTTTCGATACGCATAAAATCAAACCCCGCTACATAAGGACTGTGGAAGATTTACGAATTATCCCATTTACCAAAAAAGATGATTTTCTCTCTACCAAAGAAAACCCCAGCCGCTTTCTTGATTTTATCCTGAAGCCGGATGAGGCTTCGCTCAAAAAATACCTTCCAAAAAATAAACTCCTGTCATTAGCCTTGGCTAAAGCATTAAAGGGTAAAGAATACGTCAAAGGCAGGCTTGAGAAAGAATACCGGCCTATTTTTTTAACCGCGACCACCGGCACTACCGATCAGCCGGTTTCTTTTTTGTATACCAATTATGATATTGAAAACCTGAAGATTTCAGGGTATCGCTTACTGGATGTATTCGGCGCCGGAAAAGATGTGAGAGCGGTAAACCTTTTTCCCTACGCGCCGCATCTTGCCTTTTGGCAGACGGTTTTGGCGGGGTTTGCCTATAATGCCTTTTTACTGAGTACCGGCGGCGGAAAGGTAATGGGAACGCAAGGCAATATTGACTCTATTTTGAAAGTCAAGCCTAATATGATTATCGGTGTGCCCAGTTACTTGTATCATTTGGTGCGTTGTGCCAGAGTGAGCGCGAAAAATTTCGGATTTTTACAAAAGGTAATTTTAGGGGCATCAGCGGTGCCCTCGGGATTTAAGGAAAAACTATCCCAGATGCTTGCTGAAATGGGAGCGGAACAGGTGTATATCTTTGGAACCTACGGCTTCACCGAAGCAAAAAGCGCGTGGGGGGAGTGCCCAACTCCGATAAACGTTTCAAGCGGCTATCATACCTATCCGGATAAGGAGATCTTTGAGATTATTGACCCTGAAACAGGAGAAGTGAAGAAAGAGGGTGAAGATGGAGAATTAGTCTATACTTCACTAGACGCCAGAGGAAGCGCTGTGGTGCGTTACCGTACCGGCGACCTGGTAAAAGGCGGAATGCTTTATTCACCGTGTCCGTATTGCAAGAGAACCGTCCCCAGAATCTCGAGTGGTATTTATCGGGCTTTTAATATCAAGAACCTCCAGCTTTCTAAGGTAAAGGGGACTTTAGTCAATCTGAACAGCTTCAGCACAATTCTTGAGGCTGAAAAAGGCATTGAAGAATGGCAGGTTGAGATACGCAAGAAAGACAATGACCCGTATGAAGTGGATGAAGTGTTGATTTATATTAGTGTGGCTGGCGGATATGACTCTAGGAAGCTCACGGAAGAATTAAGGCATAAAATCCTTTCGGCAACTGAAGTTACCCCCAATGAAATAATTGTCCTGCCGCATGACGAGATGCTTACGCGGGTAGAAATGGAAATTTCCCATAAGGTGAAGCGCTTAGTGGATAAAAGGCCGAAATAGTCAATGGTCTATGGTCGATAGGCTATAGACACAAGTAAAAAAGAAACAGTATTATCAAGAGAAGCCAAAAATCCGTAGATAGTAGCCGCGGACTGCTGGCTTTTAAAACTATGTCAAGAATTGCTATTGTTAACGGAATACGGACACCGTTTGCCAAGGCATGGACGGATTTTTGGGATATGCCAGCGCAGGAATTAGGCAGGGTCGCGGTAAGGGAATTATTAGAAAGAACAGCTATTGAGCCGAATTTAATTGATGAGGTGATTTTTGGCGCGGTGGCTAATCCCCCTGAAGCGGCGAATATGGCGCGGGTGATTTCTCTTTTGAGCGGCATTCCAAAGGAAAAACGCGCCTACACTATTTCGCGAAACTGTGCCTCCGGATTTGAGGCAGTAACTAGCGCGGTAGAAAAGATACAATCGGGGTTTGACCAGATAGTCATTGCCGGGGGTGCTGAGTCAATGTCAAACATACCGATGTATTATCCTAAAGAAACCGCCAAGCTGTTTTTAAGGCTTTCTAAAGCCAAGAATCCTTTTGAGCGCGTAGGGATATTGTTTAGTTTGCTTAAGCCAAAATACCTTCTTAAACCGGTGATAGGTTTGCAACTGGGCTTGACGGATCCTGTCTGCGGCCTGAATATGGGCCAGACCGCCGAGATTTTGGCAAAAGAATATGGAGTTACCCGCAAAGAGCAGGATGAATTTGCCCTGATGAGCCATAGACATGCGTCGGCGGCAGGTGAGAAGTTGCGGGAAGAGATTGTCCCAGTGTTAGTGCCGCCTAAGTATGAGAAGGCAGTCCAAGATGATAACGGTGCGCGTAAAAATATAACAATTGAGGATTTGGCAAAACTTAAGCCTTTTTTTGACCGTTATAGCGGCAGTGTTACTGTGGGCAATGCCTGCCAGGTGACTGACGGGGCGTGCGCGTTATTGGTAATGAAGGAAGAAAGGGCAAGAGAACTTGGATTTCAGCCTTTAGGCTTCATTCGTTCCTATGCCTATTGTGGCGTTGAGCCAAGCAAGATGGGGATAGGCCCGGCATTTGCCATCCCGGAAGTCTTAGCCAAAGCCAATTTGAAATTAAGCGATATTGAATTGATTGAGATAAACGAGGCCTTTGCCGCCCAGGTGATTGCCTGCGAGAGGCATTTGGCGGCCTCTAATATAGGAAAGCTTAATCGCGAGATACTCAATGTGAACGGAGGGGCCATTGCCTTGGGCCATCCGGTAGGGGTTACCGGAAGCCGTTTGATATTGACCCTGCTTAAGGAGCTGCAGCGCCGGAATTTACATCTTGGTTTGGCTTCGTTATGTGTGGGCGGCGGCCAAGGCGCGGCGGTGATTGTGGAGAGAGGTTAAGAGTGAGGGCGCGGGTCCTGTCAAGGTTGTATTTTCGCAGGGACGTTCGGCTTGCTCCTGCGGCAAGCCTCACTCGGCGTAAATTTTTGCGCTCCGCCTGCGGCGGAGTCCAAGCCGCAAAAATTTCCGTACGCCCTGCTCAAACACAACCTCGCCACCCGCGCTGGCAAGCTAAAGAGCACTAAAACGCCATTTCGTACCTGACACCAAATACGCAAAATACGAAAGACGATGGACGATGGACGATAGACGAGGGAAGATAATACAAGCTTTAAGATTTAAAATTGACGAGAAGTTTCCCTTAATATTTCGCATGGGACAGATTATAACGCAAAAGAAAAGCTTGTAGCTAGAGATAAAGAAGATAATGTCTAATGTCATGGTCTGACTCCTAAAACTTACCTCTAAAACTCAGGAGATAGAAAATGAAGGGAATGATATATAATACAGAATTTAGAATTGATGCTCCATTGCTTATAGACCGTAAAGCTCTTGAGAACTTACACGCTATTATAGAGACTACTTCCGGGAAAATCTTTAAAATAAATGATGAAGATTTAGAAAAAGAGGTTGATAGAGTATTTCTGCAAGAATACGCGTCACATTATAAGGGTCGAACTGTAGTTGAAATTGAAGAAAGTAAAAAAGAAATTAGGAGGCTAATAGCTGACCGTTACGAAAAATACAAAAATATAACTGCAGAACTCGGAGAAAATAAATCTTTTTCTGTGGAGACCTTAAAAGAGCTTGTATCGGCACCAGAGCTATCCCAAGAGAACATTAAAGGCTTAATAATTAAATATGGCGTCAGAAATGTCTCTGTTTTAATAGAATTTGGTCACTTCTCATGGTCATCTGGTCTATTGATAAGGACATCCCCTGAGGCTGATGAATTCTCAAAGGAAATTTTTGTAGAATTAAGAGATTGGGCTTATCAAAATCAAGCACCACCTTGGCAAAGGTTATGGAAAAAGATTCAAGGTTTTCATTGGGCGATATTTGTCTTAATCATATTTTTTTCCTCTTTTTTTATACAAACTTCTCAAGACATCGTTTTGGAAAATCATAAGGTAGAAGCGCATAAGCTTTTAACCAAAGGCATTACAAATGATACTCTTTCTCAAGCTGTTGAATTAGCTCTGAAAATCCAATCAAAGTACATTCCTGAGCTCCAAAAACAAAAAGAGCAGTCTTTCAATAAGCGCTTTATAGTATTATTAAAAGTCTACTTACTAATGGCTATTATTTTATCAATTTTACCTACGCTTGTAATTGGTATAGGAAAAGGGAGTTTGAAAATAAAATATTGGAGATGGTGGCTAAGAACAGTATCTATAACGATTCCAGGGTTAATATTTACAACTTTTTTCTTGCCGAAAATACTTGCTTTAATTGTTAAGTTTTTTAATCTCTAGCGCTGGACTACACATGATATTCTCTCGGAGGTAACCGTCGGTATCGATGAAAGAGAATATAGGGGTCAGACCTTGAAATGTGAAATAGTTCATAATAAACTAAAGGGGTTAGACACGGACAGAAGACATTAATGAAATAATCTATCGAGTGGTAGGGGGGCGGACTTCAACGTTTTCGCCGCAGGCGTCATGCCGTAGGCAGATCCGCCTGCGGCGGAGATGCGCCTACGGTGTAAGAAAGTAGTTGGCAGTAGATAAGTTTTTTTCTGTATTCAAAAAAGCGCGAGGGTATAAATGAAAAAGAGAATGTCTCTGCAAGATAAGGCTTATGCGGCATTGAAAAAGGCGGTGCGGCAGGTTGTCCAACAGCATAAAAAAACAGGCCGTCCTCTTGTTGTGTGGGAGAATGGAAGGGTAGCCCGCATTTCTCCTTACACGGTTAAATAATTGGGACAGCGATCGTTTTGAGAGGAAAATGGGGCGCCTTATCAGCTTACGGCAAACGCGGCAGGTTTTTAAAAAACAATAGGGGTCACCCATTGAGATACCCGTCAAGAGAAAAAACACTCCTCCTGATAAAAATAAGACGGCCCCTTAAAATTATTATTTTATAAAACCATTAAACATCCAGACGATGTTCACTATCCTAAGACG
>Ga0209417_1000105_pt1 | contig 224500 bp, 172 predicted proteins | sample RifGroF2_FD_184002 | JGI IMG/M metagenome (GOLD analysis project Ga0209417, IMG submission 184002) | Groundwater microbial communities from Rifle, Colorado, USA - Groundwater F2 (SPAdes) (version 2) | ecosystem: Environmental > Aquatic > Deep subsurface > Groundwater | place: Rifle, Colorado... | reverse complement strand
GAATACAATAGGAATACAATAGGAATACAATAGGAATACAATAGGAATACAATAGGAATACAATAGGAATACAATAGGAATACAATAGGAATACAATAGGAATACAATAGGAATACAATAGGAATACAATAGGAATACGATAGGAATACAATAGGAATTCAATAGGAATACAATAGGAATACGATAGGAATACAATAGGAATACGATAGGAATACAATAGGAATTCAATTGGAATTCGATAGGTATACAATAGGAATTCAATTGGAATTCGATAGGTATACAATAGGAATTCAATTGGAATTCGATAGGTATACAATAGGAATACAATTGGAATTCAATAGGAAGTCGATAGATATACAATAGGAAGTCGATAGGAATTCGATTGTCGCAAACCTGTGAGGATAGCCTTTGCACTTGCTTTCTAGGAATACCTCACAGGATTGCTTACTCCTACTACTTAACCTGCCAGATTGCGTCAAGCAGGCAGGTCCTTAATCTATTTTTATCTTTATTATTCTGCAAACCTGTGAGGATAGCTTTCGCACTGGCTTTCGTGCGATACCTCACAGGATTGCGTTCTTACAACAAATTTCTATCAATCACTCTTAAAAAAATATCCACATCGTAGGGCTTGGAAAGGTAAGCAACACATCCTGCATTTAGAGCTTTGGATTTATCTTCGGTCATAGCATAGGCGGTTTGAGCAACAACAGGTATGCCCGGGTTAAATTTATGGATTATTTTTGTTGCTTCCAGACCCGACATATCGGGTAACTTAATATCCATAAGAATAAGATGAATATTTTTATTTTGCTCTGCAAGCTCTATTGCCTTCGTGGCTGTTGGTGCATACAATATTTTCACAAAAGTATCTTCTAAGATTCCCAATATATACTCATAATTCGTGTATTCATCTTCAACAATCAGGATGAGCTTGTCTGACCAGTTGTAAACATTACTTTCCCCACTCTCTTCTTTTATTTCCGTTTTTGCATTATGAATTTTATTCGGAATTGTAAAATAAAACACCGAACCCTTACCCTCCTCGGATTCTACCCATATTTTACCGCCAAGCAATTCAACAAGACCTTTTGAAATTGCAAGCCCCAGCCCTGTTCCGCCAAATTTACGCGTAGAAGAATTATCCGCTTGTTTGAAACGGTCAAAAATATCATTTAATTTATCTTTTGGAATGCCCACTCCTGTATCTCTGACAATAAATAAAATATCATCCTCTTTAATCACGTACCCAAATTCGACAATCCCTTTTTCTGTAAATTTTAATGCATTTCCAATAAGATTGTTAATAATTTGCTGCAATCTTAGGTTATCTGAAATAATATCATATTTTTTTGCAATCGGTACAGGAAAAACACTAACATTCACTTTAGGATTTATCTTTTTTTCTTTTGGTGATGAATAAAAAGCAAATATTTCATTCATCAGTTCATTCAAGTCAAAAGGTGCTTCTACAATCTGAATTTCATTTACCTCTATTCTCGAAATATCAATGATATCATTAATAACATTTAAAAGGATTCTACTGTTTTTCTCAATAATATCAAAATATTCATTTCTTTTTTCAAAACTTAATTCTTTCTTACGAAGCAATTGAGAAAAACCGATTATTCCGTTCATGGGAGTTCTGACCTCGTGGCTCATATTTGCTAAAAATGCAGATTTTAGTTTATCGCTTTCCTCTGCTTTCAACTTTGCCTGTTCAAGATGCTGTTCAAGAACCTTCTGGCTTGTTACATCCTGATACGAACAGATAAGTTTCTCCGCGACTCCTTTGACTCTGAAATAACGCGATACCTGTTTAATATACATCGTTTTTTTACTGATAGGATGAATATATCTGTATTCTGTCTCAAAATCCTCACTTTTTTTCAAATTTTCTTCATACAAGCGTTGCACCATTTCCTGATCATCGGGATGAATATTTTGCGTGTAAAAACTATGGGGCGTAATTGCAGAAACGTCTGTAATTCCAAAAAATGAGCTGAAATTATCGGCTGTGGTAAATTTATTATTTACAAAATCGAGTTCAAAACTTGTAATTTGTAAAATTGCCTGAGAAGACGACATTAACCGCTCCTGCTGCATTAATCTTTCTTCCATGTTTCTACGAATTGTTATATCACGCGCTACGCCAATCTGCTTCTGTTGCCCGTCGTATTCAACATTAAAAGATTTTGACGAAACCCAAACAATTGTTTTATCTTTTTTAATTAACCGATATTCATTATTTACCGGATATGCCAGACTTATTTTAAGCGATTCCTTCAATCGCATATAATCATCAGGATGCATGAGATTTCTGAAAGCATAAGCATCGTCGAGCATTTCCGGTTCTTCTAAATCAAATATTTTTCTATAATTCGGACTCACATAATCCAGTTTTTTACTTTCAATATCTAAAATCCAAAACACGTCGTCAATGTTTTCAATAAGAAGTTTGTATTTCTCTTCGTGAACTTTGAGTGCGTTTTCTGCCTTTATCTGCTCAGTAATATCTTTAAAAGTACAGAAGGTTCTGTTTACGGAATCATCTGAATTATTAAGAATCTGTCCTTCAAAAGACACGAAAATATACGTATTATCTTTCCGGCGCATTTGAAAACGAATATCAGAAACAGAGCCTGTCTGCTTGAACTTCGGAAAATTGATTTTGAAATGCTCCATAGAGTCAGGATGTAAAAAATCACCAAACCATTTAGAAATAACCTCTCCTTTAGTATAACCGAGTGTTAAAAGCCATTTAGGATTGACATCAAGAATAAAACCATCCGGGTCAAGCGACTGATATGAAAGTGGCGCATTCTGATAAAGAGCTTTATATTTTAATTCACTTTGTGTTAGCTCGTCCTGTATTTTTCTTTTTTCTGTAATATCCTGTGCCATGGATAAAACCCCAATAATGTTCCCAAGACTATCTTTAAGTGGTGTATTTGTCCATTCGCAGATTACTTTTCTGCCATCTTTCGTTATATTTTCGTTCACATTATTAGCACTCATATCTCCTTCAATAAGGCGGCTCCAAATTTTACCTGTCTGAGGCTGGTATCTTTCAGGAACGATAATATCATGCGCCGTTTTCCCAAATGCTTCCTTTGCATGATATCCGAACAATTTTTCAGCAGAATAATTCCACGATTTAATTTTAAAATCTGAATCAAAATAAATACAGGCAATAGGCATACGTTCAAACTGTAAACGCAACTCTTCTTGTATTTTTATTAATTCAGAATTTGTTTTCAATAAATTTTGATTAACATCTGATAACTCTTCATTAATAGCAAGATATTCTTCATTAAGTTTTGCATATTCCTCATTCTGCGCCTGAAGTGCATCTTCCTGTTTTTGTAATTTTAAAACTAATTTTTTTCTTTCGTCAATATTAAAAGATGTTCCAGTTATTCCAGTAATATTACCCGATTCATCCGTTATAAAAATCATTTTAACCTCTGCCCAGACTGTAGAACCATCTTTGTGTGTATATTCCAGTTCATCAACAAAAACAGTGTCCGTCTCAACCAAATGATTTTTTACCTGATTAAAATATTGTCCAAACAATTGCTTCGCTTTTTGTAAAGAATCTGCAGTATATCTATTGGTTATAGGTCTTTTTAAGTACTCATCAACCGCAAATCCAGTAAGGTTCTGAATTGAGGGACTGATATAGGTCAGATTCATTTTAAGGTCGCTTGCCCAGACCACATCGTTAATATTTTCAACAAGCGTTCTGTATTTTTTTTCGCTTTTTTCTATAGATGTTAGTAATTTTCTTTTTTCATTATTCTGATCCTGTAACTGTTTGTTCACAATAACAAACTGCTCATTCTGGCTCTTTATCTCTTCATTTTGCGCCTGATACTCTTCATTAAGACTGTAATACTCTTCGTTCTTTTTTTGTAGTTCTTCGTTCTGCAGTTTTGTTAAAGAAATATCTGAAAAAAGACAAATAAAAAATTCTTTCTCGGGGCTGAAAACATTAACATGATACCATTTTTGCAGATGCTGAGAATATTGATCAAAGCTATCAGTAGTGCCATTCAAAGCTATATCTGCATATTTTTCGATCCAGTTATATTCACTGTCTCCAATACCGGGAATTACCTCTGTAACTTTTTTCCCGATAATATTTTTTAAACAGGTTAGCTCTTCAAAAGCCTTGTTAACTTCAACAAAAATATAATCAACAGGTTTTTTATTTTCATCGAAAATAATTTGATGATATGCATAAGCGAGTGGCAAATTCTGAAAAAGGAGAAAATCTCTTGATTTCAAAGACTCCATCTCATTTTTAAGACGAATAATGGTTTTTTCCTGTGTGTGTTTTTTGTTTTTTGATTCTTCGGTCATTGTTTTTTCAATTATGAATTTGGAATTCTGTGGAAATACAATAGGAATTCGATTGGAATTCGATTGTACATCTATTTAATTTTCTAATTCAACTTTCGTATAAATTAATTCTGTGAAAAATGAGATCAGCAGCCATTTTTCACAGAATAATAAAATATTTTTTGCTTTTTCTGTTTTCATGAAAAAATAGGACTGAAATCAAAATAATAATATTCCGGTGCGCTGCACCTTTGTAAACAACGCAGCTATTGCTGCTACAAATGTTATCGCAGCTCTGCTGCTATATTTGGAATACAATGGCAGAGCCGCAAAATATTTGGAAAAAATAAAAGACATAGAAAAACCAAGGTGCAGAACACCGTAATAATATTTTGCATAAATTAATGTTAACAATAAGTTCAAATTATAGTTCTTTTTCATACGAAAGTTCAGTTTCCTAATTCTTTCATATCTTCCTTTTCTCCCGCAAACCTGCGAGGAGCATGCGCACTTGCCTTCCCTCGAAACCTCACAGGATTGCTTACGCAATCTCTTAAATCGGGAAAAATATAAAAAAAAATTGGAATAAAAAAAATGTTACGATTGATTTATATTAAGTTTTTTTATCTTATTTTTACCTCCTGATAATTCTTTTAAGAAAAATATAATGGCAGAAAAAAATATTCTTAGCAAACTAACAGATGAGCAGCTCGAACTGTTTATCCGCACCAAAATGGAAATCTCCTACAAAAACGGTGAAACAATCTGCAAGCAAGGCTCATTTGCTTCTCATATTATTTTGTTAAAAGAAGGCCGGGCAAAAATTGTTCATGAAAGCCGGATAAGAAATCTTTTGTTGGAAATTGTTTTACCCGGAGATTTTCTTCAATTACAATCGCTGTTCGATGAAAGTACATTCCGTTATTCTGCTATTGCTATTGAAAAAGTTGTTGTTTGGCTTATTGATAAAAATATTATCTCAAAATTAATCCGTGAAAATTCTGATTTTGCGGTAGAAATCATTAAACTTATAAACCTTAACAAACTTGATATTATTGACCGTTTTACCTGTCTTACTCAAAAGCAGGCGCACGGACGTATGGCAGACGCAATGCTGTACCTTTCTGAAAAAGTTTACAAAAATCAGATTTTTGACCTTACCCTTTCACGAAAAGATTTGGCTGAATTTACGGCCATGTCAACAGAAACGGTAGTAAGAATTTTAACGGAATTCAAAAACGATGGGCTGTTGAAAATCACAGGGAAAAAGTTTGATCTCCATAGTCCTGGTTTGCTGAAAAGATTAAGTGAGGTTGGGTAAGAATGAAAGGTACTGCACAATCACCGTCCCCCAAGGGGTAAGGTAAATTTAAAAGCACTCCCTTTTCCTTCCTCGCTATCTACCCAAATTTTTCCTTCATGCTTTTCTATAAATTCTTTACAAAGCAATAAACCAAGACCAGTGCCTTGTTCATCTTCAGTTCCGGGTTGGCTGGTGTTTGTATCTATTCTGAAAAGGTTTTCCTGAGTAGCTAAACTCATCCCTATGCCTGAATCAGCAATTGTGAATTCAATTTCATCATTTGAACTTACAGAAAATAATTTTATTGTTCCACCTCTTGGAGTAAATTTAATGGCATTCGACAATAAATTCCTGAAAATAGTTTTTATCATGGAAGGGTCGGCATGAGCTGAAATAGGGCTATCCAAAAAAGAAGATATTTCAATTTCTTTTGCTTTTGCCTGTTCTTCAAAAAGGCTAAAACACTCCTGCATCATCTGGTCAAAAAATAGCTCCTTAGGGTTAAACGGCATGACTCCACGTTGCACTCTCGACCATTCCAAAAGGTTTTCAAGAAGTTTATACGTATTCTGTGTTGTCTGATAAATATTTTTCAGGAAATTTTTTCTCTTTGCATCATCGTATTTATCGTAATTATTTACCAACATTTCAGAAAAACCCATGATAATATTAAAAGGATTTTTTAAGTCGTGGGCAATGATTGAGAAAAACTTATCTTTTGTGCTATTGGCTTCCTTTAATTCTTCAGCATACCGGCGAATTTTTTTCTCGTCTTCTTTCTGACGACTGATGGACCAGACCGACTCTGCAAGCAGGTTGAGTTGCATGATATCCAGATCATCATAATCCTCTTCTTTATTAGCAACAGCAATTACAGCAATTATTTCATTTTCATCAAAAACAGGAATACTTAAAAATCTTTTAAGGGGAATATGACCTTCAGGTACTCCTTTTTTAAAAGGGGAATCTATAGAGTAGTTATTAATAATTATTGGTTTTTTTTGTCGTATTGTTTCTCCCCACCAACCTGTTTTATCAAGTTCATAAATGGTTTTCTTTTCAATAGTTTTGCAATCTTTCATCACTTCATTTGACCATGAATTTAATATTAACAATTTGTTTTTATAATCGTAATGATGAATAAAACCAAATTTACTTTTTGTTAAAATTTGTGCGATTGACAAAGCCTTATCCAAAATTGTAAAAATATCAGTTTCTTTCATCTGTGCCAGTTCCAGCAGATGACGCAATCTTTCATTATTCATAGAAATGGTATCTTCCTGTTGTTTTCTTACAGAAATATCATTTTTTATTGCAATATAATTAATAATGTTTCCATATTCATCAAAAACAGGTGAAATAACAGCCTCTTCATGAAACAGGCGTCCATCCTTACGTTTATTAATAAATTCTCCCTGCCACACATTTCCATTTGTTATGGTTTCCCATAAATGTTTAAAGATTTCGGGAGGTGTTTTTTCAGATTTCAAAACACGGGGATTATTTCCAATGGCTTCTTCAGGAGTGTATCCCGTAATTTTTGTAAAAGCGGGATTTACATATTCCAGTGTACCATTTGTATCTGTTATTGCTATTGTAACAGGGCATTGCTCTACGGCTGTTTTAAGTTTTTTAAGTTCCCTTTCAGTTTGTTTTCTGTTCGTGATATCCCTGCTGACTCCAATAATTTCTGTTTTATCATTTTCCGGGTTAATTCTAAAATGGCATATCAACTCTGTCCATACCGTATCCCCATTTTTTTTTGGCTGTTCCAATTCGTCTGTAAAAACAATATCCATATCGGAAGCATGTGTAAAACATGAAAGCCTGCGTTTCAAATTATTTTCAAATTTCTCTAAAGAAAGCTTCGTAAAAGCATCTAAAATAGTCCCATTCATGACTTCCTCAGCAGTAAAGCCGCGCAAATTTTCTACAGAGGGACTTACATAGGTAAATTTTTCAGAATCGCAATCCATTACCCATAGAACATCAATAATTTTTTCTGTAAGAAACCTGTATTTTTTTTCGTTGCGAAGCAACTGCTCCAGCGTGTTAACTTTTGCGGTAACATCTGTTACAGCCACAAGATACGTATCTGTCTTATATGGCGAAATGTTAAGTTCTATATAAACTTCGGGATGCAGATTATTCAGGAGCAATTCAAAATTATCAATTTTTCTTCCCTTCTGAACAAATTCAAATTTTTCATGAAAAACAGAAATACCGAGTGTGTCAAGAATAGTAATAATCGGGCGATTAATCGTGGAATCTTTTCTTCTCTGAAATAGTTCCGCAGCTTTTAGATTCAGATCAAGAATTATTCCCTTATCATCAAGAAGAAGAAATCCTATAGGAGAAAAATCAAAAAAGTTGAAAAATTTATTATTTGCAATTTCAGGTTCTAAGCGACATGCTCTGAGTTCTTCATTCTGCAATTGCAATTCAATTTTATTAATTTGTAATTCTTCAAGCAATTTTACCATTTCCTCATTTGACATTTTATCAAAAGGAATTTTTTTAGTTTTCATCAGTTCTTCAGCTTTTTTACGTAATGTGTCCATATTCTTAGAGTTTCAGATTTCAGATTGAAGGTTGAAGGTTGCAAGATAACCGCAGGTTGAGCGCCTGCCTGTCCGCCTGCCTGCCGGCGAGGCAGGGTAGGCAGGGAGTCGAAACCCAGGTTGCAAGTTGCAGGTTGCTGCTTCAAACAAATATTCATAAATAAACCTGTTTAAAAATAATTTTCAGACACAAATATAATATCATTCTTTAAAATATATTTATTTTGAGAAATTCAAATTTGCAAAACACCAATTAAACTCCTATGAAAGCAATGAAATACATTAATTTTTAAAAATATTTTGTTACAAGCCAATAAAATAATTGACCAAAATCATATACAGGAGTGAGATGTACCATCTCGGTATTTAAGAAAAAACCCTGATTCATATTAATTTTGAAAATAAAAAACTATGAGTGATTTTTATTTTCAGATTGCGTGCAAATACCAGCACTTCTGGGTTAAACACATCATTTCTATCATTAAGGAAACTCCAAATTCAAAAGCAGTTATACCTTTTCAGTTGCGTAACAGCTATCTTGATAACTGGATTCATTCTTTTAAAGAAGAAAATAAATTTATTATTGAGGCTTTGAAGCTACATTCCACCTGTAATTCCATAACAAAATATAATGATATGTTCAACAAAATTGTTTTGAAAATTCTAAATTTAAAAAATCAAGAAAGAAATGATGAGGCTCGATTTGAATTTGATTCTCTGGAAAAAATATCAGAAAAAATAGCAAATAATATTAAAAATATTCAGTTAAAAATTAGGGGTTATTATTCTTGAGGATGGGGATTTTTTTTGGAACTTATGAATTGCTCCATCAATCGCTCCATGGAGCGATTGTACAATTCTGAAAGTCTGATAATAAAAAAATAAAACACTGAAATTTAAAAATATTAAAAATAAACGATAATTAAAAAATGAGTCTTACAATATATATACATTCTTTTCCAATTGCATGCGCAAGTTGCAGAATAATTTCAAATACATTTAATAAAGATATTGATTATATTTTTGAAGACGCCAATGCTCTGTTTATTTCAATGATTGGCGATGTAAAAGAAAAATCTGCAAAAGAAGCTCTTTCTGTTTTTGAAAAAGAATACCACGAATGGAATGCTTTTCTGAAAAAAGCATTACGAACACAAAGTACGCAAAAATATTTTTATTTTTCTGTCAGCCTTAGAAAATGGTATCATATTCATTTTAGTCCTTTCAGCCCAGATCAATTCTATATTTTAATAGATGATGTCAGCTCATTTGCAAATAATATTACAAAAGCAAGCGGACATGAAAAAGCAATAAAAGAAAATCTTACCCTTGAGCATCTTAATTTTGAACTTACAAGAATCAATAACGAATATCTTGCATTAAACGAGGAGTATATTGCTCAGAATGAACAAATGAAATTTATTAACCACGAGTTGCATTTAAAAAATGAAAATTTACTGCAAAACGAAGAGCGTTACAATCATTTATTTGACAACATGCTTGACGCTGTGGTTTTATGGGAGTCAGAAAATAACGGAGAAAATTTTCTCCTAAGAAGTATCAATAAAACTGCAGAAATAATTGAAGGTATTTCAAAAGAAAATGCTGAAAGAAAAAAAATCACAGAACTGTTTCCAGAGTGTATAGAAAATGGCTATTTTAAACTGCTGGAAAATGTTTTCAAAACAAAGAAAACAGAACACATTCATAATTTTTATTACACTTCAAAAAAAAGAAGCTCTTGGAGAAATTATTATATTTATACATTAGAAACGGGTGAAATTGTTTCGATATATAAAGATATTACTTCATTTCGAAGATCACAGGAAATGCTTCGAATGAGTGAAACCCGGTATAAATCAGTTTTTGAAAATATTTCCGATGTTTACTATGAAACAACCATAGACGGAGTTCTGTTAGATATAAGCCCGTCTATTGAAAAAATTTCGGGTTATAAAAGAGATGAACTTCTGGGTCGTCCGCTTCTTGATTTTTATACATACCATGAGGAAAGATCTGAAATTATTAAAGTGTTGCTTGAACGAAAATCAATAAGTAATTATGAAATTACGCTTACAGATAAAAATAACAGAATTGTTCCTTGTAGTGTAACAGCATATATAGTAAATGATCACAATAATCATCCTGTTGTTATTTGTGGTATTTTAAGAGATATTTCTGAAAAGAAAAAAGCAGAAACGGAACTTAGAGAAAGCGAAGAAAAATACAGGCATCTGGCAGAAAACATTTCACAGGGAATATACTCTGTTCATAATGGTCGGTTCATAGATTTTAATAACTCTCTGATGCGGATCTTTGGATATTCAAAGGTGGAATTACTTCAAATGCACCCATGGGAATTGGCTTTACCTGAAAAACAAAATGAAACAAAAAATATCTTTTTAACGAAATTAGATAAACAAGATTATTCGCCAATAGATATTGAATGTATTACAAAATCGGGAAAAATAATAACAACAAAAATTGATATCCGGGAAATTAAAAGAGAAGACAAAAGCTATACTTATGGTACGGTTACAGATATATCTAAGCAAAAAGAGGAAGAAATAGCATTGCATGAAGCTTTACGAAAAGCAGAAGAAAATGATAAACTAAAATCAGCATTCATTGCAAATATTTCTCATGAAATCCGCACACCCATGAACGCCATGCTTGGTTTTGCGCAACTTTTGAAAAATCCTAAACATTCAACAGAAAAAAAGCAGGAATATGTTCAGATTATTAATGATGCAGGGAAAGATTTGCTAAATATTATAAATGACATAATAGACATTTCCAAAATAGAGGCAGGACAGTTAGTAATAGACAAAGCACCAGTTGACCTTTGCCAGATGCTTACAGATTTGTTTAATTTATTTAATCCTCTTGCTGATAAGAAAAAAATAGTTTTTGAAAAGCAATGCACAAAAAAATCAGAAAACATTATTTTTTTAGCAGACGAACTTCGGGTAAGGCAAATATTAAGCAATCTCATCAATAATGCTCTGAAATTTACTCAAGATGGGAAAGTTATTTTTGGAGTGAAGTTGCATGAAAACATGATTGCTTTTAATGTTGAAGATACAGGAATCGGAATAGCTGAAGAAAATTTAAAAATAATATTTGACCGTTTCAGGCAGGCAAATTCAGACATTTCAAGAAAATACGGAGGAACAGGCTTAGGGCTTGCAATATCAAAACATCTGGCTAACATTATGGGTGGAAAAATTGAAGTAAGATCTGAAATAAATATTGGGTCTGTCTTTTCATTGATTCTGCCCTATGAAAAGGCAGAGGTTATACAGATTGAAACAGCGAGAGTGGACAATGAAGAAAAGCAGGCAGACCTGAATGGTGTTACAATTTTAATTGTAGAAGACGAACATGTTAATTTTCTGTTTATCCGCGAATTGTTAGATGAATACAATCTTACACTCTTGAATACAAAAAATGGAAACGAGGCTATCAATATCTGTTTACAAAATAAAAATATTGATTTAATTCTGATGGATTTAAAACTTCCGGGAATAAGTGGTATTGAGACAACAAGAATTATAAAAAATGAATACCCGCATATTCCTATAATTGCTGTAACTGCGAATGCTTATTCAAGCGACCGGATAAAAGCCATGGAAGCAGGTTGTGTGGATTATCTTACAAAGCCTTTTCAGGCAGATTCTCTTTTATTTTTGATAAGGAAGTATTTAACCTGATTAATTGTATTTTATACCGCAAACCTGTGAGAATACCCATCGCACTAGCCAACCCGCAATACCCGCAAACCTGTGAGGATACCCATCGCACTAGCCAACTCGCAATACCCGCAAACCTGTGAGGATACCCATCGCACTAGCCAACCCGCAATACCCGCAAACCTGTGAGGATACCCATCGCACTAGCCAACCCGCATACCCGCAAACCTGTGAGGATACCCATCGCACTAGCCAACCCGCATACCTCACAGGATTGCTTTTAAATATATTTGGATTAAGGATTAAGAATTAAGAATTAAGAATTAAGAATTAAGAATTAGGATTGAGGATTAAAGTATACGGTAAAGACCTTAACCTACTTCTATGTTGTAATCCACTTTTAACTACCCGAAGTTTAAGCGTACAATGGAATATAAAGACAAATGTTTGTACCCTCGTCAGGTTTACTTTGGATGGTAAAAGCGCCTCTGTTAAATTCGGTTAATAATTTTGAAATGTATAGTCCCAGTCCCATTCCCTGCTGCTCTTTGAAATTTCTGTTAAATTGCTTATAAGGAGCAATTGCATTTATTTCATCACTGCTCATTCCGTATCCTTTATCATGAATTTCAAGATAGAGGAAACCCGGCTTTATATATGATTTCAGAACGACTTCTGTTCCCTTCTCTGAAAATTTGAATGCATTTGAAATTAACTCTTCTGTAATTTTACATAAATCATCTTTATTTATATTTACAGAAGCTTCTGTAAGGTCTATTATCAAATCATTTTTCCTATCAAAATGCTCGGCAATTGTAAGCGCAGTTTTTTCAATAAGACCAAGCGACTCCGTTGTTGGAATAACCGGATATGTTTCGGGAGTGTGTAAATATTTCTGCAAATAACCATAGCTGACAATATTGCTCGTAACCCGCTGCAAACGTAGCGTAGATATTTTAATATTTTTCAGCATTTTAAGCAAATCTTCTTTTGGAAATTTATCGAAATACAATAACAGCAAGTCCGTAAAACCAATAATTCCATTCAGAGGGGTGTTAAACTCGTGCGAAGAAACAGAGTTGATATCATTTTTTACTTTGTTGATTTTTTCCTGCAATTCAGCCTCAACTGTTTCTTTTCTTTTTATCCGGCAATGAACAGCATTCATTAACTCTTTTGAAGTAAAAGGTTTTGTAAGGTAATCATCTGCTCCGCTTTCCATCCCAAGCCTAAGATCCTCTTTTTCAGAACGAGCCGTAAGAAAAATAAATGGAATGGTTGCAAATTCCTTTGAGTCTCGTAACATTTGTAATACTTGTAGACCATTCATTTTGGGCATCATGATATCACAAATTATCAAATCGGGTTTTTCGTTGAGAATAACCTGAAATCCTTCCAAACCATCACAGGCTTTAAGAATATTATAATCAGAAAATAGAATTTCTTCAATGAACTCCATATTCATCTTGTTGTCTTCAATTATCAGTATTGTATAGTTTTTTTCAGTTTTCATCTGAATTAAAAAATTTATCTGTAATTTCGTTTATTTTAACAGGGGAAAAAGGTTTCTCTAAAATTCCCTCGCAAGACAAACCCAATATTCCGTTTGAATAATCTTTTATATTATGAGCAGTAAGAATTATTATCGGTACTTTATTTTTTGGTTCCGGAAAATTATTTCTGATATGGATAATTGTTTCAAGACCGTTCATTAGTGGCATTTCAATATCCATAAATATCAAATCAACATTATTGTTAGATAATAAATCAATAGCAATTTTGCCATTTTCAGCCATTATTGTTTTGAAGCCTAATTCCATCAGAATTTCCTGCAATAATAACCTATTTCGGGCATTATCGTCAACTATTAAAATATTTTTTTTTGGTATACTTCTCACAAAATTAATAATTAATTTTCAAAATAATATTTACCCCTTTTTGTTAGTTTAAATTTCAGAGCTCTTAAAGATTTTGTCATAAAATTTGCGGTAAATTATCTCTTCATATTGAGAGATAAATCTGAGCAAATTTTTCGCCAAAATCAGTTACGATTATTTGTTTATGTACCCCGAGCTTATTACGACATTTCGGCAAGCTCTGTGCATCGCTGTGCATCGCAGCGCATCGCAATGCGTCGCAAGCTCAATAACCATCTGAAATCTATTAAGAATTGGTATATTTTGATTTCAGTCCTGATTTTCATTTAAAAACATTTTTTTATTTCAACATATTTAAAATATCAGTCGCATTTTTTAAGCTTCCTGAAGACCTTTCTTCGTTAATAACTATTTTATAAAAATCGCAACTCATACAATTGCCCACTTTATGTGCAAATGTTCCCTGAACTGATCCTCCACACAAGGTGCCTGAAACTGCCCAACAACACCGTCCTCCATTTTTTCCGTTATGGACATTGTTTACTTTTGTGGATAGAGCAGCAGGACAAACACCAAATTCGGCAGACTTAATGCCTCCCTGTTCTCTTCCGCATTTTTTAAATTCCCAGCAATTTTGTTTCATAATTCAATAAAATTAAAATTAATAATTATGTTCCTTCTTAAAAATGTTATATTTTAAATAATATTTCAAATGTAAATATTTTTCAAAAAACAGAAATAGCAGAAACCATTTAATTATTCTCATGAAAATGGCTTCTGATCTCATTTTTTAGCGAATTAATTTATACAAAAGTTCAGTTAATCATTAAAATAATTCTACTTCAATATTTTGTAAAAATGCTGTATAGGTAATAAGATTATCTGTACGGATTTCAGTAAGGGTCAATAGTACAGATTTAGGTTCATTTGATTGCGACAAAATCTGAATTTCAGTTTTGGCATTAAATTCAATTTCCCGTTTTTCGCCATCCTGAACATAAAATATTCGATACCCATTATTTTCGAGGGCTTCCATTTCAAAAGTAATAATTTTATTAACAGGTGTGCCAACAACATCATCTTTAAAGTATCCAGTAATATCTTCTGCAGTTTTATTAAACAGTTCTATTTTTCCTTTAGCATTAAAAGTAACGATTCCTTCAACACAACCTTCAAGAATGCAAACCGTTTTCGTTTTTTCAGCTTCGATCTGGAAATTTTTTTTCTTCATTTCTTCCTGAATGGATTTCATTTCCTCCATGTTCTGGCGGAGTTCTATCTCTTGATTTTTAAGAATCTTTGCTTGTTCGCGAGATTCAATTTCCATGCGTTTCTGTTCGGTTATATCATTTGCAATGTATACAATTTTTGCAACCTCACCATACATATCGTGAACAGCAGAAAGCGTACACTGAAACCAATTTTCATTTCCATCCTGTGTTAGTCCGCGCATTTGTCCTTTAAACGGTTCTCCGTTAACCACAAGATCCCAGGTGCCTCGGAATTTCTTTAATTCTTCTTTAGCGACAAAAGAGAAAACTGTTTTATCCTGAACCTCTTCTTCGGTATATCCGAATGTTAATAGAAACATATCATTACAATCAATAATATCGCCTTCGGGTGTAAATTCGGCTTTAATACTTGACCTGTTGAGAGCCTGAATTTGTCCTTCGTAATCGAGATTTTGCTGTTTTTTTTCAGTAATATCAATTCCAAGGAAAAGTATTTTGGAAACATTTCCGTTTCTGTCGCGCACACACACGTAAGTTGCCATGGTCCATAAATCCTTACCCTGTTTCGTGATGTGCTTCATGTCGCCCTCAAAATGTTTACCTCCCTGAGAAAGACAATCCCATATAGGATCAAACCACTGACGATCTTTTGTATCAATGAAGATTGAAATGTGTTGCCCTTCTACTTCTCTGTTGCTTTGATATCCCAGTTTGTTCAGAAATTTCGTATTTGCATATAGGAGTGTTCCTGATGTATCATATTCAGCTCTTATGAGTGTATGATTCACAGAATTGGTAAAGTTTTCAAATTGTTCACCCTGTCGTGCAGCTTGTTCTTGTGTAGCTCTGAGCTCTTCCATATTTTGCCGCATTTGTTCTTCCTGTTCCGCAAGCATTCTGGCTTGTTCCTGTGATTCTCTGAGCAATGTTGTTGTTTGCAAATTAATTTTAACGGTTGCGATTGTTGAGCCTATACTCTGCGATAATTTTTCAACAAATTCAATTTCAAATTTTTCGAGTACTTTGAAAGATGCAAGTTCTATTACACCATGAATTTCATCATTTAATTTTAAGGGAACAATGAGAATACATCTTGGATTGGCATCTCCAAGGCCGGACGTAATCTGAACGTAATCATCAGGAACATCTGTAATAAAAATAGTTTCTTTTTCAAGAGCACAGGTACCGATTAAACCATCTCCCCAGGGAATTTTTTTCTCAGCAAATTTTTTTCTATTGTATGCAAAACATGCAGTCATTTCAAAAAATCTATCTCCATTTGAACCATTAATGATAAAAAACCCTCCTTGATTTGCTTCTATATATTTAACAAGATTACTTATTACATTAAAAGAAAGAACCTCCATATTGTCATTATCCTGACGAAGAATTTCTCCGAATTTTGCAAGTCCTTCTGTGATCCAGTTTCTTTGTGCATCTTCTTTTCTTCTAATGATTTCTTCTTCTTTACTTTTTTTGATAGTATCGCGTAAATCATTTAATGCTTTTCCTAAAACATCTTCTTTATTTGTCAGTTCAAATTCTACCTGAGTGTTTCCGTTTCTTAAATTTTCTGTAAAATCTACTATCCTGTTTGATTTTTTTAGCTCTAATTCAACTGATTTATGGGTTTCATCATAATTTTGTGCATATAATTTACCGATATAAAATGCAAAAGTTGTAATAAAAAAAGGCAGGAGATCGAAAGCCCAAATAATAGGATTTAGAAAATGTAATTTTCCTACATTTGAGAAAGTGAAGCCCATATTATGAATGTCCAAATCTATTAGCAGAATCAAAAAATAAAAAATAAAACCTGTTAAAGTTCCAATCCAAATAAACTTTTGAATAATCTGACGTTTGCTTATTTTTTTCATAATTCAGAATATAAATTAATTTCGATGAGGTTTTAGAATAAAAGGTGCAATTTGTTCAAGGGGTAATATTTTATCTACTGCCCCCAATTTAATAGCTTCCTTAGGCATTCCAAAAACAACACAGGATTTTTCATCCTGAGCAACGGTTATTGCACCAGCTTCTTTCATTTCGAGCATTCCTTTTGCTCCATCATCGCCCATTCCTGTCATAATAACCCCAATTGCATTTGAACCGGCATACCGTGCAGTAGAACGGAAAAGCACATCAACAGAAGGACGATGGCGATTTACAAGCGGTCCTTCTTTAATTTCAACGTAATAACGAGCACCACTTCTTTTAAGAAGCATATGGTAATTACCGGGAGCAATAAGTGCTCTACCTCTGATGACGCTGTCTCCGTTTTCAGCTTCTTTAACTGTAATTTTACAAATATCGTTCAGCCGATCTGCAAATGATTTTGTGAATTTTTCTGGCATGTGTTGAACAATAACAATACCGGGAACATCGTGGGGAAGGGCAAATAAAAAATCTTTGAGAGCTTCTGTGCCACCTGTTGATGCACCAACCGATACGACTATTTCAGTTGTTTTAAACATACTGAGCGTGCTCGCTTTTTGTAAAATTACATCTGCCGAAAGTTTGGGCTGCACTATATTTGTTTCTGTAAATTGTTTTCTTTGTATTCTGGAAATGGCTGCTGCTTTCACTGCATCGCAAATACGTATTTTAGATTCTTCGATGAATTTTTTTGTATCCATCTGAGGTTTGGTAATTATATCCACTGCACCGTATTCAAGTGCTTTTATTGCCGTTTCTGTGCCTTTTACAGTAAGACTGGAAATTATAATTACAGGCATCGGATGCTGTGACATTATTTTTCTGAGAAAAGTAAGGCCGTCCATTCTGGGCATTTCAATATCAAGTGTAATAACATCGGGGACTTCATCCTGAATTTTTTTTGCAGCAACAAATGGGTCGGGAGCTGTTCCCATTACTTCAATTTTCGGATCAGATTCAAGTATTTGAGAAAGCGTCTGTCTTACTACAGCAGAATCGTCTACAACTAATACTTTTATTTTTTTATTAAAATCCATGTTTGTGATTTGGTTTTTTTGTAAAAATAGAATTTAATTCAATGCTTCAAGAGTATTCCTGTTTTGGCTTTATCATTTGAAAAATTGATATATGTTAACTTATGGATTTAGGATTTAGGATTTAGGATTTAGGATTTAGGATTTAGGATTTAGGATTTAGGATTTAGGATTTAGAATGCTTTTCTTTCAATAAATTTATGTTGTACTTCACTTGTCAGAGTGTTAAAAATTATTTTTCTTCCTAATTTTCCTGCCACACTAGAACTCAGAACCGGTATATATTCTTCTTCAAGCATAGATTTTGCTATTGCGATATTTCTTTCGCCTATTCTAAAATTAGAAATTCCAGCATCAATAACTTCTCCACCTCCGAATACTTTAGCTTTCAGAGACACTTTTTTGCTGCCTAACATTAACATCTGTTCTATTAATTTTTTTATTGCTATGTTCCCATATTTGGGAGAAGCAAGTCCTTCGCCGTTCCACAGGGGCAACATGTAATGGTTTATCCCTCCGAATTTAAGGATGGGATCATATAAACAAACTGCAACACAAGATCCAAGAACCGTAGAAATTAAATAAGGATCGCGGTTTACAAAAAGAGTGGAAGGGTATAAATAATGTTGTGAATATTGTATCTCCATAGCAAGTTAAAAAATCTCCTCATTACCATCTGATGAAAAACCACCTATATCTTCAACCTGTGCTTCAGGAATTACCGCTGAAAAAGTGGATCCCACATTAGGTTCACTTTGTACATTCAAATTACCATTGAGCAGGCTCAACAATTCCCTCACAATAGATAAACCAAGTCCATGTCCTGTATTAGGAGTACATATTTTTGAATTGATTCTTTTAAACCGATCAAAAATTTCCTGCTTGTGTTCTTCGTTAATTCCTATTCCGGAATCTGTAATTGAAAAACAAATATTGTCTTCGCATTTGCTAACTGTGAGCAATATCGTAGTGTTTTCATAGCTATAAAATATTGCATTACTGAGAAGATTAGATACAATCAATTGTATTTTATGAGCATCCGATTTAAAATAAAAAGGAGGATCCAGAGAAAGATTTTCATTCACTATTTCCGTTCTTAGTTTTTTCTGTTCAGCCAGAGGTTTAAAAGAATCAACAAGGCTGTTTATTACAGATAAAATATTAACATTTGAAATTTGTGGAGAACTAATACCTGCTTCCAATTCGGCTGCTGTAAAAATATTATTTAGTTGAAAATCGAGAATGAAAGCTTCAGAGTGAATAAGAGAAGCCATGATTTTTGCTTTTTCAAAATTTTCACTTTTTAAAGTAGTGATGCTTTTCGAAAGAGCCATAATAGATGCAAACGGATTAATTATTTCGTTCCGGATATTCGAAAGAAAATGACTTTTCAGGTTCTCGGAATCTTCAAGTTTTTTATTTACTTTTTTTAATTGCTCCGTAAGGTTTAATTGCTCTTCAAAAGATTTTTGATTATCCTCAAACCTTCTTTTTAGTTCGTCAAGTAATTCTTGATCTGTTAATTTGTTCATATTTAGTTTTATTATCTGTTTTTACACATATTTTTTTGACACGAATAGCACGAATTATCTTTATATTATTTTTTACACACTAAGATGTCTTGACACAATTTTATGAATTTATTTGAATATGTATATATTCTTATTTCGTGTCATAGTATTTTTTTTAATATTTTTATTGAAAATTTGTGAAATTAGTGTCATTTTTATTTTACACATATCATGAGTTATTATATTTTTCTGAAAATAGTCGGTTTAATATGTTCCAGCGGTACATTCATATTTGTAATTGATTCGGAATGTCCGAGAAAAAAGTATCCCCCTTTTCTAAGTTTCATGCAGAGTTTATTAATAACTTTTTCCTGAGTAAGGCGGTCAAAATAAATAATTACATTTCTACAAAAAATAATATCGAAAGTTGTACTCATAGGAAAATGATCATCCATAAAATTGAACCTTTCAAATACAACTTTTCGTCTTATTTCGGGGCAAATTCTTACAGATTTATTTGCAGGATCTTTACTTTTCAAAAAATATTTTTTCTTAACAATAAGCGGGATAGATGTTATTTTATTTTCGTGGTAAATTGCGATAACAGCTTTTTGTAGCACGTTTGTAGAAATATCAGTTGCATAAATAGAAAAGTCTGCAAGCTGTTGTTTCATTACTAAATCCGTAAGAACCATTGCCAGCGTATAAGGTTCTTCACCGGAAGAACAGCCGGCGCTCCATATATTTAATATTTTACTTTTAAACTGCTTCACAAATTCAGGAATCACTTCCTGTTGCAGAAATTCAAAATGATGGGGTTCTCTGAAAAAATCAGTTTTGTTAGTAGTAATAACATCCATCATGTGAATGATTTCTCCGCTACCATGTTTGCTGAAAACAAATTCCAGATAGTCTTTAAAATTTGAAAAGTTTAGAATTTGTAACCGCTTTTGCAAACGACTTTCTATCATAATTTTTTTTACCTCAGGCATTTTAATACCCATTTCATCGTAAATGAAAGCGCTCAAACGTTTAAAGTCATTCGGAGATAGCTTTGCAGAATAATATTCTCTGGATTCCGGTTTTCGTATTTCTTCAGTCACAAAATTGCATTTTCAATATTTTCAAAAGTACGGATAAATGAAATTTAATGTGTCACAAAAAAATTGCTATGTATCAATTTTTTTGTTGGGTTTTGTTGGGATTGGGGAATTGGATTGGAGAATCGCTCCGTGGAGCGATTGTACAATCCTTATGTGATGTTTTCGAGAGTGCGTTGAAGGATTTCTTGAACGTTTTGTGTGTAGGGATTGCCATGTCCGGGGTAGATTGTTTCAATTTTCATGCTGGCAATTCTTTTTAAAGCACAAATGAAATCGAGAGAATAAGTTGCATCTTTTGTTTTGACATCAATGGGAGTGTCCCCGGAAAAAAGAACTTTGTCGTCGTAGCCATACAGGCAAATGGAATCGTTTGAATGTCCGGGTGTATAAATTACATGAAAATATTTGTCTCCTATTTTGACGACATCGTCGTCTCTCAGTACTTTTGTTATATATTTATCATCATGAAATGCCAGGATTTTAGGTTTGTAAAGCTCTTGTAGGAATTTGAGACCACCAGTGTGATCAAAGTGGTTATGCGTTAGAATAATTTGTTCAACCGAACGTTTTCCTGCGCCATAAAAAATCTTGCTTAACTCGTCGAAAATATACTCATCAGCGCCAGTATCAATGAGGGTATTTATATCTTCAAGTGCATTATAATCTCCGCGGATATAATAAACATTGCTTGAATATGCTTTTGGGTTCGTTGTGAGTTTCTGGATTCTCATCCTATAATTTCAGGTAAATCTGTGCATTTGATGCTATCGGATGAAATAAATGAGAAACTTCTTCTGGCATTTTTTGTGTTTGCTCCATAGCAAGCAATCCTCCATCAGATAATGAATTGTAGAACATCTGAATAACTTCAACTCTTTGTTCGTATTGTAAATGCAGTAATACGTTTTTGCACAATACAAGGCTATAATTAGAGTCTATAGGTTTAAGTGTAGTAAGGTCGTGTTTATAATAAATCATTTTTTTTCGTAGCTTCTCATCAATCTGGTAGAGATCGCCAGTTACATGTTTAAAATATTTTTCAAAAAGATCAATCGGAATTCTCTGTAGTTCTTCATATTTATAAATTCCCTTTTCAATGATTTCCTGAAAAAGATTGCTGATGTCAATATCTGTATTATGAAAAATTAAGTTTCTGAAAGCGAAATGTCCCATTTTTTCAGATAGCATCATTGCAAAAGTATAGGGCTCCTGACCACTGGCGCAACCCGGATTCCATACTTTAATATGCATACGCCCCGAGCTGTACTGCACCAGAAAGGTTGCCAGCATATCAAGGGTTTGGGAATCGCGAAAGAAAAAAGTAAAGGCCATAATGGGATATAAAAAATATTGGCATTGAAGATACGTTGCATGCTTCGACACTTCGACAAACTCTGTGCGACGCTTCGCTCGGCACTACAGACTCGCTCAGCACAAGTGAAAAGATTGTGTGCATGTGAATACGTTGCATGCAACGTATTTACAAAGCCAACATATCTGTCGAAACTATTTTTTCAAAAAATAGTTTCGACAGATATGTTTAGAGATTCATTTTCATTATTTTTTTTCTCATGCTCCATTTCAGAAATTCTTTTTAATGTTGAAATAACATTTTCATTCATCTGTCTTAGATCGCCTGCATGATTGGAATCAATTTTTCCTCCTTTTTCTACAAAATTGATAGCTTGTTTTAAAGAAACCTGAACGGCCTTGTAAACGTCTTCATGTTCAAATTTTTCATTCCAGCCATACTTTGTTAATAATTCTTTTGTCACAGAGCTTGAGATAACATCCACAATATTGATAACTTCTTCCTCAAGCAGGTTTTTGATATCTTCTTTGTTACTCAGGTTTAAGTCTTCGAGTTCAAGCTGGATTTTTCTGACATCAAGAACCTTTTTATATCCTTTTAATACCTGATACGTACCTTTAGTAAGCGCATTAATAGTTTTAATTCCGGTATAAAAAGTAATAGAAGAAGATTCAATGTCATAAATTCGTATATCATCGATCGTTTCCTGAGTCAAGTATGCAAAAGAAGCCAGAATACGGTTCCATATCCTGCAAAATTTTTCGAGTTGTCCAATATTTTTAATAAATATTCCTTCATCAAATTGGATGTATAAAAGATGATGACGTTCTTCTATTTCCAGTTCGCCTCCTAAGCCTCTTGAGCCTGGTTTAACCAGAGGTTCTAATCCTTCCAGAAGTTGTGCAGCGGATTTTTTTATCTGCAAAAGTGAACTGATAATATTTTCAATTTCTTTTTTTACAAAAAGAGGATCAAAATTTTCTTCATCAAAAAGCTTATGTAATAATCTTACTGCTTCTTCACCAAAAACATCAGGTTTGTCAAATTTGTAAAAAATTCTCTGCTGAGCATCTGTCCACGATTTTGGATTAATCTCGATTAGTTTGTTTGCAAGTTTCTTTTTAGCTTCAAACAAGCGATCTTTCATTGACCCCGCATCTGAAACATGCTTTTGGGAACACAATGTATGTAACTCCTGGTAATCACTAGGCAGATTATTTTTATCAATAATCGTATTGATAAATTTTAGAATATCAACTAACTGGTTTATATGCATAAGTTGTTATTTACAAAGTACGGTTAAAGTCCGCCACAGCGGTTACAATTCATCATTTGCAAATGCAATGAAAATTGTAAAAATTACTCTTCAAATTTAATAAAAAGTCTTATCATTCCCACAAACGAATTATTTACAGGTTTATATGCACCCGGGTTTATTATATACTGTATTTCCGGTTGAATTACAATATTTTTATGCAACTGTGCTTTGTACATAAATTCTATAGCTGTTTCATGAGACAATATAGAATCTGATTGATTTTTATAATATTTACTCATTGTTCCTGTTGCAAAAGCAAGACCGATATCGTCATATTTCCTTTTATTGAAAAGCCCTCTGTAACGCAATCCGCCTCCTATAAAAAAATTTAAAAAATTTCTGTCTTCAGGAAAATAACTCGTTTCAAAAAAAGCATTCAGTCCCTGTTCAGAATCTGGATATTTTGAAAAAATAATTTGGTCTGCAATTGCATATATTCCATAATTGTTATGCAAAGTGTCCCCATTTGAAAGTTTTATGAAATAACCTGTATGATAGAACAGACCAAGTTTGTATGTTCCTGTAACCACCGTGTCTTTCATGTTAAAATAATGCACTTCGGTAATATTATAAAATCCATTTTCTTTTTTATATTCCCATTTAATTGCTGATGGGTTTGTAGTGAAATCTCCATTATATCCGTTGTAAAATCCGGTTTGTACGAATATTTTTTTAGATACTTTTGCTTTTGCAACAGCCCCGCAGGTTAACAATGGAAAAATGGACAGTGTGTTATTCATTGACAGTGTTGGAATCACACCAAACGAACTGTTGATAAAATGCGATGCATTTTCTGAAACGCTGAAATCTGCATTCATATCCAACTGACCTACCAGAATAGCAACTTTTTCATTAAATAAATGCTGGTTGTACCAGAATTCGTAAAATGATGTATGGTCGTCAGATTCTATATTCGAAAATGTTTGAAAATCTCCTATAATATTAGAAGTAGGTTTTTTCCCGTGAACATTCATTCCCTGAACAAAAAATTCTCCTCCTTTCCATATTCCCAGCTTTTCAGTAATGATCTTTAAAGAAATGTCAACTTCTCCCAGATATCCGCTTCCCTGATCTAAACCACCTGTGAAATTGCTGAATTCATCCATTCGAACAACTCCCCGAAACGAGAATGCCTTCTCACGTAACGAATCGTTAATATAAAAGCTTTGCGAAAATAATTTGTTTACAAAACCAATAAAAGTAAGTATCATGAATAATTTGAGCACAATATTTTTTTTATATATCAGGTTTTTGGCTTCATTTTGCACGTTTCAAATCACAGTCTTTTTCTATTGAAAATAAATAATATCAAAGATCATTTTTATCGTACATTATTTTGAATAAACAACTCTTTGTAAAGAGTATCTGTTCCGCAAATATGCTTAACGATCCATTTGTTCAGGAAATCCATCAGATCTTTTGTTACAATAAGATTATTGCTTTGAAATGCCTGTTTGCATTCTGCCATTTTTTTATAAAAATATTGATGCGCCTCGAAATGATCCTGAAATTTTTCGTATCCAAATTTTTGCATATATTTTTCTTCAATACCAAAGTGCATACGTGCATAATTCTCAAGATTGTTGATGATTTTCAGAACAACCTGATTGCCCTGTCCCTGCGACATTGCGTTCAGCAATTCTTCAAGAATTTTGAATAGCTCAATGTGTTGATTGTCTATTTCTTTAATGTTTAGTGCGTATGATTCTTTCCAGAGTTTTGACATAATTTTTGGGGTTTTTGTGGTTTAGGTATTGTAGATACGATGCTCTGCATCGTATTTACAAATACCAATTATATAACATTATTTTGAATGAATAAATCTTTATATAAAGCATCGGTTCCGCATATATGTTTTCCGACCCATTTATTTAAAAAATCCATCAATTCTTTTGCAACTGTAAGGTTGTTTTCCTGATAAGCCTTTTTCAGTTCTGCAATTTTTTGATAAAAATACTGATGTGCTTCAAAATGGTCTTGAAATTGTTCGAAGCCAAATTTTTGCATATATTTTTCTTCAACACCAAAGTGCATCTGTGCATAATTTTCAAGATTATTTAGTGTTTTTAAGACAATTTCATTGCCCTTGCCTTTAGACATTGCAATCAATAATTCTTCAAATATTCTAAACAATTCTTTGTGCTGATTATCTATTTCAATAATTTCTAATGAGTATGAGTCTTTCCAGAGTTTTGACATATTTTTTTGGTTTTAGATTGATATTGCATATCCGTTGCATGCAACGGATGTACAATACCGAAAATTAAAAAAATTTCATCAGGTATGGCAAATGCCATACCTAATGAAGTTTATGTATTCAGCAATTTCTAGAATTTTTCGAAGTCGCTGTCTTTTGTGTCACTTGCATGCAGATTCAGATGAATTCCTTTTGAGTGTATCGGCATGTGCGATAACTGTGTATGTGATTTCTGAACTGTTTTTACCTGACTTTTTTGCTTTACAACCGAGGTATGGCTGCTTTTTTTCTTTGTATCACTAGAGTTATCAAGTCTGAAGAAGCCCACCATTTCTTTGAGTTGATCTGCCTGGCTTGATAATTCTTCGGTGCTGGTAGCCATTTCTTCAGCTGCAGCAGCATTTTGCTGTGTAACCTGATTTAACTGATTAATAGCATTGTTTATCTGATTAGCGCCGGAATTCTGTTCGATACTTGCAGCAGTAATTTCCTGAACGAGTTTTGATGTTTTTTCAACATCAGGAATAATTATTTGCATTAATTTTCCAGCTTCTTCAGTTACTTCAACACTGGTCTTTGAAAGCACATCAATTTCCTCTGCGGCAACTTTACTGCGTTCAGCAAGTTTACGAACTTCAGCAGCAACCACAGCAAATCCTTTACCATGTTCTCCTGCGCGTGCAGCTTCAACAGCAGCGTTTAGAGCAAGGATATTAGTTTGGAATGCTATATCTCCGATTATTGAAATTTTATTAGCAATTTCCTTGATAGATTTTAAACTTTCAAGAGCAGATTTATTTACTTTTTCCATTCCTTCTGCAGCATTAATAGAAATCTTTTCTGTCTGCTGAGAGTTTTCTGTATTCTGCTGAATATTGGAGCTCATTTGTTCCATAGATGAAGATACTTCTTCTGCAGCAGATGCCTGTTCTGTAGCACCCTGTGATACCTGTTGTGCGTTTGCACTCATTTGTTCACTGGCGCTTGCAATATTATCTGCAGCTTCTTGTACCTGACCAACAACATCTGCAACAGATTTTACCATTTCAGAGAGTGATTGGATTAATTCATCTTTGTCAGAACGGAGTTTTAATTGAACAGTAAGGTCTCCACTAGCTACTTGTTTTGCTTTATCAGTAATATCAATTAGTGCATTTCTGGTTTCGTCTACAGCAATGTAAATATCTCCAAACATTTTCTGTGATTCTATGGTATCCTGATCAGCAGCTTCTGTTTTGATATTAATGTCCATGTCTCCTTGAGAAAATTGGGTTAATGCTTGTTTTAGTTTTCCTGCTTCTGTTTCTTGATATAAGCCTATTTTATTGTTTTTTCTCATGGCTGTTTTAACCGCAGTCTGATCCATAACAACTTCAAAAGCTCCGATAATCTTACCTTCTTTATTTTTCAAAGGCACACCATTGTATTGAATATCCAGATTGTGGATACCCGGTTTTGCGATTGTTTCACTGGAAGCATCTCTTCCTGTTTGCATTGCCTGATTGCAAGCACAATTTTGTGTTTTACAATCGCCAGTTTTGAAGTGATCCCAACATTTTGTTTTTGATTTAAACAAGTTTTCACCAGTCGTGTTATTTAAACCAGCTCCTGCTTTATTCATAAATAATACTTCATAATCATTATTTACAATCATTGAAGGCGCCGGCATGTTATCTAATAAACCAACAAGTGAATTAATTGTGTCATTAACCCCTTCAACTATTTTTTTGAAGTCACCCTGATGTTTATCTGCATTTGCACGTGTGTATAATTTACCTTCAACTGCTGCAATTGAAAGTGCATTTGCATCTGCTACTAGCATATTTACCGCATCAATACATTTGTTCAGGTTATTTTTGATTTCATTGAAATCGCCATTGTATGAATCAGTAATTCGTGGTGGAATATCACCATTAGAAATACGATCAACATATTCTGCGGCTACGTTTAGCGGACGAATAACATTATCTAATGTATCATTAACGCCTTGTACAATTTTTTTGAAATCGCCATCGTGTTTGTTAGCATCAGCCCTTGTATCTAATTTCCCTTCAATAGCAGATTTTGAAAGCATTGCAGCATCTGTTACCAATAGGTTAACAGCATCAATACATTTATTCAAATTGTTTTTAATTTCGTTGAAATCGCCATTGTAGCTATCTGTAATTTTCGGAGGAACATCGCCTTTAGAAATACGATCAACATATTCAGCAGCTACGTTAAGAGGTCTTACAACAGCGTCGAGGCACGCATTAATACCTTTTGGTATTTCTTGAAATTCGAAGTTGGTCTTATTAACATCAGCACGTGTGTCGAGTTTTCCAGCAACAGCGGCTTCAACTAGTTTTTTTGTTTCCTCAACCAATTGTTTTAAAATACCTCCAATATTGGCAGCAATGATTAAACCAAGAGCCATTGCAATAATTACACCGATGATGATAAAAATTATCAGCAATAATGCAGCGCTGCTATAGGCTTCATCTGCTATAGCTTCTTCTTCTTTTGCAACTTTTATATTGATATCAATCAATGCATTAATCTTCTCTTCCGCTTTCAAAAAACTCTGTCGTGCATTAAGTGACGCTTCAAATGCATCATTATCCAGCTTTGTAATTTTATCATCATCTTTCTCAATGCCGTTACTCATAAGTTTATCCTTTTCTCTTGACAGGTCTACTACCTTTTGATGATCTTTTTTCCATTGCTCCCAAAGAGGTACAAAAAGTTTCCATTCAACAGCTTCTTCTGCTGTTTGAGGGAGAGGCTCATATATTTTCCAACCTTCGTCTGCATTTTTAAAAGCCAATTCAATATAATCATACTGGGCTTTTCTTATTTCTTTATCCATCATACGACGGTTGATTAATCCACGTTCACCAATCCATACAGATTTCTGTCCGTTACTAATTTCAAACAACCCGTGAATACTTGGCAAACGAACTACGGATATTTCGTCTGATGATTTCATGATTTGTGATATTCCTCTGTATCCTACAAGCCCGATAATACTTGCAATAATTGCAACAAACAGAAATCCGAGGATTAATTTTGTTCTGATTTTCATTTTATTTAACATATATTTCGAATTTAGGTTAGTATTTTATTTTTTTAATGTGCTAATGTGTCAATTAATTAGCGTTTTGAACACTATTATGCATTTTCGGCATAGACATCGGGTGCAATTTCGCGGATTTCCAACAGGTCATCTACAGAGAAAACCTTGTCCATATCGAGCAACATGATAAACTGTTCTTCGTTTAATTTGTACATTCCGTTAATAAACTCTGATCTGAATTTATTACCAATGTTTGGAGGAGGGAGAATTTGATGTGGTTCAATTTCGAGTACTTCCTGAACAGCGTCAACCAATGCGCCTACATGCAGCGAATCGCTTTCAATGTCAATATCGAGTACAAGAATACAAGTGTTAGTAGTGAATTCAGTAGCCGACATTGAGAATTTCACACGGGTATCAACAACTGGGAGTACAGTGCCACGAAGATTGATAACTCCTTTCATATATTCGGGAGCTTTCGGAACCTTCGTGATTTTTGTCATTTCAAGAATATTGAGAACTTTGCTTACGTTGGCAGCAAAAATCTCTTCTCCCAACTTGAAAGACAAGTACGAATTGAGGGTTTTCTTTTCTTCTTTACTCATATTATTTAGTTTAAGGTTATGCTTTGAGAGAGACGCAGCGTGCTGCGTCTTTACGAGATAATCCCTTCGAGAGAGACGTAGCAGTGCTACGTCTCTACTCTCGGGAACATTTTTTTATTATTTTGTTTGTATCTGTTACGAGGGCAATGGTTCCATCTCCAAGTATTGAGGCACCTGAGATCATGTCCTGATTTTTATAATGTTTGCCTAATGGCTTGATTACTGCCTGATATTCTCCAACAACTTTGTCTATAATTAATCCAACCGGACTATCCTGATACATGACAACAATAACCTGCTCTACATCAAAAGGAGTTCCGCCCATTTCAAATTCATCGCGGAGGTAATAGAATGGGATGCTTTCGCCGTCGAGAATTATCATGTTTCGCTGCGCTTTCTGAACTTCTTTATGCGTTATAGAATAGATTTTTTTTACAGCAGCGAGTTGCAGGATAAAATATGTATCATTAATAAGAACAAGTAATCCGTCAATTATAGACAATGTAAGAGGCAATTTAATAGTAATGGTTGTCCCATGCCCAATTTTTGAATCTATTTCAACCTCACCGCGAATATCTGATATTTTTCGGCGAACAACATCCATTCCAACACCTCTCCCAGAAACATCTGTAACCACTTTTGCCGTAGAAAATCCGGGCTGAAAAACAAGATCGAAAATTTCTTTTTGAGTAAGACTTGCATCCGCAGCAATAAGACCTTTGCTGATTGCTTTTTCCCTTATAATTTCAGGATTAATACCTGCGCCATCGTCTTTCACTTCAATATAAACATACGCCCCTGAATAAAATGCGCTGAGAATAATTTTTCCTTTTGCAGGTTTACCTGTTTTAGTGCGCACTTCAGCATCTTCTATTCCATGGTCAAGACTGTTGCGCAAAATATGCATGATCGGGTCTGTAAGATTTTCGATGATGGTTTTGTCGAGTTCTGTTTCAGTACCCTCGGTAATAAATTCAATATCTTTTTTCAGTTCGTGTGAAAGGTCTCTTACCAAGCGTTGAAAACGAGTAACAATGCTTTGAAGAGGAATTAAAGATATACTGAAAGCGTTATCGCGCAATTGCCTTGATAATTTTTGCATATTTTCAGCAATTGCCATTAATTCAGGAATGTTGTAATGTTCAACCAACAGGCTGAGTCTTGCCTGCGATGTAACAAGTTCGCTCACAAGATTCATCATTTCATCAATTTTAAAAGATGAAACACGAATGCTTGAGATAGACGAATCTTTAATGTCTCTTATTTCTTTAGTTTGAGAATTAACATTAAGTAATTTTTCTTCTTTAACATTTTCAAAAACTACCTGATCGTTTGTATTATCAATAGTATTTAAAACGATTTGCTGAATATCAATAAGATTGATATTTATTTTTTCTTTAAGAAGACTTTCAATCCGTTGAAAAAAAGATTCGTTGAAAAAAAGATTTTTTTCTATAAGCTTTGTTATTACAAGATCGCAGTCGTCTTCAACAAAAATAAAAACATCCGAAATATCGTTTGCATTTTTGTAAGTAGAAAGGAAAATATCCCAGTAAATGTAACTTGAGGAGATATTTATTTGTTGTAACCCGGGAAGTGAAGAGAGATTTGGATATGCTTTAACCTGGCCAAGACCATGTAATTCATCAATCAGGAAGAGAGGATTTGTTCCATTACTGAAGATATTTTCCTTAGGTTTAAAAAAGATATGATACGTTGATGCTTCTTCAAAAAGTCCATAAGAGTCATCATCATTGCCTGAAAAATCAGAAGAAGTATTAAGATCATTATGACCAATCAGATTAATTATATTAAGCACTTGTTGTGTTATTGAAACATGATTATCCTTATTAACAGGATCGGTAAGGTTGATGTCGTTAAGCAGTGCGCTGAGATGATCAACAGATTTAAGAGTTACATTAAAAATCTCATCTGTAAGTTTCATTTTCCCCTGCCTGACGAAATCATAAATAGTTTCCAGATGGTGTGTAAATTCACCAATTTTATCGAAACCAAACATAGAACTGTTGCCTTTCAGCGTGTGCATAACGCGGAACACTAAACCGATAGACTCTTTGTCGTTCTGGTTTGATTCCAGATTTAACAGTGCCTGTTCGAGGTCAACAATTAATTCTGTTGCTTCTTCAACAAATTTTGATTGAAAATGATCCATTACCTCATTACTTTATTAAGGGCTTCCAATAATTTTGCAGGCACAAAAGGTTTAACAATCCACCCTGTTGCTCCCGCTTCTTTTGCTTCCATTTTCTTTTCTACCTGTGATTCTGTAGTAAGAAACAAAATAGGAGTGCGCGTGTAAGGTGTGTAATCGGGATTTCTTCTTACTTCTTTTATTAAAGAAATACCATCCATTTCCGGCATGTGCAGGTCGGTAATGATCAGGTCTATTTTTCTTCCATCAAGAAATTTAAGTGCATCCTTACCGTCATTGCTAATCAATACGCTGTACCCGGCATTTTCAAGGGTAAAACTGACTACTTCGCGAATACTTTCAGAGTCGTCAACAATCAAGATACTTTTGTTCATATAATTATTAAAATGTTTACGTATTTATTTGTGTTGTGTGATTTGGGTTGCAAGTTGCAGGTTGCAGGGTGAATGTAATATTTTACCACTAAGCCACTAAGAACACTAAGACTCACTAAGGTTGACATTTGTTGCAGGTTGCAGGTTGCATTTGTATTAAAATCACGCATCATTATTATATTAATATTTTTAATTCGTTAAATTAAATCCGCTTTTAGCTAACAACGATTTTGCATCATCTGTAAGTTCGTAATGAAAATCTATTAATTTCCCTTCGGCAGCATAATGTTTATGAAAAGCAACTAAAAACTGTATTGCAGCAATATCAATTGCATTTAAATTGAGCAGATAAAAATTCATTGCCTGTACTGTTTCTGCTACCTCCATAACTTTATCACGGAACTCCTGCAAATTATCCAGTGTCAGTTCATCTTCAACTGTAATGGTTGCATTGCCACCCGTTTTTTTATTTTTTCTTAATTGTATTTTTATTTCTGACATATATAGTGTTATTGTGGGATTGGGTAAGTGGATACCTTGCATGCAAGGTATTTACATGCCAAAACCTATCATTTAAAACAGCTCTAATGAATCATCTTCACTTGTGTTTGTATCTATTTTTTCTACTTCTTTGAAAATATCCATATTTTCTTCGTCGCGGCTTACCATGTGATGATGAATGGCGCGTTCGCTGTGCGTTGTATACAGCTTCTCAATATCTTTCAGGCTGTCTGCTTTGTTATAATTGAATTCTTCTCCGGTTTTTAATTTATAATATATTGAATTCAATTCGATGATTATTTCTTCAATAACTTTTTCAAAATAATCGTAATATTTTACCTCCTTAATTGCGTTTCTGATTTCAGAAAGAATTTGTTCGCTTATCTCTTTATTTTCGTTTAATAGTTTATTGACATTTGCATTATTATTTTCAAGCAGACCAATAATTGCATGAATGTCTTCGCTGATTGTAAGCGTTTGCTGTCCGTTGTTATTAACTTCAGAGGATTCTCCGGATATTAAACTTATACTTAAAGATAGTGTCTGATCAAATAATTGTTTTACATTTTCTTTTATAACCTGAAGATCCGAAACGAGTATGGAGATTAATTGCCGAACGCCCGATAGCTGATCATTTTCTACATAGTCGGCGAAACTAACAGCCAACTGATTTAATTTTGATTCTATTTTAATAACATGATCAAAATTTGAAGACATTTTTTCAATTTCAATATGAATGGTGTCCACTTCAAAAGCAAACTCTTCATTCGCTTTGTCGTAATTTCTCACGAGAGATAAAGCATGAACTAATTTATTTTCTATTTCATTAAAAAATGTCTCACCGGGATTATGAGTTAAGCCTGAAAACTGTTGGCATATTTCTGATATATCAGAAACGTCTTCGCCGATTTCAATAAATTTACGCGTAATAATTTCTATTGCTTTCTGATATTCGTTGTTTGTATGCAGTAGTATTGCTGCCTGCAATCCTGATATGTCACGTATTTTTATTAGATATTCGTCCTGAATTGTATCCGTATTATCTTTATCATTAATATTAATTGTTTCAAGTTCTCCCACTAAATTTTTCTGCATTTTCTGAATATGTTCCATTTTCTGGCGAATGATATCCTGAAATTGCAGGTTTTCGATTATTTTACCTATACTATCAGAACAATTAGTTGTTTTAACTGTTAAACGTGGCATTTGCTCTACAGTACTCTCATGCTTTTCAGATAAAAGATGAATGGATGAATGAACCTGATTTAAAATGTTTTCTATATTTAATGTATTCCTGTCTTTAATTTTCTGTAATTTGAATAAAGAATATTTAACCGTTTCATTTAATTTTTTCAGATTATCGTCAATAACGGGATATACAGATGTAATAGCAATAATAAGTTCTTCCAATTTTTTTCTGTTTGTCTCGAAAACTTCTGCTTTTGTTTCATCATTGACAGATGCGCCGTTTATTTTCAAACTTGTACCAAGGTATTTCAGCGTCATCAGGTTTTGTTTGAAATTTTTCAAAGGCAGGTACATCAGCTCAAGATTCATAAAGATTTTCTCAAGTGTACTTATACTCTGATTAACTTTTCCAACAGAACTATTAAGATGAGAAATAAGTTTGTTGTGAAATGAATTCAAATCCTGAAATGAGCTCTGATTATCTTTGCCGGCAATAATGTCAAATATAGTTGTTGCATTACCGGAAATACTTTTACTTTGTTTAAAGAAATTTTTGAAATGCGCGTTGAGCTTTAAAAAGTCTTCGGAAGAACATTCATGAAGCGAAGAAATTTTTTTATCAATATTTGTAAAAAGAGCAATAATTTCCTGAACCGATGAAAAATTGAGGTTTTTAGAGATATGTAAGTGATTTGAAAACATGGCTTGCAGATTTATTTTTTGTTAAATCAAAAGTAATGGAAAGCTAAATAATATGAATCAAAACAAGCGTTTTATATGTCATTTGCCCCATTGACATATATCAAAAAAAAAGTTGAGGGAGGGGTTTGTGAATTACGAACCTGCCTAGCTTGCCGCTGCGGCAGACAGGTTACGAATTATAAATTGCAATCCTGTGAGGTTTTGAGCGTTGGCTCGTGCGAAATATCCTCACAGATTTGCAGAGTAAGGTATATTTTATGAATTATGAATTATGAATTATGAATTCATAGCCTAAAGAATTAGGAATATTTGCAAAATTGAAAGAGTTTTTCACATTTTATGAGTGAAATTTTTCGGTAAGTTTTTCGAATAATAATTCAGAATCTATTGGTTTTATCAGATAATCGTCGCAACCAGCTTCATAAGCTTTTGAAATATCTTCAGCCATTGCATAAGCAGTTTGAGCAATAATGCACATATCGGGATTCATTTTTTTTATTTCACGGGTTGCCAGATAGCCATTCAATACAGGAAGATTCATATCCATAAGAATTATATCAAATGCGATTTTTGATTTAATAAAATCTATTGCTTCCTGTCCGTTTTTCGCCCATGATATTCTGGCTTTTGTTTCTTCAAGCAAATCTTTTAGGTATAAGAATGTGTCCTGATGATCTTCAACAATCAATATGTGCATATCTTCCCAGTTATATCTGTTTACTTTTTCAAATACCTGATAGTATTCATTTCTCACCACATTGATATAGGGAATCGAGAATGCAAATAAAGCACCTTTTCCTTTTTCACTCTCTACGCTTATTTGTCCACCCATCAACTCCGTTAATGATTTGGCTATTGAGAGACCTAAGCCTGTTCCTCCAAATTCACGCGTTGTTGTTTCATCTTCCTGACGGAAACGGTCAAAAATAAAAGCATGATTTGATGTATCTATTCCTATTCCGGAATCCTTAACAAAGAGATGAATTTTTTTATTATTAATTTTATATCCGAATTCAATACTTCCTTCGGGAGTGAATTTGATTGCATTTGAAATAAGATTTTTAAATATCTGTTTGATCCTGATATCGTCTCCATTTATATAAGACTTATCATCTGGAAGCTCCGTAACCTTTTTTAAAACAATGGGCTTTCCTTTAATGCTGATATCTGCTTCGTAAATTACATATAATTCATTAATCATTGTATTCAATGAAAAGTCCGTGGGAGAAAGCATTATTTGACACGCTTCAATTTTAGCAAGATCAAGAACATCATTAATAATATTCAATAAATCTCTACCAGATTCATTAATAATAGAGATATATCTTTCTCTCTTCTCCTGTGTAACTTTTGAATTTTTCAGTAATTCTGCAAAGCCTAATATTCCATTTAAAGGAGTTCGTATTTCGTGGCTCATGTTTGCAAGAAAAGAAGTTTTTAAACGATCTGCTTCCTCCGCTTTTTCCTTTGCTTTAATCAAATCTTTTTCCAGAATATTGCGTTGCTCAATTTCATCCATAAGTCTCAGATTCATCTGTTGCAATTCCTTTGTTTTTCTTTCTAAATCATAAGTGGTCTGAAATTCTTTAATACAATTATCAACAGCAGCAAATAATAGGTCAGGGTCAATCGGCTTCAGGATATAATGATTTATTCCTATTTCAATAGATTGCAAAAAATAATCAATATCGCTATGCGCAGTAGTCAAAATAAAACGACAATTGTCGCACTTCTTTTTGATTTCTTTACAAAGAGTAAGACCATCCATAACAGGCATGCGTATATCTGTTACAACAATCTGGGGCTTTTCCTGCTCGAAAATTTCAAGTCCTGCTTTTCCGTTTTCTGCAGTAAAAACATTTGTATATCTTCTTTTCAAAAGATTACATGTCAATGTTCTTACATCCTGCTGATCTTCTATATATAAAATTTTAATAGATTCCATTTTATTATTTTTTCATTATTTTGATTATTTGACATTTTTAGAGGTTTCCCACATACAAATACTGTAACTAATATTGATTGTTGTAAACTAAGAATTACTGATCTTTGCATCTGCGGCAGATAAAAAGGCGGGATTTTGTCATAAAATTTGCATGCTTCTATCTTACTATAAGTTTCGCTGAACAATTGAGCAAATTTTCCGCCAAAATCTTTTATTATAATTCGTTTCTGTACCCCGAGCTAAAGCTCGGGGTTATGCAATCGACTTCCCCTTTTTATCTGCTACGACAGATGCAAATAATATTTAATAATTTATTGACTTACAAATACGATGTCAGGAGTTCTGAAATTAAACTTCTCCTATTCTTTTTTCATTATTTGTTCATAAGAGACGTCAATAACAAATTCGGCTCCTCCATTTTTATTTGATACAGTAAGTTTGCCTCCCATATTTTTCTCAATAATTGTTTTCGACATGTACAGACCGATTCCTGTCCCATCCATTTCACTTTTAGTTGTAAAATAAGGATCAAAAATTTTATACAACAGAGACTCTGGAATTCCTCCTCCATTATCGCAAATTATAATGTATACACGATGCTCTTCATTTCCACTTACAGTTATATTAACTTTAGGATTTATTGGTTTTGAAACAGCAATGGCATCTTTAGCATTGTTTAATATATTCAGTAAAACCTGGGCAAATTCATTTGGAAGACCGTTAATAATATAATCCTCGTTCATTTCTATTGATAACACAATGCTATTATTGCAAAACCCGGCATTAACAAAAGTTTTAGATTTTTCAATCACTTCTAAAAGAGAAAAGTTATGTTTTTCTTTATCCGGTTTGAAGAAATACCTGAAATCATCAATTGTATGCGACATTTGCTTTATTACAGACCTAAACTCGGCTTCTCTTTTCTCAAATTGCTCCAATGTCAGCTCATTGTTACGGTATAAATCGAGCAAATCGTAAATCATAAGACCAATATTATTCAGAGGTTGTCTCCATTGGTGCGCTATGTTTCCAATCATTTCTCCCATGGCTGCCTGTCGCGATTGGCTGATCATTAAATGGTCTTTTTCTCTATTTTTTTGAACTTCTTCTTCTACCTGTTTTTCGAGCCTTTCATTTAAAATATTCAACATTTCTTTCTGAAGTTTCAATTCTCCTTCCACTTTCAGACGCTCCGAAATTTCAAAGCGCAATTCATCATTCATCATTTTCAACTCCCAGTTGGTTCCCTCCATCTCCATGATCATTTTCTCCAACTTTTCGCTTAATTGTTTGCGCTCTGTAATATCAATAGCAAAATGGAGATAGGTATTCTCATTGATAGGTACCCAAAAGGTGTCCCATGTTTTTCCATGAACATCCACTTCTTTATTCAGAGTCTTGCCTGTTTTAAACATTTCGTCTGCCAGACAAAAAGAACAACGTGTTCCAGTACGTGGTTGTTTATAATTCAAATAGAATTCTTTTTCATCTTCCGAAATATTATCCTGATGGTAAATACCGCACCAGCAAAATTCATCAACCATTGCGCCCAGTTCCTTTGCCTGTTTATTAAATGCAAGAATTTTACGATCTCTTCCAATAAGATATGCAACATGGGGAAGCGCATTCAGCAATAATTCATTAAAACGATTTTTTTCTGTTATCTCTTTTTCTGCCCTGCGAATACCAGTAATATCACGAACTACGCCTATCACTTTAAAATCTGTATAAGAAAAGTTTATTGAAATTTCTACCAGAACCTGTTCTCCGTCTTTTCTTTTACATAGCACTTCTACTGGTGTTACATCCCTGTTATGTGCCAATTGCGTCATTTTATTTCTGATAGAAATCTGTTCTTCTTCAATGGCCAGTTCCCATGACGACATACCTAACATTTCATCGGGGGTATAACCGAAAATAGTTGCCATTGCATTATTCACAAAAATAAACAAGCCTTTTTCTGTAGAAAAAATACCTTCATTAAGACTTTCCACAATTACCCTGTATCGCTGCTCATGAAGAACTAAAGCATCTTCTGCTTTTTTTCTTTCAATAATACTCCATACAGAATCCATAAGAAGCGATAGCTGTCGTATATCTCCGTCATTATAATTATCTCCTTTATTCCCCACTCCAATAACCGCGACTATTTTATCATAATAAAAAACCGGAATTGTTAAAAACTTTGATATTTCAACATGACCTTCGGGAGTTCCATTTTTTAAGGAATTATGAAGTTTAAAGTCATTATTAATAACAGGCTTCTTCTGACGGACAGCCTCACCCCAGAAACCTATTTTATCAAGTTCATAAACAATTTGCTTTTCCATTACAGCGCATGCAGGCAAAACATCTTTTGACCAGGAATTTAGTGTAAATAATTTTGAATTCTCATCGTAAAAATAAATGTAACCAATTTTACTTTGTGTTAATTTCACTGCTTCCTCAAGTGTTACATCAAGTATGTCCTGTGGTGTAACATCGTGCAACTGATACAATGAAAGCAGGCTTTCAAAACGCTTTTCATTTAGTTTTAAATCCTCTTCATAATTTTTTCTGGAAGTAATATCCAATGAGTATTCAATCACTTTTATAACTTTACCTTTATCATCAAAAATCGGAAAAGCATGTAATTCAAAATAAACAGGAAATCCATGTTTATTATAATGTATATGCTCTGCATGCGAAGGTTTTTTCGTTTCAATAACAGCTTGCACAGGGCATGGATGCTCTTTAGTAGCGCACGGAGTTTTTTGTTTATGCGTAACTTCATAGCAAAAATGCTTACCCTTACTAATTTCTTTCAAATTATAAGTATCAAGAAAAGCTTTATTCGCAATTTCTATTGAGAAATCGTGAGCATTTATTACATAAAATGGATGAGATAGCGATTCAATAATAGAACTCAAAAAAATATTTTGCTTATTTAAAAAATCTTCCTGAATTTTCTTTTCGGTAATATCTCTCACTATTCCGATAGCATGTCTTTGATTTTTTATTAATAGAGAAGATAAAGACAAATCAATAAAAATAGAGGAACCATCTTTTTTAATTGCTTTTAGTTCTAATGTTTGTTCCATTGCTCTGCCCTTCCCACTATCTATAAATTCGGGAAATCTTTCAGAAAACATTTTAAAATCAGTAGGTGAAACCAAAAGTTTATGCAAATTTTTCCCTGTAATTTCTTCAGCCGACCAGCCAAAAATAGTAAAAGCAGCTTTGTTCCAGAAAACAACCTTACCTGAATTTTCAATCATGATAATAGCATCTTTTGCAGACTGGGTAATGGCGCTAAACTTTTCATTGCTCTCAATCAAATCCTGCCTTGCTCTGTCCTGTTCGGTCTGATCAAGCACCATTCCAAATGATTTAACCGGATTTCCAAGGCTATCATAATCGCTGTAACATTTTTCCTGCACAAATTTTATGGTTCCATCGAGAAGAAGCAAGCGGTGGCATATATCGTAGGAAGATTTATTTTTAATAGAATCTATGTAGGCATTGTTAACAAAATTGCGGTCGTCGGGATGAACAAAAGTTAAAAAAGCTTCATAAGTAGGAATAAATTTACTTGCGTCAAGCTCAAAAATTCTAAAAATTTCATCAGACCAGGTTAGTTTATTGTTAATGATATCCAGCTCCCAGCACCCAAGTTTAGCCATTTGCTCTGAAATCTTATATTTTTTTTCATTTTCTTTCAGAGAAAACTCAAAATGTTTTTTTTCTGTTACGTCAAATGCTATTCCAATAATTGAATTTTTATCTTTATATCTGATAAGGCTGTTATTAATCTGAACCCACTTTACTTCATTTTGCTTCGTAATAATCCGAAACTCGTAATCATTTGGAACAGGCTCTCCTTTCAATCTGCGAAGACCATTCTCTTTAACCATATCTCTATCATCGAGATAGACAAAATGCCAGAAATTCATTTCAAATACTTCTTCCTGACTGTATCCTGTAAACTTAATAAAAGCAGGATTCACATAACTGAATTTCTGATCAGAAACAATATAAATTATTGAAATAACAACATCAGCTATAGCAACAAAGTCGTGAAGAGAATTCGTTATTTCATTTTGTGTTACAGAAGGATACAAAAGATTGAGTTTTTTTGTTAAATCCTTGTTATTATTTTCAAGATAAGAAATTCTTTCCTGAAGTTCAGAGATCAGCTTATCCTTTGAATCTACATTCGATTCCGGCGTTATTTTCTTTGTTATTTTAGTTTGTTTGTTCATGTGAATATTTTGAATTATAAAAGTACTTTGTTAAAAAGAATTTTTATGTTAAAATCTGTTTGATATATCTCAACTTCAAACTTGATTGTATCTTGAAAATAAACAATAAAACAATAAGAAACGCCGTATCCATAATTAAAAGAGGACTTTTCTCCGTGAAATATAAACTTTTGGTAGCGACAAATGAAACACTTATTTTTGTCAAAAAAAAACCATGGGTTGTAAAGAAAAAATATTGATTGTAGATGATCATTCTTTGAACATTGAATATCTTTCAGAAATTTTAAGTGAACTGAAAGTACAAACACTCTATGCAATGAATGGAGCAGAGGCTTTAAAAATTGCAGAAGAAAATGAGCTTGCCCTTATTTATATGGATGTTCAGATGCCAAAAATAAATGGATTTGAAGTTACGCGCCTGCTTAAATCAAATCCTAAAACCAAAGATATCCCGATAATTATTCTAACAGCCGTATATACCGATGATCCCAAAATTAAGGAAGGTTATGAAGCAGGCGCAGCAGATTTTATTGTAAAACCTTTTAATCCTTTTATTATACTAAGCAAAACAAAAGTATTCCTGAACATACATAAGCAGAACAATATTCTCGAAAACCAGAAAAGCGAAATTTTGCGACAAAAAAAAATTATTACAGAAAAAAATCAGGACTGGGAAGATTCGCTTCGTTATGCCAAAAGAATTCAGCATGCATTGACACCACCTACAAGAACACTCTCAACCTATTTTGATGATTATTTTATTTTATTATTGCCCAAAGATATTGTAAGTGGTGATTTTTACTGGATAAAAGAAAGGATGGGACAAATATATATTGTTGCAGCAGATTGTACAGGACATGGGGTTCCTGGTGCTTTGTTAAGCATTTTAGGACAAGGAGAGTTAGAAAAAGCAACAGAAGTATTTATCCACCCTTATGATATATTGAATCATCTTAATGATGAAATACACAAATTGCTGAATAAAAAAATTAAATCATCCATGAGTGATGGCATGGACTTATCGCTGTGTTGCTTTGATAAAGATGAAATGAGTGTTGAGTTTTCGGGTGCTTGTAATTCTATTTATCATGTTCATAATTCAATTCTTACCGAATATAAAGGGACAAGAATTCCAATTGGCACACCCTGTGAAGACAAAAATGTTTATTCAAGTAATTTCATTGATTTGCAAAAAGGAGATATCATATATATGTTTACAGATGGTTATGCAGACCAATTCGGTGGCTCTGATAATAAAAAATTAAACAAAACAAACTTTAAAAATATTTTAACGAATATTCATGGATATAAAATGGATTATCAAAAATTTATTCTTGAAAAAAAACACAATGAATGGAAGGGGCAGTTGGAGCAAATTGATGATATTTTGGTTATTGGGTTGAAGGTTTAGGAATGTGATAATTATTTAATTTGAAAATTTGAAAATTTACCTATAGAATATTGAATGTCGGTTGTTAATCAAATTACGTCGAGACTCCTATTATTTCACTATCAAAAATATTATTGATATTTCTCAATACAAGTAATTGAAATAAAAGATATTTTTGCAATAAAACACTAGGTACTGAAAAACAAAAATATATATGCTTCTTGAAAATATAAAAACAGGCACTTTTCTGGAATTTGTTTACGACTTCTATAAAAAAATGAAAGAAAATGAAATCAGCCTTGTTTACGAGGGAGAGATTACTCATCAGATAACAAAAGCATTTACTGCGATGGCTGAAAAAAATCTGGAATCGCAAAAAGTAGACAGCTCGGTTCAGAAAAAGGTATTTCATGTTATGGTAGAATGCCTACAAAACATCAGCAAGCATACAGACAAAATTAATGACGAACAAGAGCCACATGGCATTTTTATCGTAAGCAGAAATAAAGAATCTTATTTCATAACAACAGGAAATATTCTCACAAATGAAAAATCTGCAAGTTTGCGAAAATCTCTGGAGTTGGTAAATAGTCTCGACAAAGAAGGTTTAAAGGATGCCTATAAAAAACAAATAATGGGGGGAGAACTTTCCTCAAAAGGCGGAGCAGGACTTGGTTTGATAGATATTGCAAAAAAAACGGGAAATAAATTTGAATATCATTTTTTACCCATTGATGATAATTTTTCATTTTTTATTTTAATTTCGAAAGTTAGTTTATAAATTGATAAAATATGGATACAATGAACCTTGTTGGTACCGACGATACGCCAAATGTAATTTTAGATGCTGCAAATTCTAAATTTGAACTTTCAGGGCGCTCATTGCCAGAAGATGTTGCCGCCTTTTACAAGCCCATTTTATCATGGATGGAAGCCTTTGCAGAAACTGTACCCGATAAAATTACATTCGATTTTAAACTGAATTATTTCAACACAGCATCATCTAAAATGATTCTTGATATACTTCTGAAATTAGAAGAAATGAACGAAGACAACGATAAAGTAACGATACGCTGGCATTATCCTTCCAATGATGAAGACATGAAAGAAGCAGGAGAAGAATATGCCGACATGGTAGAAGTTCCTTTTGAAATGATTGAATACTAAAAAAAACAACGAATACGAATTGCATCACTTTCGGCATTTCATTTAACTCAATTTTCGCATATTTATTTATTTATAATGTTTATTAAGTCTTAAAAAAATCTACCTCCGGTATCTCCTCAATAAAACGATACGCAGATTTTTCATAATCAATTTCGCAGCAAAAATTTTTCAAGCCATTTGTTATGAGGAGAAAATCAACTTTTAGTTTCATATTATAAGACGCTATCTGATCAAAGACCTTTTGTGTTATTTTAATTTCAGGCGCCTTGCATTCAACAATCATTTTTGGGGTTCCAGTGTTATCAAAAACAACAATATCGCATCTCTTTTTTAATTTATTTACCTCAATACCTGCTTCAATTGCAATTAATGATGCCGGATATTTTTTTTCCTGAATCAGATATTTTACCACATGTTGGCGTACCCATTCTTCTGGCGTAAGAATTAACCACAATTTACGTAATTCGTCAAAAATCTTAATTTTGCCATCCGTTTCCTCAAGGCGAAATTGATATTGTGGATAATTTAATGGTATCATAAATTAATTTTGTCATAAAATTAAATATTTTTGGGATATTTTGATAGAAAATTAATAACACAGCACATGAAAACCAAAGAAGAAATTGTACAAAACTGGCTGCCTAGGTACACAGGCAGGGCTATTGAAGATTTTACACCTTATGTTTTATTGACAAATTTTCAACATTACCTTGACTTATTTTCAGAATGGTACGATGCACCTATTTTAGGAAAAGGGAAAATGATGCCAAATGTATCAGCAAATGGAATTACACTGATTAACTTTGGTATTGGGAGTCCGAATGCTGCATTAATTATGGATTTGCTTAGCGCTGTTATGCCAAAAGCTGTATTATTTTTGGGAAAATGCGGAGGTTTAAAGAAAAAAAATGAACTTGGCGATTTAATACTACCCATTGCAGCTATAAGAAGCGAAGGAACATCGAATGACTATTTACCGCCTGAAGTTCCGGCTCTACCTGCTTTTAACCTTCAGCGCGCTGTTTCTTCAGCTATACGCGACCACAAAAGAGATTACTGGACAGGTACTGTTTTGACAACAAACAAACGTGTTTGGGAATACGATAAACGTTTCAAAAAATATCTTGAAAAAACAAGAGCTATGGCTATAGATATGGAAACAGCCACAATTTTTATCGTTGGTTTTTATAATGAAATTCCTTCCGGCGCACTCTTATTGGTTTCTGACCAACCCATGATAGCAGACGGTGTTAAAACAGCTGATAGCGATAAAAAAGTTACGGCTCAGTTTGTAGAAGACCATATTAAAATTGGAATTGAAGCTTTAATGGAAATTGAAAACAACGGGCAATCTGTTAAACATTTGAAATTTTAAATTTTAACATGCTTCAAAAAAAACTTATGCCACAGATTGCACAGATTTTCACAGACCTGCCTTGGCGGCAGACAGGTTATTTTTCATTTATCCAGTATAATAAAATAAATAGTACAACTACGACATTCCGTGAAATCAATAGTAAAAATAATATATACTTTTATCACAAGACTCGTATTTAACAATGATTATACATTAATTGTCAATAAATGTTGAAAGAAAAACCAATAACTAAAACGGATGTTGCTGAGCAAAGAAACAGCATCGAAGGCATCAATTCAACCTTGCAACTTGCAACATGCAGCCTTGACTTCGACTCCCTGCCTACCCTGCCTCGCCGGCAGGCAGGCGGACAGGCAGGCGCTCAGTCTACGGTCAAACCTGCAACATGCAACATTTATTAATTAATACCGAATCATTAAACTAAATGGCAACAAAAAAAAATACCGGCCCTTCTTTCGAACAAATAATGACGGATCTGAAAAATAAAATCTATAAACCGATTTATTTTTTAATGGGTGAGGAAGGTTATTTTATTGATGAAATTACAGACTATATTCTTGAAAATGTATTAGCTCCCGCAGAAAGAGATTTTAATCAGACTATAGTTTATGGAAAAGATGTAGAAGCCGGGACAGTTATCAATCTGGCAAAAAGATATCCAATGATGTCGAATTATCAGGTAGTGGTAATTCGTGAAGCGCAGAATATAAAAGAACTTGAAGAAAATCTTGCGCATTATGTTGAAAAACCACTGAATTCAACATTATTGGTCATAAATTATAAATACAAGACCATTGATGGCAGAAAAAAAATTGGTAAGCTGATAGAAAAAACAGGCGTTCTGTTTGACTCGAAAAAATTATACGATAATCAAATTCCGGCATGGATTCAAAACCAACTCAAAAATGAAAATTGCACTATATCGCCAATAGCAGCGCAATTGCTCACAGATTTTCTTGGAACAGATTTATCAAAAATACAAAACGAGCTCAAAAAACTGATTCTTACACTACCAAAAGATTCAAGAAACATTACACCGGAACACATTGAAAAAAATATTGGCATAAGTAAAGATTTCAATGTATTTGAATTATGCAAAGCCTTAAATTTAAAAGATGTTTTAAAAGCAAACAGCATTATTCTGCACTTGAGTAAAAATCCTAAAGAAAATCCAATAATTATTACTATTAATACTATTTTCATGAATTTTAACCGGCTTCTGATTTATCACACTTTAACAGAAAGACCTAATGATTATGCAATAGCAGCGGCATTAGGAATTAACCCTTTCTTTTTAAATGATTACAAAACGGGAGCAAAAAATTACTCATTGCAAAAAGTTATTCAGATTATATCAGAAACACGAAATTATGACATGAAAGCAAAAGGTGTGGGTACAACATCTGTTGATGAACTTGGACTTATGCAGGAACTTGTTTTTAAAATATTACATTGACATCACAAATAATCATATAAATAAAATATATCATGAAACAAAAAATTTTCAAAATCGTTATTAAATTCTTAAGCATTGGTATTATGAGCACAATGATGATCTCCTGCAACTCTGAAAACAAAAAGGATGCAGAACAAAACAAATCGCGGGAATCTTTTAAATTCCTTGCAGAACAATTTGCAGATATTAAAATCATGCGATATCAGATTCCGGGTTTTGATAGTCTCACAGCAAAACAAAAAGAGTTGGTTTATTATCTGAGCGAAGCTGCTTTGTGCGGAAGAGATATTACATTCGACCAGAATTATAAACACAACCTTCTTATCAGAAGAACTCTTGAAACAATTTATGACGGCTACAAAGGAGATAAAACCTCTGAGGAATGGAACAAATTTGTTACCTACATGAAGCGTGTCTGGTTCTCAAACGGTATCCATCATCACTATTCAAATGATAAATTTATTCCCGAATTTACAAACGAATATTTCACAGAACTTGTAAAAAATACAGAAGGAAATTTTCCAATTGAAAAAGGGCAAAATATTAATGATCTTCTCGCAAAAATTGTCCCTGTAATGTTCGACCCGAAAATTGATGCTAAAAGAGTAAACCAACAGGAAGGCATTGACCTTGTAAAATCATCTGCAAGTAATTTCTACGAAGGTGTAACAGAAAAAGAAGTTGAGGATTATTATAAAAACATAATTAAAAAAGACAACCCTCAACCTATCTCTTACGGTCTGAATTCAAAACTTGTAAAAGAAAATGGTAAATTAGTTGAAAAAGTTTATAAAGAAGGGGGCATGTATTCAGACGCCATTTCTAAAATTATTTACTGGCTCGAAAAAGCAGCTACTGTTGCTGAAAACGACATCATGAAAAATCACCTTCAGAAACTTATTGCATACTACAAAACAGGAGATTTACAAACATGGGATGATTACAATATTTTATGGGTAAAAGATAATGATTCGCATATAGATTATGTAAACGGATTTATTGAAGTGTATGGCGACCCTCTAGGAATGAAGGCAACATGGGAGGCTGTTGTTAACTTTAAAGATATAAATGCAACGAAGCGCGCACAGACTATCAGTGCCAATGCCCAGTGGTTTGAAGACAACTCGCCGGTGGATTCAAAATTCAAGAAAAAAGAAGTAAAAGGAGTAACAGCTAAAGTTATAACTGTAGCGCAGCTTGGTGGAGATTGCTATCCAAGCACACCCATTGGCATTAATCTTCCGAATGCTGACTGGATCCGCAAAGACCACGGCTCAAAATCTGTTACTATGGATAATATCACCTATGCTTATGATCAGGCAGCTTTGGGCAATGGCTTCATGGAAGAATTCTGCTTCTCCCCTGAAGAAATTGAGCTTCAAAAAAAACACGGTTCTCTTGCAAGCAACCTGCATACGGACTTACACGAATGTCTTGGACATGGCTCTGGTCAATTGCTTCCGGGTGTTAGCACCGATGCTATGAAAAATTATCACTCCCCACTTGAAGAAGCCCGCGCTGATCTTTTTGCATTGTATTATATGATGGATCAAAAAATGGTTGACCTGGGTCTAATGTCCTCTCTTGAATGTGCCAAAGCCGAATACAACAGTTATATCCGCAATGGCATGATGACTCAACTTACACGCGTGGAACTTGGTAAAAACATTGAACAGGCACACATGCGTAACCGCCAGCTCATTGCCAAATGGTGCTTTGAAAAAGGAGAAAAAGACAAAGTAATTGAAAAGAAAACCAAAGATGGAAAAACTTTTTTTGTAATCAACGACTACCAGAAATTACGCAATTTATTCGGAAAATTGCTTGCAGAAATACAACGTATCAAATCAACAGGCGATTTTGAAGCCGGTAAAAAAATTGTTGAAACTTATGCTGTAAAAGTTGATCCGGAATTGCATAAAGAAGTAAAAACACGCTACGAAAAATTAAAACTCGCTCCTTACGGAGGATTCATAAACCCAGTGTTGAAACCCGTTATGGAAAGCGATAAAATTATTGATGTAAAAGTAGAATACCCCGATAATTATATAGAACAGATGATGCATTATTCAAAAAAATATTCGTTTTTACCGACGTATAACTAGCACTGTGCAAGATGTTCCACCACCAAGATGTTCCACATCTTGTGTTAGGGTAAAACTGTTCTCTATCTCAAGATGTGGAACATCTGTGCAGTCTAGGGGAACATCTTGCAAAACAGATATAATGAAAGACTATCGCCAAAATATGGAGGCACAAAAATTTTACCACGTTTTTAATCGTGGTATAAATAGCGAGCAGATTTTCAAATGCGAGTCAAACTATTTCTTTTTTATGCGGCGGTGTAAAGAAATTTTACCAGAAAGCATGCATGTTTTCGCTTATTGCCTTATGCCAACACATTTTCATTTACTGGTAAAAATAAAAGAAAACACAAAACCGGCAGAATCATTCCGGCGTTTATTTACAAGCTATTCAAAAGCTATCAACAATCAGGAACGCAGGCATGGTGGTTTGTTCGAAAAACCCTTTAGAAGATTGCATGTTGATTCTGAAAGCTACCTAAGGCAAGTTGTTTTATATATTCACAGAAACCCTATTCATCATGGAATAAAAAAGAAACCTGAAGATTGGGAATTTTCATCCTTTTCTGATATTCTGAATAACAAACCAGCATTTGAAAATATATTCGACACAGTTGACTGGTTCGAAAATAGGGACAATTTCTTTTATTGCCATAAGCAAGAAATCATGCATTATCATGATATAGATATTGAGTAACGCAGCGTACACACGCAAGATGTTCCACATCTTGAGATAGTGACGCAAGATGTTCCGAACAAGATGTTCCACATCTTGAAACATAGAATACTATTAGACAATCTCAAGATGTGGAACATCTTGGTGGTGGAACATCTTGGTGGTGGAACATCTTGAACATACATACAAAAAAATATGAAAACAAAAATTTTCGCAATCATTTTATCAATAGGCGCTGCAAGCCTTTTTGCACAAAACCAACCCACGAAAAACAAATCTCAATTCAAAGAATTTGAACCCGGTTTTTACCAGAATTCTATTCTTAAAGATATTCGTTTTGTTGAAGAAAAAAAGACAAAAAAAGCTGTCGACAAACGCTTCCAGATGGATATGTCAGGGCTAGATATTCCAAACAAAAAAGCCTTGTACGATAAAAACACACAATGGCATTTACCTCCGGTATCGCAAGGAAACACGAATACCTGCTGGTCGTTCTGCACGATTTCTTTTTTCGAATCAGAAGCATATCGTTTATCAAAAGGCAAGACACAAGTCAAGCTTTCTGAAATGTTTATCGTGTATAATGAATATCTTGATAAAGTACGCCAATATATCCGCCAAAGAGGAAATTCAGCATTCGGTGAAGGTTCTGAAGCAAATGCTGTAACACGCGTAATGAAGGAATACGGAGCAATGCCTTTGAGTATTTACAGCGGATTACCAGCCGAAAGAAAATATCACACACACGCAGAAATGTTTGAAGAAATTGAAAAATATCTGAAAAACCTTAAAACCACGAATGCATGGGGCGAAGTAACAGTTATTAATACAGTAAAAGAAATCCTGCATCATTACATAGGTACACCGCCTACAGAATTTGAATTTGAAGGGAAAAAATACACGCCTAAAACATTTCTGAAAGAGTATCTGCAAATGAATCCCGATGACTATGCAGATATTTTATCATACAAGCAGGAACCTTTCTGGCAGCAAGTGGAATACAAAGTTCCCGACAACTGGTGGCACAATGCAGATTATTATAATATTCCTCTTGATGATTATATGAAAGCCATAAAATCTGCAATCAGAAACGGTTATTCAATAAGCATCGGCGGTGATGTTTCGGAAGCAGGTTTTGTGCGCCAGTTCAACGCTGCAATGATTCCCACATTCGACATCCCCTCAGAATATATTGATGATGATGCGCGGCAATTCCGCTTTTCAAACAGTACAACTACAGACGATCACGGAATGCACCTCGTGGGCTACATAGAAAAAAACGGGAAAGACTGGTATCTTATTAAAGATTCAGGTTCCGGTTCACGAAATGTTGATGAAAAAGCCCCCGAATTCGGCTACTATTTTTTTCATGAAGATTATGTAAAACTAAAAATGATGGACTTCTGCGTGCATAAAGATGCTGTGAAAGAGTTGCTGAAAAAATTTGGAAAATAACCCCGCATGATAGACACCCACTCTCACATATATCTTGAAGAATTCGACAGCGACCGTGAAGAAATGCTGCTGCGCACAAAAAATGCAGGCGTAGAAAAAATTTATCTTCCGAATATTGACAGCAACTCAATTGAACGGATGAAAGCTCTACACGCGCAGCATCCCGATATCTGCCCTATGATGATGGGACTGCACCCAGGTTCTGTTAAAGAAAATTTCAAAGAAGAGCTGGCAATAATTGAGAAAGAATTAGAAACCCCTTCTCAATACTGCGCAATCGGCGAAATAGGGCTTGATACCTATTGGGACAAAACATTTATTGAGCAACAAAAAATAGTTTTCACTCATCAAATTGAATTAGCTCTTGCGCTGAAATTACCCATTGTTATTCATGTCCGCAATGCATTCAACGAAACATTTGAAGTGTTGAAACAATTTACAGGAAACCTGCCAAAAGGAATTTTCCACTGTTATTCCGGTAATGAAGAAATTGCAAAAAAAGTAATTTTAATGGGCTTTAAATTGGGCATTGGCGGTGTTGTTACTTTTAACAATTCCGGTTTACAAAAAGTTGTTCAGGCATGCAAAACTAAAGATTTAGTTCTTGAAACCGATGCTCCCTTTCTTGCACCTTCTCCCTACCGTGGCAAAAGAAACGAACCGGCTTATCTTCCTTTCATTGCAAAGAAAATTGCTGAGCTGCAAAATATTTCTGAGAAAGAAGTTTGGGGCATTACTACAGATGCTGCAGAAGAAATATTTGGCACACAATAGTAATTGCAGAACTCCTGATTTTTTTCTTTTGATTATTTTGATAGGAAGTAAGAATTGAGTTTCCTCCGAAAACCCTTTTGCCACAGATTACGCCAACCTGCCAGACGCAAGCTGGTTTTCACAGACCTGCCTTGGTGGCAGACAGGTTATTAATTCTATTAATCAGTGAATTAAATCTGTGTTAATTTGTAAATCGGTGGCAATTCAATAAAATGATACTTTTCGGAGTGAACTCAAGAATTATTTTTTGGAATCTATCATTTCAAATTTCCAATCATGAATATTTTTTTCTTTTTCGTTAAATCCTATACCGAGCAAGACTATTTGTTTTTTATCATTTAAGTACTTTTCATGATACTTATTATCTTTAATTTGTTGTAGGGCAATTTCTGCACTTGTCATTTTAAATTCGATGATATATATATTTTTTGAAGTCTTTATTACTGCATCTATTCTGCCTCTATTGGTAAGTATTTCGCAATAGATAGCAAAGCCAAGCAATTTTAGTGTTAAATAAAAAATGGAATGAAAGTAAGCTTCATCGTTTCTAAACTGCTGATAAGTTACACCTGCGAATAAAGATTTTAAAGAAGAAACAAACTCATCAATATTACATTTATCAAGCAATTGAGAGAGACTATTTATTAAGGCAAAATTTTGAGTGTAATTTTTCTCAATATAGTCTGCAAACAAATAATTTACAAAAGAGTTTTCAACTTCAAAATTAGGAAAGTCAAGTGTTATTGTATTTTCAGCATTGTCTTTCCTTTTTATAGTAAGGTAGCCTGTTTGCAATAGAAGTACCGTAATATCAATTTTGTCAATTTCGTAACGATCAATAAGATTTCTATTTATGGTTTGATTCGCTAATGTTGTAACCGGGTAGTTATTGCTTTTCAATAATTTGATTAAAAAGGAAGGAGTTCCAGAACGAAACCAATAATCTGCAAATTCTTTATTACTGAAAAGGTTCAATACAGAGAACGGATTATAAACAAAATTGCTCCCATCCCAGCTATACCCATTATACCACTCTTTGATTTTAGCAAAAATCTCTTCTTCACTAATCTTTTGGGCGCAAATTAATTGATTAATATAATCGGGAAAATATTTTTCTAATTCGCTTTGTGTATAGCCCAGCATTTTTGAATAATCAATGTGATATGAAATATCAAGAAGATGATTTAAATCGGAAAAAACAGATACATGACTGAATTTTGAGACACCTGTTATAAAAACAAATTGGATATATGAATCTAAAGGTTTAATCGCAGAAAAAAAGTTTTTTAAAATTTCCCTGTTCTCTTCTGCGCGTTCAATATTATCAATATAATCAATAATTGGCTTATCGTACTCATCAATAAGAATTACAACTTTTCCCAGTTCTGACAAATGTTTTACAAGTTCCACAAATTTATCTTTTGTGTCATCCTCTTTTAATAATGATTTGTCAACAGAATATAATTTGATGATTTTATTTAACTGCTTATTAATTGCAGTATCTAATGACTGGTTTTTATAACTCAGTTCCGAAAAATCAATATGAATTACCGGATGTTTTTTCCACTCAACTTTATCTTGAATCCAAAGCCCCTTGAATAATTCTTTATTGCCAAGAAATATTTCTTTTAACGTGGAAACCAAAAGCGATTTACCAAAACGTCGCGGACGGGATAAAAAATAATAAGCCCCTGTTGTTATGAGTTTATACAAATATTCTGTTTTGTCTACATAAATGTATCCCTCATTTATCAGACTGCTAAAATCCTGTTTGCCAATCGGGAGTCTTTTCATCTTTGATTATTTATAAATTTTGTCAAAAAAACATTTCAGGATATCACTTCTTATTCCACTTTCCGTATTCAAAAGTGCAATTTTTATAGGATTCGTCAATTTTAAGATAAGTAGATTCAATTTTTTTGTTAATCCAGTTTTTCACGGTCTTTTGCTTTTCCATTGCAACAGCCATATCCTGAATTTCCTTGTAATCGTCTGTTAAATTTGCAGCATGTGTTTTAACTTTTGATTTCACGCTGACGATTTTGTAAACTTGTTTCCCTCTGTCATCCTTTGTTTCAAAAGGCTTCGAAATCTCTCCGATTTTCAGATTTTGAATAACAAATTTTGTCTTTGGATCAATATGGTCGTCTTCAAATTTTGTATTTCCGGTATACTGATTTACCATGAGTCCACTGGCATTTTTTGAACGATCATCTTCAGAAAATTTTTGCACGGCATCTTCAAATTTTAGCGTATCTTTGGTTAAAAGCACGTAAACACTGTCCATAAGATTAGCGGCCTTCACAGCTTCATCCGTCGAAACCTTAGGACTTAAAAGAATATGACGAACATTGATACGCTCGCCTTTACGCTCAATAAGCTGAATGATATGAAATCCATATTCGGTCTCAACAACTCGGGAAACATCGCCCGGATTTTTCATTTTAAAAGCAACAGCAGCAAACTCGGGAACAAGATCGTTTCTTCCGACAAAGCCAAGTTCTCCTCCGCTTTTAGCAGATCCGGGGTCTTCAGAATATAAAACCGCAAGCGTTGAAAACTTTTCACCAGCTTGAACTCTTGTTCTGAAACCTTCTAATCTTTCACGTATCAATTGTTTTTCTTCATCAGTAAATGCAGGATATTTAACAATCTGGTAAATTTCGTGGAAGCCATTTACCTGCGGAAGACTATCTGTAGGAATACTTCTGTAAAATTTCTGAACATCAGCAGGAGTAAGCTTTACGTCCTTTGTAAGTTTCTGCTGCATTTTCTGCGCGAGCAACTGATCTTTTATTATTTCTTTAAAATCGGCTTTAATCTCACGAATTGATTTATTGTAATACTGTTCGAGCTTTTCTTCAGAGCCGATTTGAGTGATAAAGGTGTTAATTCTGTGATCTAATTCACCTTCAAGCTCTTTATCGGATATCTCAAGACTGTCCAAATCAGCCTGTGTAACTAACAACTTCTGAAATAACATCTCTTCCAAAATCTGGCATTTAATATCTCCATCATCAGACAAACCTTGTGCTTTATATTGAATAAACTGGTTTTCAATATCGGATTTTAAAATGATTTTGTTTCCCACAATTCCTAAGACCTGATCTATCACTTTTCCCTCCGGGGGCTGCGCCTGAGTTGATGAAATCTGTATGAAAAAAATTATTATTACAATAACAGGTTTAAACATAATTTCTATTTTTTATTTTTTAATGATATTTTTTTAATACTATCCTTATACGCATCTTCTACCTCATTCAATGCATTAATTTCTTTGGAATAAATCTCTGCAAACTTTTCATTTATTGCTTCATTACTTACGCGAATATGCAAATCATTAATAAGATTTATTTTTCTTTTATTCAGTATCATTGACCTTACCTGATTTTTTGCGTAAGCCAGAGGTGGTACGTCTTTTCTCAGTTTGAAATCCTTTATTGAAATAAAGTAATAGTCAACAGAATCCTGCAATTCGATATTTTTGTTGTACAAAAGAAATTGTTCATCTGACGGACCGGTCTCTATAGGAATTTTCTTGAAAAAATCTGAGAAATCGTACCATTCATCATTTTCATAAAAAAAATCGCCTTTGTTATTAAATGCAAATTTCACTAATCTTTCAAAATCTTCTTCCTTTGATGATTTGTACCACATTCTGACCTGAGCGAGATTTTTAACAGTCTTTGGTATCCTTACAAACAAAGGGTTCAAAATACTTTCTTTTAATCTGAAATCGTTTTTATGCGCTTCATAAAATGTTTGCAATTCTTCGTCAGAAATGAGGGTATCAAGATTTTTAGAAACGATTAGTTGTTCAAACTTATGAATCTGCATCGTGTTTTTATATTCTTCAAGCTGACTTGAAAAATCTCTCTGCTTTTCAGTCAATTCTTTTTCAGATTGAGAAAGCAACACCTGTTTTCTTATCCAACGGTCAATATAATTTTTCAAAAAAACAATGCTGTCTTCGGTACTCATGTTTTCTGGAAATACGGAACGGATATCGTCAAAAAAAAGATATTTATCACCAACACGGGCAATAGCATTTGTTGTATCTACAGATTGCTCCTGCTGCGTACAAGAAGTAGTAAGGTATAATAAGAAAAGAAAAATATAAGGAAAAAATATCCTCATTTTATAAAATATTATTTTGTCAATTTTTATTGTGTAGCTGCTACATTTTTGTTTCCCGTAGATTTCGAAGATGAAGGCAGATAATACAATCAGAAAAAATCAACGAATTGCCACAGCGATCAGCAAGACAAAATTGTCCTGTTTATTAAGTTTGAAAACAAGCATCACTTCACAAGTTTCAGTGCATCTTTATTAACCACAGGTTTATACTTTGTTCTTAGTTCGCTTATCCATTTATCTTCAAGAAATGTCTGATAATCAGCAGTAATTAAGCCCTTCGCTTCATCTATTGATTTTGGCATAGGGTCAATTAATTTTATTTCAACAATCTGCAAATTCTCATTTTTAAAAATTAAAGATTTCTTTTGCGCCAGCTCTGCAACTTTCAAATCCACAATTTTATTCTCTCCTTTGAGGAACCGTCCCTTCTCAGCAATTTTCATATTGCTTGTGTCTTTTTTGTTCATTAATTTCATGGTTTCATCAAAAGACAAAGGCTTCTTTGCATCGCTTACTTTGTCATAAGCTTTTGCCAGGATTTTTTCAGTTTTACAAGTATAAACACTTAAATCGTATCTAGTATCCCACATATACTTTGCTTTATTCTGCTCGTAAAAATCTTTGAGACCAATAGTATCTTTCATTGCTTTAGACCAGACCATTCTGTCTGTTAATTCAAAAAGCAAAATGCCATCATGATATTCATTCATAAGATATTTGAAGTCTGCATATTTTTGCTCCAATCTATCTTCTTCATACTTTATAACTTTGTTATCAATAAATTCTTTGTATTTCTGGTCTACTAATTCCTGAATTGGCATCTTTGTTCCCTTGCGGTTAAACTTCATAATAAAAGCCGTAAAATCTTTCTGAGTATATACAGAATCACCAATTGAAAAAATATTTTTCGTAAGACCAGAAGCTAAACTTTCCTGCCATTTTCCGTGGAATATAGAATCTGTAACAACGGTATAAAAATCCTCAATATTTTTTCTGCTTAAAACAATTTCCTGATCTTTCTTTTTCTTTCCCTTTGTTTTAGCTTCATCTCCAAATTCGCGGAAATCATATTCAGTTTTAAGCTTTGCAATCACAGCCTGACGACTACGGTCTGCACGTTCGTCTTTAGAAATTTTATTTTTAATATCTGCTTTCACATCATCGTAAGCGCCGATTTCTTTTTTCTCGATTCTCTTAATGATATGCCAGCCAAATGATGTTTTTACAGGTTCCGAATAATCACCATTTTTTGCAAGTGCGAAAGCAGCTTTTTCAAATTCAGGAACCATTCTGCCTGTTCCAAACCAGGGAAGGTCGCCCCCTCTTGACGCAGTTCCTTTATCATCAGAATTTTCACGGGCAAGTGTTACAAAATCGCCGCCAGCTTTTAATTTTTCATAAACTTCAAAAATTCGTGTTTTTGCTTTAGCTTCATCATCTGGCGAAATACCCTTGGGTGTTGTTACCATGATATGCGCTACCTTAACCTCTCCTACCGCAAGTCTTTTCTTAAGAACTTTTACAACATGAAATCCAAAACTTGTTTTAAAAGGATTTGAAATTTTTCCGGGTTCTGTATTGAATGCAGCTGACTCAAAGGGATACACCATCTGAAATGCGGTAAAATATCCCAGATAACCACCGTTGTCTTTTGCAGAAGGATCTTCCGACATTTCTTTTGCGACAACATCAAAAGCCTCTCCATCTATAAGTCTTTTGCGGGCTTTCATAATTTTATTATACGCATCAAGCGTATCTTTAGGACTAGCATTTGCATCTAATTTAATTAAAATATGGCTTGCTTCCACATCATACTTCATGCGATCATAGGCCTCTTTCATCAATGCTTCGTCAATATCTTTATCTACAAGATAAGGTTTTGTTAACTGTTTCCTGTAACCGGAAAGCTCTGTTTTAAAAGATTTAGAAGTATCTAACCCCTGCTTCACGGCTTCCATTACTTTCAGTTTGAAATTAATAAATAATTCCAGATATTCTTCCATAGACTTTGCATCCAACTGGCTTTCCTTGGAATTATTCTTTTTGTAAATACGTTCAAACTCGGCAACTGTAATATCTTTTCCATCAATAATCAACAACACAGAATCTTTATTTAATAAATTTACACCAAACAGTGTTGAAAAAAATGATACAAAAACAAATACAAATAATCCTCTTTTCATAGCTCTAATTTTATTTTAAAAGTTAAAAAACGATTTATTCTAAATTTTAGTATATATTAGGGTAATTGAGCGGAGTCGAAATTACCCTTGAAACAATTACCCTGAAATACCTTACATATTTTCCCTGCTGTAATTTGGCGATTCTCGTGTAATAGTAACATCATGCGGATGACTTTCGTTAATTCCGGCATTTGTTATTCTTACAAATTTCGCATTGTGAAGTTCTTTAATATTAGAAGCTCCGCAATAGCCCATACCTGCGCGCAAACCGCCCACAAGCTGATAAATGACCTCCGATAATGTACCTTTATAGGGAACCCGTGCAGTAATTCCTTCGGGGACTAATTTTCGAATATCATCTTCAACATCCTGAAAATAGCGGTCTTTGGAACCCTGCTGCATTGCTTCAATAGAGCCCATGCCCCTGTAAGATTTGAATTTTCGTCCCTGATAAATGATGGTTTCACCTGGAGATTCTTCAACGCCTGCAAACAAACCGCCCGCCATAATAGAGTCTGCTCCGGCTGCCAATGCCTTCACTATGTCCCCGGAATAACGAATGCCTCCGTCTGCTATAGCCGGAATTTTAAATTTTCTCAGTGCTTTTGTAACCTCATAAATCGCAGTAAGCTGTGGCACTCCTACTCCTGCAATAACGCGGGTTGTACAAATTGAACCGGGGCCAATGCCCACTTTAACGGCATCTGCTCCTGCTTTTGCAAGAGCTAATGCGGCTTCTGCTGTAGCGATATTTCCAACCACAATATCAATTTCCGGATATTTTTTCTTCGCCATTTTCAGCGTTTCAATAACTCCTTTCGAGTGCCCATGAGCTGTATCAATAACAATGGCATCAACCCCGGCATTCACAAGCGCATCAACACGGATAAACGTATCTTTTGTTACTCCGACTCCAGCTGCCACACGCAAACGACCTTTTGAATCCTTGCAGGAATTAGGACGATCCTTTGCTTTGGTAATATCTTTGTAGGTTACAAGTCCTATCAGTTTAAAATTATTATCCACAACAGGAAGTTTTTCAATCTTATGCTTTTCAAGAATTTCAGACGCTTTCTGAAGGTCAAACGACTGATTGGCTGTTATAAGATTTTTATACGTCATCACTTTTCCGACTTCTTTTTTCATGTCTTTCTGGAAACGAAGGTCGCGGTTTGTAAGAATTCCAATCAGCTTATTTTCCCGGTCAACAACAGGAATTCCCCCAATTTTAAATTCTTTCATCAGGTTCAGCGCATCACCCACCGTATGATTTTTGCTGATAGTAACAGGATCTGAAATCATCCCGTTTTCTGCACGTTTCACAAATTTTACCTGACGCGCCTGCTCTTCAATACTCATATTTTTATGAATAACCCCTATCCCTCCCTCACGGGCAATAGCAATAGCCATAGCAGCTTCTGTTACGGTATCCATTGCCGCAGAAACAATAGGAACATTCAATGCAATATTGCGGGAAAACATACTTACCGTAGTAACTTCACGGGGTTGTATTTCTGAATAGGAAGGGACCAGCAATACATCGTCAAAGGTAAGACCCTCAAACAATAACTTATCTTCTATGAATGACATATTAGCTTATTTTAAAATTTGCCAAATTTAGCAAAATTTAAAAAAGAAAGAGATAATAATGATAGATTTTAACAAAGATTTAAGAATTTGGCAGACAAGGGCTTAAACGTTTAATTATTATTTTTTTTCCTTAAGCTTATATATATAATAGCAACGAAGCATCTCAAAAAACAAGAACTAAAAATTATTCAATTCGCTTAAATTCATTATCTTTGTCTAAATATTAAAATATAAAAGTTAAAAATATGCAAATCGCAAACCCAATATATGATGTTGTTTTTAAATATTTGATGGAGGATAGTAAAATAGCCAAATTAATAATTTCATCAATAATTAAACAAGATATTGAAATATTGGATTTTTCCCCGAAAGAATTTGTTACAAATATTGATAAAACTTTAAAAAAGAAAAATCAATCTGAAAAGAAAACTGAAAGAACAAATTTTTTTACTGTTTACAGATTAGATTTCACAGCTAAAATACGCACAAATGATAGTGAAAAAATAGTTATCATTGAAATTCAAAAAGCCAAATTTGCAACTGATATTCTTCGTTTCAGAAAATATTTAGGAGAACAATACAGTAACAAAAATAATGTCTACTACATAAACAATAATGGTAAAAAAGAAAAACGTGCATGTGAGATTATCAGTATTTATTTTTTAGGTCATGAATTAGATAACATACATGGAATACCCGTTATAAAATCAGAAAAAATATATATAGATGTAAGCAACGGAAAAGAAATAAAACAGAAAGAATATTTTATAGATAGCTTAAACCATGAAAGCTATACAATACCGATACCTGAATTAAAAGAAAAACGCAGAAATGAATTAGAAATATTATTAAGTATATTTGATCAAAGCAGCAGAACAAACAACGATCATATATTGAATGTCAACGAGAATGATTTTCCTGAAAAATATAGAAATTTAATCCGAAGATTACAGAAAGCCGTAAGTGAACCGGAGATAAGAAAAAAAATGGACGCAGAAGATGAAATTCTTGATGCATTGGCTGAATTAGAAAGAGAAAAAGAACAGGAAAAAGAAATTGAAATAAAAAAAATAAAGGAAGATTCTGAAAAATTAATTGCTGAAAAAGAAAAAACTATTCAAGACAAAGACAAACTTCTTGAAAGCAAAGACAAGCTTATAGACGAACTTCAAAAAAAATTAAAGATTAAGAAATAAGCTACACATTTGCTAACAGCGATGAATCAGGTTAAGGCATCAAATAAAATCTCAACCGGATGGAAAGCTTTTCTTCCTGTTCCGTCTTGAATCTGTTGCCTGCAACTGGTTCCGGGCGCTGAAATAATCTGTTCCGATTTCGCTTTTCTTACTTCAGGAAAAAGAACAAGTTCTCCAATTTGCATTGATAATTCATAATGCTCTTTTTCGTATCCGAACGAACCGGCCATACCACAACATCCCGACTTAATTTCTTCAACCTTGTAATTAACAGGCAGCGTGAGCATTTTCACGATTGAAGCAGTCGAAGCAAGTGATTTCTGATGACAGTGTCCGTGTAATTTTATGTGCTTTTCTTTGTCTGAAAATGAAGATGCTTTTATATTTCCCATCTCAATTTCTGCTGCTATAAACTCATCAATTAAAAAAGTATGTGCGGCAATTTTCTTTGCATCTGCAACAAGATCTTTATCTGCCAGCTCGATGTACTCATCACGAAACGTCAATATTGCAGAGGGTTCTATGCCGATTAAAGGAGTTTTTTCAGTAATCAGATGTTTCAGCAACACAACATTTCTGTTTGCGATTGCTTTGGCTTTCTTAACGAGTCCTTTTGATAAATAGGTACGACCACTTTCTATATGTTGCGGAATAATGACTGCATAACCCAGCTTACGCAACAATTGAATTGTTTTAATTCCAATATCACTCTCCGAATAATTTGTAAATTCATCAGCAAACAAATATATTTTTTTAATCGGATTTTCAGGATTCTCACAATGCTTCAGCCACCAGCTTAAAAGTGTTTGTTTGCTTAAAAAAGGAAGCTTTCGCTGAGGTGCGAAGTTCAAAATATTTTTTATAAGAGAAGCACTCCAGCCCGCTCTGGCAAACAGATTATAAAGAAAAGGTGTTTTGCTGAAAAGCTTATGGATCTTTCCAAAAGTTGCAACCATTTTTGAACGTAAAGGCACACCATTAGACTCATAATAATGTTGCAAAAATTCTGCTTTCAATTTTGTCATGTCAACATTTGAAGGACACTCTGATTTGCATCCCTTGCATGACAGACAAAGATCAAGAACTTCATAAATTTCCTTATGGTCAAAAGGATTTGATTTTAATGAAGTACTGATAAATTCTCTGAGAATATTAGCTCTGGCACGTGTTGTGCTGTTTTCATTTTTTGTTGCCATATAGCTGGGACACATCGTGCCACCAATCAATTCTGATTTCCTGCAATCAGCAGAACCATTGCATGCTTCAATTGCACGCATCATTCCCTGTGTTGAAGAAAAATCAAAATAAGTTTTCAGCTCTTTCGTTTTCTGTCCGCTTTTATACCGCAGCGAAGTGTTCATTGGAGGCGTATCGGTAATTTTTCCGGGATTGAAAATTCCAAGCGGATCCCAGGTGTTTTTTACTTCTTTTAGCAATTGATACACTTTCTCCCCCAGCATCAATGGTATAAATTCTCCGCGAAGCCTTCCATCGCCATGCTCGCCACTTAAAGAACCTCTGTATTTCTTCACTAATAAAGCAACATCTTTACCTAAAGCTCTGAAAATTTCAACATCTTTAGGGTCTTTCAGATTCAATTCCGGTTTCAGATGAATCTCACCTGTTGCTATATGCGCATAGTAAACACATCGTAATCCATATTTTTTTAGTATTCCTTCAAATTCTTCAAGATAATCAGGTAAAACCTCAGGATTTACCGCTGTATCTTCAATAACGGTAACAGGCTTTTTATCGCCAACAACATTAGAAAGCAAGCCCAATCCGGCTTTACGCAGGTTCCATACTTTTTTTGTGTCAGTTCCAAAAATTAGAGGGAAATGATAGCCCAGACCGGCAGCACGAAAATCTTCCTCAAGTGATTGTGCTATTTCTAAAATTTCTTCTTTGGTATCGCGCACAAACTCAATTACAAGAATTGCTTTCGGATTTCCCTTTACAAAAAAACTGTTTTTGCTATGCTCAACACTGCTTTTTGCGCACTCAATAATAACATCGTCCATCATTTCAACAGCACCGGGTTTGTGATCCAGGGCTACAAGATTCCCAAGAAAAGCTTCACGCAAGGTATTAAAATGCGCACACATCAATCCTGTTACTTTTGGCGGCAGCGGAACAAGATTCAGCTTAATTTCTGTCATGAAAACAAGCGTCCCTTCTGAACCTGCTATAAGTTTACAAAAATTAAAAGGCTCTTTGGTTTTTGAAAAAAACTGTGTATCGAGAAGCAGGTCGAGGGCATATCCGGTATTTCGCCTTTTCAGTTTTTTATCAGGATATTGTTCTTCAATTTCCTTTTGATTGCTTGTTTCTGAAAGAGTATTTTTTATCTGCCTGTATATTTTATTTTCAAGATTTTCGCCTTCGCATTTTTTTTCAAATTCTGATGAAGAAATTGCATTAAAAATTACTTCAGAACCATCACTTAAAAAACCTTTTATTTCAAGCGTATGATCTCTCGTGTTGCCATATATCAGCGAATGTGCACCACAGGAATTATTTCCCACCATTCCACCAATCATACATCGGTTAGAAGTGGATGTTTCAGGACCGAAAAACAAACCATAAGCTTCAAGATATTTATTCAATTCATCAGTAACCACGCCCGGTTGCACACGTACCCAATGTTCTTCTTTATTTACCTCAAGAATCTGCGTCATGTATTTTGAAACATCAACAACCAGTCCCTGCCCTACAACCTGTCCTGCCAGCGAAGTTCCGGCAGTTCGCGGAATTAATGGGATTTTTTTTTCGTTTGCGAAAATTATTATTTTCTGAATATCATCAGCATCTTTCGGACGTACCACACCGAGTGGTTTTTCTTTATATACAGAGGCATCTGTTGCATATATGGTTGTTGAAATTACATCTGTAAAAACATCTCCTTTTATGTGTTCTTTTAATTCCAGTATTTTAAATCCTAATGCTTGATTCATTTAATTTGATGTAAAAAATAAATATTACCTAAAAGAAAAGAATTAGAGCTTTTACTATCTCTGATTTAAATATCACTCAATAACAATCTTTCCAAAATAATTTTTCACGCCTCTCAACTCCAGAAAATACATTCCTGAAAGAAGATTATTTTTTTGAAAAATAAATGCTCCATCTTTAATATTTTCAATGATACTAACTGTTTTACCAGTTATGTCTTTTACTATTAATGAATACGTTTCGTTGTCATAATTTTTAATACGAATAGTAGCTTCAGTAGTTAAAGGATTCGGTGAAATATCAAGACCTTCCTCCCATTCATATTTATTAATAGTATTAGGAAATTCATAACAAGCATTATTTGAAAATGATTTTGAATAACTATGAGTTCCAGTTGTACAATTTCCGGATGACATTATAGCGGCAACCCTGTAACAAACATTTAAAGCATTAGCAGGAACGTTATAATCCGTATAACTTAAAGTCATATAACTTAGCACATCAATTGTTTCAAATGGACTGCTATCAGCGCTCCTGTAAATTTCGTATTGTGAATAATCAAACCCTTCATACGTGTCAAACCAGCCAATAGCAAGCGAATTTGCAGGAACTGTTGATGAAATATCCAGAAAAATTGTTTTATGCGCGGTGCTTAAATCAGACTCATTTTCGCAAGAATCAACCGCAGTAATTTTATATCTTTCATTATTAATAGCGGGACTTGATGCATTATCTGAAAAATATCCGGCGTTTAATGAAGACACAGTTCCCGCGACAACAAAATCATCGGGAGTTTCTGTTTCTTTATAAATATTGTAATAAACAATTGCAGGATCGTTATCAGGAGTCCAGATTAAAACATTTTTCTGTGAAGAAGTATCTACCGTTGCCATGCAAATAATTTGTGTGTCGGGCGCTGTACGTAAAGAAATATAAACCGTATCTGTGAAAATACACTGATTGACATCTCTTCCGATAACAGAATAAAATCCGGTATCACTCACTGCTAATTGTTGCGTTGTTGCTCCTGTTGACCACAAATAAGAAACAAATCCCGCCTGCGCCGTTAAAGTCAGTCCTGAAAAACCACAAACTTCAAAACCGTGAGATGATTGAATGGTAAGCGATCCGGGAGGTGGCTCCGATATTAAAACACTATCAATAATGGAACAAATCGAATTATAGGTTACTGTAATAGAATACATTCCGGCATCAATATTCGTAATATCTTCTGTTACCGCATTGTTTGACCACAGGAACAAATGCGCAGAAGTATCATTGGAAACCAAAAGATCAATTGCTCCGTTTCCTGCACCATTACACGTTAAATGGCTTATGAAAAAATTTGTCTGAATACCCGGTTCTGTAATTGTAAAATTTTCCGTTAAAACACAATTATTATTATCTGTTACAGAAAAAGAATAATTCCCTGCCTGAAGTCCGCTAACACTGGGCATAACACCGACAACCTGATTTTGCGAATTATACCAAAAATATTGGATATAAATTCCCGTTCCTCCTGAAATTGTAGCTTGAACTGCCCCATCGCTGCCTCCCTTACAGGTAACCGACGTAATAGCTGATGAAATCTGCAAAGCCGGTGGCTGAGACAAAGTAAAAGAATCAGCAAGCAAGCAATTATTTGCATCTTGAATCGTAAGATAATAAACGCCGGAAGCAAGATTTGCAATATCTTCATTTGTGCTGATGATGCTCCCATTGTTTTCCCATGTATAAGAATAATTCTGCGTTCCTCCGCTGACAGTAATATTTACAGCGCCGTTTACGTCAAAAAAACATAAAGGATTCGAAACAGTTGGAATAACAGCAAGCGCAGCAGGTTCTACAATTTGAAAATCCACAGTATCGTGGCAATTATTCTGGTCTGACACAGTTACCGTATATATTCCGGCAACCAAATTTGTATTCGTTAATCCGGTTGAATCGTTTGACCAGTTTATGGTATAAGAAGAAAGTCCACCAGTAACAGTAATTAAAACTTCTCCATCGCTCATGCCATTACAACTTACATTTGTTACGATTCCCCCAACTGTAAGAAAAGAAGGGGGTTGTGAAATTGTTACCAAATGAACAACATTGCAATTGTTATGATCCGTAACTGTAACCGTATGTGTTCCCGCAGTTAAATCAGTAACATCCTGTGTTTGCGCGCCATTTGACCAAAAGTATGAATAAGGTAAAACCCCTCCGGTATCTGATAAATTAACGCTTCCCAAATCATACGAACATACGATGTCGGTTTGAGTTGAAGATAAAATCAAAGTATCAGGATCGTCAATACTCATGGAATGATTCACAATGCAACCATTACTATTTGTAACAGTAACAGCATAATTTCCTGCGGGAATATCTTGCAGGTTTTGCGTTGTTGCTCCTGTATTCCAAAGAAAAGTATGCGGCGAAAACTGAGTAGTAACGGTCATTACAATTACTGCATCTGATAATCCATGACATGTAACAGGTGTTATATCCCAGATTACAGCGATAACATTGGGTTGTGATAATATTATAGCAGTATCAATAACAACAGATGCGCCATTGTTAAGCACGATGACATCATATTCCCCAGCAGTAAGATTGGTAAAAACATTATTAACAGACCAGTTGATACCACTATCAATTGAGAATTGATAAGGGCCATTATCTCCGGTAGCAGTAATTGTAATGCTCCCGTTCTGCAAACCATAACACGATGCATTTACAACCAAAACGGTTGCTGTGTCGAAAAGAACAGATTTTGAAGGAGTAAACTCTGCATAAGAATTTAATATCATTAACAAGCAAGTAAAAAACAAAAATGTTCTCATAATCTTTTTGTAAATTATTTTACATAGATAAAAATGCAAATATACAGAATTGAGACTACTCTGAAAAGTATATTTTTCGGTACGAAAAGCAAAATCACGAAATACCACAAAAAATCATGTGAATTAAAATTGTTAAGTACATTCCCGCAGAGTGATTAAGCTTTAGTACTTGTGCCTTACCAGCAAAGCAGATTAGTAATAAAAAAAAGAGACTTTTGGGAGGAGACTCAACAAATGAAAAAAATGATAGATTATCATAAAAAATAAATACCTTTGTTTTTATTTAAGTTAAAAACCTCATTCCAATTAATAATTTAAAAACAAAAGTTATGAAAAAAATATTTATCGTATTAGCAATTGCATTAGTAACAGTAATGTCCCATTCATTTTCCTTTGCTCAAAGTACAGCTCCTTCAGGCTGGCTGATTTTTGACAATGTAGATTTTTCCATTCAGTATCCCGGTGATTGGGATTCAGGAGATGCTTCTCAAACAGGATTGATTTTTTCAGCATTTTCAAAAGTTAAGTCAAACAAAGACAAGTTTCGTGAAAATGTGAACATCGTAACAGAAGACCTTTTCGGTAAAAATTTTGATTTGGATAAGTACGCAAGCGTATCAGAAGCTCAAATAGAAAAAATGATTGAAAAAGGAAAATTAATTGAAAGCAAAAGAATTACTCTAAATGGAATCTCATTTCAAAAAATGATTTATACCGGCAAATCAAGTGATATAAAAATGAAGTTTGTGGCTTATTTCTGCGTTGAAAAATCCAGAGCAATTGTTTTAACTCTTACCTGCGAAGAATCAGAATTTAGTGATTACAGTGAAACAGGAGAACAAATAATTAGCAGCTTTAAACTGAAATAATCTAATCAGTCTTTCACACAGCGAACTGATAACCCATATTTCTTATTCTGGTTCTCACTATTAACACTTTCAGAATAAAACATTAATCCGATGCTATTAGCATCGGCAGTATTGTATTGGCTTGCTGACCACCACATACCATCAGACGTTAAATTTGAGAAAGCTCCAGTTATATCAAGCCGGAAACCACCTGGCAAAGCAGTAAATTCTGAACTATTATTTGCTCCTGTATTTGGACCATACCAATGAATTAATCCTGTTTCTTTTAATTTTCCACCAGCTATGGCTTCTCCTCCTAAATAATTTATTAATTCACTCCAATTTGCATCTGTAGGAACATGCCAACCTGTAGGACAAATCTTACGTGAATCGTTTACTGCATACCAATTGTATAGTTTTCCGTAAACTGCCGAATTAGCAGTACTGTTATCGTAATCACAATAAGCTCCGCTGCTCAAGCCCGTCCACGTTGAATTACTTGTAACGTTTGTTATACTTGAACCACTTTTATATTTTGTAGTAGTAAGGTTTTCTTTCATCCAGCATTGGTTTCCAATTTTCACAACATTATATGTATTTCCATCTACATCGCTTACTGAAACAGGACAAGCTGTAATAAAAGAAACTTCATTCCCATAACCGGTACCTGTCGAACTATTCGTTGCATAAGCGCGTACATAATAGGTTAATCCAGGTTGAAGACCGGTGATACTACTTACAAAACTACCTGTTCCGGTTCCGTCTGTTGTATGATCGTCGCTTATTGTAGGAGATGAATTTGTGCTCCAGCATACACCTCTTGCTGTTATCGGATCGCCTCCATCAGATAGTACTTCCCCTCCGCATGTAACAGAAGTTTCTGAATCAATTATAACAGGAGATGTTGTTACTGTAGGTAAAATAGGCATAGGTAAGGTAGTAAAACTTAAAGTATCTCCATATACCCTGCCTGAGCTGTTTACAGCAAATGCACGAAAATAATAGGTCGCCCCTGCATTAAGATTCGGGAGATTGGCAGTAAATACTCCCGAACCTGATCCACTGTGAACATCTAATGACAACCCGGTAAAAGTTGAATTTGTACTATAATTCACTCCGCGGTCTGTAACAGGAGATCCTCCATCAAAAATAATATTTCCACCGGTAATAGCAGATTCATAAGTAATACCCGTAGCAGATGTTGTTGTTATTTGAAAATAACTCGTTGTAAAACTGATTTCATTCCCGTAGGATACTCCAGCACTACTCCATGCAAACGCCCTGACATAATAAGTTGTATTTGAAAGCAGATTAGAAATATTACCGATGAAAGAGCCTAGCCCGCTTCCATTGGCGGAAGTAGAATTAATAGTAGTAGGATTCGGTGATGTACTCCAGCAGAAACCTCTTAATGTTACAGGCGCTGTTCCGCTATCCGTAACCCTTCCATAACCAACAGCAGAACCTTGTGTTATTCCGGTTATTGAATCTGTAATAACAGTTGCAGGAACACCCACAGGTGGATTTAATGTTATAAAACTAACCTCATTCCCATAAGCAGTCCCTGATTTATTGGTGGCATAAGCACGCACAAAATAAGCAGTAGTGTCATTTAATCCACTCATACCGCATTCATAAACCCAAAGAGATTTCCCTGTAACAACAATGTGATTTCCTGAAATATCAGGATTTTGATTTGTACTCCAGCAAATTCCACATTCCGAAATTTTTGAGCTTCCCTCGCTTTGAATTTTTCCTCCACACTTGGCTGTTGAGGTTGTAATGTACGATGGAGTTACAGTTTCAATAGAAGGCAAATCACTTGCAGATATCAAAAAACTTACTAAAGGTCCGTATGCTGTACCTTCATCATTGGTAGCATAGGCTCTCACGTAATATTTAGTGTTCGGTAAAAATCCGGAAATAGTGCTGCTGTATAATCCATCCCCTTTCCCATCAGAAGTTTTATTATCGGAAATTGTAGGATTTGTTGATGTACTCCAGCAAACGCCTCTTTCATTAACGTCACTTCCCCCATCGTCTGTTATATTACCTCCACTGGTTGCAGAAGTTAACGATGTTGTTTGTACAGTATATGTTGTAAGCACAGGTACACTTTTATTTTTCCGGCAACTGTAAAACACAATCCCGGCTACAATCCAGAACAAGAAAACAAGAGAAATTATTTCAAATCCTGTTTTTTTTCTTCTTCGAAATTCAGCCATATATTTTAACCCTGATAATTTCATAGTAATAGAATAATTATTTTGTGTTTAATCATCTTCTTCCATTATAGAATTAGCATACGGAATAATCGCTTTTGCTGTTTCGCGATGTCCAAAAATTAACTGAGCCCCTATAACATGAAGTTTTGGAAGTGGAAGGAATGTAGTATTATCGGGGCTATTATAACTATAAGAAAGACTTATTGTTTGTTTTTTTGATTTGGTGCTTAACATCACAAATGCATCAAAACTAATGTTGGGTTTATGTTCCCGCATGTAAAACTGTGTTCTTGCGCCACAAACCTGTGCTTTGTCGTTAATAAAATAATTATAAGCCAGCTCAGCTTTTTTGAAATAAACTTTAGGATAAGCATGAAATGTAACAGAAGCCCTGAGCCCTTTTTTATAAAGACCATCTGAACCGGGGCTGATATCGTATTCCTTATCTTTCATTTCAGATTCGTTTATTTGAAAGGCTGAATTATAATAATCTTGGTATTGACTGTAATAGGAACTCAACCGGGTATAAGCAACCAAATCAATAAAAGGCAAACCGTAAATATCCGGCAGGTATTTTTTCAAAGGCTGTATGCTGAATTTATAATCGGCCAGTTTAGAATAATCCGTTCCATTAATCCATACTTTCGTGAAATTCGCCATGAAATAAACTCCAGACTTGTGGTATACAGAAAAAGCAGTACCATGTCTTGTCCCCCTTTGATAAACGGTATCATCGGGTTGTTTTATATACGAAAATTCATTATTAAAATCGAGTTCTTCAGCCCCCTGTGATGCCAACATCGCTCCAACATCTGCCTGAAAACCGGCTAGGGCAAAACCCAGATAAAAAATATACTGTGTGCAATTACTTCCCCACTCCTCACGCCCAGCCAATGCCATATCAGCCTGCATACCTGCAAAAATGCCTGCTTCAGATGCTTTCCCGAAACCACCGCCTAAATTAAACAAGTGACGTTGCAAAGAACCTTTTTTTATGGCTCCGTCATTGATTAAAAAAGTTGCAGGAGACAAACGACTTGTCAAAGAAATATTGCTAAAAATTTTGTTGTATTTTGCTTGCGACTGAAAAAGCGTAAGGTGAGAAGACAAAATATCCACTGAACCCTCAGAAGCAGATTTAAATTGAGGACCTGAAATATAATCCTGAGCAAATGTGCCAGCATATATTACTATTAAAATAAATGTCAATAGATATTTCATAAAACTTAATTTTGATGGAAACGCTTAACAAAAGTTACACAATACAAATGCTTTTCTTTGTCCCATTGCTCATAAGACCATGTCTTACCCGCATTTTCTGTTTTAATAACAGTCCCGAAATTTCCGACTGCAATTCCAGTTTCGTCATCTAAAAAACTTATAGAATTTAATTTCTCTGAAGTTCCGGTATTCATCTTTTGAAAAGTTGCGCCATAGTTTGTAGATTGCAAAATCAAACCTTTATCTCCTGTTATAAAAACATTCCCATTTGATGTAATGCAAATCGAAGTAAGATCTTCTGTAACACCTGAAGGTACATGCAACCAGTTCTGCCCATTATCTGTAGTTTTATAAATAACACCCTTATCTCCCACGATCCAAACCATATATTTATTACTGCCCATAGGATAGATTTTAACATCACGATAAACATTGCCAGGGCTTGTGGTTTGATTTGTCCAATGACTTGTACCGTCTGTTGTGTATTGTACAGTATTATTATCGCCTACCAGCCAACCTGTATTTTTATCAATAAAATCGGCACTATAATAATTATCGGCTGTCCATTGTTTTTTTTCCCATAAGTTTTGTTCTTTGAACGCAAATCCTTCTGAACTAAAAAAGCAAAAAGTTGAATCGAAAATAAATGCACTGAAAATAGAATAATCGTATGTATTATGCGCTTCCCATACTATTGAATTATTTGTTTTTCCATAAAAACCATAATCGCCACAAATTACTCCCTTATGCGTATTGCAAAAAGAAATATCCCTTATTACCTGCATGGGGTCAAGCCCCTCTGTGTAAGAAGTTGTATAAAAATATTTATATTGAAAAAAATTCTCCCATGATTTTCCTCCATCGCAGCTTTTCATCAAAGTACGATCGCCTCCAATCCAGACAAAAGGTGAATCGGGTTCCACTCCTTCTTTGCGACAACTGTTATAAAGGAATAACAGAAAGAGCAACGAAAAAATTAATCTTATTCTCATAATCTTATAAGTTTATTAATTCTTTAAATTTTCTAATCCTGAACGCAGCGAACCCAATGACCATTTTTCTTATCCACTTCGCTCCTGTTTATTGTATTTTTTGAAGATGAGAAACCCCTGTACCATGCTTTTTCATCATTTGATGCAGTAGAAGTCCAGTAGCCTGAAATGTATCCATCATAAAAATAAGTACCATCTGCTAATCTTTGCCCATCTGGAAGCGCAGTGAAACCAGAAACATTTGCGGGATCCATATTATAAGGATGTTGCCAATGTTTATCCCCATTTTCTTTCATAGCAAGACCTTCATTATTCCCTCTCCAGCTCTCATAATCTGCTGCACCTGGCGACATTCCTACAGCTATCTCAAGTGTTTTCCATTCAGCATCGCTTGGTACATGCCATCCAGCCGGACACAGTTTTCCGCTTGAAACAGCAGCCCAGTTATAAATTCGTCCAAATTTTTCTGAATAATCTGAAATATTTTTATAATCACAATATGCTCCAGATTCTGTTTTATTCCAATCGTAATTCCCATACAAATTAGGGATATCACTACCATCCTTATATTTTTTTACTTTTAAATTTTCTGCCATCCATTTCTGAGAGCCAATCTGAATTGTTTTATAATTATTCCCTTCAGGGTCACTCATTATTCCATACGTCAGTTGTGTGTTAAATTTGATTGTATCAAACGAAAGTGTATAGAATTGAGTAAGTTCTCTGTATAAAACTTCTCCCTTATATACCACATACGAGCGTAAAGAATACAACGTATTTGGTTTTAACGAGCTGATGTAACTGTTATAATTTCCCATCCCGCTCCCATCAATCGTGCGACCATCATTTATAGTAGGAGAATTATTGGTACTCCAGCAAACACCTTTTTCAGAAATTTCAAAAGTGCCATCAATCTCCCTATCATCCATTTTAGTGCTGCAATATGCAGATGTTTGAGTAATATTAAATACAACACCCGTCTCAAAAATGGGCTCAGGTTCTTCTTTCTCACATCCTGAAAAAAGTAAATACAAAAAAGCTGTTATTATAAAAATTGTAGCTAAAAAATAAATTTTTGATTTCATAACGTTGAAATAAATAGTATTTATTGTTGATAATTATTCCACTCAAGAAAGGATAATAAATTGCTTCATTCCGATACAGAAATATCTCAGATAGGAGAGCTACAGTTAGTTGAAAATAGGTTCATCGTTATTTGTTTTGGTTTTGGTTTTGGTTTTGGTTTTACATTAATCAATAATTCGATAATTTTTTGTTCTCGCAGGCGCTAAGATCGCAAAGCTTTGATAAATAATTCTTTGCGACTCTGCGGCTTGGCGAGAAATATTAACTTTAAGTAACAGTATATCAATGTCTTTAAAAAACTTACCGAAGTGTTAATTAATAACTGACGTTACGCAAAATGTTTTTTGTAAATTGTCGGAAGACCGAAGATCGAAGCCGGAAGTTGCTTTGTTCTCAAGTCAACAGTCAACAGTCCACAGACTACAGTCTTCTTAACCGTTGATTTTTCGACTGCCGACTGTGGACTCATTGACTCCCGACTTCTGACTTCCAACATCAATTTTCACAATTTGCGTAACATGAGTTAATAATACAAATGTAATTCTTCTTTTTAATAAATTCAAGAAAAGTTAGATTATTAAAGACCTACTTCTCAATCATAACCCTCACTACTTTTTTCTCCTGTTCCTGATTTTCCAAAACCAGATTGTAAGCGCCAGCAGAAATATTTTTTGATTCAATACCCACATTAAATCTATGTTTTCCAGAAGTCAGTTCTCCTGAATAAACAGATATTTTTTGAGATAAAATATTTTCAAAATATAATTGAAATTGACCTGCTGAAGATAAAGTTAATTCAATAGTAATATTATCTGCAGCGGGATTTGGATATACAATCAAGCCTTCTGTAAATGACAATGAATTTATACCTGTTAAATCATAAACATACAAAGAGTCAAAAACAAAAGTATCAGTACCGCATGAATTGGAAGCAATTAAAGAAACTGAAAAATATCCGGTATCACTATAAATATGATATGGATTCATTCCTGAAGATGTTGATCCATCGCCAAAATTCCACTGGTAAGAAGTCGCATTAACAGAGTTGTTCGTGAATAATGCTGTAAAGGGAACCTGCCCCGAATCATTATTTACAGAAAACAATGAAGAAACTTCTGGCGTAACAACAATATCTATATTTTGTGAAACTGTATCACTTCCTCCCATACCATTTGCTATTAAAGTAACATTATAATTTCCGGAAACAGCAGGATACAAGACAGGATTGGCAGCGACAGAAGAATCATTCACTACGCTTTCAAAATACCATTTATACGAATCTGCATATTGAGAATTATTAATAAATAGAATGGAGTCTCCGTCGCATAAAAATTCTGAAGAATAAGTGAAATCTGCAACTGGAGTAACAGCTTGCTGCATTACTGTAATTCCATCTGAAATAGAAACCGGCGATTCAAGACCTGCATTATTTAAAGATTTTACGGATATGTAATAAATTTCTCCATACGTCAGATTTAAACCATTAACCGTTGCCGTGGTATTCAATCCATTGCTTGTCCAGCCAATAATATCCGTTCCTCCATAGCTTGAACCGATGGCGTAAAAATATTCTGCAAGACCTGAATTTACATCTGTTGCATTTGTCCAGTTTGCAGACAATGTTGTATTATCATACGTTTCATCAGCATCAGAACCTGCTCCGTCATTAACACTTACAGCATTTGGAGCTGTCCAGTCAATGTTCAGATCGTGATATGCAATAGCAGATAAATTTCCTACTGCATCATTGCAGATGGATTTTATTTTCGCTCCGTGAGTTGTAGGGTTTGGATTCTGATAACGTATATCAGCAGATGCATTTCCAATGCTAATGGTTAAACTCGGATAACGCGAGCGATACACTTTCAATTCTCCAAACGAAACCTTGCTGTGGCCTGTACGGAATGAAACATAATCGCCAGGAGTAGCATGTGGAGCGGGATCTGTCCATGTTCCAATAAAATCATCATCTCTGTAAACATCTATTTTTCCTGTAACACGATCGTGAATTACTTTAATATCGTACCACTGCCCAACAACAATAGAAACATTTTCAATTATCTTTGTCTGCACTGCGTTGCTGTTTGTTACTTTATAAAACTCAAGCCTGCTTAATTCCTGCCGAAAAAAAACAAAATAAGAATTTCCACGTTGCGGCACATTTCCTGTATCGCAATGAAAATGGAATCCATAACGCCTTTGATTTGTGCTGTACGCCTGCGATTCAAGCCGGGCTGTAAAATGATACAGATAACGATTTGATAAATTTTGATTCAACGCGGCATAAATATTCGTATTGTTCACAGTGCTGTCAGACTGATATAAGTTTCCGGATACAACGCTCCATGTTCCAGAAGATGCGGGAACAGACCATACAGAAGTATTCAGAACATCAAAATTATCGCCAAAAAAACCGCGATTTGCATTTGCGCCCCAATATTGTCCATCGTAATCGAGCACCTGATAATACGACTTTTCAACTGTGCCATTATCCGTATCTGTAAAACTTGCTGTAAAATCATCAGTTACCCAATCGGTAGGCGCGGTAATAGCTGTAACAGGCGGAACATTATCCACACTGCACTGCCAGATAGCCATCCAACCAGTATTATTTGTTGCATTGTCAGATTTAAAACGCAATGTTATGGCGCTCCCTGTTGCATTAACCTGACCCGGGCTATTAGTTCCAGTATAGCTGCCAATTAAAGGAGCGCTTATATTTGCACCATCATACAACCATAGCGTATCATAATTTGCTTCTACGTCAAAAGAAGAAAAATTTAATGATAATCCTGTTGCTCCTGTTGGTTGAATGGTATAGGTATAATTTTCGTAATCATAATAGTTTCTGTCAGGTCCTCCCATATCATAAATAGTATCCGAACAATTAACCGTAGCGCAGGAAGAAAATTTATTTTTAATCGTGTTCCACATATCGCTGTACCCATCATCATAACCAAGTGCCCAAATGCCTATACCTGCAACCCCTCTTTGGTTTACAAGATCAAGCCTCCTGCTGTAAGCATACGCATCGGCAATCCAGCATTGATGCCATTGCGTGCTTACCTGATATGTGTAATACGGCGTATAAGTTGTGTTATTCCATAATTTTGTTCCAAATGTGGAAGCATTATCTCTTACATATTTATATGTGCGGGAAACAGCATCATCAGTGGTATTTGAGACAACTGTACTTGATTCAGTCGGCCAGTCTTTTCCATAATAAGGTAAGCCAAGAATAATTTTGGAAGCAGGTATTTTATTCAGATAGTAAGTCAGTGTTTTTGTAAGGTTATAATTGTATCCTGTAGTAAGAGAATATAAGGGATCGCAAGGACCTGCCTGAGAACTGCCATCCCAATAGTAATCGTATCCCATAATTGTAATCCAGTCAATATTTTTTGTAGATGTTGCGTCGTTGGTCATATTGATAACATCGAAAGTACCGCTCCAGTCAACAGCAGGAACACAAATAGAAATTAAAGAACCGGGAATCGCTGTATGAACCTGATGGCTTAAATTTTTCATAAAAGCAGTCATATTATCTTTCTGCGCACTTGGAACCGATTCAAAATCTATATTTATTCCATGCGCATTTCTTTGTTGAAGAGCAGCAATAAGATTACTTATAAGTGTATTTTGAGCCGTGGAACTTCCAAAGAAAGTAGCATGATCTGAAAACATAGTAACACACAAATGAACACGTTTGCCATTATTTAAAGCAGCTGTTACAGCGGCTGCGGTACTCCAGCTATGCGTATTGGTAGGATTTCCGGTAGAAGTACTGAATTCATAAGAAAACCAGCACAAATCAGAAAGCTGCTCCCATTGAAAATTCGTGTATTGAGTGGACTGCCAATAAGGATTCCATCCAAAAACAATTTTGTTAAGGGGACAAGCCTGTGTTGATTTTACGGAAGGTATGGATTTAAAATTAAACAGCGAATCCCATTGCGAATCATTTGTAAAGCCAAAACTGTTATAATATTCTGATTCTATTTGATGTATTGATTTATATTGCTGCGCATACACAGCAATCCCTGTAAATAATAAAAATAAAATAATAAAATGTCTCATATTTTACGGGTTTAAAAAATGTGAAGTAAATTCTTTCCAGTACAAAGATAAAAAAATCATTATTTTTGCAAAAACATTATTATTATGAAATGTCTAAACGTAAAAAATTAAAGCCAATTTATTTCGATTATTCGTAACTTATCGAAAATAATTGTTAAGAAACTTTATGCCACAAATTGCACAAATTTACTCAGATTAAAAGCAAGCAATGGTTGCTTTTTTTGAGTTAATTATTGTAAAAAAATCTACGACCCAAATCTGTGATAATCTGTGGAATCTGTGGCAAATATCATTAAATAAAAAACAACTAAATATCAAAAATATAGAAAATTAAAGCCCATGAAAAATTTACTATTTTCATTAATATTATGTCTTCCCATTTTAATGTTCGCTCAAAAAAATGATGAGCTGTACAAGCAGGCTTCAGAATTTTATGATAAAAATGATTATCAGAAAGCCTTTCCTCTTTTTGAAAAAATCATTGCTGAAAATCCGGATGATAAAGATGCCTTGCTGAAAAATGCTGTTTGTAAAAAAGAGCTGGGAATGACAGAACAAGCCATTGTAGGATTCAGAAAATGCCTGAAACTCGATTCGTCCCTGTATAAAGCCTGGTACTATCTTGGCGCTACATATACAGATGATTTAAACAAACACAAACAGGCGTTGCAATGTTTTCAGCATTGTATAGATTTAATACCTAAAGACAGCCCGGAACTCTCATTCCCTTATTACGGAATGGGAAAAGCTATGTTTGGCAGTAATAATTTTAAAGAAGCGATTGATTGGTTCGATAAATCCATAGAAAAAAAAGCAGATTTTTATGCCAGCTATTTTAACCGGGGGCTTTGTAAAGATGCGCTTCAGGACTTTGAAGGAGCAGAAAAAGATTATTCTGAAAGCATAAAACTTAACCCTTCATTTCCAGATGCGTGGTTCAACAGGGCTTTATGTAAAACAGAAATGAAAAATTTTAAAAATGCCATCAAAGATTTTAACAAAGTTATAGAACTCGTTCCGAATCATTTTGAGGCGTATTACGGAAGAGCTATTGTTAAAAGTGCGCTTAAGCAGTATAAATCTGCATTAGACGATTACACAAAAGCAATAGAAATCAATCCGAAATACGCAGACGCTTATTTTGAAAGAGGCTCTGCAAAACTCGAAATGAAAAACTTAAAAGGCGCAATCGAAGATTTTTCAAAAGCTATAGAAATGCAAAACGATGATCCGGATTACTATTTTGAAAGAGGCTTTGCCTATTTTGAAATCAAAAATTTTAAAAATTCTGAAATAGATTTAAGCAAAGCAATAGAGCTGGATCCGGAATTTGCAGAAGCTTATTATGAAAGATCGCTTGCACGTAATGCTTTAGGCAATCTCGACGGTGCCTGCGTTGATTACAAAAAAGCAATAGACATGGGCGTTGAAATTGAAAAACATGCGAAAAAACCGAATTGTTTTTATTGAATTTTTCTCTGCTAATCAGGGTTGAACTTCATAAATAGTTACTTGCAGGGCTGGTAAAAAAAAAATTCATATTCTATTTGCATAAAAATATGATATAATATTAACTGAAACTTATGTATCCTGTAGCAAAAACAATAAATCAGCAGGGAGCTATACTTATTTATTACAAACATAAAGGAAAAGATATTTATATTTTCCTCACGCACCCATGAGCTGACTAATTTTGTGCCCTTTTTGCACAGCATGATAAATGAAAAATACTTTTTGCTACTGTGTCTATTGCATCAACAATGTAATCATATTTTTCATCCGAAATTTTTTCAATTTTTTCGTCTTTGATAAATTCATTTATTAGATTTAATTGGTTATTCGACATTATTAGTGGATAATAAATAATAAACACTATTTAAGACTAAGACAAATGAAGCCCGGCTATTTTCAAACGGATAATACCCTCGAGGTTTCAGCGCTCCTGCCGGGAATAAACCTCGAGGGTGTTCCCATTGCATAAATAGCCGGGTATTTAAACGTTCACAAATTTTGTCGAATAACTCATTTTTACTACATCTGTTCTTTTTATTTATTATCTTTCAATTTATGAATAACTTAGCGTTTCAGGCAAAAAACATGTTAAGAAACATAAAATTTTTATTTCCTTTGAAAAATCAGAAACTTATTTCCACATTTGCAGGAATTTCAAAAAACTTAAATAAAAATATTATGGAATCAATCAAAATGACTTCAGCAGACTACATCGCGAGAGAAGAAAAATACGGCGCACATAATTATCATCCGCTACCTGTTGTTTTAGAAAGAGGTGAAGGCGTTCATGTATGGGATGTTGAGGGTAAACAATATTATGATTTTTTATCTGCTTATTCGGCGGTAAATCAGGGTCATTGTCATCCAAAAATTGTTGAAGCAATGAAAGAACAGGCTTCAATATTAACGCTTACTTCACGCGCTTTTTATAATAACACGCTTGGCGAATTTGAAGAATATGTAACAAAATTATTCGGTTACGATAAAGTTCTGCCCATGAATACAGGCGCAGAGGCTGTTGAAACAGCATTGAAACTTGCTCGTAAATGGGCTTACAAAGTAAAAAATATTCGTTCCAGCGATGCAAAAATAGTTGTTTGTAAAAACAATTTTCATGGTCGTACGATTACGATAATTTCCATGTCAACAGATCCAGATGCATACAGAGAATATGGTCCATTCACTCCGGGTTTTGTTACCATTCCTTACAATGATATTGAAGCACTCGAAAGAGAACTTGCTTATGCTGATGTTGCTGCATTTCTTGTTGAGCCCATTCAGGGAGAAGCCGGTGTTTTTGTTCCGGATGATGGTTATCTGAAAAAAGTTGCTCAATTGTGCAAATCCCACCATGTCTTATTTATTGGAGATGAAGTACAGACAGGTATTGCAAGAACAGGAAAAATGCTTGCATGTGATCATGAAGCGGTTCGTCCGGATATTCTTATTTTAGGAAAAGCAATTTCTGGCGGAACAATGCCTATTTCATGTGTTTTAGCAGATGATGAAATAATGCTTACTATTAAAGCGGGAGAACATGGTTCAACATTTGGAGGTAATCCTCTTGCTTCTAAAGTTGCAATTGCTGCTCTGGATGTAATAAAAGAAGAAAAGCTTGCTGACAATGCTGAAGCAATGGGTATAATTTTCCGCGAAGAAGTAGCAAAAATACAGACGGATATGATTACCCTTGTCAGAGGAAAAGGTTTGCTCAATGCAGTTATTATTAAACCTAAAGATGGAAAGGAAGCATGGGATGTGTGCGTTGCTATGGCTGAAAATGGCATGCTCGCTAAGCCTACTCATGGCGATATTATTCGTTTTGCTCCTCCGTTAATTATTAATGAGCAACAGATTAGAGAATGTGTAAGCATCTTTGAAAAATCATTAAAACAGTGCGAAGGTTAATAAAATAATTATAAAAAGTTCAAGGCTGCCTTTTGTTTTGGCAGCCTTGCTTTTATACCAAAAATAGTGATACTTGCATAAGCATTTGCGTTATACACTATCAGTGAAAAAAATAAATTTAAACAATTGATTTAACATATAAAAATCAAACCGAATATGGATCAGGCAAAAGTAAATGGGGTAAAAATGTACCTCGATCCCTCAACAAACAGAATTATTTATGAACTTCCTCAGAATCTTGACGGGGAAACGCTTATGAAATGGAAAGAAACAAATAAAGGCGCTATTTCAAGCTTTAAAAGTACTCATAATCCAACTTCTTCAAAAAAGAAAAAAAAGAAAAAGTAGTTAATGTTTGCAAGAAAACGTCAACTACTGCGTTACTCTTGTCATGAAAACAGTCATTTACAAAAGTAAACTCCTTGATTTTCATGACTGCGAAAGCCTTGTATTTGACGTTTTCTTCATCAAACATAGAGTTTTCTTGCAGGCACTAGTTATTGATTGAATTCCTTCTGAAAACTCATTTTTGCTGTGCCTATGCTTGATTTTGTCATACTTTTGGTGGCAGGCATGTAAAGATAATTAAAATTTCGGAGTAGCTTTTTAGCTAAAACTTTCAATAATAACGTCATGAAGAGAAGTATAGGTGTTTTTCAGGAAAAAATCAGCATCTTTCTTTTTTATCCATCGGGTTTCTACAATATCTTCTTCAAGTTGTGGATAGGGACTTGTTATTCCCGTATAACACATTTTGAACCAGTGGGTCTTTTTTAATTTTAAACTTCCTTTTTCGTAATAAGTATGATACGTGGGAGATAATTCGCAGGTAATTTTTATATGCTTTTCTTTAATGCCACATTCTTCTGAAACCTCACGTATTGCAGTAATCTCGGGAGATTCTCCTTTTTCTGCTTTTCCTTTTGGCAAGTCCCATCGTCCAAGTCTTTTTATGCCGAGGAATTCTTCTTTTTGATTAAAAACAACGCCCCCTGCAGCATTTATAATTTTAAAGAAGGATGAAAATTCTTTAAAGAGATTGTCTGTATCAGGGCTGTAAATTGTAATATCATTTGGTTTATTTTCAGAAATAAATTTATTTATCTGCTGATGCAGGTTTTTTTTATTGATAAATTCATAAATTTGTAGGGTAGAAGAAGAAATATCTTCCTCTGTTAAAATTATTTTTCGTTCATTAAAATAGATCTTATACATTATGAATGCTGTCAATAAAAAAATTGCTGAATATCTCCTGCAAATTAAAGCAATAAAATTACAACCTGCAAAACCATTTACCTGGGCATCAGGATGGCATTCTCCGATTTATTGCGATAACCGTAAAACCCTTTCATATCCTGACGTGCGTGACTATATAAAAAATACTTTTGCCGATGTTGTCCGCACAAATTTTCCCGAGACCGAAGTGATAGCGGGCGTTGCAACCGGCGCTATTGCTCATGGTGCTCTTGTTGCGCAGGAACTCGGACTTCCTTTTGTATATGTTCGTTCTGCGCCAAAAGAACACGGAATGGAAAATCTCATTGAAGGAGAAATTCCAAAGAATAAAAAAGTTGTTGTAATTGAAGATTTGATTTCAACAGGGGGAAGCAGCCTGAAAGCCGTTGATGCTTTACGCCACGAAGCATGTGATGTACTAGGTATGGCAGCTATTTTTTCTTACGAATTTCCAAATGCAAAACAAAATTTTTCGAATGCGAATTGTAAGCTGATAACATTAAGCAATTATTCATCACTTATTGATTTTGCGCTTGAAACAGGCTTTATTTCACAAAATGATGTACAAACACTCCGCTCTTGGCGTGAAGCGCCCGAAAGCTGGGGCAAATAAACAATATTATGATGGAGATATCAAGTAAATCAGGATTCATTCAACAGCAGGATGAAAAAGTTTTTAATTTTTTATCCGATTTCCGAAACATTGGACAGTTGTTTAAAGACAAGGTAAGCGAATGGGAAGCAACCGAAAAAACATGCAGGTTTAAGGTTCAGAATTATCCGGTTTTAGGATTGAAAATTGCAGACGTTGAACCGAATCATCTTATCAAAATAACAGAAGACGGTCAAAGTCCAATTAAATTTACAATTGTCGTTAATCTGAAACTACAGGCTCCACAAATGACAAATGTGCAGATTAATATTAACGCAGATGTTCCTTTTATGATGAAAAGCATGGTGGAAAAACCTTTGCAAATGTTTGCAGATGGGGTAGTGGATTTTCTTTGCGCATATAATTATGAATATTAGATTTGATGATTTGATGATTTGAAGACCTGCCTGACCTGCCTGCTAATGCAGTCTGGCAGGCTGACGCTAACGGCAGACAGGTTTGAAGATGTGTTTCAGGTATAAAGTTTAATGTTTCATGTTGTTGAGCGTTGATAAAATCGTACATTTTATGATTGCCAGATAAAAATAAGTATATTTATTTAATAAACTTTAAAATATGAAAACCATTATTTTTCTTTTAGGAATCGTTTTTTTAACTACAAACTTTACGCATGCGCAAGGCTGGCAGGATAAGTTAAAGGAAGCAAAAAATAAAGCAACAGGAGGCGGAACTGGTTCGGGATTAACAAATGATGAAATCATTGCCGGACTTAAAGAAGCATTAAGTGTTGGTGCAAGAAATGGGGCGGGACTCGCTTCTAAAGCAGATGGATATTATAAAAACACACTTATTTTTATTCCATTTCCTCCTGAAGCAATAAAAGTAAAAAATGCTGCCGAAAAAGTTGGAATGAAAGGAAAGGTTGATGAGTTTATAATGACCATGAACCATGCAGCTGAAGAGGCAGCTAAAGAAGCGGCAGATGTTTTTATAACTGCTGTTAAGGGAATGTCTGTCAGCGATGGAATGAAAATTTTAAAAGGCGCAGATAATGCTGCAACTGAATATTTGAAGTCAAGCACTTCATCGGAATTGAACCAAAAATTTACTCCTATTGTAAAATCTGCAACCCAGAAAGTTCAGGTAACAAAATACTGGGAGCCGCTTATCAATAATTACAACAAGGCAAGCTTACTTACAGGCGGAGAAAAAATCAATCCCGATCTGGATGCTTATATAACAGACAAAGCAATTGAAGGCTTGTTCAAGCTAATAGCGCAGGAAGAAGCAAAAATCCGAAAAGATCCCGTTGCAAGAGTTAGTGAGATTTTGAAAAAGGTTTTTGGAATGTAAATGAAATAATTCTTTCTTCATTTTCTTCAACAGTAATTTTTAATGAAAGAGTATTTTCGGGTAAAAGCGATTCTGTTTTTTCGGGTCGTTCAATCAGGCTAATATTTATCCATAATGCAAATTACTTCCCCTGTTTTTTTTAAACTTTCTTAATAAATTAAGAATTAAAAGGTTCTATATGATTTTGTGTGGGTAAATTAACATTGCATATAATTTTGCGATTGTATAGTAAATATATTCCGGTGCGCTGCACCTTAATGTCTCATGGCTATTTATATTTTACAAATATTAAGCGGCTATGCCGCTGAATCAATAATAGCAGCAGAGCTGCGATAACATTATTAGTAATATTTATTGTATTGTATTATAAAGGTGCAGAGCACCGAAATATTATCTTTATATAAATTTTCACCCACAGGATTTCATATAGAATCAATTAAAATTGCTCCTGAAAATACACAAAAGTCAGGTAACTATTGGGAAATACATGACAAAAATTTTTCTGAAAATATCAATTATTGTCTGTTTTGCAGCTATTTTACTCAATTAAATCTACTTTAATTTTATTCTGAATGCAGCTTCCATTATATTAATTTCACTCTTCGAGATATTCAGCTTTTTTGCAATTTCTTTCCATTTTTGAACAGATGATACAACTTCTTCCTTAATTATTTCCATTTCAGATTTATTCAATCGAAAATATTTTCCAACATTAAATGCCAAATTATAATCCAATTCATTACTATCCATATCAATGTTTAATGCAAGTCCGCTTTTTTCTGTTGAAGGATTAATGTCATACGCGGGGGAAAGCTCCCATCCTTTTTCTTTAAGTATAAATCCATGATTTCTTAAATGATCATCCGTATTTGAAACAGCAATGTTAAAAATAATTCTTCTCCATAACTGATGTAGATTCTTATCTATATTAAATCCATAAGTACTTATAAAGTCAGCAATCTCAAGATAACTTGGCATATAATCCTTTTCTCTTAAGATGTCTTCACTATAACCTGTCATTGTCATAGCTGATGCAAAGTGAATCCTTTGAGAACCAATTCTATCAAATCTTTTGGTGAAAAATGTAGAATATTTTCCTGATACCTTTTGAATTACTGATTCTGCCATATTTACTTTAGCATCCAAAGCAATCAAATAAGCCAGAAATTCCCATTTTGCCTTGTCTATAATGTCATTCTTAGATGGAAATTTTGCTATCCATAAATTTCCTTTTTCATCAATGATATTTGCTTTTGGACGTGCACCACCTAATGAAGAACCCGGCGCAATCAATACTGCCAGCCATTTTCTTACATCATCAAGACTATTATCAGATTCAACGACACTGGCTGCATGTTGAAGTTCCCTGATATTTGCCCAAGGCGGAATGGAAAAAACTTTTGAATGATCTAAAAAGTTACCATTTGGCTCAAGTTTAAATCTTAAAGCACCCATTCTACTTTCGTCATATACCCCTAGCAAATAATCAGTATCATACAAAATTTTTCTTCCGGTTTTCTCGTTAGATTCCAGAGCAGCTCTTCGTTTCATCAATGTTCTTCCCCAAGTATCCGGCATTGAATCAAGAAAAACACCAAAATTTTCTTTATTGTTTGGAAATTGAGTCCCACTATACCACTCAATATCGGGATCAAAAACAATTCTATTCTTATTCTTCAACCACCCGGGTTCATATTCAAAACAGAATGACTTCCTGCCTTTTCCATAATGAGCAGAGAGAACACCCATTAATGTTGGACCACCAAGCCCAATCCAATCGGCATAAACATATATGTTGAACTTCCCTTTAGCCATTATTTTCCTAATAATTTAAGGTCTTGTAATTTTCTTCCAAACTCATCATCTGCTGCCAATTTTAAAAAATCACTCTGAAGCCCTAATACTCTGAGCACATTAAAATATGCTCCTAAAGAAACACTTGCTTCGCCTTTTTCTATCTTGTCAAGGGTTGCTCTGTGAATTCCTGCACGTTCCGATACTTGTATTATTGTCAGCTTTCGTCTTTTTCTAGCCAATTTAATATTTTCTCCAAGCTGGTCGAATATTTTCTGGTATTTCGGAAATATTATTTGATTCTTAATTTTCATTTGTCGCTTATTTGCAGCAAATATATTTCATTTGTCGATAATATACAACATTATTTTCTGTTTTTATAATCCTATATTTAATCAAGAGTTAAAAGATGATACTTGATAATCAATAGCCACAAAGGCACAAAGCTTCACAAAATAAATTTCAAATCATTCCTTCCAATATAGTGAGACTTTGAGACTTTGTGTCCCTGCCTGCTGACGCAGTATGGCAGGTTAGTAGCAAAACATATCTGTTCCAGCCCTTAATTGGCATTGGTAAAATATGTTTATCATATTGGCTTATGGCAAAAATAATTTAAACAAGCAAAAACTGCAAGCAAAGCAAACATTTGAGGTTTTTCAGAGCATAAGCGCCCTTTCCAGAACAGTTCATTATTGAAAATCTTTTGCTTAATTACTTTGGGGGAGTCGTCAGACCCGGCAGGAATCTTAAGGGTTTAAATCATCATTCATTTCAATGATTCTTTCATTATTCATTCCGATTCGAATTTTTACTGCAAGAGTATTTACCGGTAAAAGCGCTTCTATTTTTTCGGGCCATTCAATAAAGCAAAGGTTGTTTGAGTAGAAATATTCTTCAATGCCAAGATCAAATGCCTCTTCAATTTTATTGATTCTGTAAAAATCGAAATGATAAATTCGATCTCCTTTATCTGTTATGTATTCGTTTATTATTGAAAAAGAAGGGCTGGACACCATATTTACAACATGTAGTTTTTTACAGATTTCTTTTATTAAAGTAGTTTTTCCTACTCCCATTTCTCCATAAAAAGCAAAAATTTTATACCCGGAGGTTTGCGAAATAAATTCTTCAGCTGCTATTGAAATTCTATCAAGAGAAGCGATTTTAATGTTTCCCATTTTAACGCGGGTTAAGGGTTATTATTGGAATAAGCATTTCTTCCAAAGAAATTCCCCCATGCTGAAATGTATCTTTATAATATTTCACGTAATGATTGTAATTATTCGGATATGCAAAAAAATCATCATTTGTTGCGAAAATATATGAGGAGCTGACATTCTGCGAAGGGAGAAATGCTTTCTGTGGCTGCGTTATTTCAAATACTTCTTTGGGATTGTAATTTAAGCTTTTCCCTTGTTTATAGCGAAGATTCGAACTGATATTTTTATCTCCAATAACTTTTATGGGATTGGAAACCCTTATAGCACCATGATCTGTTGTAAGAATAATTTTCACATTATGTTGCGATAGTTCTTTGAAGAGTCCCAGAATAGGGGAATGTTTAAACCATGATAAGGCAAAAGAACGATAAGCCGGTTCATCATTGGTAAGTTCTTTTATCATTTTTGATTCAGTGCGCGCATGAGACAACATATCTACAAAATTAAAAACGATTGCCAGAAGCTGGTTTGAGAGAATATTATCAATGTTCTCAATAAGTTTTTCTGCATCTTTGTTCTCAAATATTTTTGTGAAAAATAATTTTATATTTTTTCCTGAGCGCGATAATTGCTTACGAAGTAAATCTTCTTCATGAATATTTTTTCCTTCTTCATCATTTTCATCAATCCAAAAATCAGGATGCAGCTTTCCTATTTCAGAGGGCATAAGACCTGAAAAAATTGCATTTCTTGAGTATTGTGTAGCGGTTGGCAGTATGCTGAAATATATAGTATCGTCTTCAACTGTGAAAAATTCTGAAATAACAGGTTGTATCACTTTCCATTGGTCGTATCTTAAATTATCTATTAAAAGAAGACATACCTTTTCGTTTTTATCTATGTGAGGAAAAACTTTTGATTTAATAAGGCTTGGAGAAAGAAGCGGCCTTGATTCGTTTTTTGTTTCAAACCATGATAAATAATTTTTTTTTACAAATTTTGCAAAAGCACTGTTTGCCTCATTCTTTTGCATTTTCAGGACTTCATCCATGGCATTATCATCCGATCCCTCAAATTCGAGTTCCCAGAAAACCAACTTGCGATAAATATCAATCCAGTCATCATGTGTGCGGGCATCATTTATCTGAATTGATAATTTTGTAAATTCAGTTTGGTATTCAGAAGTTACTTTTTTTGAAATTAATTGGCGGACATCAATATTTTTTTTAATAGAAAGTAAGATCTGGTTTGGATTCACAGGCTTAATAAGGTAGTCAGCAATTTTTGACCCGATGGCTTCTTCCATGATGTCTTCTTCTTCACTTTTTGTAATCATTATTACAGGAACTTCAGGTGTAATTGCTTTAATTTTCGCTAATGTCTGCAAGCCACTCAATCCGGGCATGTTTTCATCTAAAAAAATAATATCAAAAGTATGTTTCTTCACTTGTTCAATAGCATCATCGCCATTATTTGCAGTTACTACAGCGTATCCTTTCGCTTCGAGAAACATAATATGGGGCTTTAACAGATCGATCTCATCGTCTGTCCAGAGAATTGAAATTTGCTTCATGGAATATTTTATATGCGTTGAAAATTATTTCTGCTCAATGTATTTTTTTGTAAAGAACAGGTTGTATTTATTAATATCCTGATCTTTATAAAATGCTGCAAAATTATCTGCATTGATAACAAAATGCCTATAATCATCAGGGCTTACATCTTTAAATATATCCTGACTTGCTTTTACAGAAGTAAAGTAAGACATTGCCTGCGCTTTGTTCTCAAAAGTTTTTACAGAAATTAAATTAAAGTCTTTATTCATTATAACAGAGCTGACACTGTAGTTTGCCATACCAAAATAATCAATATTGAAATTTGAAATATTAAATGAAAGCCTGTTTGCGTCAATTTCTTTTTTATTTGCAACGATTACAACATAAAAGTGTGGCGTATTCGCGTTAAAAGTATATAACATGCTTTCAGTTTCTGTAACGGTCGCAGTATCGGCAAAGAATTTTGAATTGGTCATTTTTTCTTTAATATCGCTTAAACTGCCTCTTTTCAGATAGGTTAATATATCTTGAGCCGGTTGTATCACTTCTGTATTCGGATATTTTTTTATCAGTTCGTTTAATTCTTTTTTGAGTGTTTCATTATTTGAAGTACGCCCTGTTGCAACAGCTTTCATGTATGCAAATTGATGTACTTGTTTATTTTCAGGATAAGAAGCATCTGCTGTAAGGCAATTATTCAGTACTTCCTGATAATTTCCTTTTTTGAAAAAGTCAAAAGTTTGCATATACAGCTCGTCAATTATTTTTGAATTGGTCATTAACTCATTAAAATAATTGGGATTCAATAATAATTTCGCATACTTACTGTCAGGATATTTTGAAGTAATAAGATTTTTATATGTATTCGCGAGGCTTTGATTTTTAGAGATATTTCCCAATAAATACAATTCATAATATGCATTTAACTGGTATTCACTTTCCGGATATCTTTTGTTCAGGCTCTCGAATGATTCACGAGATTTTGGATAGTCCTGTAGCTTCTCTTTGTAGGTTTTTCCCAGTTTATACAAAGCATCTTTAATTTTAATGTGAGATATTGTCATGAGGCTATCTGTAAGCGGAAGTGCTTTTGTATAATACTCCCTGCTTTTATTGCTGAGTGGTTTTTTTGTGGAATCCTGAGAAGTTCCCTGTTCGTCCTCTGCTAAATCATCGCTAATAACAATCGCTTTATTTTTTCTTCTCCAGTTATCTTCCATTTTCCGGTTGCCCCATTTTCTTTTAAATTCAGCAAAGCCGTAGCTAAGAGTAGCAGTGTTATAGAAATACCAGTTTCCGCCCTGATTTTGATTTTGTGTGTTATTTGCTCCTTGTCGTTGCTGGTCGAATGCCATGTTCATCTGATGCTGTCTTTCTTCTTCTTTTTGACGGGCTTCTTCTTCTTTTATTTTTTCAATAAGTTTATCAATAAATGCAAACCTTTCTTTTTCCGGCATTTTTGCAACACGCTGCAAACTGTCTTCTGTTTCAACAATTGTTAGATATTCTACGAGTTCTGTAAGATTTGCAGCCTTTAATGATATTTTATCATAATCAGGATATTTACTATCGAGCAGTGTAACCGCGCTGTCATAATATGCCTGAGCAGGTTTATAACTAAGTTTCGAGAAATGTATATCTGCAATAGTCAAATAGGAGATGGATTTCTGGTCATTGTTGCTGACACTTTTTTCAACAGAAAGCAAAAGATTTTTCATTGCTTCCTCCATCATGTTTTCTTTCAGATAAATATTTGCAAGCGCAAAATATATTTGATCTTGATAGTCATTATTCTTTGCGTCTTTCAGCATTTTTTCGAGCTGCTTTTTTATTCCTTTAGAATCGCCGGTTTCAACATCATAACAGGTTGCCCTGTTAATTTTAGCATTGAAAGCCATATCGTAGGGCGGGTTCATTTTAATAACCTGCGCGTAAAGATTGCTGGCGTTTTTATACTCTTTTAAATACTGGTAAATTTGTGCAAGGATAAATTTATAGCGTGTGCGCAGTTTTTTCTTCCGCGTTTTGTCAATTGCTTTTCTTAGTTCAGATGCAGCATCCTCATAATTTTTTTGTTTCAGAAATAAGTCTGCATAAATAGCTGCAAATTCGCCTTTGATTCTTTTGGGCAGATTTTTATCGGTCTCCATTAAATCAAGACTTTCACGCGCTTTGTTGTACTGGGCGGTTTCAATCATTGTACGGATAAGCCATAAATTGGCGTCATATCGAATATCTTGCGTTTTAAACTGATTGAGGACATATTCAAAATTAATACGTGCCTGAAAGTAATCGTGTTTAAAAAAATGTGCTTTTCCCATAAGCAGGTAAGCATCATCAACCCAGTTGCAATATTCATTTTTAGCCATAAATGCTTTACGGCGCTTTGAATTACCTCCTTGTTTTTTTGGTTTAACTTTAATGGAATGGTATTTTATAAGCTTCGAGGCTTTTTTTATTGATTTGTCCATTTCAGGAGTAACTGCTTTTGCCGCAGCTTCATCGGATGAAGCAAAAATCGGAAGAATTCTCGAATAGTTGTCTTTATAACTGTCTAAAAGCTTTAGATTCCCCTTTTTTAAACTTTCATTACCGTTGAAAAATACATTGTATTTTGCTGTAAGATTGTGGTAAGTACGGGTAACAAGCGTATTTTTTTCTGTTGTGCAGCTAAGAAAAAAGACAAAGAAGCCCAGCAGTAGGAAAACAGTATATTTTGAATAATTTTTCTTCAATTTTTTATTTTTTGTCTATCAATAAACTTTAAAAAGACAAATTTATTTTATTTTTTGTTTAAAAAAAAGGATTTTTAATATGAGGGGTAATTATTTCCTTTAAAAACCATCAGCAAACCTGTGAGCCTGCCTTAAGGGATAACCCCCGCACATTCCTATTCGTGATACCTCCTACTCCTACTCTGCCACACTGCGATGCATTGAGCTTGCCGAAATGAGCGTAGTCGAAGTGCTACTCCTACTCCTAAATCCTTAATCCAATATCACTATCTCATTAAAATAGGAAAGGTATCTCTCTTTCCAGGCCTCAACAGAGTATTTTTCCACAACTGTTTGCCTGCCTGCTTTTCCTAATTTTTCTCGTAATTCACGCGATTCAATCAAAGCAGATATTTTTTCCACCCATTCTTCTTCGGTAGCAGCCAAAAATCCATTTACTCCATCTGAGATGATTTCGGAATTAACACCAACCGGGGACATAATTGTGGGAATTTCAAGTGCCATGTATTGCAAACCTTTAAATCCACATTTTCCTTTCGACCACTCATCGTCAGGAAGCGGCATAATTCCTATGTCAATTTCGCAAAGGTCTTGAATTTCTGTTTCTTTTTTCCAGGGTGTGGAAGATATTTCAAGCAACTCATTTTGATATTCAAAATTTACAATAACTTTAAAATAAACAGATTCTTTAAACTTTTGCTTGATGCGATTCAAAACCGGAATAGCCGTTTCCAAATGTTTAAGTGTTGTGGCGGTTCCTGTCCATCCAATACAGACTCCTTTTTTTTCTTTTTCCCATATTTTTGATGTATGGTAATCTGTATCAATAGTTGTTGGGATGATTTTAATATTATAATTAAATTTTAATGCGTACGTTGCCAGATATGAATTTCCTGCAAAAATACACTTTGATAAACTGATAATCTTATCTGTTTTTAACGGATTTTTGAGCCATTTAAGATTGGAGTTACCAAGAGAAACATCATTCAGCCATATTGAATCGTCAAAATCTAAAATGATATTTTTGCATTTGCGGGCAATTTTTTTCTCAAAATAGGTTGTTCCTATCATGAATGCTTCGCGATAAATAAAGATAATGTCAAAATCTCCGGCTCGTTTTACATCTTGAAGTCTTCGCCTGAAACTTTTTATAAAGAATTGTAATTTTTTCAGATAATTTCCTTTGCTGTAGAAAACAGCATCTTCACGCTCATTGATTAAATTTGAATAGGTAATTTCATAACCATTTTGTTCAAGGTATTCAAGGTATTGTTCACAACGGAATCGTTGACCGGGCGAACGTCCCATGCGATGTTGCACAATGTATAAAACGCGTTTCACTTTAACAATATGGAGTAAATAGTACTATATCTTGTAATTCCTTCTTTCAGCGAATAATATTTATGCGCAGCTTTTATTAATTGATTGGATGCAAATTTATTATTTTCAAGTTGCAAAAGAGTATTCTTATATGAATTTTCATTAAAATCCTGTACCAGTATTCCTGATTTGCTTTCTGTTATTATTTCATCTACATCGCCTACACCCGAATTGCACACTACAGGTATGCCAAGTCCCAGTATTTCTCCCATTTTTGTTGGAGATGAGGCTTTTTTTGAAAAAACGGGTTTGATGAAAAATAGTGAAAAATTACTCAATCCTAGTAATGAAGGCATTTCCTCACGTTCTGCGGATCGGATTAAAATATTTGTTTCCGGAATATTTTTTCTGTTTGCTGCCTTTATGATTTCAACAGGATTATCTTTTGTTATAAATAAAAATTTGGCTTCTGGTTTTATATGTAAACAAACTTTGAAAAAATCGAGCATCTCTTCCAGCATATACCATGTGCCTACAGAGCCCAGATATGAAATAATGAAATCGTGATTCTGAATTTTTAACTCATCTTTGTATTGTTTTTGTTTTTCAGGATTAATAGTAACAGGAGAGAAAAAGTCAAGATCCGCACAACAGGGAATTACTGTTACAGGGGTTGAAAAATTCTTTTCTTTTCCCCATTGTTCAATTATTTTTTTTCCTGCTTTTGTTAAAGAAACAACATGATCGGCTTGTTTTAAAAAAGTAATTTCTTTCTTTTTAAAATAATGATACACGAAATAAAAAACTGGATTTTTTAAATTCCAAATTTTTCCATCTACTCTTTCATCAGCATAAAAACCGCGCATGTCAAAAATAAATTTCACTCCGTATTTTTTCTTCAGAAATAATCCGGCAAAAGCACTGATATAGCTTCGGCAATGCACAATATGAAAATTATTTTCTTTATGAAGTTTTTTTGCAATACTTATTATCTTATAAATATCAAATATTGTAGATAATACCGGAGGTTTTTTTGTGTAAAAAACAGGATGCCATTTGATTTTTTTCGCGGCAAGTAATTGAGCAATTTTTAATTTATTTTTATGATAATTTTCTGGTTTTTCAGTGCTAAGAATATGAACAATATACCCAAGTTCAGATAGCCCCATAAGATACGGTATAACCTGCGACTGGCCAAGCGGGTCTGTCATTCCGTCGTAAGATATATAGAGAATTTTTTTCATTTGTAATTTGATTGGGACTTGTTTTTTATGTTACTTTTAGTAGGAATACAATAGGAATACAATAGGAATACAATAGGAATACAATAGGAATACAATAGGAATACAATAGGAATACAATAGAAATACAATAGGAATACAATAGGAATACAATAGAAATACAATAGAAATACAATAGAAATACAATAGGAATTCAGTAGGAATACAATTGTACATCTACCGAACATCTATTGTTGCACTATTGAACATCTATTGTTGCACTATTGAACATCTATTGTTGCACTACTGAACACTACTGAACATCTATCGTTGCACTACTGAACATCTATCGTTGCACTATTGAACATCTATCGTTGCACTATTGAACATCTATCGTTGCACTATTGAACATCTATCGTTGCACTATTGAACATCTATCGTTGCACTACTGAACATCTATCGTTGCACTACTGAATATCTATTGAAATAATAATTGTACATCCATTGAATTTAATCGGATTACTCCTACTCCTACTTCTTAATCCTTAATCCACTAAATTTACCTTTCACTTTCCCACATACTTCTTCCACCAATACTGAAAAACAATAAGCGCCCAGATATTTGCATGCACATCACCGGGGTTTCCTGAAAATAATTTTGATTTAAGTTTTTTAATAGCATCAACATTAAAAATATTTTGTGCTTCGATAAAATTATCTTCAAGTAATTGTTCTGTAATCATTGTTTTTAAGTCGCCCCTGAACCATTTCAGCAGAGGAACCTCAAAGCCATGTTTTGGTCTGTTGTACAATTCTTCAGGCAACATGCCACGGAAAGTATCTTTCAATATTTTTTTGCGGGCATTTTTATCAATTTTATAATGAGCAGGAAGAGAAAAAATATAATTCACAAGCTCATGGTCTAAAAAAGGAACTCTGACTTCAAGACTGTTTGCCATGGTCATCATGTCTGCTTTGACAAGCATATCTCCGGGCAATACAATTTGCATGTCTGCCAGTAAAATCTCATTGAAATCACTAGAATTATTTATACATGAAATTAATTGTTTTTTCCTTCCTTCATATTCTGCGACAATAAATTTTTCTTTTAAAAGGGATTTTGAAAAATTATCTGTACCCAAACTGCACCAACGCCAATATCTGTCTTTATCACTCATGTTCAAGCCTTCTGAAAAGCGCTGTAATTGCCTGAAAATATTTCCTGTTTTGCTGTTTCTGGATTGAGGGAATAAACCCCAAAGCGGACTTCCTGCTTTAATTAATGAATTCAAAGTGCCACCCTCAATGGCTTTCAGATGCGCAGCATGTTTGTTATACCCGCTAAATAATTCATCTGCGCCATCGCCTGACAATGCTACTGTAACATGTTTTCTGGTTTGCTGACTGAGAATATAAACCGCCAAAGCTGATGAATCTGCAAAAGGCTCATCAAAGTATTCAAGTACATCAAAAAGGATTTCATACAAATCATTATTTGATAAGGAAAAAACAGTATGCTCCGTTTTATGCATATCTGCAACCAGCTTTGCATAATGCGTTTCATCAAAAAAAGGTTCGTCTTTAAATCCTATTGAAAAAGTATTGAATTTTTTAACATGACATGAAGCAAGTGCACTTATAATACTTGAATCAATACCTCCGCTTAAAAATGCGCCAAGGGGTACGTCTGACATCAATCTTTTTAGAACAGAATTTTCAAGATATGTATACACTTTTTTTTGAGCATGCTCATAGCTGTCGCTACAAATAGAATTACTCTGATAAGGAATTTTATAATACGAAGCTTTATTAACTGTTGAGCCTTTTATGAAAATATACTCACCCTGATTTAATTTGTGTACATTTTTGAAAATCGAGTAGGGCTGAGGTATATAATTTAACTGAAAATATATTTGCATGGAAGCAGCATCTAACTCTAAAGGAATCTCCATGCGTATTATTGCTTTCATTTCGGAAGCGAATACAAATTTATTTTCATCCTGATAATACAAAAGAGGTTTAACGCCCATTCTGTCTCTTGCGATTAATAATGATTGCTCTGCGCTGTCGTAAATTGCAAAGGCAAAATCCCCATCTGTTTTTTCAAAAAATGAAATGCCGTATTCAATATATAAATTAAGCAGGACTTCGGTATCACTGTCAGATTTGAAGTTGTATCCTTTTTCTTTTAGTTGTTCTCTAAAAAATTTGTAATTGTAAAATTCGCCATTAAATACAATAGTGTATCTGCCGGAAATATCAGTAAATGGTTGCGATGCTGCATTTGAAGTATCTATTATTGAAAGCCGCGCATGCCCTAATGCTACATTGTTTTTTATGAAAATACCATTACCATCAGGACCTCTTTTGGAGAGCGCAGATATAGCTGTTTTTACCCTTGAAAAAGACTCTTTTCCCGATTCAGTAAAACTATATATTCCTGCAATGCCACACATGACGATGTCTTAAAAAATAAAGCAACAAAGATAATAAAATATGTATTCATGAAATGTATGATGAGTTTGTTGTTGAATAACTTCAAACAAAGCAATAATTATGTTTCATTTCAGAGGCAGTAAGGCATGAGTGAGTAGGCAATACAGCAATAAAATCACCGGGTTTTATTTTCGCAATTTCGGTTTTTGGCATTTTAATAATTCCATGCTCTTGTGATAATGATTTTACGAAAGAATCCGGAATAATGCATCCACGTTTTTTTCCGTTCCAACGGGCAGTTAGCCCGAAAATACGTTCGTTATTCAGCATTGCGCTGTCTTTTGATAAATGTACTGCACCTCCGTATACAACTATTTCATCGCGTTCCGGAAATACGTCAACAACAGGGCACAATAGGTACAGCGCAATTTGCTCCTGAACACAAGAGCCAATAAACAATTGCTGAACATCATAAAATGCAAAATTACCCGGACGAATTTCATCAACGCCTTCAAATGAATCCGTAAGACTGCAAGAAGGAGTATCGCCTATTGATATCAAAATGTTTTCATATTCATTTTTTAATCCATCTTTTAGTTTGTTAAGTTTTTTCAGCGATTGAGAATAAATATCCAATACCTGTTGCTTTCCTGTTACGCTGTATGTGTTTCCGAAGTGTGCAAGCAATCCTTTGAAACGGCAATTTTCAATTTTACAAATTTCAGTTATCATTTTTTTGAAAACTTCCGTTTTTTCAACATCAACACCTGTTCTGTGGTAGCCGCAATCTGTTTCAATGAATACTCCTGTTTTTGTTTTCAGATTTGTTTTCAGAAAATCAATACTTTCTTCATTTGTAATAATGATATTAAGATTGATGATTGCTGCAAGTTCATTAATTGAATCTATCTCATGAAAATTTAAAGGAAATGCAATCGTAATATCTTTCCATCCATTGTCAGCGAATAGTATGGCCATTCTTACTGAAGAGACCGTAATGCAGTTTACACTTTCGTTCCTGAACCATTCTCCAATACGGATATCCTGATGGGTTTTAAAATGTGGGCGGAAAACAACATTATTTGCAGCAGCTTTTTTTGCCATAAATTTAATGTTGGCTTTGCATTGCGCCTCATTTACAATTAACGTGGGTACGGAAAACATTTGTTTTTAATAGATTTAAGATTTAGGATGAGGATTAAAGATTAAGGATTAAAGATTAAAGAATCTCTCGGATTCCTCCCTAATTCTACTCCTACTCCTTAATCCATTAATTTTTATTCACAGCAAACCTGTGAGGATAGCTTGCACTCTTGCCAACTCGCGATACCTCACAGGATTGCTTTTTTCTTTTAAATAGATTTAGGATTAAGGATGAGGATTAAAGATTAAAGAACCTCTTGGTTTTCTCCTTAATCCTACTCCTACTTCTTAATCCTTAATCCAATAATAATTTATCTTTTATTTTTGTAATTTATTTTAAAATGTCAATATTACATAAATGTTTCTTAAATTTTATTATTTTTGAATATTCTATACAGTATCAGCAAGAAAACATCAATTTCTGCGTTACACTCGACCTGAAAACAGTCATGTACATTAGTACACTCCTGATTTTCAGGTCTTCGAAAGCCCCCGCAAAGCGGGGCAGGCATTGAACTTGACGTTTTCTTATCTGACACTGAATTTTCTTGTAAACTCTATATTTTTTTTGAGATGAGGTTTTTATCTGTAATATTGATTTTTAGTTTTTGGGTTTCATCGGCATCTGCACAGCAGAATAAAGATATTGATATATTAATCAAAGAAAATGAAACGGAACTTTTTTCTATTAAGAAAAAAGAGCAATCTCTGTTGGAAATTTTAGAAGATTTAAAACTTAAACGGGTCAGAAGAGATATCAATGCTTTTGGGCTACCTAAAATTACCGAGGGAGATTTATTAGTTAATCACTCTGCAATGACAATATGCTGGAATGAAGCCTACAATCATGCGCATTGGGTAGCTCATATTATTACTCCGGATATTCTTCATGGATCGCAATCCCGAACCAATGATTTCAGAAAAGATTCTCTTTTAAGAAAAGTAACCGGAGAAAAAAGTGATTACTGGTATAGCGGGTACGACAGAGGTCATCTGGCACCGTCTGCTGATTTTAAATGGTCGAAAAGAGCAATAAGCGAATCGTATTATTACTCCAACATGTCCCCACAAAGACCAGAATTAAATAGGGAACGATGGGCGGATCTTGAAGATAAACTAAGAGCTTATGTTGCGGAATACAAAGAACAGCTTTATGTTGTTACAGGGGGTATTCTTACCAAAAATCTGTCCCGGCTTGGGGAAAATAAAATCGCTATTCCTGAATATTATTATAAAGTTGTTATTGACAACGAGGGTGATGAAAAGAAAGGCATTGCTTTCGTCATGCCAAATACCAAATGCGAATTTTTGGTAATGCAGTATGCATGCAGTATTGACAGTGTTGAAAAACTCACGGGGATTGATTTTTTTCATACTCTTGATGATGACCTTGAGAATAAAATGGAAGCAGTTTTCGACATTAAAAATTGGCTGGTAGAAAAAGAAAAAGATGAAGAATTACCGCTTGACCCAAAAACGCTCCCCAAAAAAACATTTAATACAATTCAATCGAAGGTTCTGATTGGAGAAAAAGCCTGTGTTTGCGGTACAGTAGTTTCAACAAAATATCATGAAAAATCGGGTGGTACTTTTATTAATCTTGATCAGAAATTCCCAAATCAGATTTTTACTATAACAATATGGAAGAAAGATCGCGTTAATTTTAAATATACTCCGGAAAAAGAATTACTCGGAAGAAAAATTTGTGTTACAGGTCTTGTTGAACTCAATAAAGGAGTGCCATCCATGAATATTCGCAGAGATAAAGATTTGAAATTTATTGACGATGATGATTTTGATTAAAAGTTATTTTTTTTATGGAAACTAAAAACAATTTTTTTAATTCAGATATGGCATTCAGACTTGCATTTGATCATGCCCCTATTGGAATGAGTCTTACAGCACTTGATGGTACCATGATGATGGTAAATGAATCGTTTTGTAACATTCTGGGCTATTCTCATGATGAACTTGAAGGAAGAAAATTTACTGAATTTACTTTACCCGAGGAGGTTTCTGTAAATATTGAGTGGATTGAAAAGCTTCTTAAAGAAGAGATAAATAAATTTACTCAGGAAAAGAAATATGTTCACAAAAATAAATCTTTAGTTACTGCCAGCATAACTACAACCATTGTTAGAAATGAGGCAGGCGAACCCTTACATTTTATTTCTCAGATTATTGATATTTCCTATTTAAAAAAAGCAGATGAGCTTCTTGCTTTTTCTGAAAAACAGTGGCAAACGACATTCGATGCTATAAATGATGCAATATGTATTATCAGTCCTGAAGGAAAGGTTGTTATTGCAAACAGAGAGTTTTGTGTATTTACCGGCAGATCCCATGAAGCTATTGTAGGACAATATTGCTGGGAACTTGTACATAAACTAAAGCAGCCTACTGATGAATGTCCGGTTGTAAGAATGAAAAAAAGTTTCAGAAGGGAATCTTTAGTCATGCCTCATAATGATAAATGGATAAATATTATTGCCGACCCGATATTTGACAATAACAATAATATCATTGGTGCTATTCATATAATTTCAGATATTACCCATGTTCGGAATTCTGAGAATGCAAACAGGGAAAGCGAATCCCGCTTCAGAAGCCTTGTTGGAAATATTGAAGATGGTATTGCTATTATTGAAAATAAAAAAGTAGTTTTTGCGAATAAACGAATTCTTGAAATTTTTGAAATATCAGAATCGGAAATCGGAAATTTTAACGGATTTGATTTTGTTGCACCTAGTGACAAAGAAAGAGTCAGGCAATTTCACAAAGAAGCTGTTTCTACATATTTACTACAATATGAAATAGAATATTGGATACTAACAAAAAATGGTAATGAAAAATATATTCATAATCGTTATATTAATGATGATGGAAATAGTGATCGTAACCGAAGATATATTTTTACTACAGAATTAACAAAATCCAAAATAGATGAAATTGCTTTGCGTAAAAGCGAAGAAAAATATAGGAACACAATTGAATTAGCCGTAGATGGAATTTTTCTCGGAGACGAAAACGGAAATTTTATTGAAGCAAACTCAAAAGCATGTGAACTTACTGGTTATTCCAGAGATGAGCTTATCGGAAAAAATATAAAAGAGTTGTTTTCTGAAAAAGTTCTTGATGAAATTCCTCTGCGCTATGACTTGCTCATGAAGGGCGAGATTATTACGAATGAAAGAATTATTACGAGGAAAGATAAATCGAAAATTCCTATTGAAATGCGTTCCAGACGTATGCCATACGGCACATACCAAGCTTTTATGACTGATATTTCTGCGAGAAAAAAAGCTGAAAAAGAAATGAGAGAGTCTGAAGCTCGTTATCGTTCCATTTTTGAAAATACGGGTACTGCAACAGTTATTATAGAAGAAAATACTATTATTTCTCTTGCAAATTCTGAATTCGAAAAACTATCCGGATATACAAAAGAGGAAATAGAAGGCATAAAAAGTTGGACAGAATTTGTTGATAAAGTCTATCTGGAACAAATGAAAACAAGTCATAATAAGAGAAGGGATAATCCTGACAATGTTTCAAAAAGATATGAATTCAGGTTTGTAAATAAAGAGGGACAGAAAAAAGAAATTCTGCTATCCATTGATATGATTTCCGGAACAAAAAAAAGTGTAGCATCTCTTCTTGATATAACTGAACGAAAAATAGCAGAAATTGAACTTAAAGAATCTGAGATTCGCTACAGAAATCTGGTTGAGTCTTTTCATGATATGGTATTTATTACCGACTACAGCCACCGAATGATTTATGCCAATCCATCGCTCGAAAGGCAGACGGGGTATACTATTTATGATTTTATTGCTGTTGAAGACAATATCCGTTTTGTGCATCCGGATGATATTGATAATGTTTTTAAATTTATTTATGCTTTTATGAAATCGAATGAAAAATATTCGGAAAACATTGAAAGCAGATTTTATAATAAAGATGGCGTTATGTCCTGGCATTCTACGGTTATAAGTAAAGTGGAATTCAGGGGAAAGCCTGCTCTGCAATTTATATGTCATGATATTACATCGCAAAAAAATTATGAACATGATTTGCAGGAGGCAAAAGCGAAAGCAGAAGAATCTGATAGGTTGAAATCTGCTTTTCTGGCCAACATGAGCCACGAAATACGTACTCCGATGAATGCAATTATAGGGTTTTCAAACTTGTTAGGCGAATCACATCTTTCACAAGTGCAAAAAGACGAATTCATACAGATTATTCAAAACAGCGGAAATCAGCTTCTGACAATCATTAATGATATTATTGATTTCTCGAAAATTGAAGTCGGTCAGTTGAATGTTATTGAAAAACCCTTTGATTTAAGCGAGATGATGAAAGAATTGTTTGCGTCATACCAGTCTGAAGTATTTACCAAAGGAAAGGATAATATTTATTTGAATCATTCAGGGGAATTTATTGGTGAAAAGTGTATTATCCTTTCTGATGAAATCCGTTTAAAACAGGTAATGGCAAATTTACTCGGCAATGCAGTAAAGTTTACTAAAGAAGGCAGTATTGAGTTTGGTTGCGAAATCAGAGAAAAAGATAATCTTGTCTTTTATGTTAAAGATACAGGTATTGGAATTCCTGAAGAAATGCACAATTTGATTTTTGAACCTTTCAGACAGGCTGGCATTTCATCGTCTCATCTCTATGGTGGAACCGGATTGGGTTTGTCTATTTCTAAAAATCTGGTAGAACTGATGCACGGGTGGATGTGGCTGGAATCTCAACCGGAAAAAGGATCTGAATTTTTTTTCTCAATTCCTTATAAACCTTTTTCATCTGAATGTAATAACAATGAGAAGAAAATTCCGGTTAAGCAGAATTGGCAAGGATTGACAATCTTAATTTGTGAAGACGATATTTCAAATTTTATGTATCTCACAGAGCTTCTTTCAAAAACGCATGCTGATTGCATACATGCTGATGACGGCTCTAAGGCATTGGAATTGCTTCAAACGAACAGTTCAATAGATTTAATTTTAATGGATATAAGGATGCCTGTTATGAATGGAATTGAAACAACAAAAAAAATTCGCGAATCCAATAATAAAATTCCAATTATTGCCCAAACAGCCTATGCCTTCTCTGAAGACAAAGAATTGTGTTTGTCTGCCGGTTGTAATGATTGCTTATCCAAACCAATTAAGCCCGATGTTTTTTATCAGACATTGGCTAAATATCTTGCGACTTCGTAAATTGTTTGATTAATACTTGTTTTTTTAATGTAGAATAAAGAGTAGGATTAAGAGGAGAAAGCAATCCTGTGAGGTATTGCGGGCTAACTCGTGCGGTAACTCCTCACAGGTTTGAGAGAATAGGGCATATAAATGGATTAAGGAGTAGAGTTAATGAAAAATTTAGTTTAGATATCATCGGGATGTCTGGTTTTGGCTCTTCTTTATAGTAAGTTTTACTTTTTTGATTCGTCGAGCATCTACAACTGTAATAATAAAAATGTAGTTTTTATAGACAAGCTTTTCGTTTTTCTGAGGTATCTCTCCCGTCATTTCTAGAATGAGTCCTGCAAGTGTATCTGCATTTCCTTTTACTTCATTAAATTCCTCATCATCACAATGAATAATTTTGCAAAAATCGTTTAACAACACTTTGCCTTCAAACACAAAATTATTGTCATCAATTTTAATATAATTGGATTCATCCTGATCGTATTCATCATTTATTTCGCCCACAATTTCCTCAAGAATGTCCTCCAGAGTTATTATTCCTGAAGTTCCTCCATATTCATCAATAACAACTGCAAGGTGAATTTTCTTTTGCTGGAATTCCTGTAAGAGATCATTAATCATTTTGGTTTCCGGCACAAAGTAGGGTTTGCGAATCAGTTGCTGCCAGTTAAATTTATCGTTTTTATTAATATGAGGAAGAAGATCTTTAATGTATAATATTCCTTTAATATTGTCAAAAGATTCATCATAAACAGGAATTCTTGAATAGCCCGAATTTACAATTACGTCAATAAGTTGTTTGCAATCAGATGAAATATCAACTGCCACAACATCTATTCGTGGTCGCATAATTTCTTTAACATCTTTATTGCCATAATTTACAATCCCTTCAAGAATTTCTTTTTCATCTGTTTGCTCATTATACGTTAATTCCAACGCATGTGAAAGGTCGTCAATGGAAATATTTTGTTTCTTTTTTGCAAGTCTTTTATCTATTAATGTCGTTGTCAGGATTAGTAAAGACGACATCAGATAAAAAAGTTTTTCGGCAGCGAGAACATAAATAGCAGATTTTTTAGCGAATTTTATTGTATTACACGTGGCGTAAACTTTTGGTAAAATTTCTGCAAGAAGGAGAATGAAGAATGTAACAAGAATGGCATTAATAAAAAATCCAAGCAGGGGTTGCAGAGAAAAATCAAACAATGAATTAATTACATAAGTTGATAAAATAACAACTCCTATATTGGAAAAGTTAACGGCAATCAGAAGCGTTGCAAGAATTCTTTCCGGTGCTTTTATTAAATTTGAAGCAACTTCTCCGGGTTTACCCTTTCCCTCTTTAATTTCATTAATTTCAGGAACGGAAAGAGAAAAAAATGCAACTTCTGCTCCCGAATATATAGCTGAAAGATACAGGAAAAATACAATAAACACCAAAGCTATAATAATACCCGGTGTGATAGATTGTATCGTGCAAATAATAAATAAAAGACTATTATAATATGAGTCTGGATTCAATTTTATTTTGTTTTTTATGTAAAACACTAATTGAGACCACTCCGAAAACCATAGAAATTCAAAATGCCACTAACCTGTCTGCAACCAGCAGGAATACGAAAGCTCTAAAACGCACAAAATATTAATAATTAATAATGTGTTTTTTGTGAAATTTTGTGATTTTGTGCTTTTGTGGCAAAAAGGTACTTTTCGGAGCGATCTCCTAATTAAAAAGGTAAATCATCTTCAGGTACAGAGGACAACCCTTGTGTTTCTGAAGTTTCTTCAGTTTTTTGTTCTGGGTTTTGATTTTCTCCAGCACCTTCTTTTTTACCAAGTAATTGAATTGTATCAACAACAATTTCTGTTATATACCTTTTATTTCCATCCTTGTCATCCCATGAACGGCTTGTAATTTTTCCTTCAACATAAATCAACATTCCTTTTTTTATATTTTTTTCTGCAAATTCTGCCTGCTGACGCCAAGTTACAAGATTATGCCATTCTGTAGTGCGAACTTGTTCTCCGTTTTTATTTTTGTATACTTCACCGGTTGCTAAAGTGAAGTTTGTTTTGACAACACCGCTGTCTAAATGACGAACTTCCGGGTCTTTCCCCACGTTGCCGACTAAGATTACTTTGTTAACTGACATATTTGATTATTTTTTATTTTAGATTGCAAATTTACTAAATTTTTTTAATAGATATTTTTCCATCAGCGCATGAAACGGAAAAGTTTCTAACTTTTTTTCAGGAATCTTTAACAAATGCTCCCCAGTTACATTGCATCCGGACATCATACGAACCCGCACAAAAGTAATATTTAATTTTTGATGAGATAATTTATGACAAATTTTTGTATAAATTTCTTCAATTTTTACTTTCGATGTATCGGGTAAAAAGTTTTTTAATAAGGGTTCTATTATTAGCTGGACATGCTCCGTTTCGTTTGTTTCAACCACCGGGAATTCATAAAGGTTTTTCCATATATCTTTTTCTTTTCTTAAATAAATATATGTATTATTCTTGTCTATAAGATGAAAATAGGTTAAAAACCGTTGTGTTACTTTTGTTTTCTTACTTTTTACGGGTAGTTTATTAACTACTTTTTTATTATGAGCATAACATTTTTTCAACAAAGGACAACTGCTACATCTGGGTTTATCGGGAGTGCAAAGCAGCGCTCCAAACTCCATTAAAGCCTGATTGAATTCCCCTGCTTGTTTATTATTGAGAAGTTTTTCAGCAATAGAATATATTTCCTTTTGACCTTTATATGTGTCAATTGGAGTGGATATGCCAAACAGGCGGGCAATTACGCGCATCACATTGCCATCAATAACAGGAACAGCTTCATTGAAAGAAATAGACGCAATAGCTGCTGCGGTATATTTTCCAACTCCTTTCAATTTGAGCAGTTCATTATATGACATTGGGAATATCCCATTCAATTCGTCCATGATAAATTTAGCAGATGCATGCAGATTTCTAGCCCTTGAATAATAGCCTAAACCTTGCCATAGTTTCAGCACTTCTTTTTCTGATGATTTTGCGAGACTCCCTGTATCCGGAAATTTTTTTATGAAATTTTCGTAATACATCAAGCCTTGAGCTACCCTGGTTTGTTGAAGGATAACTTCCGAAATCCATATTTTATACGGATCATTGGTCTTTCTCCAGAGCAAATCGCGCTTATTTTTGTTATACCATCGTAAAATTTTTCCTGCTAAAAGCCTCATTTTTGAACAATTTTTCAAAAAAAAATAATTTTCATCAAAATTAATTCAAATATTTTTTTGTTTCTCAAATATTGATATATATTTGCAGTCCGTTTTAAAATAATTGTAATTAACTGATATTAAAATATTAAGAAAATGACAAAAGCAGACATCATCAATGAAATTGCAAAAAGCACAGGTATTGAAAAGTTAACAGTACAAAAAACTGTAGAAGCTTTCATGGAAAATTTAAAAACATCAATGATCAAAGGTAATAATGTTTACTTGAGAGGATTTGGAAGCTTTATTGTTAAAAAAAGAGCTGAAAAAACTGCAAGAAACATTTCGAAAAATACTACGATTATTATTCCTGCTCATTATATTCCTGCTTTTAAACCTGCAAAATCATTTGTAGAAGAAGTATCAGGTCATGTAATTGACGATGGTAAAGGAAATGTATTCAGTAAGTAAGTTTAACAGATAATATTTAAAGACATGCCAAGCGGGAAAAAAAGAAAAAGACATAAAATGTCTACCCATAAAAGGAAAAAAAGACTGAGAAAGAACAGGCACAAAAAGAAAAAATAATCCTCTTCACGGTTTTTTATTTTAACAGGAATCCTTAGCGATTAATTCGTTATGGGATTTCTGTATTTATACATTTTTGTGAACCTTATTTGATTGAGATGTGAGTAATGAGTTGGTAATAGATGTCAATTCGAATGAAGTAGTAATTGCGCTGCTTGAGAATAAAGAATTGGCTGAACTGAACCGGGAAAAAAATAATACAAAATTTTCTGTAGGTGATATTTATTTGGGCAGGGTTAAAAAAATCATGCCCGGGCTGAATGCTGCATTTGTTAATGTAGGCTATGAAAAAGATGCCTTTCTCCATTATCTCGACATGGGTCCGCAGTTTGCCTCCCTTGCTAAATTTCTCAGAATATGCCAGCACGATAAAAAGGATACAATGTCCTTGAACGATTTTAAGCTGGAACACGATATAAATAAAAACGGAAAAATTACTGATATTATTAAGCAGGGACAAGATATAATTGTCCAGATTGCAAAAGAACCTATTTCCACTAAAGGTCCCAGGCTCAGTTCCGAAATATCTATTGCAGGCAGAAATCTGGTGCTCATTCCTTTTGCCGACAAAATTTCTGTTTCGCAGAAAATACAGTCAGAAGAGGAGCGCAGCAGGTTAAAACGATTAATCCAAAGCATCAAACCTGTTAATTATGGCGTTATTGTAAGAACTGTTGCTGAAGGAAAAAAAGTTGCCGACCTTGACTCTGAGTTGCGTGAGTTATGTGAGAAATGGGAATCTGTTTCCGGCAAAATAAAAAGCATTAGTCCTCCGAGTCTTTTACTGGGAGAACTGAATAGAACCTCTGCAATTCTAAGGGATATCATGAATGCTTCGTTTAACAGTATTACTGTAAATGATGAAGCAATTTATAATGAAATAAAAAACTACATCCTTGAGATTGCCCCGGGAAGAGAAAAAATTCTAAAATTATATTCAGGAGCAGTCCCTATTTTTGAAAACTTCGGGATTGAGAAGAAGATAAAATCTCTTTTCGGAAAAACGGTTCCTATTAAAAACGGCGCATATCTTATAATTGAATCAACCGAAGCACTCCACGTTATTGATGTAAACAGTGGTAATCGTACTGATTCAGAAAAAGACCAGGAAGCCAATGCTCTTGAGGTAAATACCGCTGCAGCAAAAGAAATTGCAAGGCAACTCCGGCTTCGCGATCTTGGTGGTATTATTGTGATTGATTTCATTGATATGCATAGCAATGAAAACAAGCAGATTCTTTACGATAAGATGAAGGAGTTTATGTCTACAGAAAGGGCTAAACATCACATCCTGCCTCTTACTAAATTCGGGCTTATGCAGATAACCCGTCAAAGAGTGCGACCTGCAACGAATGTTAAAACAATTGAAACCTGCCCGACCTGCAATGGAAGTGGTGAAATAACTCCTTCTGTTTTGTTGATAGACCAAATCGAAAGTAATTTATCGTATCTATTTTCAAAAATTACAGACACAACAATAATTATTAAAGCGCATCCTTTTGTTGCTGCTTTTATTAAAAAAGGATTTCCGTCTCAAAGATTAAAATGGAGATGGAAATACAAAAAAATCATAAAAGTCAAATCTTCAATTTCCTATTCATTCCTCGAATATCATCTTTTCCATAGTAATGGTGAAGAGATATTGTTGTAAGGCTCTTCTTATCTGCGAAATTCAGAATGTTTTTTTAAGGGTTTAAATATATATTTTCTTTTGCGTTCTTCTTCTGTTTGAAGCATCCATATCAGTTCATTTGTACTTTCAATCCAATTGAGAATTTCTTCAATAGAACGTTTCTGATGCTCTTCAATTTGCTTTTCTGTAACTTCATAGTAAAAGCCTGTTTTATTCGTTTTCTCCGAGCATTTCATTTAGTGGTAATTTTACGAAGTTGTATAATATCCTGTTTGTCCTGTTTTCATTCGCAGAATTCCGTAAATATTGACTGCAAGACCATCGCACAGCAGGTATTTTATTTGAGATTCGTACAAGGCCTTTAAAAGAAGAATATAATTCATATTAAAGTTATTTTTAATTTTTTCGATTAAAATCTTTTCGCAAGGTTCTGATCCAACACGTACAAACTTACCTGAACAGCGCCGTCTAATGAATATTTGAATTTATTTTTAAGATTTGCAAGCAGCAGTTTGATATCGCGTTTCATTTTCTCATCATAAGAATCAAAATTAGCTGTGCTATATTCCTGAATTGCTCTTCTGAAATTATCATTTCCAACATAGGGAGCAAGCGCATTTTCTTTGAGGTTTCTGGTATATTTTTCAAATAAATTAAGATATAATTCTGTGTCTGTAATTTTTTTTCCCTCAAGGCGGATTTCCTGTGAAAGGGTTTTTGAAATATATTCTCCCTGCACGTCGCGGCGGAATGATTTGCGTTCTCTTATCGGCGCAGTTGTCCCAAGAATCACAGCTTCAAAATTTGAAAAAAAGTCTTCTGTAATTTCAATTTCATCGCCTGTATATGTGCAAGTTTCTTTTACAATAGGTTCAAAATTTATTGCAAAAAGATAATTCTGAATGTCTCTGGATACGCGGTCTTCATTAAAATCATAGATAGATTCTTTGATTTCCTGAAGCGTGTCGTATTCATACATAGATTCAAGCGCATAAATAAATCCATCGGGAATTTTTCCATTGAAAATATCTTCTTTTTGAGAGAAAAATTTTGCTACCATATCCATGGTAATCATTTTATCCGGTCTGCCGAATTTTGTCAGGAAATTAGTGAAAATATTCAAAGATTGCCTTCCTGAGAATCCATTCAGACCTTCTGATTCAGATTCCATGATAACACTTTTTCTTGTAATGCGGTCGAATTTTTTTATATCCTCGTCGCTGAGCCATGTTGGAATCCTACCGGTGTATAGTTCCATTTTCAGCAAGAGCAGGTTATCATCGGCATATTTTTCATATTGACGGGAATCTTTTATCCAATCGGTAATAGCAGGGGAGAAGCGGTTCAAGCGCGAAGCAATGATGATTTTTGCGAAATTTTTAAGCACGCGTGGGAGGAAAAAATTTTCAATATATTTTCCGAATTTGTCTTTATAAATAGAAACTTCAGTATTATAATCAAGCACGTAAGGAACGTTCACTGAAATTATCCTGTCGTTGAAAGAGGGGATGTTTTTGAATTGTTCTTTATCTCCGGGATTGATTAATCCGATGAAAAGTGATTTAATTTTTTCTTCATCCAGATCTACTTTGTGTACTCCGTCGCTTATGATTCCATGCATGTTTTTAAGGCGTTCGGCATTGTAATCTTTTATATCCATTAATGCGAGTACTCCATTATTTGTTTTTGCAAAATAGGAGTAGGAGTATTTTATTTCTTCGCTTTTTAAAGTTTCGTTAATTGTTTTTTGGAGAGACTCGTTACGTATGGGAAAAATATCAATACGGTCGCCCGGATTAAAGACGCTGATGCCATTGCCAAACTGCCTGTTGTAGTTTACCTTTCGTACATGCAGCATCTTAAAAACCTGCATCGGATCGCCAAAAATGTCAAGTAATGAAGTATAAATTGATTTACAGATACTGCATGGAATCTCTTTCAAAACCCATTCGTACTCTTTTTCTTCAAACAGTTTTTTTCGGAAAGTTCTATCCTGAATAAGTTCTTCAAGGAATTTTTTTCTATAAGATTTAGGTATTTGCAAAATAGGATGGTCGTTGCTCGGGCATGAAATATCAAGATAGGTTTTGGGTTCGTTTTCGTCGAAATTTTCAAGATCAATCTGATCGCCTATTTTTTGCATTACTGCATCAAACTTTCCAAGTTTATTAAGCATCTGAATGTCGAGTCTCCAGAATGTCTTATACATGGCACCTTCATCTATCTGAATATATTCTTCAAGTTTTTGTAACAATATATTAAGGAATGTGCTTTTACCGCTTCCGGGAGGCCCTTCAAAAAGATAAATATATTTACCCTGTGCGCCTTGTTTAAACGAATCAACTAAGTTGACAAACCTGTTTGCAAAAAGCCGGTCTGCAAAAAAGGGATTGTCGCAATTTTCCTGAAAAAGGCGTGAGCAGTCGTAATGCATAAATCCGATAGAATCGTCAGACATGCCATATTCATCTTTTCCTTCGGGTACATAATACCGAACCATATCGGAAAATATCTGAAAAATATCGCGAAAAATGTGCTCGGAATTTTTAGCTGCCTGATGTAAAAAATCATTAAAAGATATAGGAATGCGCAGATGTTTTTCTGCTTCCACTTTTAATAAAATTTCATCCAACCTGCGACCTTGCTCCTGCAAATCTTTTTTTAGACTTGCAAGATCTGCTTGCGAAATCTCTTTAGCAGGACTCTTTTTTACCGTTTTTTTCTTCAATGTACGGCCACGTGATGAGGTTATTTTTTTTTGTTTCATGTCTGATGTTTTTGAAATACTTTTTAACTAATGTTTTCTATATGTTGAACGTCTTTTTTTTTGATAGTTAGTTTCATTGCGTATTTTTTTATAAAAGTTAAAGTTTCATTTTTATAATTTCAATTTTGATGGTTTCTGCCTGTTGTCAAACATGGCAAGGATTTCAATTGCATTTTCTGTTATTCGATAATACATCGAAACATTCGGATGCAATACACACTGTCTGATCTGTCTCTTTTTGTTGCTTGCTTTAAACATTTTAGGCGATTTTAAAAGCAGGGCAATTATTCTTTCAACTTTATCAATAAAATTAAGAGCTTCCTTTACAGTCCATTCTTTGAGCAGGTAAGAAATTATTGCGTCAAAATCTGAACTCGCACGAGGAGACCATCTTTCTTTGTATTTCATAATCAGATATTATGCTTTTTACGAATATTTGCTCTTACATCGCTATACGATAAAGACTGACCTTTATCAAGCTGATCTATTCCATCGTTAATTGCATTTTTTTCTTCTTCAGAAAGTTCATCCCAAAAATCGGGTACGCCCTTTTTATTAAGGTAATTCACAATTAATCCGTAAACTTCTTTAATCTTCCGACTATCCAATGTATCTAACTTTCTGAACAAGTCTAATTTTATTTCTGCTGTACTCATATTTTCAATTTCTATTTTAGTTATGACTTACACCGCACGAATTGCAAATCTGCGCTAGCTGGGATACCTATTGCATGGGTTTTTTCGATCCATTCAGAGGCGCTAAGAACAAAACTTGGCAAACCGGTCTGCAATTTAAAGTGGTCAGATTCCACCACTTTAAAATCTGGATTATTAATTTGCTCCCAAATACTAAGAAATTCTATTGCATATCTTGTTCTTAACCAGTTTTTAATTATATCGGCAGCCCTGCTTTCGCTTTCTTTAGCATTTGCCATATCTGTAAGCGAAATATAGTCACCTGCAGTAAATGAAATTATATTGATTTCAGTATTTTTAACTGTAATTTTTGTCATGAGTGCTTTTTCCCTGTTATTTTATTGAGTTGTTTCTTTTAGCATTTCTTCATGAGAAATAAATCTGTCATTTTTTACATCTTTACTAATATTTATAATATGCTGAACGTATTGTTTTTTTACGAGGGGTGTTCCTCTTGTTGTAAAAGCAATAACTTTACTGTTTATTCCTGCTTGCTTTATCGTATCAGATTTTTTAATTGTTGGTTTCATTGCGTATTTATTATTTTTTTATTTAAGCATGGATTGCAAATCTGCGCTATCTAGGTATCTAGGGTTAAAGCGTTATTTTACTCCGCACGGATTACACTTCGATAAACTCACTTCGGCAGGCTCAGCGCATCGCAGTGCATCGCAAATCCGCACTATCTGATTGATGTTATTTTTTGTTGCATGTATTATGTTTTTTTGTTTTGTTGCAAGTTGCAAGTTTCAGGTTGATTTTATTTGGGGCTCTTGCGGCAATATTATTTTGTTATTGGTAACCTGTAACTTGCAACTTGCAACTTAAATATTAACTTTCAAAACTTTTCCATCCTTCGATGTGTACAAAATTTTTCTTAATTCAAATACAGCTTTTTCTCCGGGTTTTGTTTGTGTTCTCACAATTTCTATTGTTTCGAGTTGTACCGGAGCGCCCCATAAATACTCAATTCCAATCAAGGTATCGGGAATGTATGGTTTATAAATTTGTCTATTCTCAAACTCATGAACCAGATACAGGTTTTTATCATTTGTTTTACGTTCATCCACAGAAATTTTTACCGGGTGAATCATTGTGTTTATGAGCATTTCTTTGTAATCTTCTGCTTTTCTGCTTTTGATATAATACTCTTTGGTGCCGCGCTGCTGGTTGATTCTCTGCCCCACAACAAATAAATCGTGTTCGTCTGTGAAATCCTGTGTTACGAAAGTATTCACCAATGTAAAATCAGAAAAATCTGATCGTAGGTTAAAGATTGCTTCACGCCCTTTTCCTGTTTTCTGATCAAAATTTTCGCGTTCTTCAATTCCTTTAAGAAGTTGAAAATTGGTACATATTTTTCCTTTGTTTGCTTGTTCTTCCACGTGCTGAATCAGGCGTAAGCCAATGGCATAGGGGTTAAGTCCGATTCTGCTTAAAGATGTAACTCCTGCATTGAGTCTGGCATAAGCAACTTCATTTCCTTTGATTCTGTCATCACTTCTGAATAACTCATCGTGCCAAAAGCTCGCCCATCCTTCGTTAATTATTTTTGTGCGCATTTGCGGACCAAAGTACAGAGCTGTGTTACGCACAATATTCATCACAGAACGCATCCATACATTTTCTTCTTTACGTAGAAAAGGAGAGTTGTCGCGAATGTATTCCATGATATCAACACATTCTTGTTTGGGCTTCTCTCTGTTTTTTTCAAAAACAGGAATAAACTCGGGATACTTAATTCTGACTTCAGCAAAGAATGCTTCATCTGCCTGAGACGGATTTTGTGTTACAAGCTTGTTATATTTATCAATTTCATTGAAGAGTTCCAGTTCTGATACTTTTTTTATTTCCTGAAGAAATATATAAAAGTAAAAGCTTACTTTTTCAGAAGGCTCCATGTCTTCCGGAAATCCTTTTTTGGGAAGCGTTTCAAAGTATCCGACAAGATTATCTATACTGCGGCTGAATTCGATTGCGTAATCCACCCATCTGCCATGCTGGCTGCGCAGACTTTCTATGAGACGTTTGTCTGCCAGTGCCTGTCCTACGAAATCGTCGTTCCATGTGCGCTGAAACAAAAGGTTGTTTTGAAAAAAATCTATATGACCCAATACATGGTAAAAAATCATGATGTTCAGCCAGTCTGGATTGTTGTCATTATAAAAAGAAATGGCAGGTCGCGAGTTTATAACGGTTTCATAAGGATTGTGCGGATACAATTTGTACTTCCCGATTTCGCGCAGTACTTCAACATCGTGCACCCAGTAATCGTATAGTGTTGGAATCATCACTTTCGGCGATAATTCAAGCATGTCGCGGTTTGTTACGATATACTCAAGAGTTTCGTCTGCAAAAACAAGACCTGCAGCACTTGCACGAATCTTGCATTCTTCCATAATTTTTTTTGTATGTTGGGATATCAGTTCCATATTTATTGGTTTTTATTATGGTAATGTAGATGCGTCCCATGGGACGCATCTACATTACCATAACCTATTCACTTATCAATTTCTTTATTCCCTCTATAATCCGAGCTTCATCAACTTGTTCGGAAACTATTGTATCCATGCGGATAAAAGTTGGTTTTTCTTTTAACAGATTTGATTTATTTAAATATTTTTCAACTACGGTTTCAGAGTCGGCACTTGTCCATGAATTTTTTGCAATGGTAATACCCACGCGGCTCGCATAGCCTATCATCTGTTTTAGCTCTTCTATTGCTTTTTGTCCGTCTTCTTCCCAGTCGTCGCCATCGGTACCATGAAAAATATAAATATTATTATCTTTCGCTAATTGTTCATCTGTAACAATTTTATTCACTAAAGTATAAGATGGAGAAATATTGGTTCCGCCTGCAACCTGCGATTTGTAATAACTATAAAAATCGGGGACTTCTTTTGCATCTGTATCATGAAGTATAAAGCGCGCCATCACATTATTTTGATATTGATACATGAGCCAACTGTAAATTAACAAGTGCTGAGTAACCACTGTTTCTGTCGGTTTTCCCTGCATAGAACCGGAATAGTCGCGGATAAAAAATACGACACACTGTGCTTCGAAATCTTTTTCTTTAGATAAGATACGATACACTAGATCCCGCGGACTTATTACTAATTCATCGGGGTTTACCGGCTCCCCGGGTTTAATTCTTCCAAGCTGAATATTTGTTTCCACAACTTTTTTCATGGTCTCTTTTTTCTCCAGCACTTGTCCGAATCCCCTGTTCCTGTCTGTTAACTCATATTGATATTTTGTTTTGGAAACTTTTCTTCCTTTAACTTTCAGGTTCGGCAATTGAAATTTTTCAGTCAGAATTTTTCCAAGATCAAAAACATCTGTCCCCATTTCATGTTCGCCACCGCTGCCTTTACCTGCGCCCTGACCTTCGCCTTCTCCCTCTTGTGGATCAGCTTGTTCTTCTGCAATAACTTCTCCTTCTTCGCCTTCGCCTGTACCCCCTGTTGTTTCTTGTTCTTCCGTTACAGAATCATCGTGGTAAAATTTTGGTTCTGTAGTTGAGGGAACAACAACCACTTTTTCTTTGGTATCCTTACCTGGTTTTATATATTTTCCCAAACGAATACGGCGGGGGAAGCCATCTTCTTCACGTTTTTTATCTCGTTCTAATAAATCATCAAGTGTCTGTAAAGAAGTGATCAATGTTTTATCAGGAGTTTTTAGCGACTGAAAGATATCAAGATCATTAAAGTCATAAAGGCTTAGAAAAGATTTGCTTTGAGTTTCAGCAGCCACAACTTGAGGATGTGTCTCTGGCATTGCAAGTTCTTTCAGGATTGTTTCTTCCTGCTCCTTGCTGAGACCTTTTTGTTTTAATTTTTTATATAGATTTTTCATAATTTTTCAAATTATTCTGATATTTGAGAAAAGAATTATTTTATACTTTCCCCGGTAAAAAATAAGTACAGAAGATATTTTCGGATAGAAAATTTATATTGTAAAATATTTAACACGCTGCATTAACATTTAAACAAGTTGCAAAAGCATTATTTGAAAAATTCCAGTAAATAGTAACTATTGCTTACAAGAAAAATCAGTGTCAGATAAGAAAACGTCTAGTTCAATGCCTGCCCCGCTTTGCGGGGGTTTTCGAAGACTTGAAAATCAAGAGTGTACTAATGTACATGATTGTTTTTCAGGTCGAGAGTAACAGGGCAAACACTCTGTGAGTGTTTGAGCCAGCTTGTGCGGATGATTGGCGTTTTCTTGCTTACACTAACAATTAATTCGCATCGTCTTGCGTACAGAAATACTCAATGGTTTTCTGTGCACAGGTATTGCAATAGCCAAGCTTATTAATCATTGTATCAATCATGCGGTTGTACAATTTCTGATTGTCTTCGTTTGTACGATTTGACAAAGCGCCAACAAGGCTTCCTGCTCCTGCAACATCCGATTTCAGGCGAACATCTGTAACAGCTTTCACAAGGTCGTTGTTGTCCATAAAATCATAATTCGGGTCTTTAATAATTTTCTGACCGTAAATTTTTGAAATGGTGGTACGGTAGCTTTGTTTCTGCTCTTTTGTTTTGAGACCTAACCTGTCTTCCACGCTATCAATAAATGTTTCATCAATTTTCATGGGAACAAGTTTTCCGGTTTGAGGATCGCGGTAGGTCCATATTTTATCAGGTCCGAGATTTTTTGCATCAATGCCAATAATCATGTTTACATAATTCATCACATCTTTTTCAACAGCATTGGGCTCATTCATATATGCATTGAAAATAGCAGACATCACATTTTTCCTATAAAGTTCTTTTCCGATTTTTAAATCATTGAGGAATTTTACGCGGTCGTTTACATCTTGAATATAATCAATAATCACGGTTTCTATTGCTTTATAAACATCACCTGCATACATACATTTTCCTTCCTGTGTTTCAGAACGTTCAAGTAAAATCTGAATGGAACGTCCGAGATTTCTGTGTCCAAGCCCTTTTTGACCGAAGCGTTTTGTAATATCGGGGTCGTTATTCAGATCGTTGATTACTTCACTCAATGTTTTAATGCTTTTTTCTCCAGCAACTTCTCCTGCTGCGAGTTTCATCATTTCTATGGGAGTTAGTTTATCTGAACCCGGCATACGCGATAAAATTACAGACACAGAAATTGCATAATTCAGATTCGGATCTATATGAAGTTTTTCATTGTGGAGCGTTGTTTTTTCTTTGCTTCCAATGGCATACTGCGTAAGTTCTTTTTGCAGATGATAATTGGTATTATGCGACATATACGTTATGCGGCAGCGGTCAACAATCGGCGCCTGTTCTTTTTCTTCAAGAAAACGCGCAAATTCAGAGTTGTTACTTGTAGCAATAATAAGCGTGTCAAGAGGCCATTTGAAGCCTTCCTGTTCAATCGTGCGGTTCTGAATAACTCCCAGATAAACCTGTACAAGGTCGCGTTTATTTTTGAAAATTTCATCGGCAAAATGAATACCACCGCCGGCTACACGCGCCAGAGCGCCCCTTCGTAAATCAAAACGATAAGGATTGTCTGTGTCTGAAATGTGTAACAAGCGTGTAATAGATTCTTCTCCCAATAGGTCAACAGCCGATGATGTAATTTTATCTTTCGCGGCATATTTTCCGGTAATGGTGCCTCTTGATTCACTAACAGGAACAGGAATAATTTCAATGAATTCTTTTATTTTTACAATATCACCGTCGCAATATTCTTTAATCTTTTCAAAAATATAATACGTGCAAGCGCCAAGTGTCCTGTATGCTTTATACCATTCTGCAATTTGTTTTTCACTCGCTCCTGCTTTAGTTAAATATTCAATATTTTTTTCTTTTTCTTCATAAAGGTTCATGGCAAGAACAATGGGATCTTCAAATGTCTGTGATTCGATACTGGTTATTTTTCCATAACCACCAATCTGATCAAGATTAATAAAACGGAATGTATATCTTTTGTTTTCGGGCAGCATTATGAAATTTCTGTAGAGCCATGATAAGTGGTCAACAAAAAATGTTTTTCCGTTTCCGGGTTCGCCAATTAAAACAAAAGCCATTTCTTTGGAAGAGCCTCCTTCCGCAGCATCTTTCACATACGAAACAAAACTGTTGATTTCATCAAACATGCCGATAATATGCTTATCGCCCTGACGAAATACATCAAAATCAAAGGTATTGCGACCATTCACATTTACTCTGTGAATTTTACTCGAATCTCCGAGTATCATTCTTGAAAGAGATTGAAAAATATTTTCAAATCTGCGATTACCGTTTATAACCTGACCAATATGATAATCCAAGGTCATTGTTATGTCTGTTCCTGAAGCCTTTTTTGTCATAGTATATTTAATTTTATATTTTTATTATAAGTACCAAGAATTTAATTTTCCTAAAATAGATTATCTAAAGTTAATAGCAAAATAAAACAGAGTTTTTTTATTTGTTTTTAAAAATCAGAAAAATTTTCTTTATTTTTACAAGATAAATTTTTTTATCGCTAATTGCGATTAATAAAGATATTAAAAATTTCATTATTTAAATATATTCAAAATGAAATATACAAAAATAATTGTTTTCGCTTTTTTCTTTTTTGCATCGTTAGCTGTTTTTGCACAGACAACCGGAGTAACCGGAACTATTTTAGATGAAAATGGAGAGCCGCTTATCGGCGCTACAATAGTTGTGGAAGGAACTAAATTAGGCACAACTGCTGATTTTAACGGTAAATACACTATTAGCAACCTGTCTCCGGGAAATTATAAATTGCTGATATCTTCTGTGGGTTATAAAAAACTAAGTTTTCCGATAGAAGTAAAAGCAGGAAAGTTAACCACTCTTGATACAGGAATGAAGGAAGATATTTTACAGCTTGATCAGGTTGTGGTTGTTGGTTACGGCACGAAGCAAAAACGCGATGTTACTGGCTCTATCGAAACAATAAAGCCAAAAGATATTACAGAAAGAACAAGTAGTTTTGAACAAGCAATGCAGGGGCGTGCAGCAGGTGTTCAAATTACAGGAGCCAATGGTATTGCAGGTTCTCCTACAAAAGTTAAAATTCGTGGGACAAGTTCAATCTCTGCCGGGGGAGAGCCTTTATATGTGATAGACGGAATTCCAATGACAAATGGCGATTTCAGCTCCGGTGGCTTAGGCTCCGGCTCAAGCGCTCTTTCTGATATTAACCCTGCCGATATTGAATCCATGGAAATTTTAAAAGATGCTGCTTCTGCTGCAATTTATGGCTCCAGAGGCGCGAACGGGGTTATTATCATAACTACAAAAAAAGGAAAGCAGGGGAAAACAAAATTTAATGCAAGCTACACAGCCGGTATGGTAAAAGAAACCAATCGTCTCGAATTTCTTAATGCAAGTGAGCACCTTGCTCTGCGTGATTCTCTTCGCAGTCAACAAGGAAATCCTCAGGAAGGCGCTTCTTCTTTGATTTTTGGAAATTGGCGCAGGGGACAGGCAGACACACTTGCCATGAATGGTGGCACTGATTGGATTGATAAAGTTTTACGCAGGGGCAGCTATCATGATATAAATCTATCTGCTTCAGGTGGAAATGAAAAAACGATTTTTTACATTGGTGGAACGTATCATAAAGAAGATGGTTTCCTTGTTGGGAATTCATTTGACCGCATGGCAGGCAGAATTAATATTGAAAACAAAGCAACTGACAAGTTAACACTTGGGGGAAACATCGGTTTAACATATTCAATTAACAAGCGCGTTCCTACTGGAGATGCGGGTGGTTTGGGCGATGCGCAGAAAATGCTGCCCTATCTTCCTGTTTTTAATACGAATGGCGATTATTTTTACCCGACTTCGGGCGGAAATCCGAGCAATCCGGTTTGGCAGCTTGAAACAAAGTCCTACACAACAAACACATTCAGGTCGGTTTCATCTGTTTTTGGCGATTATGAAATAATGAAGCAATTAAAATTCCGCTCTGAATTTGGTGTTGATTTTATGGCATTAAATGAAAATGAATTTAATTTCAGAAATACGCAGGACGCAACTTCTGTTTCCAGCGCATGGAACCGCAGAACGAATGTGATGAACTGGACCACGAATAATTTCTTTACTTATAATAATGTTTTTGATTCTATACATGATGTGCAACTTACTTTGGGTAATGCCCTGCAGAAAGCTCAAACAAATGGAGCCGGCTTACAAGGCATAGGCTTTTCAAGTGATTTTTTTACAACACCTAATGGTGCTTCTTACGGTACAGGTTATTATTACGAAACGGGATATGCTTTTCTTTCAAATTTCTTCAGGGCAAATTACAAGTTGAAAAATAAATATCTGGCATCTTTCAGCATCAGGTTAGATGGATCTTCACGGTTTGGCGAAAACAATCGGTATGGCTGGTTTCCCGCATTATCAACAGGTTGGGTAATATCCGATGAACCCTTTTTAAAAGATAATAAATATTTAAGTTTTCTTAAATTGAGAGCAAGTTATGGATTTACAGGAAATGCCAATATCGGAGACTTTGCTTATATGGGATATTATATTTCTACGTTAGGATATGCAGGAACAGCTGGAATTATTCCGGGTACATTATCAAATCCTGATTTAGGATGGGAAAAGTCGCAACAATTAGATATTACATTAGATCACGGTTTCCTTGATAACCGTATTTCGGGATCTATGAGCTATTACTACAAGCGCACGACCGATATGTTGCTGTATGTATCGATTCCTACTTCATCAGGTTTTTCAACGATTCTCCAAAATGTTGGAAAGATGCAGAATTCAGGGGTTGAATTTTCACTGTTAACCAGAAATATTGTAAAGAAAAATTTTAAATGGACAACCGATTTTAATATTTCTTTTAACAGAAACAAAGTTCTTGACGTACAGGGTTTGCCTCCCGATGCTTTTGAAAGCGGACAACCCGGAGAAGGACGTGTAATAGAGGGATATCCGGTAGGGCAGGCGTTTCTTGTTCAGTATGCCGGAGTATCACAAACCGACCAGATTATTACAGAACACGATGCAAACGGGAATGCGATTGGGACAACATCTATAAAAGCAGGACAGGCTCTATACTACGATAAATTCGGAAATCTGATGACATCAAAAAATCCTTATTTTTATGAACATCGTGTTGCTAGAGGTAATCCAAATCCTAAGTTCAACGGAGGTATCACAAATACTTTTACCTATAAAAATTTTGATTTCAGTTTTCTCTTTTCTTTTGTGTATGGCAATACCTTATACGATGATCCGGCTAAAACACAAATCGGCGACCTTACACACATTGCGCAGCGTCCTGAAATTCTTGATGCCTGGACACCTTATAATATGGATACCGATGTGCCGATGCTCATGTACAGCGAACCTTCAGTCAATTCAGACCGCTACCTTTATGATGCCTCATTTTTAAGGTTACGTTCTATTACAATAGGCTATAAAATTCCTGCTGAGATATGCAGAAAATACAAATTGGAAAGTGTGAAAATTTATTTAGCAGCAACAAACATCTGGACGCTTACGAAGTATCCGGGCTGGGATCCTGAAGTAATGAGAAATGTTGACCCGAATTCGCAACAAGGAAACATTTCTTTTGCAGGTCCTTCGCTGCAAACGCCACAGGCAAAAACTTTTGGAGGAGGAATACAGATTGAGTTTTAGTGTTAGAATAGGCAATCCTGTGAGGTATGCACGCAAGCCAGTGGGATGAATATCCTCACAGGTTTGCAGAGATGTAGTGTAAATGAATTAAGAATTAAGAATTAGGAATTAGGAATTTAATAAAAAGTGAAATCATTAATTAAAAAAAATGAAGATTGAAAATCAAATAATATTCAGAATAAGAGAAAAAATTCACGAAATAGAACCGACAGCAAAAATTATTTTATATGGTTCTTATGCTCGGGGAGATAATAGAGATAACTCAGATATTGATTTACTAATTTTAATTGAAAAAGACAAAATTACATTATCAGATGAAAAAAGGATTAAATATCCTTTATTTGATATTGAATTTGACACCGGACAAATTATTAGTCCATTATTATTTACAAAAAATGAATGGGAAAACAAACACAAAATAACTCCATTTTATGAAAATGTAAATAAAGAGGGGATTGAATTATGAATGAAAAAAACAAAAAAGATTTGATTCGTTATAGAATCAATCGAGCCAAAGAAACGCTAAATGAAGTTGAAGGACTAATTAATTTAGGGTATTATAAATGCAGTAAACAGGGTGTATTATTCCTGTTACTATGCAGTAAATGCGTTAATTCTGAAACATGATTTAAAAGCTAAAACACATGACGGAATTAGGCAAATGTTCGGATTACATTTTGTAAAGACAGGCATTATTTCTAAAGATTTAGGACGTTTTTTTTACTAATCTTTTTGAAAAAAGACAAACGGGAGATTATGATGATTATATCGCCTACGATAAGGAAACAGTTGAGGATTTACTTAATCCTGCAAATGAATTTATTAATACAATAGAAATGATATTATCTGATGAATAGGCACTGGAAGTATAATTATCTTATTTGGTAAAAAATAAATTATTAACCTGAATAATTCATATAATGGGCTAAAGCCCGAATTTGTTGAGTTTTGCTTTACCCCGACCTTAAAGTCGGGGTAAGCAAAAATGAGTAAACGAGGGACTTTAGTCCCATTAATATAAAATTTATGAATTAAACAGGTTAAAGAGCCTAAAAATAAATATTGAAAATATACATAGATAAATAAATATGAGAACAAAATTAATCATAACCGGAATAATTATCAGTGCTGTATTTGTATCGTGCAAAAAAGTTCTCGATATCGAACAGAAAATGAACATACCGAATGAGCAGGCAATAACTTCTGTGAAAGATTTGGAAGCTGTGTTGGCAGGGGCTTATGACGGTTTGCAATCGGGCAATGTGCTGGGAGGAAATATGGTTGTATATGCAGATTTACTTGCCGATGATGTTAAAGTTGAAGAATCAAGACTGAATTATTTTGGAACTTATGAAATATACAATCGCAGGACTACTGTTCAGATTAATGCGTTGCGTGGGATGTGGAGCGATGCTTATAGTACGATTAACAGAGCAAACAATATTATTCATGTCATTGATAATAATTTGTTGAGTGGGACAGAATTTGATACGAAAAAAAGTAAATTAAAAGGTGAGGCTTTGTTTATCCGCGCTATTGTTCACTTTGAACTTGTTCGTTTCTGGGCGCAAGCTTATGATATTTTGATGCAAGGAGCAAATACACAAATGGGAATTCCTTACAGAACAGCCCCCACACTTTCAGGGTTTGACAATCTTGCAATGGCGCGCCATACGGTTGAAGAAGTTTATACAAAAGCAATAAATGATCTCACGGAAGCAGAATCGTTACTTCCTGACGATCGGTATTTAACAAAAAGAGGACGCGCTAATAAAATGTCTGCCGTTGCTTATCTTGCCAGAGTACATTTAAGCAAAGGAGATTATGCAAACGCAAAATTTTATTCTCAAAAAATTGTAGATGCAAACAATACCGGAATTAATGGCTATGGCCTAAATTCAGATTTGCAGGCGGTATTCAAAACCAGTGGATCTGATAATACTTCTGAATGTATTTTTCAGTTGATTAATGTCTCTACAGATCAAAGCAATGCTATTGTTTACAGTTATAATCCTTCAGACAACACACTGCCTCTTTTTAAAGGTTCTTCAGCCATTTCTAAACTTTATGTGAAATTAAATGCTGTTTCTTTTAAAGACCAGAGAGGTTCCAAGTATGTATCTATTTATCCTGCAGGTGATGTATTGTTTAATAAAAAATATTTAAACAGCAATCCTGCATACAATGTCGTTGTTCTTCGTTCAGCAGAACAATATCTTATTAATGCAGAAGCCTCACTTATGTTGGGCGATACAACACAGGCATTGTTTTCCTATAAGAAATTAAAAGCCCGTGCATTCGGCTCTTACTGGGCTGATGAAACAAACATCGTTTCTCTTTCTGACAGTATTAAAATTGAGCGTAGAAGAGAATTGATTTGTGAAGGCGACAGATATCACACGCTTAAACGTCTTAAACAGGATTTAAAACCCGGTGTTCCCTGGAATGACCCTGCAAGTTTGTTTAAAATTCCACAGGAAGAAATGTCGGGAAATCCTTTGATGATACAAAATCCGTGATGGATGTTTGATTGATTTAGTTTTATAGTTTTGCAAATATTATATTATTTCGGTACGCTGCACCTTTAATTACAACGCAGCTATTGCTGCTACAAATATTAACGCTGCTCTGCAGCTATATTATTCACATTTTAAAAGCAGCAGAGCTGCGTAATATTTGTAAGTAAAAAAATAAGTATGAAAAATAAGGTGCAGAGCACCGTAATATAAATGAAAAAGCAGCTTTTTTAATTGCAAGCCCACGAGTAGGTAATTATTAATATTTTGCATGCGAAAGCTTTTTTTTGTTCAAATCAGTTCCATCAGTCAAATCAGTGTACTATTAAAAACAGTTAAAAACAAGTGTACCATAAAAGTAAAATAATCCTGACTTTCGTTTTAACTTTTTTTCTGAAAAATATTATTTTTTCTCAGGAAATTAAAGTGCATCGCATTGATCCTCCCAATTGGTGGGCGGGCATGAAAAATGAACAATTGCAATTGCTCGTGAAGGGAGAGAATATGAATGATTGCAATGTGAAAATAAATTATCCCGGAATACAAATAAAAAAAATTACTGCTGCTGAAAATCCTGAATATATTTTTATTGATCTGACAATTTCTACTGCTGCAAAATCTGGAAAATTCAATATCACTTTTCAATCAAAAAAAAATAAAGAATTAATTGTGTTTCCTTATGAATTAAAACAAAGGGATAATACTGCTGTAAAGAAAAAAGGAATTAATAGTTCCGATTTTATCTACTTATTGATTACCGATCGTTTTTGCAATGGAGATACAAGCAATGATTTTATTCCATCCATGCAGGAAAAATATTTTAGCAGAGATTCGCTGATGTCGCGCCACGGTGGTGACTTGCAGGGTGTGACCAATAAATTAGATTACCTGAAAAATCTTGGAGTAACAGCGCTCTGGACAAGTCCGTTTTTTGAGAATGATCAGCCTATGGCTTCGTATCATGGCTATGCTGTAACTGACCATTATAAAACAGATTCACGATTTGGAACCAATGAAATCTATAAAGATTTTGTCGGAAAGGCGCATGAAAAGGGCATGAAGGTAATCATGGATTTGGTTTTTAATCATGTTGGAAGCAATCATGTGCATATTAAAAATCCACCATTTAAAAGCTGGGTGCATCATTGGGATGCGTTTACCATGTCGAATTTCAGAGATGTTACAAATATGGATCCTTATGTTTCTGATGCAGACAAAAAGAAATTCTCTGAAGGATGGTTCGATAAACACATGCCCGATTTGAATCAGGATGATGCTTTTCTTGCAAATTATTTAATTCAGAATACAATCTGGTGGATTGAGTATGCCGGACTTGATGGAATTCGTCTTGATACGTATGCTTACCCTAGTCAGAAATTTATGACAGACTGGACCAATGCTGTTTTAAAAGAATATCCTCAAATAGGAATTTTTGCAGAAACATGGGTCAGCGGACTTGCGAATCAAGCATTTTACACAAAGAATACCGGTCTGAAAAATCCGAACAATCCGACGCTGCCCGGAGTAACAGATTTCCAGTTGCATTATGCTATCAACAATGCGTTAAATAATAATTTTGGATGGACAGAAGGAGTTGCAGCTTTGTATTACTGTCTGGCAAATGATTTTTTATATGAAGACCCATATCGGAATGTAGTATTTTTAGATAATCATGATGTAAGTCGTTTTTATTCTGTTGTAGGTGAAGACCTTGAGAAATTTAAAATGGGAACAGGCTTTCTACTCACAACGAGAGGCATTCCATGTCTGTATTATGGTACGGAAATTTTGATGAAAAATTTTGCTGACAAACACGAGAACGTGCGCTTTGATTTTTCGGGAGGATGGAAAGCCGATAAGGTTAATAAATTTGAAAAATCGAATCTGAATGAAAAAGAAAAATCAGCTTTTGAATGGATTCAGAAACTTGCACAGTACAGGCAAAAAACAACAGCATTGCAAACAGGAAAATTAAAACAATTTGTTCCTGAAAATGGTGTTTACGTTTATTTCAGATATGATGAACAAAAAACAATTATGATTGTAATGAATCAGAACAAAGAATCCTATTTATTAAACACAAAAAGATTTCACGAAATAATTAAAAATAATGCAACAGCAATTGATGTAATAAATGATAAAAAAATCAAGCTAAATGAATCTTTAGAAGTTTCAGCAAAATGCATCATGATACTTGAATTGGAGAAATAGAAAAATCAGAAAAAAATAAACAATGCTACAAATACAAAAAAAACTCAGCAATTTATTTTATGTTTTATTGTCGCTTCCGGCTACAGCAATGGGATTTGCGCTTTCTATCCAGATTGCAGTTTTAAGTTGGATATTAAGTACAAAATACAATCTCGACATACACGAAGTAGGAATTGTATGGGCAGCAGGACCTATCGCGGGAATTTTAGGTCAGGTAATAATAGGCTTTATAAGCGACAAAGTATGGTTCTGGGGCGGAAGAAGAAGACCTTTTGTTTTAATAGGCGGCACGCTTGCAGCCCTTATGGTTATTGCACTTCCAAACATTGATAAAATAAATAATTTTTTGGGTATTGGAAACTTAATGGCTGTAGCAATTATTGTTGCTGTAACGCTCGATATGGCTATTAACATAAGTTTTAATCCAACCCGATCTGTTATTGCAGATGTTACTCCCGAAGGAACACCCCGCACAAAAGGCTACACCTGGATGCAAACAATTTCGGGCTTTTTTGGAGTTTTAGCTTATGTTGTCGGTGCGATTTTCGGTAATTATTTTTTGATTTATTCGGGTGCAGTAATAGTACTTTTGTTTTCAGTTATTCCAATCTTTTTTATTAAAGAATATAAAAATGAAAAAGAAAAAAATGCAAGTTCAGATATCCCGATTCCCGCTAAAACAAAAGCAAACTGGAACCAGCTTCTGAAGCTGTATTTCGCACATTCGTTTACTTGGCTGGGCGTGCAAACCATGTTTGTTTTTATTTTTGTATACATCTGCCAGTTTCAATTTAACATTACCGATATGAGCCTGCTGAATAATGCGCAAAAAAACGAAGTTGGTAAAATTATTGCCATTGCATTTGCTATATTAAATACAGTAGGCTTTATTCTTCCTGCGCCCATATTAGAGCCGATCACAGAAAAAATCGGACGTGTGAAAACGCACATGCTATGTATTGCCATTATGGCACTTGGGTACTGGGGAATTGTTTTATTTGGAAACAGTTCTGTAATGCTTTATATTCTCATGGTTATTATTGGTGTAGGTTGGGCAGTAGTTGTAAGTCTTCCTTTTGCAATTATGTCTGAACTTGTTGATAAAAGCAGGATGGGATTATTTATGGGAATTTTTAATCTTTCCATTGTAATACCTCAATTGATTGTTAGTTTGTTTTTAGGAAATATAATTCAAAATGCAGATAGTAAAACAATAATTTTTATAATAAGCGCTGTTTCATTGAGTATTTCTGCTGTACTTTGGCTGTTGGTAAGGGAGAGGAGAGAGAATTAAGAATTAGGAATTAAGAATTAGGAATTAGGAATTAGATTGGGGTTCAATTGGAATACAGTAGGAATACAGTAGAAATACAATTGTACATCTATCGAATCAACAATTGTACATCTATCAAATCAACAATTGTACATCTATCAAATCAACAATTGTACATCTATCAAATCAACAATTGTACATCTATCAAATCAACAATTGTACACCTATCAAATCAACAATTGTACACCTATCAAATCAACAATTGTACACCTATCAAATCAACAATTGTACATCTATCAAATCAACAATTGTACATCTATCGTTGCACTATTGTACATCTATTGAATTCCTTTTTATAGATTTAGAACTCCTGACTTGGCAACAAACTATACCTAAAAGGGTTTTTATAATTAATTACTATGTGAAATTTCTGGCACTGGCTACAAGTGAACTTCAAAACTATTTTTCACAGGGTCAATATTTATTTGAGTCATCCACCCATCTGCATGTTTAAACCCTAACCAGAAAAGAAGACAAATAATATGGCAAAGAATTAATATTACAAGAAAAACAATACAAACTTTTTTCTAAATTCAACCCAAAATTGTTATCGGGGTAGAAAAACTAAAAAAAACCAATTTCAGAAAAAGGTGTAAGAAAGGTGTAAGAGAAACAAAACCCCTTGATTTCTCAAGGGGTTTGCTCTTTTTTCTGTCGGGGTGGCAGGATTCGAACCTGCGATCTCCTGGTCCCAAACCAGGCGCGATAACCGGACTACGCTACACCCCGAAAATTATAATACCATTTAAAGAACCGATTTCCCCTTTTTTTAAGGGAGCACAAAAATAGAAAGACAAAGCATATAAACAAAATTATTTTACATTATTTTTCAGTGACTATGTAAAAAGACTGTCAGAGAGGGATTCTTTGAATATGATTTGACATTTCGACTACGCTCAATGTAAAAGATAATTTAGAGCATCACAGATTTGAAAATGTCCGCCGTGGCAGATGATTTGAAGATAATGCAGAGCCACCTGTCCAGCAAGATGGGATCACAGATTTGAAAATAAATTGATTTATAAAATGTAGACTGAAGACTGATATCCATTTTGATATACCCGTAAAAATACTCCCTTAAAAACAAGGCTTTTTATCTGTTTTATTTCAATTATTTTATTGTACTTTTGTATTATTATAATAACCCGAAAATAAACTTGTAAAATTATGAAAACAATAAACCTTATCATTCTATTTAATTTATTTATGCTGGCAGCAATTTCACAACCTGCTTATGTATTAACACAAAGTGATATGCCCCAACCCGGCAGAATCAATCTGGTAGCTTATGATACTACAACAAATGTTTCTATCGGAACAGCAAGTAACAGTTCGCAAACATGGAATTTTTCAAATTTGCAATTGCATTACATGAAAGTAGCGAGCTTCTCTCCTACTTCTCCTTATCAATATTATGCACCTTCATTTCCCGGTTCCAATATGTACACCTACGGTCCCTCGTTTTTATATACAAGCTTTTTTGGTGGTGCTCCTGTTGATCAGTCAAGCTGGGGATACATGTTCTGGAAAACAGATGCAACAGGCTTTCGTATTGTGGGTTTCCGTGGTGATTATGGGATCGGAGACAGAAATGTTCTTGAAAACCCACAGGAATTATTAATGGGCGTACCGGCTGCATTAAATGATACATTTAATAACGAAGCCTCATGGAAAGTTGTGTTTGATGTCGTGCAATCAATTTCAAATTATGATACAAACTATGTCAGTTCTTTGAAGAAAAAACTTACGGTTGATGCTTATGGAGTACTTACTACGCCTTTTGGAACCGACTCTGTTTATCGCGTTCACGAATATGTTACAACAATAGATTCTGTTTACGCATCAATAATGGGAACGCCTGTATCGGGGTATAGTTTTCCTGTTAATAAAGATACTTTAAACAATTATTATTTTTGGGCAAAAAATATTCAATATCCCCTTGCTATTGTTCATTGTGATAAAAATAATATTGTAAAAGATATCGAGTATTTAAAAGATACATTCCCAAATTTCACAATTTACGGAACAGTGTATGAAGATATGCTATCAAACCCAATGACATCGGCAACAGTACAACTTATTGCAAAAGATACCATTGATCATTTATTTGGAATAGAAGAAATCGTAAATGTTGATAATAACGGACATTTTCAGTTTGGTTCGGTTGCAGGTGGAAACTGGCTTATACAGGCAGATCCTGACACGAATGCATATCCCTATCATCAACCTACATATTACGGAAATCAATCAGCGTGGAGCAATGCAGCAACGCTTCACCCTACCAGCGATACTTCAATCAGTATTGTTCCTTTATTTGTAAATGCCATGAACACAATCAATCTGAATGATTCCGGCTGGGTCGGAGGAACAATTTACGAATCTATATCCTCTTCAAAAAGCACTGCAACTCTTGCGGAAGGCATTAATGTATTTCTGGTAGATTCAAACACACATTCTATTGAAAGGTTTACAAAAACAGACCATATCGGCACTTATCATTTCAAAAATGTATCGAACAAATCTTACAAAGTTTTTGTTGAAATACCCGGACTCGGAATGGATTCCATTTATAATATACCTGTCTATAATTCCATGCATAACGACATAGATTATGTATACGACTCGCTGAGTATTCAACCCTATTATTCCAGCAGTATTCACGCTGTAATTTATGAAAAAAATTATTTACAAATTTATCCTAATCCTTTCAATGAGATAACATATATAAATTTAGGGAATCAGGAAAAAAATCAGGAATACATGCTTTCCATTTTTGACCTTGCAGGACGATTAATTAATCAGAAGAAGGGAATTTGCAGAGGTCTTATATCCTTTGACAGGAATGATTTGACATCCGGTACTTATATCATGGAAATTAAAATCAACGGGACTATTAAAGGCAGGGCAAAAATTTCAGTGGAATAGACGCTGCATAACCCATGCTTGGGTCATATTGAAGAAATCAGAAAAAAGATAAACAGTTTAAAACTGAAATGCCAGTGCTGCCATTAAAAAATGATTGTTATATTTTAAAATTCCGGTTTTTACTTCTTCATTAAAATAGGAGTAATTCGTAGCCCGGCGTATAAACTGGTATTTCAACGTAAATCTTAATTGTTTAAAAGGAATTATTAAAGAAGCACCATACCTTTGTTTTATAGCATCATTAATGTTGTGTACGATAAAAGCATTTTCTTCTGTATAATTTTTTAAAGAGCCATAAGTCCCAAATATCTCTGCCCACAAATATTTATGAAGCTTCCCTCCGATTTTTTGTTCTGCTATAAAATTATTGTCACGCCGCTCTTTATGATAATAAAACCTCGTAACTGAATATAAATTAAAATTTCCAAAAGGGTATGCAGAAAAGAATATTCCCCCCGAACGTTGTCTTGCATTATTAAGAGAAGAAATCGCACCTGATACATTAATAGCAAAATACGAAAACCTTTTTTCCGCAGATAAAGAGGCTGCATAATTTTTCAGATACACATTTTTATGCTCCATTGTAACTTTATTCAATGATGTGTCAAACTGTGAAAACAAAGTTGAGAAATCAACCCATATATAATGAAAAGCTGGTTCTATTGTAAGCCCTTTTGCTACTAATATTTTACTGCTTACATATACATCATTCTGATATAGGTGATAATTATCGCTTATAAATTCATCAGCTATCCGGATTTGCTTTGAATTATCAATATGTAAAGTGCTTGTGTAATTTGTTATCAAAATATTTTTATGTACAAAATAGCTCAATCCCAATCCTGCAAAACCAATATTTTTAGTGAGATTTAATTCACTCCATTCGGTTGTTTCTCCATTTGTCAGATTCAGAATATTCGTGTTACTATTGTTGTATGTTATACCGGCATCTGCTGAAATATTTTTAATAAAAATCGGTTTAATTGCTGGATCAAAATTTGTAATATTTTTTTTCAACAAAGAATACGCATCCAAACTTCGTCCCATATTCAGATATGAGTAATAGAGGTGTGACAGGGAATAAGAATCGGAACTATTAAATACAAGTGCTTTTTCAAAATGGAGAGCAGCTTTAACAAAATTATTTTTCTCAAAATAAGCCTTTCCCAAACGAATTCTTAAATAGAAAAAATCTATATCTGCGTTCAGCGTTTCCGTTCCTGTATTTATAAGGCTATCCCACTTTTCTGACAAAAAATATTGATAGGTCAAACTCTCTGCTTTCAGGTACGATATCTTTTCCTGAGAAAAACCTGTAAGTGAATAAAACAACAAACAAAAAACGACAATAATCCTGCTAAATCCCTTCATCATATATTTACTGCCATTGAAGTTCAACATCAATACTTAGTCCATTCTGAATAAGATGAATTACCGGCGGATAACTTGGCATATTCGCAGGGTTAAACTGAACAGAATTAATGAAAATATCTGCCATCATGCCCTTTCTGTCCCACAATTCAATTTTATAGATTCTGTTCAGTACAGGAATATTAAAGTATGGATTTAATGTCCATGATGCAGGGAGCAAACTGGGCGTTAATCCGAATATAGCATCTATGCGGGCATCCACATAAGTTGTTGCAGCCATGTCAGTAATTTTATAATATAGATTCACAAAACTAGTGGCTGGAGGAAAAGGAAACTGTAATACATTTATTTTTTTAATAGCAACAGAAAGTGGATTCTGAACCGTGATGTAGGCTATTTTAGTAGCAGTATTGGAACCATATTGATTAACGGCGGTCAAAGTAACCGTGAATACGCCAGCATTTGGATACATCACAGAAGAAGGATTCTGATCTGCTGAAAATTGTGGAACTCCTCCCTGAAAAGTCCAGCTCCATGATTCGGGATTATTAATTGATAGGTCTGTAAAATTAATTGAATTTCCGGCTGTAATGGTTGTAGTGCTAGCGGTGAAATCAGCAACAGGAGGCAGACCGGTAGCGTTTACACGAATATAAGCTGTTTTTGTCAAAGTGCCAGAGCCTTCTGCATTGCTGGATATCAGCGTAACATCATACACACCGGGAGTAGAGTATAAAATATTTTGAGGATGCTGTATTGCAGCAGAAGAAGGAAATCCGCCAGAAAAAGACCAGCTCCAAGTATCAGGATTATTTGTAGAAATATCTGTAAAATTAACTGATTGACCTGCATTTATTGAAACCAGATTTGCATAAAAATCTACAACAGGAGTAAGTATTAAGGGACGAACTCTTACTAATTTTTGTTTCTCATTGTAAACAGAACCGCAGGCATTTACTGCAATTAATGTTACATTATATTGACCCGGGTAATTATATTTATGATACACATTTTGTTGAGGAGAAGTATATCCGTCGCCAAAACTCCATAACCACGAAGAAGGTAAAACACTTGCAGAAGAATTCCCGCTAAAGTAAACAGAATCTCCCGGATTAATGAGTGTATCACTTACTGTATAATCAATTTGCGGCTGTTTTACAATATATAAAAGCCTGCTTTCACTGTGCATCCCACCTTCACCGTAAACGGTCAGTTCAACTGTATAAACGCCTTCTGCTGTATATACATGAGTAGGGTTTTCTTTATATTCAATAACACTGTCACCAAAATTCCACCGGGATACAGACCCATATAAAGAAAAATTTTTAAAGCTAACTTCAGCCGGAACACTGCATTCAGATGAGTACTCAAAAACAAAATCTGCAACCGGATTTTTAGGTTCATTTTTTCTGCATGATGCCAGAAAAAATAATACGAATGATATAAATAAAAATGTATATTTTTTCATGTTCTTAAGGACGAATGATTTTGGATAAAAGTTGCATTGATGGAAAAAAATCACTGCAACAAAGCCGCCTGCACATAATCCTTCATAGAAGGATCGCAGAGTATCAGAATCATTTGTTCATGAGAAATATTTTGAAGATGCATAATCGCAATAAAAGCAAGAACTACATCTTTCACATAAGGCTCCTGAATTAAATACGGAAGAACTACTTGTCCATACGGGAGTATTTCTGTTTCTGCCTGTCCATCGAAAAGAATAATTTTTTCATCGCGAATAAAAACTGCTTTACCATTTTTCAGACAATGCGCTTTTACATCTTCATTGGCATCTGTATGGCTGAATAGAAAAGCCTTGCTGTAAATACGGAAAGCCATATCTGCAATTAATTCCGAATCTGCATTCAGAATAGAAAACCCGGGTTCATTTACTTCTTCTGCAACAACAGATTTAGCGTAGGCAATATCATCAATGTCTCTTATATGGTCGTGTTCAAAATACTCTTGTTTGGTTTCATCCAGATTGAGCACAACAGCTATTTCAGCAAATTTATAACCCAGACCATATTGCAAAATTGTTTCAACATTGGTCTCAATAACGGCGAGGTCAATTGTCGGATCTTTCAGAATTAAAGACGGATGCACGGTATCAAAATCAACATTTTCTCTTATGCAATGGTTTCCGACAAACACTCCCTGCGAATCAGATATTCCAACATTTAAACTTGTTTTTCTAAAAATAAATTTCAATAAATTTGCAAGCAGCGTTTTTCCTCTTGATCCAGTTATTGAGATTATTGGAATATGAGAAGGCTGACCTTCCGGAAATAACATTTCCACATATTTTTTTTGGACAAGTCGGGGCTCTCCGGCAGAGGGATTTATGTGCATTCTGAAATCGGGAGCCGCATTTACTTCTATCACATAAGCCTCATTTTCATTAATAGGTTTTGTTATGTCGGGACTAATTATATCAATTCCTGCAACATTCAAATTTAAGATACGGCTTATTCTTTCACACACAAAAATATTATATGGATGTATAATTTCTGTAACATCTGTTGAAAAAGAGCCGAGTTTCATATTTCCCGAATTTTTCAGATGCAGAATTTCATTTTTCGGCAAAACAGTTTCAATCGTATAATTTTTCAATGAAATTATTTTCAGTGTTTCTTCATCAACAACAAGCTTACTCAGTTTTCCTTTGTCTCCAATCTCGCGGACAGGATCTTCGTTTAATTTATTGATAAGATTTTGAATTGAAGAAATACCATCTCCAATAATGTGAGGCGCTTTTAAATGCACTGCCGCAGCGAATTTGAAATCAATAACAAGAACACGGTACGTATCTCCTTTTACATACTGCTGAACGATTACCTCTTCATCAAATTCTTTAGCCCAGGCGAATGCTTCCTTAATTGCTTTTTCTGTTTTAAGATTTACGCTTACCCTTTTTCCCTGATAACCTCCAAGCGAAGGTTTTATTACAAGATTCGTCTTGTGTTTTTTGAAAAAAGCAATGGCATCTTCTTCGTTTCCGGTAATAATTCTTTCAGGAATAGGAACGCCGTATTCTCTTAAAATGCTTCCAGTTTTAAATTTGTTATCTGTTATTTCAACAGCAATCAGACTTGTATCTTGAGTGATTGTGGCGCGAATTATTTTCCTGTACTTTCCTGTTCCTAACTGAACGAGATTGTACTCATCAAGCCTTAAAGCGGGAATATTTCTGTTTTCTGCTTCCTCAACAATAGCCTGTGTACTGAATCCCAGCATCCGATTCTCGCGAATGAATATTAGATTATGAACTATTGAAGCTATATCCACAGCCTGATTTAACAATATTGAATTTACAAGATTTACAGAAGAAACACCTGCATATTCACCGGCTATTTCATCAAAAAACCGAAATACAACATTATACACTCCTTTCTGTTTTGATACTCTTGTTTTGCCAAAGCCCACATTCATACCTGCAAGTGTTTGCAATTCTATCGCTACATGCTCAATTACATGACCCAGCAAGGTTCCTTCCTGCATACGTTCAAAAAATCCACCCGGTTTTTTCAAAGAACAATGATGCTGGTACAAAGTGGGTAATAGTTGCTTTAAACTTTCAAAAAATCCAAGTATTTCATTAGTTGGGCGTTCATCGTATTCTCCGAGGTTAATCCGGAAACGTATTACTTTTTCGCCACTGAAATAATTTGCGCCATTTAATATTGATATATCTTCAATACTAACAGGCCCGATGATTTTTGTGAATTGGATATTTTCAAATTTTTCTGTCATTATTCATTATGTTATTGTGCAAATATTGTTATTCATTATTATACGCTATCGGTTGCACCGATTATATGCCATCGGTTGCACCGATTATATGCCATCGGTTGCTCCTATTATATGCCATCGGTTGCTCCGATTATATGCCATCGGTTGCTCCTATTATATGCCATCGGTTGCACCGATTATATGCCATCGGTTGCACCGATTATATGCCATCGGTTGCACCGATTATATGCCATCGGTTGCACCGATGGCTATTTATATTAAAGCCTTTCAGGCTTTTAATGAAAGGTTAAATTATTACAATAAGTACTTCTCGTCGAATTCTATGCCGTGCTCATTTAATAAATCAATCATTTCATCTCTTAATATTTTTGACTTGTGATGCGTTTCCTGATTTTTCACATAATTTATAAGCCTGTCTTTTTCTTTTATTGAATAAGTAAATGCGCCATATCCGTCTTGCCAACCCGAAAAAGATTGAAATAAATTGGCTTTGCGGATAAAAATTGAACTAGCAACTTTAATATCTTTTATTAGTGAAGCCAAAGCAACTGAAGGATGAAGATGTGTTACAATATGAATATGATCTTCAACTCCATTAATCTGATACAAATGGCATTTTTTATTGCTAATAATACCGGAAATATATTTGAATAGTTCAGCTCTGTCTTTTTTAGTAAGTGTCTTTTCATTATTTTTTGGACCAAATACTATTTGATAGATAATTTGTGTGTATGTGCTCATATGTTGTTGTTTTATTCAACCCTTTCAGGGTTGTGTTATTATTGATTATTATACGCCATCGGATGCACCGATGGCTATTTAGATTAAAGCCTTTCAGGCTTTTAATGCATGTGCAAGTCCGAAGGACTTGAATATTATTAACCATTGGTTGCACCAATGGTTAATAATCACTACTCATATAGCAACCCTGAAGGGGTTGAATTACGAACAATCTATTAATTAAAATACAAATATACAAACATTCCCGGCGTAGAAATAATTTCAACGCAATAATGTAATGAAAATTTCCATCCATTAATAAAATTCTTATTATCTTTGTAATATAATCAAAAAAAACAAACACTATGAAACAACTATTTTTAACTCTTCTGCTATTGCATATTTCTATAATTCTGTTCTCTCAGGAACAAAAATTTAACATATATGCCGGCGTTGGTTTCGGAATATACGGAGGAAGCACAAACGACCCCAATGATAAAGACACTACCTCTGTAGATGCGGGTTGTGGCATCATTCACCTTTCTGCAGATTATATGATCAAAGAAAATATTTACTCTGGTTTAATGTTTGAACGAAATGGATTTCTTACGGATACAGGCTCTACAGATCATGCCTTTTCTATTAATATAGCATGGACAGCATCCTACAAATTGCATGGAGAAAAAAACAGCCTTGTTATTAGCATCATGCCGGGCTATTCTTTAATCAAATACCAAAACGGGAGCTCTGGAAATTTTGTTGAAGGAAATGGAATTGTATTTCAGGCAGCTATTCAATGGGATCATTTTTACACCAAACATATCGGAATGTTTATTCAACCAGCTTTTGCATCTTATTCCTACACGAAACTTACAGATGAAAGCGGAAATATATCCAAAAATGCAAATGGTGATTATTTTAAACTGAACCTATATGGAATGAATCTCAAAATAGGATTAGTGGTTAAATTTTGATGTTAAAAATCTGAATCCACTCCGAAAAATATCATTTCGCCACGAACCTGCCAGACAGATGGGCTGGAGTACAAAATCACAAAATCATGCAGAACTTGAGAGCTTTCACATTCAGAGCTCATTGATATTCTTAATGAAGAAAATACAGTAAAAATCAGAGCAGATTCAAAGCCACTGAATATGCCAATCCAAGCAACATAATAATCTTTGTTAAATTAGATGCAAAATGATAATCATTTTTATCTTTTGCTCGGATGATTTTATATAATAAAAACAGAAGAGGCAGAAACAATGCAAAAATAAAATACATCAATGAAAAATTTCCTGAAAGATAGCCTGCATACACATATAACAAAGCTGCAATCGTAATAAGAATCAGAAAAATTACAATCAGTTTGCTGTAAAATATTCCAATAATAACGGGAAGTGAATTTCGTCCAAGTTCATAGTCTCCTTCAAAGTCTTCTATATCTTTAATAATTTCCCTGAACAGCGTTGTAAGAAAAGCAAAAAAAGAATAGCCGGCGACCCACCAGATTATTACATTGAATGTAATTCCTGTTTGTAAAAGCAAATCTTTGTAATGAACATTCAGCAAAGGGATTTCAAATAAAACAACTATGAATGGTACTAGTGCCGTTAATATTGCAACAATTATATTCCCGATAAGAAATTGTCTTTTATAAGTTGTGGAATAATACCAGAGCAGTCCTGCTATTAACATAAATACAACGCTGAACCCAATCTGGTCAATATGAAATGAAAGATATACACCCAGTAATACACCAATGGAGTTAAATACAATATGAAGAATCATTGCTAGTCTGCGGTCAATAGTTTTTCCGATTACAACTCTTTCAGGGCGATTATACATATCTGTTTTACGGTCAAAATAATCATTAATAATATAACCTGCGGCAGTAATACACATTGTTGAAAAAACAAGCAAAGCAAAATGCAATTCATCCAACTGTAGTTCAAAGCTGTTTATTTTCAGAATAGGATTAATCACGAACCAACGCATCAGATATTGCGTAGCAGCAACTATGAGAAGATTCGGGAATCGTATGAGCCTGAGTATTGAAAAAAACATTTTATTAATTTTATTTTTTACCAGTGAAACGCATCTGTATCCATCCATTTGCCCTGTGCGCGTAACACCTGCTCAATTACATCGCGCACACATCCCTCACCACCTTTAATATTTGAAATATATTTTGAAATCGCTTTAATGTCAGAAGCCGCATCAGCAGGGCATGTGGGTACACCCACTTTTTTCATTACATAATAATCGGGAAGATCATCGCCCATATACAAAACATCTGCTGACGATAAATTATTTTTATTTAGAAATGCTTCATAATCTTTCATCTTATCAGAAGAAGCAATATAAATATCTTTAACACCAAGATTTGAAAAACGTTTTTTTATAGACTCACATGTACCGCCGCTGATAATCGCAATTGTGAAACCCTTTTTTACAGCAAACTGAACTGCGTAACCATCTTTCATATTCATTGGACGTAACTGCTCCCCGCTTGATGACAGCAATATATTTCCTGAAAAAACACCGTCAACATCAAAGGCAAAAGCTTTTACGTTCAACAAGTCTTCTTTAAAATTGCTCATAAATTATTTTGTTTTTGACAAGATACTTTTGCTCACAAAGCTATATATTTTCTTGTAATTTTCATCTTTTGCCAACATTTTCATGTGTGCAGATAAAATTTGTTTATCTTTTCTTAATGCCGGACCTGTTTGTGCAAGTGCGGGTTTCATAAGTTTTACTTTTTCAGATGTTTCTTGTATCAAGGGTCTTATTAAATCGAAAGAAATATTTTTGCGTGAAAGAATTTCATCTGCTATGGTATACATGTGGTTCGTAAAATTACATGCAAAAACAGCAGCCAGATGCGCTTGTTTTCTTTTCTCCGAGCTAAGAACCATCACATTGCGGCTTATATTTTTTGCTATTTTCATTAAATCAGATTCTGTTCTTTTATCATTCCCTTCAATACAAACAGGAATATCCGTAAAATTTAGAATCTTGTTTTTTGAAAAAGTTTGTAAAGGATAAAAAACACCAAATTTGTTTGAAAAAGGTTTAAAAACAGAAACAGGCAAACTTCCCGATGTATGAACCATAAAAAAATTGTTTAACTTTTTTGATTTCAGAAACCCCAATACAGCATCATCAGGTAATGCTAAGATGTATAAATCAGCATAAGGATAAATTTCATCAAGGGAAGAGGTATAAAGAGCATTTGTTTTTTTTGCAAGTTTACGGGCAGATTCGCTTGTGCGGCTGAAAACCTGCACAATCTGATAACCTGATTTATGTATTGCTGTAGCGAGATTAGTGCCCAGATTTCCTGCGCCGATCATTACAATTTTATTAATTGATTTTTTCATGTTTGAAGTTCTTGATTTTTATTCCCGGCGCAAGATAACGATTCCATAACCGCGTAAAAGATGTGTATTCAAAAATTTTATTGATATATTTATTTCGGATTATAAATAGCACAAAAAAATAAAATAAAAAAACTAGTAAAGGTGCGATGATGAAAATACTTATTTTGCTGTTGATTGCAAGTATTCCTCCAAGATAAATTACAAGATAAAAAAATAAGCCAACCCTTGTTACCATAGACTGTATTGCTTTCTGCGGGCAAATATTCATACAGCGCATGCAACTTTCACAATTATATTTCCAATAAGGTCTCTCCCATTTGATTTCAATTGCATTAACGGGACAATTGTTAACACAAATATTACAGTTGTTACAAGCCGAAGATGCATACAAAGTTTTTGCAAGAATAAACCGTCCCTGGAGTAAATAACCAAGTGTTACAGGAAGCAGGGCAATTCCTAAAGGAAGTTCCAACCAGACATTTAAGCTATAATGATTTTTTCCCTGAATAATTTTTTTGAAAAAAGAACTCACTTGATTCCGACAATTTGCAGCAATAGACAAACAGGCTTTTTGGGGATTAGGAGGGAAAAAAGAAATCCAGCTATGTGGCATATCAAGGGGCTTCAATGCTATATTTACATACCCTTTTAATTTTAAAATAAACATTGGAATCCAGTGCGCCATACCACTGAAACCAAAACCATGCCAGTTGAAAAGTTTAAAACCCGCTCTGGTGTTCATTATAAAATAACGAAAGGGTTTGCATGTCGGAAAATTCAGAATAAATTTCAGCATTGCCCATGGAGCGCAAAAACCATGAGTAGGAAATGTAAATCCCACGAGAGTTTTTTCATCAATGAGTTTAAAATCAAAATCTGAGCTGTTCACTACAGGAACAAGCATAGCATCTAAGCCCATTGCTTGTGCTTCTTCAATCATCCATTGCGAAGCAGACAGGGCATTACCTGTACCTGAAAAATAAAATATAATGAGTTTGTTATAAATCGGGGTCATAAACTAATTTCATTTTCAAGAGTTACACAGAGGAACAACGTTGCTCTGTTAAAATTCATCACACTCATTGCGGAGCCTGACATACAATTTATATTTTGCTGCATTGTTCAACGCACGATGTTAACGTTTCGGTGAAAATTCAACACTTCATTTTATTTGGTTTTCAAAAAATTCCTTGTCCTCCTTGGATAATTCTATATGCCACTTCTTACTACTCAAAAAAGTTTTCAACGTCAGCTTTAATTCTTCATCCTTTTTAATATTATATTTATTGGAAGACCATTCGCCATTTTTAATGCAATACTCAAGGTAATTTACAGATTGCTCAGGCTTACCTCCAAGAGAATAACCTCTGGTAATCAAAAAAGGGATATTATCAATTATTTCAATTGGTTCATTTGGCCAGTCCTTATAGTCAGTATTACCCAAAAAACCAGCACCTCCAATCAGAGGCCTTCTTAATGTTGTATTTGCTTTTCCCTTAAAAAACATTTTAATTACAACTATGATCTGATCTTCATATTTTCCTGTTTTAGCATATTCCTTAAGAATTTCCAGCGCTTTGTTCTTATCCATTGTTTGAATATAAATTGCTAATTTCAGATATGGATTTATCCTATAATTACCAGAATTAAAATCAGAACATTTTCTAATTAAGACTTCAAATTGGTTATCTCTATTCTGTCCAAATATTGATGAAAATAAAATTATTAGGGATAATACTGTAAATAGCTTTTTCATTTTTTTATACGTTGTATTTTAAATAACATTCCTCACTTCAAAACAATTCAAAACCTGGAATTTAAAATCTTGAATTGCAATCATTTTGCAACAAATAACAAATTTTCCTCATAGAATTGCACGCTGTTTGGTCTTGCCCACGCACAATTACATCTATATAAATTCATAAATCTCTTTTTTAATTGAATTAAGAAATGCTATTTAAAATTAATTACTATTAATTTTTTTTCTCAAATTCTGCTAATGATAAGTTTTTCATTTACAATTTTAAGCCAAACCAAGGGTTTTGTTAATATAGAATTCCCAACCCATTTTGTATCCTTTTCGAAGGCTATTCGTTCACATTTATTTCCATTTGTCAAAAACAGTTGACCATCTAATGACAAATAAAAGAAATTGCCAATCTCTGATGTTTCATCAATTGCTGTTTTTCCATTAGCATTAAATTCTGTGTAATATATGAACGATTTGTTTGGATCTATAAATTCTAATTTTTTATTTTTATAATCTGTGATTAGCTTACCCATTTTTAAACTATCCAGTTTGTCAGGTACAATACGCATTTCATTTATGTCATATCTTTGTGCCGTGTGGAGATTACCCCATTGATTTGGATAGATAATTTTCCATTTATCACTTAAGTCTATTCCAATAATATTATCTGAAGTATTTTTTATTTCAACCTTTATGTAAAAATAAGCGGAATTTGGACCTTCATACAAAGTACTTCCTATCTCAACTGTAGCTAGTTTACCATTGCAATAAATAAGACTAGATTCTATGCTATTATTCATAATCTGAGTTGTTGAGTTTGTTTGGCTCTGTTTATTATTTGCTAGCGTGCATGACATCACAATGCCAAGAATCAATATTAGTTTCATCTGTTTTTTAAATTTCATATCGTTTTATTACCGCTAACGGCTACGTACGTCAACGTGCCGCAATATCTTATTTAATGAGCATAGCCGAAGGTTTAGTACCATCAATCCATTGCGACATGGGACTTGCACGATGCACACAAAAATAAATTCTGTAGCTTTTATCTACTTTCAATTCCCACTTGTCGTAAGACAACACATAATATGTCACATTCATGGTTTTGCCTATCAAATTATAACCAGATAAAATCATTGCATTTAACCATTCGCATGCTTTGTTTTTTTTCAATATCTAAAATTACCAGATTATTTTCTCCATCCACAAAACAAATGTATTTTCCATCGGGAGAAAATTTTGGTTTTCGGATATTACTTTGAATTAAAAAATCCCGCTCTCCTGATTCTATATTATACATGGCAAGTTCACATCTGTTTTCTGTTGAAAAAACATGGTCATTAATACGGCTTTTCCATACAACATAGATAATCCGTTTTCCCTCTTCGTCAATGGCAACATCAAAAACACCGTTTTTTGTATCAAAATCGAAAGTTTCAGTAAATGAAAAAAGTTTTTGCTGTTCACTTTTTTGTTGAAAATAAATTGACTGCGCTTTCACAAAAACACAATCCCCTTTTTTATTCCATGCAGTAAGAGCCGGAACATACATTTTTAATGTATCAATTTTTATATTGTATGCGCCCATTCTTGCATCTACGAACCAGGTAGAATCTAATACCGCATCAATAAAATTTTGACCAGCGCATTCAGCTGTTTTGAGTTTTGTTTTTTCAGGAGCATTCAGCGGAGAGATGTATTCATTTCTAAAACATAAATTTTTATTGAATGGATGAACACTCGTGTAATTTACAACAAAGCGCGCCTGACTTTTTTCTGCAGATTTTTCAACAATTTCCCCACAAAAAACAGTATCGTTTTTCTTAAAAAAAGCATTGCCAAAATACACTCCTGAGTACGATTTTTTTGTAATTTCAGTAATACTCATTTCAGGTAAAGACAGCATGAATACTCCTTCCTGATCATTGCAGAAAATTATTTTTGAATTAATTGTGATTTCAATTTTATTCTCTTTTTCAGAACATCCTATAAAGAAAATGGAAAGAAAAAAGATTATGTTCAGGTATTTCATTTTGTATTTTTACTTTAATTTTTTTCAGCAACAATAAGCATTTCAAAATCTTCGGAAGTGAGTTCATCATTGCGGCTAAATGCTCCCAGCTTGCATCCAAAAATATCAGCTTGTTTAAATCCTGTAGAATGGAGTAACCAGCTTATTTCAGAAGGCATATAGTATCGCTCGTTGCATTTAAGAATTTTCACATTCCCTGCGTCATCTTTTGTTTCATAAGTTGAATACATGCGGAAAGTCATCATATCAAAATTACTTTCTGAACTGACTCCCTGTTCTGCTTTTTCATTGATAAATTTATCAACAGATTGCTTAAGCGGAAACAAACCGTTTAAAGTTGTAAGTATAATTTTTCCTCCGGGGTTTAATGAATCTGCTGCATTTTTCAATATTTCATAATTCATTTCATCGGTTTCCATAAGCGGAAATGCTCCTTCACAAATCATCAGCACAAGATCGAATTTGCCTTCAAAAGAAAAACGGCGCGCATCTTTTTTCAGAAAACGAACCTTTAGTTTTTCCTCTTCTGCAATTTGTTGAGCTTTCTGCAAAAGCGAATCAGACAAATCAATTCCTGTTACATAGTATCCCCGTCTTGCAAGTTCCAGAGAATGTCGTCCAGTACCGCAACCAATATCCAGAATTCTATAATTTTTATTGAAATTTATTTCTTTTTCAAAAAAATCAACTTCACCAATTGTGCCTTGAGTAAATATTTCTCTGTCGTAACCATCAGCAAAATTTTCAAAAATTTCTTCGTACCACTGTTTCATATTTTTATTGTTTTTGTTAGTATTTATAAACTTTATTTGGGTTTTATCTTGCAAGTGATTTCTACTTGTTCAGCGCATTTAATCTTAAAATGTTACAAAAAAAAATGTGTCGTCTGTACAGATAAATTTTGAATAAATTCTTTTTTTATATTTAATGAAAAACACAATATCATTCAACTATAAATTTTCCGGCAAATTCAATATTCTTATCTGTTTTTATTTTGTAAAAATAAATACCGGATGAAAAGTCTTTTTTGTTAACAGAAATTGAATTTGTATTTACATTTTTCAAGGATTTCAGGATTTCTCCACAAGAGTTATAAATGAAATAATCCTTAATTTGATCGTCAAAACTAAACAATATAATATTTGAAACATCAAAAACAGGATTAGGAACAATACTTATCTTGTCATTAATATTTTTATTCTGCTTAACCGATTCCCATGTGCCTCCAATTACTAAATTTTCAATTATCCAACCATCCATTAATTCTGCTAATGAATCGCTGCTAAAAACAAATCTTATATCAATAAAATGTGGTTGGTAAAGATAAATTATAAAACCAGAATGCTGCCAATCCGTATTAGTTCCTGAAAAACCTGCATCATTTATACTTTCAATGCTATCATTGGCTGAATAAAAATTATTAAAATAAATAGGATTAGATGAATAATTTATAATATTATCCCAGTGCGCTCCATTGTCAATAGAATATTCTATATATCCACCATCTTTAATGTCGGTTGAATTTAATTTATGAAAAAAATTAACAGTGTAATCATAAGGAGGATTATTCGTTGAGCAGTATCCTACACGAAATTGAAAAGAGGAAAAATTATTTAAAGCATACGTGTGCAATGAATCTGTTATTAATGAACGATTGCCATTGAAAGGTGTGTTAAAAAAAGTTTTGGAAGGTTGGCCAATCTCCCATAAATTGTGATTAATAGAAAATCCCTGTTGAGCATAAAAATCAAATGCATTGTGATGTAATGTATCAGAAGGCTCAAAGTTAAACTCAAAATAAGAATGACTTGAATCGCAATAATAGTACGGATGTCCTAATATCATATCATGACCTGAAAATTCAGGCACCTCAACAACAAACGTATCCAAAACATTCGAATAGCATCCATTGCTTAATGCTTTCACAAAATAATTTCCTGTAGAATCGGGTTGATAATTTTGATTTGTTGCTCCACTTATTGCAAATCCATTTCTATACCATTGATTTGTTCCTGAATAATCTGAATGCAATTGTGTGCCTATATGTGTTAAAGCTGGAGCTGCTGGTTTTGCAATCACTTCAACTGTAATTTGCGCTCTGCTGCTTTCAGTACCTTGTACTGTTTGTGAAACATAATAATTGAAAATTCCGGGAGTATTTGTCGCAGGAACAATCGGTTCTGTAATACCGGAACCTCCTAATGAATCGTAGTACCAGAGCAGGTTTTCGCCAATAGCAACAAGAGCGGCAGCAGTATCATTTTGGCAATAAACAAGTGGAGAATTCACGAATGGTAATGGAACTGTATCTTCTGGAAAAAAGAAAACAAGAATTTTTTCCATTAATAAATTTCGCGAAGATTCCGGATATACTGTTTCAAATGGGAAACCTAAGCTTACAAGTTTGCCTGTTTGTGTGCCATTGGGAAATATTCCCTCAAAAGAAATGCCTGAAAAATTATCTGTAAGACCAGTGTATTGAAGCGCATTCTGGCCTCCATCATTTCCGGTGATAACATCTGGATACGAAACATTAAATGTACCTTGCGTTCCGTTATCATACGTCATTGTAGAAAGAGCCTCAAAGATACTGCCTGCAAAGGGTTCAAACGAATAGTACGTATTACTTTGACTATTTGGCGCATCTGCAACATAAGTTGCTTTAAGATACAAATTGTAAAATTCTTTATCGCTTGCAGAGCCCATGTTGTCTAAGTCCCACGCTATTTCTGCGCCTGAAACAAAAAGATAACCGCCATTCTGCAAATACGTTTTTACAATTTCCTGTTCTGTTGTACTAAATGTTTCGTTTGCGGTGCTTTCATTTCCTAAAATATAATCAACGGCATTGTAATTTGTTAGGTTAACAAGACCATTAATTACTGCTTCATTGGTAGCAGCATTAAACGTATAGTTATTTACTCTGAAAGCTTTTCCATGTTGGCGGATAAAATTATATGTATTTCCCGTACTTGCCCTGTCAAAGCCATTTACAATTAATATTTCGGGCACAGATGAAGATGTTACTGCTCCTAAAACTTCAGACCATGCAGAAACAGACGATGCTCCAACAGCGGCAATTCTTAGAAAATAAAGACTGTCAGGCGTAAGCCCTGTAACAACAAGGTTTGCCGGAGATAATGTTATGGTATCAGAAAAAGAAATGCCATTACTGCTCAACTGCACATAGTACGACAAAGCCAGCGGATTGTTTGTTATATGCAAACGCAGGGACGTATTCGACTCGCTTGTAACAGCAAAGCTACCCGGTGTTGCAATTACAGGAACTGAAGATAAAGGATACCAGGGAATACTGATTACGCCTTCATCGCTTAACAAAGTATTTAATGTGGAAGATTGCAAAACAGCTTGTACTGTCGTTGCAGAGCCATTAACCATAATAGAATTTTGCACCAATCTGATTCCATGACTGTAATCTGCGTAGGTTTCCTCATGCCCTGCATACAAGGGCTGAATGGGGCTTCCGTTCAACTGATGCCAGCCATATATTACAACTCTTCCGGGTGCAGGATTTCCATAAATAGAATTTGAAATAATTACATCCTTTTTATCTCCTCCAACAAGTTCGCCCAGCGGGTGTGATGCAAGTACAGCACTTCGTTGTCCCCATACGGTTGTGTTGTGGTCATTCATAACAGGAATGGTTGTCATTTGTGGGCTTGGAGCAATCGTTGATGGCGCTAATTTTACAGTAGAGGCAGTCCATATTTGATTTACCATTTTTCGCGTTGGCATAGAATATCCGGCATAATTGCAGATACGTTGCGCCAATAGTGGCGACATGGGGCAAAGAAAATAATTCGTATCGCAGCCAATAGCAAGGTAATCTGACAATACATAATATGTAACATTATATGTAGTACTGCTGATTGTTTGTGTAAAAAAAATCGGTATAAGATTTCGTTGAAAATCGGGCACATTGCCGCTTATAATCTGATTAAAAATTTCATCTTCGCGGGCAGTAAACGAATAACTTGTTACCAAAGAAACAAACTGCGCTCCGTTCAATGCAGATACTTGCCTTGTAGGCAAATTCAAAGTCTGTGAATACGCGGATAAAATACATAAAAAACTTATCAGGGATGGTATAATTTTAATCAACTTTCGCATAAATTAAATAGTTAAAAAAAAAATCTCATCAGTCATTTTCAAGAGAAAAAAATTGCTTTATCTGTTTTAATAAAAAATTGTGACTGAAATCAAAAAACAAAATAATATTCCGGTGCGCTGCACCTTTTTAAACAACGCAGCTATCGCTGCTACAAATTTTATCGCGGCTCTGCCGCTGCATAATTTAGCGGCATAGCCGCGAAATATATGTAAAACTTAAAAGACATATAAAAACTAAGGTGCAGAGCACCGTAATATCTCTTGCATGGATTACTATTAACAATCAGATTCTAATTACAAAAAGAAATATTTCTTTTTCATACAAAAGTTCAGTAATTTTACTTATATTTTTTTTCTCAAAAGTAATAAAATGGGAAAGGAAATGCAAATGAGAATTAGGAATTAGGAATTATAAATGCAATCCTGTGAGGTTTCGAGCGTTGGCTCGAGCGAAAACTCCTCACAGGATTGCAGAAATGAAGTAAAAGAATTATGAATTACGAATAATAAATAAATGAAAGGAGTGGGGTAGTCGTATGATAAAATATTATCAATGATGCTATACTATAGCAATGAAGTGGAATTGATGATTAGACTTAACCTGTTATACAATTGGATTGAATAATATTTATTTTGAAATAATATTTGTGAATCCGGTAGGATATTATATCTTTGCAGGCTCAATAAAAAAAAGTATTAATTAAAAAAAAGTATTATGCCCGCAAAAATCAGACTCGCAAGACACGGTAAGAAAAAATATGCTTACTTTCACATTGTTGTAGCTGACAGCCGGGCGCCACGAGATGGCAAATTCATCGAGAGGATTGGGATGTATAATCCCAATACCAATCCTGCTACTATTGAACTTGATTTCAATAAAGCGTTGAAATGGCTTCAGAACGGTGCTCAGCCTACAGATACCTGCAAAGCTATCTTATCTTACAAAGGAATTATTTACAAAAATCATTTATTGAAAGGCGTAACAAAAGGCGCACTCACAGAAGAAGTTGCAGAAGCAAAATTTCAGGAATGGTTATCTCAGAAAGAGAAAAAAATTCAACAGAAAAAAGATCGCCTTTTAAAGGACAAAGATTCTGTTGAGAATAAACTCCTTGCTGCAGAAACAAAAGCAGCTGAAGCAAAAGCTACAGAAATTGCAAAGAAAAATGCAAAATTAGCTGAAAAAGAAGCTAAAGAAGCTGTTGAAGCTGTTGAAGCTGTTGAAGCTGTTGAAGCTGTAAAAACTGTAGAAGTTGTTGAAGCTGTAAAAGCTGTTGAAGTTGTTGAAGTTGTTGAAACGGTAGAAGTTGTAGAAGCTGTAGAAACTGCAAAAGTTACAGAAACTGTAGAAACTGTAAGTGCAGAAAATGCATCTGAAACACCAGAAGCTGCTGCAACAGAAGAAACTCCTCAGGCATAGATAGTTTTTGTACAGCCTTTATGGATCACAAAGACTATTTTTACACAGGGAAAATACTAAAGCCTCATGGAATTCATGGGGCTTTAGTTATTAAAATTGAGGTTGATTTTTTTGACATGCTCTTCGACACTGTTGAATATTTTTTCCTTGAAATTGACGGATACCTTGTTCCCTTTTTTATTTCAGAATTAACTTATAATAATCAAGATACTGCAACTGCGATTTTTGAACTTATTCCTGATGAAACCGAAGGAAAAAAATTCATTAATACAAATTTATTTCTTCCCAATAACATGCGTCCTGACAATCTTGTAGCCTTATCTAAATACGATCATTTGCAAGGGTATCGGATTATTGATAAGAATTATGGTTCACTCGGAACGATAAGTGCTATTTTGCATTATTCTCTGAATACTGTTTTTCAGATTTATAAAGACGACTGTGAAGTGTTAATTCCTGCAACAGATGCTATAGTTACTGATATATGCGATGTTTCAAAAGAGATAACAATTAATGCTCCGGATGGATTGATTGAAATATATCTTGGAGAAAAAAATGCAGAAGAGGAATAAACCTATTTTTCTTTAAACCCAACCAAAATAGACACACAGCCACTTTGTACCATTGTACTTGATTTATCTTCGGGTATGAAAACTCGTATTTCTACCTGATGTGTTGATTTAGAAAGGAAATCCCAGGTATCTGTATATTTATGATCTTTATTGTGAAAAAGGAGGTTGTTATTTGCGGCATCTACAAGTTTAAATTCAACCGATTCAAAATTTCCCTGAGAACAAACGTACACGCGATATTCCTGATCTTTGTAAAAAGTCAGAAATAACTGCGCCATTTCTCCCTCGCTCAATTTAACAGTATTAATTTGCCCGTTGAAAGAATAAGGTTTAATCTTATCAAGGCAGTATTTTTTGGCAAACATTTTACACTGCGCATGCACCGCAAATGTTATAAGTGCAAAGATTATCAGAAAAGAGATGGTCCTGATTATTTTCATAAAAAAAAGGTTTGACTTATTTTACGATTTCCTCCCTGATTTTAGAAATATGAGAATTAATTTCAGCAATGTGTTCAAGCGTAATCTGAACATCAGGTTTAGAATCTATAGTTGTTACTTTTGTTTTATTATTGGTTGATGCTTGCGCATCTGTTGCTGTAATGCTTGTTTTGTCGTAAATATTTTTCAGTTCTTCGAGTTTAGGCAGAAATGCTGTTATTGTTTCATCATCCTTATAATTCGTCAAAAGTTCTATCATATTTTTCAAAGAAAATTTTTGTTCAGTAACCCGCAACATAATTTCTTTACTTGGATTTTTGGGGTCAACAAGACTGCAAGCTATATGAAGTGCTTCGACCCAACCTCCCAGAATTATCAAAGAAGCTGTGCTTCCCCTGTTGTTTTCTTTAAGATAAACATCTGCATTCGCATAGGTTTCAGAAATTATTGAAAGCAAAGAATCGCGATTATTAACATTTTCTTCTAATCTTCCAACCGTTAATTGCCCTTTATCACTTGGGATGCCCAGTTTTTCAGTAAATTTTCTTATTACGGCAAGATAACTTACAGATTCCTGTATTTGATCGAACATTCTAACGTAGCTAAGATCTGCGCCATATACACCTAAATTCAAGGCTATTTGAGAAGATGAAAGGTATTTGTCTGATTTTTTAATTGAATTTAATAAATCCGGATTGTATGCTACGCCCGATCTTTGTAAGATATTGGTCATTTCAACAGGTGAAGGGATATTATAAAATATTACTTTTACCTTATTCATGTCTGCAGTATCCTTAATAATTTTATCAGAGATTCCGATTCCGCCATCGTCATCTGCTTTATCAGGACTGCATTGCGTGAAGAAAAATGCTACTGTAAGTACGAGTAACGTAAAATATTTTCGATTAAAACCCATCATACGCTTTCACTAAAGTTTTGTAAATATACGAATTTTTATTAAAAAAGATTTGCAAATTAAAATTTATTTTCAGAATTCTGTTCTGCAATTAAATTTTGTTCTTCTAATTTTTCAGTATCAGTATTGTTGTTTTTAAAGAATTTCCTCTGGAAAATCAAAGTAGTAATTACTCCAATAGTAATGGAAGAATCTGCAATATTAAAAACGGGTCTGAAGAAAATAAAATGTTCACCTCCCCAAAAAGGAAACCACTTTGGAAAATGACCTTCAATTAAAGGAAAATAGAGCATATCAACCACTTTCCCATGAAGAAATCCGGCGTAACCTCCTTCTTCGGGAAGAAATTCGGCTACCTGAAATAAACTGTCACTGAAGAGAATCCCATAGAAAGCACTGTCTATAATGTTTCCAAGAGCTCCGGCAAGAATTAGTGATACACAAATTATAAGTCCGAAAGGGGCATTTTTTTTTGAAAGATGGTATAAATACCAGCCAATAGCAAAAATAGCAGCAACACGGAAAAGGCTCAATAAAATTTTACCAAATTCGAGATTAAATTCCATTCCAAAGGCCATCCCGTTATTTTCAGTAAAGTGTATTATAAACCAATTACCGAAAATTTTATGTTCCTCCCCAAGTATCATGTGGGTTTTAACCCATATTTTGAAGATTTGATCAACTAAAATAATGATCAAAGCAATTAGTATTCCTTTCTTCAGTTTTGTCATCCGTGAAATATCTTACAAAAATGTGCCAAACCTACAAATTTTTTCTTTAAGAATTATATATACGAAAAAAAACCTGTGAAATTTAAGCAATAAAATTTCACAGGTTGTAACTATTTCAATACAGCAAAGAAAAAATTATCGTTGTTTCAATTTTGCTTCAATACTAAGCGTTGCATGAGGAACAGCCATTAATCGTTCTTTAGGAATTAATTTTCCTGTTTCCCTACAAACTCCATAGGTTTTATTTTCAATACGAATAAGAGCTGCTTTAAGGTGCTGTATGAATTTCAACTGACGCTGTGCTAGATTCCCAGCTTCTTCTTTTGACAAAACAGAAGCGCCTTCCTCCAGTATTTTAAAGGTAGGAGATGTGTCCAGCGTATCATTACTGTCGCTTTGAGAAAGTGCTTTTCTGAGAACATCATATTCCTGTTGAGCTTTATTAAGTTTTTCGTTGAGAAGATTTTTAAATTCAGCTAATTCTACATCTGCATATCTTACTTTTTCGGGTTCTTCTGATTTTGTCTGTTTTGGTGCCATCATTTTTTTTTCTACTACTTTTTCTTTAACAGGTGTTGTTTTTACAGAAGGTTCTGTTTTCAGTAATGATTTTGATATTGGAGCTGGACTTGGTTTTGGACTTGGTACAACTTTTTTAACCTCTGCAACCTTTTTTGCCGGTATTACATTCTTCACGGGTTCAGCCTTTTTAACAGGAGTAACTTTTTTAACAGAAGCCGCTTTCTTCATGAGTTCAGCCTTTTTAACAGGAGCTGTTTTTTTGACCGGAATCGCTTTCTTTACAGGAGCTGCTTTTTTTACTGGAACTGCTTTCTTTACAGGAGCTGCTTTCTTTACAGGAGCTGCTTTCTTTACAGGAACTTTTTTTATTGGCGCAGCTTTTTTAGCCGGAGTCACTTTTTTAGTTGGAGCTTTCTTTATTGGCGCAACTTTTTTAGCCGGAGTCACTTTTTTAGCCGAAACTTTCTTTATTGGCGCAGCTTTTTTAGCCGGAGCTTTCTTTACTGGAACAGTTTTCTTTACTGGAGCAGTTTTCTTTGCCGGAGCAGCTTTCTTTGTTGATACAACTTTTTTAACAGGTGTTGATTTTTTAGCTGCTACTATTTTCTTAGCCGGGGCTGTCTTCTTAACCGGAGCTGACTTCTTAACCGGAGCTGACTTCTTAGCCGGAGCTGACTTCTTAGCCGGAGCTGACTTCTTAGCCGGAGCTGCTTTTTTAGCTGAACTTGCCTTTTTTGCAGGAGCTGCTTTTTTAAGTGGACTTGCTTTCTTTGCCATATCAGTAGGTTTAAAATTTAATTTAATTATTAATTGTTTGCTTTAATAATTTTGATAAAAGTACAAATATTTTCTTCGATTTCTACGTTAATTCCTGAATTTTGTTCCATTTTTTCAACTAAAATTAAAGAATTTGCAAGTGTCTGTGATCCGATATACCCTTTATGCTTCTCTACAGCAGCATCAAGTGTGTCGTTTTTAAGAATTTCAATTTCTATTTTATCGGTAACATCAAAACCGCTGTCTTTTCTCAAATTCTGAATTCTGTTGATAAATTCTCTTGCAATACCTTCTTCTCTCAGCTCGTTTGTAATATTAATATCAAGCGCAACAGTAAGACTACCGTCATTTGTAACTAACCAGCCGGGAATGTCTTCAGATAATATTTCAACATCTTCAATGCTTAAATTTATTGGACTTTCCTGAATCTGAATAGAAAAATTACCGTTTTTTTCGAGCGTATTAATGTCTTTTTGAGAAAGCGCGCTTATTGCTGCAGCTATTTCTTTCATCTGTTTGCCAAATTTCGGACCGAGTGTCTTAAAGTTGGCTTTGATTTTTTTTACGAGAATATCGTTTGTTTCAGTAATAAATTCAATATCTTTAACATTAACCTCTGTTAAAATAATATGTTTTATAAGATTTATTTTAGGAACAAATGAATCATCCAGAACAGGAATCATTATTCTGCTTAATGGCTGGCGGACTTTGATGTTAACTTTTCTTCTCAGGGCTAGAACCATTGAGGATATTTTCTGCGCCAATTCCATACGTTCCTCAAGACTTTTGTCTATGTAAGCTTCATTACAGACGGGAAATGTTGCAAGATGAACAGAGTTCACACTATGGCGTTTTGAAACTGCGTTAAGGTCGCCAAAAATTTTATCCATGAAGAAAGGAGCAATAGGAGATGCTAACAGAGAAACTGTTTCGAGGCATGCATATAAAGTCTGATAGGCTGAAATTTTATCTGAAGTTTTTTCTCCTCCCCAATAGCGTTTGCGAGTTAAACGGACAAACCAGTTACTCAAGTTGTCAATAGCAAAGTCCTGAATAGCTCTTCCTGCCTTTGTTGGCTCATAATCTTCATAACATTCTTTTACCTGTTTGATTAAAGAATTTAAAAGAGAAAGAATCCAACGGTCAATTTCAGGTCTTTCGGCAACAGGAATTTCGGGTTCACTGTTTGTAAAACTATCAACATTGGCATAGAGTACAAAAAATGAATACGTATTATATAATGTACCGAAGAATTTCCTTTTAACCTCTTCAATCCCTTCCATGTCGAATTTGAGATTGTCCCAGGGCTGCGCGTTGGTCATCATGTACCAGCGAAGAGGATCTGCTCCATGTTTGTGAATCGTTTCAAAAGGATCAACTGCATTTCCAAGTCGTTTCGACATTTTGTTGCCTTCTTTGTCAAGCACAAGTCCGTTTGATATTACATTTTTATATGCAACAGAATCGAAAAGCATAACAGCAATGGCATGCAACGTAAAGAACCAGCCGCGTGTCTGATCTACTCCTTCTGCAATGAAATCGGCAGGATAAAATTTAGAGAAATCATCTTTATGTTCAAACGGGTAATGCAGTTGCGCGTAAGGCATAGCACCCGAATCAAACCATACATCAATTAAATCGGACTCCCTGCGCATGGGTTTTCCTGATTTGGAAACCAAAATTAATTCATCAACATAAGGCTTGTGCAGGTCAATTTTTTCATAATTTTCATTTGTAAAATCGCCTTCTTTAAAATCTGCATAGGGATTTGAATTCATAAATCCGGCTTTTACAGATTTTTCTATTTCAGATTTCAACTGCTGTACAGAACCGATACAAATTATTTCTGTTTTATCTTCACTAACCCATAGAGGAAGCGGGGTTCCCCAGTATCTTGAACGGGAAAGATTCCAATCAACGAGATTTTCAAGCCATTTGCCAAAGCGACCTGCGCCTGTTGATTGAGGTTTCCAGTTGATCGTGTTATTCAATTCAATCATCCGGTCTTTAAAAGCAGTAGTTTTTATAAACCAAGAATCGAGTGGGTAATAAATTACAGGTTTGTCGGTTCTCCAGCAGTGGGGATAATTGTGTTCGTGTCTTTCGATGCGGAATGCTTTATTTTCTTTTTTTAGCATAACGGCAATATCCACATCCACTTCGTTTGCATTTTCCGGAATAGAAGGGTCGTAAGAATTTTTCACAAAACGTCCTGAAAGTTCACCCATTCCTTCCACAAATTTTCCCTGACGATCAACCAAAGTGAGTGTTCCCAATCCGTATTGTTTTGACATTCTGAAGTCGTCAGCACCAAAGCTGGGAGCAATATGTACGATACCTGTACCGTCTTCTGTAGTTACAAAATCGCCTACAATTACTCTGAATGAATCTCCATCTGTTGGCTGAATATAAGGAATGAGTTGCTCGTAGCGGATTTCAGAAAATTCTTTGCCCTGATGTTCCGATAATATGTTAAAGGGAATATTTTTATCTCCTTCTTTATATTCTTCAAGTTTCAGTTCCAGATTTTTTTCAGAGAAGTGTTGGTTCATTAGGGCTTTTGCAAGAATAACAACAACTGGTTTTCCTGTGTAAGGATTAAAAGTACGAACCCTGCAATAAGGAATATCGCCAACTGCCAGTGCTGTGTTTGACGGAAGTGTCCAGGGTGTGGTGGTCCATGCTAAGAAAAATACTTCGCAATCGGCATCTTTAAATAAAAATTCAGATTTTTCATTGCGGATAACTTTAAATTGCGCTACCAGTGTAGTGTCTTTTACCATTTTATAACACCCGGGAAGATTCAGCTCATGAGAGCTCAAGCCTGTCCCAGCGGCGGGAGAAAATGGCTGAATGGTGTAACCTTTGTAAAGAAGCCCTTTTTCAAACAGTTGATTGAGCAACCACCATAAAGTTTCAATGTATCTGTTATCATAAGTAATGTAGGGATCAGACATATCAAGCCAGAAACCCATAAGGTCGGTAAGCTCTTCCCATTTGTCTGTGAATTTCATTACATCTTTTCTGCATGCGCTGTTATATTCTTCAACCGTAATTTTTGTACCGATATCTTCTTTCGTAATTCCAAGGTTCTTCTCAACGCCTAATTCTACCGGAAGACCGTGGGTATCCCATCCTGCCTTGCGATCAACAACAAAACCTTGTAAGGTTTTATATCTGCAAAAAATATCTTTTATGGTACGCGCCATAACATGATGAATACCGGGCATTCCATTTGCTGAGGGCGGTCCTTCATAAAAAACATAAGCCGGATTGCCTTTACGTGTTTCAATGCTTTGGGAAAATGTTTTATTTTTTTCCCATGCTTCGAGTATTTCTTTGTTTATCTGTGAAAGATCGAGATTTTTATATTCTGTGAATTTGTTCATATCGTTATTTTATAAAATACATCTTGCCTCCTGTGCTGCGATGCAATGTGCTTGTCTAATTGATCCTGCCTGCCCTGCTTTAGCAGTGACCTATGTATAGCAAGATGTTACAGTACCTATTTTACTTTTTTTATTTTATTCTTTTTCTTTTCTTTTTTTTCCTTTTTCAGGTTTATTATTTCTTCCCTGATCAAAGCTGGAAGTTGCGCACCAATGATTTTCTGAATATATTTTCCGACGATATCAAATTCGAGATTTACAACCGTTCCCTTTTTGAAGCTATGAAAATTAGTAACCTCATAAGTAAAAGGAATAATAGCTACCTGAAACGTATTCTCTTTTGAATTTACAACAGTCAGACTAACGCCATTGACAGCAACAGAGCCTTTTTCAACGGTGATATTTCCTTTTGTCGGATCGTATTCAAAAGTATAATACCAGCTACCGTCAGCTTCTTCAACTTTAGTGCAGACAGCAGTCTGATCAACATGTCCCTGCACTAAATGACCATCAAGCAAGCGATCAAGGCGCATACTGCGTTCGAGATTCACTTCATTCCCCACTTTAAGTAATCCCAGATTTGATTTGATTAAAGTTTCTTTGATTGCTGTAACAGTATAGGTTTTATCTGTTTTTTTCACTACGGTCAGACACACTCCGTTATGAGAAACGCTCTGGTCAATTTTTAATTCTTTCACAAATGAACAAGTCATTGTTATATGAACATTCCCTTTGTCTTTTGCAATTTTCACGACCTTTGCGGTTTCTTCAACTATTCCTGAAAACATTTTTTTTGCTTTTTGTTATTAATAAATCTTTTATCTTTTTGTTGCAAGTTGCAGGTTGCAGTTTGCAGGTTAACCGTAGACTGAGCGAAGTCGAAGTCAAGGTTACCAACAAAAAGATTGCGAATATATATTATATTTAGGCAATAACAAAAAGTACTTTTGCACACGGTATTAACAATGGGAAGATGCTTAATGCTTTGTATTTGAATTTTTTAAAGCAAGAAAATGCCGATGACTCCAATAATAAAACCGATAATCAGTTTCACTAATTTCAGAATAAGGAAACTCTTTTTGGATTCAGCAAGCAGGGGTAAAGCACCGTGTCCATCCTGAACAATGGAATTGGCAAGTAATATAGAAAAAGGAACAGCGCCTGAAATATATAAAGAAAAGAAAAAAATATGAGGTCCTGATTCGGGGATAATACCTATCAATAACGCAATTATTAAAATAATAAAATGATTGTTTTTGACCCATTCTAGGATATTAATATTATCGAGAAGCAGATGAATTACTATTAATGCGCCCAGCGACCACAAAAGAATTTTCAAAAAATGTTTTTTAATAATATGTCCCCAGAGATGTTCTTCCAGAAAATGGTCGGGTACGATGCAAATGATAAAAAGAGCTATTAAAATACCGACAATGGATGTAATTTTAATCCAGTCAATTCCTTCATGTTTATGTATTGCTTCTTTGTTTTCTTGGTTATTTGCAGTTTGATTATGATCTTCACAAATGTGTTCCTGTTCATGATTATCTTTTAGAACTATTTTTTCATGATTATGTTCAGCGCAGTTTTCTTGTTTAGGCATTATTCCTGTACTTGAAAAGTAGGAATGATTGTGGTTCATGTGATCGGAAATCAGACCAAACATAAAAACGAGAAGCCCGAACAATAATATTGCTCTTTGAAAAGATATTTTTTTGAAATTATTAATTAGAGAACTTTTTGAATGAATATGACATTCTGCGTGGTCGTGATGTATCTGAAAATGGAAATCCCTGATTGGTTTGGAAAGCATTTTCCCAAGTGGAGTAAATTTAATAATTGCGCCTGCTGCAAGTCCAATGCTTAGCAGCAAAATTGTAAGTTTCAGTGCAGTTTCGGGATTTTGAGAGAAAATAATCAATGCTTCATCGCCAAAAGTAGCAATCATAGCAGTAAGAAGCGCAGAAAAATTTAATATGTTATGCGTATAAAGAGAAACAACAGCATAAGAGCCAAGGCAACCCGGTGTTGCACCTAAAAACCCTGCAAAAAGCAATTGTAAAATCCATGAGCGTTTTAAAAAATTGCTCCAGTTTCCTTTAGATTTTACATTTACATATTCAAGAATAAGCATGATGACCATCACAAAACTTGTGATCATAAGGGCATCGCGGAATATGTCGAGAATAAAATTCATAATGGAGTGCAAAGAAAAGAAAATTTATCGAAAACGTAAGAGGCAATGAAATAAAAAAGCTGCATAAAGCAGCTTTTTTTATGAAAAAGTTTTATCAAAAAATTATTGAAAACTAATGCTTAAATTTTTAACGTCATAAGGAACATAAGGCGTAAGCCCTGAAAGATTTACGAAAGATGCAGAAAATGCTCCCGCGGGAGAAGCCGGTACATTCGTGCCACATGACACAAAGCCTTGCGGTGCAACAAAGTAAGCAGGCGCATCGGTATTTGCAAGATATGCATCAATTTGATTTTGTGGGAGGCCCGGATAAACAGTATTAATTGCTGAATTTAACACACTATAAACACTATATGTTGAAAAAATGTTTGTAGTAGTATTAACATCCGTAGGAGTAATGGCTACCTGCGCGCAACCTGTATTTAAAGCTGCATCAGCGTGAGCAATAAAGGCATAATCTTTTCCAACTAAACTTGGATCAAGAATGATAGCAGCCGGATGATTTGAATTTCCCCAAAGCGTAACAAGATTGCCATTTTTACCGGCAAACATTTTCAAATTATTTATAGCATTTGTTGTTCCCTGAATGGATGTCGGATAATTAGCAATAGAAACAAGCATTTGTTTTTCATAAGCATTTTCAGCCTCGCTGTATTCTACCATATAACGGGTGTTTGTAAATACGTTAGACAAAGTTCTGTTAATGTCATAAGGACTTAAAATGGCAACTCCCTTAACCGGATTGGTATTCCAGAAAACCTGAATAGCCTTTGTTCCTGAATCTGTGATTGTCATTTTAAACTGAAAATACACACCATTTAATGAAGCACCTTCAATTACTTCTACATGTTTTGTCCTCTGATCATAGTTGCCAACATAATCAAAAATCATTGCTTGATTAATATTATAGACATATATTGAATAAATAATTGTATTTACAACATTAGCTGCTGCGCATCCTACATTAATAAATGTACGAAGATTTCCGTAAATTACATTTCCGTTGAGCGTGTCACTTTCTGTCGCCTTGCTTCCACTTACATTCGGAGAATTAATAGCTGAAGGGACATCAACGACAAAGGAAGAAGGTACAATATTTGTTTTTGGCTCTTCCTCTTCTTTTTTACAAGATGAAAAATTAATACTTATAAGAACTACTCCGATTAGTAAAAAACTAAAGATTTTTTTGGTTTTCATAATTTTACTTTGTTAAATTTATAAATTTGAATTTTTATTATTTACACATAGATTTACTTTTACCCTTATGCAAAGTTATAATATTTTTCAAAATTATTAATAAAAATCTAAATATTACAGGATTATTAACCCGAAGATAGCAGGTATTTTTACCTGATTTTATTTTGTAGAGGAATAGATGTAATGAAGGATTAAGGAGTAGGATTAAGGATTTAAAACAAATAACAAATACGATACTATATGTTTTCATGGAAACCGGCCTATTCGTTAGGCATTGAAGAAGTTGATGCGCAGCATAAAAAGATTTTTGATTTCCTGAATAAATTATTCACAGGGTCTTCCCTGCAACACAATAAGGATACATTAAAAAAAATATTAGAAGAATTAACGCAATTTGCCGAATCGCATTTTGCAACAGAAGCCCGGTATATGGCTAAATTTCATTATCCGGATATGGAAAACCATATTGCAGACCATAAAAGACTAATGGACGATTTGAAAACGCTCGATTCTTATTATAATAGTGGTGTGAGCGACCAAACAATTCCTTTGTTGCAATTCATGAAACAATGGATAACAAATCACCTTGCTACTATTGATATGCAATTTTATGATTTTATGAAAAAAAATCATGCTGATGAGCTAAACATGTTTGGAGTTTGATTTAATAAAAGCAATTTTCAAAGACACAAAATTATTTTTTTAATTTTAATTCAAAGTGAAAAAAATATACTTATTAATATTGATTTTTTTAAAAGATCGCTTCAATCTCAGCCATGAACAAGAAGACCATTTTGAAACAATAAAATCTATTGAAAAAGCAATTGATTTCAGGGGCATCAATGTTTGGACTCTTATTTTTGCAATTTTTATAGCGTCTGTTGGTTTGAATGTAAATTCAACCGCGGTTATTATTGGTGCTATGCTTATATCTCCGCTTATGGGACCTATAATGGGTTTAGGTTTAAGCGTAGGTATTTATGATTTTGCATTGCTAAAACGATCCCTCAAAAACTTTACAATTGCTGTAGTTATTAGTATTCTTACTTCAGCAATTTATTTTACGTTAAGTCCTCTTGAAGAAGCGCAATCTGAATTGCTCGCTAGAACCACTCCCAGTATTTACGATGTTCTGATTGCTTTGTTTGGCGGTTTGGCAGGAATTGTAGCAGGAGCTTCCAAAGAAAAAGGAAATACAATTCCCGGAGTTGCAATTGCGACAGCCTTAATGCCTCCTCTTTGTACCGCAGGTTATGGAATAGCAACAGGGAATTTATGGTTTTTCCTTGGCGCTTTTTATCTGTTTTTTATTAATACAGTAATGATTAGTCTTTCTGCTTTTTTAATTGTCCGATTCCTTAAATTTCCTCTAAAGTCTACATCCGGAGACATTTATAGCAAGCGAATTAAAAAGTATATTCTGATTATTGTTACGATTACGGTGCTTCCTAGTATTTATCTCGGATACCAGATTATTCAGCAAAGTATTTTCAAGAGTAATGCAACAATATTTTTAATCCAGGAAATGTCGTTTAACGAAACACCCATTATTAATAAAAATTTTATTCATAGTTATACTGATAGTAACGCTATTGAGGTTGTTCTTGCAGGAAAACCGATTGAAGAAGAAAAATATACTGAGCTTAAAAGTAAATTACAAAAGTATTCACTTTACAAAACAAAATTAATATTAAAACAAGGGAGTGAAAATATTGCGCAAGTTGATATGGGACAATTAAAATCAGGAATAATAGAAGAAATTTATAAAAAAAATGAAGTCGCCCTGCAAGACAAAGAAATGAAAATTAAGGTTCTTGAAAATGAAATTATTTCTTTAAGAGGAAAACAAATTCCAATTAAAAATATAAGCAAAGAAATTAATGCCCTGAATTCAGATATCAAAATATTCAGTGCTTATCGAACGGCATCCTTTAATATTACAACCAATAAAATGGACTCTATACTTATTGTTTATATGCAGACAAAAAATAAAATTGAACGCAAGGATGTTACTATGCTTGAAAACTGGCTAAAAAAGCGTCTGGAATATGAAAATATAAAAATGATTGTTGAATAAAAATTTTAGCATAATTTCAGTCAGCCTGTCCATTCCCTTTGTCGACTTTTGATAAAATTCTTCACTTTGTTTTTTCAAACTATAGAAATAAATCTATTTTTATAGATTTTATTGGGTAGTATTTTTTTATTATAATTTTCAAAAATTGATAAAACATAAAATATATATAACATTAAGGTCTTTTTTATTTGTTGTTCTTATCGTATTGATTTGCCCTGATTCTTATGCGCAGTTTTATAACGGGCTGCAAATGGATTTCGGCAAAAACAGGGTGCAATATGGTGAGTTCACATGGCAATTTTATCGTTATAAGCGATACGATGTTTATTTTTATGTTGGAGGGAAAGAGCTTGCGCAATACACTGCTGAAACAGCCGCAAAAAAACTCGATGAGATTGAAGATTTTCTTGAGTACACCATGAGCAAGCGAATGATTTTTATCGTTTATAACAACCTTTCTGATCTTCGTCAAAGCAATATAGGTCTTATTACCGGAGACAACCAATATAACATCGGAGGGGTTACAAAAATTGTTGACAATAAAGTTTTTCTTTATAACGAAGGAGACCATAAAAAGCTGGAACAACAAATTAGTGCTGCAATTGCAGAAGTAATGCTTAAAGAAATGTTGTTTGGCAATGATTTTAAGAATAAGGTTGCTAATTCCACTTTAATTTCTCTTCCCGATTGGTATTTCAAAGGTCTTGTTTCCTATGTATCCCGTAACTGGGATTTTGAAATGGAGAACAGAGTTAAAGATGGTATTTTAAGTAAAAAATATGAAAAATTTAATCGCCTGAGCGGAGATGATGCTATATATGCAGGTCATTCAATCTGGAATTTTATTGCAAATTCTTATGGGCGCTCGGTTATTCCAACTATTATTTACGTAACGCGAATAAGTAAAAATATTGAAAGCGGTTTTTTATTTGTTCTCGGTACTCCTCTTAAATACCTTGCTTATGACTGGATAGATTTCTACGATAAAAAATTCTATGCACCAAATAAAAAGGCTGTATCTCCAAAAGAGAATAAAATTTTAAAAAGACCTAAGAAAGCAAGAGTATACAATCAAATAAAAATAAGTCCCGATAATTCAAAAATTATCTATACCACCAATGAGCTTGGGCAATATAAAATATGGTTTTATGATATAGAGAAAAATAAGCATAAAAAAATATTAAAAAGCGAACACAAACTTGATCAGATAACCGATTATTCTTACCCTGTTTTAGCCTGGCATCCTTCCGGACTATTGTTTTCTTTCGTCACAGAACGCGAGGGAAAAACGTTCTTATCATTCTACAATCTGGAAACAAAAGAAATAGAAACAACAGGCCTTTTCGGATACGATAAAGTCCTTGATTATTCTTATTCTCATGACGGTTTTAAAATAGTCATGTCTGCTGTAAAAAATGGTATTACAGATATTTTTGTTCATAACATTGCCGCTAATACAAGTGAGCGTATAACAAACGATCTTGCGGACGATTTGAATCCGAAATTCAACAACTGGTCACGGGAAATTATTTTTACTTCCAACCGTTTAAGCGATACGTTACTGTCGAAAAGCAAAAGTGATGAAAATGTCAGCAAATTCAATGATGTGTTTGTTTATGATTTTGCAAACCGATCTAAAATACTTAAACGTATTACAGACACAAAATACATTAACGAAATACAGCCACAGCAGATTTCAAAAAATAAATATTCTTTTTTATCTGACCACAATGGCGTATTTAACCAGTTTATAGCGAAATATGACAGTACTGTTAATTATATTGATACTTCAACGCATTATCGCTTTTTTACAAATATGTATCCTGTAACAAATTTTACAAGGAATATTTTAGATTACGATTTAAATCCTAAAGATAATAAAATCGGACGAATAATTCTTGAGAACGGCAAACACAATCTTTTTCTTGAAGATTTTGTGAGTGAAAAAGATTTGCATGGTGGCTCTTTTATTGAATCGGATTACAGAAAACGATTTAATAAAAAAATGGAACTTGAAGATAGCCTGAAAAATGTGAAACAGGACTCTGTTCCTGAAGTTAGTAAGGATACTTCCATTATTGACATCCGGAATTATATTTTCGAAGTAGAAAAAAAGGGAAATCAATTCTATGAAAACCGCATCAGTGAATATGATGAAAACGGTAAGCTTAAAATTCCTAAACAAATGATGTATTTTAAAACTTTCTACACAAATTACATCGTGAATCAGGTTGACTTCGGATTTTTAAATTCTTCTTACCAGGTCTATAATGGGGGTGCGTTTTATTTTAATCCAGGGTTTAATGTTTTGTTTAAAATTGGGACTAACGATTTGTTTGAAGATTATAAAATTACCGGAGGCTTTCGTTTTGCAGGTAATTTTGATAGTAATGAATATCTCATAAGTTATGAAGATTTAAGAAAAAGGCTCGATAAACAATATATTTTCCATCGTCAAGCTTTTACCAGCTTTACAGAAAACGCGTTGATAAAAACGCATTCACACGATGTAATGTACTCTTTGAAATATCCTTTTAATCAGGTATTGGCAGTGAAAGGCACGGTAAGCTTACGTAATGACCGCAATGTATTTTTATCAACAGATTTTCAAAATTTAAACAGAAAGAATGAGTTTAACACCTGGGCAGGTTTGAAATTGGAATATATTTTTGATAATACACGTCAACGAAGTATTAATATTTACTATGGTTCCCGTTTCAAAATTTTTAGCGAATTTTACAATCAGGTTGATAAGTGGAAGACGGATCTTTTTGTTGTGGGCGCAGATTTCAGGCATTATCAGCAATTACACAGAAACCTTATTTTTGCTACAAGATTTGCAATAAGCACTTCTTTTGGCCACACCCGCCTTGTTTATTACCTTGGTAGTGTTGATAACTGGATGAATTTTTCTACAAAAATACCGACGTTTGATAATACCATTCCGATTGATACAACTCAGAATTACGCCTATCAGACCCTTGCTACCAATATGCGAGGTTTTACTCAGAATATCCGCAATGGAAACAGTTTTTTTGTTATGAATAATGAATTGCGTTGGCCGATTATCAGTTATCTTGCTAACCGCCCCCTGAATTCTGAATTCCTTGCAAACTTACAGCTAATAGGCTTTGCTGATATTGGTACTGCATGGACTGGTCCCAGCCCTTATTCTAAAAAAAATGCATACAATACAGAAATTATTTATAACAATCCTTTAACAATTATTATTGATAAACAACGCGACCCGATTGTGGTTGGATATGGTTTTGGAGTTCGAAGTAAGCTTTTAGGATATTTCATTCGCGCTGACTGGGCATGGGGTATTGACAGCAATATTCAGCTTCCAAAAATTTTTTATCTTTCTTTAAGTCTCGATTTTTAATCTTTTCTATTCATAAACTTTTGTGAAAGTTTATGAATGTGTGATGGTAAGTGTGTTTGAAGAAAAGGTTATGTTGAGCTTGTCGAAACATAATATATAACATAATTAAGACAATTATAACTGCTCATAAATTAAACTTTGAAATATGGCAATTAATGAATTAATAACATTAGGGATAATAGGTCTTGCAGCTGGAATTATAGGAGGAATGACCGGCTTGGGAGGAGGTGCTATAGTTATACCCGCACTTGTATATTTTATGGGAGTGAGTCAACATCAAGCTATTGGAACAAATTTGTTTATGATGCTTCCACCAATAGGTGTAATGGCGACCTGGAGTTTTTACAAAGCAGGTCATGTGAATGTTAAATATGCCATTGTTCTCATGATTGCATTTGTTATTGGAAGCTACATTGCATCACTTTTTGCTGTTAATATACCGGAAAAAATGATGAAGAAAATATTTGGTGGTTTCCTTATTATCGTTGCATTGAAGATGATTCTTGGAAAATAAATTTTGTTATTGTATTATTTTGCAGGTTGCAGGTGTGGTAAGTATTGAATTCTGAATGTTGAGTGTTGAAGTTTCAGGGTTACCGGAGGTTGAGCGGAATCGCCTCCGCCGCAGCGGAGCAACGAACCCCAGATTGCATCTTCAAAATTATATTTTTTTTCACTATCAGAAAATGTAATTTTTTTTGAATAATTTATTAAAAAGTTTATATTTGCTATTGAATAAAATTCCACCCGTTATTACCTAATTTTTTTGATTATGAACAATCATCTTTTTAAAACTGCAATATTCCTGTTTGTTTTTCTTTTTACTTCTTTATATCTGATAGGACAAATTACTTTCCAGAGAACTTATGGCTACAGCATGATGGATTTTTACACCAGTGTGAAACAAACCAGCGATGACGGCTTTATTATGACAGGGCAGTCAATGGAGAACTATGGAATTGACTTCAGTGGACTGATTCTTAAAACACTCCCAAATGGGGATTTGTCATGGAAAAAAACTTTATTTGGTGTTAGAATAAATCTGGGGTTTGGAATATATTTGAATGACCAATGCAGCTATTCTGCTAATTATATTCAGCAAACTTCAGATGGCGGATATGTTGTAACTGGTCAAATTGCTCCAGCCCTGGTAAGTACTCAGGTAAATTACAGGGATGTTTTTTTAACAAAATTAACTAGTGCAGGTGTAGTTAACTGGACCTATCATTACGGGGGATCTGACAGCGAAACCGGTAATTATGTGAAACAAACATCTGACGGAGGGTATTTGATTGCAGGCGTTACAAATAGTTTTTCTGCAAAAGATTCCACGAATATTTATATTCTCAAAACAACAAGTACAGGGGCCATGAGTTGGGAGAAAACATTTCAGTTGAGTTCCGTGGATCATGATGCTGCTGTTACAGCAGAAGAAGTAAGCGATGGTTTTATTATTGGCGGTTATACAGGACAAATTAATGGCACTGATACTACAGCTGATATGACTTTGATAAAACTAAATAAAACAACAGGTGCGCTTACATGGATTAATACTTATGGTAATAATGCCGATGATGAACGAATTTTTGATATTAAATATTCTACATCTACAGGAAATTTATTTGTTACCGGATATACCAACCAACCATCAGGTTACAACAATTTATTATTAATGAAAATTAATCCTTCCAACGGAAATGTTGTGTCTTCAGTAAGCTATTTTACAGGTTTTCTAAGTGTGAACGATGAAGGACACACTGTAAGCAATACCAGTGACGGAGGGATTGTTATCATGGGTTTTTCTTTTAACATGCTTGGTGGGGCTTATAGTGTATTGATGAAAACAGATGCAACCGGTGACGCAATTATTTTAGCGAAAGGTTTTAATAATGGTTTCATGGGAATGCAATTTTTCAGCAGTGGACAACAAACCAGTGACGGAGGTTATGTTATTGGAAATATGGGACCCGGAGTTGCAGCATGGGATTTTGGTCTTATTAAAACTGATAATACAGGATCTAGTGGCTGTAATGAAACGGATATCGAGCCTGTAAAAGAAGCATGCGCTTTTACACCTGAAACTCCTATTTACACGAATTACACGGGTACTACGGCAACTGCTATTGATGCAATTATTAATGATGTAACCATTTCAGAAGATATTTTGTGTTGTGCTCCTTTACCTGACAATGCAGGAACAATAACAGGAACAGCCATTGTTTGTCAGGGACAAAATGGTGTGGCATTTTCGATTCCCGCAATAACAAATGCAACGGGTTACACATGGACATTACCTTCCGGTGCGAGCATTGCAAGCGGTACTAACACGAATTCAATAACAGTTAATTTTTCTGCCAGTGCTGTTTCAGGTACAATTACTGTATATGGAACAAATAATTGCGGTGTTGGCGGTTCTTCCACTTTTAATATTACAGTAAATGCAATTCCTGCTGCAGCCGGAACAATCACTGGAACTACGCCTGTTTGTCAGGGGCAAAACACGGTTACTTATTCAGTACCTGCAATAACAGGCGCAACAACTTATAACTGGACTGTTCCTACAGGAGCTACTATTGTGAGTGGTAGCGGTACAAATACAATTACTGTAGATTTTTCTGCAAGCGCAACATCAGGGAACGTAAGCGTTTATGCCAGTAATTCCTGCGGAAATGGCAGTTCCTCAAGTTTGCCTGTAGCAGTTGAAACCCTCCCCGCTTCGGCAGGTACAATAACGGGTTCGGCAACAGTCTGTCAGGGAATATCAGGAGAGTCATATACAATTCCTGCTATTAGTGGAGCAACAGGTTATGTATGGACATTACCCACAGGCACCACAATAGCATCGGGAGACAATACAAATTCTATCACAGTTGATTTTTCGGGTTCTGCAATATCGGGAACTATTTCTGTGTATGGAACAAATGCCTGCGGAAACGGGGAGCCTTTTTCTTTAAACATAACCGTAAATTCATTGCCTGCTACTCCTGTAGAATTATCAGGAGATAATGAAGTCTGCCAGACTGAAACCGGAATAATATATTCCATTCCGGCTTTGGCCGGAGCAACCGGTTATGTGTGGACCGTTCCTTCGGGAGCAACTATTACCGGTGGTCAAAACACGAATTCCATAACTGTAGATTTTTCAGATACCGCGATATCAGGTAATGTTACTGTTTATGGGACAAATGACTGTGGCAACGGGGTATCTGTGAGTTTACCTGTTACTGTTTCTTTTTTACCCGGAGCTGCGGGAATTATTGCTGGTGAAGATACCGTTTGTCAGGGACAATCAGGAGTTATTTATTCTGTTCCCGTTATTGCTGGCGCAGATACATATATATGGAATTTGCCTTCGGGTGCAAGTATTGCAAGCGGTTCAGGCGCAGATTCAATTTATGTTGATTTTGCCGCAAACGCATCAAACGGAATTATTTCTGTTTATGCTTCTAATTTCTGTGGTATGGGCGATTCTACTTCAATGGCTGTAGAATTATTGCTGTTGCCAGCTGATGCAGGAACAATTACTGGCACTGCCACTGTTTGTCAGAGTAGTGAAAGCATTGTATTTTCTGTTCCTGCAATTGCAGATGCAGATTATTATATTTGGAGTCTTCCTTTAGGAGCTTCAATAATTAATGGAGACAGCACGAATACAATTACCGTAGATTTTTCGACTCAGGCTGTTTCGGGTAATGTCATTGTTTATGGAATAAATAATTGTGGAAATGGAATGTCCTCATCTTATATTGTAACGATTGATCCTCTTCCTCAAACACCGGGTAGTATAACCGGAGATAATCAGGTTTGCCAAAATGAGTCGGATATTGTTTATTCTGTAAGTTCCATACCTAATGCGAGCGGATACACATGGCTGGTACCTTCGGGCGCAAACATTACTGCAGGTACAAATACCAATACAATTACAGTCAGTTTTTCTGATACTGCCATTACAGGAAATATAGCCGTATTTGGCGTTAATTCCTGTGGAAACGGCGATACTGTTTATTTTCCTGTTACTGTTTCTGCGCTTCCGGGAAAGCCGGGAGCTATTGTTGGCAATCCGGTCGTTTGCCAGAATGAAACGGGAATAACTTTTGCCATTCCTCCTGTTTCAGGGGCAAGCAGTTATCAATGGAGTCTTCCGGCTGAATTTAATGTTACAGGAGGGTCGGGTACAAACGCAATTACAGTAGATTTTTCAAGTGCTGCAACAACCGGAATTATTTCAGTTTGCGGTGTTAATTCATGTGGTTCGGGAGATACGGTAGCTTATGCTGTTACTGTTAATCCTGTTCCGGTTTTCGTTTTATCAAAATCGGATATTAAATGTCATGGAGAAACGAATGGCACTGCATGGGTCATTGTTTTGACATCTGTTCCTCCTGTTACTTTTAACTGGTCCAATTCTTCAACAAATGATACGATTACGAATTTGACACAGGGACTTTATTCTGTTACACTTACCGATGGGAACAACTGCCAGAGTGCCGGTACGATTAATATTATTGAACCTGCGCAACTTTCTCTTTTAATTACAGCAGACAGTGTTTCCTGTTTTAATACAAATGATGGCTCTGCGTTAGCTGTTGTGAGCGGAGGAACTTCTCCTTACGAATATACCTGGAGTGATAACAACACAACTCAAACACCCGGTGTTACAGGGCTCTCTCCTAATTTATATTATCACGTAGTTGTTATAGATGATAATTTGTGTACAGTTACAGACAGTGTAATGCTTTTCGCCCCTGCTGCAATAACAGCCGGAGTTACAGGTACAACAGCCGCTTTATGTTTTAATGGCAGTGATGGAACAGCAAATTTATGGTCAACAGGAGGAACAGGGCAACATTTGTATAACTGGGGTGGTACAGTCGGAGTTACAGATTCTGTTGCAAGCGGACTGTCTGCTGGTACGTATCAGGTAACAGTTTCAGATTCCAATGCTTGTAATACGATTATTTCGGTTACAATAAGTCAACCATCAATGCTCGCAGTAAGCATACTTGCTGATTCAACCAGTTGTATTGATGCTAATGACGGGAAATTTTATTTGAGTACTTCAGGGGGAACACCTCCTTACATGTATAATCTGTCAGGAACTCCTGTTGCTGATTCTGTTTTTATTTCGCTACCCGGAGGAACGTATTCTGTAACAATAACAGATAGCCATTTGTGTTCGGTTGTGGAAACAGTAATTGTACCAACCCTGTCAAACATTTGCCTTGAAATCCCTTCTGCTTTTACCCCTAACGGTGATGGAAAAAACGATAAGTGGGAAATAAAAGGGATTCTGTTTTATCCTTTGGTAAGTGTTGAAATATATAATCGCTGGGGACAACTGATGTTTGAATCGAAAGGCTACACCACGCCCTGGGATGGAATATATAAAGGAACCGAAGTGCCAACTGGCTCTTATGTTTATATTTTAAATTTGAACAATGGATATGAACCCTATAATGGGACAGTAACTATTGTAAGATAATTTAGTTGACAAATAATGAAATCAATATTTAAAAAACGGATTATAAATTACATTTAAATAACCCGAATGATAAATAAAATTAAGACAGAGGCAGGTAAAATTTATAAAGAAATAGTTGCAATTCGCAGGCATCTTCACAAGCATCCAGAACTTTCATTTCATGAAACAGCAACCAGCGCTTATATAGAAAAAATTCTCAAGGAGACAGGTATCCCTTATCACTCCGGAATTGCACAACATGGAATTGTGGCTATTCTGGAAGGAAAAAAGAAAAATAAAATCGGCGTTAAATTAAAGTCTGTCGCACTAAGAACAGATATGGATGCCTTACCTATTCAGGAGGAAAACAAAGTAGAATATAAGTCAGTAAATAATGGAGTGATGCATGCCTGCGGTCATGATGTCCATACTGCCTCTTTGCTGGGAGTAGTAAAAATCTTAAAAAAATTTGAGAAAGAATTTTCAGGAATCGTGTATTTTATTTTTCAACCAGCTGAAGAAAGAGTTCCTGGTGGCGCTAAAGAAATGCTTGAATCGTCTTGTTTTAAAAAATGCAAACCGGATGTTATTCTCGCTCAGCATGTAGAATCAGCGTTAGAGTCGGGAGAAGTAGGATTTAAGTCAGGAACATATATGGCTTCTACCGATGAAATCTATATTACAGTTAAAGGTAAAGGAGGTCACGCGGCTATGCCACATCAGAATATTGATTCAATTCTGATTGCATCGCATATTATTGTTGCTCTGCAGCAGATTGTAAGCAGATTTTCCAACCCTGCAATTCCAAGTGTACTTTCATTTGGTAAAATAATTGGAAATGGTGCTACCAATGTAATACCTGATGAGGTAAAAATTGAAGGGACTTTCAGAACAACCAATGAAATCTGGCGTGAAGATGCACATCTGAAAATGAAAATGATGGCGCGTTCCATTGCAGAGGGTATGGGAGGGCATTGCGAATTTCGTATTTTGAAAGGATACCCGGTGCTTGTGAATAATCCTCAGGTTACAGAAAAGGCAGAATTATTAGCTTATGAATATCTCGGCAAAACGAAAGTAAAAACTTTGGATTTAAAAATGACAGCAGAAGATTTCGCCTATTTTGCACAAAAATTCCCATCAAGTTTTTACAGACTTGGTATAAAAAATGAAAGAAGAAATATTACCTCGGCCATACATACCTCTACGTTTAATGTTGATGAGTCTTCTTTAAAAACAGGAATGGGATTAATGGCCTGGCTTGCATACGCATTCATAAAAGAATGAAAAAAGGCTGTCTTTTCAGGCAGCCTTTTTTGTTGATATTTTATTTTATCTTTTCTTCTTTTTACTTTTATCTGCCTCTGCAGCCTTTTTTGCTGCTTCTTCGTCAGCTTTGGCTTTTGCATCTGCTTCTTTTTTCGCTTTAGCTTCCTCCTCTTGTTTTTCTTTCATCTTTTTTCCTTTTGTAAAAGCATCGTCCTGAAATCCTTCGCCTTCAGAATTTTTTGAAAGAACTAAAACAGCAATGCAGCTTGTCGGAGTTTTGGGTTCTGTATCTACTAATGTAACTTCTACTTCAACATTAACAGTAGAAGTAATACTAAAAGGACATGAAGGTACTGTGTTATTATCTTTTAGTATAGCAGCATTAATCTCTGCAATTTTTTTAGCAATCTCCTGCATTTTCTTTTTCATCGTACCCTCCTCATCATCAAATCCATCATTCTCTTCAAGCACATCTTTTTGCTTTTTCATCTCTTCCTTTTGGACTGCAAGTTCCTGCTGTAGATGAAAATTATCATAGTTAAAAAGAACATCGCCTCCGGCGGTCATTTTATACTGTACCTTATTTTTTGGGTTTGAGTTATAAAATCTAATCTCATAATCTTTTCCTTCTGAAAAAACGATATTCAGTTTATGTGATTGTCCTTTTTTAAATAATCCGCTTTTCGACTGTACGTCTCTTGAATAACCACCTTTTCGGTCATTTCCAAATTTCAAAATATAGTCAGAACACTGACCCCAACTGTAATTTGAAAATCCTGTAATAAATATGGCTAAAATTAAACTAAGATGTTTCATTGTATAAATATTTAAGTTTGGTCAATATTATTACTGCTTGATAAATTTTGTCCTTATTTCCTTAATTTTCAGTTTAAGGTCATTGTATTGCGCTTCACTGAAAGAGAATTTTTCCTTGTTTCCCAGAACAATCACACCTTCTTTATTTTTTGAAGAACCGCCATCGTCTTTTTTCTCGGCTTTTAACTGATCAAATATAGCTTTGATCTCATCCATATCTTTTTTTACATCTGCAACATTTGCATCAGAGCTGTATTTTTCAAGATTACTATACAAATTATTAAAAATAACTTTTTGGCTTGCGAGTTTATTTATTGTCTGATTATTTTCACTATATTTATCAACCAGATTCGTTAAAATATACAAACCTTCAACCCAACCGCCTGTCGCAACAACAGCAATGGTTTTTCCTTTTCCTGCATTGTCCAAATCCTGAATAATTGAATAATAAGAACCATTTGAAATAAAAGACATAGAGTCCGGATTATTCAGGTTGTTTTTAAGCCTGTCAAGAAAAGCTCCGCTAACAACGCTTGATATTCCTAAATTTTCAGATAACTTATAAATAGCCTGAAAATATTTAAGCGTATTCTGATTCATATTGAAAACAGAACTATAGGACAAATCTGCCACATAAATTCCCAGATTAATTTCTTTCGCTATGGTAGTTGTATAAGAAGTTTCTGTTGAGTTCAACAGATTTTCTTTGTAGGGCAACTTGTGTTGCTTAATAATAATAAATAATTCTTCCGGCGATGGAATCTGGTATGAAACATTTTCAGCCAGTTCTGCATCATCTTCAGTTTTAGTAGTGTCTTTTTTAGATGACTCTTTCTGTTCATCACTGGTACAGCTCACAGCAAAAAAAATAATGCTTACAGCAAATACTTTAAATAAAATAACGAATCTCTTCATGTTTTATCGTTTTTTGTTTTTCCAAAATTATACAAAAAACATCAATCTCCATATTTTTTTTTACTTTTTAAAATGAGATAACTACATTTATTTTAATCTTAAAATTATAAGTTATTGATTAAAAGATATTTAACATTCAATGCTTGTTGATTTTTTTGTTTATTGTTTTTACATTTAAAATACACAGCAGTGTTTTTTTCAAGTCAATAATTGAAAAATCTGCATTTCTGATTGAAAAATTTCTTTCTAAATTTGCTGTTAGTCCGACAGTGAAGATACAACTTTATATTTTGTACGCATTTCTGTTTTTTCGGAATATCATATTAACTTATTTGAATATTCTTTAAATTCGAAACCATTTCAGAGTATTTTTTTCTGTATATTTTTTTGCACAGTCTCTATTTTAGAGTACGAATGCCTTACTTGCAGGGATGGTACTTTTTTTTTCAAACAAATTTTGTAATTTTATTTCTTAATTATATAACAAAATTAAAACCTATTTTTGAATATTTGTATCCGTTAATAAAATAGAAATTTTGCAGCGAATTGAATTTAAAAATATTATTTCGGGAATATTCAACAGTTACTCCCAGATTTTCTTTTCAGACAAAAAAGCCTTTGCTTTTATTTTATTAGTTGTATCTTTTTTTGATTGGTTCGCGGGCTTGTGTGGCATTGCTTCTGTTGTGTTATCTATCGGTTTAGCTTACTGGCTTGGCTACGATAAATATAAAATTACATCAGGTTATTACAGTTTCAACAGTCTTCTTGTTGGCTTAGGAATTGGAATTTTTTATGCGCCATCCTATCCGCTTTTGCTTGTAATTATCGCGGCTGCAATTCTTACTTTTTTTATTAGTGTATTGCTTGAAGCAGTTATTGGTAAATACTATCTTCCTTATCTCAGTATTCCTTTTCTGCTTTCGTTATGGATGATAACATTATCAATGCGCGATTTTCAGGCACTGGAGCTGAGCAGCAGAGGTCTGTATAAACTTAATGAATTGTACGATATCGGAGGACAATCGCTTGTTGAACTCTACACATGGTGGACAAATCTGGGTTTATATCTTCCCTTGAAAGTATATTTTATTTCTTTGGGCGCTATCTTTTTTCAATATAATTTACTCGCAGGAATATTGATTGCTATTGGCTTGTTATATTTTTCAAGAATTGCGTTTACTCTTTCATTGTTTGGGTTTTTTACTGCATACCTTGTATATGGTTTTACGGGCGCTGAAATCACAGATTTAAGTTATAATCATATCGGTTTTAATTTTATTCTGACATCCATTGCTGTAGGCGGAGTCTTTATTATTCCATCCAGAATGTCGTATTTATGGACAATTCTGTTGGTTCCTCTTGTTATTGTTATCAGCATAAGTTTCTCGAAAATACTGGAAGTATGGCAGCTTTCTATTTTCTCATTGCCATTTAATTTTGTAGTGCTTCTTTTTGTATACACAATAAAAATGAGGCTGTATAAATCGGCATTATTAGCCGAACCTTATATCATGCAAAGCACGCCTGAAGCTAATCTTTATACTTTTCATAACGCCAATCAACGATTTGATAAAGCATGGCATTTCCCCATCAAACTTCCTTTCTGGGGTGTTTGGTCGGTTACGCAGGGGCATGATGGAAAGCATACGCATAAAGAAGAGTGGAAATATGCATGGGACTTTGAAATTTTAGACGATGAAAACAGACCCTTTCGGGGAATGGGTACAAAGGCAGAGGATTACCATTGTTATGGAAAGATGATTCTTGCTCCTGCACCAGGAACGGTAGTACAGATTGAAGACAAAATTCCTGACAATAATATTGGCGATATCAATACAACAGAAAACTGGGGAAACACAATTATTATAAAACATTCTGAATTTTTGTATTCCAAATTGTGCCATTTGCAACCCGACTCGTTTAAGGTATATATAGGTGAAAATGTAAAACAGGGTCAGCAGCTTGCTTCTTGCGGAAATTCAGGCAGGTCGCCCCAGCCGCATCTTCATTTTCAGCTACAGGCTACTCCTTTTATAGGCTCAAAGACTATTAAATATCCGGTTAGTTCTTATATCCGGCATTTTAAAGAAACTTTTTCTCTTGAATCTTTTACTTTTCCAAAACAATTCGAAAGGGTTTCCAATATTGAAAAGAATACATTATTATATAAAACATTTCATTTTATTCCTGGTCAGAAATTGAAATTTGAAGTTAAAGAAAATGAGAATACCCGAGAGATAGAATGGGAAGTGTTTACGGATATTCATAATAATTCTTATATTTATTGTAAGGACACAGAATCTTTCGCATATTTCTTTTTCGACGGGTATGTATTTTATTTTAAAAATTTCGTAGGAGATAAATCATCCCTATTGTACTATTTTTTCCTGGGCTTTTACAAAATACAAACAGGTTTTTATAAAGGCTTGAAACTGACAGATGCTTTTCCTTTACACCATTTATTCAAAAAATCTTCTCTGTTTTTTCAGGATTTTATTGCGCCGTTTTATATTTTTTATAAAGCAAAATACGATGTAATTTATGAATCTGCGGATAATGATTTGAGTCCTTCTCTTATTAAAATTTCGTCTGTTGTTGAGAAAAGTATTTTTAATAAAGTTGTTGGAAAAATAAGCTATGAAGTAGAAATCACAGAAAAGGGTTTTAGTAAAATAATCATTACAGATAAAGAAAAATTAATTCAGTTAAAATGTTTAGAATTGTCGCAATAACAGCTTTCTTTTTTGCTATATCCGTTCGTTTTTTATTCGCGCAGGATACTACAAGCTTTGCTTATGTTGACAGGATAAGCTATCAGCAATACAATGAACAAAACTGGAATGCTTTAATAAAAACTGGTCTTAATGCTATTGCAAATGGTCTTGATTATTATTTTTTGCGTATGAGAATCGGCATTGCATATTACGAAAAGAAAAATTATGTTGCAGCACAAAATCATTTTGAGAAAGCTCTTGAATTCGACCCATCCAACGAAACTGCGCTTGAATACATGTATTTCAGCTATCTGTTTTCAGGAAGGGATGGAGATGCGCAAAAATTAGCGTATACATTTTCTCCCGAAATGAAAAAGCGTCTCGGATTAAAAATTCCGGCTTTTCTTGCTGGTGTTCATCCTGAAGGAGGATATAGCAAATCAGAAGCATACGATTTTTCAAAAGATTTAAACCTGCTTCGTGAAGACAGTATCATGGGGAAAAATGATTTTATTCATACAACTTTTTTCTATACAATTGGAATTTCGCATATTCCTTCAAAAGCGGTTAAAATTTTTCATGCTTTTTCAAATTTTATTTTTTCAAAGAATTACCAGTTTCAAAATGTACAACCGGATTTTAATTTTCCGGTAAAAACGATTAATAATGGACAGATAACAGATACTACAATAAAGAAAAAAGTGAATTCCACATTTGAAGATTATAAATTAAATCAGAAACAGTATTATCTGAATTTTTCTTTTTACCCTGGAAAGGGCAATACATGGTCTCCGTTTTTGCATATTATTAATCTTCAGTATCCAGCTTATCATGAAGCCAATGTGATAAAAACCTCTCCTGCTTTAGTTCAAATTATTACGGCATCCGGAGATACAAATTACAACACGATAAACATGTCTTACCCTTCTGTAAATATAACAAAAACAGATACCGGTTTTACAGATTTTATTATAGGACTTAGCTACTCAAAAGCAATTTCTAAATTTAATTTTGGCGTTTATGCAGCTCTTTCAAAAATTAATGCAAAGCAGCAACAGCAATTTGGACTTTCTGCCTTATATATGCCACTTGGAAATAAAAATCTTTACTTCATCGGAAATCTTACAAATTGGAATGAAATAACATCAACAACAAGCGGAAGAGGAAGAAGAGCCACTACAACGCGCACTACAGAAAGCAGATTGATTTATGAGCAAATTGCCGGATTTAAAATTTTCTCGAAATTATGGACAGAATTGTCTGCTACTTTTGGTACGATTTCCAACTTCCATGAGCGCAATGCATATATTGTTTATAATAATATTGAAAAAATAAAACAAAAATATACAGTATCTTTGTTCGTAATTCTAAAACCAAATATTGAAGTTTCATTACGATATGGGATAAAAGAACTCGAAAATACATACCAATCATGGTCTGAACCGGAAGCGTATTCAAAATACAGTTATAAATATTTTAGTCACACATTAACAGGAGGTATAAAATGGAAATTTTAAAAAAAACAAACATCGGTTTTATTTTTGTATTGATAATGTCTGTTGCATTACAGACTTACAGTCAGGATACAAAAGTTATTAATGCTTTTAAGGAAAGCTATGCTATGGAGAAAAAGGGCGAGTACAACAAAGCAATTGATGAGCTAAAAAAAGTAGAAAATGAATTTAATTACAAATACGAAGTAAATTTGCGACTGGGCTGGTTGAATTATTCTTCGGGAAGGTTTACAGAATCTGTAGCATATTATCAGAAAGCAATTGACCTGAAACCGTTTGCAGTAGAGCCTCGCCTTGGTATGGTTTATCCTGCTTCTCAGCTTGCAAAATGGGATCAGGTGCAGCTACAGTATGAGAAAATTATTAGTGTTGACCCATCCAATTCAACAGCGAATTACAGACTAGGTCTTATTTATTATGGTAAAAAAGATTATGATAAAGCCTTTAGATATTTTGAAATGGTTGTTAACCTCTATCCTTTTGATTACGATGGTTTGTTAATGTTTGCATGGACAAATTACCAAAAAGGCGATTTCGCGAAAGCAAAATTATTATTTAACAAAGTTCTTACAATTTCTCCCGATGATAAGTCTGCTATAGAAGGTTTGGGGTATATTAAATAGTTGCAAGTTGAAAGGGTTGCAAGTTGCAGGTTGTGAGTGTTGCGGGTTGTTGATTATTGATTATTTGATGTTGATTATTGAATATTTTTAACGAACAAACATTCAATATTCAACAACCTTAAACCTTGACTTCGACTTCGCTCAATCAGCGGTTGAAACCTTAAACCTGCAACCTTAAACAACATAACTCCACTAAAACATTTCGCCTTCATCTCCACCGCCACCGCTGCCTTCCTGTGGTTTGCGGCGTTGTTTTTGTTTCATTCCTTCATTGATTTTATATGTAAAACTTACATAAAAAACCTGTGATTCTCGTTTGCGGGTGTGATTAAATGTAAAACCTTCCCCACTTTGTTCTATGCCGAATTTTTGTGTATTGAAGACATCGCTCACACGCAAACTTACAGAAGCTTTTTCTTTCATAATATCTTTTTTCATTGCAATATCAACACCGTAAGATGGTTTCATTTGCCCCTGTGGCGTAAGCATCGGACCTCTGAAATTGCCTGAAATTTGAATGTCAAAATTTTCCCAGAATTTCATGTTTGAAGACAAGCGGGATGTCCAACTGAAATTGTCTGTGGTGGTTGTATTGCTCTCTGCGTCTCCATATATAATTGTTCTGAAAAAACTGCCGCTTCCAATAATTTTCCACCATTTGAAAATCTGTCCGTCTGCCTGCATTTCTATTCCATAAGAATCTGCATTCGTGAAATTTTTACTGGTTGAATACGTAATATTTGTAATTGAATCTAACCTGCTGTAATGCTTTATTACATCATTAATCTGCTTATAAAAAATCGAAGAATTTACATTTACAATTTTAGGTAAAGAGAAGCTGTGCCCAATTTCAATAGAATTGACATATTCCGGTTTTAGATCTGGATTTCCCATTCTATATTGAAGCGGACTCATTTTATTTACAAACGGATTCAATGACCACATACGAGGTCTGTTTACTCTTCGGCTGTAGCTTATCTGAATGTCATTCTGTTCATTGATTTTTCTTGTTACATGCACACTCGGAAACAATCCTATATACTCATCGTTCGATTTAATATTTGTTGTTTTCAGATCAGAATTAACGATTGTATATTCTGCTCTTAATCCAAGCTGAAAAGTAAATTTGTTATATACTTTTGAAAATATTCCATACGCTGCGTGTATCTGCTGGTTATAAATAAAATGATTGGTATAATTAGAATCTACATCCCACACATCTGATGCGTAATCATACGTATTAAATATATAATCCATGTCAATGTTGTTGTTGGAATATTTATATCCGGTTTCAAAACGGGCTGTAGTATCAAGAGGATGGACGTAATCGGCCTGCGCATTTATGTTGTAACTTTTGTAATCTGTATTATTAAGTTCATTTTCTGGAAAACCAGTAGGCGTTATGGTATCTGAAAGGTAATACTGCAAAAGTGTTTCATTGTCTTCTTTGTTTCTTGATGTATTTATTGTAATATCAGATGTTAATTCCCGATCTTTTTCATCAAATTTTTTCTTATAGAAAAGAGAATAATTTAAGGAGTAATCATTTTCATGTTCATTTTCTTTGTTATGAAAATAGTCTGTCGTCAATCCATTATTATAGGAATGAGAGTAGTCATTATCATTTCCTGAGCCTTTGCTGGAATTATATAAGACAGAACCTGTAATAGAATTTTGTTGATTAATAAAATAATCAGTACCAAGTTTTACAGAGTTGTTCAATCTTTCTTTAAATGTTTGACTCCATTGCTTATAATCGGTTGACACATATTGATTGTTGATCGTATCCCATAATGTATTTGTGCGATCGCTTTCTCCCCATCCGTTAATCTTTCTAGTACTACCATCGTAACTAAAAAATACATTTCCCTTTCCAAAATTATAATTCATATTTACTGAACCGTTTAATTTTTCTGATCCAGGAATTATTGTGCTTGTTCCTGCATTCAGAGATAGAATACCATTCAAGCCCTGACTCATTTTCTTTTTTAGCTTTATGTTTATGATTCCTGTCATACCTTCAGCCTGATAGCGAGCAGAGGGATTTGTAATAATCTCAATGGTTTCAATCGCGCTGGCTTGTATTTGCTCAAGAATGGCTGTTTGATCTGCACCCGAAAAAGGGGAGGGTCTCCCATCAATTAAAATAGTAAAATTGCTGTTGCCACGGAGGCTCACACTTCCATCTGCATCAACAACAACAGAAGGTACATCTTTCAACACATCAATTGCCGTACCACCCGTGGCAGCTAAATTTTTCTCAACATTTACCACTTTTTTATCCAAATGGTATTCTATAAGTTTTTTCTCAGATGTTACAGTTACTTCAGATAAATCAAGTGATGACGGGCTGAACTGAATAACTCCTGCATTATATTCAGGGCTACGGGGATTAATTTTTATTCCCGGAACAATTATAGGAGCGTATCCGATAAATTGAACTTTGAGGTAAAAATTTCCGGGTGGAACTTTGTCTATTACAAAACGACCTTTCTTGTCGGTAATGCCTCCTGTAACCAAAGAGGAGTCTTTTACTCTGTGCAAAATCACATTTGCATATTCAATAGGAACTTCCGATTGCTTATCAATTACAGAGCCATAAATTTTCCCAATAGCCATGTTCTTCATACCACCGGGACCACCCTTGCCCCCTTCTCTTCTTTTTTCTGTATCTTTTTTCTGATCTTTATTTTCCTGCGCAAAAGTCTCTAACGAAATTGAAAACATCAAAACCAGCCCTGCTACTAATAATCTTCTATACATAAATGAAATTTAAAATCTAAACAGTGTTTAGACTAATGTTTTAAAAAAAGGTTTAATTGAGGATGATAAAAAAAATCAAGAATGTAATAGTCTGCGATTTGTTTTTTGTTGCTTAAAAATCACTATTCAAAAGAATCTAAAAAACAACTACTTACATATCATAACAAAAAATAAATAATTTTGCTGTAACATTTAGCATTTTAGAAACGTCATAGTATCAGAATAAATTTTTAGAGGAGTCCGTTTTACAGAATGACTGCAAAAGAATATAATATTTGTGTAGACCGTTTTTCAGACCGGGTGTACCGTTTTGTCTTAAAATCTGTAAAAGATAAAGACAAGGCACATGATATTATACAAGACAGTTATGAGAAGATGTGGATCAATCATGAAAATATTGATTTTGAAAAATCACGCTCTTATCTTTTTTCTACAGCTTATCATACGATGATAGATTTATTCCGTAAGGAAAAGAAAAAGGCGGATTTTAATTCTGTGAAACCCGATGATTTTTCTCATTCGGAACAATATTCAGATTTGAATGAAATTTTACACCGAGCCCTGAATAATCTTCCGGAAGATCAGAAAAGCGTTATTCTTCTGAGGGATTACGAGGGCTATTCTTACGAAGAAATCGGAGAAATAACGGGGCTGAATGAATCGCAGGTAAAAGTATATATTTACAGGGCAAGGTTGTATTTGAAACAATATATCGGACACATGGAAACTGTACTATAAAAATGATAACACGCAGCAATTATGAAATATGGTTTATAGATTATCTTGACGGGAAGTTAAGCCCCTTTCAGATAAGCCAGCTCATGCTGTTCCTTAAAGAAAATGCAGATCTTGCAGCAGAACTTGAAGGTATGGGAGATACCTTTCTTGTTGCTGAACAAATCTCATTTGAGGCGAAAGAATCATTAAAAGAAATTCCACAAAAATCTCTTGTTCTCAATAACGAAAACTTCGATGAAACCTGCATCGCACGCATTGAGGGAGATTTGAATACAGAACAGAAAAAAGAATTCGATCGTTATCTTTTTACACATCCCGAAAAAATTAACGACTATGGTTTGTTTGCAAAGACACGCCTGCAGCCCGATTATAATATTATTTTTGATAAAAAATCATCTCTGAAAAAATATAAAATTCAAAAAAATTATCGAAAATATTTATTGCCTGCTGTCGGAATAGCTGCATCTGTAATTCTTTTTATAGTCGTATATATTACTAATAATAATTCTAAAACATCAAATGAAAAGCAGCTTGCAAATGTTGTTGAAATAAAAGACACTTCTAATTCTGTTCACAAATCTAATAACATTCAAAACAGCACTACTGTAGATGTTAATGAGAAAAATCAAAGTACAGAAAAGACTCGAAAAAATAAATTATATACAGAGAAAAAATTACCAGCACAAAAGCATATACAAAAATTTAATACACCTTTAACAGATACATTAAATAATATAACAAATATCAAAAAAGATTTTATTCCTCTTGAAAAAATGAAGTTGCGTAAATCTTTCATAGCATATACTGAAAGCGCAGGAACAGAGCTTGAATTACGTAACGCAACCTGTATTTTTCCTATTATTAAAAATGAAATAGCAGAAGAGCATCCCTCTCTTGCGCAGCTTGCAAAAAAACAAATACGTAAAATTTTCATGAAGCAGGAAGATCGTTTGAAAGAAACCTCACTTACATTTCTTGATGTTGCCGAAGCAGCTGTACGAAGCTTCAATAAACGCACAGGAAAAAATATCCGCATAGAAAAAACCTACAACGATGAAGGAAGCGTTGAAGTTCTGGCTTTTAAATCTGAAAATTTTCAGTTTATAAAACCGGTAAAAAAATAATTTTTGAGACTGCATCAAAGATTTACATTTTTTTGAATTTTCGTATAAAAATCATAATTATATTTTCGTACATCTGCTATTGTAGTGCCTTCGGTAGGAAGTATTTTGACAGTTCATCGCCACGACAATTTGCTCACTTCGGCAAGCTTGTTTCTGCAAGCTCAACACAACGCAGTACATCGCTAAACAAGGTTACGAAATAATATCAAGTCTGCGTTAGAGCAGTAAATATTACGGTACTCTGCACCTTGGTTTCTCTATACATAACATTTTTTTTACAAATATTATGCAGCTCTGCTGCTTCAAATGTTACCAAGGTTATGCTGTAATTATTATTTTGAAGCTGCAGAGCAGCGATAACATTTGTCGCAGCTATAGCTGCGTTGCATTCAAAGGTGCAGCGCACCGGAATATTATTATTTTGATTTCATACTTGATTTTTTTAAATGGATAAAGGAAAAATTATTTTTATTATTCTCTTGAAAATATGCTGATCATATTTTTAACAAATTAATTTAAGCAAAGTTCAGTTATTAACTTTCGTAAACCTGCGTCATCTTTAGCAAAATGAGTTTTGTTGTGATTATTTTTCCTTCTCTGTAACTTTTCCCTAACCCTGTTCGTCATACGACTGTAAATATTCAGCTGATATAAATTAATAAATGATGTTACGCAAATTGTGGAAATTGATGTTGAAGATGGAAGATTTAAGTCAGAAGTCAGAAGTCAGAAGATGGAAGTCAGAAGTTGAAGCAGCTCCCGACTTCGAACTTCCGACTTCGAGCTTCCGACTGATAAAAAAAAACATGTTGAGTAACGTCAGATAACAAGATTGTCACAAAAAAAACGCAAAAAAATAATTAATAATAAAATTTAAAATATAATAATATGAAAAAGATAGTATTAATAGCAATGTTGCTGGGATTAGGAATCGTAAATCTTTTTGCTCAGCAAGAAAATCAGTTTGACGAAATCAAAAAAATTGATGAAAATTATAGCTGGACATGGAAAGACGGATTGAAAGGAGTATGTGATAAAAGCGGAGTCATTATAATTCCTAATAAATATGATGAAATAACAGCTTTTAAAGACAGCTTAGCGTGGACATATAAAGATGGGAATAAAGGTTTGATACATGTATCCGGAAAAATTATTATTCCAAACGAATACGATGAAATTACAAATTTTAAAAAAGGAATGGCCTGGACTTATAAAGATGGTCAAAAGGGCTTGATATCAAAAGATGGTGTTGTATTAATTCCTGGCAAATATGACGAAATTGCGCACTTCAGAGAAAATTTGTTCTGGACATGGAAAGATGGCAACAAAGGTCTGATTGGGAAAGACGGAACTATTTTTATTCCGAATAAGTATGATGATATAAAATATGAAGACAATGGAACATTTAAGTGCTACAAAGATGGCAGTGTTTCTTTGCTGAGCAATCTGGCAAACCTTCCGGAAATAGAGGATAAAGAAACGAAAAAAGACAAAGGCTTAATAATAACGGACGATGGCATTCAAGTTTCTGATGGTTCGGGTACTGTAATCATTAATAAAGACAGTATTTTCATTACAGAAAAGAACAAAGGTGGAAAAGATACAACAAAAATAATTTTCAAAAAGGGCAAGATTCTGATAATTTCAGATAAAGATGATTTTCCTTTTGGCGATACATTAAATTGGGAATATGGCAGCGATTTTCCACGTTACCGTAAACCAAGATTTCAAGGAAACTGGTCGGGTGTAGAAATGGGAATGAATAATTTTCTTGATAAAAATTTTAAAATGGAATTGCCTGCTGATGGTAAAATGATGGATTTGAATACAGGAAAATCATGGCAGTTTAATTTGAATTTTTTACATCAGAGTTTTTCAATATATAAAGACAGATTTGGCTTTGTTACAGGTCTTGGGCTTGCTCTGAATAATTATGCATTTGACAAAAAAATAATTTTTGTTCCTGATTCAAATCCTATTCAGTTTACATTAGATACTATTCATAAATTTAAAAAGAACAAATTAATTGTTACCTATCTTACACTTCCTTTATTGCTGGAATATCAAATACCCGCCGGTCATGCACGAATTCATTTTGCTGCCGGAATAATTGGGAGTGTTAAAATCGGTTCCCGCCACAAACAAGTTTACGATAATGACGAAAAGCATATTGTACGCGAAGACTTCAGGTTGTCGCCCTTTAAAGCAGAAGCTACGTTCAGAATGGGTTACGGAGGTTTTAATGTTTTTGCAAATTACAGTTTTATTACTTTGTTTGAAAAGAAAAAAGGTCCCGAATTATATCCATTTACTATTGGCATGGGGCTTACCTTTTAATTTAGTGTTTGCAAGAAAACGCCAACTACTGCGTTACTCTCGTCATGAAAACAGTCATTTACAAAAGTAAACTCCTTGGTTTTCATGACTTCGAAAGCCTTGTATTTGACGTTTTCTTTATCAAACACATAGTTTTCTTGCGAACACAATTTAGCAATCCTGTGAGGTATTGCGAGAAAGCAGGTGAGGAGGCTATCCTAACAGGTTTGCTTGAAATAGGAGAAAATAATGGATTAAGGAGTAGGATTAAGAATAGGAGCAAAAGTAAAGACTTCGTAGTAATCTTCTTTAATCCTTAATCTTACTCCTAAACCTAAATCCAAATTAAATTTAAGTTTGATAAATGAGAGAAAAATATTTGTTCGCCCCAGCGAAAGGATTTAGGATTTGTAATGAAAAAACAAATCATATATAAATTTCAAATCACAAGTATACATTAGGGTTTCAATTAAAAGTCCGGTAATAAAAGTCCGGACTTTTTTATTGTCCAAATCCAATTTTTTTACGGTCATCAGTATTTGAAAAACTTTTTGCATCAATGTTGTAAATGTCGGCAAGCGTGGAAGGTTTTTCAATAGTGCAGCCCTTATTCAATTTATCGGCTAATTTCTGTGCTTTTGCAGTCTCTAATTCTTTAAATTCGTAACGTGCAATCAACCTACCTTTTCTAAGAATCGCATCATCAATTTTTTTCAAATCAGAATTAAAAGTGCAGATAACATTTATAGATAAGGCATCTGCAAGAAGCCCGTCGCCAAGGTTCAATAAATTTGATAAGGCAGTAACATTCGGGTTTCCATCAGAGCGGGGCATCAAAATGGTTTCGCAATCTTCAAGAATTAATACAGAGTCTGAATTTTCAGTCATAAAAGGCAAAAAGTTTGGAGCACTTAAAGAATCTATCATGTGCAGGGGCAGGTAAATAAATTTTTTATCTATAGAGCACACCAGATGGCGGATATAATAGGTTTTTCCTGTTCCATATTTTCCATGTAAAAGAATCAAACCGTTTTTCTTTTTTTCATTAAGTGAATCATTTATTAATGTGTGAACTTCCTTAAAGTCGTCGTTATAGTTTTGCTCAATGTCAATATCATGGGGTTTAACATCAAAATCTGTAAGAGTGAGACCATGTTCAGAATATTCTGAGCGTGAAATCATATAGAATTTCTTTTCTTTATTTTCCGGTAAAATCTTGAAAGCTTCTGCATGTAAAGCAATATTTTTAATTTCTTCTTTTGTGATTTTGCTTCCATACATAATAATTACAACATGTCTGTGAAAAGCGACAAAGAAACCTTCTTTTATCATTAACAGATATTCTGTATGTTCGTGAAAATCCGGTTCAGAAAATTTTTCACGGTTTGCTCTTTCAATTCTTATAATCTGAGACTCTTTAAGATTGTATTTTATTATCATTTCTTTTAGAAGTGCTTCAGAATTAATATCGTGATTTATGCGATAAATAGAATAAAATTCGCGGAACATCTGAAGAAAAATTTTCCCCCAATGCAAGTACTGCTCATTGTCATTGCCGAATAAATCCATATTGGTACGCTGCAAAAAATTATCATCCAGATGAAATCCCTTTAATGTACTATTATCTTTCTTGCTCATATTTAATAAATTGAAAAATTTTATGTTTGTAAATAAGATTTTATAAATATACGTAATAAAATGAAAAATATAACATCGGATATGAAATTCTATTAGTAATTGGTGGCTGAGCGGAGTCGAAGCCACCGATTACTTATTACTGATTACGATTTACAATTATTTTCATTACTTTTACATCAAAAATCTTGCAAAATGCACAATAAAGACGCATATATCCGATACAAAATAATTAATCAATTATTGGTTGATAAAAAATATCCTGATATAGAAAAAATAAAAGATGCAATATTTAATGTAACATGTAAAAATGTTGCGACAAGAACGATTGCCAAAGATATTCAGGATATGCGATACAATTCAGAACTTAATTTTCACGCTCCCATTGAATACGATTCCTCTGAAAAGGGCTATTATTACAGCGATTCAAACTATTCGATTGACGAATTACCCATTTCTGAAGAGGAGCTTGAAGCTTTGCACTTTAATGCTGACTTTCTGAAAAACCTTTCTGTAATCCCTGTTTTTGAAAACTCGCGAGGCACAATAGAAAGACTTATCACAATACTAAAGACAAAACAAGGTTTATCAGACAATCAAAGAAAAAATATAATTGATTTTCAGAAAGTGCCCCGATTTAAGGGGATTGAGCATATTGAGTTTCTTATTGATGCAATAAAAAACAAGAAAGTTATAAACATAACGCATCAAAGTTTTTACAATCCAAAGCCGAATAAATATATTCTACATCCTCTGTTTTTAAAAGAAGACCGATTTCGTTGGTATCTTATAGCATACAGCGAGAGCCACAGCGAGCTTCGTACATTTGGACTTGACCGAATTAAAGATATTAAAACAGAACATCTGGCAACTTTTTTTCAGGTTCCTTTTCATCCTGAATTATATTTTCAGGATACAATTGGTGTTTTTGTTGCAGACGGAAAAGTGGAAGATATTTTGTTAAAATTTGCATACGAAGAAGGTCAGTATTTAAAAAGTCTGCCTTTGCATGAAAGCCAGAAAATAATTGAAGAAACTAAAGATTTTTTAATAATAAAATTCAAACTTGCTCCTACTTACGAACTAATAAATCTTATTCTTGGCTGGGGACCAAATGTTGAAGTCATCCAACCTCAAAGTCTTCGGGATACAATTAAAAAGAAACTGGAAACGGCTGTGAAAAAATATAAGAGATAACTCTCCCAACCTGCAACTTTTTTCATACTCCATACCTTTCTTTAAGCGGCGCATTGATAGCTTCCCATACTTTATCAGAAAGAGCATCTTCATCACCCTTTTTTAAACCTATTGTAGAAATTGGTTCATGAATAATTGCAAAACTGAATCCCGGGCTTACTTTCCCGTGCCAGAAACCTCCGTTTTCAATGCGTTTCCAATGGGTAACATAAGTTGCGGGAATTATTGGAACCTGCTTTTGTATAGCGACTACGAATGCACCCGATTTGAAGGGGTTCATGTGCGGAGCATTTTTAGTCATGGTTCCCTCCGGAAATAATGCCACAGGATTACCTTTTTCGAGTTGTTCTCCTATTTGTAAAAATGATTTATACGCTGCAATTTTGCTTTGCCTGTCAACAAGAATATTCATATCAGACAAAAAGAAAATCTGAAACAAAGGCCATTTTTTTAATTCCTTTTTTCCTACAAATATGAAATAAAAGGGAAGTGTATTATATGCATTAGTAATATCAAGAAAAGAGCTATGATTGAAACAAACAAGATAAGGACCGGAAGCAGGTATATTTTTAACTCCTTTTACACGTGGTGGAATTAATGCCAACGTATGAAATACATGGGTATAAACTTTAAGTATTTTAAATGCTGTACGAAGTCGTTTTGAATCTTTTAAAAAAAAATACAAAACAGGGTAAAACAAAAGAAGTGATAGCGAAAAAGATAAAAAAATATGAATTTTATATATAACCCGGAAAGGGAGAAAAAAATAATGCAGGAAATTCCTTTTTTTATTTGGTTTAATTTGTATAAAATCAGTACTCATAATAAATTATAAATTATTTAACCAACAAATATATTGAATTAATTTGAAAGAATAAATGTATAAATTTTAAGATATTTTTTATTTGCAGTGTTTGTCGCTGTGATGACCATAAATTCAGCTTTTGTAAAAATTAACTGATAGAAATTTTGGTTTTCCAGAAGGCAGAGAGACAATAAAAAAGTTTACGAAGCTGTGATAATTAGAAGTTGTGGAGTATAATGCAAAACTTGCGAGCAATAAGCAGGTTGGTAAGTGCTAACTCAAAGTATAATGTACCCCTAAATAGAATTTTAGAAAACTCATGAGTTCTGAATTTAAAAACTTTGTATATTTGCCATTATTAAAACCAAATTTCATCTGCATGAAAAAAAATCAGATTTTGCTCCGAAATTCTTTTATTTTTAATAACAAAATTATATTTTTCATACCGCTATTTGCCTTATTTTTCAGTTTTTCCTGTCATGTTATTAAAAATGGAAATTATTATATTTTTTCTTTACCGGAAAATCCACCCGCAATGTTTCAATGGATAGACAAAGGTGTGCTTGCAGCCAAAATAACAGAAGTTACAGTAAACGATTACCTTTTTTTTCTTGAAACTGTTTCGAAGGATAGTTCAGAGGAATATTTGAAAGAATTAATTCCTTCAAATGAGTGTGCTTTATTTCCGTATCTCCGTTTAGAAAAGGGTTTGAAAAGCGAGGAGGAAGATCAAAAAATGATTTGGCTTGATGTGGATGCATTTAAAGAAAAAATGTATGCTAAGAAAAATCCCGTTGCTTTTATTGATGAATTTGAAAAACCGATAACAGGAATAAGTTTCGATCAGGCTGAAGAATATGCTGCATGGTGTACTTTTTATTTTAACAAGGAACAGGATTTAATTAAAAATGGGAATAGAATAATTATTTTCAGATTACCTACTCCTGCTGAATTTACAAATATTTCAAAGCGGGGAATGGAAGATTGCGATTTTGAAAGTGATAAATACTGTGAGATAAACAGGAAAGCATGGAAAGAATGTGCAAACCCAAAAGGATGCGCTTTATGCAATTGTGCCGGAAAGCCTGTTTGCGAAACAAATAAGCAGGTTGATGAAATGTTTGGCAAAGAATCTCTTTATACCGTTAACATTTTTTCACCGAATTTTATCGGCCTGATGGATGTACAGGGAAATGCTGCTGAAATGACCAATGAAAAGGGAATTGCAAAAGGCGGTTCCTATTTGAATACAGCAAAAGAATGTCTTCCTGATGCTATTCAGAAATATGAAAAACCTGAAAAATGGCTCGGATTTCGCTTAATAGCTGAAGTTGTGGACATCAGTACAACTAAAATGTATTTTGACGATGAAGGTAAGCTCAGAGAACACAAATAATGATATTTAATATTCAATATAGATTTGATTCCTTATGAAATTATTATTGTTATTATTATTTTATATTCTGATATTTTTTTCAGCCAGAGCCCAAACAGTTTCTGATGCTGATGGAAATACATATAATACTGTAGTAATCGGTAAACAGATTTGGATGAAAGAAAATCTTCGGACAACAAAATTTGCAGACGGAACGCCTATGGAAAATATTTTAGAACCGACAAATCAGGGAGGATATTGCGATTACAACAATAATCCTGACAATTCAAATTTGTATGGACGCTTATATAACTGGTTTTCCATAACAAAAAAAATTGGAATTTGTCCTGCCGGATTTCATGTGCCAAGTGATAGTGAATGGAATATCCTTGCTAAATTTCTTGACAATTCTGTTGATACTACTTTAATTGATTTTTCAGGAAAATTAATTGGTGGAATTATGAAAGAGAAAGGGAATTTGAGTTGGAAAAAAACTAATAAAAAAGTAACAAACAGCAGTGGCTTTTCTGCATTACCAGGAGGCTGGCGTACAAACGACGGAGAATACAAATCTATTGGGATATCGGGCTCTTGGATTACTTCAACAGAGGAAGATATTTCGTATGTTTTTATCAGAGCTTTAGATGCAGATAAAATTCAGATAGGTCGTTTAACCGATAGCAGCATTTCTATGCATTCTGTTAGGTGCGTAAAAGAAAATAAATAGTCCTTGCAAGAAAACGTCAATTTCTGCGTTACTCTCGACCTGAAAAACAGTCATGTACATTAGTACACTCCTGATTTTCAGGTCTTCGAAAGCCTTGACCTTGACGTTTTCTTATCAAGCACTGACACTGTCAAACAAAAAACATGAGTTTTCTTGCTGACACTAAATAACAATATTAAACCATGAAAGTCATTATTCTTTTCTTATTTTTTGGAGGACAGTATTGTATTTGCTATGCCCAGCAAACAGCCACATTTAAAGATTCCCGCGATGGAAAAAAATACAAAACGATAACTATCGGAAAACAAATTTGGATGGCAGAAAATCTGAATTTTGAAACAAAATCCGGCTCTTGGTGTTATAATGATTCAACCGAAAATTGCAAGAAGTTTGGTCGCCTTTACGACTGGGAAACGGCTAAAATAGTATGTCCATCAGCTGACGGATGGCATTTGCCGGAAACCGATGAGTGGAGAGCCTTAACAGAGTATCTGGGAGGAATGGCTGTAGGTGGCGATAAAATGAAAAATAAAGGAAGCCAAAACTGGAATTGCCCTAATGCGGAAGCAAGCAACAGTAGTGGCTTTTCTGCTTTTCCCGGAGGTTCTTACAATGCTGAAGAAAAAACATTTGAGGGGAAAGGAAATACATGTGCATGGTGGAGCGCCACAGAAGAAAGTAAAGCTCATGCATGGTTTCAATATATGTATTGTGACGATCCTGCCATTTACAGAAATAATTACGGATCAAAACCTACCGGATGCAGTGTCCGTTGTTTGAAAAAAAAATGAAAATTTTAAGCCAATAACTCCAGCCTGCTTGCATCCAAGCGAATAAAAATAAACAAAAGCATTGTAAACGCCCAGAGCGAAGAACCACCATAGCTGAAAAAAGGCAGAGGTATTCCTATTACAGGAGCAAGCCCGATGGTCATTCCTATATTTATGGTTAAATGAAAGAATATAATGGATGCAACAGCATAGCCATAAATACGGCTGAAATGCGATCGTTGTCTTTCTGCTAAAAAAATAATTCGTAACAGCAAGGCAACAAATAAACCAATGACAATTGTTGACCCCAGAAAGCCCCATTCTTCACCAATTGTACAAAAAATAAAATCGGTACTTTGTTCAGGAACAAAATCATATTTTGTTTGTGTCCCTTTCAGAAATCCTTTTCCCAAAAAACCCCCGGAACCAATAGCAATTTTCGATTGATGAACATTATACCCAGCTCCCTTTAAATCTGTTTCCATTCCTAACAATACAGATATTCTCAAACGCTGATGTTCAGATAAAACTTTGTCAAAAATATAATCAACAGTAAAGGTAAATGAAAGAGACGCGATAAGCATAGCTATTATGGTTATTGCATTTGCAATTTTTATCTGGATATTAATAATGACACAAACGATACTGGCTAACAATGCTGAAGCAGCAAATACATAATGCAGTTCAAATGGTTTTTTAAGCGCGTAATTTATTGCATAAAACAAAACTCCTGAAACAATAAAAATTCCTGTAACTATTGAAAACTCTTTAAGTCTTCGTCTCATGGCTCCAAATATTATCAATGACAAAACAATTAAAGAAATAACTAGAAAAAGAGGATCTGTAATTAATGTCGCTATAAAAAGAACTATAACAAGAACTCCGAAGAAAAGAAATTTTGTAGAGACCCATCCTTCTCTGAATAACACAAAAACAAAAGCTCCGTAAACTAATGCTGTCCCAGTATCATTTTGCAGAATAATCAGTGCTGCCGGTATTCCAATCATTCCCAAAATCAAAACCCAATTTCTTATTATGTGTGTTTTTGGATTAAGAAAACTTAGAAGTTTAGCTATTGTCAGGCAGGCTGCTAATTTGGCAAATTCAGCAGGTTGTAGCCTGAAACTGCCTATTTCAAACCATGCGCGGGCTCCGTTTACTTCCTTTCCAAAAAGCAATACAGCAATAAGCAATCCTATTGTTATTATATAAACAAAAATGGCAAAAAAGGAAAAGAAATTACTATCTGTAATAAAGATAAGCAGAATTATGAATAAAGCCGCACCTATCCAAAGCATTTGTTTCCCATATTTCTGACTGATATCAAAAATACTCTGGTATTCGTTATTATACACAGCCGCATAAATATTAACCCAGCCTATAATTACCAGTAAAAAATACAGTATAATCGTAGTCCAGTCAACACTAATCAGCAGATTGACTTTTCTTGTTGAGTCTGTCGCGCTTTTTATCAAAACTTAATGATTTTTCTAAATTATTAAATTCAAGTATTCTTAATTCCTTATTTGGGTCTGAAATTTTTCTTGTCAGATATTTTTCTATAATAAGACTTGCGATGGGCGCTGCCCATACACCTCCAAATCCAGCATTTTCAACGTAAACGGCAATTGCAATTTTAGGATTTTCTTTAGGAGCAAATGCAACAAAAACAGAATGGTCTTCTCCTCGTGGATTTTGCGCTGTTCCTGTTTTTCCACAAACTTCAATATCTTTAATTTGTGCAAGTCTGGCTGTACCTGCTGAAACAACGTTGCTCATTCCTTCTATAATCATATCAAAATAATTTGCATTTACTGGTACGATATTTTTCTTATAGAAGCGCGGGTCTTTTATTTTTTCTTCTCCTATTTCCTTAACTAAATGTGGTGTATAATAAAATCCTTTGTTCGCAACAATGGCTGCAAAATTAGCCATCTGCATAGGAACAATTTCAACTTCTCCCTGACCGATACTCAATGAATAAATAGTTTGAAATGCCCATCTCCCTTTGCCATACCATTTATCGTAAAAATTAATTGTTGGAATACGACCGCCTTTCATATATTTAATATCCGAATCAAAAGATTTTCCAAGACCGAATTGTGTAACCAAATCGTACCACGCCTGAAATCCTATTCTGCTATCAGTAAAAATACTTCTCGATTTACCCTGTTGAATAATTCGTTGAAATACTTTGTAGAAATAAGGATTACAAGAATGTTGGATGGATTGTTTTACACTCGTACAGGTAGGATGATTATGGCAATTTACGAGTCCTTTATCGCAGGGGAATCCTGTATTTTCATGTATAACGCCTAACTGCAATCCTATTAAGGCCTGAATAACTTTAAATATTGATCCGGGAGGATACTTGGCTTGCAGGGCTCTGTTCAGTAATGGCTTTGAGATATCTTTTGCGAGAACAGGATAATTTTTAGAACGTTCGCTTCCCACTAACAGGTTCGGGTCATAAGAAGGGCTGGTTACCATGCAGAGAATTTCTCCTGTCGCGGGTTCTATAGCCACAATACTACCCACTTTGTTTTCCATAAGTTTTTCTCCATATTCCTGAATATCTAAATCTATGGAGGTTTTGAGATTATGTCCCACAACCGCGGTTGTATCATATTTACCATCCTGAAAAGAACCTTTTGGTCGGTTGTGTACATCCACCATTTGAATCTGCACTCCCTTTTTACCCCTGAGAACTTCTTCATAAGACAATTCTAATCCGCTTATTCCAATATAATCTCCTGATTTGTAATAAGGATTTTTCTTTGTCTTGGCTTCATCAACTTCGCCGATATATCCAAGAACATGCGCTGCTGATTTTCGGGGATACGTACGAAGCGTACGCGCCTGTGTAAATAATCCTGGATATTTGAATAGTTTTTCCTGTAGCGTCGCATACCGCATGGATGAAATTTGCTTGAATAAAACGGAAGGTTTGTATTGAGAATATTTTTTTGCCTTGCCAAGCGCATCTCTGAATTCTTCAACCGATACGCCCAACATACTTGTCAGTTCAAGCGTATCAATCCCAGGATATTTTCCCCTTGGCATTTGCAGAGGAATTACTAAAAGATCATACACTGCCTGATTTTCTACCATCATTTCCCCATTGCGGTCAAAAATAAAAGCGCGTGCGGGATATATTGTTACATAACGCAGCACATTATTATTGGCAGAAAGTTTCAGGCTTTTATCTATAACCTGCAAATAAAAAAGTCGGATAATAAAGATTACTGCAATAATCAAAATTATCACGGCAATACTTAATTTCCTGTCAGAGTAAGGATTCTTCACTTATTTTTTATAATAAATTTCCGGTGTTGAAATTATACATAAAACTAATTTGGTATTCGCTCCGACAAAACTTTTTTCACAATGTTTTGAACAGGCTTCTTTTATTATTGTCAACAGTCAACAGTCAACAGTCTACAGTCAACAGTCAACAGTCTACAGTCTACAGTCTACAGTCTACAGTCTACAGTCTACAGTCTACAGTCTACAGTCTACAGTCTACAGTCTACAGTCTACAGTCTACAGTCTGCGGACTTACTGACTGCCGACTTACTGACTGCCGACTGCCGACTGTAGACTAACGACTGCCAATCTCAATTACCACATACCATTTACCCTCCCACAACAATTTATAAACAGCCAATTTGTACTCAATTGAGGACTATAAGCGTATTCTGTTGATGATATTATCATAAAATATTTTTTTATAAAATAAAAAAATTACTACTTTGGAAACCAAATTTGCATTAATCTTTGTTTATATGAGGAAATTCATTACAAGAATCCTTTTTGTATTTTTTATACTATCACAGGGTTTTTACACAATCGGGCAGGATAATAAATCAAAATCCATTCTCAGCGAACCAATAGACCTTCGCTTTTTCAATTCAGATACTTTAAGCTATCTGATTCTTGAAGGAATCAACAAACATCTTACATTTAATAATCATGATGAACTTCGGATACATAAAATTTTAAAACTTGCATCAGAAGATCAGGCTGAATTTATGGCAGCTATTGAAGATGCGGTTCAGGAACAAAGCAGCGGTAAGAAAAAGACACTTGAAGACCGCATGAATTTTTACGGTGGCGCAGGAAATGCCGTTGAAATAGTAACAAAAGAACCACTGCAAAAAGGAAGCGATGTACTTTCCTACAAAGAACTTGCCTACACAATTGTCTCAAAGTGGCTCAGCAATAAAAAAACGGTTGATATTATTATGAACCCTGAAAATATTTTCTGCGGAATAGGCACCCGCATTGATGCTAAAGGGAAAAAAATTTATATTTCTATGGTAATGGGGAATTACCGTTCTTTAAATGCCGGAGCAAACAGGAGAAATGAATTGAATGCTCCCTATACAACAAGATTATTCGGTTTGTGGCCCTATGAAGAAAAAACCTGCAAGAAATGTCGCGATTTCAGAAACATGATTGATTTGCAATCGGGATTATCCGTGAGAGACGGGTACATTTATTTTAAATATAACAGACTGAGAGACCTTAAGCGATTACTAAGAGACCCTAAAGATGGCATTGCTGTTGAAGTTGTGCAAAAAGATCAGTATCCATGCACTGGCGACAATATTCTTGATAACAATCTGCCAGGCAAAGGTATTCTTGTAAAGCGCTTCTGGAGCAGAAAGCTGTTCAAAAAAAATATGAACAAAGACAAAAAGAAAGATGAAATTGAAGTAAAAATCGGTAAATTCCCGGAAAACATTAAAGGAGAATATGAGTTAAATTTGCTTATTATTAAGGAAAGAAGAGTGTGCAAAAATATCATGCGCTCTTTTGTAATGGAAGCAGGACTAGAATATTCAAACAAAGTGGAACTCCTTGCTGATACAATTTCTGCTGGTGCCGGGAAATACATGCCTCAGGTTTCTGCGAATAAAATTAACTTTAATATCCCTTTTGAAAAAAGTAAAGTGAATTATAAAGCGCAGGATGTAGAACCCTTGCTCAAACAGCTTGATGAACCCGATTATATTATAAACGAAGTTAATATTACTGCATATTCATCCATTGAAGGAAGTGAAGAAAAAAATGCGCAGCTTCAGAAAGACAGGGCTCAGAGCATTGTAAAAGTTCTTGAGTCGCGTCAGAAAGATAATATCAAAACAAATATTATCACAAAAGATAATTGGGAAATGTTTCAGAATGATATAAAAGAAACAAAATATGCTGAACTTGCTGAAAAAACAATAAAAGAAGCTCAGGATTATATACGTGAGAAAAGAATTCATGAAGAATTAGAACCCATACTCTCAAAACAAAGATATGCAGATGTTGAAATGACAGTTACTTATGATATTACAGGAGACAAAGAACAAGTATTTGCAGCAAGTATGTTTAATAAAGCCATAAAGAAACGTGATTTGCCGCTTGCACTCTCAATTCAGAAGTTTATTTTCAAAAAAATAATGGATAAAAAATACAATGTAAAAGTTGTTGAATTAATGAATATTCCTTTTGAAAAAGATTTCGCAGGATTACTCATGAATAAATTATGGCTTGAAAAATATCTTAACAAAATAGAAGAAAATAAAGAGCTTTTTGGCAAAATCACACAACTGCATACACTTGATCCAAGTAATCCTTACATCCAATATAATTATATTTATTTCGACATTCTGTTGAGTGATTTTGGTAATGAAAAAACGATGCGCGATCGGCAGAAAATGATTGATGAACTCTATAAAACAACGCTGAGCAAACCCACTGTAGATAATCTTAATATTGAATACCAATTTAAAATTATTCATCATTACGATTCTTTGCCAACCCCCCACCCGAATATGATTTCGAGCCTTGAAAAAATTAAAAAAATAGTTAACATTAATGATGCTAACTGGCAAAGCGCGCTGAAATTAGCCTATATTTTTATTGATCAAAAAGATTTTGATTTTGCAATAAATCTTATTGAACCCTTTATTGATGAAGATAATGTTTTTGATGAATTGTTATTTACCTATATTGGATTGTGCTCAAAAGCGCAGCATCGCCTCAGCTCATCGTTGTTTTTAAAAACAATGATAAAAGCCAGCGAACTTGATAAAGACAGATTCTGTAAAATGGTTAATCCACAACAATTGAATTTTCAGGTGTTCGATAACTATGATGTAAAAGAGCATTACTGCAAAGTTTGTAAGGGGAAATAATATTTTAGGGTAAAGCAATCCTATGAGGTATTGTGGGAAAGCCTGTGCGTAGGGTATCCCTGAAGGCAGGCTCACAGGTTTACGGCGATGGGAAATAAAAAACGCCTCATTTTATGTTTAAAAATATATTTTAAACCCGCTTTCAGAAGTTTATTATGATATATGAGTCTTTTCAAAACGAGTAACTACTGAAAATCAACATATTAACAAAATCATTCTACTAAAAAAAAATAAGTCATTTCTTAAAAAAAATGTTAATAATTTTTGTTTATAACAAATAATTAATAAATTTACATGCCTTTTGAATTCATTGTGTATTCATTAATTTACGTTGTTTCACATTTTTCAAAGTTATTAACAATTTCCTTTTTATAAACAATTTCATGTTAATAACCTGTGAAATAAGAGTAAACAAAAAGCAATATTGTTAATAATCAAATAATCAGTATTTTAAGAAATGTATTCTAATTATCAATTGATTCAGCAAAAAAAAAAATCCTTAAAGAATATTTTTAAAATACAATAGCAAAATGATTTTTTTTTTAATTTTTTTTATAACAATATTGCCTCTGAAATCAGAAAAGAATCAAGACATTTAAAATATACATTATAAAATGAGTAAGAATCATGAAGTGATATGGGGAAACTGCCTCCAGATAATAAAGGATAATGTCCAAACCATTACCTTTAAAACCTGGTTTGAACCAATTGTCCCCCTGAAGATAGAAAATAAAGTTCTTACAATCCAGGTGCCAAGTTTATTCTTTTACGAATATCTTGAAGAACATTACATAGATTTACTGAGAAAAACGCTCTGTAAAGAATTAGGTGCCGATACAAAACTCGAATACAATGTTGTTATGGAAAACAACCCGTATTTCAGTAAGCAGCCCTATACTGTAAAAATGCCTGGATCTGCCAACATTAAAAAAGAACTTAAAAACAAACCTGTCTCCATTCCTCTGAATGTTGATGACAACCCTGGTATCAAAAATCCGTTTATTATTCCAGGATTAAAAAAATTAACCGTAGATCCACAGCTAAATCCCGAATATTCTTTTGCAAATTTTATTGAAGGAGAATGTAATCGTTTAGCTCGTTCTGCAGGATATGCTGTTGCAAACAGCCCTGGAGGAACTGCTTTTAATCCTCTATTGGTTTATGGTGGCTCTGGTCTCGGAAAAACACACCTTGCGCAGGCTATTGGTATTGAAGTTAAAGAAAAATTACCCGAAAAAACAGTGCTGTATGTTACGGCTCACAATTTCCAAACTCAATACACAGAAGCATCAAGAAATAATACAAGAAACGATTTCATTCATTTCTATCAGATGATAGATGTATTGATTATTGACGATGTTCAGGAATTTGCAGGTAAAGAAAAAACACAGGATATATTTTTCCAGATATTCAATCACCTGCACCAGTCTGGAAAACAACTTATCCTTACCTCCGATAAAGCACCTGTTGAAATGCAGGGTTTAGACCAAAGACTTCTTTCCCGTTTTAAATGGGGATTAGCAGCCGATCTTCAGACTCCGGATTATGAAACAAGAATTCAGATTCTGAAAAAGAAAACCTATAACGACGGAATCGAGCTTCCACAGGATGTTACAGAATATATTGCCTCACATATAACAACCAATGTCCGCGAACTCGAAGGAGCACTTATTTCTCTGCTTGCCCAGTCAACACTGAACAAAAAAGAAATTACACTTGAGCTTGCAAAACAAATGATAGACAAGCTTGTTAAAAATACCAAGAGAGAAATATCTATTGATTACATACAAAAAATTGTTTGCGACTATTTCAATCTTCCCATGGATATTTTCACTTCTAAAACAAGAAAACGTGAAATTGTTCAGGCAAGACAAATTGCAATGTTTTTCGCAAAAAGTCTTACCAAGGCCTCACTCGCTACTATCGGCTCCAGCATTGGAGGGAAAGACCATGCGACTGTGCTGCATGCATGCAAAACCGTCAATAATCTTATTGATACAGATAAAACATTCAGAGTTTACATTGACGAAATTGAAAATAAACTGAAACTGTAATTAGTGTCAGCAAGAAAACTCAAGTGATTGATTATTCATTTAAAATAATACAGGTGTCCGTATTTCCGGAGACCTGTTTTTTTTGTTTATTAATTTGATTATGACTGAAAATATTTCTTTTGCTCTTTTATGCTTTACCTCTTTTTTCACTTTAATAAACCCACTTGGGGTAATGCCAATATTTATGACGATGACAGGTTCCATTTCAAACGAACAAAGAGTCAAAACCGCCAAAAAAGCTGTAATTGTTTCGTTCGTAGCACTTATTGTTTTTGCATTTAGCGGACAATTACTTTTTCGTTTTTTTGGAATTTCGGTTGATAGTTTTCGTGTAGTTGGTGGAATAATTTTTTTTATGATGGGTTGGGACATGCTTCAAGCAAGACTCGTTAAAGTAAAACACGACGAAAATGATATAAAAGAATATGTAAATGATATTTCTGTAACACCCCTGGCAATACCAATGATATGTGGACCAGGCGCAATTACAAATTCGATTGTACTTATGGAAGATGCAAACAGTGCATTAAAAAAAATCATATTATTTGCAGCAATTCTATTAGTACATTTACTTACTTTTTTTATTCTGTTCAGTTCAACAAAAATAATAAAATTGATAGGAGAAACCGGCAATAAAATCATGATGCGGTTAATGGGGTTGATTGTTATGGTTATTGCCGTTGAATTTTTCTTTAGTGGGATGAAACCAATTTTACAAGGTATCTTTAAAGCCGGAATATAAAATGGAAAAAAGTTTTCGTATCATATTCATGGGTACTCCCGAATTTGCTGTTGCTTCGTTAAAAGCTCTGGTAGATTCACATTGCAATATCGTTGCCGTAGTAACTGTACCCGATAAACCCGCTGGCAGAGGACAACAAATTCAAAAATCACCTGTAAAAATATATGCAGAAGAAAACAATATTCCTGTGCTGCAGCCTGAAAAATTAAAAGACCCGCAATTTATAGAAACACTAAAAAAACTGAATGCAAATTTACAAATTGTAGTAGCCTTTCGTATGCTCCCTGAAATTGTATGGAACATGCCTTCCAAAGGAACATTCAATTTGCATGCCTCCCTCCTGCCCCAGTACAGAGGCGCCGCACCTATTAACCATGCAATAATTAACGGAGAAACAGAAACCGGAATTACTACTTTTTTTCTGCAACACGAAATTGATACAGGCAAAATTATTTTCAGAGAAAAAATTGAAATTGAAGAAACAGATAATGCAGGAACACTGCACGACAAGCTCATGGAGCTTGGTGCATATCTTGTAGTTAAAACAGTTCTTGCAATAGAAAATAATTCCATTCAGAGCATCTTACAAGATGATTTATTAAAAGAAAATCCAATTATAAAACCTGCGCCAAAAATTTTTAAAGAAAACTGCAAAATAAACTGGAATAAATCGGCAAGTGAAATATACAATTTTATTCGGGGTCTCTCCCCCTACCCTGCTGCTTGGACAGAACTTATTTCTGAAAAAAATGAAATTACCAGCATGAAAATTTTTGAGTGCGAAATATCAGAAGAGCCAAGCAATGGAGAAGCAGGCATGATAATAAGCGACAATAAAAATTTTATTAAAGTAGCATGTTTTGATAAATTCGTGTTACTAAAATCGGTTCAGCTTGCCGGAAAAAAAAGATTGAATGTGGAAGAATTACTGAGAGGATTGCGAATGGAAAATTTTAAAATAAAATTTTCAAACTAATGGAAAACAACATAATCAAATTACGCGCATTAGAACCAGAAGATATAGAACTTCTCTATACTTGGGAAAATGATACCTTACTATGGAAAGTAAGCAATACCATTGCACCCTTTTCTAAATACACTTTAAAAAGATACATCGAAAATGCGCACGAAGACATATTCGATACCAAACAATTGCGATTGATGATTGTTGCCAAAGACCAGAATAAAACAATAGGCTGCATAGACCTTTTCGATTTTGAACCCTTCCATCAACGTGCAGGTGTAGGAATTCTTATTTATGAAAAAGAAGACCGCAGTAAGGGTTATGCAAAGGAGGCACTGAATGTATTAATCAACTATTGTTTTAACACACTTGGTTTGCACCAGCTTTATTGCAACATAACAGAAGACAACGTAGCAAGTATTGAACTTTTTACGAAAGCTGGCTTTGTGCAAACCGGCTGTAAAATAGACTGGCTAAAGTATTGCAATGATTGGAAAAATGAGTTAACGCTGCAATTAATAAAAGAATGATTTTCCACCTAATCCAGATACTGAAACAAATCTGCAAGCCAAAAGAGAAACGAATGAAAAAAAAACTTTAACACATTCAGTAATAGAGCCGTTTCCTATAATATTTACAAGCAATAAGAAAAGAAATAAAACTGACAATTTTTGTTCGTGGAATCAATACCTCTCTTTCCGCTTAACATAAATCTTTTTCTTTAGTTAGTGTCCGCAAGAAAACTATGTGTTTGATAAAGAAAACGTCAAATACAAGGCTTTCAAAGTCATGAAAACCAAGGAGTTTACTTTTGTAAATGACTGTTTTCATGACGAGAGTAACGCAGTAGTTGGCGTTTTCTTGCAAACACTAGTTATGATGATTATTACAAAAGAGCGATAAAAATGAAATTTTCTGTGAAAAATATAAAGAAATAAATATGTTGTAATATCTCTGAAAGCAAAAAGCTACTCTTTTGGAGTAGCCTTTTGTGCCCAGAACAAGACTCGAACTTGCACGCTTTTGACGGCGCCAGCCCCTCAAGCTGGTGTGTCTACCAATTCCACCACCTGGGCAATTGGGATTGCAAAAATAAATATTAAATTGCAATTTGCAAGAAAATTTTCACTTCTCCTTTTGCCAACCCCAAACTACCATGTAATTATCTATAATACAAGCATCAAGTTGAATCCTTGTATTCAAATTATCTTTTGATAAATAAGCAGAAATTCTCGTATCCTCTGAATGAAAAGGACAAATTTTGATATTTTCTTTAAAATCTAAATCCTTTTTTCCATAAATTTTTAATATTGCTTCTTTAACGCACCAACAAGTTAGGAGATGTTTTGATCTGTTTTCTGTTGATATAAATTCCAGTTCAGATGCGCTTAAAAATTTATGTTTAATCTTTTCAACACGATCTGAAATATACTCAACATCAATTCCTGGTACAATATTTTGTGTGGATACCATCACTGCAAGAAATTCTGATGAATGAGATATTGAAATGTTTTCTGCATGCCCTTTTAAAAAAGGCTTTCCGTGCTCATCATGTAAAATAAAAATACGTTCTTTTAACAAATGTTGCGCCAGCAGAAGCGTGCATATAAATTCTTTTTTACGTTTATCTATTGAAAAAGCAGAAAATTCAATCTTTTCATCTGTAGTAAATCGAATATTTTGTTCTAATGCATCAACAGATTCTGTCATTTTCCAGAAACCAATGCTTAATCCGTCTGCTAATATTTTTGTAGAAATTATCGGCATTAAAATAAAAACAAAAGTATTAATTTTAATATTGATTTACAATCTTTATATTTTACTACAGTTTACAGCCGACCTGATTGTTTACCTGTTGTAAACAGGCTGTATGGTTTGCAGGTAGTGAAGTGCAAGTTTTAAGTTAAGTGCTTGTTAAAGTTTTGTTAATTGTTTAATAATCAATAATGAATTTATATATTTGTATTAATATTTAAGCGATGAAAAATAAAACCATTAAAATCATTGTTCTGCTTACTGCGCTTTCACTTATAGGGCTTGTTCTAATGCAGTTATTTTGGATAAAAAATGCGCTTGACCTTGCTGGACAACATTATGACCACAGGGTTTCTGAAGCATTGCAGGATGTTATGAAAGATATAGAAATGCATAATAACACGAAAGCTGATTCTTTAAAAAGTTGTTGTTACTTTCCATGTAAAACTCATATTAAAACACGAGAATTTATTCAGACAGATGTTTTAGATTCTTTGCTTAAAAAGCATTTTTATTATAAAAACCTAGATTCGATTTATGAATTCGCAATTGTCAAATCCACAAACGACTCATTGCTCTTTGCCAAGAAAGGAGCCATTACTCAAGGGTTTCCCACTTCCTGTCATATAACAGGTTTATCGTGTCTGAAACAAGCCGGGTCTTATCATCTTGAAGTATATTTTCCGTGCAAAAAGAGATTTATTTTTGTACGAATGGCATTATGGATGTCTGTATCTATCGTATTTTTACTGATTGTAATTTTTTGTTTTTCTTATATTGTTTTCACAATTATAAGGCAAAAAAAATTGTCGGAAATGAAAAATGATTTTATCAATAATATGACCCATGAGCTGAAAACGCCCATTTCTACTATCTCTATGGCAAGTGAAGTACTAATGAAAAAAGATACCCCTAAAGACAGAATTGAAAAATATTCCAAAGTGATATTTGAAGAAAATAAACGTTTATTATTATTGGTAGATCGTGTTTTGAAGACATCCGAACTTGATAAAAAAGAATATGAACTACATAAAGAAGTTGTAGATATACATGAATTGATTCCGCAAACGGTTTCTAAATTATGCATGGAACAATGTTCTAAAAATGTCAACCTGAATTTTAATTTGAATGCACTGAAGTATACTATTTCTGTTGATTTTATTCATTTTTCAAACATTATAAATAATCTAGTTGATAATGCATATAAATATTCAAAAGAGCAACCCGAAATTACGATAACCACGAAAAATAATGATAAAGGAATTTTTATTTCTGTAAAAGATAACGGAATTGGAATTTCATCGGAACAGCAGAAACATGTTTTTGAGAAATTTTACCGTGTGCATACCGGAAACAGGCATGATGTAAAAGGGTTTGGCTTAGGATTGTTTTATGTAAAAAGTATTGTTGAAATGCATGGAGGAACAGTATCTGTACAAAGTGAAATGAACTCCGGTAGTGAATTTACTATTTTTTTACCTTTTTAAAATTAAATTTATGAATTCTAAAATACACATTTTATTAGTTGAAGATGATGAAAACCTTGGTTTCATTCTGAAAGATTTTCTCGAAATGCAAAATTATATGGTTGATTTACGTAAGAACGGAGCAGAAGGACTTTTTGCATTTAAAGCAAAAAAATTTGATTTATGTCTGCTTGATATTATGATGCCGATAAAAGATGGTTTTACTCTTGCAACTGAAATTAAAGAAATCAACGAAAACATTCCAATAATTTTTTTAACAGCAAAAGAATTTAAAGAAGATAAAATCAGAGGTTTTAAAATAGGGGCCGACGACTACATAACAAAACCGTTTAGTACCGAAGAGTTGAATTTACGCATTCAGGCTATCCTTAGAAGATATAGAATTAATGCTGAAGCTGACAAAATGAATTCAGTATTTCAGATAGGGGCGTTTATATTTGATGCCGAAAATCAAACCCTTGCATTTCATAATGGAGACTTAATTACCCTGACAAAAAAAGAAGCGGAATTGCTAAAAGTGCTCTGTTTAAATATTAATTCCGTAGTAAAAAGAGAAACTGCATTAAAAAAGGTTTGGGGAACTGATGATTATTTTATGGGAAGAAGCATGGATGTTTACATTACAAAACTTCGTAAGTATCTGAAAAACGATTCATGCGTGTCAATTCAAAATATCCATGGTACCGGATTTAAATTAGAGGTCGAGGAAAAATAATCCAATAATCAGTCCGTGTCTTATCCTGAAATAATTCTACAATTTTGGATAGATGAAAAATATAATTTTGAGTCTACTCAAAAAACCCATAAATTAAAAATATCGCAAAATAATACTTTTCGGAAAAGATTCAATTTTCATATTAAAATATAAAGAAAAGCTAATGCGGAGAATAATTCGAGTATTCTCCTTAAATTTGCGGAGAATATTCTGCTCTGTAGATACAGCCCTTAGAGATATAAAGGATTTAATTGAAAAAGGAATATTAAAACAAGAAGAATCAGGAGGAAGAAGTACAAATTATGAAATGATTGAATTCTAAATGTAATCATAAAGCCTACATTTTTTTTATCAAATTAAAAATTGTAAATTTGTGTTAAGATTAAAGCAAGCATTAAATTATGTCTAAAATTAAAATTCAAAATATTAGCTTCTCATCACAGATTAAAAATATACGCTTATGAAAAAATTATACTCATTCTTTTTATTACTGATTTCTTTACAATTATTAAATGCTCAACCTGCTTATATCCGTGGCGATTTCGGAGCGGGATGGAACGATTATGAACTTATTGACCGGGGCATTGTAAAAGGTATCACAATAAGTGCTACAGCTTCAAACACAGCCGCAGGTTTTGTGTTTACACGCGATTTGAGTTACAATCCCAAGTGGTGCGGAAGTACTACAAATTATGAACGGGCGCTGAATCAAAAATTGAGCGATGCCTCGTATTATTTCACAACAGGTACATGGGATAATAATTTAACCATACCCATTGCCATTGGTAAATACTACACCATTATTACTTCTGAAAATTCAGTTTCAAATAATGATATTTCCATTCTTGAAACAGATTTTAATCCAGTTGATATTGTGAATGTAGCTCAGACACCAACGTTAGTTACTGCTTCATCAGATGTAACAGTAAATGTTGCTTTGAGCGGAACAAAGGATGCTATCGAAAAAATATTTCTGCGCTGGTCGAATGACAATTGGGCTACTTCAACATTTACTGAAATAACTTCATTTGATGGAAGCAACATTGGAAGTGCAATTATTCCCGGTCAAAATGCAGGAATTATTGTTTCTTATTACGCTTTCTCAACACTACAAGCCACGCCACTTGCAGCAGATATTGATTTTTTCACGTTAAAAATCAACAATCATGCAAACATGAATTATTCGTATGTTGTTTCGCAGACTTCGGGTTGCCCCATCGTTGTTACGCTTGGGAACGACACGTCTATTTGCGGATTTGGTTCTTTGATTCTTGATCCGGGCATCACAATTTCACCTTATGGCGATTCGCTGATTATCACTTATAATGCAACACAGGGACAAGCCGAACTTGCTGGAGTAAGCAAGGTTTATATGCACGCCGGAGCAGAATTACATACCAATGGTGGGTGGCAATACACGATTGGAAACTGGGGAATAGATGATGGTGTGGGTGAAATGTCAAATATCGGCAGCAATCAATGGCGGAAAACAATTAATCCTGTTACATACTTTGGTTATCCTGCAGACAGTGTATTAAATGGAATTTTACTCGTGTTCAGAAATGAAGATGGTTCACTAATTGGTAAAGACGATAATGGTAATGATATATGGATTGACATGAAACTTAGTCCTCCTGTTTCTTCATTTTCAGGAGTAGTACCAACATTTCTTCCCAATCCTGTAGATTCAATTATATGGTCGGATGGCTCGCACGGAACATTTCTTCCGGTATCAGCAAGCGGTGAATATTGGGTAAAAGTATTCAATACTACAGGTGGCTGCGAAGCTTCTGATACAGTAAATGTAACTATTGGCTCCATTCCTTATGTTAACATTGGAAACGATCAGGGACATTGCTATGGCGAAAATGTTACTCTTGATGCCGGAAATTTCACTTCCTACAATTGGTCAACCGGCGCTACAACACAGCAAATAACTGTTGACACTACGGGCATATATTCTGTAACCGTAACAAACAGCAGTAGTTGCACAGGTTTTGATTTTGTAAATATCACTTTTGCCGATACTCCTGTTGCCAATTTCTCTTATCAGGCAAATGGGTTGAATGTTACTTTTTTTGATTTATCTGAAAATGCTGTGAATTATGCATGGTATTTTACAGGTGGCTCAACACCGCAAAGCAACGTTGTCGGAGACGTAAGCTGGAATTATCTTTTGCAGGGACAATACAACGTCCGCCTCACTGTGTCTAATGCTTGTACGTCCAGTACCTATCAGGAAACAATTTTTGTAACGGTTGGTATGCAGGAATCTAACATGAACGAATCAATTGCTATGTATCCTACTATAACAAGCGATAAGGTATTCATTCAAATATCAAAAGAAAATATTCAAAATATTTTTATATCTTTATCAGATATTTCAGGAAAAGAAATTTTAAGAAAAAAAAATATCAATGAAGAAATTTTGGAGCTTGATATCAGTACATTTACTCCCGGAATTTATTTCCTTAAAATCTCTGATGGTTCTTTAAATACAGTTAAAAAAATAATTAAAATAAATTAAAAAATAAAAGCTATGAAACGTTTTGTATTTATTATTCTTGTGGCTTATGCCACCACAGTTTTTGCTCAGAATAAAGCAAATCATTACTTGAAAATTACTCTCGACACCAAACTGATGAACAGTCTTGATTACAGTCTGGGCGGTGGAGTAGGTTTTCCATCTACATGTCAAAAGGTTTATGCGCATTTAGGTCTTTGCACTTGCGATTTAGACTGGAATGGAAATTCGTTTGACCGCGATTGTGCGACACAAGATTCCAATTTATATTTCTGCCTTGCACAGATATTGCCCTATCGCTCTAATGTATGGCAGCATGTTGTTGGCAATTGGGGAGAAAATCCTCAGGACGATGGTGTAGGGCTTATGACAAACCTTGGCGATGGTGTGTATTCCATAGAATTCATTATTGAAGATTATTTTACTAACGCTGCATTGGTCAACACAACATCGTTTATTGACCCGAACGATCCACAACCTGTTGTTCAATCAACAGTATGGAGTTCATCTGATGGAGGTGCTCCTCACACTATTGGCATGGTTTTCAGAAACGAAGATGCAACCCTAACGGGTCGTGATGATTTGGGCAAAGACCTCTTTATTATTGATCTTACAACCAACCCGATGGTAATTCAGGGAAGCGATCCTGGAACTTCTTTCCCCGCGATAACCTTTGTAACAAACACAACCTCAACCCCGGTTATTATTGATAATTCGGTACATTACATTAATGTTTTTCCAAACCCTGTAAAAAATGAAGCACAAATTATTTATACTGTAACTGAAAAAATGAATGAAGTGCAAGTTTCTTTATTTGACCTGACAGGAAAAGAAATCATCAAACTTTACAATGGACAAAAAGCAGCTGGAAGTTATAGTATTAACTGGAATAAACAAGATGTTTCTTCAGGAATTTATTTTGCAATTTTAAATGCAAATGGAAAAGTTCTTGAAAGAAAAAGAATTGTTGTTGAATAAATGTTGTTGTGAAATTTACAACCGATAATCTGCAACGTGGACTTCTTCGCCGCAGCGACTCAGCTCAGTCCACGGATGGTACTTGCAACGTGCAACCTGCAACAGAAACATTTATTCTTGTATTTACAAAAAATGTAACAATAAAATTTTTAATATGCGTAATTTATTTTTTTTGCTTTTAATTGTTGTTTCCTGCATACAGTTGAATGCGCAGGTTCTTACATGGTCGCCTTTGTACCCTAAAATGAATGACACAATTACTATCTACTACAATGCTTCGCTTGGTAACGCTGCGCTGAACAATGTTCAGGATGTGTATATGCACACGGGAGTAATTACGTCGGAAAGTGTAAATCAGGGAGACTGGCTGCACAAGCCTTCTGTTTGGGGAGAAGCAGATACGAATGTGCTAATGGAAAATATGGGAAGCAACATTCATAAAGCAAAATTTTTTATTAAAAATTTTTATGGATTAAGCTCTCTGGAAATACTGAAAGAGCTTTGCTTTGTTTTTCGTAATGCAGATGGTACGCTTGCAGGAAAAAATGCAGACGATAGCGATTTTTTCATTCATACCTGGCGCGATAACCGCTTTGCCCGTTTTACATCACCCGTAAATTTCCCCCTGAGACCTTCCTATGGAAGCCAATTGCAGATTCAGGTAACAAGTATCGGAAATTCCATGATCAATTTATTTTATGAAGGAAACCTAATTGCCCAAACCTATGACAGTGTCTTAAATTTTACCATGCCGGTTACAAGTTATGGAAAACACCGCTACTGGTTTATAGCAGAACAAAGCGGACAAACGATCAGCGACAGCACTTACTTCATTGTTGAAGAAACTCAAAACACAGCGAATCCGCCTACCGGAATACATGATGGAATTAATTATTTGAATGATTCAACCGTAATTTTACAACTATTAGCACCCAATAAAAATTTCGTATATCTTATTTCTGATTTAAGTAACTGGGAACTTGAACCAGCATACAGAATGACTAAAACACCCGATGGATTGCGCTATTGGATTCAACTGAATAATCTTACGCCGCTTCAGGAATACAGATATCAGTATTTTGTTGATTGCGATGTAAACATTGGAGATCCCTATGCCGAGAAATTTCTTGACCGTTGGGGCGACCCGCAGATTCATCCCATAATCTATCCCAATCTTATCGGATATCCTGTTCATAAAACATCCGAACTTGTTTCAGTTTTTCAAACCGCGCAAACACAATACGTGTGGACAGATCAAAATTTTCAGAAACCGGACGGCAGAGATTTAGTTGTTTATGAATTATTAGTCCGTGACTGGCATTTGTGGCACAATTATAAAACCGTAATGGACTCTATTGATTATTTCAAAAGACTCGGAATTAACTGTATTGAACTCATGCCCGTGATGGAATACGATGGGAACGATTCGTGGGGCTATATGCCCAATAATTTCTTCGCACCCGATAAATGCTATGGAACAAAAACCATGCTTCAGCAATTTGTGGACAAATGCCATGAAAATGGAATAGCTGTAATTCTTGATATTGTTTTAAATCATGCATCAGGTCAGAATCCGATGGCGCGTTTGTATTACAATAAAGACAGGGGGAGACCGTCTTCGGGAAATCCCTGGTTTAATGAATTGATACCGCACCCTTACGGATATCATAATGATTTTAACCACGCCAGCTATCATACACAGGCTTTTTTCGACAGCGTATTGAATTACTGGACTACCATTTACCACGTAGACGGTTTTCGCTTCGATCTTTCAAAAGGATTTACAAATCGTGTATCTGTAAGCTATGACAGCCAAGGAAACATTAACTGGACGGATCTTGGCGCTTGGGCTGCGTATGATTCCGACCGGATTTATTTTCTTCAAAGAATGGCTACACGTTTATGGAGTTTCCATCCAGGGACATTTATGATTCTCGAACATTTTGCGGATAATACTGAAGAAACCGAATTGTATCTTTTTGGTTTTATGATATGGGCAGGAATGAGTGCAAATGTGCAATACAGTCAGGCAAGCATGGGATGGTGGAACGACAACTCCAATTTTGAATGGGCTGTGTCTTATAAAGCGCGTTCATGGATCTATCATAATCTTGTTGGTTATATGGAAAGTCATGATGAAGAACGTATGATGTATCGCAATCTCACTTTTGGAAATATGAATGTTCAAGGATCAGACACGCTTTATAATACCAGAAATTTACAAACAGCACTGGAACGTATGGCGCAGGCGGCAGCATTTTTCTTCACAGTTCCTGGTCCAAAAATGATGTGGCAATTTGGAGAGCGCGGGTATGATTATTCTATCAACTGGCCCTCTATGACTGATGAGTCGCGCACCGATAAAAAACCACCGAAGTGGGACTATATGCAAAATCCTTTCAGATTAAAATTATGGAAAACGTATGCAGCGCTGATTAAATTAAGAACGCAATATCATTTGTTCCGCACATCGAATTATGATATGAATACAGCAGGCGCAGATAAACGTATTCGCCTTTTTGATGATGGAAATACCGGTTCAAATATGACTTGTATTATTGTTGGAAATTTTGATGTGGCACAAAAACCCGTATGGCCAGAGTTTTCTCACACGGGCTATTGGTACGATTACCTTACCGGAGACAGTATTCTAGTTGAAAACGGACAAACAACAGGCAGTGGATTTAATATGCAATATCAGCCCGGTGAATTTCATGTGTATACAGACCAGAGGCTTCCTTTGCCCGATTTATCTGTTATTACAGAAGAAAAGGAAATAACAGCAGAGGCAAAAGCAGAAAACTCGTTTGCTTATCCGAATCCCTTTAACAGAGAAGTTACAATTTGTTACAACCTGTTAAAAGAAGAAAATATTGTAATAAAAATTTATGACAAACTTGGCAAAGAAGTAAGCACGTTGCATGCAAATAAAAAACCTGCAGGAATACATTACATAAACTGGAATGGGTCTAACCATGCAGGAACTAAACTTCCGGAAGGATATTATTTTTATAAAATTATCAGCAAAGAAAAATCTGAAACCGGAAAAATACTTTTCTCAAACGAGTAATATTATAACAGTTCATTCTCTCGAAAAAAAAATCAGAGCAAACGCATGTATTTTCCATCTGATTTTATAAAATGAATATGCGTTAAACTCCCATTCCGCAGTATTTGCAAACAGAGGCATCTTCTTTAATTATCTCTGCACAGTGGGGACATTTTTTTGTAACTCCTTTAGTTGCTACAGATGGCAGCAACAGGATGGCAATTACAAGGATTGGAACAAATGCACATAATGCAAACCACAAAATCGGATTACGACCTTTCGGTCTTGCTATAAGAGCACCAACTATCCCTGCAACAACAATAAAAATTATATATCTTATCATTGGTTTTTATACTTTAAAAATTATTATTTTTTTTGTAAATCATTTACTCCGATAAAAGGTACCGGGCCACTTCCTGTAACTTGTGGCATAACTCCATTCCATTTTTCTATGGCCTTTAGATTTGCCTCTATTTTTCTAAGTTCAATAAGGTCGGGTGAAATATTCATCTTTTGTAATCGCAATGCTTCTGCTTCAGCTGTAGCTGCTGCAATTGTCTGCTCAGCTTCAATTTTAATTCTATCAAGGTCTCTCTTTGCTTTTAGAGCGTGCTGCTCTGCTGTTTGCTTGGCTTCAATAGCATCCATAAATACTTTTGAAAAACTGAATGTTACAATTGAAACTGCATCAACGGCTATATTTGATGCCATTAGTTTTTCAGTAAGCGCTTCTTTCATTGCAGTGCTAACGGCTGGTCTCTTCGTGATAAGTTCTTCTGCTGAATATTTTGCAGATACAGCTTTTGTTACTTCTTGTATTGCAGGGTCTATAATGCGTTCTTTAAATTCTTTCCCAATGGTTTGATAAACTACATTTGCCTTATCGGGAATAACATGATAATTAAGCGCAACGGATAAGGTTACATCCTGCAAATCAGACGATGCCGATGAAGCATCTGTCTGTATCTTCTGAACTTGAACATTCATTAGAACAACTTCTTGCATTACAGGTATTCTGAAATATATTCCTTCATCAAGTACCTTATCTTGAACAGCACCAAAATTTAGAACAACACCTCTCTCTCCCGCACCAATTTGAACCCATGGTTTAAGTAGCAATAAAACCAACAGCATGACCCCAACAATTATTAATAATCGCCATTTTTTAAATGTTTTACGAACTTCATTTATGTAAATATCCGGATTCGCCATAATACTTTCTCCTTTGTTTAAATTAATAATTTACCCCTGTTTTTTTTAACTTTTCAGGTTTTGCTCCGTTTTTTTTATGGTTTCTGGACTCCACATTTTATAGTACAAAGTTATTTTTTTTTAACTATCAAGCAAAATTTATTAATTTTGAAAAATAATTCTGTTTGTATTTATACACCACATCATCAATAAAAATTAAATGAAAAATTTATGAAGAAATTAATTTTATTCTACCTGTCCTTGTGTGTATTTTTATTTGCAAATGCGCAAAAACAATTCAATCCAAAGGATGCGCTGCCACTTAATCCGAAAATAAAATACGGAAAATTAAACAATGGCATGACGTACTATATTCAGAAAAATTCAAAGCCTGAGAAGCGTGCGCAATTTATGCTTGCCGTAAATGTGGGTTCAATTCAGGAAGACGATGACCAGCTAGGACTAGCCCATTTTTGCGAACACATGGCCTTCAATGGAACAAAAAATTTCCCTAACAATAAACTTGATGAATACCTTGAATCTGTTGGAATACGAAATTTCAATGCATTTACAGGATTTGACATGACTGTATATATGCTCGAAGCAATTACAGATAATGAAGATGTTTTTTCAAAATGTATGACTGTTATTGAAGATTGGGCATATAATCTTACAATGGATTCCGTTGAAATAGATAAAGAGCGTGGTGTTATAATTGAAGAATGGAGGCTTGGACAGGGAGCAGAAGAGCGTATGCGAAATAAGTATCGTCCGGTTCTTTTTAAAGGTTCACGTTATGCAGACAGATTACCTATTGGGAAAAAAGAAATTCTGGATAATTTCAAATACAACACACTGCGTAGGTTTTACAAAGAATGGTACCGCCCCGATATGATGGCTGTTATTGCAGTTGGCGACTTCGATTTAGAAAAAGTAGAAAAAATGATTAAAGAAAAGTTTTCATCGGGAGTCATGCCTTCAAGCCCTCGTAAGTTTGGCGTTTACGAAGTCCCCGACCATAAAGAAACCCGCATTGCAAAAGTAGTAGACAAGGAAGCATCCCGCACTACTATTATGCTTTCATACAAGCATCCAAAATTTAATGAAAAAACAATGGGCGATTTTCGTGAATCAATGACACATAATATTTACAATACAATGTTGAATAATCGCTTAGATGAATTAAAAAAACAAGCAGATCCTCCATTCAATTATGGCTATACCTATTATGGAGGTATGGCAGAAACAAAAGACCAATATGTGTCTTATGCAATGGTTAGCGATAAGGGTATTGAGCGTGGTATTGAAACTCTGGCAACTGAAAACGAACGCGTGAAACGGCATGGCTTTACAGCAACTGAATTTGAGAGAACAAAAAAAGATATTCTTCGTCAGATGGAGCAATATTACAATGAACGGGACAAAACAGAATCAGGGAATTTAGCATTTAATTATGTATATCATTTTCTTAATGATAACCCTCAATTAGGAATTGAGAAAGAATATGAACTCTACAAGCAATTGTTGCCTTCTGTAAAGCTGGAAGAAATAAATGCGCTTGCAAAAAAATGGGTTACAAATGGAGAAAATCTGGTGGTTGTAATTCAGGCTCCTGAAAAAGAAGGCGTGCTTATGCCCGAGGATGATAAAATCATTTCCATTTTTAAAGATATTTCAAAAAAAGACATTAAGCCTTATGTTGACAATGTAATAACAAAGCCCCTTGTAAGCAAAAAACCGACACCTTCAAAAGTAAATTCAGAAAAATTAATTAAGGAAACCGGCATAACAGAATGGGTTCTGGCAAACGGAGCTAAAGTTATTTTTAAACCTACCGATTTTCAAAATGATGAAATTCAAATTTCCGTTTCCAGTTATGGTGGATGGTCACGGTATCCGGAACAAGATTACTTGTCGGCCTCTAATGCTGCGGGAATTATTTCCAATTCAGGGCTTGGGGATTTTGAAAAAATTCAGCTCGACAAATATCTGACAGGAAAAATTGCGAATATCAGTCCCTATATTTCTGAAACAAAAGAAGGTTTTTATGGAAATGCCGCACCTGCTGATATTGAAACAGCCTTGCAATTAATTTACATGTATTTTACTGCGCCAAGACAAGATGAAACTGCTTTTAAATCTTATATAGAAAGACAGCGTACAGGGCTGCAAAATAAATCGGCAAAACCAGAAGTTGTTTTCAGAGATTCTGTAAGATATTTGCTTAATCAGAAAGCATATCGTGAAAGACCCATGAATGAAGAAATGTTGAAGGAAATTAATTTAAAAAAAGCATTTGAAATTTTCAGAGATCGTTTTACAGATGCTTCGGATTTTACTTTTTATTTTGTAGGAAATATCAAGCCCGAAATATTCAAACCGCTTGTTGAGACGTATATTGGAGGATTACCTACTGCAAAACGTAACGATGCATGGAAAGATCAGAATGTGCGCTCTGTTAAAGGGAATTTTGAAAGAACGATATTCAAGGGAACAGAACCAAAGTCCTCTGTAATGATAGCATTAACAGGCGAATTCGAATGGACAAGAAACAACAGGGTTGAAACCAATGCGCTGACACAACTTGTAAACATTAAGCTTCGCGATGCTGTACGTGAAGAAAAAGGCGGTACTTATGGAATATACTCGTACACAAGTCCGGCAAGATATCCGGTTTCAATGTTTACAACTTATATTCAGTGGGGTTGTAATCCAGAAAGAGTAGATGAGCTTATCAAATCAGCATGGGAAGTGATAGAAAAAATTCAGGCAAATGGAGCTGATGAAGCCGATCTCGGAAAAGTAAAGGAAATATTACGCAAAGAAAGAGAAACAAGCCTTAAAGAAAATTATTTCTGGATCAATGTTATTTCCAGCTCTTATGACAATGGAGAGGATGTACGTGAAATCTATGATTTTGATAAATTTGTTGACAATTTAAGTTCAGATCAACTGAAAGCTGCTGCAAACAAATATTTCAGCAAAACAAATGTTGCAAAATTTATTTTAATGCCGGCGAAATAATTTTTAGTGAGAGAGCAATCCTGTGAGGTATTATGGGTGGGCAAGTGCGTTGGATATTCTCACAGGTTTCTCTTTCCCTGTCTGCTCATTTCAAGTTTAGCATCTTGTTTTTTCAGGCTTTCTCTTTTATCAAATTGTTTTTTACCTCGGGCAAGTGCTATTTCTAATTTGGCATGTCCATTTTCATCAATAAATATGCGGATAGGGACAACAGTAAATCCTTTATCTTTTATTTTTTTCTCAATTTTATTGATTTCTTTTCGGTTTAAAAGTAATTTGCGGTCGCGCTTGGGCTCATGGTTTTGATAACCTCCGTTTTCATATTCTGCAATATGAATTCCTTTAACCCAAATTTCCCGGTCTTTAATAATACAAAAAGGATCTACAAAGCTTACTTTTCCTGATCTTATTGATTTTATTTCTGTTCCGGTTAGCACAATTCCTGCACTAAAAACATCTAATAATTCAAATTCAAAAGAAGCTTTTTTATTTTTAATATTAATTTTTCCCGCCATTTTCTGCTTTGTAAACCTGTTTTCTTTAATTTTACAAAATTAATAAATAAATTGTGTTTATGAATTCTAATCAAAATTCGAATAATGAAGATGACGGAAAAACCGTTGCTGTTATAAGTTACATAACCTTAATCGGATGGATAATTGCACTGGTAATGCACTCTGGCAATAAAACAAAACTTGGCAGTTTTCATTTAAGACAAATGCTGGGACTGATGATTATTGCATTTGGGATTTCTCTTTGCAGTTTTATTCTTGCATTTATTCCCTTTTTAGGATGGCTCGTGCAGCTTGGTCTCAGTATAAGTATTTTTATTTTCTGGTTGCTGGGGTTAATGAGCGCTATTAATGGAGAACAAAAACCCGTACCGTATATCGGAAAACATATACAGAAAATGTTTGAAAATATGTTTTGAAGAATATTTTTAATAAATTTAATGTTATTAGCCAAAAATTGGAGTCTTAAAAACTAGAACACCTGCCTTAAATTCACAGGTAAATAAAATGTATTTTTTGAAAACACAATTACAGTTTTCAATTCAATTTTTTTTGTAGTAATATTATCTGATAAGGTTATATAATTCTTGTTTGATTTTGCACGCAGCGTTTTTTTTCCGTCAGAAACTATTAATTCCGGATTGGTATCTATATTATGTATTGAGATTGTCAGCCCCTGAAAAACCTCGGTATGCGGGGCAAAATATTTTTTCGTTGATTCTTTAAAATCATCTAAATTTAATATTCTTGCTATATATTTTGCGATATCCGTATTATCAATAACTCCTTTCAAAATATAATTTTTCGGATGATACATTGCAAGAAAAACATCTTCTCCCGTATGGCCATAAGTAGTCCAGCCAATACCGGTTCTAAGGTTGAGTAAATTTGCGAGTTCATAGTACAAATTGTCTTCGTAACCATTATCAGCAGGATTCATCGCGTATATTTTTTTCAATTCAGCAGGACTTAAAATCAAATTCAGATGAATTGAAAGTATATCTCGGATTTTAGTTGTATCTGAATGATTTTTCTGAAGCATTTTTTTTAAAGTCGTACTTGTATATTCAGGAGTATGCTTTACTTTTTTGAGAGGGTTCGTAAAGCTTGCATATTTTGTGTCATCATAATTTTTATTCGTATTTTTACTTCCTATAGCAATACCTCCCGTACCATGATCCGGGCATATTATTACCGCAGTATTTTTATCTTTTACTGCAAAATCTAAAGCAACTTTTGCTGCTTCTTCAAAACCTGAAAATTCAGATATCACTCCGAGCGGATCATTCATGTGCGCAGCCCAGTCAATTTTACTTCCTTCTACAAGAAGAAAAAATCCATTTTTATTTTGAAACAAAATTTTAATAGCTTTATCCGTCATTTCTGCAAGTGTGGGATGTTTTTTCAATGTAAGATTGTCGAAATGATTCAATAAAAAACTTGTATCTGTATCAAATGATGCCCATACCTTTGATTTTTCATTCAGAGAATTAAATTTATCTGTAGTAGAAATAAAATTGTAATTTAAAGATTTTATTAATGTATCCCTTAAATTTTCTTCATCTTTTCTTTTAATATTTTTCTTTTCCTTTTTACTGTATTTTCCATTATTCAAAAAATCATTACCACCACCTGAAAATACAACATCAAGATGATTGTATACCTGCTGTTCATTTATTGTTTCATAATTGCTTCTCTTTGCTGCATGGCTTGTAAATGCTGCCGGTGTTGCATGTGGATGCTCACATGAAACAACAATACCCGTTGCTTTGCCTTGAATTTTTGCAAGTTCTAATACTGTAATCAGCGGTACGGAATCTAATGACATTCCTATAAATCCGGAACCGGACTTTTGGCTCGTAGCCATTGCTGTAGCAGCAGGAGCAGAATCTGTAATTTTATCATCAAGAGAATGTGTTCTGACAAATCCGCAGAGCAAAGAATCAAATGAAAGAGGTTTATTATCATTGTACCAGCGTGTAAAATTTAGTATACTTGCGCTCGTTCCATCGGGAACCATTAAAATACAATTTTTCACAGATTCATTTTTCTTCTGAGAATAGGATAAGGTTTGTATTAAACCAACGGATAGCAGAATTAATACTATTTGTTTCATCATTGTTTTTTTTGTAAAATTATTCTTTTCGCTCATAATAAAATAAATATTTATGAAAATCCTGATAATAAAATTTCTTCACTTTGAGATTAAATGCTCATGGTTATTTATCATAAAGAAGACTTAGTTTGATACCGTGGCTATATCATTTCCTAATACAAAGTATTAGTTCAATTTCATTTTGTATCCTATTTTAGTTAGTGCTTCTTATCTGCAATTTTGCAGGGTCTAACTAAAATTTTATAAAAAATGAAAATTAATTCTGTAAAATTATTTGTACTGATCTTGTTAAGCGGATTTAGCTTTTCCTGCTTTGCTCAAGATGAATCACCCCTGCAATTCGGAGCAGATTTGATGAGCCGCTATATCTGGCGCGGAGTTGATCTTGGTGGAAACAGCCCAAGTTTACAACCCTCTATTTCTTTAAACTGGTCAACAAAAGATACAAGCCACGCACTTAAAATAGGAGCGTGGGGCGCGTATACTTTTTCTCCAACGTCAAATCAGGAGGCAGATGTATTTTTGACCTATACATTTAAAGATATGGTAAGCCTTACTGTTACCGACTATTTTTTCCCGGGCTATAATACTGGAAAAAAAGATAAATATTTTATCTACAAACAAGACAGTACCGGTCATGTTTTTGAAGGAATACTTGCATTTAACGGAACAGAAAAAATTCCGTTTACCCTGATGTTTGCAATTAATTTTTACGGAAATGATGCTTCAAAAATTAAAGATGATGGTACTTCCGGAGGTTTATTCATGAGTAAATATATTGAAGCAGGTTACAAAAAAAATATCAAGGGAGTAGACTTCAATGCATTTATTGGAGCTGCTCTTGATGATCCTGATGAAGAAAAAGGAGAAGCTGGATATTTTTTCAACAATTCAGCCGGTATAATAAATCTGGGAGTAAAAGCTTCTAAAGAAATAAAAATAACAGAGAACTACAGCCTGCCTGTGCAATGTTCATTTATAGCGAATCCTGAGGCTGAAAAAATGTATATAGTGTTTGGAATTACTTTCTAATTATTAATCATAAAAAATAAATGTATGGTATTAGATTCAATTTTATTACAGATTGCTCCTGCTATTGACACAGGATCTACAGCTTTTATGCTTCTTGCAACGAGCCTTGTAATGCTTATGACACCCGGTCTGGCATTTTTTTACGGCGGTCTTGCTTCAAAAAGAAACATCCTCGGTATCATGATTCAAAGCTTTGTTTCATTAGCATGGACTACGGTTTTATGGTTTATATTTGGATACTCGTTATGTTTTAGCGGTGGAGAAGGTGGAATAATAGGTAATCTTGATAAAGCTTTTTTAAGTGGTGTATCTTTTGATACAATCTACGCAGGAAATGGAAAAATTCCTGAATTTGTATTTTTTGCTTATCAGATGATGTTTGCGATTATTACTCCCGCTTTAATAACGGGCGCATTTGTAAATCGGGTAAGCTTTAAAGCCTATTTTATTTTCCTAACAGTATGGCAGATTTTAGTTTATTATCCTTTTGTACACATGGTTTGGGGCGGAGGATTGTTAGCGCAGTGGGGCGTACTTGATTTTGCAGGAGGCATTGTAGTTCATGCTACAGCAGGTTTTGCTGCCCTAGCATCTGTATTTTATGTAGGTGCCAGATCAGATAAAAATTCAACGCCTAACAGCATTCCTTTAGTTGCAATTGGTAGTGGTCTTTTATGGTTTGGGTGGTATGGCTTTAATGCAGGCAGCGAGGTTCAGGTTGATTTTATAACATCTCTTGCATTTTTAAATACCGACTTAGCTGCTTCGTTTGCAACAATAACATGGCTGATAATTGAGTGGACACGAGAGCGAAGACCTAAGCTCATAGGGCTCTTAACAGGTTCTATCGCGGGGCTTGCAACCATAACTCCCTGTGCAGGTTTTGTACCAATATGGGCATCTCCGATTATTGGTATTCTGGCAGGCGGAGTGTGTTATCTCGCTGTTCAGTTAAAAAATAAAATGAAATGGGACGATGCGCTCGATGTATGGGGTGTGCACGGTGTTGGTGGCGTTCTTGGTTCTATTTTACTGGGTGTATTTGCATCTAAAATGGTAAATGGGGCAGGCGCTGATGGAGCTATTTTCGGTGGCGGTGCTTTTCTCGGAAAACAAATTGTTGCAACAATAGGCGCGGCAATCTATGGGTTCGTATTTACATATCTTATGCTCATAGTTATTAATTTCATTACACCTGTACGCGTAAAACCTGAAGCAGAAAAAGAAGGGCTTGATGTTTCGATTCATGGTGAAAAAGCTTACGATGAAGGAGCTTTATAGTGTTTGTCTCAACAGCGACAGACATTATATAGAAAAAAATGAGTTTGTTCTGTTTTTTAATTTTGAAAAGGCTGTAATGGCCTTTTCTTTTTACTATTTTTGTATTTATTTTTATCTTTATGCTGAAAAATTCTATCATCAGAAAATTAATGATTCTCTTCTTCCTTGTTGGAGTTTCATCACTTTCTGTAATTGGAATTTACTCCTACTTCAATGCTAAAACTGCTATTCTTAACCGAACTCTTGACCAGTTAACTTCTATCAAAGTTATTAAAAATGAACAAATCCGTTCATTTTTTCAGGAACGATTTAATAATCTTTTATTTTTTGTAAATGACAACAGAATAAAAGCTATTTTTTTAGACTTGTATAATTACTCTTATAAACAATCATTACCGAAATTATTGTATCATGATTTTCATTTAAAAAAATTGAATAAAACCGATTTCCGCCTGTATGGATTTAACAACATGTTTTTTCTGATAAAAGGACATAAAAATGAAATGAAAATCTTTAAAACCGGAGACTCAACAATTAATGAATTTAATGAAGATGCCGTTACGCTTTCCTTACTGAAAAATATGTTTGATTCAACTCAAAACACCAATAAACCTTACATTATAGATTTCACAAAAAGACATGCAACAGACACGATGCCTGTATGTTTAATAGGAATGAGGCTGAATTGCGATGAATCTGAGTTATCAGGAATTTTAGTCTTGCAAATTCCAATTAGTGCTGTTAATAATATAATGTTAGAAGACAACAGGGAAAATGGTCTTGGAAATTCCGGTGAAATTTATTTGGTAGGTAAGGATTATCTGATGCGTAGCAATTCACGGTTTATTAAAAATTCGGTTCTTAATACAAAGGTTCAGACAACAAGTGTTCTCAATGCTTTTAAAGATAAAATCGGCAGAGCTTTGATTGATGATTACCGTACAATATCTGTATTGAGTTCTTATAGCAAAGCCGATATTAAGGGTCTGAACTGGGTTATTATAGCTGAAATAGACTACGAGGAAGCAATGATTCCTATCTCTTCAATTCGCAATGATATTTTATTCCTTTCATTGTTAATCTGTATTTTATTGTTTAGTTTAGCTCATATTATTTCCCGAACGATTTCACAACCTGTAATACGTTTAAAAAAAGCAGCTCAAAGTATAGGAGAAGGAAAATTCGATGAAAACGTAACCGTATCATCAAATGATGAAATAGGAATGCTTACAGATACATTTAATAAAATGTCTGCACAGCTTAAAGTAGAAAAAGAACAAAGAATGATTGCGCTGTATGATGGTCAGGAGTTAGAAAGACAGCGCATTTCAAGAGAGTTGCATGATGGGCTGGGGCAAAAAATGGTTGCCCTTAAGCTTGCAATGGAAAGTACAAATAAACAAAATGAAGAAAAAGTAAGAGAAACAATTGAAGAAGCTAAAATAAATTTTGCAAAAGCTATTGATGAATTAAGGCAAATTTCTAATAATCTTGCGCCAAATATTTTGTATGAATCAGGATTGGATATTGCATTAAAAAATTTATGTACTTCATTAAGCCGCACAACTAATCTTTATATTGATTTTTCAACACATGGAGAATTGGAAGCCGATCATCCGAAAGCAAAATTTTATATTTATCGTATTGCACAAGAAGCGCTAACCAATGCAATAAAACATTCAGAAGCAAATAAAATAGAAGTCCAATTAATAGGAAATAAAGATTCCCTGATTTTAATTGTTGAAGACAATGGCAAGGGGTTTATTCCTGAAAATAAAAATTCAGAAGCAGGAAACGGAATGTTCAACATGAAAGAAAGAGCAGCACTTTTGAATGGAACATTTGTTGTTGAAACGGAACAGGGCTTTGGTACGACTATACGTATAAAAATCCCACGTAAAAATAGTGACAAATAATTTTATAGGAAATGAAAAAAATAAAAATTCTTTTGGTAGACGATCATCAGATTGTTAGAGAAGGACTACAAAAAATGATTGCAGACGAATCTGATTTAGAATTATGCGGTTCTTTGGGTAATGCAAAAGAAGCTTTAGAATTTATAAAGAAAAACACACTTGATATTATAATAGCAGATTTGTCAATGCCCGGAATGTCGGGAATAGAATTCACTCAAAAATCATTGCAGCTTTATCCTGATATAAAAATCCTGATTCTTTCGATGTTTAATAATGAAGATTATATTTTCAGCGCAGTAAAAGCCGGAGCGAAAGGTTATCTCCCCAAGCAAGACTCAACAACGGATATTTTACTGGAAGCCATTCGCACTATTTATTCAGGTGAAGAATATTTCAGCCCGAGTATTTCAAAAATTGTAATGAAATCTTATATTTTGAATGCCAAACAAACAGGAATTTCTGATTTGGCAAAAAAACATACTTTAACGGCACGTGAAAAAGAAATTTTAAAATTATATGTTGAAGGTTTTTCAAATAATGAAATTGCTGAAAAACTTCATATCAGCGACAGGACTGTGAAAACACACAAAAACAATATCATGCTGAAATATAATTTTAAAAGTACTGTTGAAATGATAAAATTTGCTATCAGAACAAATATTGTAGAAGGCTGAATTTACAGTTTTGCACAGCGTAACACAACAATTGCTGTTTTCTTGCAAGCACTTCTACATAAGCCAGCGGAGCAATAAAAATAATCCTCCCGAAAGAACTACCGTAACTGGTATTGTAATGAGCCATGCTATCAAAATATTTTTAACGGTTCCATATTGTAAATTACGCAGACCCCCTCTAGCAACCATACTGCCCGCTATTCCTGATGATAAAACATGCGTTGTACTTACAGGCAAGCCCAAACCCGAAGAAACACCAATAGTACAGGCTGCCGTTATCTCAGCACTTGCTCCCTGCGCATAAGTCAGATGTGATTTACCAATTTTTTCTCCAATTGTAACAACTATACGTTTCCATCCAACCATAGTTCCAATTCCAAGAGATAAAGCAATCATCAGAATGACCCACCATGGTGCATACTCGGTATATGTCTTCAATTCAGAAATATTTTTCTTAAAATGTTTTGTTTCTTTTTCATCAAGGGTAATTTTGCAGTCCTCGCATTTCAATAATTTTTCAGATGCTTTAGATAAACCGAGAATATGTTTGCGCACTTCAAAACGTTCTTTGTTTGGAATTTCATCGGGTCCTATAGAATTAGAAATTACCGTTCCCAACGCTGTTGCATCATTTTTTACATTATGATATAATTTTTTTGTTGATTCCTCCAAAGAAGTAGTGTCTATTTTTCCAAGATAATTTTCAATATGAGAAATATTTCCCATCATGTTTGTCGTATTCTTTGAAGAGTCTAAAGCAAAATGCGTTGGGAGAAGGGCAATCAGAATAATCATTATCAAACCAACTCCTTTTTGTCCGTCATTAGAACCATGAGAAAAACTAACGCTTGTACATGTAAGAATTAAAACGAAGCGAATCCAGAAAGGCGTTTTTTTATTTGTTTCCGGTTCTTTAAAAAATCTTTTTTTCTTTATCAGTTTTGTGAATATCCACATAAATAGCATTGTAAACCCAAATCCAAAAAGGGGAGATAACATGAGAGCTAATCCTGCATCGCCTACTTTTTTCCAGTTTAATCCCATTTCACCATCAACACTGACAAACATGTATGCAATTCCAACGCCAAAAATAGAGCCCAGCAACGTGTGTGAACTTGAGCAGGGAATGCCAAAATACCAGGTTCCCAGATTCCACGCGATTGCAGTAATGATAAGAGCCAGCACCATTGCTATATTGTGGTACACGTTCTGATCAACAAGCGCCTCCATGGGTAGCAGGTTTACAATTCCCATTGCTACAGCAATTCCTCCAAAATATACGCCTATAAAATTCCATATACCCGACCAAACAACCGCTACATACGGCTTCAATGATTTTGTATAAATAACTGTAGCCACAGCATTTGCTGTATCATGAAAGCCATTAATAAATTCAAAAACACAAGCAGCAACTAAAGTCGCAATTAATAAAATGGTCAAACCAGTATCCAATCCAAACATAATTTTTCTGTATAAATTTTTGCAATGTTAAGCTATTGAAATTACCTTAATTTTAATTCAATGTTAAGTTAAAGTTAAGAAAACAAGTATTTTATTAACAGGCATAAGCGAAACTTACAAATTATTTGATTGTTTTTTAGATGCTTATCAGTATTTTATTAAAATTGAATAAATTTTTTGGAAGGATAGTTTTTTTTTATATTTTTGCAAACCTGAAATGATAAAAAGGTGCCATAGCTCAGTTGGTAGAGCAACGGACTGAAAATCCGTGTGTCCCCGGTTCAATTCCTGGTGGCACCACAAATAAAATCAGGAAAAAAGCAACTTTAAACGGTTGCTTTTTTTTGTGAATACAAGTGTTTGTCTATAATGTCCGACCTGCTTGCTGGCAGGCAAGTAGCTGCGTTATGCTCTTAATAAAAATAAATCATATCGCCTTGCAGGACGCTTAATTTTTATTATTTCGTAAACTCCCGCAAGCGGTACAGGCTTTGAATTCGAATATTCTGCCTCAAACATTGACTTTATGGACTAGTTAGTGTCTGTCCATAAACTATCTTTTGTTGATAAAAAGGGACATTCAGAGTATTCTTCTAAAAAGTAATATTTTATCTTCGAGAAAAAAACGAGATGAAATTTTTTAACGATTTAACTTTAAAATT